>Ga0209699_100037_pt1 | contig 206197 bp, 186 predicted proteins | sample SynthPrep_1_END__FD_187204 | JGI IMG/M metagenome (GOLD analysis project Ga0209699, IMG submission 187204) | Synthetic microbial communities from Ohio, USA - SynthPrep_1_END_DS7_MetaG (SPAdes) (version 2) | ecosystem: Engineered > Bioreactor > Aerobic > Activated sludge | place: USA: Ohio...
GCGCAGCCCCTCGGTGAGCGCCGGCATCACCTTGTCCTTCGATCCGGCGCTCACCGAGGGGCTGCGCTCCCCCGGGCTCAACGGCGCGGCCACGGTGCAGCAGGGCCTGGACACGCTGCTCGGCGGCAGCGGCCTGCAAGCGGTGCGCGGCGACAACGGCGGCTACCACCTGCGCAAGCTGCAGACCCTGGGCCAGCCGGGCGCGGAGGGCGAGCGCGCCCTGCGCGAGGTGCAGGTCACCGCCAACCAGCTGGGCGAGATCACCGAGGGCAGCGGCAGCTACACCCCCGGCACCATCGCCACCGCCACCCGGCTGGTGCTGACCCCGCGCGAAACGCCGCAGTCCATCAGCGTCATCACCCGGCAGGAGATGAACGACTTCGCCCTCAACAGCATCGACGACGTCATCCGCCACACCCCCGGCGTCAGCCTCGTCACCTACGACAGCGAGCGCACCGTCTATTTCTCCCGCGGCTTCGCCATCAACAATTTCCAGTACGACGGCATTCCGATGCGGCGCAACAGCGCCTATTCCGCCGGCAACACCCTCAGCGACATGGCGGTCTACGACCGTATCGAAGTGCTCAAGGGCGCCACCGGCCTGCTCACCGGCAGCGGCGATCCCGGCGCCACCATCAACCTGATCCGCAAGAAGCCCACCGGCCAGTTCCAGGGCCAGCTCAGCCTGAGCGCCGGTTCGTGGGACAGCTCCCGCGCCATGGCCGACCTCGGCGGCCCGCTGAACCAGAGCGGCAGCCTGCGCGGTCGCGTGGTCGCGGCCTACCAGGACAAGGGCACCGAGCTGGACCACTACCGCCGCCGCACCCCGGTGTTCTACGGCGTGCTCGAAGCCGACCTCACTCCCGACACCTTGTTCACCCTGGGCGTGGACTACCAGGACAACATCCCCAAGGGCTCCACCTGGGGCGGCATCCCCCTGTTCAACAGCCAGGGCGATTTCAACGACACCTCCCGCTCCTACAACCCCGGCGCCCGCTGGAGCAACTGGGAGCAATACACCCGCACCGCCTTCGCCACCCTGGAACGCTACTTCGCCAACGGGTGGACGGCCAAGCTGCAGTTGAACCACCAGATCAATGGCTACGACGCCCAGCTCGGCTCCATCGGCAGCGGCGCTCCCGATCCCGCGGACGGCAGCGGCACCAGCCTGTGGCTGGGGCAGTACGTGGGCAAGACGGTGAGCGATGCCGCCGACGTCTATGCCAGCGGCCCCTTCCAGCTGTTCGGCCGCGAACACGAACTGGTGCTGGGCGCCAGCGCGGCCAAGCGGCGCTGGACCAACAAAGCCTACTGGCCAGGCGGCTACGACGGCACGGTGGCCGACTTCTACGGCTGGAACGGCGACGTCGCCGAACCCGACTGGGACGCCTCCAGCTGGAAGGGCGAGAACGACGAGACCACGCGGGAGAGCGGCCTCTACGCCGCGCTGCGGCTCAACCCGGCGGATGCGCTCAAGTTCATCCTCGGCAGCCGGGTCGCCAACTACCGCGACGAGTACGTCAAGGAACGAGGCGTGGTCGTGCCCTACGCCGGCGTCATCTACGACCTCGACCCGCGCCTGTCGGTGTATGCCAGCTACACCACCATCTTCAACCCGCAGAGCAACAAGGACGAGAGCGGCCGCAACCTGGCGCCGGAGGAAGGCAAGAGCTACGAGATCGGCCTCAAGGGCGCGCTGGACGGCGGCCGCCTCAACGCCACGCTGGCCTACTTCCGCGTCAAGCAGGACAACTACGCCGAGGAGAGCGGTGGCCTCACCCCCTCGGGCGACACCGCCTACCGCGCGGTGCAGGGGGTGATCACCCGCGGCGTGGAGGCCACCCTGTCGGGCGAACTGGCGCCGCGCTGGCAGGTGCAGGCCGGCTACACCCACCGGGTATCGCGGCTGGATGGCGAGAAAGTGTCCACCGAAGATCCGGAAGACCAGTTCAGCCTGTTCACCAGCTACAGGTTCTTCGGCGGCCTGGAAAAGCTGACGCTGGGCGGCGGCGGGCGCTGGCAGTCCAAGTCCTGGGCCACCGTCTACAACCCGGTGTATGGCTCGGTGAAACACACCCTGGACGCCCGCTGGCTGGTCGATGCGATGGCGCGCTGGCAGTTCGACCAGCAACTCTCGCTGACGCTCAACATCAACAACCTGCTCGACAAGAAGTACTACACGATGATGAGCATGTACAACACCTACAGCTGGGGCGAGCGCCGCAATGCCATGCTGACGCTCGACTACCGCTTCTAGCCGCCAGCGTCGCCACGGCCCGCCGGCCGCCGCAGCGCGACCGGCAGCGCCGCAGCGCCGGGTTGCGCACCGCCGGGGGCCGCGATCCGGCCCGCCCGCAGTGCCGCCATCGCGCAGTGCATCGCGCGGTAGTACTGATCCGGGTCGTAGGAGATCAGCACCATGTCCACCCCGGCGCTCAGCGCCTCCACCGCCGCCCGGCAGACGCCGCGGTGATACACCGCGCCCATGTTGAGATCGTCGGTGATCAGCAGGCCGCGGTAGCCCCACTCCCGCCGCAGCAGGCGCACTACCGCCGGCGACAGCGAAGCCGGGCGCTCGGCGTCCAGACCGGGCAACACCACGTGGCCGAGCATGATGGCGCCGTCGGCGCGGGCGGCATCGCGGAAGGGTTGCCAGTCGCGGGCGGCAAGGTGTTCCGGCGGGGTGTCCAGCCGGGCGGTGAAATGGTGGGTATCCACCGCCACCCCGCCCAGCCCGGGAAAGTGCTTCAGCGTGGCGCGCACGCCGGCGCTGGCCAGGCCCTCGCCGTAGGCGGCGGCCACCGCGGCGACGGTACCGGGGTCGGCGGCGATGGCGCGGCGGGCGATCAGGGTGTGGGTATCCAGCCTGGGGCCGCCGTCCTGCGGCCGCAGATCCACCACCGGACCGAAGTTGAGATTCACCCCCAGCGCCGCCAGCTCGCGCCCCTGCCAGGCGCCGTAGGCGTGGGCGCGCTCGGCCAGGCTGACGCCATCCTCACCGGCCGCCTCGGCGGCGATCACCAGTTCCGCCAGGGCCGGCATCGCCGGCAGCGGCGGGCTGAGGTGGGCGACGCTGCCGCCCTCCTGGTCCGCCGCCACCAGCAGCGGTGGCAGGCCGGCGCCACGGCGCAGCGCCTGCAGCGCATCCACTTCGGCGCGGATCTCCGCGGCGCTGCGATTGCCGACGTTGCGCCGGGTGAGATAGACGCCGCCGATGAGACCGCGCTCCGCCAGCCGCGCCACCTCGGCGAAATCCCGGTAGCCGACGATGAAGCGCTGGCCCAGGCGATGCGCTTCCACATCCGCCGCCAGCACCGCCTGGCGCTGGGCGCGGAACACCACGGCGTCACCCAGCGCCAGCGTACCCGCCAGCGCGCAGGCGAAGCCCAGCGCACCGGCCTCCAGCCGCCCCAGCCGGCGGCTGCGGCTGGCCCACACCACCAGGCCGATGCCGATGGCGGCCGCGCCCAGCAGCAGCGCGGTGATGCCGCCGCGCAGCGCCAGCAGGTAAGGCGTGCGCGGATCGAACGCCACCGCCAGCAAGGCCGCCGCCAGCCCCCAGCGCACCAGAACCCCTCGCAGCGCCGCCATGTCAGCGCTGCTCCCCGGTGTTGAGCGGCGCGCCGATGCGGTACCAGTCGATGCGGCGGGTGGCGAGCATTACGCTGCCCAGCGCAGCGAACAGGAGCAGGGTGCCCATCAGCATGGCGTTGTCCTCCGACAGCAGCACGCCGTAGAGCACGCCGTACAAGGCGGCGATGCCGCCGCCGAAGGCCAGCCCCTGCAGACGGCCGCCGAGCGCGCCGGCGAGATAGGTGCCGATCAGCAGCACGCAAGCGCAGGCGGAGAGGCCGTAGGCGAGCGCGAAGGACAGATGCTCCGACAGCGCGATCAGCAACATGAAGAAAGAAGCCAGCGCCAGCCCGACCAGCAGGTACTGCAGCGGATGGATGGCGCGCCGCTGCAGGATCTCCACCAGGAAGAAGGCGGCGAAGCTGAGCACCACGAAGAGCACGCCGTACTTCACCGCCCGCTCCGCCTGCAGGTAGATGTTCACCGGCTCCATGAAGCTCAGGCCCAGGGTCTCGCTCCGGCCGCCGCGGTCACCGGCCAGCAGCGCGGCATCGAAGTTGCGCGCCAGATGGGAAACCTGCCAGCGCGCCTCGAAGCCGTCTGCCCCCACGCGGCGCTCCACCGGCAGGAAACGGCCCTGGAAGCTGGGATGCGGCCAGGCCGAGCGCAGCGCCACCGAGGTGGCCTCTCCCACCGGAGCGATGGCCAGCCGCGCCGAACCTGTCAGCGCCAGTGGCAAGGCGAATTCGAAGCGGGCGCCGGCAGCCGGGTTGATCTCGCCCAGGTCCACGTTCAGGCCCGGGCCGGAGAAGGCGCCGGCGTTACCGGTGGCGAAGCGGTGGCTACGGCCGTTCACCCGCACGTCCGGGTCGTTATCCACCCCGCGCGGATCGCTCACCCCCATCACCAGGTAGGCACGCGCGCCGACCAGCCGGCGATCCGGTGCCAGCCCCAGCCCGGCCGGCACTTCGGCGCGGCCGCTCAGCTGCAGGTCCAGGTGGTAGAGGTTGGCGCGATAAAGCCCGCGCTGGCGGGTTTCCACCCGGGCGTCGCCGGCAATGTCCAGCGCTTCCGGCGCGAACACCTCGTGCCGCGTCACCACCCGCTCGCGGGCGACTTCCCGGCCCTCGGCATCCGTCTCCCGGACCATGGCCCACTCCCGGTAGGCCACCACCAGCACCGGCCCCACCAGGGTCTGCTCGCCAGCGGCGGAGTTGGCGATGTCCGCCATCACATCTGCCTGCCGGTCGCTGCGGCCGCGGATCTGCCCCTCCACCATGGCCAGCGGCACCAGCAACAACAGGGACAACAGCGCAATCAGCGCCAGCTTGATGAACAGCTTCTTCTGCATGACCCACCTCCGCGAAAAATGACGGAAGCGAGTGTGGTGAGCGGCGGTGAAGAGAGGGTGAAGCGAGTGTGAAGGGAGACGGCCAGGCGCTGCCGCCGGCTCAGCGCCGCAGCAGCATGCGCGCCAGCGCGCCGCCCCCCGGCGCATTGGCGAAATCCGCCTCGCCGCCGTGGATGCGCGCCACTTCGCGGACGAAGGCGAGGCCCAGGCCAGTGCTCTTGCGGCCGGTGGCCGGGCGCGGCAGGGAGTAGAAGCGCTCGAAGAGCTGCGGCAGAGCGTAATCCGGCGCGCCGGGGCCGTGGTCGCGCACCGCAATCTCCAGCTGCTCGCCCGCCTCCCGCCAGCTGACGAGCAGCTCGCCGCCTTCGGGCGAGAAGGCGATGGCGTTATCCACCAGGTTGCCCAGCGCCTGTTGCAGCAGGAAGAGATCGCCCTGCAGACGGGCGCCCGGCGGGCCTTCGGTGCGCAGCACTAGGCCACGGGCCTGCAGCGCCTGGGCGCGGCTGTCGGCGACCTGGCGCACCAGCTCGGCGACGGCGCTGTCGGCCTGCGCCTCCGGCGCCTGCAGCTGTTCGATGCGGGCGAGTGCGAGCAGGCGGTCGATGATCTGCTGCATGCGCTCGGCCTGCTCGTCGATGTGGCGGACGAAGCGGGCGCGGTCGGCCTCGGCGGCGGCGTCCTGCAGCACTTCGGCGGCGCCGCGCACCGCGGTGAGCGGGCTTTTCATCTCGTGCGCCAGGCTCTGCACGTAGCGCTCGACGTACTGCTTGCCATCCAGCCGCTCGCGCATGCGGGCCAGCGCCCGCGCCAGTTCGGAGAGCTGGCGGCCGCCGCCGGTGGGCGGCACCGCCTTGGCGCCGTCGGCCACCGCGCGGGCGTAGTCGCGCAGGCGGTTGAGCGACCAAGTGAGCCACAGGGTGAACAGCAGGCCGATGGCGGCGGACACGCCCAGCAGCACCACGCCGGCACGCAGCACGCGGTCGCGCGCCTGCTGGGCATAGGGGTCCACCGAGCTGGCCGGCTTGGCCAGGGAGAGCACGCCGATGCGCTCGCCGTTGGCGATCACCGGCGCGGCGACATAGAGCACCGAACTGCCGGCATCGGCCGGGTCGTCACGGGTACTGCGGGCGCCGTACTCGCCACGCAGCGCACGGGCGACGTCGCGCCACTGGCTGTAGTCGGCGCCGACGGCGAGGTTCTCTGAGTCGAACACCACCCGGCCGGCGGCATCGGTGAGATAGACGCGGAAATCCACCGAGGCCTTGTTCACCTCATAGATGCGGGCGCCGGGCGAGCGCCGCCGGGCGGCCTCGACGGCGGTGGCGAAGCGGCCGCTGGAAAACGCGCCACCCGCACCGTCACTGGGCACGGTGGCGGGCGCGGAAACGCCCGCGGACCGCGCCTTCGCCATTGCCGCCAGTTCCGGCGCGGCCAGCTCGGCGAGCAGGTTGGCGGCGTCCACCAGGGTGTCCTCGGTGGCCTGGCGCACGCCGGGCTCGACCTCGCGGGCAAAGATGTTGAGCACGAACCACGCCGCCAGACCGACGATGAGGAAGTAGCCGACGAAGAAGCGGATGGCGATATTCATGGCACTAACCCCGTGTTCATGCCCGCAGGCCGGTGTTCATGGCCGCAGGCCGGTGTTCATGGCCGCAGGCTGTAGCCGAGGCCGCGGTGGGTCTCGATCTCGGCTTCGCCTTCGCCCTCCCGCACGGCGCGCAGCTTGGCGCGCAGGGTCTTGATGTGGGCGTCCACCGTGCGCTCCAGGCTGTCTTCGGCGTCGCGCCACACCAGGTCCATCAGCTGGGCGCGGTTGAACACCCGGCCAGGCCGCGCCAACAGGGTAGCGAGCAGGCGGTATTCGTAGCGGGTGAGGCTGAGCCACTGGCCGTGGTAGGCAATGCGGGCGCCATCGGCATCGTGGTCGAAGCGCGCGGCGGCAGCAGGCAGCGGCGGGCTCACCGGCGCAGGGGCGGCCACAGGAGCCACCGGCCGCGCGCGGCGCAGGATGGCGCGCACCCGCGAGGCCACTTCGCGCGGGCTGAAGGGCTTGGGCACGTAGTCGTCGGCGCCCAGCTCAAGGCCGACGATGCGGTCCACTTCGTCCGCCCGTGCGGTGAGGAAGATCACCGGCACGTCGGAGAAGCGCCGCAGGCGGCGGCAAACGTCGAAGCCGCCGATGTCCGGCAGGCCCACATCCAATACCACCAGCGCGTATTCAGCGGCAGCACCGGCCTCCAGCGCGGCCAGCGCCTCGCCGCCCAAGCCCACCCAGGCGGTATCGAAGCCCTCGGCGCGCAGGGCGTAGGCCAGGGTGTCGGCGATGGCGGGTTCGTCGTCGACGATGAGAATTCGGTCGGGGTTGCGGTCGGCCACGGCGGTGGGAAAGGAAGACGGAGGCCGGATTATCGCCGAGCGCGCCGCCGCCCGGGCATGGCGAATGCAAGCGCTTGCCGGCCGCCCGCGACGGGGCCGAGATCATGAAAAGCATCCTGTATCAAGGCGTAGCATCCGCAGCCAGCCGATTTTCGTGCGCGCTACCATTGACCCACGCGGGCCCTAGCCCTATGGCCGCCCATCCCGGACGCGCTGCGGGCTTGTAGAACCGGATCACCGGTCCGGCTCGTTTCTTCATTGCGGAAGGGATAAATGAACTCCATCAAACAAAAAGCCATCTGGCTGCTCGTGGCGCTCGCGGGCGCCACGGGCTTCGCCATGCTCGCGCTGTCCCGGGGCGAGCACGTCAATGCTGCCTGGCTGGTCCTGGCGGCGCTCTCCTGCTACGCAATCTCCTACCGTTTCTACAGCAAGTTCATCGCCGAGAAGGTGTTCGAGCTGGACGACCGCCGCCTGACGCCGGCGGAACGCCGCAACGACGGGCTGGACTACGTACCCACCAACAAGTGGGTGCTGTTCGGCCACCACTTCGCCGCCATCGCCGGCGCCGGCCCGCTGGTCGGCCCCATCCTGGCGGCGCAGATGGGCTTCCTGCCCGGCACCATCTGGATCCTGGTCGGCGTGATGCTGGCCGGCGCGGTGCAGGATTTCCTGGTGCTGTTCATCTCGGCGCGGCGGGATGGCCGTTCGCTGGGCGAGATGGCACGGCAGGAGCTGGGCCCCTTCGCCGGCGTGGTGGTGATGCTGGGCGCGCTGGCGGTGATGATCATCATCCTCTCCGCGCTGGCGCTGGTGGTGGTCAAGGCGCTGGCGGAAAGCCCGTGGGGCACCTTCACCATCGCGGCCACCATCCCGATCGCGCTGTTCATGGGCATCTACATGCGCTTCCTGCGGCCAGGGCGCATCGCCGAGATCTCGGTGATCGGCTTCGTGCTGATGATGCTGGCCATCATCTACGGCGAGAACATCGCCCACAGCGCCTACTGGGGGCCGATCTTCACCCTCACCGGGCCGCAGCTGACGCTGGCGCTGGTGGCCTACGGCTTCATCGCCTCGGTACTGCCGGTGTGGCTGCTGCTGGCGCCGCGCGACTACCTCTCCACCTTCCTCAAGCTGGGCGTCATCGTCGGTCTGGCGATCGGCATCGTCATCGCCCTGCCCGACATGAAGATGCCGGCGGTGTCGCGCTTCATCGACGGCAGCGGCCCGGTGTTCTCCGGCGCGCTGTTCCCCTTCCTGTTCATCACCATTGCCTGCGGCGCATGCTCCGGCTTCCATGCGCTGGTGGCCTCCGGCACCACGCCCAAGCTGGTGGAGCGCGAGACGCAGATGCGCTTCATCGGCTACGGCGGCATGCTGGGCGAGTCGCTGGTGGCCATCATGGCGCTGATCTGCGCCTCCATCCTGGACCCGGGCATCTACTTCGCGATGAACTCGCCGGCGGCGCTGATCGGCACCACGGCGGAATCCGCCTCGCAGGTGATCAACGGCTGGGGCTTCGCCATCACGCCGGAAATCCTGGCGCAGATGGCCAAGGACGTGGGCGAGCACAGCATCCTGTCGCGTGCAGGCGGCGCGCCGACCTTCGCGGTGGGCATGGCGGTGATCGTCACCGACATCTTCAGCAGCAAGGCGATGATGGCCTTCTGGTACCACTTCGCCATCCTGTTCGAAGCCCTGTTCATCCTCACCGCGGTGGATGCCGGCACCCGCGCCTGCCGCTTCATGGTGCAGGATCTGGCCGGCACCTTCATTCCGGGCCTGGACAAGAGCCACAGCTGGTTCGGCAACCTGCTGGGCACCGGCGTAGCGGTGGCGGGCTGGGGCTACTTCGTCTATCAGGGCGTGACCGATCCGCTGGGCGGCATCAACACCTTGTGGCCGCTGTTCGGCATCGGCAACCAGATGCTGGCCTCGATGGCGCTCATCCTCGGCACGGTGGTGCTGTTCAAGATGAAGAAGCAGCGCTACGCCTGGGTCACCATCCTGCCCACCACCTGGCTGTTCATCACCTCGATGACCGCCGGCTGGCAGAAGATCTTCAGCGACAACCCGAAGATCGGCTTCCTGGCGCTGGCCAACCGCTACAACACCGCCGCCGCCGAAGGCACCATCCTGGCCCCGGCCAAGACGCTGGAGGAAATGTCCCGCGTCGCCTTCAACAACCAGGTGAACGCGGTGCTGTGCGGCTTCTTCATGATCGTCGCGGTCACCATGATCATCGCCGCGGTCGGCGTCATCCGCCGCGCGCTGGCCAGCCCGGCGCCGACGGCGAAGGAAACCGAGGTGGTCTACCGGGAGGCACCCGCCCATGCTTGATCGCACATCCGGCACCGGCTTCGCCGCCGGTGCCACCGACCTCTCCTACCTCGCCGGCACCGCGCCGCCAGGGGAAAGCACGACGGCGCCTGCGCTGGACGACGCCTACAGCCGCTACGTGAGCGAAACCCGCTCGCAGCGGCCGGACGCGCAGCCGATGTCGGAAGCCGAGTTCGAGCGCTACAGCCTGGGGTCCAGCTGGCTCTCCGGCCTGCGCGAGGTGGCGAAGAAGGTGGTGCAGACCTGCCGCCTGGTGGTCGGCATCCATGACTACGAGTACTACCTCGACCACATGCGCAGCCGCCACCCGGAGGCCACGCCACTCAGCCGCGCGGACTTCTACCGCTACTGCCTGGAGGCACGCTACCCGAGCGCCGGGCGGGCGGGCAGCGGGTGCCCGTGCTGAGATGTTGTTGCGGAAAACGCCGTGTCGGTGCCGGCATGGCCCAGGCTGAGGATGTCGGCCGCAGGCGGTGCCGCACCTCTCCGCCACACCGGCCACGCCCGGCGGGCTGAAGACAGCAGCCGAGCCGGCACCTGCAGTCGCGCCACCGAAGAAAATCGGCCGCCCCCCAACGAGGGCGGCCGATTCATTTTCCGTCGCTGCGCCGGCGCAGGGAATCAGCCCCGCGCACCCACCGTCACGCTCAGCGTTCCCACCCCTTCCACCTCACCCTTCAGCCTGTCGCCCTCCTGCACCGGCCCCACGCCTGCCGGCGTGCCGGTGTAGATCAGGTCGCCCGGCCGCAGCTCGAACAGCCGCGACAGGTAGGCGATCACCTCCGGAATGCTCCAGATCAGCGCCGAGATGTCGCCGCGCTGGCGCGTCTCGCCATTCACCTCCAGCCAGATCGCGCCCGCGGTCGGGTGGCCGATGCGCGCCGCCGGCACCAGCGCGGAGCATGGCGCCGCATGGTCGAAAGCCTTGCCCACCTCCCACGGCCGCCCAGTGCGCCGTGCTTCGCCCTGCAGGTCGCGCCGGGTCATGTCCAGACCCACCGCATAGCCATACACATGCGCCAGCGCCCGCTCCACAGGAATGTCCACGCCGCCACGCCCCAGCGCCACCACCAGTTCGATCTCGTGATGCACATCGCTGCTGCCCGGCGGGTAGGGAAACACGCCGCCGTCCTCCACCAGGCTGTCAGGATGCTTGGCGAAGAAGAATGGCGGCTCGCGGTCGGGGTCGCTGCCCATCTCGCGCGCATGATCGGCGTAGTTGCGGCCTACGCAATACACCCGGCGAACCGGGAAGCGCTCGTCGCTGCCGGCAATCGGCAGGCTGGGGATGTCGGGGGCAAACAGATAGGAAGTCTGAGTGGACACGGCGGGGGCTCCGGTTCGTTCGTCGATGGCGCCTGCGCCGGCGCCTTGGCCCCATGTTAACGGCTTACGCCGCAGCCTGCCGGCGGCTGACGGCTGCCCGCCGCGGCACGCGCCGATATCCAGCAAGCGCCGAATCGGCAAGAATCCCCCGTTTCCGCCAGCCGGACTTGCCGATGGACCGCTTCGACTCCCTGCGTCTCTTCACCCGCATCGTCGAACTCGGCAGCTTCACCAAAGCCGCCGCCGCGCTGGACATGCCGCGCGCCACCGCCACCTACGTCATCAAGGAACTGGAGGATCGCCTCGGCGCCCGCCTGCTGGAGCGCACCACCCGGCAGCTGCGGCCGACGGCAGACGGGCAGGCCTTCTACCAGCGCTGCACGCTCATCCTCGCCGACCTCGAAGACGCGGAAGCCGCGCTGCGCCCCGCCGCCGGCAACCCACAGGGGCTGCTGCGGCTGGACCTGCACGGCGCCCATGCCAGCCAGATCATCCTGCCGCGCATCCAGGACTTCCGCCGCCGCCATCCGCGCATCGAACTGCGCATCAGCACCGGCGACCGGCTGGTGGACCTGGTGGGCGAAGGGGTGGATTGCGTCGTCCGTGCCGGCATCCCGCGCGACTCCTCGCTGGTGGCGCGCCGGCTGGCCCTGCTGCCGGAAGCCGTCTGCGCCAGCCCGGCCTACCTCGCCGAGTTCGGCACGCCCGCCCATCCAGACGAACTGGAGCGCCACCTCGCCGTCGGCTTCTTCTCCCACAACCCGGACCAGCATTACCCTTTCCGCTTCCGCGTCGATGGCGAAACCCGGGAGTACCGGCTGAAGCACCAGGTGGCCGTCAGCGACGCCGACGCCTACACCCTCTGCGCCCTGCAAGGCTGCGGCCTCATCCAGGTGCCGCGCTTCCGCGTCGAGCCCCACCTGCAGACCGGCGCGCTGGTCGAAATCCTGCAGCCCTGGCAAGGCCCGCCGCTGCCGATCTCGGTGCTCTACCCCTCTCAGCGCCACCTCTCGCCCAGGGTGAAAGCCTTCGTCGACTGGGTAAGCGCCCTCTACACGGAGCGCTTCGGGCCAGCAGGTTGAACCCTGGAAGCGGTCGCAAGCAATATCTGCTCGCAAATCGTTAGAAAACGGCTACAAAGCCCCTGCCGGCCCGCCCGGAGAGATCGATAAGCCCATGAAATTCCAAGCCTAATAGCCAGTTCGGGCCGCTACGCGCAGCAGTCCCGCCCATGCCGCGCCCGCCGGTTACCGGCGGCCGGCCCATGGACCACCTCCCGGCCCGCAGCTAGCATCAAGCCTCCGCCTGACAAGGAGCCAACCATGAAAACAAGCAAGCCTGTCGCCCTCGCGCTCTCGCTGCTGCTGGCGAGCACCAGCGTCCTCGCCCAAGGCGGTCCTGGCCCCAACCCGCGTGACGACCGCCGCCCCGGCCCCGCCCAAGCCGACAAGCGCCCCGGCCCTCCGGGGCACAGCAAACACAATGCCCCCGGCAAGGCCAGCCAGGCCCCCGGCCATCAACCCGGTGGTCCCCACGCCCACCCCGGCCCCGGCAACTTCCACAAGGGCGACCGCCTGCCCGCCGACTACCGTGGCCGCCAGTACGTGGTGGACGACTGGCGCGCCCATCACCTGACCCCGCCGCCGCGCGGTCACCGCTGGGTGCAGGTCGGCGCCGACTACGTGCTCGTCGCCATCGCCACCGGGGTGATCGTGTCGGTGCTGCTGAATCACTGAGCGCCACACCAGCCCTGGCCCAAAACGAAACGCCCGGACTACCGGGCGTCTTCAATTTGGCACTGGCGCAAACCACACCACGCTGCCGGTCCCAGCCTGGTCAGCTCTTTCTCACATCATGGCCGGGGCATCTTGCTTTGAAGCGCCGCGACGAAGTTCTGATCGAGCTCCGCATGCCGAGGCGTAGCCTCCGCCACTTTGAGCTTCTCCCATGCTGCGGCATAGTCACCGGCATAGAACAACGTAATCGCCCAGTTCTGCAGATTCAGCGTATGTTGCGGAGCCTTCTCGTAGACATGTCCGAAACGGGAAAAGGCCTCCTGCATGAATGCATCGCTTCTCGCCTGAACCCCGGCAATACCGAGCGTCCTGGCATAGTCGGCCTGTAGATCGACATCGTCGCCAACAAGCGGCTCGGCCTCGGCGAAGAGCTTCAAGGACTCATCGAACTTGCCAGAGCCCGCCTGAATGGCAGCCATTCCCCAAAGCGCACGCCCGTTCGAACCATCAACAAGCCACGCCTGGTTGAAGCGCTTCATTGCGTCCGCAGCATTCCCCTGCCGTAGAAACTGCCAGCCGCGGCTGGCAATGTCCTCCGCCGCCTTCTTTCTATCTCCCTTGTAATAGTCGTCGATACTCGCGAGGAACTTCGCATCCAGTGCCTTCTGTACGTCATTCTTGGGCAATAGGCCGTACTTTGGCCTGAGGTTCATGTCCTGCGCGAATGCCTCCGAACACAAGGGAGCAATCGCGAGAAGCAAAAGGACGAGGATAACGCGATACATTTTCATGAATATTCCTGACGGTTTGAACACACGGACTTGCGGGACTCCTCCAAAATGCCCGAAGCATGGCCAATGCCACCAAAATAGCTTAATTTCATTTTCCACCAACACCAAACACTCATCCCTCTATGCAATTCGGCCAGCTTCACAGGGCGTCGAAGGTGGTGGTGACGTAGAAGCTCGTTTCCGGCCAGGTCAGCTGGGTGCGGTTGCCCGCCGCGTCGTACTGGTAGGTGAGCGTCTTGGTGCCCAGCGTGGTGCTGAGCATCCTGCCCAGCGCATCCCAGGTGTGGCTGGCGACGCTGCTGTTGTTGGCGTACTTGGACTGGGTGCGCCGCCCCAGCAGGTCGTAGGTGAAGACAACGTTGTCCGCGGTGGCGGGGTAAGTACCCGCTATCAACTACTCCATTTCGACAGTGGGCGGATCAAGCGAAAGCACGTCGACGACGTCATTGATTGCCGCGACCGAGTAGTGCCCCAGGGGCTGCCCAGACGCCGGACCACAGCGCTCCGCATTGAACCAGATGAGGAAGTCCGAATCATCGACGCGGTAAAAGCACTTGCTCAGCCCCCCTGTCTTTCGCATGGCCGATAAAGTAAGTAAGGCGTCTCCTTCATCAAGCTTTCGATATGCCATATAGGAGTCGAACTTTAAATGTATTCGGCGACCATCCGTACGGACCAAGGTAAGCACGAGACAACCCGCACGATCAATCAGCTCTTCAAGATCAATACGCACATTGCCGACATACTCCTGCAATATCGGAATGTAGATACTCATGGGTCGTACCTCACCTTGTCGCGGTTCTTACCATTTTGGATCTCAAGAGTCGGGCGACCATCAGTGCTATCGGGCCTTACATTAATCTGGCGACCATCCGGCAGCGTACCCCGACGCCCTCCATCCGGTAGGGGAACAACATCCGCTGGACCTTTGGCATCGAAGTCTCTGTTTGCCTCATCCATGCCACCGCCCTTTTCCCATTGCGTGGTTCGACCTTTCGTCTTATCACCTAAGGTCGCACCAGGAACCGGAGGCTCCTTGCTGCCCGCCGAATTCGCCCCTTCGTTGTAGATGACGTTAACTTTACTCCCCAGCCACAATCCTGCAGCAAACCCGCCTGCAGCGGTAGCAGCTTCCCCCACCGCCGCGACCGCGGGCGGAATGCAGGGAATGCAGTACGCCACCTCAATGCGCTCTCCTGTGAAGCTTGAACCCCACGGGAGCCCACCCACTCCACCGCTGAGTTGGCTACCCTCAACTGCATTCAACCCCAGTGGATCAATCCGATTAATCGGATTATTCCCCACATAGGCATACAGGTTCAGATCGTCCCGCGTGCCGATCGGGTCCGTCTGCAGGAAGCGCCCCAGCGCCGGCGAGTAGAACCGCGCCTTGTAGTAGTAGAGGTTCAGCCCGCCCAGGTACTGCTGCCCGGTGTAGCGGAAGCGCACGCCGGTGGTGACGTTCGGTTCGCCGAACGGGCCGTAGCTGTAGATCGCCGTGCTCGTGCCCGCGCTGTTCGCGGTGCCCACCACGCTGCCCAGCTGGTCCGCGTACAGCCACGTCTTGTTCGTCGTGCCCGTGCCTTCGTACCACACCAGCGGCTCATCCACCCCGGGGCCATGCACGTAGCGCCGCAGCAGGCCACCGCTGCTGTTGTACTCCGCAACCAGCTCCGTGCCGTCATAGCGCAGGTTGGTCGTCACCCCACCCAGCACCGTCGCATGCAGCCGGCCTTCGGCGTCGTAGGACAGCGTGGCGCTGTAGCCTGTCTTCGCGGCGGTCTTGAGCCGGTTGTCCACGTCGTAGGTGTAGGTCCACACCCCGTCGCCGCTCAGGTTGCCCTTGGTGTCGTAGCTCAACGTGCTGCCCGCGACCGCGGTGTATTGGTTCAGCCCGTTCGCGGTGTAGCTCTGGGTGCCGTTGGCAGCGCCGGCCCATTGGTAGAGGTCGTTGCTCCAGCTGTGGCTGGCGATCTCCCGCAGCGGGTTGCGGGTGTAGGTGTAGCTCTGGTCCTGTGCGGTGCCGGCGAGGTCGTGGCCCAGGCTCGCCAGCGTGCCTTGAGGGCTGTAGCCGTAGCTGGTGGTGGTGCCGTTGCCCAGCGTCACCGTGGTGCGGCGGGAGAGGTCGTCGTAGGCGTAGGTCGCGAGGAGGGTCGTGCCCAGTTCCTTGATCGCCGTCGGCCGGTTCAGGGCGTCGAAGGTGGTGGTGACGTAGAAGCTCGTTTCCGGCCAGGTCAGCTGGGCCCAAAAGCCGGGAGCAAGTCAGTTTTGCTCGGGCCATCAAGCGCCCGCTTGGTATCCAGGCAAGAATTGCCAAGCGCAGCCAACTGCATACCTTTGCCGTCATACCCAAGCGCTGGATCGTAAGCCTGCTGTCTCCTGGAGCTACAAGTGCCGACGGCTATGGAAGAACTGAGAGCGAAACCTCAACCACAGCCTACAGTTCATCCACCCTGTCTTTCTCTGGCTATTATTCAGAAGATCCAGCCTCCTGCGTGCCAGAAATTAAGATTCATTTGAAAATGCTCAGTGTTTAGACAAAAAGTCACCTTTTGCGTCTGAAGTTGGGGCTCCCAACTCCTTAATGAAACTATCGCGGATTTTCTTTAATGACTCAGCCGAATCGGCCGAGTAACCCGCCTCCAAAGCGTTGGCCACATGCCTAGCCACGTCTGCGAGAATCATCCCCCAAGCTTTTTCTTCCGGCACATTCGTTGTTTCTCGATACATGCCCACCTTAATTGAGCAGTGAAGCCCTCGCTCGGCAATCCAGACCCGAATCATTTCGACTGCATCTTCATCGCGCAATGCAGCTTCCGGAATTGGCCGCTGGTTCAACTTAATATCTTTATTGCTCATGGTTCAGTAATTCCCATATTTGGCCACTTTCTCGGGGCAACCTCATTGCGCTTATTGTCAAGATTACCAATACCACCACGATCATTGATCGCCTGCTGTTCTTTCGCTCGCCGTACATCGCGATCACCCTTTGGGTACGTGTCGACTACATCGGCCCCCTGACGATCACGTCCATCTGACTTGTCGCGTTGGCGATTACCCATATTGTCGGTCGATCCTATGTAGTCCTTGCCGGAACTCGTTTTATCGCCCTTGACGCAATAAATGCAACCTTTTTCGCTTCCCGCTTCTTCATTGAATATCAGCCCCTTCCCAAAGGCATTCAAGATCGTAACCGGGACCGATCCAGGCAAGGTCACATTCTCGAAACCACTGGGCGCACGCGACGGCGGAATGTAGAACAACCCTTCCGTACCCCCCCCGCCATGCCAGGAATACCCGCTACCGGCGGTGCAACCGGCTTCGGTGCCAGAATGCCGGCGCAACCTACGCCGCACGCCAGCAGGACGGGTTCCTGGCTCGACAACCCCAACGGGTCGGCCCGATTGACCGGATTATTCCCCACATAGGCATACAGGTTCAGATCGTCCCGCATGCCGATCGGGTCCGTCTGTAGGATGCGCCCCAGCGCCGGCGAGTAGAACCTCGCCTTCTAGTAGTAGAGGTTCAGCCCGCCCAGGTACTGCTGCCGGTGTAGCGGAAGCGCACGCCGGTAGTGACGTTCGGTTCGCTAAACGAGCCGTAGCTGTAGATCGCCGTGCTCGTGCCCGCGCTGTTCGCGGTGCCCACCACGCTGCCCGCGCTTCCCGTCGCCCGAGCCGCGCACCGTCTTGCCATCGACCGCAAGCGTGCCGCAGCTCACCGCCGGAACGATCCCGCCTACCCAGCGGCGGAACGCGTCTTCGAATGTGCGCGGACGAGGAGGCGAAACACCCGGTTGAAAGTGTCCTGCGACGGGATGCCCCCCGCGAGCTTCAGAAAGCGCTTGAGCCAAACCTCCTTGTGCTCGGCCCAGAACGCCATGTCCTCGAAACTGTTCATGTCGCACAGCACCGCACAGACGGCGGTCACCAGGATCTCCTGGAGGTCATGTCGATGTGCGTAGCCCGCTCGGCGCGGGTCCTCGATCTGGGCGAGACAACTCATCAAGGGCATCGGCGCCGGCGCTTCCATTCTCGTCGTCCAAAAGACGAGAGTAGATGCCTTTTGCGAAAGGTTCACAAGATGACTGTGCAAATGCTTGACCGTGAACGGCTTTAATCTGCGGGCGATGCGATTGGGATGAACCGGATCGTCAATGACAATTGAGTGCATTTACCCTGGTTCCTTGCCAAGGCGGTGCTGAGATCCTTCGTAGTCGATACCCCCAAGCGAAATGTGGCTCTGAGCGGACTTACCCCAAAACAGCAGTTGGCCATGGCGGCATAACGTTCCTACTTCTGGCAATTCCATACCACTTACTGCGCATAGACCCAGTCCGGAAATGCGTCGTTTTCTGCATAAAAGATTAAAAATTCTCTCTTTTCAGCTTCACTCGGTTGCCGATCACCAAATACCTCCAACGCCTCCACTGCGATATGGACCTCCAAGAAATAGTCAAGCCCCTGCTCCACGACCTCCTTAGGTGGCTTGAACTCGTTATCCAACTGCACGGCAACAGCGGGAGAAATTGCGGACCATGGCTTTGCGGCAAAGATACACAACCTGTCATCCAGTCCGCTAGGCAAGTGGTCAATGAGAGTGCCTAAATTCATGATCATAAGCCTCAGTAGTCGGCACCCCATTGTTTGAAGCCGCCGGTCTGGTTTGGATGCAGCAAAGGCTGCCACGAACTGCCTCGATGTTGGACACGCGGAACCAGTTGCAAGGTACCCGGCTGATTCGGCACATGGTGCCAACTCCAGCCTGCAGGACTCTGATCCAACCTTTGGGGTACCTTGACGCCCAAGCTGTCCATCATCTTGGCAAACTCTGGATCTCTCTTCATCGCAGCAGCAAGAGTCTTATTCGCATCAGTGAAGTGCGCCCCTCGACTTCCAACTCCCAATTTAGCGATCTTCGCCTCGAACGCCACAGAATATGCAGTCGCTGTTCCCCTTGCGGCATTCCTTGTTGTCCCCAATATCGCAGCGCCCAGGATACCCGTATCCGGCCCCGCTCCAATCCCGGTAACAGTATTGGCGACATCGAATGCAATCAAGCCGTATCCGACAACTTCAACCCCTGTATCGACAACGCTGCGCGTGATTGCGCCCACATTAGCCGCCGTTGAGGGAGCTTCCATGACACTGCGGGTGCCGAAGTAACCGCTGCCGAAGTTCTTGCTGAGAAGAGCCGCCTCCGCAGCGATCAAACCACTCGGATCGCCGAAGTTGACCGGATTATTCCCCACATAGGCATACAGGTTCAGATCATCCCGCGTGCCGATCGGGTCCGTCTGCAGGAAGCGCCCCAGCGCCGGCGAGTAGAACCGCGCCTTGTAGTAGTAGAGGTTCAGCCCGCCCAGGTACTGCTGCCCGGTGTAACGAAAGCGCACGCCGGTGGTGACGTTCGGTTCGCCGAACGGGCCGTAGCTGTAGATCGCCGTGCTCGTGCCCGCGCTGTTCGCGGTGCCTACCACGCTGCCGAGCTGGTCCGCGTACAGCCACGTCTTGTTCGTCGTGCCCGTGCCTTCGTACCACACCAGCGGCTCATCCACCCCGGGGCCATGCACGTAGCGCCGCAGCAGGCCACCGCTGCTGTTGTACTCCGCAACCAGCTCCGTGCCGTCATAGCGCAGGTTGGTCGTCACCCCACCCAGCACCGTCGCATGCAGCCGGCCTTCGGCGTCGTAGGACAGCGTGGCGCTGTAGCCTGTCTTCGCGGCGGTCTTGAGCCGGTTGTCCACGTCGTAGGTGTAGGTCCACACCCCGTCGCCGCTCAGGTTGCCCTTGGTGTCGTAGCTCAACGTGCTGCCCGCGACCGCGGTGTATTGGTTCAGCCCGTTCGCGGTGTAGCTCTGGGTGCCGTTGGCAGCGCCGGCCCATTGGTAGAGGTCGTTGCTCCAGCTGTGGCTGGCGATCTCCCGCAGCGGGTTGCGGGTGTAGGTGTAGCTCTGGTCCTGTGCGGTGCCGGCGAGGTCGTGGCCCAGGCTCGCCAGCGTGCCTTGAGGGCTGTAGCCGTAGCTGGTGGTGGTGCCGTTGCCCAGCGTCACCGTGGTGCGGCGGGAGAGGTCGTCGTAGGCGTAGGTCGCGAGGGGGGTCGTGCCCAGTTCCTTGATCGCCGTCGGCCGGTTCAGGGCGTCGAAGGTGGTGGTGACGTAGAAGCTCGTTTCCGGCCAGGTCAGCTGGGTGCGGTTGCCCGCCGCGTCGTACTGGTAGGTGAGCGTCTTGGTGCCCAGCGTGGTGCTGAGCATCCTGCCCAGCGCATCCCAGGTGTGGCTGGCGACGCTGCTGTTGTTGGCGTACTTGGACTGGGTGCGCCGCCCCAGCAGGTCGTAGGTGAAGACAGCCCCTGATCGCCAACCGGTGGAACGATGGATTACGGAGCCGTTGCTGCCATTGAGTAAGTTCGGCGGGTCCGTGGCCGCAGGGGGAAAATTCCGAACTGAGTGACGCTCGGCACAGTTGTCGTCGACTGCAGGCAGGTAAGGCCGCAGGATCTGGCGAGCCCCACCTGACAGTCTTTATTTTTTACTGACAGTTTTTATTTTTACGTCCACAAGACCTGGAATAAGAGCAGCGCCTTACTCCACTGTCACACTTTTTGCCAGGTTCCGCGGCTTATCCACGTCCGTGCCCTTTACCAACGCGGCGTGGTATGACAGCAGTTGCAGCGGGATCACGTGCAATACCGGCGACAGCATGCCGTAGTGCTCGGGCATGTGCAGGATGTGCAGGCCTTCGGATTCGGCGATTTCGCTGCCGGCGTCGGCGAAGACATAGAGCTCGCCGCCGCGGGCGCGGACTTCCTGCAGGTTGGACTTGAGCTTTTCCAGCAGCTCGTCCGCCGGGGCGATGGCGATCACCGGCATGTCCTTGTCCACCAGCGCCAGCGGGCCGTGCTTGAGTTCGCCGGCTGCATAGGCTTCGGCATGGATGTAGGAGATTTCCTTGAGCTTGAGCGCGCCCTCCATGGCGATGGGCCAGTGGCGGCCGCGGCCGAGGAAGAGGGCGTGGTGCTTGGCGGCGAAGCGCTGGGCCCACTTCTCGATTTCGGGCTCCAGTTCCAGCACCTTTTGCACCGCCACCGGCAGGTGACGCAGCGCGCCGAGGTGGCGGGCTTCTTCCGCTTCGCTCAGGCGGCCGTTGAGCTTGGCCAGGGTGAGAGTGAGCAGCGCCAGCGCGGCGAGCTGGGTGGTGAAGGCCTTGGTGGAGGCGACGCCGATCTCCGGGCCGGCGCGGGTGATGAAGCGCAGCGCGGTTTCGCGCACGATGGCCGACTCCGGCACGTTGCAGATCGCCAGCGTGCGGGCCATGCCCAGGCCGTGGGCGTGCTTGAGCGCGGCCAGGGTGTCGGCGGTCTCGCCGGACTGGGAGATGACCACGACCAGGGTATCGGGGTCGGGCACCGATTCGCGGTAGCGGTACTCGCTGGCGATTTCCACCGAGCAGGGCACCTTGGCCACCGACTCCAGCCAGTAACGGGCGACCAGGCCAGCGTGGTAGCTGGTGCCGCAAGCCAGCACCAGCACCCGGCGGACGCCATCGAGCACTTCGGGCGCCCGGGAGCCGAACAGTTGCGGAGAAACCGAGCCGCCGCCGGCAATGATCTCCAGCGTGTTGCCCAGCGCCTGGGGCTGCTCGAAGATTTCCTTCTGCATGTAGTGACGGAACTGGCCCAGCTCCACCGCATCCGCCGACAGGCTGGAGATGTGCATCTCCCGTTCCGCCGGCGTGCCGTCGGGCCGCACGATGCGATAGGCGTTCAGCCGCAGTTCGGCCACGTCGCCATCTTCCAGGTAGATCACCTTGCGGGTGACCTGCAGCAGCGCGGCGGTATCGGAGGCGGCGTACATGCCGTCCTCGCCCACGCCCAGCAGCAGCGGCGAGCCGCGGCGGGCGACGATGGCGCGGAAGGGGTCGGCCTCGGCGATGACGCCGATGGCGTAGGCGCCGACCAGTTCGTTGAGCGCGAGGCGCACCGCTTCGAACAGGTCCGGCGTGGTGGCGAGCTTGCTGTGCACCAGGTGGGCGATGGCCTCGGTGTCGGTATCCGACTCGAACACATAGCCGCGCGCCTGCAGGCTGGACTTGATGGCCTCGAAGTTCTCGATGATGCCGTTATGCACCACCGCCAGGCCGCCGGAGATGTGCGGGTGGGCATTGCGCTCGCAGGGCACGCCGTGAGTGGCCCAGCGAGTGTGGGCGATGCCGATGTTGGCGCTGAGCTGGCGCGCATCGGCCAGCGCGGCCAGTTCGGCGACCCGGCCGGTGGAGCGCAGGCGGGCGAGGCCGTTCGCCAGCACCGCGACGCCGGCGGAGTCGTAGCCCCGGTATTCCAGCTTGCGCAGCCCTTCGAGCAGCACGGGAACCACATTGTTGGTTGCGATGGCGGTGACGATGCCACACATAGCGGGATTTCCTTGTCAGGCTGGGCCGGGAACGGGGAGGGAGAAAGGGGAGAAACGGATTCAGCGCTTCTTTTGCGGCCGCTTCCAGCCTGCGATGCTGAGCTGCTTGGCGCGCGATACGGTGAGCTGCTCCGGCGGTGCGTCCTTGGTCAGCGTGGTACCGGCGCCCAGCGTGGCGCCGCGGCCAACGCGGACCGGGGCGACGAGCTGGGTGTCGGAGCCGATGAAGGCGTCGTCCTCGATCACGGTGCGGAACTTGTTGGCGCCATCGTAATTGCAGGTGATGGTGCCGGCGCCGATGTTCACCCGCCGGCCGACATCCGCGTCGCCCACGTAGGCGAGGTGGTTGGCCTTGGATTGATCCTCGATGCGGCTGTTCTTGATCTCGACGAAGTTGCCCACATGCACTTCCTTGCCCAGCACCGTGCCCGGCCTGGTGCGGGCGTAGGGGCCGACGACGCAGCCTTCGCCCATGGTGCTGTCCTCGACATGGGAGAACGGGGCGATGCGGCTGCCAGCGCCGACCACCGCGTTGCGCAGCACGCAGTTGGCGCCGATGCGCACGCCGTCCGCCAGCTCAACGCGGCCTTCGAACACGCAGTTGACGTCGATTTCCACGTCGCGGCCGCAGACGAGCTCGCCGCGCACATCGATGCGGGCCGGGTCGATCAGCGTCACGCCGTCTTCCAGCAGACGGCGGGCGATGTTGTTCTGGTGCAGGCGCTCCAGCTCGGCCAGCTGCAGCTTGCTGTTCACACCCAGGGTTTCCCAGGCGGCGCCCGGCTGAACGGTGACGACTTCGACATCGTCCGCCACCGCCAGGCCGATGATGTCGGTGAGGTAGTACTCGCCCTGGGCATTGTCGTTGCCGATACGGCCCAACCAGTCGCGCAGGCGGGCGACCGGCGCGACCAGGATGCCGGTATTGACCTCACGCACCTTGCGCTCGGCGTCGGAGGCATCCTTCTCCTCGACGATGCGGGTCACCCGACCGCTGCCTTCACGCAGGATGCGGCCGTAGCCGGTGGGGTTGTCCAGCTCCACCGTGAGCAGCGCCAGCCGGCTGCCGCCGGCAGCCTCGGCCAGGCGGCGCAGCGTGGCCTCGGCGATGAGCGGCACATCGCCATAGAGCACCAGGGCGGACTCGGCGTCGGAGAGATGGGGCAGCGCCTGCTGCACCGCGTGGCCGGTGCCCAGTTGCGGCTCCTGCCGGGCCCACGCCAGGTCGGGCGCGTCCAGCCGCTCCCGCACCACCTCGCCGCCATGCCCGTAGACCACGCAGATGCGCTGAACGGAAAGCGCGCGGGCGGCGTCGACCACGTGAGCCAGCATCGGCTTGCCTGCGATCGGCTGCAGCACCTTGGGCAACACCGAACGCATGCGCTTGCCTTGGCCGGCAGCGAGAATCACGACTTCCATGGGGTCCCCGGGGGCAATCGGAAAGGCGGCGATTTTAGCATGCACCCCTCCGCCCCCCGCGTGACGGACGCCATGGCAAGTGGGTCAATGTCAACGATATGTTGCGGCGCAGCGTCGCTTGACGCTCGTCTAATAAAAAGACCCTGTTGCCGTCTAGAATAGCCCTTACTGCAACGCAAACAGCGAGAACGTGGACATGGAAAATGCCGTGCAGCAATTTATTCAGAATCGCACCTTCGACGAGATCGCCGTTGGCGAATTCGCCCAGCTGATACGCACGCTCAAGCCGGACGACATCCACCTGTTCGCGGTGATGTCCGGCGACGTGAACCCGACCCACGTCGATCCCGAATACGCTCACTCCAGCCAGTTCCGCGAGGTGGTGGGCCACAGCATGTGGGGCAGCACGCTGATCTCCACCGTGCTGGGCACCGAGTTTCCTGGCCCCGGCACCGTCTATGTGTCGCAGGCGCTGAACTTCTGGCGCCCCATCACCATCGGCGACACCCTCACCATCACGGTAACCTGCAAGCAGAAGTTCGAGCACAACCACCACATCGTGTTCGACTGCCTGGCGGTGAACCAGGACGGCCTCAAGGTCATCGACGGCACCTCCGAGGTGCTGGCACCCAGCGAGAAGATCAAGCGCCCGCGGGTGAATCTGCCGGCGATCAAGATCTCCGACCGCGAGCTGCGCTACCGCCACCTGCTTTCCATCACCGCCGGCATGTCGCCGATTCCGATCGCCGTCGCCCACCCCTGCGACGCCGAATCCCTGCGCGGGCCGGTGCAGGCGGCGCAGGCCGGGCTGGTCGATCCCATCCTGGTCGGCCCGGAGGCCAAGATCCGTGCGGTGGCGGAGGAACAGGGGCTGGACCTGCGCCCCTTCCGCATCATCGACGTGCCCCACAGCCATGCCGCCGCCGAAGCCGCAGTCGGCCTGTGCCGCGACGGCGGCGCCGAGGCGCTGATGAAGGGCTCGCTGCACACCGACGAGCTGATGGGCGCGGTGGTGTCCCGCACCGGCGGCCTGCGCACCGCGCGCCGCATCAGCCACGTTTTCCTCGCCGACGTGCCCACCTACCCGCATCCGCTGATGATCACCGACGCGGCGATCAACATCGAGCCGACGCTGGAAGACAAGGTGGACATCATCCAGAACGCCATCGAGCTTGGCCTGATGCTGGGCCTGATCGAGCCCAAGGTCGCCATCCTGTCGGCGGTGGAAACCGTCACCTCCAAGATCCGCTCCACCTTGGACGCCGCCGCGCTGTGCAAAATGGCCGACCGCGGCCAGATCAAGGGCGGCCTGCTGGACGGTCCGCTGGCCTTCGACAACGCCGTCTCCCTGGTCGCCGCCAAGACCAAGGGCATCCGCTCGGCGGTGGCCGGCAACGCCGACATCCTGGTGGTGCCCGACCTGGAGTCCGGCAACATGGTCGCCAAGCAGCTGGAATACCTGGCGGACGCGCTGATGGCTGGCGTGGTGCTGGGCGCCCGCGTGCCCATCGTGCTCACCAGCCGCGCCGACACCGCTGAAACCCGTGCCGCCTCCTGCGCCGTGGCGCAGTTGATGGCGCACAAGAAACGCGCGGGGTGAGCCGATGAAGGCCATCCTGGTACTCAACGCCGGGTCGAGCAGCCTCAAGTTCGCCCTCTTCGCCCTGCAGCCCGGCCTCGCCGATGAAGCCGCCCTCTCCGGCCAGGTCGAGGGCATAGGCGCCGAGCCGGTGCTGGCCGCGCGCGACGGCGAAGGCAACCGCTACCGCGAGCCGCTCACCGTCACCAGCAGCAGCCGCACCGAGCAGCACCGCGAGGCGCTCACCCATCTGTTCCGCTGGCTGAGCGCGCATAACCCGGCGCTGGAGATCGTCGCCGCCGGCCACCGCATCGTCCATGGCGGCGAGAACTACAGCGAGCCGCTGCTGCTCACCGGCCCGGCGCTGCGCCAGTTGCAGAAGCTGGTGCCGCTGGCGCCGCTGCACCAACCACACAATCTGCGCGCGGTGCAGGCGGTGGCGGCGCTGATGCCGGAGATTCCGCAGGTCGGCTGCTTCGACACCGCCTTCCACCGCACCCAGGAGCCTGTCGCCCAGGCCTTTGCGCTACCGCGCGCCATCTCCGCCGAAGGGGTGAAGCGCTACGGCTTCCACGGCCTGTCCTACGACTATGTGGCGCGCCAGCTGCCGGACGTGCTGGGCGAGCGGGCGCAGGGCGGCGTGGTCATCGCCCACCTGGGCAACGGCGCCTCGATGTGCGCGCTGCGCGAGGGCAGGAGCGTGGCGTCCACCATGGGCTTCACCGCGGTCGAGGGCCTGATGATGGGCACCCGCACCGGCAGCCTGGACCCCGGCGTGCTGCTCTACCTGATGGAGCAGAAAGGCATGGATCTGCAGGCGCTGACCAACCTGTTGTACAAGGAGTCCGGCCTGCTCGGCGTCTCCGGCATCAGCCAGGACATGCGCACCCTGATCGCCTCCGACAAGCCGGAAGCGGCGGAAGCGGTGGACCTGTTCTGCTACCGCATCGCCCGCGAACTCGGCTCGCTGGCGGCGGCGGCTGGCGGCGTGGACGCGCTGGTGTTCACCGGCGGCATCGGCGAGCACGCGGTGGAGGTGCGGGAACGGGTCGCGGCCCGCTGCGGCTGGCTGGGCCTGAAGCTGGATGCCGCCGCCAACGCCGCCGGCGCGCTGCGCATCGACGCACCGGACAGCAAGGTGGCGGTGGCGGTGGTGCCGACCAACGAGGAAGCGATGATCGCCCGCTACACGGTGGAGGTGCTGGGGCTCTGAGCCCGCGCCTTCCTGGCGTGTTGTAAACAAAAGCCCGGCAATGCCGGGCTTTTTCTTTGGCCCTGGTGTTTTCGATGAAGCCCCGATGTGCTTTCTCGTCATCAGACCGGCATTCGCCCCAGCGATGCGCCTGGCTATCCCGGCCGGTAGCTGGAACGCCGCGGCCATCTAATCCACCCCGCGCCCCGCCGCGCTACCGACCGGCGCCATCAGCAAAGCCCACAGTTCCCGCTGGCCGCCGATGCCGAGCTTGCGGTAGAGACGCTTGAGATAGGTCCGTGCGCTGGCGGGCCGGATGCCGAGCGCCGCGCCGACTTCCGCTACGTCGCCACCTCGCAGCAGAGCACGCAGCAAGTCCAGGTCGCGGGCAGCAAGTTCGGGGAAGCGCTGCTGCAAGCGCGCCAGCAGCAGTGCCGGCATCGCCTCGTCGCTGCGCTGGCGGGCTTCGTGCAGCCGGGCGAGCTGGACCACCAGCGGCGCCCAGGCTTCGATGGCGCCCAGCTCGTTCGCCCCCAGCTTGCCGTGCTCCCGGCCGCGGTAGAAATTCACCGACAGCCAGCGCCCACCCTCCAGCCGCGACAGCAGCGCGGCCCTATCGGCGATGCGCGGCCGCTCGTAGCAGATGCGGCGGTATTCCGGCTCGAAGATGTCTTCGCCCGCCTGGCGCTGCAGCAGCAAGCCGCCGGCACGCGCCTCGCGGCTGGCCATCGCCAGCCGGCTGCCATCCAATGCATGGAAGCGGGCGGCATAATCCCGCGAGATCAGCGGCAGTTCGCGGGTACGCGCACGGTCGGCGTAGGACAGGACGGCGGGAGAAGCGGCGCCGTCGTGGACGAAAACGGTGCATTGGGCGAGCGGCAGCTGGGCCGCCAGCAGCTCCAGCAGATCAGCGGCCAGGCCACGGCCGCCGCCCTCCAGGCCTGCCAGCAGCCCGGCCACCCGGGCCGCATCCAGCAGACGGTCGTTCGCCCGCGGTCTGACTGTCCAGAACTCCATGCCATCTCCTCCGCGAGCGCCTTCCCGGTGGCGGCGCTTCCTGTGTTTTGCGGGGGAGTATAGCGATGGCAGGAAGGCTGCCTCAAAGATCCCGGCGGGCAGAGTCCAGCAAACCAGCGAAGCGTTCGGCGTCCCCGATCTCATTCGCCGCCAGCAGGGCAAGCTTGGTCAAGAAGCGCGGGACTTCGCCTTCGGGTACTGCATCGATGGCTTCGGCGAGGAGGTCGTAGATGCGCTCCAGATCGGGTATGGACAAGGCCTTCATGACGTGAAGCTCCGGTTGGAATGGCCGAGCGCCGCATTCAGGGCGGCCTCCAGTCGATCAGCCGACAGCGTCAGCCAGCGGGCGCAGACATGCTGGTCCGGCCGCAACAGGTAGGCGGCACCGTCCACCGTCACGCCGAAGTGCTGCCGCAGGCGGCCTTCGCTGTCGGGCAGGATTTGGTCGGCCTCCACTGCACCGTTAACACCGCTTCGCTCGACCAACAACAATCGCAAGGGCATGCCACGCTGACGAAAGCTTGCCATGCAGGCCAACACTTCCGGCGTAGGTCCGGCGCCGAAGTAAAGCAGCTGGAAAGCCGGCCCCAGGTGGTCCAGCAGGAAAGCATCTCCGCCCAGCCGCAGGTCGGTGCAGGGCGCACCATGGCCGGGGCCGGCTTCGAACAGTGCATCGTCGTCGCCAACGCAGTTGAGAGCGGAAGCTGCGTAGTCGTGGGCGCGGGAGGTGCGCCAGTGCAGCAGCGGGCGGACGAACTCCTCGCTCAACGCCAGGGACAATACCGCGTCCCGCAGCAGGCGGTAGCCGGGGCTGGGCGGCGTCATGAAGCGGGTGCTCTTGCCCGCCTCGTCGATGATCTCGCGTGCGGCGGCGACCCGCTCCTGGGAGTAGCTGGGCAGCAGGCCGAGGCCGGCGCAGCCGCGCAGTTCCAGCGCCAGTTTCCAAGCCAGATCGTGCGCATCCTGGAAGCCGGTGTTCGCCCCGCGCACGCCGAAGATGGGCAGCAGGTGGGCGGCGTCGCCGACGAAGGCCACCCGCCCATGCAGGTAGTCCGGCAAGGTCATCGCCCGCGCGGAATAGACCGAGCACCAGTCCAGTTCCCACTGCTGGCCGGCGGCGCCGACCAGGGCCAGCGCGGCGTCGATGCGAGACCTCAGCGCTGCCGGAGCCAGCGCCTCCTCGGCCGTCTCCCCTGGCGGCAGCTGGTAGTCCACCCGCCAGATGCCATCCGGCTCCCGGTGCATCAGCACCGTGTTGCCGGGATTCCAGGGCGGGTCGAAAAAGGCCAGGCGCTCGGTCGGCAAGTCCAGCTCCACCCGGATGTCGGCGATGACGAAGCGCCCTTCGTAGGCCGTCCCCTCCATCTTCAGTCCCAGCAACTGACGCAACGTGGAGCGCGCGCCGTCGGCCGCCACCACCCACTGCGCGCGCAAGGCATAGTCGCCGGCGGGCGTCTCCACCGTCAGCCGCACCCCGTCCTCGTCCTGGGCGATGGCGCTGACGCGGTTGCCCCAGCGCAGCTCGGCGTGGGGAGACTGCCCCAGCGCCTCGGCCAGATAGCGCTCCAGATAGGGCTGCTGCAGATTGGTCATCGGCAGGAAGCGCTGGTCGGCATCATGCGGCGCGGCCATGCGGAACACCCGGCGGCCGCGGTAATAGGAATTACCGTAGCGCCACGGCAACCCCTTGGCCGCCACCCGCCCGGCCACGCCCAGCTGGTGCAGTATCTCCATGCTGCGGCGGGTGAAGACGATGGCGCGACTGCCTTCGGAAACCTGCCGCTCCGCCTCCAGCAGCACGCAGCGCACGCCGTGGCGAGCCAGGTCCAGCGCCAGCGCCAGGCCGATGGGCCCGCCGCCGACGATGGCGACCTGCACTTCTTCCTCCACCTCATGCGCGGATGGCAGCCAGGCAGGATGAACGCGATAGTCGAAGTAGAGCGAGGCCCGGGGTTGGGCTTCCGGCTGGTGCATGCGCCTTTCCTCCTTGAACGCCGCCAAGCGGCGAGGAAGGACATGCTAGAACGCCGGCGGAGGCGGACTGTCCCCAATTGGGGACAAGCGAGCCCCCTGGTGGAAGCCTCTTCTAGCCCACCAGCGCGTCCCACAGCAGCTTGAGCCCGGACAGGCCCAGCATCGCGGTGGCGAACAGGTAGAAGGGGCGCTCCGGGATCCGCGCCAGCAGCGCCATGCCCAGCCGCACGCCTATCGGCACCAGCGGCAGCAGGATGGCGGACATCAGCAGGCTTTCGCGGGAGAACAGCCCCAGGCCGATGTAAAACGGCAGCTTCGCCAGGTTGATGACGGCAAAGAAGAACACCGAGGTGGCGACGAAGACTTCGCGCGGCAACTTGCGCCCCAGCAGGTAGATCAGCAGCGGCGGGCCGCCAGCGTGGGATAGCGTGCTGGTGAAGCCTGCGCCGGCACCGCACAGCCATGCCCAGGCACCCGGACGGCCATCGGCAGCTACCGCCACCCCAGGCCGCCGCAGCAAGCGATCCAGCGCGAACGCCACCGCGATCAGGCCCAGCGCGCCCTTGACCATGCGCTCCGACATCACGCCGAAGGCCAGCGTGCCGAGCAGGATGCCCAGCACCGCCGCAGGAATCAGCACCCGCAGCTCGGCCCAATCCGCCTTGCCACGCCAGGCGCGGATGCCGAACAGATCCATGGCGATGAGGATGGGCAGCACCACCGCCACCGCATCGTGGGGCGAGATCCACATCGACATGAAAGGCACCGCCAGCCCGCCCAGCGCGCCGCCCAGTCCGGACTTGGAGATGCCGGTGAGCAGGATGGCGATGATGGTGACGATCCAGCCGCTGACACCCAGTTCCAAGCCATCTGCTCCCGCTGCAGCGCTTTCGCGCCTCAAAAACAAGAAGGCGACCTTGCGGCCGCCTTCCCTTGCCTGATGATGCCGGCGACGAAACCTGCCCCGCTCAGCGCGGCAGTACGCTCTCGCCCATCAGGAACTCGTCCACCGCGCGGGCGCACTGGCGGCCTTCCCGGATCGCCCACACCACCAGCGACTGGCCCCGGCGCACATCGCCGGCGGCGAACACCTTGTCCACGCTGGTGGCGTAGCAGCCGGCGCCGTCGGTGGTGGCCTTGGCGTTGCCACGCGCATCCTTGGCGACACCGAAGGCATCCAGCACGCCGCCCACCGGATTGGTGAAGCCCATGGCGAAGAACACCAAATCGGCCTTGATCTCGAACTCGGAACCCGGCACCTCGCTCATCTTGCCGTCCTTCCACTCCAGGCGGACAGCCTTCAGCGCGGTCACCTTGCCGTTCTCGCCGATGAACTCCTTGGTGGCGACGGCGAAGTCGCGCTCGCAGCCTTCCTCGTGGGAGCTGGAGGTGCGCAGCTTGGTCGGCCAGTACGGCCAGGTCAGCGGCTTGTTCTCCTGCTCCGGCGGCATCGGCATCAGTTCGAACTGGGTCACCGAGGCCGCGCCATGGCGGTTGGAGGTGCCAACGCAGTCGGAACCGGTGTCGCCACCGCCGATCACCACCACATGCTTGCCCTTGGCGGAGATGGGGTTCGGACGGTCGCCCGCCACTTCCTTGTTCTGCGGAATCAGGAACTCCAGCGCGAAATGCACGCCGGCCAGGTCGCGGCCCGGCACCGGCAGGTCGCGCGGCACTTCGGAACCGCCGGCCAGCACCACCGCGTCGAATTCCTTCTTCAGATCGTCGGCGGAGATGACTTCCTTGGCGTCGTTGACGATGCCGGCAGGCATTTCCTTGGTGCCGACCAGCACGCCGGTGCGGAACACCACGCCCTCCGCCTTCATCTGCTCGGCGCGGCGGTCGATCAGGCCCTTCTCCATCTTGAAGTCGGGAATGCCGTAGCGCAGCAGGCCGCCGACGCGGTCGTTCTTCTCGAACACGGTCACGTCATGACCGGCGCGCGCCAGTTGCTGGGCAGCGGCCAGGCCGGCCGGGCCGGAGCCGACCACCGCGACCTTCTTGCCCGTCTTGACGGCGGCCGGCTGCGGCTTGACCCAGCCTTCTTCCCACGCCTTGTCGATGATGGCGTGCTCGATCGACTTGATGCCAACCGGGTCGGAGTTGATGTTCAGCGTGCACGCCGCCTCACAGGGCGCAGGACAGATGCGGCCGGTGAACTCCGGGAAGTTGTTGGTGGAATGCAGCACCTCGATGGCTTCGCGCCAGTTGCCGCGATACACCAGGTCGTTCCAGTCCGGAATGATGTTGTTCACCGGGCAGCCGTTGTTGCAGAACGGGATGCCGCAGTCCATGCAGCGCGCGCCCTGAACCGCAGCCTGCGCGTCATCCAGGCGGAGCACGAACTCCTTGTAGGACTTCAGGCGCTCGTCGACCGAGGCATAGGCCTCGGACAGACGCTGGTGTTCGAGAAAACCTGTGGGCTTGCCCATATTCTTACGCGGCCTCCAGTTGCTGCTGGCGCTGCTCGGCCATCTCGGCCAGCGCGCGACGGTATTCGTGCGGCATCACCTTGACGAACTTGGTCCGCCAGGCACTCCAGTTGTCCAGGATCTGGCGCGCGCGCGGGCTGCCGGTGAAGCGGGCATGGCGCTCGATCAGGCCCTTGAGGATGAGTTCGTCGCCCATCTCCAGGTGGTTGATGTCCACCTGGCCGTGGGTTTCGAGCTCGTCGCCGGATTCGGAACCCTTGCGGGCTTCGATCTCCTCGGGCAGCGGCTCGAGGGCAACCTGGGCAAGGTTGCAACGACCGGAGAAGCTGCCGTCCTCGTCCAGCACGTAGGCCACGCCCCCCGACATGCCGGCGGCGAAATTGCGGCCGGTCTGGCCGAGCACGACCACGGTGCCGCCGGTCATGTACTCGCAGCCGTGGTCGCCCACGCCTTCCACCACTGCGGTGGCGCCGGAGTTGCGCACCGCGAAACGCTCGCCGCCGACGCCGGCGAAGTAGACCTCGCCTTCGGTGGCGCCGTAGAGCACGGTGTTGCCGACGATGATGTTGTCGACGGTGTTGCCGCGGAACTCGCTCTTCGGCCGGACGATGATGCGGCCGCCGGACAGCCCCTTACCGACATAGTCGTTGCCTTCACCGACCAGTTCCAGCGTCACGCCGCGGGCGACGAAGGCGCCGAAGGCCTGGCCGGCGGTGCCGGTCAGCTTGACGTGGATGGTGTCGGCCGGCAGACCGGCGTGACCGTAGCGGGTGGCGACCGCGCCGGACAGCATGGTGCCGACGGTACGGTTGATGTTACGCACCGGCAGGTCGATGTTCACCTTCTCGCCCTTCTCCAGCGCTGGCTTGGCCAGTTCGATGAGCTGGTTGTCCAGCGCCTTCTCCAGGCCGTGGTCCTGGAACTCGGTGTGCAGGCGCGGCACGTTGGCCGGCACGTTCGGGCGGTAGAAGATGCGGGCGTAGTCCAGACCCCGGGCCTTCCAGTGCTCGATGCCTTTCTTCATGTCCAGCAGGTCGGCACGGCCGATGAGGTCGTCGAACTTGCGGATGCCCAGCTGGGCCATCAGCTCGCGCACTTCCTCTGCGATGAAGAAGAAGAAGTTGACAACATGCTCCGGCTGGCCGGAGAAGCGCTTGCGCAGCACCGGGTCCTGGGTGGCGACGCCGACCGGACACGTGTTGAGGTGGCACTTGCGCATCATGATGCAGCCTTCGACGACCAGCGGCGCAGTGGCGAAGCCGAACTCGTCCGCGCCCAGCAGCGCGCCGACGACGACGTCGCGGCCGGTCTTGATCTGACCATCCACCTGCAGGCGGATGCGGCTGCGCAGGCGGTTCAGCACCAGGGTCTGCTGGGTCTCGGCAAGGCCCAGTTCCCACGGCGAACCGGCGTGCTTGATCGACGACCACGGCGAAGCGCCAGTGCCACCGTCATGGCCTGCAACCACGATGTGGTCGGCCTTGGCCTTGGCCACGCCCGCGGCCACCGTGCCGACGCCGATCTCGGACACCAGCTTGACCGAGATGTCGGCTTTCGGATTGGCGTTCTTCAGATCGTGGATCAGCTGCGCCAGATCCTCGATGGAGTAGATGTCATGGTGCGGCGGCGGCGAGATCAGGCCGACACCCGGCACCGAGTGGCGCAGGAAGCCGATGTACTCGGACACCTTGTGGCCGGGCAGCTGGCCGCCTTCGCCAGGCTTGGCCCCCTGGGCCATCTTGATCTGGATCTGGTCGGCATTGACCAGGTACTCGGCGGTGACACCGAAGCGGCCGGAGGCGACCTGCTTGATCGAGGAACGCAGGGAGTCGCCCGCGGACAGCTCGATGTCGCGCTCGACCCGGTTCTCGCCGATGATCTGCGACAGCTTCATCGCCTTGGTGATCGGCTTGAAGCGCATCGGATCCTCGCCGCCCTCGCCGGTGTTCGACTTGCCGCCGATGCGGTTCATCGCCACTGCCAGCGTCGTGTGGGCTTCGGTGGAGATGGAGCCGAGCGACATCGCGCCAGTAGCGAAGCGCTTGACGATGTCCTTGGCCGACTCGACTTCGTCCAGCGGCACCGGGGGACCCGCCGGCTTGATCTCGAACAGGCCGCGCAGCGTCATGTGGCGCTTGCTCTGGTCGTTGATGATGCGGGCGTATTCCTTGTAGGTGTCGTACTTGCCGGAGCGGGTGGAGTGTTGCAGCTTGGCGATCGCGTCCGGCGTCCACATGTGCTCTTCGCCGCGGATACGGAAGGCGTACTCGCCGCCAGCATCCAGCATGTTGGCCAGCACCGGGTCGGGGCTGAAGGCCTTCTTGTGCAGGAGGAGGGTCTCCTCCATCACCTCGAACACGCTGATGCCCTCGACCTGGCTTGTGGTACCGGTGAAGTACTTGTCCACGAAGGACTGCTGCAGGCCGACCGCTTCGAAGATCTGCGCACCGGTGTAGGACATATAGGTGGAAATGCCCATCTTGGACATCACCTTCATCAGGCCCTTGCCCACGCCCTTGACGAAGTGCTTGACGTACTTCTCGCCCGCCTCGGTATCCCCGGCCAGCTGTTGCAGGGTTTCCAACGCGAGGTAGGGATGCACCGCCTCGGCGCCGTAGCCGGCGAGCACGGCGAAGTGATGCGTCTCACGCGCAGTGCCGGTCTCGACCACCAGGCCGGCGCGGGTACGCAGGCCCTTGGCCACCAGGTGCTGGTGGATGGCAGAGGTAGCGAGCAGCGCCGGGATGGCGACGTTGTTCTCGTCCACCTTGCGGTCGGACACGACCAGGATGCTGTAGCCCTGCTGCACCGCGTCTTCGGCTTCGGCGCACAGCGAGGCCAGGCGCGCTTCCACACCTTCCTTGCCCCAGGCGGCCGGGTAGCAGATGTCCAGTTCGGCGGAGCGGAACTTGTTCTTGGTGTAGCGGGCGATGTTGCGGATCTTCGCCATGTCGCAGAAGTCCAGCACCGGCTGGGTGACTTCGAGGCGGAACGGCGGGTTGATCTCGTTGATCTCGAGCAGGTTGGGCTTCGGGCCGATGAAGGACACCAGCGACATCACCAGTTGCTCGCGGATCGGATCGATCGGCGGGTTGGTGACCTGCGCGAAGAGCTGGCGGAAGTAGTTGTAGAGCGGCTTCTCCTTGGACGACAGCACCGCCAGCGGCGAGTCGTTGCCCATGGAGCCGGTGCTCTCTTCACCGGCCTTGCCCATCGGCTCCAGGATGAACTTGATGTCTTCCTGGGTGTAGCCGAAGGCCTGCTGGCGGTCGAGTAGGGAGGCGGCGCATTCCGGCGCGGCGGCATCGGCCGGGGCGTCCAGGCCATCGAGCTTGATGTTGATGCGGGAGAGCCAGTCGGTATACGGCTTGACCGAAGCCAGGCTGTCCTTGATCTCCTTGTCGTCGATGATGCGGCCCTGTTCCATGTCGATCAGGAACATCTTGCCCGGCTGCAGGCGCCACTTCTTGACGATCTTGCTGTCGGGGATGGGCAGCACGCCGGACTCGGAAGCCATGACGACATAATCGTCGTCGGTAACCAGGTAACGCGCCGGGCGCAGGCCGTTACGGTCCAGCGTGGCGCCGATCTGGCGGCCGTCGGTGAAGGCCACCGCAGCCGGCCCATCCCACGGCTCCATCATGGCGGCGTGGTATTCGTAGAAGGCGCGGCGCTTCTCGTCCATCTGGGCGTGGGACTCCCACGCCTCGGGGATCATCATCATCACCGCGTGGGCCATGGAATAGCCACTCATCACCAGCAGTTCGAGCGCGTTGTCGAAGGCCGCGGAGTCGGACTGGCCAGGGTAAATCAGCGGCCAGATCTTCTGCAGATCGTCGCCCAACAGCGGCGAATGCACGCCCTTCTCACGGGCCCGCATCCAGTTGTAGTTGCCGCGCACCGTGTTGATCTCGCCGTTGTGGGCGATGTAACGGAAGGGGTGCGACAGGTTCCACTTCGGGAAAGTGTTGGTCGAGAAACGCTGGTGCACCAGCGCCAGCGCGGAAATCGCGCGCGGATCGACCAGGTCGAGGTAGTACTCACCCACTTGGGTGGCGAGCAGCAGGCCCTTGTAGTTCACCGTGCGTGCCGACATCGACACCACGTAGAACTCCTTGCCATGCTTCAACTGCAGCGCGTTGATGGCGTTGGCGGCACGACGGCGGGCGACGTATAGCTTACGCTCCAGCGCCTCGGTGACCATGATGTCGGCGCCACGGCCGACGAAGAACTGGCGGATCACCGGCTCGGTGGCCTTCACCGCCGGCGACATCGGCATGTCACGGTTCACCGGCACATCGCGCCAGCCCAGCACTTGCAGGCCCTCAGCGCGGGCGGCCCGCTCCATTTCCTCTTCACAGGCCAGGCGGGAAGCTTGCTCCTTGGGCATGAAGACCATGCCAACGCCATAGTTCCCAGGCGAAGGCAAAGCAATGCCTTGCGCGGCCATCTCTTCGCGGTAGAGCGCGTCGGGGATCTGGATCAGGATGCCGGCACCATCGCCCTGCAGCGGATCGGCGCCAACGGCGCCGCGGTGATCCAGGTTTTTCAGGATCTCCAGGCCCTGCAGAACTATGTCATGGGTCTTATTACCCTTGATGTGGGCAATGAAGCCCACGCCACAGGCATCGTGCTCGTTGGCCGGGTCGTAAAGACCCTGCTTCTGGGGGAGATCCATCTCGTTCTTCCTCGAAACAACACGTTCGCCGGACTGGAACCGGCGCGGTTCGGGCGGCACGGCGCAAGGCGCCGCACGCTCTCCAAACCCGCACGCTATGAAACGTGCGGACATCAAAAAAGCCGGGCGCAAGGCACACCGGCTCTACGCGACCGGGGCACAGGGCGAGGGGTCGCTACGAACACTTCAGGCGGATTGACGAATATACCCGTGCAAAACCCGTGACTCAAGCAGTTTTTGCGCCGCCGCAAGACCTCCAGGCAGCAGAAAATTCGGCACACGGCGCTCAGTAGATTTCGCCGACGGCGAACAGCCGGCGATGCTCCTTCATCGCGTAACGGTCGGTCATGCCCGCGATGTAGTCGGCAATGGCACGCGGTTTGTCGATACGGGCGCGCTCCTGATACTGCGGCGGCAACAGGCGCGCATCCGCCATGAAGGCCTCGAAGAGATCACTGATGATGCGTTTGGCCTTATCGGTCATTCGCAACACCTGGTAATGCCAGTAGAGCTGCTCGCGAAGAAAGACCTTCAAACCCTGCAGCCTGGGCTTGAGACCTTCGGAGTAGGCAACGAGCCGCCCTGCAGTGCGGACATCGTCCAGCGTTTCCACACGCGCGCCGGCGATATTGGCGCGGGTCTGCTCGATCAGGTCCAAGGCCATCACGTTGATCATCCGCCGGATGGTTTCGTAGATCAGCTTGCGGCCATTCAGACCCGGCCATTCCGCCTCCACTGCCCGGCGCTGCTCGGCGAAGACGTCCACCTCGCCCAGTTGCTCCAGCGTAATCAGGCCTGAGCGCAGCCCGTCGTCCACATCATGATTGTTGTAGGCGATTTCGTCGGCCAGATTGGCCAGCTGGGCCTCGAGCGAGGGCTGCGTGCCGTCGAGGAAGCGCCGCCCCAGCTCGCCGAGCAACTCTGCATTCGGCCTGGAGCAGTGCTTGAGAATGCCCTCCCGCGTCTCGTACGTCAGGTTGAGCCCCTCGAAGGCGGCGTAGCGCTCCTCCAGCAGATCGACCGTACGCAAGGACTGCAGATTGTGCTCGAAACCGCCATACGCCTTCATGCAGGCATTGAGTGCATCCTGCCCCGCGTGCCCGAAGGGAGTGTGTCCCAGGTCGTGGGCCAGCGCGATTGCCTCCGCCAGATCCTCGTTCAACCTCAGCGCACGCGCCAGGCTGCGGGTGAGTTGAGCAACCTCGATGCTATGAGTCAGCCGGGTCCGAAACAGGTCGCCTTCGTGATTCACGAAGACCTGCGTCTTGTACTCGAGCCGGCGAAATGCGGTGCAGTGGATGATGCGATCCCGATCGCGCTGGAAAGCCCCTCGCGCTGCGGGTGGCGGCTCAGCATGGGCCCGGCCGCGGGAATTGGCCTCGGTCACCGCATAGGTGGCAAGACCCTCGACGCTCATCGGCAGCGCCCCTCGATGGCTGCCGCGATGTCAGCTTGGGCTGCCTCTCCATGAACCACCGCAGCCCCCACTTCCTTGAGCAGGACCAGACGCAGGCGCCCCGCCTCCACCTTCTTGTCGTGCGACATCAACTCCAGGTAGCGCTCCACGCCCAACCGCGGCCCCACAGTCGGCAACCCCGCACGAATGAAAAGCCCCTCGATTCTCGCGATGTCGGCGTCAGTCAACCAACCCAACCGTCGCGACAACTCAGCGGCCATCATGGTACCCGCTGCTATCGCCTCCCCGTGCAACCACTCGCCGTACCCCAGCCCGGTCTCTATGGCGTGGCCGAATGTGTGGCCAAGATTGAGCAGCGCCCGTTCTCCCTGTTCGGTCTCGTCCGCCGCCACCACTTCCGCCTTGTTGGCGCAGGAACGCTCGATCGCGAAAGCCAGCGCTTCCGGCTCACGCATCAGCACGCGTTCTATGTTGCTTTCCAGCCACTCGAAGAAGCCCGGATCACGAATCAGACCGTACTTGATGACCTCCGCGAGGCCAGCGGTCAATTCCCGCGGAGGCAGGGTGCTCAATACGTCGGTATCCGCCAGCACCAACCGGGGCTGGTAAAAGGCGCCGATCATGTTCTTGCCACGCGGGTGATTGATCGCAGTCTTCCCGCCCACCGAGGAGTCGACCTGGGACAAGAGCGTCGTCGGAATCTGTACGAAGGGCATCCCGCGCTGGTAACAAGCAGCGGCAAAGCCGCCCATGTCGCCCACTACACCGCCGCCAAGTGCGATTAGGGTGGTTGAGCGCTCGCAACGCTGCTCCAGCAGCATGTCGAACACCAGGTTCAGCGTCGGCCAGTCCTTGTTCGCCTCGCCATCCGGCAGGACTACCTGGCAAACGCGTATCCCCTGCGCCTCCAGCGCATCGCGAAGCTTGCCCAAGTAGAGCGGCCCCACGACATCGTTGGTGACGATGGCAACCCGCGGCGTCTTCAGATGAGGCAGGATCAGCCGGACACGCTCAAGCAGGCCACGGCCGATATGAATCGGATAACTACGCTCGCCGAGCGCCACATTCAGTGTATGCATATCGTTTTACGAAGCGTCGGCAACGCCTTCTCGATCTGGCGCACCATGGAATTCGGATTGCAGCGGCCGCCGTCTACGACGATGTCAGCCACCTGGCGATAAAGTGGGTCGCGGATCGCGTATAGCTCCTCGATGCGCGCTCGAGGATTCTCCACGTTCAGCAGCGGACGATTGCGATCGTTGCGGGTACGCTCCCACAGTATCTGCGGAGCAACATTCAGATAGACGACGATCCCGCGCTGCATGAGCATCTCGCGGTTCTTCTCATCCAGCACCGCACCACCGCCGGTAGCGATGATGATGTCGGCTTCTCGGGTCAATTCGTCTATCACCTGGGTTTCACGGCGGCGGAAACCGGCTTCACCTTCGATCTCGAATATCGTGGGTATGGTCACGCCGGTGCGGGCGATGATCTCGTGGTCGCAGTCTACGAAGCGCACGCCACGCCGCTTCGCCAGCTCCCGTCCGATGGTGGTCTTGCCGGCGCCCATCATGCCGATCAGTATCAAGCAAGTCACATGAAACCCGATGGCCATCCGTTAAAAACCAAGGGCGGCAGCCCCTGCAGGAGCAACCGCCCTTGAATTGTAGCAGCGACGGATGAGCTTAACGCAGCGTCAAGGCGTCGCTGACAATGCGCGGAGTGATGAAAACCAGCAGCTCGCTGCGGTTCGCAACCCTCGAATTGGTGCGGAAAAGCGCGCCGACCACCGGCAGTTCCCCGAGCACGGGCACGCGCTGGACGTTGGTGGTCTCCTCTTCCTCATAGATACCGCCAATCACGACCGTTCCACCGTTCTCCACCAACACTTCGCTCTTGATGTTCTTGGTATTGATGGCCGGGATGTCGTAGCCGGAGAGGAACTGGGGCTGGTCCTTGTTTACCAGTACCTGCAATTGCACTCGGCCATCGGGCGTGATCTGCGGCTTCACCTTCAATGACAGCACCGCCTTCTTGAAGGAAACGCTGGTGGCGCCAGAGCTGCTCGCCTCCTGATAGGGAACCTCGGTACCCTGCTCTATGGTGGCCTCCACCTGGTTCGCAGTCAGCACCCGCGGGCTGGAAACCACCCGGCCGCGGCCATCCGTCTCCAGGGCCGACAACTCCAGGTTGAGGAAGCGCGTCATCGAGCTATTGAAGAGGCTCAAGTTCAAGCGCGCAAAATCCGCCACCGCCGTGGAGCCGCCGCTGGTCGAAGTACCGGGCGTGAAAGTGTTCGTTCCCGTCCCCACTGCGGATGAGCCGAAGCCGAGCTTTGCGCCGTTACCCAGGCTCTTCGAAGAGTTGTCGCCATAGGTGAGGCGCACACCCAGATCACGCGCAAACTCCTTGCTCGCCTCGACGATGCGCGCCTCGATCAACACCTGCCGGGGCGCAACGTCGATCTCGCCCACCAGTCGCCGCAGCGACTGCAGCCGCGAGGCCACGTCGGTCACGAAGAGCTTGTTGCTGCGATCATCGACGACCACCGTGCCCCGCTTGGACAGCATCGTTTGATCCTTGCTCTTCAGGAAATCGAAGATCTCCTTGGCCTTGTGGTAATTGATCTGGAAGCTCTCCGTCTGCAGCGGCTCCAGATCTCCGATCTGTGCCTTGGCCTCGAGTTGCAGCTTCTCGCGCGTAGCCAGTTCCTCGCCCGGCGCGATCCAGATCACATTGCCGTTCTTCCGCATGTCCAGACCCTTGGCCTGCAGGATGATGTCCAGCGCCTGATCCCACGGCACGTCCTTTAGCCGCAGGGTCAGATTTCCCTGCACCGAGTCTGAGGTGATGATGTTGAAGTTGGTGAAGTCGGCGATGACCTGCAGCACCGAGCGGACGTCGATGTTCTGGAAGTTCAGCGACAGCTTTTCGCCCTGGTACTGCCCCCTGGAGCCCTGAACCAGCTTGTTCGGATCCTCCACGACCCGCTTGACCTCAAGAACGAACTGGCTGTCGCTCTGGTAAGCGTTGTGTTCCCACAAGCCATTGGGCGTCACCGTCAGGCGGACGTTGTCGCCTTGCTGCTGGGTCGTCATGGACGTCACCGGAGTGGCGAAATCCGTAACATCCGCACGGCGACGCAGATGCTCCGGCAAGGAGGTCTTGAGGAAATCCACGACCAGATTGCCACCCTGCTGGCGAATGTCTATGCCGGTATCGGGACTAGAAAGCTGGACCACCACGCGGCCTTCCCCATCCTTGCCGCGGCGGAAATTGATGTCGCGCACGCTCTGCCGGTCTGGTGCAGCGCTGCGGGAATCCGCAAAGTTCGCAAAAGCCTGCCCAGTGACGGTGTTCGCTGCGTTCTGCGCCCCGAGAGGCGACAGCGAAATCACCAGATTACGGCCGTCGACACGCGCCTCGTAGGGGGCCATCTTGACCATATTGAGTACAAGGCGCGTGCGATCACCCGCCTGCACAATATTGGCGCTACGCAACTCGCCCTGCTCGATGGCCTGTACATTCCGCCCCAGCCCATTGGCCGTGGCAGGGAAGTCAAAGACGATGCGGGCCGGGTTGGCGACGCTGAAACTGGCCGGTACGGTCGCCAGCGGATGCTGCAACCCCAGACGAATGTACAGACCGCCCCCCTGCTCGGCGACCTCCAAGGTTTCGATCCGGTTCGAAGCGGTCGCCCCCGCGACAGCGTCCTGCGCGACGGCAGCCACCGAGGGCAGACAAGCCGCCATGAAGGCGGTCAGCAGCACTGCAATTCTGGTTCTCATCTTCCGGCCCCCTGCTGCTCCTGCAGCAGTAGCGAACTGGTTCGTTCAACCCAGTCGCCATTAACGTCTTGAACAAGCTCTCTAAGGGTAACTTCGGACTCGGAAATAGCTGTAACCACGCCGAAGTTCTGCCCCATGTAATTACCCACCTTAACTTGATACAGATTGCGATCCGCCTGCACCAAAGCCTGGGTGCTCCGCCCTTGGGTCAACACACCTACCATGCGCAGCGACTCCAGCGGATAGGCCTCGAGCGGCTCACGGCGACGGTCCATGTCCGGGCGCACCCCGCCACCGGTCCGGCGCTCGGGATCCAGCCGATCTGGCCGGAATGGCTCCGCCACTGCACCCGCCGCATAGGCAACCGGGTCGGCAGGCTTGATTTCCGGCAGAGGCTTGACCGCCCCCCGCATGGTCTTCGCCTGCTCGTTCATCCACGCCTGGATGTCTTCCTGATCATTGGAGCAGGCTGTCAGCAACAACGCAGCAAGCGTCCACCAAAAAAACCTCATCGCCGGCCCCCCTTCTTGGCGGCCTGTTCAGCCTGACGCTTGCGCGCCAACTCGTCTTCATCAAGGTAGCGATAGGTCACCGCTCGAGCATCGAACTTCAGCTTGCCGGTTGGCTGGCCATCGAGCGCAATATTGTTCAAGGTAACAATCCGCGGCATGCGGGCCACATCGGCAGCAAACTCCCCAAGGTCGTGGTAGCCGCCAGTGACACGGATCTCAATCGGCATTTCCGCGTAGAAATCCTTCACCACATCACTACCGGGTTTGAACAGCTCGAATTGGAGCCCGCGGCCTAACCCTGCCTGGTTGATGTCCGACAGCAGAGAGTCCATCTCCGCCCGATTCGGCAACTGCTTCAGCAATGCGCCGAACTGACGGTCGATCTCGGCCAGTTGACGCTTGTGTTCATCGAGATTGACCGCCTGGCGCTTCTTGGCGATCCAGCTCTGCCTGAGTTGCTGCTCCTCGGCCTCGCGCTGCGCAAGCAAGGAGGCTTGATCGCTCCAGTCGAACCACCAGGCAGCGGCAATCGTCAGCACGAAGACCAGCACGAAGACCGCGACCCGGGGAGCCAGAGGCCACACCCCCGGATCATTGGGGTCCAGCCCCTTGAAATCCTGGGCCAGCCGATTGAAATCGATGCCCCCTTTCATCTCGCCCCTCCTTGAGGCGCGGCAGCACCAGCCTGCACTTCCGGCCGCTTGAGACTCATGTTCAAGGAGAACTCGCTGACCTGACGATTATTGACCGTGGCGGCCTTAACCTCGACAAGACTGGGCTGCGCCAAATACGGGGAAGCTTCGATATTCCGCATCAGGTTGGACACCCGGGCATTGGATTGCGCATAACCGGTCAGCGTGATGCGCTGTCCGTTCTGCTTGACCGACCTCAGATACACACCGTCCGGCATGCGCTGGGCCAGTTCATTGAACAGATGGACGGTCTGGGCCCTGTCACCCTGCAAGGATTCGATCACCTGCTTACGGGCAAGCAGGGCATCGATCTGCTCGCGCAAGCGCCGGATCTCCGCGATCTCGGTATCCAGCTTGGCGATCTCCGCCTTGAAGAAATCGTTCTTGCGCTCCTGCCGCTCGATGTAGCCCGCGTATACGGTATGCACCAGCAGGGCGATGACTGCCGCGAGCAGAATCATCAACCCCGAAACCACGTAGAACTGCTGACGCCGCTCCTTGCGCCGCTGCTCGCGGTGAGGCAGCAGGTTGATCCGTATCATGCGTCGAACCTCCTCAGCGCCAGGCCGCAGGCAACCATTAGCGAAGGCGCATCCGCAGCCAGGCTCTTGGGCCGCAACTTGGAGGAGAGCGTCATGCCGGCAAATGGATTGGCGATCACGGTTTCCACCTGGGTGCGGCCGCCGACGACCTCCGCCAAGCCAGGCATGACGGCGCAACCGCCGGCCAGCACCACGTAATCGACCTGGTTGTACTGGGTGGATGTGAAGAAGAACTGCAGCGCGCGGGAAACCTCCAGCGCAAGGCTGTCCATGAAGGGTCGCAGCAGGTCGCGCGCGTAATCGTCCGGGAGGCTGCCACTGCGCTTGGCTGTTTCAGCCTCCTCGACACTCATGCCGTACTGCCGTGCAACATCCTGAGTAAGCAGGGCGCCGCCAAATGCCTGCTCGCGGGAGTAGACGGGTTGCCCGTTTCGCAGCACCGTCACATTCATCACTGTGGCGCCGATATCGATCAGGGCGATGACCTTTTCTGCCCCGCCACCCGGGAGCTGGCGCCTGACGAGATCGAATGCCGACTCCATCGCCAGCGACTCGACGTCGATCACCGTCGCCTTCAGCCCGGCAGCCTGGGCAACCGCGACCCTGTCCTCCACCTTGTCTTTGCGAGAAGCCGCAATCAGCACCTCGACCTCTCCGGCGCCGCTGTTGGCCTGGCCGATCACCTGGAAATCGAGATTGACCTCGTCTAGCGCGAAGGGGATGTATTGATTGGCCTCTGACTCGACCTGCAGCTCCATCTCCTGCTCGCGCAGACCGTCCGGAAGGATGATCTTCTTCGTGATGACCGACGCCGCCGGCAAAGCCATGGCGACGTTGCGCACTCCCGGCCCGAAGCGGCGCAGCGCCCGGCGCACGCCTTCACTGACAGCATCCAGATTGGCCACATTGCCGTCCACCACGGCATCCCTGGGCAGGGTTTCGATCACGTAACGCTCAATCCGGTAGCCATCCTTCTCACTACCGGAGAGCTCGACCATCTTGACTGATGACGAAGAGATATCCAACCCAGCGAGCTGTCGCGCTTTCGATCCAAATAGGGAGAACTCAATCACAAAGAAAATCCTTAAATTTCTTTATGTTAGGCGACTTTGCTGAGCAAGCCTCTGAAATGCTAGCAACAACAGTGGGAGGTGTAAAGCAAATCGCTGCAACAAAGCCGGCTGGAGCGGGGGCAGGGACGCCCCTTATAATGCCCGCCCACCCCTATCCAAGATCAGGACTGCGAATGCGCTGGGTCCTCTATCCGATCGCCGGTCTGGTTGCGCTGGCGATCCTCGGCATGGCCACCCTGGCCGCGATGTCCATCCTCGCCTGGCCAAACCTGCCTTCCCTTGAATCCCTCACGGATTATCGCCCTCGCATTCCGCTGCGAGTATATACATCGGACGGCCACCTGCTGGGCGAATTCGGCGAGGAACGGCGCACCGTGGTGCGCATCGCCGATGTACCACCTACGTTGAAGCAGGCCATCCTGGCCGCCGAGGATGAGCGCTTCTACGAGCACCCTGGTATCGACGTCCTCGGTATCGCACGCGCAGCCTTGTCCAACATCGCCAGCGGCGGCCGCGGGCAAGGCGCTTCGACGATCACCATGCAGGTCGCGCGCAACTTCTTCCTCTCGCGCGAAAAGACCTACAACCGCAAGCTCTACGAAATTCTGCTGGCGCTCAAGATCGAGCGTAGCCTGAGCAAGGACCAGATCCTCGAGCTGTACATCAACCAGATTTACCTGGGGCAGCGCGCTTACGGCTTCTCCGCCGCCGCCCGCGCCTATTTCAACAAGCCGCTCGCGGAGATCACCCTGCCGGAGGCGGCCATGCTGGCCGGGCTGCCCAAGGCGCCCTCCGCCTACAACCCCATCGTGAATCCCTCTCGGGCAGCGCTGCGCCAGCAATATGTGCTGCGGCGCATGGTGGAGGCGGGCTTCATCGATGAGGCCACCTATCACGACGCCTCCGAAGCCGCCACGGTGCGGGCGAAGGCGATAGAGCCGGTCCGCCGCAGCAGCGTCAGCCACGGTGACTACGTGGCAGAGATGGCACGCCAGATCGCCGTCGAACAGTTCGGCGAGGAGGCCTACCAGCTCGGTATCCGCATCGTCACCACCGTCACCCAGGCCGACCAGGATGCCGCCTATGCGGCGCTGCGCCGAGGCGTGCTGGACTACGACCGGCGTCACGGCTACCGCGGCCCGGAAACCTTCGTCGACCTCCCCGCCGGCATCGACGAGGAGCGCTACGACGAGGCCCTCGCCGACACCACCGACTACGACGACCTGCTCGCCGCCCTCGTCCTCGACGCCTCGGCCAAGAGCGTCAAGGTCTATCGCCACGGCACCACGCTGGAAATCACCGACGACGGCCTGCGCTTCGTCACGCCGATGCTGAGCGACAAGGCGCCGCAGGCTCGTCGCCTCCGTCGCGGCGCCATCGTCCGCATCCGCGATACCGGCGAGAAGGGCTGGGAGATACTCCAATTGCCCGAGGTCCAGTCTGCCCTGGTGTCCATGGACCCCCACACTGGCGCCATCCGTGCCCTGGTGGGCGGCTTCGATTTCAATCGCAACAAGTTCAACCACGTTACCCAGGCCATCCGCCAGCCGGGCTCCAGCTTCAAGCCCTTCATCTACTCCGCCTCGCTTGAGCGCGGTTATGGCCCGGGCAGCCTGGTCGAGGACGAGCCGCTCTACTTCCCCGCCGGCGTCACCGGCTCGCAAGCCTGGGAGCCGAAGAACTACGACGGCAAGTACGACGGCCTGATGACGCTGCGGGACGCCCTCGCCCGCTCGAAGAACCTGGTCTCCATCCGCGTGCTGCAGTCCATCACCCCGCAGTATGCGCAGGACTACGTCAGCCGCTTCGGCTTCGACCCTGCCCGCCATCCGCCCTACCTCACCATGGCGCTGGGCGCGGGCGGCGTGACCCCGTGGGAGATGGCCTCCGCCTACGGCGTGTTCGCCAACGGCGGCTACCGGGTCGAGCCCTACATCGTCAAGGAAATCTACGACGGCACCGGGAAGCTGGTGGCCAAGATGGATCCGCCGGTGGCCGGCGAGAGCGCGCCACGGGTCATCGACCCGCGCAACGCCTGGCTGATGGATTCGATGATGCAGGACGTCGTCCGCCGCGGCACCGCGACCCGCGCCCGCGCCCTCGGCCGCAACGATCTCGCCGGCAAGACCGGCACCACCAACGATTATCTGGACGGCTGGTTCTGCGGTTACAACCCGGATCTGGTCGCCATCGCCTGGATGGGGTTCTCCCAACCCAAGAACATGGGCCGGGGCGAAACCGGTGGTTCTTCCGCCCTGCCTATCTGGGTGAATTACATGAAGACCGCGCTTGCCAACTCGCCGGAGAAAACCAGGGAGCGGCCGCCCGGCCTGGTCTCCGTACCCACTGGCGATGGCTTGCGGGAGGACTTCATCTATGAGGAGAACAAGCCGGCCACGCCGCCGGTCTTGCCCGACCTGCCGTCCAGCCTGTTCTCCGACCACGGCCCGGCCACCGAGGCGCCGGAGGAAGCGCTGCCGCAGGTGCCGGCAGCGCCGCCGCGCGCTACCCAGCCACCGGCGCCGGTCGTGGACCGTGTGCCCACGCCGGTCCAGCGCTGAGAGCGGATCAGGCCGCAGGCGACAGCGTCACCGCCTCGCCGGCCTGCTCGCTCACCAGGCTGGACAGCAGCGCATAGAGTTCCGCGCCGTCCCGGCTAGCCAGCCACTGGCCGCTCTCCAGGCGGAAGTGGAAGCCGCCGGATTTCGCCGCCACCCAGATTTCCCGCGCCGCACTGTGGCGGTTGATGATCATCTTGCTGCCGTTGTCGAACTCGATTTCCAGCACGCCTCCCGGCTTGGGCTCGATGTCGATGTCCAGCCCGCTGGCTTCCAGCGCCGCCTCGATGCGGGCCAGTTCCGCCTCGGCCGAGGCGTTGAATGCGGATTCTTCCATGTCGATTCCTTCTGTTACGATTCCCGTTTTTCCTCGATCGACCGCCATGCGAGTCTTCCTCCCCGCCGCGGCACTGACCTGCGCCCTGGTGTTGTCGGGCTGCGGCATCAAGGGCCCGCTCTACCTGCCCGGCAGCCAGCCCAAATCCAGTTCCAACTCCAGCAGCCAGATCGAAAGGCCCTCGGCCCAAACGGGCGCCGATCATAGCAAACCCACCACACCCGCCGGCACGACCTCCGAATGACCCAGCCTTACCCCGTCACCACCCTGCGCAGCGTCGCCGATTCACTTCACCTGGAAGACGTCGCGCTGGAAGCCATCGCCCAGCGTTTCGACACGCCGACCTACGTATACTCCCGCGCCGCGCTCACCGCAGCCTTCCAGAGCTGGCAGCAAGCACTGGCCGGCCGCCGCGCCCTGGTCTGCTATGCGGTCAAGGCCAACTCCAACCTCGCGGTGCTGTCGGTTTTCGCCAAGCTGGGTGCGGGTTTCGACATCGTTTCCGGCGGCGAGTTGGCGCGTGTGCTGGCCGCTGGCGGCACCGCCGACAAGGTGGTTTTTTCCGGGGTGGGCAAGAGCCGCGTCGAAATGCGCTATGCGCTGGAGCAGGGCATACGCTGCTTCAATGTCGAATCCGCCGCTGAGCTGGAGCGCCTGAACGAGGTGGCGGGCCAGACCGGCAAGAAGGCGTCGATCGCGCTGCGGGTGAATCCGGACGTCGATCCCAAGACCCATCCCTACATTTCCACCGGCCTGAAGAGCAACAAGTTCGGCGTTGCCTTCGACGAAGCACTGGCGCTGTATCGTCGCGCCGCCAGCCTGCCCCACCTCGCCATCTCCGGCATCGCCTGCCACATCGGCTCGCAGTTGCTGGACCCGGCGCCAGTCGCTGAGGCGGCAGGCAAAGTGCTGGGCCTGGTGGATCAACTGGCTGCGGAGGGCATCGCGCTGGATCACATCGATCTCGGCGGCGGCCTGGGCATCCGCTACCAGGACGAGATGCCGCCCTCGGTCGCCACCTATCTGGCGCCGCTGCTGGAGATCTTTGCCGGCCGCAAGGAAGAGCTCTGCTTCGAACCCGGCCGCTCGCTGGTGGGAAACGCCGGCCTGCTGCTGACGCGGGTGGAGTACCTGAAGCATGGCGAGGAGAAGAACTTCGCCATCGTGGACGCGGCCATGAACGACCTCGCCCGCCCGGCACTGTACGACGCTTACCACGAGGCGGTAGCGGTCAAGACCCGCGAAATGCCTGCGCAGCGCTACGAGATCGTCGGCCCTATCTGCGAGAGCGGCGACTTCCTCGCCCACGACCGCGAGCTGGCGCTGGCCGAAGGTGACCTCGTCGCCCTGCTGTCCGCCGGCGCCTATGGCATGACGATGAGCTCCAACTACAACACCCGCGGCCGCGCCGCCGAGGTGATGGTGGACGGCGCACAGATGCATGAAGTGCGCGCACGGGAAACGGTGGAATCGCTCTACGCGCTGGAGCGCCCGCTTCCGTAATGGCAGCAAGCGGGCTGGCCGCCCAAGCGTGCGGCCTGCCGGACCTCCTTCATCTTCAGTGGGCGGCTTCGCCGCCCAGCCGCTGGGACTCCACGATCAGCGCATGGCCGAAGGCCTTCCACGCCGGGCCGCCGTGGGTATGCACGCCGATCTCGGCGCTCTGGCGCATCGTTTCCAGCATCAGCGCGGCCAGGCCGAACAGCTCGATGCGCGCGCGCGCCTGCAGATCGTCGCCACGCAATTCCGCCATGCTCTCCTGCGCCGAAGTCGTCAGCGCCTCACGCGCCAGCTCCCGCATCTGGTTCTCGTCCTGCCAGTCCAGGCCGAGCACGATGCCGCGCTTGACGATCTCCCGCTCCAGCTCTTCGGCGTCGCGCTCGTAGTGACCAAAACCGCTCATCTTTCCCCCAGCTCTTCCAGGCAGCGCACCAGCGCCGCACGCCAATCGGGCAGCGTCACGCCGAAGCGTTCCGCCAGGCGGCGCTGATCCAGCCGCGAATTCAGAGGCCGGCGGGCGGGCGTCGGATAATCGCCGCTGCCTATGGCCTCCACCGTCGTCACCTTGCGCTGCCAACCCGGCAGCACGCGGGACGCTTCATCGAAAATGGTCCGGGCGAACTCGCACCAGTTGGTCTCGCCACCACCGGCAAGGTTGAACACGCCGGATTCGAAACGCCCCTCGCGCCGCTCCCGCATTGCCTGGGCGACAACTTGCGCGGTCGCATCGGCGATGTTGCGCGCCCAGGTCGGCGCACCGATCTGGTCGGCCACCACCCGCAAGGCTTCCCGCTCGGCGCCCAGCCGCAGCATGGTGCGGACGAAGTTGCCGCCGCGGGCGGCATAGACCCAGGTGGTGCGGAAAACGAGATGGTCGCAGCCAGAGGCGGCAATCGCCTGCTCACCCGCCAGCTTGCCGCGGCCGTAGGCGTTCAGCGGCGCCACCGCATCGCTCTCGACGTAAGCCGCCGGCTTGCTGCCGTCGAACACGTAGTCGGTGGAGTAATGCACCAGCAAGGCGCCGCGCGCCCGCGCCAGCCGGGCCAGTTCGCCGACCGCCTCGCCGTTGATGCGGGTCGCCAGCGCTTCCTCTGTCTCCGCCTTGTCCACCGCGGTGTAGGCGGCGGCATTGACGATCACGTCCGGCGCCAGTTCGGCAACCCGCGCCGCCAGCGTCTCCGGCCGCGACAGGTCGCAGCCGGCGCGGTCCAGCGCCAGCACCTCGCCCAGCGGCATCAGGCTGCGTGCCAGCTCCCAGCCTACCTGGCCGCGCGCGCCGGTGAGCATCAGGCGCACGGCAGGTCCTCGTAGACCTCGGCCTGGGCGAAGGGCAGGCCAGCCTTGTCCTTGGCCGCCAGCAGCGGCTCGCCGGCCAGCGGCCAGGCTATGCCCAGCGCCGGATCGTTCCACAGCAGGCTGCGCTCATGCTCCGGCGCGTAGTAATCGGTGGTCTTGTAGAGGAAGTCGGCGGTCTCGGACAGCACCTGGAAGCCGTGGGCGAAGCCGGGCGGGATCCACAGCTGCAGATTGTTTTCCTCCGACAGCTCCAGCCCGACCGAGCGGCCGAAGGTGGGCGAGCCGCGGCGCAGGTCCACCGCCACGTCGTACACCGCGCCGCGCAGCACCCGCACCAGCTTTCCCTGCGCTTGCTGGATCTGGTAGTGCAGCCCACGCAGCACGCCGCGGGCGGAGCGGGAATGGTTGTCCTGCACGAACTGCACGTCCAGGCCGGTGAGCTCGCGGAATGCGCGGGCGTTGTAGCTTTCCATGAAGAAGCCGCGGGCGTCGCCGAAGACGCGCGGCTCCAGGATCAATACGTCGGGGATCTCGGTTTCTTTTATCTGCATCAGAACACCTTTTCTTCCAGCATGCGCAGCAGGTACTGGCCATAGCCGTTCTTGGCCAGAGGCCTGGCCAGCCCGCGCAGCTGGTCGGAGTCTATCCAGCCGGTGCGCCAGGCGATCTCTTCCGGGCAAGCGATCTTCAGCCCCTGCCGCTTCTCTATGGTCTGGATGAAGAGGCCCGCTTCCAGCAGGCTCTCGTGGGTGCCGGTATCCAGCCAGGCGTGGCCGCGGCCCATCACCTGCACGTCCAGATCGCCCCACTCGAGGTAGCGGCGGTTGATGTCGGTGATCTCCAGCTCGCCGCGGGGGCTGGGCTTGAGGCCGCGGGCGATGTCGCTCACCCGGCTGTCGTAGAAATACAGGCCGGTGACCGCGTAGCGGCTCTTGGGCTGGGCCGGCTTCTCTTCCAGGCTGACCGCATGCCCCGCTTCGTCGAACTCGACCACGCCGTAGCGCTCCGGGTCCTGCACCGGATAGGCGAATACCGTGGCGCCGCGCTCGCGCTGGCCGGCGGCGCGCAGGTCGTCGGCGATCTCGTGGCCGTAGAACAGGTTGTCGCCCAGCACCAGCGCGGAAGGCTGGCCGGCGAGGAAGTCCTCGCCGATCAGGAAGGCCTGCGCCAGGCCGTCCGGGCTGGGCTGCACCGCGTACTCCAGCTTCAGCCCCCAGCGCGCGCCGTCGCCCAGCAACTGCTCGAAGCGCGGCGTGTCCTGCGGCGTGGAGATGATCAGGATCTCGCGTATGCCGGCCAGCATCAGCGTGCTCAGCGGGTAGTAGATCATCGGCTTGTCGTAGACCGGCAGCAGCTGCTTGGACACCGCCAGCGTGGCCGGATGCAGCCGGGTGCCGGAGCCGCCGGCCAGGATGATGCCCTTGCGGGCCAGAGACGTCGTCATTCCCACCCCCTCAGCGCGATGCGTAGTTGCGTTCCAGCCAGGCGCGGTAGGCGCCGCTCTGCACGTTTTCCACCCAGCCCTGGTTCTCCAGGTACCACTGCACCGTGCGGCGGATGCCGCTGGCGAAGGTTTCCGCCGGCCGCCAGCCCAGCTCGCGTTCGATCTTGCGCGCGTCGATGGCGTAGCGGCGGTCGTGGCCCGGCCTGTCCTTGACGAAGGTGATGAGGCGCGCGTACGGCCCGGCCGGATCGGGACGCAGCTCGTCCAGCAGCCCGCAGATGATGTTCACGATGTCGATGTTGGGCTGCTCGTTCCAGCCGCCGACGTTGTAGGTCTCGCCCACGCGGCCGCGCGCCAGCACCTCGCGCACCGCCGAGCAGTGGTCGCCGACGTACAGCCAGTCGCGCACATTGCGGCCGTCGCCGTAGATGGGCAGCGGCCGGCCGGCCAGCGCGTTGGCGATGGTCAGCGGGATGAGCTTTTCCGGGAACTGGTAGGGGCCGTAGTTGTTGGAACAGTTGGTGGTGAGCACCGGCAGGCCGTAGGTGTGATGCCAGGCGCGGACGAGGTGGTCGCTGGCGGCCTTGCTCGCCGAGTAGGGGCTGTTGGGCTCGTAGGCCTTGGTTTCGGCGAAGGCCGGATCGTTGGGGCCGAGCGAGCCATACACCTCGTCGGTGGACACATGCAGGAAGCGGAAGGCGGCAGCCTCCTCCACGCCCAGGCTGCCCCACCAGGCACGCGCCGCCTCCAGCAGGGTGAAAGTGCCCTCGACGTTGGTACGCACGAAGGCGCCGGGGCCGTGGATGGAGCGGTCCACATGGCTCTCGGCGGCGAAATGCACGATGGCGCGCGGCCGGTGCTCGGCCAGCAGGCGGTCCACCAGCGTGCGGTCGCAGATGTCGCCGTGGATGAAGTGGTGGCGGTCATCGCCAGCCAGGGCGGCGAGATTCTCGAGGTTGCCGGCGTAGGTCAGGGCGTCGAGATTCAGCACCGGCTCGTCCTGCGTCGCCAGCCAGTCGAGAACGAAGTTGGCGCCGATGAAGCCTGCACCGCCAGTCACTAGGATCATGTCGTCGTTCCGTGCGAAAAATCGGGGCGGAGCCAGGCGGGTAGAATGCGTCGGTCGCGGCCCGCCGAGGACGCAATTCTATCCTGCCGCGCCGCAGCATGCGGTGACGGTACGCTGCTTACATGACGCTCCTGCCCTGCCTCCACCCTCTCTTTTCCGCCCCCTCTTCCGCCCGCTTTGCCAGCCTGTTGGCCGCCCTGCTCCTTGTGCTCGTTTCAGGCAGCAAGATCGCATTCGCCGCCGAGCTGCCCGCACCGGTGGCGGCCGCGCTGGGCGCGGCGCGCATTCCGGCGGATGCGGTGTCGGTGTGGGTGCAGCCGGTGGATGCGCCGGCGCCCACGCTGCAACTGAACGCCGAGCGGCCGATGAACCCGGCCTCGGTGATGAAGCTGGTCACCGCCTTCGCCGCCATGGACCGCCTCGGCCCCGCCTACCAGTGGACCACCCGCATCGCCACCACCGGCACCGTGCGCCACGGCGTGCTGCACGGCAATCTCTACATCGTCGGCGGCGGCGACCCCTTTCTCACCTACGAGCGCCTGTGGAAACTGCTGCGCCAGCTGCGCGGCCTCACCGGCATCGACACGGTGGATGGCGACATCGTGCTGGACGACAGCGCGCTGCTGCTTCCCCCGCACGATCCGGACGCTTTCGACGGCCGCGGCCTGCGCCCCTACAACGCCGGCCCCTACGGCCTGCTGATGCAGTTCAACTCACTGCGGCTGTCGCTGCTGCCGGCGCCGCGTGCCGGCGGCGAGGTGCGCGTCGCCACCGATCCGCCGCTGGCCGGGCTGAACGTGATCAACCGCCTGAAGACCAGCGACGGCCCCTGCCCGGTGTGGTATTCCGGCCTGGACGCCCGCCTGGAACCCGGCCCCAGGCTGGTGCTGGAAGGCAGCCTGCCCGCCAGCTGCGGCCGCCGCGACTGGAGCGCCGCGCCGCTGCCGCCGGCCGACTACGCGCTGGCGCTGACCGCCGCCTTGTGGAAGGAACTGGGCGGGCGGGTGGAAGGCCAGGTGCGCGCCGGCCCCGCGCCGGCGCAGGCCGGCGAGGTGCTGCGCGAGGATTCGCCGCCGCTGGCGGACGTGGTGCGCGACATGAACAAGTGGTCCAGCAACGTCATCGCCCGTCAGCTGCTGGCCACGCTGGGCAGCACCGCGCCGTCGCGGGCGCCGGACATGGTCAGGGCCGGCGCCTACGTCGCCTTCGATCAGTTGAACGCGGCCGGTATCCCGACCGCCGGCCTGGTGCTGGAGAACGGCTCAGGGCTTTCGCGCCAGGAGCGGGTCAGCGCCGCCACGCTGGGGCAGTTGCTGGCGGTCGCCTGGCGGCGGCCTTGGATGCCGGAGTACATCGCCGCGCTGCCGGTGGCCGGGGTGGACGGCACCGCCCGCCGCCGGCTGGCGGACAGCCCGGCCAACGGCCAGGCCCACATCAAGACCGGCACCATCAACGGCGTGCGCGCGATGGGCGGCTATGTGCTGGACCGCAACGGCCATCGCCACATCGTGGTGATGCTGGTGAATCACCCGGAAGCCGCCGCCAGCCAGGCGGCGCAGGATGCGCTGCTCGAATGGGTGTGGGCGCAGCAGGGTTGAAGGTTTGAACGATCCGGTGGCCGGGCGCCGCTACCCGCGCCGAGGCCGCATCCCCTCCGATGCGGTCAGGCAGGATGGCGCATCGGCCTCTCCTTCCAGCGAAGTGCGTTCCCTCCCCTCAGCTCACCCGCACCGGCAGCGCATGCAACGGCGTCAGCGCTTCCGGACTGGCCTGGGCCGACACCGCCAGCACCTCCACACCCGCCGCCAGCGCGGCACGCAGCGCGCGGCCGTAGGCCGGGTCGATCTCGTCCGCCGGCCGCACCGCCACCAGGTCGGCGCGCGGCGCGCAGAACAGCAGCACCGCGCGGGCGCCGGCCGCCGCCATCGCCGACAGCTCGGCCAGATGGCGGGCGCCGCGGCTGGTCACTGCGTCCGGGAAGAAGCCGATGCCGTCCTCGCCCACCGCGGTCACGCTCTTCACCTCCACATAGATTGGCGGCCAGCCATCTGACTCCAGCAGCCAGTCGATGCGGCTGGCCACGCCGTAGCGCACCTCGGCGCGGCAGCGCTGGTAGCCGGCGAGGCCGGGCAGCAGGCCGGCATCGATTGCCTCCCGCGCCAGCGCGTTGATGCGGCCGGTGTGCACGCCCACCAGCACGGTGGGCCGCGCCTCCACCAGTTCCCAGGTCCAGGCCAGCTTGCGCAGCGGATTCGATGCCGCCGACAGCCACACCTGCGCACCGATCTGCGCGCAGCCGGTCATGGAGCCGGTGTTGGGGCAATGGGCGACGACGCGGCGGCCATCCGCCAGTTCGATCTCGGCGAAGAAGCGCTGGTAGCGCCGCAGCAGCCGGCCTTCGACCAGCGGCGGGAGTTTCATGCGGCGGCTCCGGCGCAGCCGCCGCGCGTCAAAGGCCCGGCGACGGGCCAGACCTCGACGGCCCTGGCATCAACGAGGGGGGACGAACGAGCCGCACGCAGGCAAACCGACGGCGGAAACCAAACAGCGCCGGCCGGCGTGAGCAAGGGCCGCCGCATCGCCTCAGTCCATCGGCAGGCTGCGCCGGCCGCCCAGGGTCCACCAGCCGCGCACCACCCGGTAGAGCACCCACAGGCCGGCCACCCCCATCAGCAGCAGGGCGAAAGGCAGACCGATGATGGTGATGAAGAGCAGCACCGACACCACGATCCACAGCAGCGCGAACCAGAAGGTGCGGATCTGCCAGCGGAAGTGGCTTTCCAGCCAGGTGCCGCGCACCTCGTCGCGCTTCCAGTAGTTGAGGATGACGGCAACGATGGAGGGCAGGCTGGCGACGAAGCCGAAGACGATGGTGGTCGAGCCGACCACCGCAGTGAACAGCGCGAAGGCATGCAGGGCGTAGATGAGGTGGGTCAGCGTGAGCAGCTTGTCGCCGGGGGCGCCGGTGACAACGGAGTAGTCGGGCTGGGACATCCAGGGGCTCCAGTGAAGGCAGGGGAATACCGGTCAGAGTTGCCGGCGGCGCCAGGGTTCAGGCCGGCGCCGCCCCATCTACATCTGGGCGGCCCCGCGGATCACAAGCCCAGCTCGCCCCACATCGCATCCACCCTGGCCTTCACTTCGGCGTCCATGACGATGGGCGTGCCCCACTCGCGGCTGGTTTCGCCAGGCCACTTGTTGGTCGCGTCTATGCCCATCTTGGAGCCCAGGCCGGCGACCGGGCTGGCGAAGTCCAGGTAGTCGATGGGCGTGTTGTCCACCAGCGTGGTGTCGCGGGTGGCGTCCACCCGGGTGGTCAGCGCCCAGATCACCTCCTTCCAGTCGCGGATGTCCACATCGTCGTCCACCACGATGATGAACTTGGTGTACATGAACTGCCGCAGGAAGCTCCAGATGCCGAACATCACCCGCTTGGCGTGGCCGGGGTACTGCTTCTTCATGCTCACCACGGCGAGGCGGTAGGAACAGCCTTCCGGCGGCAGGTAGAAGTCGGTGATCTCCGGGAACTGCTTGCGCAGCAGCGGCACGAAGACCTCGTTCAGCGCCAGCCCCAGCATCGCCGGCTCGTCGGGCGGCTTGCCGGTGTAGGTGGAGTGGTAGATGGGGTCGCGGCGCAGGGTGACGCGCTCCACGGTGAACACCGGGAACTCGGACACTTCGTTGTAGTAGCCGGTGTGGTCGCCGTAGGGGCCTTCGGGCGCGGTGTCGTCCGGGTGGATCACGCCTTCCAGCACGATCTCGGCGCTGGCCGGAACCTGCAGGTCGGAGCCCAGGCACTGCGTCAGCTCGGTCTTGGCACCACGCAGCAGGCCGGCGAACTGGTATTCGGAGATGGTGTCGGGCACCGGCGTTACCGCTGCCAGGATGGTCGCCGGGTCGCAGCCCAGCACCACCGCCACCGGGAAGGGCTGGCCGGGCTTGGCCTGCTGGTGTTCGCGGAAATCCAGCGCGCCGCCGCGGTGCGCCAGCCAGCGCATGATCACCCGGTTGCGCCCCAGCACCTGCTGGCGGTAGATGCCCAAGTTCTGGCGCTTCTTGTGCGGGCCGCGCGTCACCACCAGGCCCCAGGTGATCAGCGGCGCGGCGTCACCCGGCCAGCAGTGCTGGATGGGCAGGCGGCCGAGATCCACTTCGTCGCCCTCCCACACCTGCTCCTGGCAGGGCGCGTTGCGGGTTTCCCTGGGCGCCATGTTGAGCACCTGCTTGAGCACCGGCCACTTCTCCCAGGCGTCTTTCAGGCCCTTGGGCGGCTCCGGCTCCTTGAGGAAGGCGAGCAGGCGGCCGACCTCGCGCAGCGGCTCGCGCCAGTCGCCGCCCTCGCCCACGTCCTCGCCCATGCCGTAGAGCACCCGCTGCGGGGTGCCGAACAGATTGGCCAGCACCGGGATGGCCTGCGGCACGCCGCGGGTGGTGGGCTTTTCGAACAGCAGCGCCGGGCCGCCGGCGCGCAGCACGCGGTCGGCGATCTCGGTCATCTCCAGGTGGGTGTCCACCGGCACGCGGATACGCTTGAGCTCGCCGCGGGCTTCGAGCTTGGCGACGAAGTCGCGCAGGTCCTGGTATTTCATGGCGCGTCTCAGCCTTGCCGATGGGCGTTGATGGCGTCGCGGGTGGCGAGCGCGGCGCGGCGGGCGGCCTCGGCATAGTCCTCGCCCTGGCCGGCGTAGAGGATGGCGCGGGAGGAGCTGATCATCAGGCCGGTGCCGGCAGCGCTGCGGCCGGCCTTCACCGTGGCCTCGATGTCGCCGCCCTGCGCGCCTATGCCGGGCACCAGCAGCGGCATGTCGCCGGTCAGCTCGCGCACCCGGGCAATCTCGGTCGGGAAGGTGGCGCCCACCACCAGCGCGCAGTTGCCGCTGGCGTTCCACTCCTCGGCCACCAGCCGGGCGACGCGTTCGAACAGGCGCTCCTCCCCGGCGCCGCCGGCGACATTGAGGAACTGCAGGTCCGAGCCGCCGGCGTTGGAGGTGCGGCACAGCAGGATCACACCCTTGTCGGGATAGGCAAAGTAGGGCTCGACCGAGTCGCGGCCCATGTAGGGGCTGAGGGTGATGGCATCCGCGCGGTAGCGCTCGAAGGCTTCGATGGCGTACTGCTCGGCGGTGCTGCCGATGTCGCCGCGCTTGGCGTCCAGGATCACCGGCACCGTCGGATGACGGTCGTGGATGTGGTCGATCAGCGCTTCCAGCTGCGCCTCGGCGCGCTGGGCGGCGAAGTAGGCGATCTGCGGCTTGAAGCAGCAGGCGAGGTCGGCGGTGGCGTCCACGATGCCGGCGCAGAATTCGAAGATCGCGTCCGGCCGGCCCTTGAGGTGGGCGGGAAATCGGGCCGGATCGGGGTCCAGCCCGACGCAGAGCAGGCTGTCGTGCTGGCGCCAGGCGTCGGCGAGGGCGGTCATGAAATGCATGTGGGAGTCCTTGTGGGCCGGGCGCGGCGCCCGGCGGGTTCAGCCGAGGCGGCGCAGCAGGTCGTCCACCAGCAGGCCGAGGAAGATGACGCCGCCCAGCCAGTTGTTGTGGCGGAAGGCCTTGAAGCAGGCCATGCGCTCGCGCCCGCGGATCAGGCGGTAATGGTAGAGGGCGATGCCGGCGGCGCCGGCGAGGCCGAGGAAGTAGGCCGGGCCGCGCGCCACCGCCACGCCGATGGCGGCGAGGATGGCGAGAGCGGCGGCATAGCACAGCATCACCGCGGCGACGTCGAAGCGGCCGAAGGTGATGGCCGAGGTCTTGATGCCGATCTTGAGGTCGTCGTTGCGGTCGACCATGGCGTATTCGGTGTCGTAGGCCACCGCCCAGAAGATGTTGGCCAGCAGCATCGCCCAGCCCACCGCCGGCACCGTGCCCTGGATGGCGGCGAAGCCCATCGGGATGCCGAAGCCGAAGGCGATGCCGAGGTAGGCCTGCGGAATGGCGAGGAAGCGCTTGGTGAAGGGATAGCTGGCGGCGAGGAACAGCGCCGGCAGCGACAGCCAGATCACCGCCGCGTCCAGCGGCAGGATCAGCAGGAAAGAGACCAGCGCCAGCGCCGCCGCCAGCCACAGCGCCTCGCGGCCGCTGACCGCGCCGGTGGCGAGCGGCCGGTTGCGGGTGCGCTCCACATGGCCGTCGAAATCGCGGTCGGCGTAGTCGTTGATGACGCAGCCGGCGGAGCGCATCAGCAGCGTGCCGAGGGCGAAGATCAGCAGGATGTGCAGCGGCGGCACGCCGTCGGCGGCGATCCACAGCGCCCACAGCGTGGGCCACAGCAGCAGCAGCGTGCCGATCGGCTTGTCCAGCCGCATCAGGCGTGCGTAGTGGGGAAGGCGTTCGGCGAGCATCATGGGGCGGGGGGTCCGGGAAGGCGCGGGCCGGATGATACCGCGCGCACCGGCACGGGGTCAGCGCCGGGCGTGCCGGCCGTGGGTGGCAGCACCGGCCCCGCTCAGGCGCGCAGCAGCGCCTCGCGGCCGCCCAGCCAGCGCGCCATCAGGCGGTCGGCCACGGCGGGCGACTCGGTGAGCAGGCGTTCGGCCAGTTCGCGCGCGGCCTCGATCAGCTCGGCGTCGCGCTCCAGGTCGGCATAGCGCAGCAGCGGCAGGCCGCTCTGGCGGGCGCCGACGAATTCGCCGGGGCCGCGGATACGCAGGTCCTCGCGGGCGATGGCGAAGCCGTCTGTGTGCTCGTAGATCACCTTCAGCCGCGCGCGGCCGGTTTCCGACAGCGGCTGGGCGTAAATCAGGATGCACACCGATTCGGCGGTACCGCGGCCGACGCGGCCGCGCAGCTGATGCAGTTGGGCGAGACCAAAGCGCTCGGCGTGCTCTATCACCATCAGGCTGGCGTTGGGTACGTCCACCCCGACCTCGATCACCGTGGTGGCGACCAGCACCTGCAGCTCGCCGGCGGAAAACGCCGCCATGGTGGCGGACTTCTCCGCCGGCTTGAGACGGCCATGCACCAGGCCCACCTTCAGCTCCGGCAGCGCCTCCGCCAGCGCCTCGTAGGTTTCCACCGCGGTCTTCAGCTGCAGCGCTTCGGATTCCTCGATCAGCGGGCACACCCAGTAGGCCTGGCGGCCGCCCTGGCAGGCGGCGTGCACCCGCTCCACCACCTCCTCGCGGCGGGCCTCGGACACCAGCTTGGTGAGGATGGGCGTGCGCCCCGGCGGCAGCTCGTCCAGCACCGAGACGTCGAGGTCGGCGTAGTGGGTCATCGCCAGCGTGCGCGGGATGGGCGTGGCCGACATCATCAGCATGTGCGGATGCTGGCCATGCTCGCCCTTGTCGCGCAGCGCCAGGCGCTGGCGCACGCCGAAGCGGTGCTGCTCGTCCACCACCGCCAGCGCCAGCCGCGGCAGCGTCACCGGGTCTTCGATCAGCGCATGGGTGCCGACCGCCAGCAGCAGCTCGCCGCTCTTCAGCCGCTCCAGCTCGGCCTCGCGCTCGCGCTTCTTGCGGCTGCCGGACAGCCAGGCCACCTCCAGCCCCAGCGGCGCCAGCCAGGCGGCGAGCTTGTGGTAGTGCTGCTCGGCGAGGATCTCGGTGGGCGCCATCAGCACCGACTGCCAGCCGTTCTCCGCCGCCTGCAGCATGGCCAGCGCGGCGACGATGGTCTTGCCGCTGCCGACGTCGCCCTGCAGCAGGCGCTGCATCGGATGGGCGCAGGCCAGATCGGCGGCGATCTCCGCCCCGGCCCGCGCCTGCGCGCCGGTGAGGGCGAAGGGCAGCGCCTCCACCAGCGCCCGCGGCAGCCGGCCCTGCGGCGCCAGCGCGATGGCGCCGCGGGAGCGGCGGGCGTTGTAGGCGCGGCGCAGCGACAGCTGCTGCACCAGCAATTCCTCGAACTTGATCCGCCGCCAGCCGGGCGTCTCGCGGTTCTCCAGCGAATAGGCGTCCGCGTCCGGCGCCGGGTGGTGCAGGCTGCGGATGGCCTCGGCGAAACCGGGCAGATCCAGCTGCCGGCGTATCGGCTCCGGCAGCAGGTCGTCCAGCGGCACCGTCTTCAGCGCGCGGTCTATCAGCTTGCGCAGCGTCGCCTGGCCGACCCCGGCGGTGGTCGGGTAGACCGGCGTCAGCGCCTCCGGCAGGCCTTCGCCGGCAGCGACCGGCTTGACCCGCGGATGCACCATCTCGTCGCCGAAGAAGCCGCCGCGCACCTCGCCGAACAGCCGCACCCGGCTGCCGACGGCCAGTTGCTTCTGCTGCGAGGGGTAGAAGTTGAGCCAACGCGCCACCAGCGAGCCGCTGGCATCGGCGATGCGCGCCACCAGTTGCCGGCGCGGCCGCAGTTGCACCTCGCAGGACAGCACCTCGCCCTCCACCTGGGCGGGGAAGCCGGCGCGGGCGACCTCGATGGCTGTCACCCGCGTCTCGTCCTCGTAGCGCAGCGGCAGGTGCAGCACCAGATCGCGCATGCCGTGGATGTCCAGCTTGGCCAGGCGGCCGGCCAGTTGCGGGTTCACGCCAGGCCAGCCGCGTGGCGCGGGCGTGAAGCTGGCGGTGGAAGGCGGGGACGCGGACAAAGGACGGGCGGGCTTTTCGAGCGGGACGCCTCAGGCGTACCGCTGGCTGGAAGGAGGAAGAGGAAGGTTTGCCGGAGAGGAACGCATCCGCCGCCCGCCCGTCACTCGCTGCGGACGGGCGGGCGGCGGCCGCGAGGATCAGCCCAGCACCAGCACCGCGTCGGCTTCCACCACCGCGCCCTTGGGCAGTTCCTTGACGCCGACCGCGGCGCGCGCCGGATAGGGCTCGGCGAAGTAGCGCGCCATGATCTCGTTCACCTTGGCGAAATTGCCCAGGTCGGTCAGGTAGATGTTGAGCTTGACCGCGTCCGCCAGGCTGCCGCCGGCGGCTTCGGCCACCGCGCGCAGGTTCTCGAACACCTGCACCGTCTGCGCCTCGAAGCCGTCGGCCAGCTGCATGCTGGCGGGGTCCAGGCCGATCTGGCCGGACAGGTAGACCGTATTGCCGGCCTTCACCGCCTGGGAGTACGTGCCGATGGCGGCGGGCGCCTTGGGGGTGGAGACGATGCTGCGGCTCATGGGATCATCCTTTTCGTATGAGGGGCGTAAGCCGCCATTTTAAACCTGCATGGGAGCGCAGCCGGCCATGACGCCAGAGATGATCGCCAACCTGGAAAAACTGCTGGACGGCCCGCGCGACAACGCCATGCTGCGTTTCTCGCTGGGCAATGGCTGGCTGGCCGGCGATCCGGCCCGCGCCGCCGGCTACTTCCGCGACGCGGTGACGCGCGACCCGGCCTACTCCGCCGCCTGGAAGGGCCTGGGCAAGGCCCTGGCCACCAGCGGCGACGCAGCCGGCGCGCTGCAGGCCTATCGCGAAGGCATCGCGGTCGCCGAGCAACGCGGCGACCTGCAGGCGGCCAAGGAGATGAAGGTGTTCGCTCGCCGGCTGGAAAAGCAGCTGGAGACGCCGCCGGAGTGAGCAGCCCGCGCGGCGGCAACCCGGCGCACGACGGCTGACGCCCGCCGCCGCCGCGCCAGGCGACTTGCGGAAAGCGCCCGGCCTCAGCCCTGGGCGCGCAGCACGATGTCGCAGCCCAGGCGGTTGATCACCTTCTGCAGGCCGCGCCTGGCGCTGAGGTTGAATACCAGCGGCGCCATGAAGTTGGCGCGCAGGCCGGCGGTGGCCGGCGAGCCGCTGGCGTCTTCCTTGCGGATGATGATGGCGACCAGCGCGTCTTCCGGCCGCTTGAGCTGCAGCAATTCCACCTCTTCGTCGCTGAGCTGGAACTCGTAGGTGACGCCCAGCAGCTCCGGACCGGTGATGGAGAAGGCCACGTCGCGCTCATCCACGCTCTGCAGCATGAAAACACCGGCGGCGCTGCCCGCCTCGTGCACCACCACGAAACGATGGCAGCTCTCGAAGCCGGGCAGCCCCGCCGGAAACTCGATCACCTTGTCGTCGGCGATTTCCGCAGTACCGAATACCGGGCTTTCTATCTTCATCCTTGTTCTCCTGCGACGATGCGCTTCATCCAACCCGGCCACCAGCTGCGGCGGCCCCAATGCCCGGCCTTGCGGCGCCGGGCGGCTCCCAATTGCGTCTACTTTGCCGGACGGCCGGAGTTCCCGCCGCCCTTGGGCGGCACGATCACGCCCGGGCCGTGGCCGTCGCGGCGCACCGCCGCCTGCGCGGCCTCCGCCGCGCGGCGATCCTTGTACGGGCCGAGCACCACCCGGGTTTCCACCCGCGCCGGCAGGCCGCGCCGGGCCAGTTCCTGGCGCAGCGCGTCGGCATTGGCGGCGTCGCCGAACACGCCCAGTTGAACCTGGAAGCCATCCGGCAGCGCCGCGGCCGGCTTCGCCGGCGCACGCGCCACGGCAGCGGCCGGCACCGGCGCGGGTGCTGGTGCGACCACCGGTGACGGCGCCGGCGGCGTGTGCGCTGGGACCAGTTCGGGCAATGCACCGCCCGGCGCCGCCGCAGGAGCGCCGGCCACCACTGCTGCCACCGCTGGCGTTTCGACATCGATCGCCGGGGGCTGCGCCGCCGCGGCCGGCCCTTCGCTCCCGGCAGCCGGCGCACTCGCTGCTGCTGCGGCAGGCTTTTCCACTGCTTTCGGCGGCACCAGGGGCTTGCCGTCCTCAGCCACCAGCAGGCCGACGAAAAGCAGCATCGCCAGGCCAACGGCCGCCCCGGCGCGGATCAGGGCCTTCTTGCGTTCGGGCGCCATGCTCATCGTTGTGCGTCTTCGCCGCGCGCTGCCAGCGAGCGCACCAGCTCCGCCTCGGCCACGCTGATGTCGCAGCGCTCGGCGATCAGTTCCGCCGGCAGCCCGCGGCGGGCGAATACCAGCGCCTCGGTGTATTGCGGAGCGCCGGCGGGCGTGGCAGCAGCGCTTTCAAGCTGCTCGCGCAGCAGGCGCACGCTTTCATGCAGGCCGCCGATCTCGCCCTGCTGCACCTCCAGCGCGGCGCGCAGGCCGGCGACCTCGCGGCGCATGCGCTGCAGTTCGAGTTCCAGCTGGAAGGCATCCGGCCCTGCGGGTGCGGACGCGGCGGCAGGCGGCGGCGCGGCGGGGGGAATGCCGGTAGCGGCGGGCGGCGGCAGCGGGCGGGCGACCGGGGCGTAATCGAAGCCACCCTCGAAGCCCTCTTCGTCGTCCTCATCGTCCTCGCCGGCGTCCTCGCCGGCGTCCTCCGCGGCGGGCGCTTCGCGGCGGGCCGGGCGGGCGCTTTCCTGCGCCCGCCGGCGGCCTGCGGCCAGGGCGCGCAGCAGCTGCCAGGCGCCGTACAACAGCAGGATGGCGATGCCGGCCCACAGCAGTTCGCGCATGCCCGCCGCCCCGCCTCAGCCTGCCGCTTTCGACAGGGCCTGGTCGAGATCCCACAGGATGTCGTCCAGGGTTTCGATGCCCACCGACAGGCGCACCATGTCGGGCGGCACGCCGGCCGCGCGCTGCTCTTCTTCGGACAGTTGGCGGTGGGTGGTGGAAGCCGGGTGGATCACCAGCGTCTTGGCGTCGCCGACGTTGGCCAGGTGGCTGATCATCTGCAGCGCCTCGATGAAGCGCTCGCCGGCGGCCTGGCCGCCACGGATGCCGAAGGACAGGATGCCGCCGGCGCCCTTGGGCAGGTAGCGCCTGGCCAGGGCGTAGTCCGGGCTGGATTCCAGGCCGGGGTAGCTGACCCAGTCCACCGCCGCATGGTTGGCGAGGAAGTTCGCCACGCCGCGGGCGTTCTCCACATGGCGGTCCATGCGCACATGCAGGGTTTCCAATCCTTGCAGCAGCATGAAGGCGTTGAAGGGCGACAGCGCCTGGCCGAAGGTGCGCAGGGTTTCCATGCGCGCCTTCATGGTGAAGCCGAAGTCGCCGAAGGTCTCGTAGAAACGCACGCCGTGGTAGCCGGCGGAGGGCTCCACCATGTGCGGGAAGCGGCCGTTGTCCCAGGGGAAGCGGCCGGACTCCACCAGCACGCCGCCCAGCGTGGTGCCGTGGCCGCCGATGTACTTGGTGGCGGAGTGGATGACGATGTCGGCACCGTGCTCCATCGGCCGGCACAGATAGGGCGAGGCCAGGGTGCTGTCGATGACCAGCGGCACGCCGGCTTCGCGGGTGATGGCGGCCACCGCTTCCAGGTCGAATACGTTGAGGCCGGGGTTGCCGATGATTTCGCCATAGACCGCGCGGGTGCGGTCGTTGATGGCGGCGCGGAAATTCTCCGGGTCGGAGGGATCGACGAACACGGTTTCGATGCCCAGCCGGCGCAGGCTCACATCCAGCTGGGAGTAGCTGCCGCCGTACAAGGTGCGGGCGGCGACGATGCGGTCGCCGGCAGCGGCCAGGGTCAGCAGCGCGGTCATCTGCGCCGCCAGGCCGGAGGACACCGCCAGCGCAGCGCGGCCGCCCTCCAGCGCCGCCATGCGCTCCTCGAACACTGACACGGTCGGGTTGGCGAGGCGGGAATAGACGTTGCCGAAGGTCTGCAGATTGAACAGCGAGGCGGCGTGCTCCGCCGAGTCGAAAACGTAGGAGGTGGTCTGGTAGATGGGCACCGCGCGGGCGCCGGTGGCGGCGTCCGGCTGCTGGCCGGCGTGGAGGCAGAGCGATTCGATGCCGAAGCGGTGATCAGGCATGGGCGGGGCCGGCATGGCGGTCAGGAAGATTCGCCTGATAATACTGGCCCCGCCTACCTGCCGCCAAATACGGATGGATTTCGACCTCCCCCTGCTGCTGTTCTGGCTGAAGAAGCTGGTTTCCGTCCTGCTGCTGCCGCCGCTGCTGCCGCTGCTGCCCATCGCCCTCGGCCTGCTGCTGCTCCGCCGCCGCCGGCGCCTCGGGCTGGCCCTGGCCTGGGGCGGGCTGCTGCTGGCGCTGCTGCTGGTCACGCCCGGCCCGGTCAATCGCCTGCTGACGCCGCTGGAGCCGCCGCCGCTGGAGATATCCGCCATCGGCGACGCCGGCGCCATCGTGGTGCTGGCCGCCGGCAAGCGCCAGAACGCGCCGGAATACGGCGGCGAAACCATCAACCGGCTGTCGCTGGAACGGCTGCGCTATGGCGCCCGGCTGGCGCGGGATACCGGCCTGCCGCTGCTGGTGACCGGCGGCGCGCCCACCGGCGGCCTCGCGGAAGCGGACCTGATGGCCCTCAGCCTGCAGCAGGATTTCGGCCTCGCGCCCCGCTGGGTGGAGAACGCCTCGCGCGACACCCGCCAGAATGCCGAGCTCTCCGCCGCGCTGCTGCGCAAAGCCGGCATCCAAAAGGTGTTGCTGGTGACTCACGCCGCCCACATGCGCCGCGCCCAGGAAGCCTTCGAGGCCGCCGGGCTGGAGGTGGTGGCGGCGCCCACGGCCTGGCTGGGGCAGGCGGTGGAGAACGCGGAGGACAGGCTGCACTTGCCCAGCGCCTCCGCCGCCTACGCTGGCTGGTTCGCGCTGCACGAGTGGCTGGGGTTGCTAGCCTACCGGTTGTCGCGCTGAGGGCAGGAGGCCCGCGGCGGGTTTCCGCTGCGCCCCCCGCCCGGCTCAACGGCCGTGGAAGGTGGGCCGGCGCTTCTCGATGAAGGCGTTCACGCCTTCGGCGAAGTCGGCGGTGGCGCCGCAGCGGCCGAAGGCCTCCGCTTCGTTCTGTAGCTGGGATTCCAGCTGGTTGGCGTGGGAATCCATCAGCAAATGCTTGATCTCGCACAGCGCCTGACGCGGCCCGGCGCACAGGCGGGCGACCAGGCGGCCGGTTTCGGCATCCAGCTCGGCCGCCGGCACACTGCGGTTCACCAGCCCCAGGCGCAGCGCCTCGGCTGCGTCGAAACGCTCGGCCAGCAACAGCAGCTCCATCGCCTTGCGCCGCCCCACCACCCGCGGCAGGAAGTAGGAAGCGCCGCCATCGCCGGACAGGCCGACGCCGGCATAGGCGGTGGTGAAGGCGGCGTTATCCGCGCACACCGCCAGATCGCAACCCAGCATCAGCGACAGGCCGAAGCCGGCGCAGGCGCCACGCACCTTGGCGATCACCGGCTGGCGCAGGCCCTGCAGGATTTCCACCGTGGGGTTGATGTGCTGGGCGATCATGGCCTTGAAGGTGGCCAGCCGCGCTTCCGGTGACAGGTGCAGGTGGCGGGCGAAATCCTTGAGGTCGCCGCCGGCCATGAAGTGGTCGCCGGCGCCGGTGACGACGATCACATCCATATCCCGGCGCGCAGCGAGGTCGCGAGCGACAGCGGCGAGGTCCTGCATCATCTCCACCGACAGCGCATTGAGCGCCTCCGGCCGATTCAGGGTGAGGGTGGCAACCCGCTGATCCACGTCGAGCAGGACGGTTCCGGCCATGGTGTCGTCTCCATTGTCATGGTCCCGCCTGGCGGCGGAGGCATTGCTTCCAGTGTAGCCGCCGGTCGAGGGCGGATCACGGAATCGGGGCCGGGGTTCGATAGCAGCTTGCGCCCCCTCGCGGGATAGAGAGCCCGCCCCGCTCATCTTTTCCGCCGGCCTCCCTGCCCCTCAAGCGGGGAAATCCGTAGACGCCGCCAGCGCCCGCCATGCCTCCGTTTCCCGCGCCACCTCGGCATGCTTGGCTGCAATCGCCGCCAGCGTGTCCGAGCCGAGTGGCAGGCGCACCGGCGGCCGGTCGGCGTTTGCCAGCACCAGCATCGCCGAGGCGAGCTTCAGCGGATCGCCGGGCTGCTGGTGGTTGAGGCCGGCGGCGGCGCGGCGCACCTGACCGGCGGTGGCGGCGTAATCCGGCATCTCGGCGGACACCGCCAGCGAGTTGGCATCGAGGAAGTCGGTGCGGAAGTAGCCCGGCTCCACCACGGTGGCATGGATGCCCAGCGGGGCGAGCTCTGCGTGCAGCGCCTCGGTGAGCCCTTCCACTGCGAACTTGGTGGAGCAATAGACGCCGAAACCGGCGGCGGAGCGGTAGCCGCCGATGGAGGAAAAATTGATCACATGGCCGGCCCCGCGCGCCCGCATCGCCGGCAGCACCGCGCGGGTGACCTTGAGCAGGCCGAACACATTGGTTTCGTACAGTCTGCGCACTTCGGCCTCGGATGCTTCTTCCACCGCGCCCAGCAAGCCGAAGCCGGCATTGTTCACCAGCACGTCGATACGGCCGAAGGTGGCCAGCGCAGCCGCCACCGCAGCCTGGGCCTGGGCCTCGTCGGTAACGTCCAGCGCCAGCGGCAGCAGCGCCGGCGAGCTGCCCAGGCGTTCGGCCACCGCTGCCGCATTGCGGCCGGTGGCGACCACCGCGTTGCCATCCGCCAGCGCTGCCTCGGCGATCAGCGCGCCCAGCCCGCGGGAAGCGCCGGTGATGAACCAGACGCGCCTGTAAGCCTGTTGTTGGATGTTGCTTTGCATGTTCCTGCTCCTGCTACGGTTGAAGGTGAGCGCAGCTTAGAGCGGGCGTTTTTCACCGAATAGCCGGCCAGCGCTGGATAGATAATCAATCTGAAATTGATAATCTGCCGGATGTCCTCATCATCCCCCTGCCTGAGCCACCGAACCTTTGCCCGCCCGCGCTGACCTATTGCGGCCAACACCGGAGCAGGTGGCATGGACCAGGCGGCGGACGGACATCGCCCCGGCACCGCCACCGGGCCATGCGAAGAATGCCGGACCGCGAGCGACGCCGGCGCCGGCCGTGCCCCCGCCAGAGCGCCCACGGAGAACAAGACCATGAACGAGATCCGCGGCATTTCCCTCTTCGTGCGCGCCGCCACGCTGGGCAGCCTGCGCAAGGCGGCAGCCGACCAGGGCGTGTCGCCCCAGGCGGCCAGCCAGACGGTGATGCAGCTGGAGAAGGCACTGGGCGTGCGGCTGTTCCATCGCACCACCCGCAAGCTCAGCCTGACCGAGGAAGGCGAGCGCCTGCTGGCGAACGTGGCCCCGGCGCTGGCGACGCTTTCCTTCGCGCTGGAGGACGCCCGCCGCAGCCGCGAGGCGCTGGCAGGCCCGCTGCGGGTAAGCGCGCCGGCGGCGCTGGGGCGCTCGGTGCTGTGGCCGGCGATGCTGGAATTCGCCGCCGTGCATCCGGAGGTGCAGCTCGATGTGACTTTCGACGACCACCTCACCGACCTGGTCGCCGACCGCGCCGACGTCGGCTTCCGCGGTGGCACGCCGCCGGCCGGCGGCGCCATCGCCCGCCGGCTGCTGCCGATACAGCTCATCGTCTGCGCCGCGCCGGACTACCTCGCCCGCCACGGCCGGCCAGACCACATCGACGCTCTCGCCGGCCACCGCTGCACCGGCTATCGCCGCGCCAACACCGGCAAGCTGGCGCCCTGGGTGTTCCGCGTCGGCGACGAGCTGGTGTACCGGGACATCACCCCCACGCTGTGCTGCAACGATGTGGACGCCGAACTGGATGCGGTGCTCGCCGGCCTCGCCATCGGCCAGCTCGGCAGCTTTTCGGCGGTGAGCCACATCCGCGCCGGCCGGCTGGTGCCGCTGCTGCTGCCGCATGTGGCCGAGCGCGACGCCATCTACCTCTACTACCGCCATCGCGGCGAGCAAGCGCTGCGGGTGCGCACCTTCATCGAGTTCATGCTGGCGCGCATCGCCGGCAATCCGGCCTTTTTCCTGGAGGCGGCGGAGCTGGGCGGGCCTTGAGAGCATGCAGGCGGCCCGGCGCGGGACGTAGCCGCCAGGGCCTTGCAGGGAACAGTCCGGGCGCCGGCCATTGCGCTTTCAATCGCCGGCTGGATGGCGCCGGCGGGGCAGCCGGCGCTGACCGGCGGCACGGCGCGGGAACCGCCCCGTGCCGCCTCAGGCGCGCCGGCTCAGAGATCCAGCACCAGCAGCCCGCCCCTGGCGCGCGAACAGCAGGGCAGGAACTGGTCGCCGGCAGCTTGTTCTTCCTCGGTCAGGTAGAGGTCCCGGTGATCCGGCGTGCCTTCCAGCACGCGGGTGAGGCAAGTGCCGCAAACGCCCTGTTCGCAGGAGGTGGGCACCTCGACACCGGCGGCGGCGAGCGCGGCCACCACCGTCTGCGCGGCGGCGACGTGCACCACCCGGCCGGAGCTGGCGAGGCGCACGTCGAAGGCGGTGTCGCCTGCCTGCGGGGCCACCTCGGCGGCGAAGAACTCGCAATGCAGCCGGTTTTCCGCCCAGCCGGCGGCGCGGGCGGCGGCCAGCACCGCCTCGATGTAGCCCTTGGGGCCGCAGACGTAGAGATGGCTGTCCGGCGCGGCGGCGGCCAGCGCGGCGCCGATGTCCAGGCGTTCGGCGGCAGGCGCGTCGTCGAAGTGGAAGCGCACCCGCTCGGCGTAGGCGGCGGCGAGCAGGCGGTCGCGGAAGGCGGTGCGGGCGGCGCTGCGAGTGCAGTAATGCAGGCGGAAGTCGCGGCCGGCGGCGGCCAGCGCCTCGGCCATGCACAGGAGGGGGGTGACGCCGATGCCGCCGGCGAACAGCAGCGCCGGTGCATCGCCGGCGGCCAGCGGGAAATGGTTGCGCGGCGGGCTGATGTGCAGCAGGTCGCCCTGTTGCACCGCCTCGTGCATCGCCCAGGAGCCGCCGCGGGAGGCGGGCTCGCGCAGCACGCCCAGGCAGTAGCGGTGGCGCTCCGCCGGCGGGTTGCACAGGGAATACTGGCGCACCAGCCCGCCGGGCAGATGCACATCCACATGGGCGCCGGCCTCGAAGGCCGGCAGCGGCGCGCCATCCACCGCCTGCAGTTCGAAGACGGCGATGTCGGCGCACTCCAGCCGCTTGGCGGCGACGCGCACCTTGATCAGGTCTGCTGTGTTCATGTTCATGCTGGGGTCCTCTATGGCGCCGGCGGACCGCAGCCGCGGCACGCCAGGCTTGCACTCGTCGGCGCAAGGGTTTGTTCTGTCTCTCTCGTGGCGAGGCCGGCTTCCGCCCCACCAGTCCCACCGCGCTCCACCGCTGTCCGGCGGACAAGCCGGAGCGCGGGGAGTTCGTCCGGCGCCGGGGCCGTTGCGGCCAGGCTGGCGGCTACGCCGGGCCACCCGGCGCGCAGGCCTCCATGCCCTGCGCCAGGCCGCCGCGCCTGCGGCTCATGCCGGCACCGTCTCCCCCGCGGGCTGCTGCTCGGCAGCGATCAGCCGGTCGAGGATGCGGCGCGATTGCACGCCGCCAGCGTCGATGTTGAGCTTCAGCAGGCGGCGCTCCGGGTAGGCCAGCAGGTTGCGTTGCTGCTGCTCCAGCATCTCCAGGTCCTCGGCGAAGATCTTCCCCTGGCCCTCGCGGATGGTGGCGGTCAGCGCCGCGTCCTGCGGCTTGAAGTGACGCGCCATGCCCCAGAAGTACCAGATGGAGGTTTCGGTTTCCGGGGTGATGAAGTCCACCACGATGCTGGAAGCCTTGTACTTGGGGTCGGCGTGGTAGCCGCCGTGGCCGGCGTGGGCGACGCCGACCTCGATCAGCACATGGCTGGGCGGCGTGAAGCGGCAGATCTGCCAGCGGTCCACCGGCACGTCGTCGGCGAGTTCGTTGGCGCGCAGCGCGGCGCGCCAGAACGGCGGCGCCTGCACATTCTCCATGTGCCGGGCGGTGATCACCGTGTCGCCCTCCACCGTGGTCGCCGGCGGCGCTTCGTCTATCTCCTTCTGGCCGATGCTGGTGGAATGCACATAGGTTTCGTGGGTGAGGTCCATCAGGTTATCCACCATCAGCCGGTAGTCGCAGTTGATGTGGTACAGCCCGCCGCCGTAGGCCCATTCGGGGTTGTCGGCCCATTCGAGGTGATGGATCAGCGCCGGATCGGCCTTGTCCGCCTCGCCCGGCCATACCCAGACGAAGCCGTAGCGCTCCACCACCGGAAAGCTGCGGATGCAGGGAAAGCCGCGCACCCGCTGCGCCGGCATCGCCACGGTGCGGCCGTCGCAGCCCATTTCCAGGCCGTGGTAGCCACAGACCAGGCGGCCGTCGGCGACGAAGCCCAGCGACAGCGGCGCGCCACGGTGCGGACAGAAATCCTCCAGCGCGGCGACTTCCCCGGCGCGGGGGCGGTAGAACACGATGCGCTCGCCGCAGACCATGCGGCCCAGCGGCTTGTCGGCGATCTCGTCCGGCGTGCAGGCGACGTACCAGGCGTTCTTGGGAAACATCTCTATTCCTCCGGGGTGGGTTGCGCGGCGCAGATCAGGCGCGCCGCGCGGGGTTTGTTGCTCGGGCAGACGGGCGACGGCTGCGACGGAGAACACGGCCGCCGATCGGGCCGGGGCCCGCCGGCAGCGGCTGCCGGCGTGCAGGGCGGCCCCGGCGCACGCAGCCGCCGGCCGGCGCCTCAGTCGCTGTACTTCTTCACCAGCGCGTTGGCGGTGTCGTACAGGCGCTGGCCATCCTTCACTTCCTTGATCCATTCGGCGGCCACCACCTGGCTGGCCTGCTGCCAGCGCCGGGCTTCATCCGGCGTCAGCGCATACACGGTGTTGCCGCGCGCCACCGTCATCTCGCGCGCGGCGGTGTCCGCCGGGGCGAACTGCTGGGACACCCAGGCCGACGTCTCGCGGCCGCTGTTGTCGTCTATGACCTTCTTCAGCTCCGGCGGCAGGCTGTCGTACTTCTTCTTGTTCATGACGAAGACCATGGTGGAGGCGAGCAGCGCGCGGTCGGTGTCGGCCTCCAGGTGGAAGCGCGTCAGCTCATGCGTCTTGGTCGGCGGCACTACTTCCCAAGGCACCAGCGCCCCCTCGATGACGCCCTTGGACAGGCTCTCCGGCATCTGCGGCACCGGCATGCCCACCGGGATGGCGCCCAGCGCGGCCAGCTGCTTGTTGCCCAGGCGCGAGGGCGCGCGGATCTTCATGCCCTTGATGTCTTCCAGCGACTTCACCTGCTTGTCGCGGAAATGGAAGACATAGGGCCCGGTGACCCAGGTGGCGATGGGCTTGAAGCCGGCGAACTCCGCGGCCGCGTCCGCCTGGGCGAAGTCCCACAGCGCACGGGAGGAGGCCGCGCGGTTGGCGGTGAAGTAGGGCAGCTCGAACACTTCCGAGATCGGGAAGCGGCCGGGCGTCCAGCCGGGCAGCGTCCAGGTGATGTCGGACACGCCGTCGCGCGCCTGCTGCAGCAGCTGCGGCGGCGTACCACCCAGCGACATGGCGGTGTAGATCTGGCACTTCATCCGGTTGCCCGACTCGGCGGCGATCTTGTCGCACCAGGGCACGATGAAGCGGGTATGAGCAGCGGAAGTGGGCGGCAGCGAGTGCGCCACCTTCAGCACGACTTCCTCGGCGGCACTGGCGGCGGCCGGCAGGGCCAGCAGCGCACAGGCGATCAGGGGCCTGCAATGGATCTGCATGTTCTTGTCTCCTCTCTGTTTTTTGCGTGGGGTTGGTGCTGCGGGAAAGCCTTATCCGGGCACGATCAGGCTGGCGCCGGGGATGAGTTCGCGGATCGCCGGGTGGGCGAGCGTGGTTTCGAGGTTGCGCTGGGGAATGCGGGCGTGCTCCCGCATCAGCGCCTCGGCGCGGGCGCCTTCGCGGCCGGCCAGGGCTTCGACCACCGCGCGGTGCTGCGCATTGGCCAGGCGCAGGGTGTGCAGCGCGTCCGGCGCCACTGCCTGCACCCGCAAGAAGCCGTTGGGCGAGGCGAAGGGCAGCGCCATCGCCCGCTCCACCTGGCGGCGCACCACCTCGCTGCCGCAGGCGCCGGCGATGAGCTCGTGGAAGCGGGCGTTGCCGTCCACATAGGCGGCGAAGCGGGCTTCGCTCAGTGCTTCATCGCCGGCCAGCACTTCGTCGATCTGGTCCACACAGTCGGCCAGCGCCTCCAGCAGCGCCGGCGCCACCCCACGCTCCGCCGCCAGCCGGGCGGACAGCCCCTCCAGCGTGGCGCGGATCTGGATGGCGTCGCGGATCTCGTCCAGCGAGAAGGCCCGCACCCGGAAGCCGCCGGACTGTATCGGCTCCAGCAGCCCTTCTTCCTGCAGCCGCACCAGTGCGGTCCGGATGGGCGTGCGGGAAATGCCGGTCGCCTCGGCCATCACCGGCTCCGACAGCCGCTCGCCCGGCGCCAGCTCACCGGCCAGGATCATCTCGCGCAGGCGCAGCAGTGCGCGCACGGTCTGTGAGGAGGTGGCTTCGGCGGCTTCAGGGATGGGGGCGGAGGCCATGGGGCAATCCAGCTCAAGGTGTATACAGAGCAAAGTGTATACACAGTAAAACTGAATTACTCATAAAAGTATTTTATTTATAGCCCACGGTGGTGCGAAATGGGATTGCCGGGCTCACGCGGGGTGGCTGGCGTTTCGGGGCATGGTCGGGAATGCCCAGATGAAGGGCTGTTCGGCAAGCGGAGAACGAACGGCAACGGGTTTTGCGGCTTCGATGAAGGGAATGGAAACAAGGCTGGCGACAGGCAGGGATCGACATGCCACTTCAAGGCGAGAAAGAAGGCCGCTCCCCGACGGCCTTTAAATGTATACAACTTTCAATGCTGGACACTCTTCCCCCGTCTCACCCGAGTGGGGCCGCCACGGCTGGGACAACGCGCGGCGTAGGCGAAGAAACCCCGGCAGGCCACATGGGAGCGGAGCGGCAGTCGGGGGACAAGGCGCTTGCATCGCTCCGGGCACCTGGCGGGCGCCCCTCTCCCCAGCCCTTTCCCGCGACGGAAGAGGGAGTGCCGCGGTGGGCCCTGGGCGGCATGCGGTCCATATGGAGCCGTGCCCTTCGGTTGCCTCATTCAGGCCTCCTTTCCCCGGCACTCCCTTTCCAGCCTCCCGCTGACTACCTCCACCACTCCACCACCTTCCCCTACACCCGCTCAAACACCCCTGCCGCGCCCATGCCCGTGCCTATGCACATGCTGATCATCCCGTAGCGCGCTTCGCCGCGTGCCATTGCAGCCAGCAGGGTGGCGGTGCGGATGGCGCCGGTCGCGCCCAGCGGGTGGCCGAGGGCGATGGCGCCGCCCAGGGGGTTCACCTTCTGCTCGTCCAGGCCGAGTTGGCGGGAGACGCACAGGGCCTGGGCGGCGAAGGCCTCGTTCAGCTCTATCCAGTCGATGTCGCGCAGGTGCAGGCCGGCTCGAGCCAGGGCGCGGGGGATGGCTTCCACCGGGCCTATGCCCATGATCTCCGGCGGCACGCCGGCCACCGCGTAGCTGCGGAAGCGGGCCACCGGCGCGCAGCCGTAGCGCTTCAGCGCGCGTTCGCTCATCAACAGCACCGCGCCGGCGCCGTCGGACATCTGCGAGCTGTTGCCGGCGGTGACCGATCCGCGGGCGGCGAACACCGGCTTGAGCTTGGCCAGGCCCTCGGCAGAGGCGTCGGCGCGCGGGCCTTCGTCGTCTTCCACCAGGTGCTCGACGATGCGCACCGTGCCGCCTTCGCCCGGCAGGTGGGCACGCACCGGGTAGGGGGCGATCTCGTCGCGGAAGCGGCCAGCGGCGATGGCGGCGGTGGCGCGGCGGTGAGACTCCAGCGCAAAGGCGTCCTGGTCGGCGCGGCTCACCTGCCAGCGCTCGGCCACCTTCTCGGCGGTGAGGCCCATGCCGTAGGCGATGCCGACGTTCTCCGGGTGGGCGAAGATTTCCGGGTTGAGGCTGACCTTGTTGCCCATGATCTGCGGCATCGCGCTCATGCTCTCGGTGCCGGCGGCGATCATGACGTCGGCCTCGCCCAGGCGGATGCGGTTGGCGGCGTCCGCCACCGCCTGCAGGCCGGAGGCGCAGAAACGGTTGATGGTCACGCCCGGCACCCGCTCCGGCAGGCCAGCCAGCAGCAGGCCGATGCGGGCCACGTTCATGCCCTGCTCCGCTTCCGGCATGGCGCAGCCGGTGATGACGTCGCCGATCTCGCCGGCATCCACGCCCGGCACCCGCGCCAGCAGCGCGCGCAGCACATGGGCCAGCATGTCGTCCGGCCGCACCCGGCGGAAGGCGCCGTTGCGCCTGGCCACCGGGGTGCGCACCGCGGCGACGAGGTAGGCGTCCTGTATCTCTTTGCTCATCGTGTGTTCTCCTCGGCCGGCGCTCAGTTGCGCAGCGGCTTGCCGGTTTCCAGCATGTGCACGATGCGCTGCTGGGTTTTCTCCTCTTTCAGCAGAGCGACGAACTGCGCTCGCTCCACCTCCAGCAGCCACTGCTCGTCGACCTCGCTGCCGCTGTCCACCTCGCCGCCGCACAGGGCGATGGCGGCGGCCTTGCCGACGCGGTAGTCATAGGCGGAGATGAAGCCACCCTCGGCCATGTTGGCGAGCAGCATCTCGCAGGTGGCGACGCCGTTGCGCCCGGCCACCACCACCTTGCGTTCCCGCGCCGGCGGCCGCCAGCCGGCCTCGGCCAGCGCGCGGGCGCGGCGCAGGGCGACGTAGAGCAGCTCGTCCGCATGCAGCAGGATGTCATCGCCCGGCCGGCCGAAGCCCAGCGCCACCGCTTCGCTGGCGCTCTTGGCAACGGTGGCGCGGGCAATGGTCTGGAAGGCGTTCTGGATGTAGAGGAAGACGTCGCCACCGGCGGCCCGCCGAGCCAGCCGGTGCGCCTGCAGGGCGAACTCCTTGCTGCCGCCGCCGGCCGGGATCAGGCCCACGCCCACTTCCACCAGGCCGACGTAGCTTTCCAGCGCCATCACCCGGTGCGCCGCATGCATGGCGAACTCGCAGCCGCCGCCCAGGGCCAGGCCCTGCACCGCGGCCACCACCGGCACCTGGGCGTGCTTGAGCGCCATCGACACCTGCTGGAACTTGGCCACGGTGGCTTCCAGGCGGCCGAACTCGCCGGCGGCGCAGGCGGCGGCCACCTGTTGCAGGTTGGCGCCGACGGCGAAGGGCGGCTCATGCCACAGCACCAGCCCGTCCAGCTCGCTTTCGGCGCGCGCCACCGCTTCCAGCAGGCCGTCCATCACCTCTTCGCCGATGGCATGCATCTTGGATTTGAAGGAGACGATGCCGATGCCTGCGTCCTGGTCGGCGCGCCGCCACAGGCGCACGCCCTCGTTCTCCCACAAGGTGTCGCCGGCCTCGGGCGCGGCCTCGCCCAGCACCCGCTCCGGGTAGAGCTGGCGGCGGTAGACGTCCAGCGTGGAGCGCGGCTTCATCGTCCGCTCGGCGGCGCTCCAGGAGCCGTCCGCCTCGTGCACGCCGCCGTAGGCGCCGCGTTCGGCCACCCAGTCGGGCAGCGGTACTTCGGTCATCGCCCGGCCGGCGGCGATGTCCTCGCCCACCGCCTGGGCGATGGCGCCCCAGCCGGCGGCCTGCCAGGTTTCGAACGGGCCCTGCGCCCAGCCGAAGCCCCAGCGCATCGCCAGGTCCACATCGCGGGCGTTGTCCGCCACTTCATCCAGCTGCACCGCGCAGTAATGGAAGAGGTCGCGGAAGATGGCCCACAGGAACTGCGCTTGCGGGTGGTCGCTGGCGCGCAGCGCGGCGAAGCGCGCCGCCGGGTCGCGCTGCTTGAGGAGGGCGGCGACCTCCGGCGCCACCTCGCCGGCGCTGGGGCGGTAGTCGCGCTTCTCCGGGTCCAGCACCAGGATCTGGCGGCCATCCTTGCGATAGACGCCGGCGCGGGTCTTCTGCCCAAGCGCGCCCTGGGCGATCAACCCGTCCAGCCAGGCGGGGTGGCGGAAATAGGCATGCCAGGGGTCGTCCTGCAGCGTGGCGGCCATGGTGTCCACCACGTGCGCCAGCGTATCCAGGCCGACCACGTCGGCGGTGCGGTAGGTGGCGCTCTTGGGCCGGCCGATGAGCGGGCCGGTGAGCGCATCCACCTCGTCGAAGCCCAGGCCGAGGCGGGCGGTGTGGTGGATGACGGCGAGGATGGAGAACACGCCGATGCGGTTGGCAACGAAGTTGGGGGTGTCGCGGGCGCGCACGATGCGCTTGCCCAGCCGGCTGGTGAGCCAGGTTTCCAATGCGTCCAGCATGGCCGCATCGCTGTCCGGCGCCGGAATCAGTTCCACCAGCGCCATGTAGCGCGGCGGGTTGAAGAAGTGGACGCCGCAGAAGTGGCTGCGGCGGCCCGGCGGCACCGCCATCGCCAGTTCGGCGATGGACAGGCCGGAGGTGTTGCTGGCGAAGATGGCGCCGGGCTTGAGGTAGGGCACGACCTTCTCGTAGAGGTCCAGCTTCCACTCCATCTTCTCGGCGATGGCTTCGATGACGAGGTCGCATTCGCCGAGGCGGGCGAGGCCGTCGGCATAGTTGGCGGCCTCGATCAGTTCCACCTTCTCCGGCAGCGCCAGCGGCGCCGGGTCCAGCTTCTTCAGCCCGGCCAGGGCGCGGCGGACGACGCCGTCCGGCGGGCCTTCCTTGGCCGGCAGGTCGAACAGGATCACCGGCACGTCGGCATTGGCGCAGTGGGCGGCGATCTGCGCGCCCATGACGCCGGCGCCGAGCACGGCGACCTTGCGGATGATGAATCGGCTCATGCGTTCCTCCGGTGCGGGACGAAGCGAAGCGGGGACGGCCGCGCGCCCGCGGGCACGGCCGCAAGCCGGGCGCGGCCGCGGGTGCGGCCGGCGCCGGAGCGGGCGAGTCAGTCAGCCAAGGCTCAGAACGCCAGCGAGTACTGGGCGCCGACGATCCACACGCTGGAATCGTAGTCGCCGGTGACGCGGCCGCGGCCGTCGGCAGCCTGGTTGTTGTCGATCTTGGTCTTGGGCACGTAGAGGTAGGCCAGCCCCAGATCCACGGTGGACGCCTGCGTGGCCTTCCACTGGCCGCCGACGGTGAACCAGGTGCGGTCGTTATCCGGCAGCGACACCAGCCGGCGCTCCTTGTCCTTCACCGGCGTCTGGTCGTAGGCGATGCCGAACTTCAGCTTCCAGGCGTCGTTGAGCTGGTAGTTGGCGCCGATGGCCAGCCGCCAGGTGTCGCGGAACTCGGTCTCCAGCGTCTGCACGGTGGCGCCGGACAAGGCGCCGGAGGTACGCACGATGTCTACCTCCTTGATCTTGCTCCAGCCCGTCCAGGACACGTCGCCCAGCAGCTCCCAGCGGCTGTCCAGCCGGTGGGCGAGGCTGATGATGAGGGTATCCGGCAGCTCCACCTTGGCCTCGGCCTTGCCGGTGGTGAGCGCCGCGGTGGCGCCGGCGGCCGGCCCCTTCACCTTGAGATCGCCCTTGAGCTTGTGCTCGATGGAGGAACGGTAGGACACGCCCAGCCGGGTGGCGTCGGAGAGTTTGAACAGCGCGCCGATGTTCCAGCCCCAGGCGTCGGAATCCGCCTCCAGGATGGCGTGGGTGGCGGCCAGCGCTGGCGAGATCACCGCCGCCGCGCGTTCGTACTCCGCCTCCATGCGCTGCCAGTTGAGGCCACCGCCTACGGACACCACCTCGTTCACCCGCCAGGCGATGGAGGGGTTGATGTTGTAGGTCTTGATGTCGAACTTGATCGAGTGGGCGGCGCCCACCCAGTCGTCGTCGTACTCGGTCATCAGGCCGAAGGGCGCGCCCAGGCCGACGCCGACGTAGACGTCGCGGTTCAGCGCCCAGGACAGGTAGCCGTTGGGCAGGTAGGCCCAGGAGCCGGCGTCCTTGGTGTCGCCCTGCAGGAAGCCGGTGCCGCTGGAGCCGTCGTTGTCGAACTTGAAGGCTGGCCGCACCGCCGAGATGCCCACCGAGAGCTCGCGCTCGCGCAGCTCGGTCATCCCCGCCGGGTTGAAGTAGATGGTACTGGCGTTGTCCGCCACCGCGGCGGAGCCGGCATAGGCGTTGCCGAGGCCGCTGGCGTTCTGCTCCAGGAGCTGGAAGCCGGCGGCGTGGCCGGCGGCTGGCGCCATCAGCACCAGGGCGGCCGGGATCAGTCGTGCAAGCTCTTTCCGTTGCATCGTGTCGTCTCCTCCTTTGTCGGGCGTTGCCGCCCTTGGCGCGCCGGGGACTGCCGCCCCGGTTGTCGTCGGCCGCGCTCGCCTGCGCCGCTGGCGCCGCGGTGTTACTGCCCGGTCATTCGGCCGGGATCGGGGATTTCTCCCCTGCTTCGTTGATGGCCACGTAGGTCAGCCTGGCCTCGGTCACCTTCACGAACACCGGCTCGGCATGGCCGCGCTCGGCGAAAACCACCACGTCCACCGTCACCGAGGTGCGGCCCACCGATTCCACCTTGGCGTAGAAGCTCACCAGGTCGCCCACCGACACTGGCTGCTTGAAGGTGAAGGAATTCACCGCCACGGTGACGACGCGGCACTTGGCGCGGCGGATGGCGGGGATGGAGCCGGCGATGTCCACCATGGACATGATCCAGCCGCCGAACACGTCGCCGGAGGGGTTGGTGTCGGCCGGCATCGCCATCACGCGCAGCGAGAGGTGCTTGTCGGCAGGGAGGGATTCGCGGGAGATCGGGGGGGTGGTCATGGTTTTTCCTGCGTGGGGGTCTGGACTGTAACCCCGCTATTTTGCTGCAACGCAGCACGACCAGCTATCCGGAATTCCCCCACGTCCTCCAGATATTGCAAGGGTCCGCCGGTATAGGGCGCAAAGCCGGTGCCGAAGATCACGCCGGCGTCGGCCAGATCGGCATCCGCCACCACCTTTTCCGCAACGCAGCGACGCGCCGCCGCCAGCAGCGGGGCGATGATGCGTTCGGCCAGGCCCACGGGGGCGCCCTCGGCGGCATGCGTCGCGGGGGCGGACTTCTCCGCCCTGCCGTCCTTCCAGCGGTAGTAACCCTGGCCGGTCTTGCGGCCGAGGTGGCCGGCTTCCACCAGCATGGCCAGCCGCGCCGGCACCTGGGCCTCGCCGCCGGTGAGGCCGCGGCCGGCGGCCAGCGCCACATCCAGGCCCACGGTGTCCACCAGCTCCACCGGCCCCATCGGCATGCCGAAGGCGAGCAGCGCGGCATCCACCGTTTCCGGCGCAATACCTTCTTCCACGCAGCGCAGCGCTTCCAGCATGTAGGGCGCCAGCACCGCGTTCACCAGGAAGCCGGGCGCGCTCTTCACCGGTAGCGGCAGCTTGTCGATGCGGCGGACGAAGCTGGCGGCGGCCTGGGCCAACGCCGGCGCGGTCTGCGCGCCGCTCACCACTTCCACCAGCGGCATGCGCGGCACCGGGTTGAAGAAGTGGACACCGACCAGGCGGCCGGGGTCGGCCAGCACGGTGGCGATGTCTTCCAGCCGCAGGCTGGAGGTGTTGGTGGCGAGCAACGCATCCGGCCTGGCCTTGCGCTCCAGCTCGGCGAACAGGCTGCGCTTGGCTTCCAGGTCTTCGAAGATGGCTTCGATCACCAGGTCGGCGCGGGCCACGCCGTGGCCTTGCGGGTCGGGCAGCAGGCGGTCCAGCGCGAAGCGCACCGCGCGTTCGGTGTCTTCGCTGCGCGAGCCCTTGCCGCGGCCACCTTTGCCGCGCCCGCTCTTAGCACTGCCTCCCAGCTTGCGCCGGAACAGTTCGGCGGCACGGCCGATGGCGGGGGCGATGCGCGCCACCGACTGATCCTGCAGCGTCACCGTCAAGCCGGCGAGCACGCAGACGGCGGCGATGTCGCCGCCCATCACGCCGGCGCCGACCACATGCACATGGCGCGGCGCGAAGCCGCTCTCCTTGCCGTAGCCCTTCAGCCGCTCCTGCAGGAAGAACACCCGCAGCAGCTTGCGGGTGGTGGGCGAGGCGATCAGCGCCTCCAGCGAAGCCGGATGGCCGGCCGGTACCGCCAGCGCGTTGCCGCCGTGGCGCTCCCAGATCTCCAGGATGGCGTAGGGCGCCGGGTAGTGTTCCGCGCGCACCCGCGCCTCCAGCTGCTTGCGGGCACGGTTGGCGACCAGCGGTTTCAGCGGCCCATCCAGCAGGCGCGCCAGCAAGGGCGGCTGGCGCAGCGGCTGGCCGGAGAGCACCAGCATGCGGGCGGCGTTCTCCATGACCCGCGCCGGCACGCAGTCGTCCGCGAGGCCGAGGCGCTTGGCACGGCGCGCGTCCACGCTTTTGCCGGCCAGCATCATGTCCAGCGCCGCCAGCGGGCCGATCAGCGTCGGCAGCCGCTTCATGCCGCCCCAGCCAGGCACGATGCCCAGCATCACCTCCGGCAGCGCCAGCCTGGTGTCCTTGTCATCCACCACCAGCCGGTAGCGGCAGGCCAGCGCCAGTTCCAGGCCGCCGCCCAGGCAGTGGCCGCGGATCAGCGCCAGCGTGGGAAAGGGCAGCGCGGCGACGCGTTCGAACAGCGCCCAGCCGCACGTCACCAGGGCGCGGGCGGCGGTGGCGGAATCCAGCTGCTCGAACTCGCTGACGTCCGCGCCGGCGATGAAGCCGGCCGGCTTGGCGGAGGCGATGATGAGGGCGCGCGGCGGCGCCGCTTCCAGCCGGCCCAGCACTTCGTCCAGCTCGTCCATCACCGCCCGCGACAGGGTGTTGGTGGCGGACTCGGCCTTGTCCAGCCACAGCCAGGTGGGGCCGCCGGCTTCCTCGGCGAGGCGCCAGTGGCGGCCGCCGGCCGCCGCGCGCAACAGGGCGCTGGCTTCCGCGTTCATGCCAGGTTCTCCACCAGCATCGCCCCGCCCTGCCCGCCGCCTATGCAGATGGCGGCGATGCCGCGCTTGCCGCCGGTGCGCCGCAGCACCCGCAGCAGGTGGAGCACGATGCGCGCGCCGCTGGCGCCCACCGGATGGCCCAGCGCCACCGCGCCGCCATCCACATTGAGCCGCGCCGCCTCCGGCGTGCCGGGCGCCGGAAGGCCGAATTCGCGCTGCCACAGGGCCTCGTCGCCAAAGGCGCGCAGGCAGGCGATCACCTGGGCGGCGAAGGCTTCGTTGATCTCCCAGGCATCGATGTCGGCGCTGGCGAGCTGGTTGCGCGCCAGCAATGGCGCGGCCGCATGCACCGGCCCCAGGCCCATGCGCTCCGGCGCCAGCCCGGCCCAGGCGCTGTCCACGATGCGGCCCAGCGGCTGCAGGCGGTGGCGCTCCACCGCTGCCGCCGAGGCCAGCAGCAGCCAGGCGGCGCCGTCGGTGATCTGCGAGCTGTTGCCGGGGGTGACGCGGCCGTAGCGCTTGTCGAAGAAGGGTTTGAGCTTGGCCAGCCCCTCGGTGGAAGCGTCGCGGCGCAGGCCGTCGTCGCTGGCGTGGAGATCGCCGTCCGGGTCCACCAGCGGCACGATCTCGTCGTTGAAGTGGCCGGCATCCTGTGCCGCCGCCACCCGTCTGTGGCTCTCCAGCGCATAAGCGTCCATCTCCTCGCGGGAGATGCCGAACTCCCAGGCCAGGTTCTCGGCGGTCTGGCCCATGGTCTGGCCTACCACCGGATCGGTCAGCCCTTTGACGATGCCTATCACCGGCGCGAGGTAAGCCGGGCGGAAGCCGCGCAGCACCTGCAGGCGCGCCACTGGCCCGCGCGCCGCGTACCAAGCGGAGAACCAGCGCACCATCGCATCAGAGAACAGCAGCGGCGCGCGCGACAGCGCATCCACGCCACCGGCCAGCACCAGCCCGGAGCGGCCGGCCTGGATGTTGGCGATGGCGGAATCCAGCGCCTGCATGCCGCTGGCGCAGTTGCGCATCACCGTCCAGCCGGGCACCGCAGCGCCGCAGCCCATGCGCAGGGCGACCACCCGGCCGATGTTCACTTCGTCCGGCGAGGGGCTGGCACAGCCGAGGATGACTTCGTCCAGCTCGGCCGGCGCGAAGCGCTGGCGCAGCAGCAGCGCGCGGCCAGCGGCGGTGGCGAGGTCGGCCGCCGAGAAGGGGCCGGGCGCGTTGCGCGCCTTGAGGAAAGGCGTGCGGGCGCCGTCGATGATGTAGATGCTGCGATCCATGCGCGCCGCCCTCAGGCCACCGCCCGCGTGGGCGCGGCGGCGCCGGGCGCGGCCGCCGCGCCGCCGCCCGTGCCGGCCGCCACCGTTGCACCGAACTCGAAGGGGAAATCGTCCACCCGGATCACCTTGTCGCGCAGTTCGCCCCGTCGCTTCAGCATAGACAACTCGTCGTCGTCGATGACGCCGTCTTCGCGCGCCTGCAGCCACACCGCGTCCACGCCGCCGCCGGGCACCGGCCGCGGCTTGAAGCGGCCCTCCTTCTGCGCCCGGCGCACCTTGGCTTCGATGGGCTCGGCCGCCACGGTGGCGAGCAGCGCCGCTTCCAGCGCGGCCACCGGTTCGTCGACCGCGGTGGGCAGGAAGACGTCGGCGGTGAGGCGGTCGCGGGTCGGCGAGGGCCAGATCAGGCGCTTGGCGACTTCATGGCCGAGGCGGTCGGACGGCACCACGTAGGGCCGGCCCAGCGGGAACACCACCAGCCGACGCAGCAGCATGGCGAAGAAGCGGTTGGGGAAGTTGGCGATGACGCCCTCGAAGGCGTTCTGCGCGCGGAACATGCAGTCCCAGATCGCCCAGTGCATCAGCGGCGCGTCTTCCGCCTGGCGGCCTTCGGCCTCGAAGCGCTTCAGCGTGGCCGAGGCCAGGTACATCAGCGACAGGATGTCGCCCAGCCGGGCGGAGAGCTTTTCCTTGCGCTTGAGCGCGCCGCCCATGGTGCCCATCGAGAGGTCGGCGAGGAAGGCGAAGGCGGCGGAGAAGCGGGTGAGTTGCTGGTAGTAGCGGCGGGTTTCCGGCGCCACGTCCGCCGGCACGCCGACGAAGTGGGAGCCGGTGAGGCCCATGACCAGCGCCCGCACGCCGTTGGACAGGGTGTAGCCGATGTGGCCCCAGAAGGCGCGGTCGAAGGCGGCGAGGTCGCCCTTGCCGGCGGCGTGCATTTCCTCCAGCACATAGGGATGGCAGCGGATCGCGCCCTGGCCGAACAGGATCAGGCTGCGGGTGAGGATGTTGGCGCCCTCCACCGTGATGCCCACCGGAATCTGCTGGTAGGCACGGCCGAGGAAGTTCTGCGGGCCAAGGCAGATGCCCTTGCCGCCGATGACGTCCATGCCGTCGTTCACCGTCTGCCGCGCGCGCTCGGTGACGTGGTACTTGACGATGGCCGACACCACCGAGGGCTTCTCGCCGAGGTCGATGGCGCCGGCGGTCATCACCCGCGCGGCGTCGCATAGATAGGTATTGGCGCCGATGCGGGTGAGCGCCTCTTCCACACCCTCGAAGCGGCCGATGGCAGTCTTGAACTGATAGCGCACCCGGGCGTAGGCGCCGACCGCGCGGGCGGTGAGCTTCTGCATGCCGGTGTTGGAGCCGGGCAGGGAGATGCTGCGGCCGGCGGCCAGGCACTCCATCAGCATGCGCCAGCCCTGGCCGGCCATCTTCGGCCCGCCGATGATGAAGTCCAGCGGCATGAACACGTCCTGGCCGCGGATGGGGCCGTTCATCCACACCGCATTGAGCGGAAAGTGGCGGCGGCCGATGTCCACCCCGGGGTGGTCGTGCGGCACCAGCGCGCAGGTGATGCCGATGTCCTCGACGCCGCCCAGCAGGTGCTCCGGGTCGTAGAGGCGGAAGGCGAGGCCGAACACGGTGCATACCGGCGCCAGCGTGATGTAGCGCTTGTCGAAACTCACCCGCATGCCCAGCACCTCGCGCCCCTGCCACTGGCCGCGGCACACCACGCCGGCATCCGGGATGGAGGCGGCGTCCGAGCCAGCCCAGGGGCTGGTCAGGGCGAAGGCGGGAATGTCCTCGCCGCGCGCCAGCCGTGGCAAGTAGTGGCGCTTCTGCTCCGGCGTGCCGTAGTGCAGCAGCAACTCCGCCGGGCCCAGTGAGTTGGGCACCATCACCGTCACCGCCGGCGCCGAAGAACGGGTGGAGAGCTTGGTCACCACCTGGGAATGGGCATAGGCGGAGAAGCCTTTGCCGCCGTATTCCCTGGGAATGATCATGCCGAGGAAGCCCTGCTCCTTGATGTAGCGCCAGACCTCGGGCGACATGTCGTGCTGGCTGGTCGCCTCCCAGTCCTGCACCCGGCGGCACAGCTCGCTGGTCTCGTTGTCGAGGAAAGCCTGCTCCTCAGCATTCAGCCGCGGCCAGGGATAGGCGGCGAAGCGGCGCCAGTCCGGCTTGCCGGCGAACAGCTCGCCTTCCCACCACACGGTGCCGGCCTCCAGCGCGTCGCGCTCGGTCTGCGACATCGCCGGCAGCGCTCGGCGGAAACCCTTGAACAGCGGTGCGCTGACCAGGCGGCGGCGCAGCGCCGGCAGCAGGAACACGCCCAGCGCCAGCGCATAGAGGACGATCACCACCCAGGCCACCGCCGGCGGCCAGCCGCCCGCCCAGGCCAGTGCGCCCAACCACAGCAGACCCGCCGCGTACCAGGCAAAAAATGGCGCTCGCCCATAGGCGAGCGCGCCTGCCACGGGAGGGAAGAAAACCAGCAGCCACCAGATCATCGTCGTCTCCTGTCTCCGTCGCCGCGCGTCTGTGGCGCGGTCGCGTTTGATTCGAACCTGACTGTTCGCGGGCCTTGCCGCCCGCCTGCTACCTGCGTTTCTTTATGCGGCGGCGGCGCCCTCGGCAGCATCGCGCGCGGCGCTGAATACCGGCAGCGGCGCACGCAGGCCGCCAAGCAGGAAGGACATCAGCCGCGGCATCAGCCGCTGCGGGTCGGCATCGTCGAAGGTGCCGGCGAAGAGCTGCAGCGCATCGGTGCCGGCGATGGCGTAGGACATCGCCCCCATCATGAAATGGAAGCGCCACAGGATTTCCTCCCGCGGCACGTCCGCCAGCGCGCGGTAGAGCGCGCCGAGGAAACGCTCCAGCACTTCGGCATATTCCTCGGCGAGGAACTGGCGCACGAAGGCGTTCGGCTCGGTGTAGGTGCGGCCCAGCAGGCGCATGAAGGTGTGGCCGCCGTGCTCGGTGTCGGCCGCCAGCGCCAGCGCGGTGCCGAAGAAGGCTTCGACGATGCGGCTGGGCTTGAGCGGCGCGCCGTGCGCTTCCGCCTCCAGCCGGTCCAGCGCCGCCAGCCGCTGGCGGTTCAGCTCGGTGAGACGGCGGCGGAATACTTCCTGGATGAGCGCGTCCTTGCTGCCGAAGTGGTAGTTCACCGCGGCCAGGTTGGCGTTCGCCCTGCCGGTGATCATCCGCATCGAGGTCGCCTCCAGCCCGTGCTCGACGAACAGCGCCTCGGCGGCATCCAGGATGCGGTCGCGGGTTTCGGAAGCCTGGCGGGGAAGCACGCTGTCGTTCATCTGGCGTCTCGGGCGGAGTCGATTCAAACGTCTGTTTGAATCATACGTTTCATTTATGGCATGTCAAGCCTTGCGACCTCACCGCGGGAAAGCCCTTATCCCGCTCCTGGGAAAACGGCCACGCGCGTGTGGCGCCCCTGGTACGGGCGAGAAAGTGCTCATGCATTGTGCCGGGCCATCAACCGCGCCCGCTGTGGGACGATGGCGCCCGCCTGGCACGACCTGCCGACGGCCGCATCCGGCAGCGATGAAACAGGCGCGGAACGCATCTGCCCCAAGCAGCGAAGAAGAAATCGCCCGGATCGACGCCCATTACATCGAAATCACCGGTGCGGTCCGAATCACTGAACGCCTGGCCGCCAGACTCAGGCGGCCAGCTGCCCCGCCAGCGCGGCCAGCCCCACCACCACCGCTGGCGGCACCCGGCCCGGCACGAGCAGGCCGAAGCAGGCCAGAGCCAGGGCGAAGTCGGTGCGGGTGTGGATGGCGCTGGTCCAAACCGGATCGTAGAGCGCCGCCAGCAGGATGCCGACCACGCCGGCGTTGATGCCGGCCAGCGCGGCCTGCACCCGCTGGCGGCGCCGCAGGCGCTCCCAGAAGGGCAGCGCGGCCAGGAGCACCAGGAATGCCGGCAGGAAGATCACCACTAGCAGCACCAGCCCGCCGCGCCAGCCTTGCAGGGGCCAGTCGGCCACCGCGCCGAGGAAGGCGGCGAAGGAGAACAAGGGCCCGGGCACCGCCTGCGCGGCGCCGTAGCCGGCGAGGAAATCGGCATTGCCCACCACGCCGGCCGCGGCGGTGGCCGACTGCAGCAGGGGCAGGACGACGTGGCCGCCGCCGAACACCAGCGCCCCGGCGCGGAACACGCCGTCTATCAGCGCCGCGCTGGGCGAAGCGCTGGCCGAGGCCCACAGCGGCAGGCCGAGCAGCAGGAGCACGAGCGCGCCCAGGGCCGTCATGCCCAGGCGCGGTGAAACCGCATGCGGCGCCGGATGCGCCGCCGCCGACGGCGCCAGGCGCAGGCACCAGCGGCCGGCCAGCCCGGTCGCGGCGATGGCGGCGAGCTGGGTCCAGGCCGAGGGCAGCAGCAGCGTCAGCAGCGCGGCCAGCAGCGCCAGCGCGACGCGCGGGCGGTCGGGGCACAGCGTCTTCGCCATGCCCCAGACGGCTTGCGCCACCACCGCCACCGCAACCACCTTCAGGCCATGCACCCAGCCGGCGTCGGCGAGCGCCCGGTACTCGGTCAGGCCGTAGGCGAACAGGATGAGCGCGAGCGCCGAAGGCAGCGTGAAGCCGGCCCAGGCCGCCAGCGCGCCGCCGAGGCCCGCCCGCCCCAGGCCCAGCGCCATGCCGACCTGGCTGCTGGCCGGCCCGGGCAGGAACTGGCACAGCGCGAGCAGCTCGGCATAGCTGCGATCGTCCAGCCAGCGGCGGCGGTCGACGAATTCGGCGCGGAAGTAGCCCAGGTGCGCCACCGGCCCGCCAAAGGAGCTCAGCCCCAGGCGCAGGAACAGCAGGAAGATGCGGCCCATGCTGTCCTGGCTCCGGGCGGGCGGCGGCATCACAGCGCCTCTTGCCGCATCCGCCGGGCCAGCGCCGCGGCCGACTCCTTGCGCTCGCTGTAGCGGTCCACCAGGCAGGCGGCGGCGGCGTCGCGAGTCAGCAGGGTGAACTTCATCAACTCCTCCATCACGTCCACCACCCGGTCGTAGTACGGCGAGGGTTTCATCCGCCCAGCCTCGTCGAACTCCTGGTAGGCCTTGGCCACCGAGGACTGGTTCGGGATGGTCAGCATGCGCATCCAGCGCCCCAGCACCCGCATCTGGTTCACCGCGTTGAAGGATTGCGAGCCGCCGCACACCTGCATCACCGCCAGCGTCTTGCCCTGGGTGGGCCGCAACGCGCCAAGCGACAGCGGGATCCAGTCGATCTGGGTCTTCATCACGCCGGTCATGGCGCCATGCCGCTCCGGCGAACTCCACACCATGCCCTCGGCCCATTGCACCAGTTCGCGCAGCTCCTGCACCTTGGGATGATCCTCGCCGGCGTCATCTACCAGGGGCAGGCCGGAGGGATTGAACATGCGCGTCTCGCCACCAAGCGCGCGCAGCACCCGCGCCGCCTCCTCCGCCACTAGGCGGCTGTATGAGCGCTCGCGCAGAGAGCCGTAGAGCAGCAGGAAACGGGGGGCATGCGCGGCGCGCTGGGCCGGGAACAGGGCGCCCGGCTCGGCTTGCCGGAACAGCGCGGCATCCAGGTTGGGCAGATCGTCGAGCTCAGACACGGCGGCCCTCCGCGTCGATCACCACTTCACCGTCTTCCTTGGTGAACGCGCCCTGCTGGGGCCGGGGCAGGATCTCCAGCACCACTTCCGAGGGGCGGCACAAGCGGGTGCCCAGCGGGGTGACGACGATGGGGCGGTTGATCAGGATGGGGTGCTGCAGCATGAAGCCGATCAGCTCGTCATCGGACCACTTCGGATCGGCCAGCCCCAGCTCCTGGTAGGGCGTGCCCTTGATCCGCAGCAACTCGCGCACCGGCATGCCCATCGCCTCGATCAGCCGCTCCAGCGTGGCGCGGTCTGGCGGCGTCTTCAGGTACTCGATGATCCGCGGCTCTTCGCCGGAGTTGCGGATCAGGCCCAGCGTGTTGCGCGAGGTGCCGCAATCGGGGTTGTGGTAGACGGTGATGGTGCTCATTTGCCTGCCTCAGGAAGTTCGCGCGCGCGGCCGGCACCGGCGTCGTACCAGCCGCGGCTGCGATTGACGATGCGCACCACCAGCAGCATCACCGGTACTTCGATGAGCACGCCCACCACCGTCGCCAGCGCCGCGCCCGAGTGGAAACCGAACAGGCTGATGGCCGCCGCCACCGCCAGCTCGAAGAAGTTGCTCGCCCCGATCAGCGCCGAGGGGCAGGCGATGTCGTGCCGCTCGCCGACCCGGCGGTTGAGCCAGTAGGCCAGGCCGGCGTTGAGGAAGACCTGGATCAGGATGGGCACCGCCAGCATCAATATCACCAGCGGCTGCGCCAGGATGGCCCGCCCTTGGAAAGCGAACAGCAGCACCAGCGTGGCCAGCAGCGCCGCCATGGAGAGCGGCCCCAGGCGGGCCAGCGCCCGGTCGAAGGCGGCCCGACCCCGGCGCAGCAGGGCGCGCCGCCACAGCTGCGCCAGCACCACCGGGATGACGATGTAGAGCGCCACCGAGACCAGCAAGGTGTCCCAGGGCACGCTGATGGACGACAGCCCCAGCAGCAGCCCGACGATGGGGGCGAAGGCGAAGACCATGATGGTGTCGTTGAGCGCCACCTGGGACAGGGTGAATACCGGATCGCCGCCGGTCAGCCGGCTCCAGACGAAGACCATCGCGGTGCAGGGCGCCGCCGCCAGCAGGATCAGCCCGGCCACGTAGCTGTCCAGCTGCTCCGCCGGCAGCCAGGGGGCGAAAACCTGGCGGATGAAGAGCCAGCCCAGCAAGGCCATGGAGAAGGGCTTCACCGCCCAGTTGATGAACAGCGTCACGCCGATGCCACGCCAGTGTTGCCGCACCTGGCCGAGGGCGCCGAAATCCACCTTCAGCAACATGGGCACGATCATCACCCAGATCAGCAGCCCCACCGGCATGTTGACCTGCGCCACCTCCAACCGGCCTATGGCCTGGAAGGCCTGCGGCGCAAGCTGGCCGAGAGCTACGCCGGCAACAATGCACAGCGCCACCCACAGCGTGAGATAGCGCTCGAACATGCTCATGCCGCTGGCGGCCGGCGCACGGGGAATGGCTTGGGAATGGGTCGGGAGCATGGCTCAGCAGTCGCAGCGGGAAACGTCGGAGACCTCGCAGGCGCCGCCTTCGCAGCAATGCTCGGTCAGGTAGCCGATGAGGCCGTTCATGAGGCGGTATTCCGCCCGGTAGATCAGGTTGCGGCCCTGCTGCTCCACCGTCACCAGGCCGGCGTGGGAGAGCTCCTTGAGGTGGAAGGACAGGGTGTTGCGCGCCACGTCGAGACGCTCGGCCAGCACGCTGGGCGTAAGCCCATCCGGCCCGGCCACCACCAGGGCACGGAATACACGCAGCCGCTGGGCATGGGCCAGGGCGCCGAGGGCGGAGATGGCTTGCTCTTCATTCATCGTTCGATATTACAACACTCATTGAATCATCAGCCATCCCATGCGGCAGAGCGCCTTCCGCGGCGCCGACACGCAGCCATCCGACTAAGGTGGTAAACCCGCCTACCGGCCCGGCGAGCCCTCCCGCGAGCGCCGCTTCCGCCCGCAGCCCGGCCGCCCGCCGTCCTGGCAAACCGCGTCAGTGCCAATTCCGTCCTTCCAAACAGGGGGCAAGACCATGTCTAATGGATGGTCTTATTGGAGAGCACGTTGAGCGTCGATCAACTGAACCTGGGGCTGGGCTTCAGGAAGCACTACAGGATAGTTCCGGCAACCACGGGCGCCTTGCGCGACGAGGGCTATCGCATCCGGCATGAGGTGTATTGCGAGGAACTGGGATTCGAGCCGGAGCGGCCCGACCGCCTGGAGAGCGACAAGTACGATGCCCACAGCCTGCATTGCCTGATCAGCAGCGCAGCCGACCCCGGCGTGTCGGCGGGCTGCACCCGTATCGTGCTGGTGAATCCGGCCGATCCGCATGCGCCCCTGCCCTTCGAGCGCATCACCGCCGGCACCCTGGACCGCTCCCTGCTCGACCCGGCGAAGCTGCAGCGAAGGCGCATCGCCGAGGTCTCCCGGCTGGCGGTGCGCAGCCTCTACCGCCGCCGCAAGGGAGAGGGCCACCGCGCGGTCACCCTCAGCGACGAGGATTACGGCACCGGCACGCAGCCGCGCTTCCCCTACATCTCCATCGGCCTCTACCTGGCCGCGGTATCGATGGCCGCGCGCAATGGCATCGACACCCTGTTCGTGCTGACCGAACCGCGGCTGGCGGCCCACTTCCGCAAGCTGGGCGTGGACATCCGGCAGATCGGCGATCCGGTGGAGCATCGCGGCCTGCGCGTGCCCTCGGTGATGGACGTACAGGCCATCATCCGCGACCTGCGGCATCTGCTCAGGCCGATCTGGACCGCGGTGAATGAAGACCTGGAACAGGGCTACGCGCAGGCCGCCCCGGACGAAGAACTGGTTGCCTGAGGCACCGCGCGCCGCGCGCCAGTGACGAGGCATGGCGAAACCGCCACCGAAGCGCCGCCTCCCCTCATGAGCGCCCCGGCGGACCGGGCGGCCACGCAGCCCCGTAGCAGCCGGCCCGTTTCAGCCCCGCCGCGCCGCCTCTATGGTGGCGATGTCGATCTTTCCCATCCGCATCATCGCGTCGAAGGCACGCTTCGCCGCCGCGCGGTCGGGATCGGTGATCGCCTCGCTGAGCGCCCGCGGCGTGATCTGCCAGGAAAGGCCCCACTTGTCCTTGCACCAGCCGCAGGCGCTCGCCTGCCCGCCATTGCCGACGATGGCGTTCCACAGGCGGTCGGTCTCCGCCTGGTCTTCGGTGGCCACCTGGAAGGAGAAGGCCTCGCTGTGCCTGAACGCCGGCCCGCCATTCAGGCCCAGGCAGGGGATGCCGATCACGGTGAATTCAACCGTCAGCACGTCGCCCTCCCGGCCGGAGGGGAAATCGCCCGGTGCGCGGTTGACCGCGCCTAGCGCACTATCCGGGAAGGTGGCTGCGTAGAACTGCGCCGCCTCCAGCGCAGTGCCGTCGAACCAGAGGCAGATGGTGTTACGGTGAGCCATGGCCGTTCTCCCATTCGTGGGCCGAGCACACCGGCTGGCAGCCGGCGGGATGCGCCAAGCTCATTAAAGCAGTTGCGGGGCCGAACGCATTTCGCCGGCGCCAGCGCGGGAGAACAAAGCCGGCCGGAGCTCAGGGCCTGGCGGCGCTCTCGCCCCGCTCTTCCACCGGGCCACCGGCATTCGTCATCAGTCCGCGGCCGAACTGCTCCAGCAGTTGCACCACCTGCTCGCCCTCGCCGTCATACACGGCTTCCACCGGCGTCTTGCCATTCAGGGCCTGGAGTTTGCCGCTGACCATCCAGTGGTAGGCTCGCGCCCTGTCGGGCTCCAGCGTGTTCGCCATGTCGGAAAGGCGCCGCATGATGGTCTTCTTGGCCCCCAGGGCCGGGGCATGCATGTTGTTCATCTGGAATCTGTGATCTGTCGGGGAAAGGCAGGCGCGGCCGGCTGCCGCGCGAGACGGGCCTTTGCGGTCCGCGTGCCGATCTTCCGGGACGGACATTGCCGCAACATTGCGCGGCCCGGTCCGCCACCGCCGCGCTTACCCCGGCACCCGCGGCAGATGGACGGTGAATTCCGCCCCGCCCGCGGCAGCGCCGCCAACCGTGATGCGCCCGCCATGCCGGCGCACGATCTCCTGCGCCAGATGCAGCCCCAGCCCGTGGCCCGGCGTGGTCGCGCTGCCGCGGTAGAAGGGCTGGAAGATGTGTTCCCTATCCGCCTCCGGTACGCCGGCGCCCTGGTCCGCCACGCTGAGCGTGCCCTCCAGCCCCACGGTAAGGCTGACCACACCCGGGCTGCCGCCATGGACCATGGCGTTCTGCAGCAGATTCACCGCCACCCGGCCAAGCGCCGCGGGCTGGCCGCGCACCCATACCGGTTCGGCCGGCGCGTTCAGCACCAACTCGTTGCCGCCCAGCAGCGCGAGCGGGGCAAGGTCGGAGACGACCTCGCGCGACAGCTCCACCAGATCCACCGCCACCAACTCGGTGTTCGGGTCCTGCAGGCGCTGCAGGTCCAGCAGCTGCTCGGCAACGTTGGCGAGCCGGTTCAGGTCGGACAGCAGCACCGGCCTCATCGGGTGCGGGGGCATGCCTTCGAGACGGGCCATGAGGATGGCGATGGGCATGCGCAGTTCGTGCGCTGCATCGCGCAGGAAGCGGTCGCGGGCGTAGTAGGCGTCGCGCAGCCGGGCCATCGCGTCGTTGAAGGCGGACACCAGCGGGCGGATTTCCCGCGGAATGGATTCCTCGCTCAACTGCGCCTCGCGGTCGGACAGGTCCAGCGCCGCCGCCTCGCGCGCCAGCCGGCGCACGCCGCGGGTGGCATGCAGCACCACAATGGGCGTGGCGATGAGGGTGAACAGCAGCAGCGGCACCACGAAATAAGGGCTGAAGATGCCGACGATGAGCAGGATGATGCGGTTGAGGTTGAAGCCGGCGGCGCCGCCGGCCATGGCGTGGATGCGCTCGCCCTGCACCGTCTGCATTTCGATGCGCAGCGCCAGCTCGGCGCGATTGGCCAGCGGGTGGATTTCCGAGGAGCCCAGCGACGCCAGGTTGCTGGCCAGCGCCTCATAGATCGCGGGCATGGTGCCCAGCCGAAGCTGGCGGCCATGTTCGTCGGCGATCACCGCCCACAGGTTTGGGTTGGCCGCGCGCAGCTTGTCCAGATCGCCGTCAGGCCGCAGCGACAAGCCATCCGGCCCGACCGCGGTGGCCTGCAACAAGATGTCCAGCACCGACTTCTCGACGAAGACCAGCCTGTCGTCGGCGAGGTGATAGAGCATGCCGACCAGCGACAGCACGAACACCACCGCCTGCATCAGGCACAGCGACCACAGCAGGCGGACGATGAGCGAGGGATTGCGCTGGCCGGGCTTGCGCGGCTTGATCATGGCGCGTCCTTGAGCAGGTAGCCGACACCGCGGATGACGGCGATCTCCACCCCGGCGCCGGCCTCCTCCAGCGCGCGGCGCAGCTTGGAGATGTGCGCGTCCAGCGCGTTGGACTGGATGTCGTCCTCGAAGCCGTACACCGCCTCGCGCAGCACCTCGCGCCGCACGGTACGGCCCTGGCGGTAGATCAGCGCTTCCAGGATCAGCAGTTGGCGGCGGGGCAGGCGTAGCGGCTGGCCATCCACCGTAACCTCCTGCGCACCGAAATCGAAGGCGAGGCGGCCAAGGGCGGCGCCGGGCAGCTTGATCGCCGCCGGCCGGCGGGCGATGGCGCGCACCCGGGCGAGCAGCTCATCCACCGCCACCGGCTTCACCATGTAGTCGTCCGCGCCGCCGTTGAGGCCATCCACCCGGTCGGCGACTTCGCCACGGGCGGTGAGCAGGATGATAGGCAGCGCCGGCACCAGGGCGCGGGCGGTGGGGATGAAGTCCAGGCCGTCGCCGTCGGGCAGCGTGCGGTCCAGCAACAGCAGGTCATGCACCTTGAGCTTGAGTGCGGTGTCGGCCATCGTCAGCGTATGCACCGCGTCGATCACCAGGCCATGCCGCTCCAGCGCGCCATGCAGCGCCTGCACCATGGCCAGATCATCCTCCACCAACAGGATACGCACACCCACCTCGCCGCATCGGTTCCGAACAAGGAGCGCATGGTACCCAGAGGCCGGGCGGGAATGGCGCGGAAGCGGTGTTACAGCAGCCCGGCGCGCGCCTTCGCCTTGCTCAGGGCGGCGAAGCGCCGCAGCAGGCTGGTCGCCTCAGGCGTGGGCTGCAGGCCGGGAACGTCGTCCAGGCGTTGCTGCATGCGGCCGATGCAGCCCGCCATCGCCTGCGCCGAGAACTCCGGGTGGAACTGCACGCCCTAGGCGTAGCGCCCCAACCTGAGAGCCCGCGCCCTCGCCGCCGCCCGCCTAGGCGGCGTGCAGATGCTCGTAGAGGATGGTGGCACCCACCGCGATCAGGATGATGCCGCCCACCATCTCGGCCCGCTTGCCGATCAGCGCACCTAGCGCGCGGCCGGCCATGATGCCCAGCGTCACCATGACGAAGGTACAGACGCCGATGACGGTCGCCACCAGCACGATGTTCACATTGATGAAGGCGAGGCCGACGCCGACCGCCATGGCGTCGATGCTGGTGGCGAGGCCGGTGAGGGCGACCGACACCAGGCCGTTCTTCTGCTCGTCCGGCGCGTCATCCTCATCGCCCCTGATGGCTTTCCACAGCATGTGCAGGCCCAGCGCCGACAGCAGCGCGAAGGCGACCCAGTGGTCGATGTCCTCGATCAGGCTGGAGGCGGCCGAGCCCAGCAGCCAGCCGATGACGGGCGTGATCGCTTCGACCACGCCGAAGATGAGGCCGACGCGCAACGCTTCGACCAGACGGGGTTTGGCCATGCCCGCCCCTTTTCCGAGGGCGGCGGCAAACGCATCGGTGGACATGGCCAGACCGAGCAGAACGATGGAGATGGGGTTCATGTGGGGAACAGCGGCCGGGGCACGGAAACGAACAACACGTGCGCCCGGCCGGGTTACACGGATTGCTCGTTTGGTCTCGCCTACCACGGCTTGCCTGCGCCACGGCCGGACGGCCGAGTATGTTGACGAAGGCGCTTCCTGGACTGGAAGCCGGCTACTCCCCAAAGAGAGGGCCGTACTCTAACCGGCGCAGGGAGGCGAAGAAAACTCATGAGGCAGGAAGGGGTATTGCGCCCCTCGTCTGCGGCTGCGGCCCACGCCGAATTTCCCGCGCGGACGGTGAAGCGCTTGATGGCAAAGCCCTCCCCGGCCTGCGCCAGGACCGATCCACCAGATCGCTTCCCCGCACCATCACCGCTGTCCTGCGCAGTTCCTTCAGCGCGCAGCACCGGAGCGCCTTCTTGCATCCACCAGCCACCACCCCGACGGACCACCCAAGCGCATGAGCGGCAGAAAGGCGACCCTGATCGGCCTGGTGGCCATCCTGCTGTGGAGCGCCATCGTCGGCCTGATCCGCAGCGTCAGCGAGCAGCTCGGCGCCACCGGCGGCGCAGCGATGATCTACAGCGTCGCCTCGGCATTGCTGCTGCTCACCGTCGGCTTCCCCCGGCTGCACGATTTCCCGCGCCGCTAACTGCTGTGGGGCAGCCTGCTGTTCGTCGCCTACGAGTGGTGCCTGGCCCTGTCCATCGGCTATGCGCAGAACGGCAGGCAGGCCATAGAGGTGGGCATGGTGAATTATCTATGGCCGTCCTTCACTCTGCTGTTCGCCATCCTGTTCAACCGCCAGCGCGCCAATCTGCTGATCGTGCCCGGGCTGCTGCTGACGCTGCTGGGCATCCGCTGGGTACTGGGCGGCAGCCAGGGGCTGGATCTCCCCGGCATGGCGGAGAACGTGAAACGCAACCCGCTGAGCTACGGCCTGGCCTTTTCCGGCGCGCTGATCTGGGCCGCTTATTGCACGGTGACCGCCCGGCTGGCCGGCGGCAGCAACGGCATCACCCTGTTCTTCATGCTGACCGCGCTGACGCTGTGGGTGAAGTTCCTGGCTGGCAGCGGAGAGATGAGTTTCAGCTACAGCGCGCTGGTCTATCTGGTGCTGGCGGCCTCGGCGATGAGCTTCGGCTACGCGGCCTGGAACGTCGGCATCCTGCACGGCAACGTCACCGTGCTGGCCGGCGCCTCCTACTTCACCCCGGTGCTGTCGGCCGCGCTGGCAGCCGTGCTGCTGCGGACACCCTTGCCGCTGTCCTTCTGGCAGGGCGCGGCCATGGTCTGCGGCGGCTCCATCCTGCGCTGGCTGGCGACGCGGCGGCGACGCAGCGCCGGGTCGTAATTGGCGTCGTAGAGCAGGCCGGCGGCCGCCTTTTCCATCTCGTTCATCGCGTGCCTCTCCTGAAGCCGATTCACCAAATCGGTGATGCAGCGCACCAAGACAGGGCCTGAATCCTGCCCCAAAAATGCGGTAATCCGCCGCAAAGCCCGTAAGTACGCCAAGCCGCTAATGGGCACGGAACGTGCTTTTTCACCATCGCCCGCTGCAAAGATGCGCGGGCAAAGCCTCCGCCAACGATGGTGGGACCCGGACGGCAGCAGCGTCGCCGCCTTCCGGCCAATCCGAACCCCTATCGAACCGCGTTCCGCGGAGGCCTTCATGCTCATGACCTGTCCAGGCTCACGGGTATCACGCGAAGTCCTCCGGCGACTGAGTGATACGAGCATGAAGATACTTCTCATCGGCCACGGCATGGTTGGCCACAAGTTCCTCGAAGAACTCGCGCAGCTGCGCCAGCCCGGCACCGAAGTCACCGTGCTGTGCGAAGAACCGCGCGCGGCCTACGACCGGGTCCATCTCTCCGAATTCTTCGCCGGCAAGAGCGCCGACGATCTCTCGCTGGTCGCCCCCGGCTTCTTCGAGAACAGCGGCTTCGCCCTGCGCCTCAACACCCGTGCCGCCGCCCTGGACCGTCGCGCCAGAACGGTGACCACCGCCAGCCGCGAGGTGCTGCCCTACGACAAGCTGGTGATCGCCACCGGCTCGGTGCCCTTCGTGCCGCCGGTGCCGGGCAACGACCGCGCGGACTGTTTCGTCTACCGCACCATCGAAGACCTGGAGGCGATGACCGAGGCCGGCGCGCGCAGCCGCAGCGGCGTGGTGGTGGGCGGCGGCCTGCTCGGCCTGGAGTGCGCCAAGGCCCTGCGCGACCTCGGCCTGGAGACCCATGTGGTGGAGTTCGCGCCGCGGCTGATGGCGGTACAGGTGGACGACGACGGCGGTCGCATCCTGCGCGGCAAGATCGAGGAGCTGGGCGTGCGGGTGCATACCAGCCGCAACACGCTGGAGATCACCGACGGCGCCCGCGCCCGCCACCGCATGGTGTTCGCCGACGGCAGCCACCTGGAGGCGGACATGATCGTGTTCTCCGCCGGCATCCGGCCGCAGGACATCCTGGCCCGCCAGAACGCGCTGGCGGTGGGCGCCCGCGGCGGCATCGCGGTAGACGACCAGTGCCGCAGCAGCGATCCGGACATCTACGCCATCGGCGAATGCGCCGCCTGGCGCGACCAGCTGTTCGGCCTGGTCGCGCCCGGCTACGACATGGCGCGGGTGGCCGCCCGCCACATCACCGGCCAGGCGGAGGTGGCCTTCGGCGGCGCCGACATGAGCACCAAGCTCAAGCTGATGGGGGTGGACGTGGCCAGCATAGGCGACGCCCAGGGCCGCACGCCGGACAGCCGCAGCTTCCGCTACATGGACGAGTGCAAGCGCATCTACAAGAAGATCGTGGTGAGCGCCGACGGCAAGCAGCTGCTGGGCGCGGTGCTGGTCGGCAACGCGGACGAATACGGCACCCTGCTGCAGTTGGCGCTAAACCGCATCGCCCTGCCGGCCGACCCGGAATTCCTCATCCTCCCCGCCAGCGACGGCAAGGCCAAACCCGGCCTGGGCGTGGATGCGCTGCCCGACAGCGCCCAGATCTGCTCCTGCAACAACGTCAGCAAGGGCGACATCTGCGCCGCGGTGGCCGACGGCGCCACCACCATAGGCGCGCTCAAGGCCTGCACCAAGGCCGGCGCCACCTGTGGCGGCTGCGTGCCACTGGTCACCCAGGTGATGAAGGCGGAGATGGCCCGCCTGGGCATGGCGGTGAACAACCACCTGTGCGAGCACTTTCCCTACTCCCGCCAGGAGCTGTTCCACCTCATCAAGGTGGGCAACATCAAGAGCTTCGGCGAACTCATCGCCCGACACGGCAAGGGCCTGGGCTGCGACATCTGCAAGCCGACCGCCGCCAGCATCTTCGCCTCCTGCTGGAACGAGTTCGTGCTCAAGCAGGAGCTGGCCAGCCTGCAGGACAGCAACGACTACTTCCTCGGCAACATCCAGAAGGACGGCAGCTACTCGGTGGTGCCGCGCATGCCCGGCGGCGAGGTGACGCCGGACGGCCTGATCGCCGTCGGCCAGGTGGCGAAGAAGTACGGCCTCTACACCAAGGTCACCGGCGGCGCCCGGGTGGACATGTTCGGCGCCCGGCTGGAGCAGCTGCCGGCGATCTGGGAAGAGCTGATTGCCGCCGGCTTCGAGTCCGGCCATGCCTACGGCAAATCCCTGCGCACGGTGAAGAGCTGCGTCGGCTCCACCTGGTGCCGCTACGGCGTGGGCGACAGCGTCGGCCTCGCGGTGGAGTTGGAGAACCGCTACAAGGGCCTGCGCGCGCCGCACAAGATCAAGTTCGGCGTGTCCGGTTGCACCCGCGAATGCGCCGAGGCGCAGGGCAAGGACGTGGGCGTGATCGCCACCGAAAAGGGCTGGAACCTCTACGTCTGCGGCAACGGCGGCATGAAGCCGCGCCACGCCGAACTGCTCGCCAGCGACCTGGACAAGGACACGCTGGTACGCCTCATCGACCGCTTCCTGATGTTCTACGTGCGCACCGCCGACCGCCTGCAGCGCACCAGCACCTGGCGCGACAACCTGGAAGGCGGCCTGGACTACCTGAAGGAGGTGGTGGTGCAGGACAGCCTGGGCCTCGCCGCCGAGCTGGAAGCGCAGATGGCGCACGTGGTGGCGACCTACCAGTGCGAGTGGAAAACCGCCGTCACCAGCCCGGAGGTGCGCAAGCGCTTCCGCACCTTCGTCAATGACGGCCGGCCGGATACGCGCATCGTCTTCGTCGAGGAGCGCGGCCAGATCCGCCCCGCCCGCGCCGAAGAACGCGAAGCCGCCAGCGCCGGCGCCGCGCCGGAAATGGCCGTCTGAGGCGCCCGCGCCTCGCCCACCCGATAGAGGAAACCGAACATGCACACAGCAAGCCCGCACTGGACCACCGTCTGCAGCCTGGCCGACATCCTGCCCGGCACCGGCGTCTGCGCCCTGGTGGAAGACCGCCACATCGCCATCTTCCGCCTGGCCGGCGACCAGCTCTACGCCATCGACAACATCGACCCCCGCTCCGGCGCCAGCGTGCTGTCGCGCGGCCTGGTCGGCAATCTGGGCGAGCAGCTCGTCGTCGCCTCGCCACTGTACAAGAACCACTTCGACCTGCGCACCGGCGCCTGCCTGGAAACCCCTGAGCACTCGGTGCGCAGCTACCCGGTGCGCCTCAACGGCGACAGCGTGATGGTCGCCCCCGGCTGAGCCCCCTCATCCCATCCAGATACCCGCGCTTCCCCGGAACGCCGGCCCCCAAAACAAGCACACCATCCTTCAAGAGGCACCACCATGGCATACCTGGCTCCCGCCGAATTCGTCACCAAGATGATCGATGCCGGCGAATCCAAACTCCTGATGTCCACCCGCGACACCCTGATCCGCGCCTACATGGCGGGCGCCATCCTGGCGCTGGCCGCCGCATTCGCCGTCTCGATCACGGTGAACACCGGCAACCCACTGCTCGGTGCCCTGCTCTTCCCGGTGGGCTTCTGCATGCTCTACCTGCTGGGCTTCGACCTGCTCACCGGCGTATTCACGCTGGCCCCGCTGGCGGTGTTCGACCGCCGCCCCGGCGCCACCTGGAGCGGGGTGATGCGCAACTGGAGCCTGGTGTTCGTCGGCAACTTCGCCGGCGCGATGACGGTGGCGGTGTTCATGGCCATCATCTTCACCAACGGCTTCACCGAGGCGCCCAATGCCATCGGCCAGAAGATCGGCCACATCGGCGAAGGCCGCACCATCGGCTACGCCGCCCACGGCGCCGCCGGCATGCTGACGCTGTTCGTGCGCGCGGTGATGTGCAACTGGATGGTCTCCACCGGCGTGGTCGCCGCCATGATGTCCACCAGCGTCTCCGGCAAGGTCATCGCCATGTGGATGCCCATCCTGGTGTTCTTCTACATGGGCTTCGAGCACAGCATCGTGAACATGTACCTCTTCCCCTCCGGCCTGATGCTGGGCGGCCAGTTCACCTTCATGGACTACATGATCTGGAACGAGATCCCCACCGTGATCGGCAACCTGGTCGGCGGCCTCACCTTCGTCGGCGCCACGCTGTACTCCACCCACTACAAGACCGCGCCCAAGCGCAAGGCGGCCTGAGCTCCGCCGCCAGGTCCGCCGTGGCCAGCGCCCCGCGCGTCACCGTCGGCCAGCACTCGCTGGCCGGCGCGCACCCCACCAACCAGGACTTCCACGGCGCGGTGCTGCCCGGCGGCAGCCTGCTGGCGACCAAGGGCATCGCCCTGGCGCTGGCCGACGGCATCAGCACCAGCAGCGTCGGCCACCTCGCCAGCCAGACTGCCGTCGGCGCCTTCCTGGAGGACTACTACGCCACCTCGGAGGCCTGGACGGTGCGCCGCGCCGCCCAGCGCGTGCTCGGCGCCACCAACGCCTGGCTGCATGGCCAGACCCAGCGCAGCGAAGGCCGCTTCGACAAGGACAGGGGCTACGTCTGCACCTTCAGCGCCCTCATCCTCAAGGGCCGCGACCTGCACCTGCTGCATGTGGGCGACTCGCGCATCTACCGGCTGCATCCACAGGCGCTGGAACAGCTCACCGAAGACCACCGCGTCCGTCACGCCACGAGCGAGAGCTACCTCGCCCGCGCGCTGGGCACCGGGCCGCGGCTGGAGATCGACTACCGCAGCTGGGAAGCCGAAGCCGGCGAACTCTACCTGCTGGCCACCGACGGCGCCTATGAACACCTGGACGCAGCCGCCATACACGCCGCCCTGGCGCGCCACCCGGACGACCTCGACCGCGCCGCCGCCGAACTGGTCGCCCAGGCCCGCGCCGCCGGCAGCCGCGACGACGCCACCCTGCAGTTGCTGCGCATCGACGCCCTGCCCGCCCCCGGCGCGCCCCAGGCCGCGCTGCGCCGCGAAGGACTGGCGCTACCGCCGGCGCTGAAACCACGGCAGGTCTTCGAGGGCTTCACCATCGTCCGCGAACTGCAGGTCAGCGCGCGCAGCCATGTGCTGCTGGCGGTGGATGCCGACAGCGGCCGCCAGCTAGTGCTGAAGACGCCCGCGGTCGATCTGCGCGACGACCCGCGCTACCTGGATGGCTTCGTGCTGGAGGAATGGGTGGCGCGGCGGGTGGACAGCCCGCACGTCATCAAGGCCTGGCCGGGCGAACGCCGCCGCCAGCACCTCTACGTCGCCCTGGAATACATCGAAGGCCAGACCCTGGCGCAGTGGATGACCGACCATCCCCGCCCGCCGCCGGACACCGTGCGCGGCCTCGTCGACCAGATCGCCCACGGCCTGCAGGCCCTGCATGGCCGCGACATGCTGCACCGCGACCTGCGCCCGGAAAACATCATGATCGACCGCCACGGCACCGTGCGGCTCATCGACCTCGCCAGCGTGCATGTCGCCGGCCTGGCCGAAAGCCTGGGCGAACCGGACGCAGCGCCGCCGCCCGGCACCCTGCAGTACCTGGCGCCGGAGTGCCTGCTCGGCGACCCGGCCACGCCGGCCAGCGACCTGTTCGCCCTCGCCGCCCTGAGCTACCAGATGTTCACCGGCCAGCTGCCCTACGGCCTCGCCGCCAGCCGGGTACGCACGCCGCAGGACCTACGCCGGCTGCGCTACATCCCGCTGCGCCATCTGCGCCCCGAACTGCCCGCCTGGCTGGACGCGGTGCTCGCCAAGGCCCTCAGCCCCTGGCCGGCGAAACGGCAGGAAGCCGCCTCCGAATTCCTCTACGACCTGAAAAACCCCGGCCCGGCATTCCAGCGCGTGCAGCGCATGCCGCTGGCCGAGCGTGATCCGGTGTTGTTCTGGAAATGCGTGGCGCTGCTGTCGGGAATGACGGCGCTGGGTTTGCTGGCCTTCATCGTCTCCGGGGCGAATTGAATTCCGGCCGGCGCAATTCACCACGCGAAATACCACGCGCCGGAAATCATCCGGCGAAGGCATCGGCCATGAATTCCTCCAGCCCGTGCGCTTTCAGTATCCCGATGGAGAAATCGCCAAAGCGCTTCCGCAAGCAGAAGATCCGCCCCGCGGGGCATCAGCAGATCACCCCTGGCCGGGGATCTGCCACGCCAGCCTCTCCGAAATACCCGCGCCGAAAACCCTGGCGTAATGGACGCAAGCCTCATCCAGATCGCTGACCAACATATCGACAGGGCTGAATTCCAGTCGATTGAAATCACTTCGGCAATTGCGCTGATGCAGGCTGCGCTTCACGAAATGCCGCTCAAGGAATACCGCCGGCAGCATATCGGACGATCAAGACCGGCCAATCCACGCTCAGCCTGGAAGGGCACCGCCGGATTAAACTCCCGGCCCTCGAACAAGGCTGTACAAACCTCATGAAAATCGATCACCTCCCGATAGGCGCCCGTTTCCAGTGGAAAGGCATCACCTATACCAAGACCGGCCCGATGACCGCCGCCGGAGACTCCGGCGGCACGGCGTTCATTCCCAAGCATGCGGTATTGCAGCCGATACCGGGCGAAGCGCCACCGGCGGTGGCGCAGGAAAGCAGCGCGCGCAAGGTTGACGCGGCCAGGGTGCTGGCGGCTTTCGAGAGCTATCACCGCAAGGCGCTGACGCTCACCGACGAGGCGGCGCAGGCGGAACTGGAGGAGGCGCGCCAGCGCTTCCTCGCCGCGCTGCGCTGAACCGCTCCGCGCCTGGCCAGCTCCGCCGCCCAGGCGGGAAGCAGCGGTTAACGCCCTGCCGGCGCCACGGCCGTGTTCCGCTGCAGGGCGCCGAACAGCGCACCGGCCGATACGATGACGATGCCGATCGCAGCCGTCAGGCTGATGGCCTCGTCTATCAGCAGGCTGGCGCCGATGGCGGAAACCGCCGGCACCAATGCCAGGGCCATCGCCGCCTGGCTGGCGCCTATTTTGTGGTTGGCATAGCTGTACATGCCGGCCGCCAGCATGGCGGCGATCACGCCTTGATAGATTCCCTGCAACAACAGGTCCGGCCAGCCGGCGTGCTGTATCGCCTTGGGCAGGAAGGCCAGATAAACGGGCAGATAGACCACCGCGGAAATACTCGCGATACCCAGCACCGCACGCTGCGGCGCAATTCGCCAGTGCCGGGTCAGCAGGCCGAATACCGCCCAGCAGGCCGCGGCGGCGAAGAACAGCAGATCGCCTATCCAGGTGCCGGCGCGCTGCGGCGCGAACAGGCTCTCGGCGCCTATCAGCACCAGCCCGGCGGTGGACAGCAGCAAGGCGATCAAGACATGCCGGGGAAGGCGGAAACCGGCGCCCGCCGCCAGAATGATCACCGTCCAGAACGGAATGCCGCCATTGACGAAGACACCGGCATGGGCGCTGGGCGCGAACTGGAAACCGGCATACACCAGCAGCGCATAACCCAGCCCGCCAAAGCAGGCCAGCGCCGCATGCCGAGGCCAGTCGCTGCGCGGCACCAGGCGCAGGAAGAAAGGCAGGGCGATCGCGGCGGACACGCCGAAACGCAGGGCACCGAGATCGAAGGCGGTGAAGGTGCCGGTGCTGCCGAAGCGGGAAACGATATTGAAGCCGGACCAGCACAGCACGACAAATCCGGCAGCCAGCCTGCCCCTGAATATATCGCTCATGTCCGCATCCGCTTTTCGGCACAGGTGAAATTCGGCGGCATGGGGGTCATTCGGCGGCTCGCGGCTGGCACGGGAAAGGCCCCGCAGGGGGCCCGGAATCCGCTCCGGCAGACCTGCTGGACCCAGGTCGGTGAATTCCGGAACGAGATCGCAAGTAAATCACTCCGCGCTCGAATCGGACAGATCCAGTCATGCGCTTTTGCGGGCGTAACAGTGGGCCGCAGGCTGGCGGCACGTCCGGCGGCGGCAGAAAACAAAACAGCCCCATGTTTCCATGAGGCTGTCGATTGCGCCCGACTCCCTCGCCGCGGTACAGGCGCGGTATAGGAATTGGCGGCGACGGAAACTCAGCTGCGCTTTTTCTTCAGGTCGTCCAGCTCGCCGCCGTTGCCCAGCCAATTGATGACCCAATTCGGCTTGCGGCCGCGGCCGGACCAGCCTTCCTTCGGGTTCAGCGGATTGAAATACACCGGCGGCAGCGCTTCCTTCTTTTCCGCCGGCTGCTTCTCGGCCTTGGCCTTCACCGGCTTGGCGGCCTTGGTGGCCTTGGGCGCCTTGGCCTTGGTTTCCTTGACCGGAGCCTTGCGGGCGGGAGCGCCGTCCAGCAGGTCGCTCAATTCCAGCCCTTCCGCCTGGGCCATCTTCTCGAGCTTGCGTATCAGCGCTTTTTTCGCGCCTGTCGCCCGTTTCTCGATTTCTTTTTCGATCTGGACACAGAGCTTCTTCAGGTCGCTAAGCGAATACGACTTCAAATCCTGCATGGTTTTCCCGCTGATTTTCAAAAGCGGCGAGATTACCACGCCCGCAATAAATTGCGCTCGAACCCGGGCCCCGTCGATATACGGAATTTCCCGCACATCGGCTTTTTCGGGAATCCACAGCGGCGCACAAACCCGCGCGGGCCAGCCGCGATTGCCGGGGGGGTAATTCATCGCCGGCGCCGCCGCGGAAATACTGTCGCAGCTGGCCGGCAAAGCGGAATCGGCATGGCGATCGAATTGGCCGCCGACTAGTTTCACCGCCGTGGCAATTGAGCCTGCAGCGGCAGCGGAATTACTGCTCCCCGCCGCCAAACCGGAAATCAATGAAATCTCCGTCGGCGGAATGGCGATACGCGCGGAATAAAGTACGCCGGCCGCCCCGCGTGCAACCGCGTCCCGCCCTGTTTTCGGGGCCAACGGCCCCAGGCGTGGCGGCAGACGGGATGCGTACAAGGGTGCAGCCGGCCTAGAATCCGCCACCGCCCGCATTCAGTGGCGAATCCGAAAAACGATAAGCCGGCAGTCCAGACCGACCGGCAACGGAGACATGCGCCATGCGCAAGAGCACGCTGCTTCAGCTGGTGGTGGTCGCCATGATCGCCTTCGCCGGCAATTCCCTGCTATGCCGCATCGCCCTGCGCGAGGGCCATATCGACGCCGCCAGTTTCAGCGCGCTGCGGCTGGCCTCGGGCGCGCTGATGCTGTGGCTGCTGGTGCGCCGCCAGGAGGGCGGCGGCGCCGGCCACGGCAGCTGGATTTCCGCCTTCGCCCTGTTCGCCTATGCGGCCGGTTTTTCCTTCGCCTACCTCAGCCTGCCGGCGGCGGCCGGCGCCTTGCTGTTGTTCGGCGCCGTGCAGGCGACCATGATCGGCTATGGCCTGTGGCGCGGCGAGCGGCTGAACCTGCTGCAGGGCGGCGGCCTGCTGCTGGCCGCCGGCGGGCTGATCGGGCTGATGCTGCCGGGGCTCTCGGCACCGCCGCTGCGGGGCGCGCTGCTGATGATCGCCGCCGGCATCGCCTGGGGCGTGTATTCCCTGCGCGGCCGCGGCGTCGCCAGGGCCACCGCCAGCACCGCCGGCAACTTCATCCGCGCCCTGCCCTTCGCTGCCGTGCTCAGCCTGCTGACGCTGCAGCACGCCGCGCTGAGCCCGGCCGGCATCGGCTATGCGGTCGCCTCCGGCGCGCTGGCCTCCGGCCTGGGTTATGCGATCTGGTATTCGGTGCTGCCGGCCTTGCGCGCGACCAGCGCGGCGACGATACAGCTGAGCGTGCCGGTGATCACCGCGGTGGGCGGGGTGCTCTTCCTGGGCGAGCCGCTCACGCTGCGGCTGCTGCTGACGTCCGTCGCCATCCTGGCGGGGATCGCGCTGGTGATCACCGGGAAACGGACGACGGGCTGAGCTGTCCGGCGGCAGACAAGAAATACCCCGCGCCGCCTTTCACCCCAGCCCCTCCGGTTTCGCCTGGGCCAACTGCAGCGCCTTGCGGCAAGCGGGCTTGGACAAGCCCGGTCCGGACGGCCGCGCCGGTCTGCAATTGCCGGCCCCCTGGCCACAGCCCGAAGGCAGCGGCCGGGCCGGGGACGCCTGGTCCGGCCATAGCCGGCACCGCTGGAACCACGCCGGCTTCAGGCCAGCAAGCCCTCCACCGGCTTCAATCCCTGGCTGCCGGGAAACACCGTTTCCGCCAATTGCCTGCGGCCCAGGCCGAGCGCCGGGCCGGCGAGGGCGGCGAGCAGCGCGCGCAGGTCGATGGTGGCGCGCAGGTCGCGGTCCTGGTGCAGGCTGGCGCTGGCGAGGCCGGGCCAGTCGCCCAGCACCTTGCCGCCGGCCACCCGGCCGCCGAGCACGAAGGCAGCGCCGGCGGTGCCGTGGTCGGTGCCGCGGGTGCCGTTCTCCCGCACGGTGCGGCCGAATTCCGAGACGACGACGACGGTGGTGCGCGCCCAGGCCGGGCCCAGCGCCGCCTGCAGCGCCATCAGGCCATCGTCCAGCTGACCCAGCGCCCGCAGCAGCGCGCCCTTGGGGTTGGCCTGGCCGGCGTGGGAATCCCAGCCCGTCATCTCCAGCATGGCGACACGCGGGCCGCGCTCGGCGGCGAGGAATTCGCCGGCGCGGGTGGACAGCTGCAGGAAATCGCCGCGCGCCGCCGCATCGCCGGCCATGCCGCCGTCTCCCCGCTGCTCCATCGCGCGGCTGAGCGCCGGGCCGAGCTGGGCATCCTGCTCGTACATCCGCCCCAGCCGCTCCAGCAGCGCCGGATCGGGCTCGGGGGCGCGCGAGGGCGACCAGGTTTCGACCGCGCCGGCGCCGCGCAGCGCCAGCGGCGGGATGGTGGCCAGCGCCAGCCCCTGGCGGCCGCTGGCCTGCAGCGCGCGGCCCAGCCAGCCGGTGGTGAGCACGTGCGGCTGCATGCCGCCGCTCTCCAGCACTTGCTGGGCGTCGAAGTGGGAGCGCTCGCGGTAGGGGGTGGCGACCGCGTGGACGACGGCGAGCTGCTTCGCCTGCCACAGGCCGTGCAACCCGATAAGGCGCGGATGCAGGGCGAAGAAGCCGTCCAGCGCCAAGGGCTCGCCGCCCTGGTTGGCGAGGCTGCCGCGCTGGCCGGCGTAGTCGGGGTCGCCGGGCGCCGGTACCGCGGCGAGGCCGTCCAGGCCGCCGCGCAGCAGCACGAACACCAGGCGCTCGCCGTCGGCCTTGCCGCTGGCGGGCGCGGCCAGGCCAAGGCGGGCGACCGGCAGCGCGGCGGCGGCGCCCAGGGTGTGGAGGAAATGTCTTCTGCTGAGCGGCATGCGCTTTCTCCGGGCAGTCAGCGGCGCTGGAATTCGGGCGCGGCGAGGAAGAGGGTGAGGGCCTGGCGCGGGCTGTCGGCGCGGGCGATCTCGGCGCGGCTTGCGGGGCCGAGGCGCTCGGCCAGGCTGCTTTCGGCCAGGCTGCGGGCATCCACCGCCGGCACCCGGCCGGCCAGCCGCGCTGCCCATTCGATGCGCTTCCACATGGCGTCGGTGCCCAGCCAGTCTTCGGCGCTGTCCGCCCAGCCCGCCGGCGAGGGCGCGGCGCCGACACGCTGGCCCATGGCCTGGGCGCTGGCGCCCACGCCTTCGAACACCCGCTGGTGCAGGCCCAGCAGGCGGTAGGCGGAGAGGCCCAGCTCCTCCGGCAGCTTGAGCTTGGGAAAGCCGGCGTCCCAGGCCAGCGGATGGGCGACCAGGGCGCGGCAGACTTCGGCGAGGTCGCCGCCGCTGTCCAGGTAGTGCCGCGACAGCGCCTGCACCAGGGCCGGCGGCGGCTCATCGGCGACGAAGTGGCGCGCCAGCCGGTCGGCGACGTGGCGGGCGCAGGCCGGGGTGGCGGCAAGGTCGCGCAGCACGGCGCGGATCTCGCCTTCGCCGTCCTCGGCGTAGCGGCGGCCGAGGATGCGCTTGGCGCCGGGCTGGTGGCGGCGGGCATCGAAGCGCGTCTCGCCGCTGTCGGCATCCACCGTCCAGCCGGTGAGCACCGCCGCCAGCGCGCGCACGTCGTCCTGGGAGTAGCCGCCATCCACGCCGAGGGCATGCAGCTCCAGCAGCTCGCGCGCCAGGTTTTCGTTGAGGCCGCGCTTGCCGCGGCCGCCGGCGGGCGAATCCGGCCCGACCGACTGCACGTTGTCCAGGTAGCGCAGCATGGCCGGATGCAGGGTTGCGGCCTGCAGCATGTCGCCGAAGCGGCCGCAGGCGTGGGGGCGGATGGCGTCGCGCTCGAAGGCGCCGACCAGGGGCGCGACTGGCCCGCGCAGCGCGGAGACGGTGAAGTGGTTGCTCCACAGGGTGACCAGCCGCTCGGCGAAGGGCGCAGCGCTATCGATCTGGTGGGCCCAGCGCGCTTCGGCTTCGTCGCGCAGCCAGTCGCGGTAGCGCCGGCGCCTGGTTTCCTCGGCGTCCTGCTCGCCATGCACCGGCTTGGGCGGCGGCGACCAGGGCTGCGGTGGCGCCGCCAGTTGCCCCTGCAGCCAGCGGACGGGATCGCCGATGCCGGCGAGGGATGGCTCGCCGAGGCCGAAACGGTGGGCGGCGATGGACTGCTGGACCAGGCTCATGACGGTTCTGTCCCTCCCTGTTGCACCAGCGCGGTGGCAGGCGGATGCCTGTTCAACGTGGCGGACGGCGGCCGGGTGGACCGGCGGTGGATTTGTCCGCATGCGGTGCCAGGGTGCGACCGGCTGGGTCGCGGCGGGGTTTCCGCGCTGGGGCGGGCTTTACATCGCGTCACCGGCTGGCGAGGGGTGTAACAGCCGGGGCGGGGAATCTGCGCCAGGCGCGGTTTACCGTGGAATTCGCTGTCGGTTCGGCAGGGCGCCGCAGCTTGAGGCGTGCGGGGCAATCGAAAGACATTGCGGGGCGCAGGCTTCGACAGGCTCGGCCCGAACGGCAGTGAGCACGCAGGGCTGGCTGGCGCGGATAGGCGTTCAGGCTTCTGCCTCTCCCGGCGCTCGTCCGAGGCCATGGAGAACAGCTTTGTGCTGACCCAGCACCGCGCCCGGCGCGAAACCGGAGCGCGCCGCAACCAGGGCGGACTCCCGTCCGCCCCGCTCCATCGCCTTACAAATCGATCTTCACCGAGGCCTTGAAGGTGCGCGGCGCGCCCGCGGCCAGGCGGGTGCCGCCTGCGGCCCAGTATTCCTTGTCGGTCAGGTTCTCGACGTTGAGCTGCCATACCGTCCGCCTGCCCATCACCCGGGTGGCATAGCGCACGCCGGCGCCGTAGAGGGTGACTTCGTCCAGCCAGGCCTGGTTGAGGTCGTTCACCGGGCGGCGGCCGGTGTAGTAGGCGCCGGCATTCACCGACAGGCCGGGCAGCTGGGCGATGTCGTAGGTGAGGAAGAGGCTGCCGGTGCGGCGGGCGGCGTTCTCCGGCAGCTTGCCGTCGTAGTCCGGGCCGATGTCGCGGAACTCCGGGTCCAGCCACAGCGCGGAGGCCTGCCAGCCGAGCTGGCGGCTGAGCCTGCCCTGGGCGGAGAGTTCGACGCCGCGGTAACGCTGTTCGCCGTCGGCGGTGTAGATGTTGTCGGCGTTGGTGTAGTAGCCGGGGCGTTCGATGTCGAACAGCGCGGCGGACACCAGCGTGCCCAGCGGCGCCTGCCAGCGCGCGCCCAGTTCCTTCTGCTTGCTGACGCCGGGCGACATGCGGGTGCCGACGTTGGCGGTGCCGGTGGGCGCGGTTTCGCCCTCTTCCAGCCCTTCCGAGTAGGAGGCGTAGAGCGAGACCTCCGGCAGCGGCTTGTAGATCACCGCCGCCAGCGGCGTGGTTTCCTGCGGGCTGTAGGAGGTGCCGCCCTGGTCGCTGTGGTAGCGGGCGTGGCGCAGGCCGGCGATCACCTGCCACTGCGGGCTGAGGGTGATGCGGTCTATGGCGTAGTAGCCGACGTCACGCGTCTCGTAGGCGGCGGTGGTGGGCGAGGTGGGCATCGCGCTCCAGGTGACGCTGTTGGAGATGTCGCGCGGGTTGTAGAGGTTCTGCGAGGCGACGCTGTAGGTCTGCTGGTAGATCGGGTCCTGATCCTTGCTGGTGTAGCTGGCGCCCAGGGTGAGCTCGTGGCGCAGGAAGCCGGTGTCGAAGGTGCCGAACAGCTCGGCGCGGCCCATGTCGGACTCCAGCGTCATCTCCTGCGAGTTGCCGCGGATGTTGCCGGCGCCAGTGGCCACCGCGGCGGCGTTGGTGAAACGGAAGATGGCGAGCTGGCGCTTGCGCTCCACCCTGGCGTGGCCGGCTTCCAGCGTCAGCGCCCAGCTGTCGGAGAGGGCGTAGTCGGCGCGCAGCAGCGCGTTGGTGGTTTCGGCGCGGAAGGTGGACCAGTCCGGCCCCACCAGCTTGCTCGGGTCCACCGCCTGCGGCAGGGTGATGCGGCCATTCACCGCCGTCGGCAGCTGCACGCCGGCCTGCTCGGTGGTTTCGCGGCGGTCGTACTCGAAGTCGGCCTTCAGCGTCAGGCGGTCGTTCACCCGCCAGTCGAAGGCAGCCGAGAAGAAGCGGCGCTCGCCGTTGTCCACCCCGTCCAGGTAGGAGCCCAGCGAGCCGCCGGCGGCATTCACCCGCAGGCCGTACTGCTGCTGGTCGCCGAAGCGGCGGCCGACGTCCGCGCTGGCCAGCGCGCTGCCGTGGGAGTCGAAGGACAGACCCAGGGTGGTCACCGGTTCGGCGCCGGCGCGCTTGGTCACCAGGTTCACCACGCCGGCCGGCGAGGTGAAGCCGTAGTACAACGCCGAGGCGCCCTTCAGCACTTCCACCCGCTCCTTGTTCTCCATCGGCACCTGGGAGAAGTTGAGGTAGGGCAGCGAGCCGTTGATGCGGTAATTGGTGCGGTTCTCGACGCCGATGCCGCGTATCACCAGCTGGTCCCAGGTTTCGCCGCCGTTCTGCTGGCGGGTGACGCCGGCGGTGTTGCGCAGCGCGTCGTATAGCCCGCTGGCGGCCTGCAGCTCCAGCGCCTCGCGCGTCACCACGTTGATGGTGGAGGGTACGTCCATGATGTCGGCGCCGCGGAAGGTGCCGGCCTCCACCGTTTCCGGCTTCAGGCCGTCGGCGCGCACGCCGGTGACGGTAACCGCCTGCAGCTGGCGGGCGCCGTCTTCGTCGCTGTTCTGCGCATGCGCCGCCGCGACCAGCGCCAGCGAGGCGGGAATCAGCAGCAGCTTCAGTTTGGGATGGCGGGGGGAAAGCGGAGACGCGGACGGGCGGAGTCGGGTAGCGGGGTGCGGGGCCATGGGAATCGAGCGGGTTGGGGAAGGGAACGCCCGGCTTGTTGCCGGATCGAGTGTGGAAGCGGGTTTGCGTCGGCGCGCGGCGGAAAACGGCGATGCATTCGCACCAAGGCAATAATGAAAACGATTCTTATTATAAGTTTGTGCCGCGCTTTTCCGACACCTCGGTTTCCACGCCCCGCTTGCCGGCCCGCGCCAGCCTGTTGAAGAATCCCGGGCTTCCCCCTTCCGCCTGGAGATTCCGCCATGCACGCCCTGCTCACCGGCCATAGCCGCGGCCTGGGAGAAGCCATTGCCGACACCCTGCTGGCGCGTGGCATTCCGGTGCTCGCCCTGTCGCGCCACGGCAACCCCGTCCTCGCCGCCCGCCATCCCGGCTTGCTCACCGAAGTGGCGCTGGACCTGGCCGACGGCGCCGCGCTGGAGCGCTGGCTGGCAGACGGCGCCCTTGCCCGGCTGCTGCCGGCGGACGCGCCGGTGCTGCTGGTGAACAACGCCGGCATGCTGCAGCCGGTGGGCGCGCCCGGCGAGCAGGGCGCGGCGGCCATCCTGCGGGCGGTGACGGTGAACGTGGCGGCGCCGCTGATGCTGGCGGACGCGCTGATCGCCCAGCGCCAGGGCAGCGCCGAGCGCCGCATCCTGCATGTTTCCAGCGGCGCCGCGCGCAGCCCTTATGCCGGCTGGAGCCTGTACTGCGCCACCAAGGCCGCGCTGGACCACCACGCCCGCAGCGTGGCGCTGGATGGCCTGGCCGGCGTGCGCATCTGCAGCCTGGCGCCGGGCGTGATCGACACCGAAATGCAGGGCCAGATCCGCGCCACGCCAGCAGAACGCTTCCCGCTGAAGGCGCGCTTCGAGCAGCTGAAGCAGAAGGGCGAGCTGAGCAGCCCGGCGGCCGCCGCCGGCAAGCTGGTGGCCTACCTGCTCTCCGCCGGCTACGGCAGCGAGGCGGTGGCGGATATCAGGACGCTTGTGACCGGCTGAGGGGCGCCGGCGCGCAGGCTGGCGCGGCTGCGTCGAAAGGCGAGCTGCCGTGGCAGCGCACCATGCCTTCCGCCAGCGCGTAGTCGGCAACCGGGGCCAGCGGACCGCCGATGTCGGCGCTGTCGTAGCAGAGGAAGGCCAGCCGCCGCACCGTCAGCCGCAGCGGCGCCGGCGGGAAGTCCGCCATGCGCGCCCGCAGCGCGGCGCAGTCGTACTCGCCAGCGTAGAGGCCGACGGTAAGATGCGGCAGGTAATCGCCGTCGCGGCCCCGCTCTTCCGATCGGGCGGACGGCAGCAGCACATGGCGCAGGCTGGCGATGCCGCCCTCGACGTCATGTACCGCCAGGAAGGGCGCGGAGGCGAAGCTCTCCAGCCCGCCGATCTCCAGCGCGAACGGCGGCGGTGCCGACCTGCGCAGCGCGGCCAGCGCCGCCTCGAAGGCGCCCAGCGGGTAGTCGCCCTCGCGCCGCGGCTCGCCACAGGGGAAACCACCCAGCGCCACGGTGATGTGCGGCTGGCGGCGATAGCCGGGCAGCAGACAATCGCCGAGATGCGCCTGCGCCGCAGCCATCGCCCCAGCCACTGCCGGCTCCTCCAGCAGCAGCGCCCACAGGCCATAGCGCGGCCGACCCAGGTGCCAGTCGACGAAATCCCGCCGCTCGTTGCGCAAGGTGCAGCCGGCGGCGAGGAAGGCCTCGCGGGCGCGGATCAGGCTGGCGTCGGGCGGGGTGGAGTCCATGGGCGTTCCGGGGAGGAATGGGCGGATTATCTCCGCAAGCGGCGCACCCGACCGGCACGAACCGGCCGCCGGCCCCGCTCAGCGTTTCCCCATGCGGCAGGCCGCCACCAGCGCCAGGGCGAACACCCCGGCCAGCAGCAGGAAGCCCTGGGCATAGGCGGTGAGCACGCCGGGCACCACCGTGCCATACACCGACTCCCGCCAGGCGACGAACACCGCCGCCACCGCGATGCCCAGCATGCCGCCAAGCTGGCGGGCGTAGCTGATCACCGCCGACGACTGGCTCAGCTGATGCGGCTCCAGGTGGCGCAGCGTGGCGAGGTTGAGCGCCGGCAGGATCATGCCCAGGCCGACGCGGCCAAGCACGGTGACGAAGATCAGTTCGCCGTGGCCTATGCCCCTCGCCAGCAGCGCGAACAGCAGGAAGGAGAGGCCGAAGCAGGCCAGGCCGGCGACGGTGATCCACTGCGGCGACACCTTGTCCGCCAGCCGCCCGGCCGGCGGAATGGTAGCCGCCAGCGCCAGCCCGGCCGGCACCAGCACCATTCCGGCGGCGGCCGCGCCGAAGCCGAGTGCGTTCTGCAGGAACACCGGAATCAGATAAGTGGACGCATACAGCCCGAAGCCGTAGGCGAAGGCCACCGTGGTGCCCATGGCGAAGCTGCGGTGGCGGAACAGGCCCAGGCTGATCAGCGGCTTCTTCACCCGCCGCGCGTGGTGCACGAAGCAGGCCAGCAGGCCGGCGGCGAGCGCCAGCTGCGCCAGCGTCCACGGTGCCAGCAGGCCGCTGTGCTGCAGGCTGGCGACGGACTCGATCAAGGCCAGCGTGCCGGCGGTGAGCAGCGCCAGCCCCCACCAGTCGAAGCCGTGGCGCGGCGCCGCCTCCGCCCGCGGCAGCAGGTAGAGCGCGCTGCCGACGGCGAGCACGCAGAAAGGCAGGTTGAGCAGGAAGATCGCCGGCCAGCCGTAGCGGTCCAGCAGCATGCCGCCCAGGGCCGGCGCCACCGCCGGCGCCAGCACCAGGCTGAAGCTGAGCGCGCCGGAAGCCCGCCCCTGCACGCCGGGCGGAAAGCTGCGCATCACCACCAGCGGCCCCAGCGGCTGCAGCATGCCGGCCGCCAGCCCCTGGACGACCCGGGTGAACACGAGGAAGGGGAAGTTGGTGGCCAGCGCGCCGGCCACGCTGGCCAGCAGCATCAGCAGCACCGCACCGAGGAAGAGGCGGCGGAAACCGCAGCGATCCAGCAGCCAGGGCGTGGGCAGCATGCCTACCGTCATCGCTGCCATGAAGCCGGTGATGGCCCACTGCACCTGTTCCTGCCCGAGGGCAAAATCCCGCATCAGCGCCGGCACCGCCACGTTGAAGCTGGTGGTGGCCAGCACACCGGCGATGGTGCCCAGGCTGGCGACGATCAACACCATCCACTTGTAACGCCCGCCATGGCGCTGGGTGTGGACTTCCGCCGGCAGGGCACGGAACAGGTCGCGGATGGGGGAGGACATGGTGGACATTTCGCCCGGCAGGGACCAAGCTTTCCGTTAGCACATCAATAATTAGCATGCTAATGAAAAACCTGATCAAAGATCAACACGCTGTCGCCACCCTGCTCCACCGCGCCGCCGCCCTGTGGCGGGTGAAACTGGACGAACGCCTGCGCCCCTGGGGCATGACCCAGGCCACCTGGCGGGTGCTGTGGGCGCTGCACACCGCCGAGGAACGCTACAACCAGAGCAGCCTCGCGGCCCGCCTCGGCATAGAAACGCCGACGCTGGTGCGCCTGCTGGACCGCATGGAGAAGCTGGGCCTGGTCGGCCGCAGCCCGGATGCCCAGGACCGCCGCCAGAAATACCTGGAGATCAAGCCGGACGGGCTGGCGCTGGTCGCCCGCATCGAGGGCGAGGTGATAGGCATGCGGCAAGCCATGCTGGCCGGCCTGGACCAGGCGGAGCTGCAAGCCTGCCTGAAGGTGCTGGAGCGGGTGATCGCCAATGGCAGCGCCACGCCGGCGAAGGATGAGGCGGGTTGAGCCGGAGGACTGGATAGCGGGCGGATGGCGCCGGACCGCGGCCAACGCTGCTTCCCTGGCGCTTCCCGGTGGAAGCCACCGGCGATGGCTCGACGGCTGCTGACGCCCTTGCGGGCGCCCCCTCTCCCCTCTCCCGCGAAGGGAGGGGAAAAACCGGGCGGTGCTGAGGGCTTGCTCTGCGTGCGGTCGGTCAAGGGGGTGCAGCTGGCGCCTGGGGCTCGCCCGGCGCAACCTCCCCTATCGCCGACCGTCTGGCACCGGGTCTCACCTTTACCCCCCTCCCTCCGGAGCGGAGACTGAAAAGCAAAGCACGGCCTCGCCCCACCAGAACCTCCCGTGGCCGGCGGGCCACAGGGCCGAAGCGCGAAGCGAGGGCCGGAAGAAGGGCTACGACCTCAAAGCATGAAACGCACGGCTCCCGACAGCAAGCTCCCGCGAAGAACCACGCGGCGACACCCAGCCGCCACGCCCCCGATCGTGCTAACCGCGACAGGCCCGCCCCCAAGCACTGCCCCCAGGCTCTCTCCCCCAGCAAGCACGCCACAGACCCATTCCTCTCCAGCATCTCCCCGCATCTCCCTGCACTCCCAAGGGCCAGCCGCATTTGACTGCGCCAGCCCCGGCCAACAGAATCGAACGCTTTTCCGCGCACGCCCGCTTCCGACCGCCATGCTGCCCCTGGACACCCTGCTCGCCTTCCTCGCCGTCTCCATCGCCATCACCTTTGCGCCGGGGCCGGACAACTTGATGGTGCTGGGTCAGAGCCTGGCGCGCGGGCGCATGGCCGGCTTCGGCGTCGCCGTCGGCTGTGCGCTGGGCTGTTTCACCCACACGCTGTGGGCGGCGATAGGCGTGAGTGCCGCAATTGCCGCCTCGCCGCAGCTCTTCCTCGCGCTCAAGCTGGCCGGCGCCGCCTATCTCGCCTGGCTGGGCGTGCAGGCGCTGCGCAGTGCCTCCGCCCTGCGGCCGGCGGCAGCCGCCGGCGGCGGCGAGCCCTGGCTGCACTATCTGCGGCGCGGCTTCATCGCCAATGCCATCAACCCCAAGGTGGCGCTGTTCTTCCTCGCCTTCCTGCCGCAGTTCAGCCGGCCGGAGCTGGGCAGCGTGGCGCTGCAGACGATGCAGCTGGGGCTGGCCTTCGCACTGCAGACGGTGCTGGTGTTCGGCACCATCGCCTTCGCCGCCGGTGCCATCGGCCGCGCGCTGGCGAAGCGGCCGGCGGCAGGCGCCTGGCTGGACCGGCTGGCGGGGCTGATCTTCATCGGCCTCGCCATCCGCCTCGCCACCGACGGCCGCGGCCAATAGGAGCCGCCGCATGCGCCGAGCATCCTCCCTGCCCGCCCCCGCTGGCGACACCGGCCAGCGCCGCGACTGGCAGACGCTGAAGAGCCTGCTGCCCTTCATCTGGGCCCACCGCCTGCGGGTACTGCTGGCGCTTTCCTGCCTGATCACCGCCAAGGGCGCCAACGTGGCAGTGCCCCTGGTGTTCAAGCATCTGGTGGATGCGCTGACGATCACGCCGGAGCAGGCCCTCATCGTGGTGCCGGCAGCGCTGCTGCTGGCCTACGGCGCGCTGCGCTTCTCCACCTCGCTGCTGACCGAGCTGCGCGAGCTGGTGTTCGCCCGGGTGACGCAGGGCGCGGTACGCGAGATCTCGCTGCGGGTGTTCCGCCATCTGCATGCGCTCAGCCTGCGCTTCCACCTGGAGCGGCAGACCGGCGGCCTCACCCGCGACATCGAGCGCGGCACCCGCTCCATCGGCTCGCTGATCAGCTACACGCTTTACTCCATCCTGCCGACGCTGGTGGAGATCGGCCTGGTGATAGGCATCCTGCTGGTGCAGTACGACGCGGTGTTCGCCCTCATTACGCTGGCGACGCTGGCGCTCTACATCGTGTTCACCGTGGCGGTGACCAACTGGCGCACCGCGCTGCGGCGCGAAGCCAACGAGCTGGACTCGGCGGCGAACGCCCGCGCCATCGACAGCCTGCTCAACTTCGAGACGGTGAAGTACTTCAACAACGAGGCCTTCGAGGCCCGCCGCTACGACGAGCAGCTGCAGAAATGGACCGCCGCCCAGCTGCGCAACCAGATGTCGCTGTCCAGCCTCAACATCGGCCAGGCGGCCATCATCGCCGTCGGCGTCACCGCGATGATGTGGCAGGCCGCCAGCCGGGTCGCCGCCGGCAGCATGACGCTGGGCGACATCGTGCTGGTGAACGCCTTCCTCATCCAGCTCTACATCCCGCTCAACTTCCTCGGCGTGATCTACCGCGAGCTGCGCCAGGCGCTGACCGACATCGAACGCATGTTCGGCCTGCTCGGCCAGCACCGTGAGATCGCCGACGCCAGCGACGCCCGCGCGCTGCCGCCCGGCCCGGCCGGCGTGCGCTTCGAGGCGGTGGATTTCGCCTACGACGCCCGCCGCCCCATCCTGCATGGCGTGGACCTGGACATACCCGCCGGCAGCACAGTGGCCGTCGTCGGCCACTCCGGCTCCGGCAAATCCACGCTGGCGCGCCTGCTGTACCGCTTCTACGACGTGCAGGGCGGCAGCATCCGGGTGAACGGCACCGACATCCGCCAACTCACCCAGGACAGCCTGCGCGCCGCCATCGGCATCGTTCCGCAGGACACGGTGCTGTTCAACGACAGCCTCTACTACAACATCGCCTACGGCCGGCCGGACGCCAGCCGCGCGGAGGTGGAGGCGGCGGCGCGGGCGGCCCAGCTGGAAGACTTCGTCGCCCGCCTGCCCGAGGGCTACGACACCCGCGTCGGCGAACGCGGCCTGAAGCTCTCCGGCGGTGAGAAGCAGCGGGTGGCCATCGCCCGCGCGCTGCTGAAGAACCCGGCCATCCTGATCTTCGACGAGGCCACCTCGGCGCTGGACTCCCGCACCGAGAAGGCCATCCAGGGCCAGCTGGAGCTGGCGGCGGAAGGCCGCACCGCGCTGGTCATCGCCCACCGCCTGTCCACCGTGATGAACGCCGACGAGATCATCGTGCTGGACCAGGGCCGCATCATCGAACGCGGCCGCCACTTCGACCTGCTGGCCCGCGACGGCGCCTACACCCAGATGTGGCTGCTGCAGCAGCAGGAAGAGGCCTTGGCCGAGCAGGGATGACCCCCCGCCCCTGCTACCCGCAGCGGCCCCGCTCCGCAAGCGGCCGGCAATAAAAAACGGCGGCCTTTTCAGACCGCCGTTTGCCTTGCTGCGGGTCGCGCCTCTGCGGGCGCTGCCACCCTCCCTGATTGCCTCAGTCGCTCAGTTCCAGGTCAGTCGCGCTTGCGCCGGATCCCGAGGATGCCCAGGAAGGCGGCACCAGCCAGGGCCAGGGAGCCGGGCTCCGGCACATGGGTAGCGGGCGGAGGCGGCTGCTTCACCGTGCCGCTGACAGCAGCAACCTTGACGTAGTCGTAACGGGAGGAGGTGAAGCTCTGCCAGCTGCCATTGCTCTTGTCGCCCGAGGTCACGCCCAGCGTGCCGTCGAAGCCGCCAGCGCCGATCAGCCAGAAGCTGGAGTAGAGGCTGGCGGCGGCATTCAGCTGTACCGTGTTGCTACCGACGTTGGCGTAATTGCCCACCAGCGACCAGCCGTTGCTCAGCAGCGACGCGTAGGTGGCCCCGGCCAGGGAGCCAGTGAAGGGAGTGGCGCCGGTGTAGGCCAGCACGAAGATGTCGCTGTCGGTCTGGGTCCAGCCAAGGGACACGCTGTCCAGGTGCACCGACTCGGTGCCGAAGTTCAGCATCAGCATTTCGTAGCCGGACTTGTTGTCCAGCGAATGCTGGCCGTCGACGCTGGATTCGCCGCCGACGCCCACGCCGGAACCGGCCCAGTAGCCGGTGCTGGTGGAGTAGATGGCGCTGCTGTTGTTGCTCGCCTTCCAACCGGTTTCAGTCGGCGCGGTCGAACTCTTGTTGTCCAGCGTCCAGGTGGTAGCGGCCAACGCGCAGCTTCCCCATACGGCAAGGGCCGTACCCAGGACGAATTTTTTGACGATGTAGTTCATTCTGCTCTCCGAAACAGCTTTCGCCCGGCTCCAAGCAATCATCGAGCCAATAAAAACTTTTTCTTAATAATCAGATGCATTCCCCATAGCAAAAGGGCGAATGTATCAGTATGTGTAAAAAAACCTGACAGCTACTACTACAACGTAAGACGGAGGCGCCTGGCCTCTTCCGCGCCGTCGAAGGTGCTACTCAGGCGCAAGGCGCCATCCAGTTCGTCGCGCGCCTCCTGGGCACGGCCCACCCTGGCCAGCACATAGGCCAGGTGCCAGCGCACCTCGGCGTTGTCGGGCGCACGCAGGCGGGCATCGCGCAGGTAGCGCAGCGCATCCTCGTAGCGTTCGCCGCGGGCGAGCGCCCAGCCCAGCGTGTCGATGACATTGGGGTCGGCGGGCGCCAGCGCGAGCGCTTTCTGCGCGGTGGCGACGGCGGCACCGTCCTTCATGCGGATCTGGACGTTGGCGAGGTTGTTGTAGGCGCTGGCGTCGGTGGGCGCTTCGGTGATCAGGCGTTCGTATTCGCGCCGCGCGGCGGCCCAGTCGCCAGTGCGCATGTGGATCTCGGCCAGCGCGCGACGCACCGCCGGCTCCGGCTTGTCCTTCAGCCATTGCTGCAGCAGCGGCGCGGCGGCGGCGGGCTTGCCCTGCGCCAGCAGCACCTGCACCCGGCGCAGCAGCAGCTCGGCCGAGGGCTGGCGCTCCTGAGCCTGGCGGTAGGCTTCTGCGGCAGCCGGCAGCTGGCCGCGGGCGAAGGCGATGTCGCCCTCCACCCGCAGCGCATCCACCGCCTTCGGGTCCAGCCGGCGCAGCTCGCGCACCCGCTCGCCGGCCTTGTCGAACTCGCCGCGGGCGAGTGCGGCCTCGGCGGCCAGGGTGAGCGCGCCGATGTGATCCGGCCGGCCCTGCAGCGCCTTCTGCGCGTTCCTGGCGGCTTCGTCCGCGGCGCCGGCGCGCAACTGGAGGTAGCCGATGCGCACCTGGGCATCCGGGTCGTACTCGGCGATGCGCGACATCTCGCGCAGGGTCTGCTGGGCGGCGCGGGTATCGCCCACCGCCTGTTCGATGCGGGCAAGTTCGGCCAGCGCGGCGAGGTCGCCGGGGCGGCGCAGGGTGAGCGTGCGCATGGCCTCCAGCGCGGCCTGGCCTTCGCCGGCGGCGAGGCGGGCTTCGGCCAGGGCGAGGCTGGCGGCGATGTTGTCCGGCCGGGCAACCACCGCCTTCTCGAACCAGCGCAGGGCCTCGGCGGTGTTGCCGGCCTGCTGTTCCAGCGCGCCGGACTCGTACAGGGCAACACCGTCGTTACGGTCCTTGGCCAGCATTGCGGCGTAGCGCTGGCGGGCGGCGTCCAGCTTGCCCTCGGCGCGGTCCACCCGGGCGAGATTCAGTTGCGCGGGGACGAAGCCGGCATCGCGCTTGAGCGCTTCGTTATAGGCATTGCGGGCGGCCGGGAGGTCGTCGTTGCTGGCCAGGGCGAGGCCGAGCAGGTTGTGCGCCGCCGGATTGGCAGCCTGCGCCTGCACCGTCTTGCGTGCGATGGCGACGGCCTTGGCGCGCTCGCCGCCGCGCATCAGCAGGTTCACATAGGTGGCGGCGAGGCCGACGTCCTGCGGCGTCTTGTCGAAGGCGGCGGCGAGGCTGCGCAGGCCGGCGCCGGTGTCGCCCATGCCAACACGGCCCAGGCCGAGGGCGGTCTGCAGCCGCGGATCCTCGGCAGCGCCCCGCGCGGCGGCGCGCTCCAGGGTTTCGGCGGCCTTGGCATAGCGCTTCTGCGCCAATTGCACCCGGCCGAGCAGGTAGAGCGCCTGGGCATCGTCCGGCTGCTTGCGCAGCACGTCTTCCAGCAGGGCCTGCGCCGGGGTGGCCTCGTTGCGTTCGACCAGCACCGCGGCGAGCAGCTTGCGCGCGCCGAGGTTGCGCGGGTAGCGGGCGACCAGCACGTCCAGGTATTTGCGCGCCTTCTCGAACTGGCCGGTGGCGTGGTGCGCCAGCGCGCCGGTCATCAGCAGTTGTTCCTGGGTGGCCAGCCATTCGGCCGGCAGGTTTTCCAGCAGGTCGCCGACCTGCAGCATCTGGGCGTTGGCGGTGGCGCTGTCACCACGGCGGCTGGCGAGCAGCGCCCGCAGGTAGGCGACGCGGGGCTCCTTCGGCATGTCGGCGCCGAGCTTGTCCAGCACGCCGGCGGCTTCGGCGTCGCGGCCGAGGTCCAGCAGGATGCCGGCGCGGGCGACGCGGGCGTCGAGCTGGCCGGGCTGCAGTTCGATGGCGCGGGCGTAGTCTTCCAGCGCGGCGGGCAGGCGACCGGTGGCGTGCGCCACCGAGGCGCGCACGTTGTAGGCGGCGGCATCGCGCGGGGCCAGCTGCACCGCGCGCTCGGCGCGCTCCCGCGCCAGCTCCGGCTTGCCGCTGCCCAGCAGCACCGGCACCTCGGCCACCAGCGGCACCGGCGAGTTCGGGTCCAGCGCGCGGGCGGCGGCGAAGCTGCGTTCCGATTCGTTGCCCTTGCCCAGGTTGGCATAGGCGGTACCGCGCAGGCTCAGCAGTTCGAGCTGGGCGGCGGGCGGCAGGCCTTCCGGCTGCAGGCCGTCCACCACCAGCGAGGCGCGGCCCTGCAGCAGGTAGATGCGGGCCAGCGGCACCGCCACTTCGGCGCGGCTGGCGCCCAGGCGCAGGGCTTCGCGGAAGGAGACCTCGGCGGCGCCGAGTTCGCCCTGGTCGAAGTAACTGCGGCCCAGCAGCAGGTGGGCGGCGAGCATGTTGCGATCCTGCTGCAGGGCGTTCTTGAGCTGGATGACCGCGCCCGGCAGATCCTGCTTTTCGTAGCGTGCCAGGCCGTCCTCGTAATAGCGGCTGGCAGCGGCCGGATCGGGCTGTGCCGCGTGCGCGACGATGCCGCTGGCGCTGAGGACGAGCACGGCCAACAGGCGGCGGACAGGGTGGTTTCGGGACGCGGACATGATGGGCGGATACGGAATCGGCAGGGAATCGGCGGCAATGCCGCGGGAGTATATGCCGGCGGCGCCCGCCTTGCCGTTAAATCCGTCCGCGGCGGCCCGCTGCGCTATGCCCTGATTTTCCTGCGGTTTTCGCGCCCGCGCCGGCCGGGTGCGGCCACCGGCGGCGGACCGGCAGTCGGACTCAGGCGGCGACGGCGATACGCCGCAGGCCGTGGCTGCCGCGCTTGGCGTGATACATGGCCCGGTCGGCGGCGCGCAGCAGTTCGTCCAGCTTGTTGCCATGCACCGGGTAGAGGCTGATGCCGACGCTGGCGCCCAAGTTGAACACGCCGCTGTCGAGCAGCAAGGGCGCGTTCAACGCATCCACCAGTTTGCCGGCCGCCTCCAGGGCGTCTTCGGCGCCGCCGATCTGGGCCAGCAGCACGACGAATTCGTCGCCGCCGACGCGGGCCACGGTATCGCTCTGGCGCACCAGTTCGCGCAGGCGGCCGGCCACCGCGCGCAGCACCTCGTCGCCCACCGCATGGCCGTGGGTGTCGTTCACCGGCTTGAAGGCATCGAGATCGAAGTAGAGCAGCGCCATGCCGCGGCCATCGCGCTCGGCCAGGCTGGCGGCCTGGTCGAAGCGGCCGCTGAGCTGGATGCGGTTGGCGAGGCCGGTGAGGCCGTCGTGCAGGGCGAGGTGGCGCACGCTGGCCTCCTGGGCGCGGCGCTCGCTGATGTCGGAGAAGATGGCGATGCAGTGTTCCGGCTGGCCGTGGTGGCCGCGCACCAGGGTGGCCGACAGCGTCACCGGGAAACGGGCGCCGCCGCGGTGGCGGGCCTCCAGCTCGCCCTGCCAGTGGTCACGCGCGCCCACCGCCTGGCGCACCTGGGCGAAGAGTTCCATGCCGCCGACGCCTTCGCCGCCGGTGCCCACCACCTCGTCCGCCGTATAGCCGGTGAGGCGGGTGAAGGCGGGATTCACCGATTCGATGCGGCCTTCGCCGTCGAACACGACGATGCCCTCGCCGCTGCGCTCGAATACCCGCGCCGCCAGCGCCAGCTGGGCAGCGAGCGCCTGGCGCTCGGTGAGGTCTGCCATGACGCCGACCAGGCCGCCCTCGCCGGCGCCGGCCCCCCCGACGCCACGGTGGAAGGCAGCGCGCACCACCAGGTTGTGGATGTGGCCAGCCTCGTCGGCGATACGCACCCGCTCGTCGAACAGCATCGCGCCGGAGCCGCTGGCAGCCGCGGCAAGAAAACGCGCGCAGCGGGCTGCGGCCGGCGCGCGGTCTTCCGCCAGCAGCAGTTCGGTCCAGTGATGGCCCAGGCTTTCCTCCGCCGCGCGGCCGGACAGCCGCTGCCAGGCGGGGTTGAGGTAGCTCAGCCGGCCGGCGGCGTCGGTGCGGAACAGCACGTCGTGGATCTGCTCGGCCAGCTCGCGGTGCAACTGTTCGGAATCCTCCAGCCGGGCAGCGACGCGGTTGAAGCGCCACAACAGCAGCAGCACGAACAGCGCCACGCCGGCACCGGCCGCGCGCACCCGCCACACCGCGGCCGCCAGGCCGGGCACGCCGTCCAGCGGCACCGCCGCCATGTTCCACTCGCCGTCGAGCACCCGGACATCCAGCTTGAAAGCGGCCGGATCGTCGAACAGCGTGCTGTCGCCCCAGAACACCGCGCCGCCGCTGCCCAGGCCGTCCACCCCGCGCAGGGCAATCTGGTAGCGCAGCTCGGCTTCGTGCAGGCCGCTGCGCACGAGCAGGCGGTCGAAATCTATTGGCGTGCTCATCAGCCCCCAGTAGCGGCCGCTGCGCGGCGCGGCGCCGGGCGGCGTGAGGTGGATAGGCACGCGGTGGATCAGCGCGCGCCCGCCCTGCACCAGGGCCACCGGACCGGCCAGCACCGCCCGGCCATCCGCCAGCATGCGCCGGGTGGCGGCGCCCTGCACCGGGTGATGCAGCAGGTCCAGCCCGACCGCAGCCTCGTTGCCCGCCATTGGATACACCATGGAGATGACGTTGTCCGGCGCCAGGGTGATGTTGCGCAGCAGACTCTGGTCCGCCAGCAGTTCGCGGGCGATGAGGTCGAAATCCTGCCGGGAGATGCCGCCACGGGCAGCGACGTAGGACACCAGGCCGGCGGTGAGATTGGTAGCACCGTTCAGCTCGCCCTCCAGGCGGGCGCGCAGCCCGGCGAGTTCGGACAGGCGCTCGGCGCGCCAGCGCTCCTGCAGGCGCGCCTCGAACATCTCGCCGGCGATGACGACGAACACCGCCGCCGCCACGCCCACCAGCGCGAGCGCCGCACTCATCACCGCCCGCGAACCGATACGCATCGTGTCTCCCTGAAGCCGGTGCCTAATTGTAGGCAGCGGATGCGGCCGGGCAAGCGGAAAGGCGCATGCGGCCTGCCTCGCGGCCTGCCGGCGCGACATGCCGGGCGGATCACCCGCGCCACGGCAGCCCCTTTCCCGCCGCGGCGGTGCGGCGGAACGGCCCTGCGCGGCGCGCGGCCGCCGCGCTTTCCTTCCCCGCCCCGCCCTCCTAGAATCGGCCGGCCTTCCGCCCGCCTTCCCATGGAAACCGACGCCCTTCCCCAGCCGGCTCCCGCCTTTCGTCGCCCGGCCCATCCGCCACATCCACTGCTGCTCGCACTGTGCGTGGTGCTGGTGAGCCTGGCCGGCTTCGGCGGCTACCGGCTGAGCGAGCATGTGGGCATGCAGGCGCTGCGGGTGGAAGCCAGCCACCGGCTGGACCTGTTCGCCGCCGCGGTGGACGCGGTGGTGAACCGCTACGCCCACCTGCCAGCCACGGTGGAGCTGAGCCCGGAGGTGAACAGCCTGCTGCGCCTGCCGGGCGACGCCGGCCGGGCGGACGCCGCCAACCGCTACCTGGAGCGGCTCAACCACAGCATCGGCAGCATCGCCATCTTCATCCTCGATGCCAACGGCCATGCGGTGGCTGCCAGCAACTGGAACCAGCCGGACAGCTTCGTCGGCGAGGACCTCTCCTTCCGCCCCTACTTCCGCAGCGCCATGCAGGGCCAGGTCGGCCGCCACTTCGCCATCGGCACCACCCGCGGCGATCCGGGCTACTTCGTTTCCCACCCGGTGATGAATGCCGGCCGCCTGCTGGGCGTGGCGGTGATCAAGATCGGCTTCGCCGACCTGGACGAGACCTGGACCTCGCTGGGCTCGCCGGCGCTGATCGCCGACGACAAGGGCGTGGTCATCCTCACCTCGGTGCCGGCCTGGCTGTACACCGCGCTGGCACCGCTGGGCGAGGAGGACAAGGCGCAGATCGCCGCCGACCGGCTGTACAACAACCGCCCCATCGGCCGCCTGCCGGTCACCCTCGCCGGCGGCGAGGAGAATGGCAGCACCGCGCGCTTCGACAACAGGCTGGTGCTGCCGCCCACGCTGCCGCACAACAGCGGCTTCTACCTCGCCCAGTCGCGCGGGCTGCCGGACACCGGCTGGAAGCTGCTGGTGTTCTCCGAGGTAACGCCGGTGCGCCGCCAGGCCGCCACCCATGCGGCGCTCACCGTGGTTGGCGCCGGCTTCCTCATCCTGCTGCTGCTGGTGATCGCCCAGCGCCGGCGCATCCTGCAGGAGAAGCTGGAGGCGCAGGCGCTGCTGCAGCGCGCCAATGCGGAACTGGAGGGGAAGGTGGGCCGCCGCACCCGCGCCCTCACCGAGTCCATTGCCCGCCTGCGCAAGGAAATCGCCGAACGCCAGCATGCCGAGCAAACGCTGCGGGCGGCGCAGGACGAGCTGGTGCAGGCGGCCAAGCTGGCGGTGCTGGGGCGGCTGGCCACCGGCATCACCCACGAGCTGAACCAGCCGCTGGGGGCGATGCGCACGCTGTCGGGCAACGCCATCGAGTTCATCCGCCGCGGCGACCTCGCCACCGCCGAGAAGAACCTGGGCATCATCGGCCGCCTGATCGACCAGATGGGCGGCATCATCACCCCTCTGAAGACCTTCGCCCGCAAATCGCCGGCGGTGCCGGCGCGGGTGGACGTGGCCCATGCGGTGGCCAATGCCCTGTTCCTGCTCGACCAGCGCCTCAAGCGCGCCGACATCACGGTGCACAACGGCTGCGAGCCGGGCCGGGCAGTGGCCTGGTGCGACCAGAACCGGCTGGAGCAGGTGCTGGTGAACCTCATTTCCAACGCCATCGACGCCATGCGCGGCCAGGCGGTGCGCGAGCTGGACCTGGGCGCCTACACCCACGGCGACGGCCGGGTGGTGCTGCGGGTGGGCGACACCGGCGTCGGCCTGCCGACCACGCTGCAGAACCGCCTGTTCGAGCCCTTCTTCACCACCAAGCCGGCCGGCGAAGGGCTAGGCCTGGGGCTGGCCATCTCGCGCGACATCGTGCGCGAGTTCGGCGGCGACCTGGTGGCCGACAACCGCGCCCGCGGCGGCGCCTTCTTCACCGTCTTCCTGCCCGCGGCCCCGGAGCCGCCCGCCCCATGAAAACAGCGCTTTCCGTACTCATCATCGAAGACGACCCCGACGTCCGCCTCGGCTGCGAGCAGGCGCTGGAGCTGGCCGGCATCCCGGTCACCGGCTGCGCCAGCGCGGAAGAAGGGCTGCGCCGGCTGACGCAGGACTTCGCCGGCATCATCGTCACCGACATGCGCCTGCCCGGCGCCGACGGCATGGCGGTGGTGCGCCGCGCTCACGAGCTGGACCCGGCGCTGCCGGTGATCATGATCACCGGCCACGGCGACGTCACCCTGGCGGTGGAGGCGATGCGCAGCGGCGCCTACGACTTCATCCAGAAGCCCTTCGCCCCGGAACTGTTGATCGAGGTGGTGCATCGCGCGCTGGACAAGCGCGCGCTGGCGCTGGAAGTTGCCGACCTGCGCCGCCGCCTGGAGCGGCGCGAGGGCCTGGACGCGGCCTTGATCGGCCGCTCGCCGCAGATGGAGCGGCTGCGCCAGCTCATCCTCGACGTCGCCGGCAAGACGGTGGACGTGCTGGTGCGCGGCGAGACCGGCACCGGCAAGGAGCTGGTCGCCCGCTGCCTGCACGACCTCGGCCCGCGCCGCAAGGCTAACTTCGTCGCCCTCAACTGCGGCGGCCTGCCGGACAACCTGCTCGACAGCGAGCTGTTCGGCCACGAGGCCGGCGCCTTCACCGGCGCGCAGAAGCGCCGCGTCGGCAAGATAGAGCACGCCAGCGGCGGCACCCTGTTCCTGGACGAGCTGGAAAGCATGCCGATGGCGGTGCAGATCAAGCTGCTGCGGGTGCTGCAGGAGCGGGTGATAGAGCGCCTGGGCTCCAACCAGCTGCTGCCGGTGGACACCCGGGTGGTGGCGGCGACCAAGGACGACCTGCTGGAACTGGCCGGCCAGGGCCGCTTCCGCGCCGACCTCTACTACCGCCTCAACGTCGTCACCGTGGAGCTGCCGCCGCTGCGCGAACGCCGCGAGGACGTGCCGCTGCTGCTGGAGCACTTCATGCTGCAGGCGGCCCAGCGCTACGACCGCCCGCTGCCGCAGATGAGCGCCGAGCAGACCCACCGCCTGATGGCCCACCCCTGGCCGGGCAATGTGCGCGAGCTGCGCAATGTGGCCGACTGCCTGGTGCTGGGCGTGGGCAACAGCGTGCTCGGCACCGCCGAGCGCAGCGACGCGCCCTCGCTGGCGGAGATGGTGGACCGCTTCGAGCGCAACCTCATCGACGAGACCCTGCGCCGCCACGGCGGCAACCTCAGCCGCGCCGCCGAGGCGCTGCGGGTGCCCAAGACCACGCTGCACGACAAGATCCGCAAGCACGGGCTGACGCCGCGCGAGGGTTGAAGCGGCCCGTCATCGGCGCGCTTGATGACAAGATCCATGGGCCGGGCGGATGGCCACCGGTGACAAGGACGGAAAAGAGGAGACCGCCGGAAAACGGGCCGGGCCGGCGCCGGCTGCGCACATGCAAGCCGCCGCCGCTCCCGCCCATGGCGTTCGGATTTCCGAACAGAGGACCGGGCACCGGCACGGGTTCCCGAACGCCGGGCGCGGGTCTACCCGGATCAACCCCAATCGGATCAAGGGGCTAGGATGAAACCGGGCATTGGCACATTACGTGCGATAACCGCAGGCAACGGGCGAAGCACTCGTCCGCCTTCTCGAACGTACTTTCGAACGTAGATTGGAGACTGGTCATGCGCAAATCCCTCACCGTCATCGCCCTGTGTCTCACTGCGGGAGGCCTCGCTGCCCCCGCGCAAGCCGCTGAACTCACCGGCTCGCTGAAGAAGATCAAGGACGCCGGTGCGATCACCGTGGGCTACCGTGAATCCTCGGTGCCCTTCTCCTATCTGGACGCCGACCAGAAGCCGGTGGGCTACGCGATGGACCTCTGCGCCAAGGTGGTGGACGCGGTGAAGGAGGAGCTGAAGACGCCCAACCTGCAGGTGAAGTACCAGGCGGTGACCTCGCAGAACCGCATTCCGCTGATGCAGAACGGCACCATAGACATCGAGTGCGGCTCCACCACCAACAGCGTGCAGCGCCAGCAGCAAGTGGGCTTCTCGGTGGCCTACTTCATCACCAGCGTGCGCATGGGCGTGCGCAAGGACTCCGGCATCAACGACATCACCGACCTGGAAGGCAAGCCGGTCGTGACCACCACCGGCACCACCTCCGACGGCCTGATCAAGCAGAACCAGCGCGGCAAGTCCATCAACCTGCGCAACCTCTACGGCAAGGACCACGCCGACTCCTTCCTGATGGTGGAGAGCGGCCGCGCCGCCGCCTTCGTGATGGACGACATCCTCATCGCTGGCCTCATCGCCAACTCCAAGAACCCCTCCGCCTACGCCATCGTCGGCCCTTCGCTGCGCGACGAGCCCTACGGCGTGATGCTGCGCAAGGACGACCCCGAATTCAAGGCGGTGGTGGACAAGGCGCTGATCGCCACGATGAAGTCCGGCGAGGCCACCAAGCTGTACGAAAAGTGGTTCATGAACCCGATTCCGCCGCGCAACGTGAACCTCAACTTCCCGATGAGCCCGGTGCTGAAGGCGGCCATCGAGAACCCGACCGACAAGGGCGTCGAGTAAGGCCCTCGCGCGGGCCCGCTCCCCGCGGGCCCCAACCCGGCGGCGGCGGCTCCTGAGAGCCGCCGCCCTCCCCCCACCCGGGCCGCCCGCGGCCGCGAGGAAAGGCGATGAATTACCACTGGGACTGGCTGTTCTTCTTCCAGGAGGCCGACGACGGCCTCAAGTATTACGAATGGATCATCTCCGGCATGGGCTGGACGGTGGCGGTGTCGCTGGGGGCGCTAGCGGTGGCCCTGCTGCTGGGCTCGGTGCTGGGCGTGATGCGCACCACCCCCAACCGCGTGCTGGTGGTCATCGGCGACACCTATGTGGACGTGTTCCGCAACGTGCCGCTGATCGTGCAACTCTTCATGTGGTTCTTCGTCATCCCGGAGTTCCTGCCCGAGAAGCTGGGCCTGTGGGTGAAGCAGGAGCTGCCCTACCTGGTCACCGCCATCATCGGCCTCGGCCTCTACACCGCGGCGCGCATCGCCGAGCAGGTGAAGTCGGGCATCAACGCCCTCGCCCGCGGCCAGCGCTTCGCCGGCCTGGCGCTGGGTTTCACCGAGTGGCAGACCTACCGCTACGTGCGCCTGCCGATGGCCTACCGCATCGTTCTGCCGGCCATCACCTCCGAGGCGATGAACATCTTCAAGAACTCGGCGGTGACCTACGCGGTGGGCATCCTGGAGCTGTACTTCCAGTACAAGCAGATCATCGAGAAGACCTCGCAGGTGCTGGAGATCACCATCGTGGTGACCGCCATCTACTTCGGCCTCGCCTTCGCCATGAACCGCGTCCTCGCCTTCATCGAGAAGCGCAGCGCGGTGCCCGGCCTGATCACCGGCGGCAAGGGAGGCCACTGACATGAACGATTTCGACTTCGGCGTCATCACCGCCAACTGGCAGTTCCTGGCCGAGGGCCTGCGCTACACCCTGCAGGTGACGGTGGTGGCCATGATAGGCGGCATCATCCTCGGTACCCTGCTGGCGCTGATGCGGCTGTCCTCGATCAAGCCGCTGCAGCTGTTCGCCTCGGCCTATGTGAACTTTTTCCGCAGCGTGCCGCTGGTGCAGGTGATCCTGGCCTTCTACCTGATCCTGCCGATGGTGCTGCAGCTCGTCACCGGCCAGCCGATGCCGATAGGCGCGGCCAACTCGGCCTACTTCACCTTCACCGTGTTCGAGGCCGCCTACTACTCGGAGATCATGCGTTCCGGCATCCAGTCGGTGGCGCGCGGCCAGATCGCCGCTGGTTCGGCGCTGGGCTTCACCTACGGCCAGACCATGCGCCTGGTGGTGCTGCCGCAGGCCTTCCGCAACATGCTGCCGGTGCTGCTGACGCAGACCATCGTGCTGTTCCAGGACGTGTCGCTGGTGTATGCCATCGGCGCCACCGACTTCTTCGGCGCGGCGGACAAGATCACCCAGCGCGACCTGCGTCCGGTGGAGATGTACACCACCGTGGCGGTGGTCTATTTCATCATCTGCTTCACCCTCTCGCGGCTGGTCAAGCGGCTCCAGGCGCGCATCGCCATCATCCGCTGATCCCAGGCTAGCAACGGAGTTATTCCCGATGATCGAGATCAAGAACGTTTCCAAGTGGTACGGCAGCTTCCAGGTGCTCACCGATTGCACCACCCATGTGAACAAGGGTGAGGTGGTGGTGGTCTGCGGCCCCTCCGGCTCCGGCAAATCCACCCTGATCAAGTGCGTGAACGGCCTGGAGCCCTTCCAGCAGGGCAGCATCGTGGTGGACGGCACCGCGGTGGAGGCGCCCAAGACCAATCTGCCCAAGCTGCGCTCGCGGGTCGGCATGGTGTTCCAGCACTTCGAGCTGTTCCCGCACATGACCATCACCGACAACCTCGCCATCGCCCAGATCAAGGTGCTGGGCCGCAAGCGCGACGAGGCGATGGACAAGGGCATGAAGCTGCTCGACCGCGTCGGCCTCAAGGCCCACGCCAGCAAGTTCCCCGGACAGCTCTCCGGCGGCCAGCAGCAGCGCGTGGCGATCGCCCGCGCGCTGGCGATGGACCCGATCTGCATGCTGTTCGACGAGCCCACCTCGGCGCTGGACCCGGAGATGATCAACGAGGTGCTGGACGTCATGGTGGAGCTCGCCCGCGAAGGCATGACCATGATGTGCGTGACCCACGAGATGGGCTTCGCCCGCAAGGTCGCCCACAGGGTGATCTTCATGGACCGCGGCGCCATCGTCGAAGACGCCTCCAAAGACGACTTCTTCGGCCAGCCGCGCTCCGAGCGCGCCCAGACCTTCCTCGCCAAGATCCTGCAGCACTGACCCGCGCACGGCGGCGGTCCGGCCCACGGACCGCCGCCGGCGTCCATGCCTATTCCGCCGCCACCCCGCCCGGGAGATGTCATGAAAGCCCTTTCTGCCTCCACCGCCCGGCGCAGCCTGCTCGCCGCGCCGGCCCTGCTTCTCACCCTTTCCCTCTGCCTGCTGCAGCCCGCGCCCGCCCTGGCGCGCGACGCCGCACCCGCGACCCACCTCGCCAACATCGTCATCCTCGCCACTGGCGGCACCATCGCCGGCGCCGGTGCGGGCACGGCCAACAGCGCCACCTACCAGGCCGCCAAGGTGCCGGTGGAGCAGCTGGTGGCCAGCGTGCCGGAGCTGAAGGACCTCGCCAGCGTGCGTGGCGAGCAGGTGTTCCAGATCGCCTCCGAGAGCTTCACCGACGAGCACCTGCTGCAGCTCGGCCGCCGGGTGGCGGAGCTGGCGCGGCAGGACGATGTGGACGGCATCGTCATCACCCACGGCACCGACACCCTGGAAGAGACCGCCTTCTTCCTCAACCTCGTCATCCCCAGCGACAAGCCCATCGTCGTCGTCGGCTCGATGCGGCCGGGCACCGCGATGTCGGCCGACGGCACGCTCAACCTCTACGACGCGGTGGCGGTGGCCGCCAACCCGGATGCCCGCGGCAAGGGCGTGCTGGTGACGATGAACGACGAAATCCACAGCGGCCGCGACGTGACGAAGGCGGTGAACATCCGCCCGGACGCCTTCAGGAGCGCCTGGGGCCCGCTGGGCATGGTGGTGGAAGGCAAGCCCTACTGGTTCCGCCTGCCGGCCAAGCGCCACACCAGCGGCTCCGAGTTCGACATCGCCCGCATCAGCGCGCTGGCGCCGGTGGAGATCGCCTACGGTTACGGCAACGTCAGCCCCACCGCCTACCAGGCCTTCGCCGCCAGCGGCGCGCGCGCCATCGTCCATGCCGGCACCGGCAACGGCTCGGTGTCCAACCGGGTGGTTCCGGCGCTGCAGGCGCTGCGCGGCCAGGGGGTGCACATCATCCGTTCCTCCCGCGTCACCGCCGGCGGCTTCGTGCTGCGCAACGCCGAGCAGCCGGACGACAAGAACGACTGGGTGGTCGCCCACGACCTCAACCCTCAGAAGGCGCGCATCCTCGCCGCGGTGGCACTGACCCGCAGCAACGACAGCAAGGAGCTGCAGCGGGTGTTCTGGGAGTACTGAACACTCGCGCCGAATGAAGCGCCCCCGACCCCGACATCGCCAATAACAAACCAGGACCACGGCGCAGGCAGCGCCGGGCAAAGAGGAGAGACAGATGCAGACCACCCGCAGCGAACACGACCTGCTCGGCGACCGCGAGATCCCGGCCGAGGTCTACTGGGGCATACACACCCTGCGCGCGCTGGAGAACTACCCCATCACCGGCAAAACCATAGGCTCCTACCCGGAGCTGGTGCGCGCGCTGGCGCTGGTGAAGCAGGCCGCCGCCCGCACCAACCACGCGCTCGGCCAGCTGGACGATGCCCGCTTCAACGCCATCGACTCCGCCTGCCGCGAGATCGCCGAGGGCCGGCTGCACAACCAGTTCGTGGTGGATGTGATCCAGGGCGGCGCCGGCACTTCGACCAACATGAACGCCAACGAGGTCATCGCCAACCTGGCGCTGGAGAAGCTGGGCTGGCCCAAGGGCCACTACAACGAGCTCCACCCGCTCAACCATGTGAACATGAGCCAGAGCACCAACGACGTCTATCCGACTGCGCTGAAGCTGGCGGTGGTGTTCGCCATCCAGGGCCTGCTGGACGCGATGGAGAAGCTGCGCCTGGCCTTCTTCGCCAAGGCGGAGGAGTTCAAGGACATCCTCAAGATCGGCCGCACCCAGTTGCAGGACGCGGTGCCGATGACGCTGGGCCAGGAGTTCTCCACCTACGCGGTGATGATGAGCGAGGACATCACCCGCCTGCGCGAGGCCATCTGCCTGATCCAGGAGATCAACCTCGGCGCCACCGCCATCGGCACCGGCATCAACACCGACATCCGCTACGCCAAGATGGCCACCGAGTGCCTGTCGGAGCTGTCCGGCGTGAAGCTGGTGCCGTCGGAGAACCTCATCGAGGCCACCCAGGACACCGGCGCCTTCGTGCAGCTCTCCGGCGTGCTCAAGCGCATCGCCTGCAAGCTGTCCAAGGTATGCAACGACCTGCGCCTGCTCTCCAGCGGCCCGCAGGCGGGCTTCAACGAGATCAACCTGCCGGAGCGCGCCGCCGGCTCCAGCATCATGCCGGGCAAGGTGAATCCCATCATTCCGGAGGTGGTGAACCAGATCGCCTTCGAGGTGATCGGCAACGACGTCACCATCACCATGGCCTCGGAAGGCGGCCAGCTGCAGCTGAATGCCTTCGAACCCATCATCGGCCACTCGCTGTTCAAGAGCATCGAGCACCTAGAAGCCGGCTGCCGCACGCTGACCGACAACTGCGTACGCGGCATCACCGCCAACCGCGAATTGCTGGCCGAACGGGTGCGCACCTCCGCCGGCCTCGCCACCGCGCTGAACCCGCTGATCGGCTACGAGAACGCCACCTGGGCCGCCCGCGAGGCGCTCAAGACCGGCCGCAGCGTGTCCGAACTGGTGCTGGAGCGCGGCCTGATGGACAAGGAAAGCCTGGAGCGCACGCTGCGGCCGGAGGTGCTGACGGCGCCGCGGGCGGAATAGGCGGGCGGCGGATACGGATAGGCCCGGGAGGCTCGGGGGTGGAAAACCCGGCCTCCTCACCCAGGCCGGCCCGGCGGCCCGGTGCTGCGCAGGCTCGCCGGCGCCCGCAGCGCAAAATTCGCCCAAGGGAAACGGCATCCCCCAGCTGAGGACGGGCCAGCGCAGCGCGCAGCCCTTGCGCCGCGGCGTCTGCCGGCTCCGCCTGGCAAGGCCGACACGGCTGCAGGCTGGGGCTAGAATCCAGCGTTCGCAGCCCCCTTTGCCGCAGCCCCTTTTGCCGCCGCCACCGCAATGCCCGCCTACCGCCTTCTTCGCCACGCCCTGCTGCCGCTCCTGCTTGCTTTCGGGCAAGCGCTTCCCGCCCATGCCACCGAGGGCTCCGCCGTGCTGGAGCGGATACGCAGCGAGGGCGAATTCAGGCTGGGCTACCGCAGCGCCTCCATCCCCTTCTCCTACGTGGCGAACGGCGAGGTCATCGGCTATTCCAACGAGCTGGCGCTGCGGGTGGTGGAGGCGGTGCGCCGCCATCTGGAACTGCCCGACCTGCCCTTGCGGCTGGTGCCCATCACCCCGCACAACCGCATGGCCATGGTAAGCAGCGGCCGCGTCGATCTGGAATGCGGCTCCACCACCCACAACCGCGAGCGTGAAGCCCAAGTCGGCTTTTCCAACACCATCTTCATCGCCGGCACCCGGCTGATGGTGCGCGCCGATTCCGGCATCCGCGACTTCTCCGACCTGGTCGGCCGGCGCATCGTCACCACCGCCGGCACCACCTCGGAAACCGTGCTGCGGCGCGCCTTCAACAGCGGCGAACTGGCCAGCGCCACCATCGTCTCCGCCCGCGACCACGCAGAGAGCTTCATGGTGCTCGCCGCCGGCCGCGCCGACGCCTTCATGATGGACGACGCCCTGCTGCACGGCGAACTGGCCAAGCGCGGCGAGGGCGGCCGCTGGATCGTCACCGGTACGCCGCGCTCCTACGAGGCCTATGCCTGCATGCTCGACCGCGGCGATCCGGCCTTCAAGAAAGTGGTGGACGACGCCCTGGCCGGGCTGATGCGCAGCGGCGAGGCGGCGCGCATCTACGCCCGCTGGTTCACCCAGCCGATTCCGCCACTGGGCCACAACCTGAACCTGCCGATGTCGGCCGCCATGCAGACGCTCTATGCCACGCCCAACGACACGCCCTTCGACTAGGCCGCCCCGCATGAAGCCCACGCTCGCTCTCATCGCCACCGGCGGCACCATCGCCGGCCTTGCCGAAGACAGCGCCGCACCGGCGAATTACACCGCCGGCGTGGTGGATGCCGGAGCGCTGGTCGCCGCCGTGCCGCCGCTGCGCGAACTCGCCAACCTGCGGGTGGAGCAGCTGTGCAATGTGGACAGCAGCGACCTCACCCCGGCCCACTGGCTGGCGCTCGCCAGGCGGGTGCAGGCGCTGACCACCGATCCGGCCATCGCCGGCATCGTCGTCACCCACGGCACCGACACGCTGGAAGAGACGGCCGCCTTCCTCGCCCTCTGCCATCGCGGCGACACGCCGGTGGTGCTCACCGGCGCCATGCGCCCGGCGAACGCGCTGTCCGCCGACGGGCCGGCCAACCTCCACGACGCCTGCCGGGTAGCGCTGGCCGAGGACAGCCGCGGCCGCGGGGTGATGGTGGTGTTCGCCGGCGAGATCCTGCCGGCACTGCCGCTGAGCAAGGCCAGGCTGGGACTGCAGCCCTATGTGGCCGGCGCTGGCGGTGCGCTGGGAATGGCGGCCGGCCGGCCGCGCTTCTTCCATCCGCACCAGCCCTCCCCGGCCGTGCTGGATGCGGCCGCCTGCCCTGCCCTGCCGGAGGTCGCCATCCTTTACGTCGCCGCTGGCACGCCGCCGCAGGCGCTGCGGGACGCACTGCGGCACGGCGCCCGCGGTGCGGTACTGGCCTTGCCGGGCAGCGGCACCGTGCCCCGGGCGTGGGAGGAAACCATTGCCCAGGCGTGCAGCGCCGGCATCCGCATTGTGCGCGGCAGCCGGCTGGCCTCCTCCTTCGTCCCCAGCCGCCACCAGGATCTCGAACTCGGCACCTGGGCAGCCGGCGCCCTTGCCCCTGCCCAGGCCCGCGTGGCCCTGATCGTGGCCATCGCCGCCGGCCTGGAGCAACTGCCGGCGGCGCTGGCCGCTCAGGCGCGCTGAATGCGGCGGCGCCCACCCCAGCCCAGCGCGCCCGCCATCGCCAGCAGCCCGAGGGTACCCGGCAGCGGCACCGGGTTGGGGTTGTCCTCCCGCACCCGCGCGGTGCCGATGAAGATCTGCTCACAGCCGTTGTTCAGGCTGGTAGCCCAGCCATTGTTGTCGGCGATGTTGCAGCTGGGCGAGGCACCGTAGGCCTGGGTGCCGTAGGCATACACCGTGCGGCTGCCACGCTGGGTGGTGGTCACGTTCTTCATCTCGCAGCCGAGGCGGATGTCCGCATGCAGCGTGTAGGCGGCCAGGTCGGCATCGCTGAGGTTGTTGAACAGGCTGTCCATCAGGCTGTTCAGCTCCGGGAAGAGCAGCGCATAAGCCACATGGTCCGCCCCCAGGTTGTGGCTGATGGGCGCCGAGGCGCCGGGCGAGCCACAGGGGACGGGTACCGGGTAGAGCGAGTTGAGGGCGGTGTTGACACAGATGGCACCGCCGGACAGCACATAGTCGGTGTTCTGCCCACTGATCGCGTCCGGCGCGCCCGGACCGCTGCCCGGCGCGGTGTAGTTCAGCGGATCGCCAAGGAAGTTGCCGCCGCCGCCCTCGCTGATCAAGGCATAGGGGCGGTTGTTGTTGCTGAGCTCGAAGGTGCCCAGCACGGCGCCGGCGCCATTCGTCAGCCACAGTCGCGCCCACGCCGCCAGGCTCTGGGAGGCCTTGCCGTCGGCGTTGATCTGGTTGTTGTTGAACAGCACCACCATCTGCTCGCCGCCGAGGAAGGCCTTGAGCGCGCCGAGCGAGGCATCCCAGGTGTTGGCGCCATTGTTGGCGACGCTGCCGGTGGTGCCGCGGCTGGTCAGCGGGTTGGTGTAGAAGAAACGTTCGCCATTGACGCCGTTGGGGGTGGAGTAGGCGTTGTCCATGCCGGCGAAGTTGGTCGTCACCTCCGCGCCCTCGGCCCCGGTGGCCACCACGATCAAGTCCTTGATCGCGCCCGGAGTGGAAGCCAGCGACACATTGCCGATCGGCAGGGAGTAGGACACCGCGTCGCCATACTGCGCATATCCCAGATTGGTTAGGTCTAGGGTTGGAGCGGCAGCTGCCGGCAGACTTGCTTCAGCCCAGCAGAACAGGCCTATCTTCATTGCTTTCCACGCCTTCATCTCACTCTCCTTTTTATAACTAAAGGCATAGTCAATGAAGGCAAGCGCCGTGCCAGCGCCGCAAGGTCATGAGTTTTCGCGGGATTGCCGCGGCTCCCCGGATCGAGGCGTAAGAAACGCCGACAGCCACTGCACGCCCCGCGGGCGCACACCCGCCACCGGCGGCTTACCGGCTGGCGCTGCAGCGGGCGTCAGAGCGAGTAGTCGTCCTCATGGCCGCCGGCCAGCGCGGTTTCCACCATCTTGCGGGTGAGGTGGGGGGCGAAGCCCTCGACGAAGGCGAACACGTAGCCGCGCAGCCAGGCGCGGCGGCGCAGGCCGATGCGGGTGGTGCTGGATTCGAACAGGTGGGCGGCATCTATCATGCCGAGGTTGCGGTCTTCCGCCGGGTCGTAGGCCATGCGGGCAAGGATTCCGATGCCGAGGTCCATGGAGACATAGGTCTTGATCACGTCGGAGTCGATGGCGGTCAGCACCACGTTGGGCTTCAGGCCGCGGCCGAGGAAAGCCTTGTTGATCTGGCTGCGGCCGGTGAAGGCGTCGTCGTAGGTGATCAGCGGATAGCGGGCGATGGCCTCCAGCGTCAACGGCTGCTCCCGCAGGATGGGGTGGCGCGGCGAGGCGACGACGCAGCGGTTCCACTGGTAGCAGGGCAGCATGATGAGTTCGTCGTAGTCGGAGATCGCCTCGGTAGCGATGGCGATGTCGGCGGTGCCGTCCAGCACCATCTCGCACACCTGGCGCGGGCTGCCCTGGTGCAGCGACAAGCGCACCTGCGGATAGCGGCGCATGAAATCCCGCACTACCCGCGGCAAGGCATAGCGCGCCTGGGTGTGGGTGGTGGCGATGGAGAGGCTGCCAGCCGCCTCGTTGGAGAACTCCTCGCCCACCTGCATCAGGTTGTCCATGTCCCGCAGCATGCGCTCGGCGATGCCGAGCACCGCCCGCCCCGGCTCGGTCACCGCCACCAGGCGCTTGCCGTGGCGGACGAAGATCTCCACCCCCAGTTCCGCCTCCAGCAGGCGGATCTGCTTGGATACGCCCGGCTGCGAGGTGAACAGCGCCTCCGCGGCCTCCGAAACGTTCAGGCCGTGCCGGGCCACTTCGTAGATGTAGCGCAGCTGCTGCAGATTCATGGCTTCCCCTGTATCACGGCGGCACCTTATTAGAGAGGACCGCCTTGCCACTTTCTCTTATAACCAATTCTTCTTAGAGTCTAACGCATACCCTCTTCGCCGCCCTAAACTTCCCCCTTAGGATGCGCTGCACCAAAAAGTAAGCACTGGATCATGGACTTCGCCTATACCGTCGCCGGTTTCGCGGTCGGCGCCATCGTCGGCCTCACTGGCGTCGGCGGCGGTTCGCTGATGACGCCGTTGCTCGTCCTGCTGTTCGGCATCCACCCTTCGGTGGCCGTCGGCACCGACCTGCTTTACGCGGCCATCACCAAGGCCGGCGGCACGGTGGCGCACGGCCTGAAGGGTACGGTGGACTGGACGGTGACGCGGCGCCTCGCCACCGGCAGCATTCCCGCCGCCGCGCTCACGCTGACGCTGGTGGCGGTGTTCGCGCCCGGCGGCATGGAAGGCGCGGCGGGGCTGATCAAGGTAGCGCTGGGCGTGGCCCTGCTGCTGACGGCGGTGGCACTGCTGCTGCGCCGCCACATCCAGGCCTATGCACTGAAGCGCTTTGGCGGCGAGCCGAACCCGAGGCGCACCGCGGTACTCACAGTGGTGACCGGCGCGGTGCTGGGCGTGCTGGTGTCCATCTCCTCGGTGGGCGCCGGCGCGCTGGGCGTGACGGCGCTGTTCTTCCTTTACCCGGCGATGCCGGCGCTGCGCATCGTTGGCTCCGACATCGCCCACGCGGTGCCGCTGACGCTGGTGGCCGGGCTCGGCCACTGGATGCTGGGCAGCGTGGATTGGCTGCTGCTCGGCAGCCTCATCGTCGGTTCGCTGCCCGGCATCTGGCTCGGCAGCCATATTTCCACCAAGGTGCCGGACCGCGTGCTGCGGCCGCTCCTTGCAACCATGCTGGTGCTCGTCGGCGCCAAGCTGATCGGCCACTGACCCCCGGCGGCCCAGACAGAGAGAAGAGCGATGTACCGATACGACGCATACGACCAGCGGGCTGTGGACGAGCGAGTCGCCCAGTTCCGCGATCAGACCCGCCGCTACCTCGCCGGTGAGCTGACGGAAGACGAATACCGCCCCCTGCGCCTGCAGAATGGCCTCTACGTCCAGCGCCATGCGCCCATGCTGCGCATCGCCGTGCCCTACGGCCTGTTCTCCAGCGCCCAGCTGCGCATGCTGGCGCATGTGGCGCGCACCTACGACAAGGGCTACGGCCACTTCACCACCCGCCAGAACATCCAGTTCAACTGGCCGGCGCTGGAAGACGTGCCGGAAATCCTGGCCCAGCTGGCCACGGTGCAGATGCATGCCATCCAGACCTCCGGCAACTGCATCCGCAACATCACCTCCGACGCCTTCGCCGGCGTGGCCGGCGACGAGCGCATCGACCCGCGCCCGTGGTGCGAGATCCTGCGCCAGTGGAGCAGCTTCCACCCCGAGTTCGCCCACCTGCCGCGCAAGTTCAAGTTCGCGGTGAATGGCGCCGAGGAAGACCGCGCGGTGATCCAGGCCCACGACATCGGGCTGGATGTGATCCGCAACGAGGCCGGCGAGATCGGCTTCCGCGTGCTGGTCGGCGGCGGCCTGGGCCGCACCCCCATCATCGGCGAGCAGATCGCCGGCTTCGTGCCGTGGCAGCACATCGTCACCTACTGCGAGTCCATCCTCCGGGTGTACAACCTGCACGGCCGCCGCGACAACAAGTACAAGGCGCGCATCAAGATCCTGGTGAAGGCGCTGGGCATAGAGGAATTCCGCCGCCAGGTGGAAGCGGAATGGGCGCATGTGAAGAACGGCCCCTCCACCCTCACCGAAGCGGAAGTCGCCCGCGTGGCCGCCCACTTCGTCGACCCGGCCTACGAAACCCTGCCGGCCCACGACGCCGCCTATGCCGAAGCCCTGGCCGACAACAAGCCCTTCGCCGCCTGGGCCAGGCGCAATGTGCGCGCCCACAAGGTGCCGGGCTACGCCAGCGTGGTGCTGTCGCTGAAGAAGACCGGCGTGCCGCCGGGCGACATCAGCGCCGAGCAGATGGAGCTGGTCGCCGAACTGGCCGACACCCACAGCTACGGCGAAGTGCGCGCCACCCACCAGCAGAACCTGGTGCTGGCCGACGTGCGCCAGTCCGAGCTGTTCCAGCTGTGGCAGACGCTGCGCGACGCCGGTCTGGCGACGCCCAACATCGGCCTGCTGACCGACATCATCGCCTGTCCCGGGGGCGACTACTGCGCGCTCGCCAACGCCAAGTCCATCCCCATCGCGCAGGCCATCCAGGAGCGCTTCGACGATCTCGACTACCTGTACGAGATCGGCGAGCTGGAACTCAACATCTCCGGCTGCATGAACGCCTGCGGCCACCACCACGTCGGCCACATCGGCGTGCTCGGCGTCGATAAGAACGGCGAGGAGTGGTACCAGGTCACCGTCGGCGGCGCTCAGGGCAACCAAGCCAGCCTGGGCAAGGTCATCGGCCCGTCCTTCGCCGCGCATGAGATGGCGGACGTGGTCAGCTCGCTGATCGAGACCTATGTTGAGAATCGCCACGAGGACGAGCGCTTCATCGATACCGTGCGCCGCCTCGGCATCGAACCGTTCAAGACCAACGTGTACGGCAAGCGCCAGCAGGAAAGGAAGGTGGCCCATGGCTAAAGTGATCCGCAACCGCGTCGTCATCGACGACGCCCGCCAGACCATCCGCCTGGCCGAAGGCGACACGCCGGAAGGCGTCGCCCTCCCTGCCGGCCCGCTGCTGGTGCCGCTGGCGGTATGGCAAGCCCGCGCCGACGAGCTCGCCGCCCGTGGCGATGTCGGCGTCTGGCTGGCGGCTGGCGAAGGCGCCGAGGCCATCGCCGCCGAGCTGCCGCGCCTGGCCGCGGTGGGCGTGCACTTTCCTGCCTTCACCGACGGCCGCGGCTACTCCACCGCCGCCCTGCTGCGCACCCGCTACGGCTACACCGGCGAACTGCGCGCCATCGGCGACGTGCTGCGCGACCAGTTCCAGGCCTATGTGCGCTGCGGCTTCGACACCCTGCAGCCGCCGGAAGGCCGCTACTCCGACGAACAGCTGCAGGCGGCACTGGCCAGCCTGGGCGACATCTCCACGCCTTACCAAGGCGCGGTGGATGAGCCCCGGCCGCTGTGGCTGCGGGCGCAGCGCGGGGTTGCGGCATGAGCGGCGCCGTCAGCCTGCTGCGGCCGCCGCCCAGCAATCCGGCCACCCGCCCGGAACTCACCGACGCACTGCGCGCCAGCGTGGCGGCGAAGGCCGCCGCCGCCCGTGAATTCCTTGCTGCCGTGGCGGCCGAGTTCGGCAGCAATGGCGAGCTCACCTTCGCCAACAGCTTCGGCGCCGAGGACATGGTGCTGACCGACCTCATCCTCGGCGGCAAGCTGCCGATCGAGATCTTCTCGCTGGACACCGGCCGCCTGCCCGCCGAAACCTACACCCTGATGGGCGAGGTCGAGCAGCGCTACGGCAGCAAGCTCAAGGTGTTCTTCCCCGAGTCCGGCGCGGTGGAAAGCTATGTGCGCGAGCACGGCATCAACGCCTTCTACGACTCGGTGGAGCTGCGCAAAGCCTGCTGCCATGTGCGCAAGGTGGAACCGCTGCGCCGCGCGCTGGCGGGCAAGAAGGCCTGGATCACCGGCCTGCGCGCCGCCCAGTCCACCACCCGCAGCGGCCTGCCGCTGCGCGAGTTCGACGCCGGCAACGGCCTGGAGAAGCTGAACCCGCTGGCGGACTGGAGCGAAACCGAGGTGTGGGCCTACATCCGCCTCAACGAAGTGCCTTACAACGCCCTGCATGACCAGTTCTACCCCAGCATCGGCTGTGCGCCCTGTACCCGGGCCATCGCCGTCGGCGAAGATGTGCGCGCCGGCCGCTGGTGGTGGGAAGATCCCGCCTCCAAGGAGTGCGGGCTGCATGTGAAGAAGGGCTGAGGCCCGCCCGCCGGACGAATCATCGACATCGCTGAAATCATGACCACGCTGACCAAACAGACCCTGAGCCACCTCGACTGGCTGGAAGCCGAAGCCATCCACATCCTGCGCGAAGTGGCGGGCCAGTGCGCCAACCCGGCGCTGCTGTTCTCCGGCGGCAAGGATTCGATCTGCCTGCTGCGCCTGGCCGAGAAGGCCTTCCGCCCCGGCCGCTTCCCCTTCCCGCTGCTGCACATCGACACCGGCCACAACTACAAGGAAGTGACCGACTTCCGCGACAAGCGCGCCGCCGAACTGGGCGAGCGCCTGATCGTGCGTTCGGTTGAGGATTCGATGGCGCGCGGCACCGTGGTGCTGAAGTCGCCCACCGAGTCGCGCAACAAGCACCAGTCGGTGACGCTGCTGGAAGCCATCGAGGAGTTCGGCTTCGACGCGTGTATCGGCGGCGCCCGCCGCGACGAGGAGAAGGCGCGGGCGAAGGAGCGGATCATGAGCTTCCGCGACGAGTTCGGTCAGTGGGACCCGAAGAATCAGCGCCCGGAGCTGTGGAACCTGTACAACGCCCGCAGCCACAAGGGCGAGAACATCCGCGCCTTCCCGATCAGCAACTGGACCGAGCTGGACGTGTGGCAATACATCCAGCGCGAGCAGCTGGAGCTGCCCTCCATCTACTTCGCCCACGTGCGGCCGGTGGTGCGCAAGAACGGCCTGCTGCAGCCGGTGACCGAGCTGACCCCGGCCAAGCCGGACGACAAGATAGAGGACGTGCTGGTGCGCTTCCGCACCGTCGGCGACATCACCTGCACCGCGCCGGTGGAGTCGGATGCCGACACGGTGGAGAAGATCCTGGCCGAAACCGCAACGACTACGATCACCGAGCGCGGCGCCACCCGGATGGACGACCAGACCTCCGAGGCGTCGATGGAGCAGCGGAAGAAGGAAGGCTATTTCTGAGCAAGCCCACGGCGATCACCCCCTGAATCTCAAGAAGCGTCGCGCGGGGCATTTGCTCCAGGAGGCCGCGGGACTGGCCCTTCAGGCTCGAACAGTCCTCGCCTCCCTCCGCAAATACCCCGCCCATCTCGTCCAGGTCTGAGCAGCAGCCGTAAAAGCAAAGCACCACAGGCACGAACCCCACCGTTCGCCCTGAGCCTGCCGAAGGGCATAAGCAAGCGCAGACGGCCCCGGTTGCCACAGTGCGCCGGAACCTCGCATCCGGCGCACTGTGGCAACCGGGGCAGACGGGAAGTGCTGGGCGCAGGCGAGGATGGCCCAGGCCGGGCCGCCCGGCAAACGCACTAAACTGAATTGAAGCACTGAAGGAACGATGACCATGTCCGCCCCCGAACAACTGCCCGAAATCGACAACGGCCTGCTGCGCTTCCTCACCTGCGGCAGCGTGGACGACGGCAAGAGCACCCTGATCGGCCGTCTGCTGTTCGACACCAAGACCATCCTCGCCGACACCCTCAACGCCATCGAGAAGACCTCGGCCAAGCGCGGCATGAGCGCGGTGGATCTCTCCCTGCTGACCGACGGCCTGCAGGCCGAGCGCGAGCAGGGCATCACCATCGACGTCGCCTACCGCTACTTCTCCACCGGCACCCGCAAATACATCATCGCCGACGCGCCGGGCCACGAGCAGTACACCCGCAACATGGTCACCGCGGCCTCCACCGCCAACCTTGCCATCATCCTGGTGGATGCGCGCAAGGGCGTGCTCACCCAGACGCGCCGCCACTCCTACCTCGCCAGCCTGGTCGGCATCCCGCACCTGCTGGTGGCGGTGAACAAGATGGACCTGGTGGACTACGACCAGGCGGTGTTCGAGCGCATCAAGGCCGACTACCTGGACTTCGCCGGCAAGCTCGGCATCAAGGACGTGCGCTTCATCCCGCTGTCAGCCCTCAACGGCGACATGATCGTGGACCGCGGCGAGCGGCTCGGCTGGTACGAAGGCCCGACGCTGCTGGAAATCCTCGAAAGCGCGCCGGCCGCCCATACCGAGCAGGCGGAGAGCTTCCGCTTCCCGGTGCAGTACGTATGCCGCCCGCAGGATTCCGCCAACCCCGATCTGCACGACTACCGCGGCTTCATGGGCCGGGTCGAGTCGGGCGAGATCGCGGTGGGCGATACCGTCACCGTGCTGCCCTCCGGGCTCACCAGCAGGGTGAAGGCCATCGAGCTGGGCGCGGTGCAGTTGCCGCGTGCCATCCATGAGCAGTCGGTGACGCTGCTGCTGGAGGACGAGATCGACATCTCCCGTGGCGACATGATCGTCAAGTCCGCCGAAGTGCTGGAGCCGGTGAAGCAGATCGAGGCCACCGTGTGCTGGCTGTCCGAGACGCCGCTACAGCCGGCGCGCACCTATCTCGTCCGCCACACCACCCGCGAAGCCAAGGCCAAGGTCGCCGGCATCGCCTACCGGGTGGATGTGAACACCCTGGCGCAGGAAGCAGCCACCACGCTGGCGATGAACGATATCGCCCGCATCAGCCTGAAGCTGGCCCAGCCGCTGGTGGCCGACCGCTACGCCGACAACCGCGCCACCGGCGCCTTCATCATCATCGATGAAAGCACCAACAACACCGTCGGCGCCGGCATGATCGTCTGAGCTGAGCGCGCCCGGCCGAGCACACAGGCCTCCTGCGGGAGGCCTGTTGCATTCCGGGCCTGCGCCGGGCCATCCCCGAGACCCTCGACCATAATGCCGCCATGAACACCACTACCCCGAACAGCACCCGCCTCGACAAATGGCTGTGGGCGGCGCGCTTCTTCAAGCACCGCACCGCCGCCACCGAGGCGGTGGACGGCGGCAAGGTCAAGCTCAACGGCGCCACGGTGAAACCCGCCCGCGAGGTGAAGATCGGCGACCGGGTGGATGTCACCATCGGTGACGACACCCGCAGCGTGGAAGTACGCGCCATCGCCGAGAAGCGCGGCTCCGCCACCATCGCCCAGACGCTCTACGAAGAGACCGCCGACAGCACGGCCCGCCGCGAGGCCGCCCGCGAATCCCGCCGGCTGGCGGCCACGCCGGGTGCCGACCTGCATGGCCGCCCGACCAAGCGCGACCGCCGCCGCATCGGCCGCTTCACCGGAATCTGATCCCACCGCGATAAGCGGCCGCACGCCCCGCCCCGGTGCGCTCGGCCAGCGCAGCGACTACACTCCGGCCATGACGTCGGCTGCCCGGCCTCCGCCGCAGCCAATGCAGACGGGGACCTAATCATGGTGTCGGCATACGCTGTCCGCCTGATCGGCAAGCTGGCCAGCCTCCTCGGCCTGCTTCTGCTCGCCCTCGGCCCGGCCACCAGCGCGCCACCAGCCGGCCAGGTGCTGGCGCTGCGGGTGGATGGCGTGATCGGCCCGGCAACGGCGGACTTCATCCACCGCGGCCTCGCCCGCGCCCAGGCCGGCGGCTACCTGTTGGTGGTGCTGGAGCTGGACACGCCCGGCGGGCTGGACACCTCGATGCGCGCCATCATCAAGGACATCCTCGCCTCGCCGGTGCCAGTCGCCACCTATGTGCATCCGGAAGGCGCCCGCGCCGCCAGCGCCGGCACCTACATCCTCTACGCCAGCCACATCGCGGCAATGACGCCGGCCACCAACCTCGGCGCCGCCACGCCGGTCGCCATAGGCGGCACGCCTTCGCCCGCGCCCAACCCGCTGACCAGCGATAAAGCCAAGGACGGCAGCGGCAAGGCGCCGGACGACGCCATGGGCGCCAAGGCGGTCAACGATGCCGCCGCCTACCTGCGCAGCCTCGCCCAGCTGCGCGGCCGCGACGCCGATTTCGCCGAGCGCGCGGTGCGCGAAGCCGCCAGCCTGAGCGCCGAAGAGGCCCTCGCCCGCGGCGTCATCGACGTCGTCGCCCCCTCGCTGCCAGCGCTGCTGCGCCAACTGGACGGGCGCGAGGTCGAACTCGCCCAGGGCAAGCTGCGGCTCGCCACCGCCGACGCAGCCATAGACCAGATCGAACCCGACGGCCGCAACCGCTTCCTCGCCCTGCTCGCCAACCCGCAGGTGGCGCTGATCCTGATGATGATCGGCATCTATGGCCTGTTCTTCGAATTCACCTCGCCCGGCTTCGTCGTGCCCGGCGTCGCCGGCGCCATCTGCCTGCTGCTGGCGCTCTACGCCTTCCACCTGCTGCCGGTGAACTGGGCGGGCGTGGCGCTCATCGTGGTCGGCTGCGCGCTGATGGTGGCCGAAGCCTTCGCCCCCAGCTTCGGCGTGCTCGGCATAGGCGGGCTTGTGGCTTTCGTCATCGGCGGGCTGTTCCTGGTGGATGGCGAGCTGCCCGGCTTCGGCATTCCACCGGCGCTCATCGTCGGCCTCAGCCTCGCCAGCGCCGCCCTGCTGTTCGCCCTCGGCGGCTTCGCCGCCCGCAGCCGCAAGCGGCCAGTGGTCAGCGGACGCGAGGAAATGGCCGGCCAGCTCGCCACCGTGGCCGGCCCGGCGGCGGACGGTGGCTATTGGGTACAACTGCGCGGCGAGACCTGGCGCGCCCATGCCGCACAGCCCCTCAACGCCGGCGACCAGGTCCGCATAGACGGAGTGGATGGTCTGACCCTGCAGGTTTCCCCCCTTTCCCCAGTGCAACGGAGTACCTCACCATGATCGAACTGCAGTTCGGACTCGCCCCGCTGCTCATCCTGCTCGTCGCCCTGGCCATCGCCTCGCTGCGCATCCTGCGCGAGTACGAGCGCGGCGTGGTCTTCATGCTGGGCCGCTTCTGGAAAGTGAAAGGCCCCGGCCTCATCTTCGTCATCCCCGGCCTGCAGCAGATGGTGAAGGTGGACCTGCGGGTGGTGACCATGGACGTGCCCAGCCAGGATGTCATCTCCCGCGACAACGTCTCGGTGAAGGTGAACGCAGTGGTTTATTTCCGCGTGGTCGATCCCCAGCGCGCCATCATCCAGGTGGAAAACTACCTGGTCGCCACCAGCCAGCTCGCCCAGACCACGCTGCGCGCGGTGCTCGGCAAACACGAGCTGGACGAGATGCTGGCCGAGCGCGAGAAGCTCAACCTGGACGTGCAGCAGATCCTCGATGCCCAGACTGACTCCTGGGGCATCAAGGTGGCGAACGTCGAGATCAAGCATGTGGACCTCAACGAGAACATGGTGCGCGCCATCGCCCGCCAGGCCGAGGCCGAGCGCGAACGCCGCGCCAAGGTGATCCACGCCGAAGGCGAGAAACAGGCGGCGCAGACCCTGATGGAGGCCGCCGCGATGCTCTCCCGCGAGCCGGCGGCGATGCAGCTGCGCTACCTGCAGACGCTCACCCAGGTCGCCGGTGACAAGACCTCCACCCTGGTCTTCCCGGTGCCGGTGGACCTGCTCGACACCCTGGTGGGCAAGAACCGCAAGGACAAGGGCGAGCCCGTCTGAGCCGCTTCGTGCGCCGCCCGCCCCGACTCACCGCCCTGCTGCCGCGCCCGGCCGGCCCGGCGCTGCGTGCGGCTGTGCTGACCCTGCTGGTGGTGCTCGCCACCCTGGCGCTGGAATGGCTGGCCTGGCGCCAATACCGCGCGGTGGAGATGCGCGAGGCCACCGCCGCTTTCAGCCGCGTCGCCGACCAATCCACCCTGTCGCTGAACCAGCAGCTCAACCACTACCGCAATGCCCTGCTCGCCCTGCGCGCCGCCTACATTGCCGCCGACGGCTTCAGCGTGGAGGAGTTCGCCCGCTACATCCAGATCCTCGGCATGGACCGCGGCCTCTCCGGCCTGCGCGCGCTCGCCTTCAACCGCGCCATCAGCGACGCCGAGCGCGACGCCTATCTGCTCACCGTGCGCCAGCGCAACAAGGGCTATGACCCGATCTACGCCGAGTTCGACATCTACCCGCCGGAGCGCAGGCCCTTCTACCACGTCGCCGAGATGGTGCAGCCGCCGGCCGGCAACCAGCGCTCCCTGGGCTACGACCTGCTGTCCGACGACGTGCGCCAGCGCGCCATCGAGGAAGCCGGCGAACATGGCTTCGCCGCCACGCCGCCGCTACGCCTGCGGCAGGATCCCGACGCGCTGGCGGTGCTGCTGCTCACGCCGGTGCCTGCCCCCAGCCCGGAAGGCAATCTGCGCCCGCCCAATACCCTGGGCGCCTCCTTCGTCGTCACCGACCTGGTGGAGACTGCGCTGTCGCCCGCGCTGCGGCGGCAGTTCAACCTGCGCCTCAGCGACCTCGGCGCCGCCGGCAGCGCCTACGCACAGCCCCAGCCGCTGCTCGACGATGGCTTCCCGCGGGTGCCGGACCTGCGTGCGGTGCGCAGCGAGCTGGTCTTCGGCGGCCGCCGCTGGTTGCTGGAGTTCCACCCGGTACAGCCGCTGACACCGCCGATCGCCCGCCACGAGCTCGCCGCCCTCTTCATCGCCGGCGCGCTGCTGGCCGGCACCGTGGCCTACCTCACCCAGCAGCGCCTGCAGCGCAACAGCCGCGACCATGCGCTGGCGCGGCTGGCCTCCGACTGTGTGCTGCGGGTGGACGCCAGCGGCCATGTGATAGACGCCGACCACACCGCGCTGCGCATCACCGGCCGCAGCGCCCGGCGCTGGCGGAATCTGCCCCTGTGGGCCAGTTGCGCCCCCGGCGCCGACGCCGAGGCCATACGGGCGCTGGTGATGAGCGTGACCGCCGAGCCCACCAGCGGCAGCGCGGAATGCCGGGTGCTGGGCGACGACGGCAAGGAGCGCTGGATTTCCCTGCGCCTGGGCAATCACCTGGAGCACCCCCACCTGCGCTGCCTGCTCGCCCAGCTTTCCAGCATCGCCAAGCGCAAGGCTGCCGAGGCGGAGATCGAACGCCTGGCCTTCTTCGACCCGCTCACCGGCCTGCCCAACCGCCGCCTGCTGGAAGAGCGCGCCGAGCTGACGCTGAGCGCCGCCCGCCGCCAGCCCGGCCACGCCGCGCTGATGGTGATAGACCTCGATGGCTTCAAGACGGTGAACGATGAGGGCGGCCATGCCGCCGGCGACAAGGTGCTGGAGATCGTCGCCGAACGGCTGCAGGCGGCCATCCGCGCCAGCGACACCGCCGCCCGGCTGGGCGGAGACGAGTTCGTGGTGCTGCTGGGTGCGCCGGCCAACGAGGCGGATGTCCGTGCCACCGCGCTGCGCCTGGCGCGCGCCATCGCCCTGCCGGCGGTGGTGCAGGAGCGCGGCTGGACGGTGACCGCCAGCATCGGCATGGCCCTCTACCCGCTGCATGGCACCGATTTCGCCAGCCTGCTGGGCGCCGCCGATGCGGCAATGTACCGCAGCAAGCACGGCGCCAAGGGCCTGCATGTGATGGCGGCCGATCCGGACGAACTGACGGCCTGACGGCCTGCGCTTCAGTCCAGCGCCAGCGCCAGGGGTATCGGCAGCATCGCCAGGCTGAGCAGGTTGCCGACCAGCACCAGCGAAGCCACCTTCTCCGGCTCCTGGCGGTAGCGCTCGGCGAAGATGTAGTTGAGCACCGCCGGCGGCAGGGCGCCGAACACCATCAGCAGCGCCCGCTCCTGCGGCGGCAGATCGATCAGCAGCAACACGCCCCAGACCAGCGCCATGCCGGCGAGCGGACGCAGGACGCCGGTGAGCACGCCCAGGCCGATGGAGCCGAGGCGGGAATCGGTCAGCCGCACGCCGAGCGCGAACAACATCAGTGGAATCGCGATATCGCCCAGCATCTTCACCGCCACCATCAACGGCGGCCACAGTTCGATGTCGGAGAGCCCGACCGCCACGCCGGCGATCGTCGCCGCCACCGAAGGCACCCGCCACAGGTTGCGCAAACGGATGTTGTGGTCCAGCAGCCAGGCACCGAAGGAGAAATGCAGCAGGTTGGAGACGGCGAAGGTGACCACCGCCGGCGCCAGCGCCGCATCACCGAAGGCCAGTACCGCCAGCGGAATGCCGAGGTTCCCGGAGTTGTTGAACATCAACGGCGGCACCAGCGTGCGGATGGACTGGCCGGCGGCGCGGGCAAAGGCCCAGGCGAACAGGCCGGAGCCGATAACCACCACCAGCGTCGCCGCCGCCAGCGGCAGATAGTCGCCGATGCGGGTCTCCCTGCTGGTCAGCGCGGCGAACACCAGGGCCGGCACGAACACATCCATGTTCAGCCGGTTGGCATGGCTGAGGTCCGGCTTCAAGCGGCGGCCAACCAGGTAGCCGAGGGCGGCGATGGCGAACAGGGGGAAGAGGATGGAGACGATGCGGATCAGCATGTTGTTCTTCGTCGTTACCGCCGCCTCTGCAGTGGGCAGCGATTGGGCGGCGGTGGAAAGACGGCCCGGCAAGGCGGGCCGTGGATGAAGAAAGGGACCGGTCTCGCCGGTCCCCGCTTCACTGCTGCGCAGCCCCTGCCGGCCGCGATGGCTCAGAGAATGAAGTGCGCCAGGTCTTCCCGCTGCGCCAGCATGTCCAGCCGGCCGTCCACATAGGCGGCATCCACCTCCAGACGCTCCAGGCCAACGCGGCCGGCCTCGAAGGAAACCTCTTCCAGCAGCTTCTCCATGACGGTGTACAGCCGGCGGGCGCCGATATTCTCCGTCTTCTCGTTCACCTGGAAGGCGATCTGCGCCAGGCGGCGTATGCCCTCCGGCTTGAACTCCACCGCCACCCCGTCGGTGGCCAGCAGTGCCTGGTACTGCCGCGTGAGGCAAGCGTCGGTGCTGGTGAGGATGCGCTCGAAATCTTCCACCGACAGGGAATCCAGCTCCACCCGGATGGGGAAGCGGCCCTGCAGTTCCGGAATGAGGTCGCTGGGCTTGGAAAGGTGGAAGGCGCCGCTGGCGATGAACAGGATGTGGTCGGTCTTGATCATGCCGTACTTGGTGGACACCGTGGTGCCCTCGACCAGCGGCAGCAGGTCGCGCTGTACGCCCTGGCGGGAGACGTCGGCGCCGTGGGCGTCGGAGCGGGCGGCGATCTTGTCCACCTCGTCGAGGAAGACGATGCCGTTCTGCTCGACCGCGCGCAGCGCCTCGGCCTTGACCTCCTCGTCGTTGATCAGGCGGGCGGCCTCCTCGTCGGCCAGCACCTTCAGCGCTTCCTTGATCTGCAGCTTGCGCAGCTTCTTCTTGCCACCGCCAATGTTCTGGAACATGCCCTGGATCTGCTGGGTGAGTTCCTCCATGCCGGGCGGCGCAAAGATCTCGGCCTGCATGCCGGCGACGGCAATCTCGACCTCGATCTCCTTGTCGTCCAGTTCGCCCTCGCGCAGGCGCTTGCGGAATTTTTGCCGGGTGGCGTTATCCGTGGCTGCTTCCGGCTCGGCATTGAAGCCGACCGGCCGCGCAGGCGGCAGCAGCGCGTCCAGCACCCTATCCTCGGCGGCATCCAGCGCGCGGTCGCGCACTACCCGCATGGCACGCTCGCGGCCGTCCTTGATGGCGATCTCGGCGAGGTCACGGATGATGGTGTCCACATCGCGGCCGACGTAGCCGACTTCGGTGAACTTGGTTGCCTCCACCTTGATGAAGGGAGCGTTCGCGAGCCGAGCGAGGCGGCGGGCGATCTCGGTCTTGCCGACGCCGGTCGGCCCTATCATCAGGATGTTCTTGGGCGTGATCTCGCTGCGTAGCGGCTCGTCCACCTGGGCGCGGCGCCAGCGGTTACGCAGGGCGATCGCCACCGCCTTCTTGGCCTTGGCCTGGCCGACGATGTGCTTGTCGAGCTCGGAGACGATCTCCGGCGGGGTCATCTGGGTCATGGCTGCTCGCTCTGTCCGGTGGGCTATTCCAGCACTTCGATGGTGTGGCTCTGGTTGGTGTAGATGCAGAGGTCGCCGGCGATGGCCAGCGACTTCGACACCACTTCGCGCGGCGACAGCTCGGTATTCTCGATCAGCGCCCGCGCGGCGGACTGGGCATAGGCGCCACCGCTGCCGATGGCGACGATGCCCTGCTCCGGCTCCAGCACGTCGCCATTGCCGGTGATGATCAGGGAGTTCTCGCGGTCGGCCACCGCCAGCATCGCCTCCAGCCGGCGCAGCATGCGATCGGTGCGCCAATCCTTGGCCAGTTCCACCGCACTGCGCACCAGGTTGCCCTGGTGCTTGTCCAGCTTGGCCTCGAAGCGCTCGAACAAAGTGAAGGCGTCGGCAGTGCCGCCGGCGAAACCAGCGAGGATATTGCCTTGGTAGAGGGTGCGGACCTTGCGCGCGGTCGCCTTGATGACGATGTTGCCCAAGGTGACCTGGCCGTCACCGCCGAGGGCGACGCGATTGCCCCGGCGCACCGACAGGATGGTGGTGCCGTGATACTGTTCCATGCGTTTTTCCTTGCCTGAGGGGCGCCCCGGCGCGCCGGCTGCACTAGATGCGCAGCGTGACCTGAGCCACCTGATCGACGCCCATGACCCGCAGCAGCGCGGCGACCATGGCGTTCACATTCTGGAGTTCGACGAGTTTACCCTGAGCCTGCAGGGTGGCGAGGATGTTGAACAGGGTGCCGGCGCTGACGAAGTCCAGCCGGCGCAGGCGCCCGCAATCCACGCTGACGTTGCGGCGGTCGCCGGCAAAAGCCGCCAGGCGCTTGATGGCATCGTTGGAGGCACCGACCAGTTCCCCCTCCAGGCGGAAACCCTCGTCGCCTCCGGCCGGGGCTGCCGGCGCAGCCAGGCCGGCGGTGGAGACCGCAGCCCGCATCTGCTCGCGGCCCTCCCAGGACGGCGGCGACTCCTCGAAGGTGATGGCGTAATCCACCGCGATTTGCTCGAAGCGCTCCTGCTCGCCGGTGTGCTGCAACAACTCCAGCAGCAGCAACCACATGTCGCGGCTCTCCGCCTTGCCCGGCGCGATCTGCCCAGCCAGCATGTTGGCCATGGAGGCGCCGTTGAGCAGCGCCACCTTGACCCGGTCCGCCGCCAGGCTGGCCAGCGTCTGGCGCAGCAGGGTACAGCCCGTCTCGTCCACCGCCCGCAGCTTGCCCAGGTCGATGCGCACCCCGCCGCTCTTGCGGCCGATCACGCCGATCTGCTGGAACTGGGTGGCCGCCTGCCCGGAGAGGCTGCCGGCGAGATTCACCAGCGGCAACCGGTCGCCCTGCCGCACCGACGGCTGCGACGACAGATCCAGCCAGGGCGGAGGCGACCGTTCGAAGCGGGTCGCGTAATCCAGTACCCGCGACTCGAACTTGTCGCGCTGGCCCGTGAGCCGGTATAGATCGAGCAACATCATCCACAGGCCTTCGCCCGCCGTGTTGTGAGCTTCGTCCAGGATGGAAGCCAGCACCTTCTCCGCCTCGCTGTTGTTGCCATTGGCGTAGAGGACGGCCGCCTCCTCGTAGATGGCGCCTATTCCGCTGCCCACCTCCTGCACTTCCACCAGTTCGGCACACTGCGCCAGGGCCCTGTTCGCATCGCCGCCGGAGAAGTCCAGCGTGGACAGCTCGGTACGCGGCGGCTGGGTCTGCCTGCCGCCCTTGTCGGGACGAACCCCGGCCTGCTCCCTCGGCGGGGAGGCGGCGGGAGTCTTCTTGCCGAAAAAGGAGAGTGCCACGTGGAAACCTGTCTGCTGACCGAAGGTGTATGAACATACGACCGTGGGCCAAGGATAGCATTCCCTCCACCCCCTTGCGCCGGCCGGCCTTCAGCACTTGCGGCAAAAATCCGCCCGCGCCGCATTTACGTTTTGCAATACAAGCCGGCGTGAAATCGTCCAGATGTAGGGACGCCAGCTCAGCTAGAATGTTGCGATGCACACTTCTTCAGCTCCCGCCCTGCCCGCACCCGCGCGGGAGTTCGTGCTGCCCGTCCGGGTGTATTACGAAGATACCGACGCCGCTGGCGTGGTCTATTACGCCAACTACCTCCGTTTCTGCGAACGTGCCCGCACCGAATGGCTGCGGGCGCTGGGCTTCGAGCAGCAGTTGCTGCGTACCGAAACCAACCTGGTTTTCGTCGTGCGCTCCGTCCAGGCCGAATACTTGTCACCCGGATTGCTGGACGATGCGTTAGAGGTCGTGTCCACGCTCGGGAACCTTGGCCGGGCGAGTATCACTTTCGTGCAGAAGGTGGTGCGCGGCCAGGAACTATTGTTTGAAGCACGCGTCCTCATCGCCTGCGTGGACTGGAACAAGAAGAAAGCGGCCGCCATCCCTGCCGCGATACGCAACCGACTCGAACAACTCTCGCCAGCATGACCGTCTCTCAAGACCTCTCCATCCTCAGCCTGATCACCCAGGCCAGCGTCCTCGTCCAACTCGTGATGGCCTTGCTGGCCACACTCTCGCTGGTGTCCTGGTACTGGATCTTCCGCAAGTGGTTCCAGATCCGTGCCGCGCGCAGCAAGACCAACGAATTCGAGCGCGACTTCTGGAGCGGCGGCGATCTCAATGCGCTGTTCCAGTCCGCCTCCGCCGCACGCCACCATTCCGGTGGCCTGGAGCGCATCTTTGAATCCGGCTACCGCGAGTTCACCAAGCTGCGCGCCAAGAGCCACGACCAGAGCGCCACCATAGACGGCGCCCGCCGCGCCATGCGGGCAACCTATCAGCGCGAGGTCGATGACCTGGAAGCCCACCTGGCTTTCCTCGCCTCGGTCGGCTCGGTATCGCCTTACATCGGCCTGCTGGGCACCGTGTGGGGCATCATGAACGCTTTCCGCGGCCTGTCCAACGTCGGCGCGGCCACCCTCGCGCACGTCGCGCCGGGCATCGCCGAGGCGCTGGTCGCCACTGCCATCGGCCTGTTCGCTGCGATTCCCGCTGTCGTCGCCTACAACCGCTTCGCCCACGACATCGATCGCATCGGCATCCGCTTCGAGAGCTTCATGGAAGAGTTCTCCAACATCCTGCAGCGCCATCTGCGCTGAAAGCGGTTGGGGTCGGAAAGATGCGCCAACGCCGCCTAATGAACCAGATCAACGTCGTGCCCTACATCGACGTGATGCTGGTACTGCTGGTGATCTTCATGGTCACCGCCCCCATGGTCCAGCCGGGCAACATCGACGTGCCCTCCGCCGGCGCGCTCAGTACGCCGCCGGCTGAGGCCATGGTCATCGAGGTAAAGGCGGACGGCTCGATGGCCCTGCGCCAGACGAGCAATGCTTCGCCTCGCCCGGTCACCCATCTCGAGTTCCAGCGTGCGCTGCGCGAAGCCCTCGCGGCCAATCCGGAGCAGCCCTTCCTGGTTGCCGCCAGCAAGGAGTTGCAGTACCAGAAAGTCATCGACGTCCTCGAAGCAGCGCGAGAAATCGGCGTCAGGAAAATCAGCCTGCAGACCGAGGCAGGCAGCCGGGGCCGATGAACGAGCGCGACATTCCCCGGGATCACCCCGGGAAGTGGGCTTCCATAGGATTGACGGTCGCGGTCCACGTCGGACTGGCGCTGTTCCTGTTCTTCGGCGTGCGCTGGCAGAGCGAGCCGCCTGCATCGCTGGAGGTCGAACTGGCCGCCGCACCGCCACGTTCGGCGCCCACGCCCGCGCCGCAGCCCGAGCCCAAACCGGAGCCCCCCCCGCCTCCGGAGCCCGAACCCAAGCCCCAGCCGCGGCCGGAGCCGCCCAAGCCGGCACCGCAGCCTGAGCCCAAGCCCGCGCCCAAACCGGATATCGCCACCAAGGCGCCGGAAAAAAAGCCTGAGCCCAAACCCGAGCCCAAACCGGAACCGAAGAAGCCGGAGCCCAAGCCAGAACCTAAAAAGCCGGAACCGCCCAAGCCCGAGCCGAAGCCGGAACCCAAGCCGGAGCCGAAGAAGCCCGAGCCCAAGCCTGCGCAGCCGCCCAAGGACGACCACATGGCGAAGCTGCTGGATCAGACGCTGGCCCAGACCAATGAGCGCGCCCAGCTCGAAAAGCTGATGCGTGATGAAGCCGCGCGCGCCAGCGCGGCCCGCAACCGTGCGGCCGGCGATGCCTACCAGAACGCGATCCGCACCAAGGTCCGCGGCAACCTGTTGCGCCCACCCGGCCTGAGCGGCAACCCCGAAGCGGTATTCGAGGTCGACCAGCTGCCCAGCGGCGAGGTGCTGAACGTCACACTGAAACGCAGCTCCGGTATTCCTGCCCTGGACGAAGCCATCGAACGCGCCATCCGTCGCTCCAGCCCGCTGCCTTTGCCGGAATCAAGGGAACTTTTCCAGCGCACGCTTGAACTGAAATTCAGGCCGTTGGAGGAATGACGGAAACGGTTCGCTATAATTCGCATCCTGAATACGCCATGAACAAGACGCTCCACGCCCTTCGCCTCATCCTGGCCACCGCGCTCGCCGCCCTGTCGCTGGCGGCCCATGCCCAGCTCTCCATCGAGATCACCGGAGCGGGCGCTGCCCGCTTCCCGGTCGTCGTGCCCATCTTCGAAAACGAGAGTGCGCTGCCGCGCGGCGTCTCCGACATCGTCAAGGCCGACCTGGAGCGCAGCGGCCTGTTCAACCTGGTGGATATCGGCCCGCTGTCGCTGCCCGAATCCCGCGTGCCCGATCTCGCCGACCTGCGCTCCCGGGGGGCGGATGCCGCCCTTGCCGCCAGCGTGATCCCGCAGCCCGACGGCCGCTACGAGATCCGCTTCCGCCTCTTCGACACCCAGAAGCAGCAGGAAATCGGCGGCCAAGTGCTGCGCATGGCACCGGCGCAGAACCGCCTCACCGCACACCGCATCGCCGACTTCATCTACGAGAAGCTCACCGGCCTGCCCGGTTACTTCTCCACCCGCATCGCCTACGTGGTGAAGAGCGGCGCCCGCTACGAGCTGCAGATCGCCGACGCTGACGGCGCCAACCCGCAGGCGGCGCTGGTGTCGCGCGAGCCCATCATCTCCCCGGCCTGGTCGCCCGACGGTCAGCGCCTGGCCTACGTCTCTTTCGAGCAGAAGAAACCCATCGTCTACGTCCACACGCTTGCCACCGGCCAGCGCCAGGTCGTGGCCAACTTCAAGGGCTCCAACTCAGCCCCGACCTGGTCACCCGACGGCCAGCAACTGGCGGTGGTGTTGACCAAGGACGGCCTGTCGCAGCTCTATGTGTTGTCGGCCGATGGCTCCGGCGTTCGCCGCCTGGCCACCTCCTCCGGCATCGACACCGAACCGGCCTGGGCGCCGGACGGCCAGTGGATCTACTTCACCTCCGATCGCGGCGGCAGCCCGCAGATCTATCGCATTCCGACCAGCGGCGGCAGCGCCCAGCGGGTTACCTTCGAAGGCACGTACAACGTCACGCCGCGCCCGTCCGCAGACGGCCGCCTGCTCGCCTTCATCACCCGCAACAACGGTCGCTTCCAGGTGGCGGTCCAAGACCTGACCACCCGCCAGACCACGATCCTCACCGATTCGACGCGAGACGAATCGCCCAGCTTCGCCCCCAACGGCCGCATGATCCTCTACGCCTCCGAAAGCGGCGGCAGAGGCATACTTGCGGCCGTTTCGTCCGATGGCCGGGTGAAACAGCGTCTTTCGGTGCAGGCCGCGGATGTGCGGGAACCCGCCTGGGGCCCCGCGCAGAAGCAATAACGCTGCTGTCTGTCCAACATAAGACGAACTGGAGAAACATCCATGAAGCAACTCGTTCTGCCCGCTCTACTCGCCGCTCTGCTCGCCGCGTGCTCCAGCACCGGCGGCCCCGAGCAAACTGGTGCCAAGGTCGAAGATCGCGCCGGCTCCGGCTCCGGTGTCGCCACCGTGACCGCGCCGCCCTTGTCCGGCTCCGGCATCGCCGCCCTCACTGACCCGAACAACATCCTGTCCAAGCGCAGCGTGTTCTTCGACTTCGACAGCTTCGTCATCAAGGCCGAAGCAAAGCCGCTGGTCGAAGCCCACGCCCGCTTCCTGGTCCAGAACCCGCAAATGCGCATCCTGATCCAGGGCAACACTGACGAACGCGGCAGCCGCGAGTACAACCTGGCCCTCGGCCAGAAGCGTGCCGACGCCGTCAAGCAAGCGCTGCAACTGCTGGGCGCCAAGGAAGGCCAGATCGAGTCCGTGAGCCTGGGCGAAGAGAAGCCGCGCTGCACCGAAAGCACCGAAGCTTGCTTCGCGCAGAACCGCCGTAGCGACATCCTGTACTCGGGCGAGTTCTAAGATGAAGCGCCTCGTGCCGCTGGTGGCGCTACTCGCACTGTCGTCGGCCGGACCCGCCCATGCGGGTCTGTTCGACGACGCCGAGGCGCGTCGTCAGATCGTCGAAATGCGACAGGACCTGGAAAGCCAGATCGCCACGGCCCGCAACGGCCAGCTCGAACTCGCCAACCAGAACCAACAACTTCGCGACGAGGTGGCCCGCTTGCGCGGACAACTCGAAGTGGTGCTGAACGAAGTCGAATCGCTCAAGCAGCGCCAACGCGATTTTTATGTCGACCTCGACAACCGGCTGAGGCAGCTGGAAACGGTCGCGGCCACCCAGCAGGCGCAAGCGCAGGCTCCGGTGGATCCCGCGGCCGAATCCGCCGAATACGAAGCAGGCCTGAACCTGCTGAAGGAAGGCAAGGCGCGTGAAGCGCTGGCCGCCTTCGATGCCTTCATAGGCAAGCACCCCGCCAGCAGCTTCCTGCCCGGCGCCCACTTCTGGGCCGGCAACGCAGCCCTGCAGGCCAAGGAGGTTTCCGCAGCCTCCAACCACTTCAACACCGTTCTAGGCAAGTGGCCCAACGATGCCATGGCGCCGGACGCCATGCTCGGCCTGGCGAACAGCCAGCAGGCCATGGGCGATGCCCGGACCAGCCAGCGGACCTTGCAGTCGCTGGTGGAACGCTACCCGAGCAGCAACGCCGCGCAAACGGCCAAGCAACGCCTCGGCAAGCGCTGATCATGGCGGTATCGACGGCGGCTCCGGCCGCCGCCAAGCTTCGCATCACGGAAATCTTCGCCTCGGTTCAGGGCGAATCGACCCGCGTCGGCCTTCCCACCGTTTTCGTCCGTCTCACCGGCTGTCCGCTGCGCTGTGTGTGGTGCGACACCGCCTACGCCTTCCAGGGCGGCAAGGGCCGTGATGTGGCCTCGGTACTGGAAGAAGTCGCCAGCCACGGCCTGCTGCACGTCTGCGTTACCGGCGGCGAACCGCTGTCGCAGAAGGCCTGTCCGACCTTGCTCACCGCCTTGTGCGACGCCGGCTACTCGGTGTCGCTGGAGACCAGCGGCGCGCTGGACATCTCGGCGGTCGATCCGCGGGTTTCCCGCATCATGGACCTGAAGGCCCCTGGTTCCGGCGAAGAGGCCAAGAACCGCTACGACAACATTCCCTTCCTGAATGCCTCGGACGAAGTGAAGATCGTCCTCGCCGACGCTGCGGACTACGAGTGGGCGAAGGCGCGTATCGCCGAGCATGCGCTCACCCGCCGCTGCACCGTGCTGCTGTCGCCGGTGGCCGGTGATCTCGACCCGGCGGACCTGGCGGAATGGATAGTGCGCGACCGCCTGCCGGTGCGCTTTCAACTACAGTTGCACAAGATCCTGTGGAACGACGCCCGCGGCCGCTAAGCCCGCCAGGCGCCGCAGCACGACACGGAACCCCTCCCATGACAGACAAGCAGCGCGCCGTCGTCCTCCTTTCCGGCGGCCTGGATTCCGCTACCTGCCTCGCCATTGCCCGCGACATGGGGCTGGAGACTTACGCCCTGTCCGTTTCCTACGGCCAGCGCCACGCCGCCGAGCTGACCGCCTCCAAACGCGTCGCCGACGCCCTGGGCGCCAGGGAGCATCGCCTCGCCCGCGTCGGCCTGGGCCAGTTCGGCGGCTCCGCGCTCACCGATCCGTCCATCGCGGTGCCGGAGGACGTCGAGGCAGACGGCATCCCGGTCACCTATGTGCCGGCGCGCAACACCGTCATGCTGTCCATCGCGCTGGCCTGGGCGGAAGTGCTGGACGCGCGGCACATCTTCGTCGGCGTCAATGCGGTGGATTACTCCGGCTATCCCGACTGCCGCCCGGCATTCATCAAGGCCTTCGAGACCATGGCCAACCTGGCGACCAAGGCAGGCGTCGAAGGCAACGGTGTCACCATCCATGCGCCGCTGATCGACCTCTCCAAGGCCGACATCATCCGCCGCGGCACCGCCCTGGGCGTGGATTACAGCCTCACGGTCTCGTGCTATCAGGCGGATGACAACGGCCGTGCCTGTGGCCGCTGCGATGCCTGCCGCCTGCGCCGCGCCGGCTTCGAAGCTGCCGGCCTCAGCGACCCCACACCCTACCAGCCGCGCAACCTCTGACACGCTGCAGAGAGCCGCAAGGCGCCTGGCCGGCGGCCTCCGACAAGCAGCCCAGCCAGATCAGGCCGCGCAAAGATCGCCGCCTGCGTGGCGATGCCCGCTAGAATCCCGGCCTGTTCACAATCCTCCGCCGCATCATGGAAGACGCTCTGGTCTCCCCCGCCACCATCGCCTGGCTCGCCTTCGCCATCGGCGGCCTGTTCGGCTTCATCGGCAACAAGACCCACTTCTGCACGCTGGGCGCCGTCTCCGACATCGTGAACATCGGTGACTGGGGCCGCATGCGCATGTGGCTGCTGGCCATCGCCACCGCCATCCTCGGCACCGCAGCCCTGCAGTTGGCGGGCCTGTTCGATCCGGCGAAGACCATCTACACCGGCAGCAGGCTGATCTGGCTGTCCCACATCGTCGGCGGCCTGTTGTTCGGCACCGGCATGGTGCTGGGCTCCGGTTGCGGCAGCAAGACGCTGATCCGCCTGGGTGGCGGCAATCTCAAGTCGCTGGTGGTCTTCACCTTCCTTGCAATCGGCGCATCGATGACCCTGCGTGGCCTCACTGGCGTGTGGCGGGTACGCTTCCTTGACCCGGTGAATGTGGAGCTTGGCCACGCCCAGACCCTACCCGCCTTCCTGTCCGCCGCCGGCATGGCGCCGGAGACTGCGGTGATGCTCGCGGCGGGCGTGGCCGCCATCGTTCTGCTGGTCTTCGCGTTGGGCCGGCGCGACGCCTGGCGCAGCGACATCCTGCTCGGAGGCCTGGGGGTGGGTGCGCTCATCATCGCCTGCTGGTATGTCACCGGTCACATCGGCTACGTCGCCGAGCACCCCGAAACGCTGGAAGAGGCCTTCGTCGGCACCAACAGCGGCCGCGCCGAGTCCCTGACCTTCGTCGCCCCGCTGGCCTACACGCTGGAGCTGCTGCAACTGTGGAGCGACGCCAGCCGCATCGTCACCTTCGGCATCGCCAGCGTGCTCGGCGTGGTCTGCGGCTCGGCCCTGTGCGCACTGCTCGGCCGCAGCTTCCGCGTGGAGAGCTTCCGCGATCCAGCCGACCTCGTCCGCCATATCCTCGGTGGCCTGCTGATGGGCATTGGAGGGGTCACAGCGGTGGGCTGCACGATAGGCCAGGGGCTTTCCGGCCTCTCCACGCTGGCGCTGGGCTCCATTCTCACCACCGCGGCCATCATCACCGGGGCGATCGTCACGATGAAGGTGCAGTACTGGCTGATGATGCGCGAGGCCTGAGCCCAGGCCAATCGCTTGACCTCCTTCCTGGCAGCACCTATACTGCCGCGCTCGTTTTTGGGTCGGTAGCTCAGTCGGTAGAGCAGCGGACTTTTAATCCGTTGGTCGCGAGTTCGAGCCTCGCCCGACCCACCAGAATGCAGAAGACAGCGCCTTGGCTCACCGCCCTGGCGCTGTTTTTCTTTGCAGGCCCGGCCTCACTTGCCACCGGCAGCAAGTGCGTGAAATCCGTCACGTCGGCGCGGCCGTGGTGATTGATCCTGAGCGCGTCTCGGTAAATCTTATGGCATGAAACAGAATTTGCTCGCCCTTGCCCTGACGCTTGCCATCGGCTGCGGGCTAGGCCTGTATATCTGGCATGACTACGAGAACACCCGGGCTGAACTCGCCGGGCAACAACCGGCCACCCTCCAGGGGCAAGCCTCCGCAGGCGCGCCTGAAGCGCCTATCGGCACGCCCAAGCCTTACCCGCAGCCGCCACGGCACCACGCCAATGGCCTTTATCGCTGCGACAGGCAGGGAGCCGTCACCTACCAGGACGAACCCTGCCCACGGGATGCGAAACAGGCTGAGGTCGAGAACGGCTCCCTGAACGTGGTTACGAGAACGGCTCCCGTCCAGCCGACGCGGGCCGCCTCGACCGGGGGCGAGAAGGTGGGACTCATCGCGCGAGCCGACGAAGCCTGGTTTGGAGAGAGAAACAGTGCCGAATGCGCCTCGCTGCGACTGCGGATAGCACGCATCGACGACAACGCCCGCCGCTATTCCACCGAGCCACTCAAGGAGGAGCGGCGAAAAGCCGTACGACGGAAATATGACTTGGGCTGTTCCGAGTTCGACTGAACCGGTGACCCGCTACTTGCCCCCTTGAGGGATATCCCCGCACGGGGGACCGGGGGCGGTGGAGGACGGACGGCCGCGAGACAACGCGCCGGATTTGATTTGATCGGAGTCCGTCCGCAGGCGGGCCGGCTACCATGCCCGTAACGGGGCATGACGAGAATCCGCCCTGCCGCCTGGCGACAGGGTGGCGCGGGCGGAAACAGGGCGCCGGCAAGCGCTCATCCAGAAGGAGAAGCATCGTTGGGAATCGAGTTGGGCGTGCCGCCGGCCTCGCTGTTCAGCAGCGTGTCCCTCTTCCTGCTGCCGGTGACCATCGCCTGCGGCGGCTCGCTGCTGGCGGCCATCGGTGCGGCGCAGCTACTGGGGCTTCGGCGCAAGCCGCATGAGGAGCAGCGGGTGATGATCGCGCTGTTCGCCGCCATCGGCATGCTCAGCTTCGCGGTAGGCTGGATACTCCTGCATTGACCGCCCCGCCCCGGCCTCAGCGGATACGCTTCGCCCTGCGCTTCTTCACCACCGCGGCGATGTAGCTGTATAGCCCGTAGCCGCTGCGCGCCAACCGCGCCATCTCGGTAACGCTGCCCGCTCCCACGCTGCCTTTGGTGAAGAGATAGGCCGAACCGTCGTCATACTCGACGACGATCTCTCCCTCACCGATCTCGTATCCGGTGATACTCGAACGGCCGCTGAGGTTCTGATATCGCTCCATCTGGTGTCCCCCGGATATTCAGCAATATGTCAGCGCAAAGCGCGGCGGGGAGTATATACCGTTCAGATTGCAGAAAATGACAGAGACGTTACCCGCAACGGGGCGAAGTATTCCGCAGCCCGCGTATGGCATTTCCGATGAGGGGAGGACGCCGCCCCGCACAGGAGCGCTCTTGCCCCGGGCATGCTCCACGCATCTCAGGCTGGAACAGCTCCCGCCCGAACCATCGGCGCCGGCCTGCTAGGATTCAGGCAAGCGGCGGCGACCGACCCGCAACCGCCCTTCCCCGGAAGAAGGAGATCCTGAATGACGACAACGAAGGAATTCGACAGCCTGCTCCCCGCCAACTGCTCCGACCGCCGCAGCTTCATCACCACCGTGGCCGCCGCCGGCTTCGCCCTCGCGGTGCAACCGGTACAGGCACAAACGGTGATCAGCACCGGCAGCGACAACCTGGAGGCCGGCAATGCGGGCATCCCGGTCGAAGGGGGCGCCCTGCCCATCTACTACGCCCGCCCCGCGCAGGCCGCCGGCAAGCTGCCCACGATACTGGTGGTGCAGGAAATCTTCGGCGTGCACGAATACATCCGCGATGTCTGCCGCCGCTTGGCCAAGCTGGGCTATCTGGCGATTGCGCCCGAGCTGTACTTCCGCCAGGGCGACCCGGCCAAGCTGGACAACGTCGGCGCCATCCTGGAGAGCATCGTCTCCAAGGTACCGGACGCGCAGGTACTTGCGGACCTGGATGCCACCGCCGCCTGGGCGTTGGGCAAGGGCGGCGACGCCGGCCGGCTGGCGATCACCGGCTTCTGCTGGGGCGGCCGCATCACCTGGCTCTATTCCGCCCACAACCCCAAGGTCAAGGCCGGCGTCGCCTGGTACGGCAAGCTGGATGGCGCCCCTTCCGCGCTCACGCCCCGGCACCCGCTGGACATCGCCGGCAGTCTGCGCGCGCCGGTGCTCGGCCTCTATGGCGGCCAGGACCAGGGCATCCCGCTGCACGACGTGGAGGCGATGCAGGCGGAGCTGAAGAAGGCAGGCGGCAAGAGCGAGATCATCGTCTATCCAGACGCGCCCCATGCCTTCCATGCCGACTATCGGCCCAGCTATCGCAAGGAGGCGGCCGAGGATGGCTGGAAGCGCCTGCAGGCGTGGTTCCGGGCTCACGGCGTTTAGCACATAGGCATTAGTCCGGCAGTCCCCGCGGCGGGGCGGCCGGCGTGGTCCGTGCACGATGGCACGGCGGGCGATCTAAAGTTCTTTTTAGTCGGCGTCGTAAAGTGTTAAGAAGGTGCCCGCAGCCTTAGTACCACAAGGAAACGGTTGCTCACCCGAACATACAACCGCGCGTACAGGCCATGAAAACGATCTTCCTCGTCGACGACTCCGCCACCATCCTGCTGTCCATCTCCAACATCCTCGGCAAGGCCGGCTACGGGGTGGAAAAGGCGCCCAACGCCCTCGACGCCCTCAAGAAATTCCAAGCGGGAGTGAAGGTCGATCTGCTGATCACCGACCTCAACATGCCGGGCATGAACGGCATCGAGTTCATCAAGGAGGTGCGCAAGCTCACCCCCTACCGCTTCATGCCCATCCTGTTCCTGACTACCGAATCGCAGCAAGCCAAGAAGGCCGAAGCCAAGGCCGCCGGCGCTTCCGGCTGGATCGTGAAGCCCGCCTCGGCGGATGAACTCCTCAACACGATCAAGCTGGTCATGCGCTGAGATGCCACTTCACACCCTACTGCGCCGCTCCATCATCGTCTTCGCCACCGTCGCCGCGGTGGCGGGGCTGACGGTGTTCCTCCTCAACGAATGGTTCCATGCCCACTTCCTGCCATCGGTGGGGCTGGCCCAGCCTTTCGGTGACGCGATCGGCACGGTACTCATCGTCAGCGTGGCCTACCTCGGCCAGCGGCTGGCGTCCCTCGCCTTCTTCCGCGACCACATGTACGGCTTCGCGACCTCGCAGGAACAGTTGCAGCACACCTCCAGCAACGTTTCCTCGGTGTCGGACGAAGTGGTCAAGGAGCTGCGCGCGGTGCCCACCTTCAACGACGTGCTGCGCGGACAGCTGGACAGCGTGATCCAGCAGACCGAGCTCGCGGCCTACCAGATCACCGAACGGCTGCAGGCCATCGACGGCGTGGTCGGCAACCTCAATCACTTCGTCGCCACCAGCTCGTCCGAATCCAACCAGATGGCGCACGACTCGGAAGAGCACATCGCCAACAACCAGAAACTGATCGGCGAGATGCGGCAGTACATCGAGAACCGCATCGCCGAAGCGGCCGAGGACCAGGCCCGCATCGCCAAGGTGGTAGGTGAAGCACGCGAGCTGGAAGCCCTCACCCGGCTGATCAAGGACATTGCCGCGCAGACCAACCTGCTCGCCCTCAACGCGGCCATCGAGGCGGCGCGTGCCGGCGAAGCCGGCCGCGGCTTCTCGGTGGTGGCCGACGAAGTGCGCAAGCTCTCGGCCGAGACGGAGAAGGCGGTCATCGCCATCAACCGCGGCATCCAGGGCGTGGCCAGCACCATAGAGACGCAGCTGCAGGAAAAACTCTCCGCCAACAACCTGGACCGCGAGCAGGCCGCCCTCAGCCAGTTCGCGGACCAGCTCACCGATCTCGGCCACAGCTACGAAGAGATCCTGCTGCACCAGGGCAAGGTCATCGAAACCGTGGGCGCCAGCAGCCAGGAACTGGCGCAGATGTTCATGGATGCGCTCGCCAGCGTGCAGTTCCAGGACGTGACCCGGCAGCAGATCGAGCAGACCTCCGAGGCCCTGCAGCGGCTGGACCAGCACCTGGACCAGCTGGCCGAGCGGCTGGTGCAGGCCGAGAACCCCGACTTCCGCTACACCCCGCTGTCCGTACACCTGGAGGAAATCTACGCCCGCTACGTGATGGACCAGCAGCGCAACACCCACAACGAATCCCTCCACCAGTCGGACTCCTCGGCCGGCGGCGGTTCCAAGGTCGAACTTTTCTGAGTTCTCCGCCATGAGCAAAGCCACGACTGGCTGCCAGCGCCTGGCGATCGTCGACGACATGACGATCTACAACGCCGCCGCCCAGAAACAAACCCTGGTCGAAGCCCTCTGCGGCTGCGACGAACTCGAGCTGGACCTCTCGACTGTCGGCGAGATCGACACCGCCGGCTTCCAGCTGCTCATCCTGGTCAAGCGCGAAGCGCGACGGCTGGGCAAGCAGGCCCGCATCGTCGCCCACAGCCCGGTAGTGCGGGAGACGGTGGACTTCTTCAACATGGCCGCCGATTTCGGCGATCCCATGCTGATTCCCGCTCAAGAAGGCTGAGGCGCCCGCGATCATGGATGAAATCACCACAGTCTTCGTCACCGAGAGCCGCGAACAGCTCGCGGCCATGGAAGCGGCCCTGCTGGAGCTGGAGAACGCCCCCGGCGATGCGGACACGCTGAACGCCATCTTCCGCTCGGCGCACACCATCAAGGGCGGCGCCGGCGTTGTGGAATGCGGCTTCATCGTCGCCTTCACCCACGTGGTCGAGAACGCGCTGGACAAGCTGCGCAACGGCGAGATCGCCGTCGATGGCGACCTCGTCGCCGTGCTGCTCGCCTGTTCCGACCACATCAACGCCCTGCTGGACGTGCTGGAATCCGGCACGCCGGCGCCCGCCGCCGACCTCCAGGCCGACGGCGACGCCCTGCTGGACCGCCTGCAGCGCGGCTGGCTGAGCGGGGAAGGCAAGCAATCCGGCGGCAGCACCCCGCCCGCTACCAGCGACGGCACGGTGGAAAGCAGCGGCGGCGGCGTGGTGGAAACCGACTGCTGGCACATCTCCCTGCGCTTCGGCCAGGATGTACTGCGCCAGGGCATGGACCCGCTGTCCTTCCTGCGCTACCTCACCTCGCTCGGCACCATCGTCCGTCTGGAAACCCTTGCAGATGCCATGCCGGCGGCAGACGACATGGACCCGGAAGCCTGCTACCTCGGCTTCGAGATCCATTTCGCCTCCAGCGCCGACAAGGCCGCCATCGAGCGGGTGTTCGACTTCGTGCGCGACGAGTGCACCCTGCACATCCTGCCGCCGCGCAGCCGCCTGGCCGACTATGTCGCCCTGATCAAGGCGCTGCCGGAAGATCCGATGCGCCTGGGCGAAATCCTGGTGCGGGTGGGCGCGCTGACCCAGGCCGAGCTGGACGTCGGCCTGGCCGCGCAGCAGGCACCGGAAGCCGCTGCCGCCGAGGAAACCGCGGCACCGCTGCCGCTGGGCGAGATACTGGTGGAACAGCAGGTCGTCCAGCCCGAGCTGGTCGAAGCCGCGGTGGTGAAGCAGAAGCAGGTCGGCGAGAAGAAAGCCGCCGAGGCGCGGCTGATCCGCATCCAGGCCGACAAGCTGGACGCGCTGATCGACCTCGTCGGCGAACTGGTGATCGCCGGCGCCGGCGTGAACCTGCTGGCCGCCCGCTCCGGCCTGGCCGAACTCACCGAGGCCACCTCGGTGATGAGCCGGCTGGTGGAGAGCATCCGCGATTCCGCGCTGCAGTTGCGCATGGTGCAGATCGGCGAGACCTTCAACCGCTTCAACCGGGTGGTGCGCGACGTTTCCAAGGAGCTGGGCAAGGACATCGAGCTCGTGGTGAGCGGCGCCGAGACCGAGCTGGACAAGAGCGTGGTCGAGAAGATAGGCGACCCGCTGATGCACCTGGTGCGCAATGCCATCGACCACGGCATCGAACCGGCCGAGGCACGCGCCGCCGCCGGCAAGCCGGAGCGCGGCCGCCTGTCGCTGAACGCCTGCCATGACTCCGGCAGCATCGTCATCGAGGTGTCCGACGACGGCGGCGGCCTCAACCGCGAGAAGATCGCCCGCAAGGCGGTAGAGCGCGGCCTGGTGCCTGCCGGCCACCCGCTGAGCGACCAGGAGGTCTACAACCTCATCTTCGAGCCCGGCTTCTCCACCGCCGACAAAGTTTCCAACCTGTCCGGCCGCGGCGTCGGCATGGACGTGGTCAAGCGCAACATCCAGAGCCTGCGCGGCCGGGTGGAAGTGGATTCCCAGCCGGGCGAAGGCACCCGCTTCACCATCCGCCTGCCGCTCACCCTGGCCATCATCGACGGCTTCCTGGTCGGCGCCGGCAGCGCCGGCTACGTGGTGCCGCTGGACATGGTGGTGGAGTGCCTGGAACTGCCGCCGCAGGGCGGCGACAGCCACTACCTCAACCTGCGGGGCGAGGTACTGCCCTTCATCCGCCTGCGCGACCTGTTCGAGATCCGCGGCGAGCAGCCGGCGCGAGAGAACGTGGTGGTGGTCAAGGCCGCCGGCCAGAAGGCGGGCATCGTCGTCGATGAGTTGCTGGGCGAGTTCCAGACGGTGATCAAGCCGCTGGGCCACCTGTTCCGCAACCTGCGCGGCATCGGCGGCTCCACCATCCTCGGCAGCGGGGAGGTGGCCCTCATCCTCGACGTCCAGGCCCTGATCCACCTCGCCGCGCGTCGCGACGAACCTGCCGCGGCCCTCAGCCGCAGCTAAGCCACAGCCCCCAGCAGACAGCCAAACCGACTTCCCCCATTCCCATCAATTCCGTCTCTGCACCGAGGCCCCAAATGTTCGGCAATCTGCGTATCGGCGTAAAACTCGCCCTCGCCTTCGGCATGGTCATCCTGATGCTGCTCATCATCACCGCGGTGAGCGTCATCCGGCTGGCCGGCCTGGGTGAAGAAATCGACTCCACCGTCAACAAGCGCTTCCCGATGACGGTCTGGTCCAACACCGTCATCGATCAGCTCAACGTGGCCGGCACGGCAATGCGCGACCTCGTGCTGGCCCGTACCCCGCAGGAACGCCAGGAGGCGATGGACCGCCAGAGCCAGACCAGCGCCAATGTCACCGCCGCGCTGGAGAAGCTCAACGCCAACGCCGTCACCGCCGAAGACAAGGCGCTGCTGCAGAAGGTCGAGGCCGTCCGCGCCGCCTACCGTCCGCCCCGCCAGCGCGCTATGGATGCAATCCAGGCTGGCCGCCTGGAAGAGGCCAGCGCCATCGTCACCGGCGAGCTGCGCCTGGCCCAGAGCGCCTATATCGAAGCCCTGAACGACCTGATCAAGTACGAAACGCAGCAGATGGACGAAACCGGCGACCGCGCGGCGGACAGTGCCCGATCCGCCCGCACCGTGCTGATCGTGCTCGGCGTCATCGCCATCCTGCTAGCGGTGCTGTTCGCCGTCTTCATCACCCGTTCCATTGTCCAGCCGGTACGCGAGGCGGTGGGCGTGGCCAATGCGCTGGCCGAGGGCAACCTGGCGGTGCACATCGACGCCAGCCGGCGCGACGAGACCGGCCAGTTGCTGGCAGCGATGCAGAACATGGTGGCCCAGCTCTCCCGCATCATCGGCGAGATCCGCAGCGCCGCGGACAACCTCTCCGCCGCGTCGGAGGAAGTCTCCTCCACCGCCCAGTCGCTGTCGCAGGGCGCCTCCGAGCAGGCCGCCAGCGTCGAGGAAATCTCCTCCACGCTGGAGCAGGCCACCGCCTCGGTGGTACAGAACACCGAGAACGCCAAGATCACCGACGACATCGCCTCCAAGGCCGCCGGCGAAGCCAGCGAGGGCGGCTCCGCGGTGAAGGAGACGGTGACCGCCATGCAGGCCATCGCCGAGAAGATCGGCATCGTCGATGACATCGCCTACCAGACCAACCTGCTGGCGCTCAACGCCGCCATCGAAGCCGCCCGCGCCGGCGAGCACGGCAAGGGCTTCGCGGTGGTTGCCGCCGAGGTGCGCAAGCTGGCCGAACGCAGCCAGGTCGCGGCACGCGAGATCGGCGAACTGGCCGGCTCCAGCGTCAAGCTGGCGGACAAGGCCGGCCGCCTGCTGGACCAGATGCTGCCCAGCATCCGCAAGACCTCCGACCTGGTCCAGGAAATTTCTTCCTCCTCCGAGGAGCAGAGCGCCGGTGTCGCCCAGATCAACCAGGCGGTCGGCCAGCTCAACCAGGTCACCCAGCACTCCGCCTCCGCCTCGGAGGAACTGGCCGCCACCTCGGAAGAGATGGGCGCCCAGGCGCAGCAGCTGCAGGAACTCATGCTGTTCTTCCGCACCCGGGACGATGGCACGGTTGGAGCGCGGCAGGCATGAGGCCGGCGCCCGATGAAGCGGCCGCAGATGACCGCATGGAGCCCCGCTGACATGGCCGCGCCGCCTTCCGCCCAACCGCCGGGCAGCATCAGCGACCAGGATTTCGCCCGCTTCCAGCGCCTGCTCTACCAGCTGGCCGGCATCTATCTGGCGCCATCGAAAAAGGTGCTGCTGGTCGGCCGCCTCACCCGGCGGCTGAAGGCGCGCGGACTGAGCGAGTTCGCCGACTACTTCCGCCTGGTTTCCAGCGGCGAGGATCCGCTGGAGCGCCAGACCATGGTGGACCTGCTGACCACCAACGAAACCTACTTCTTCCGCGAGCCCAAGCACTTCGACTTCCTGGTGAACGAGATCCTGCCGGCGCGCGCGCCCGGCACGACGTTCTCGGTATGGAGCGGCGCTTGCTCCAGCGGCGAGGAGCCCTATTCGCTCGCCATGATCCTCGCCGACAAGTTGGGCGACAGCGGCTGGAAGATCGTCGGCTCCGACATCTCCACCCAGGTGCTGGAACGCGCCCGCCGCGGCCACTACCAGATGGAACGCATAGACGGCATCCCGCCGACCTACCTGCGACGCTTCTGCCTCAAGGGCGTGCGCGAACAGGAGGGCAGCTTCCTGGTGAACCGCGAGCTGCGCGCCAAGGTGCAGTTCATGCAGGTGAACCTGATAGAGCCGATTCCCAACATCGGCCCCTTCGACGTCATCTTCCTGCGCAACGTCATGATCTACTTCGATCAGGAAACCAAGCGCAAGGTGGTGGCCAACATGCTGCCGCGGCTCAAGCCGGGCGGCTATTTCATCGTCGGCCACTCGGAAACGCTCAACGGCGTCACCGAGCAGTTGCACGCGCTGCGCCCCACCATCTACGTCAAGAAGTGAAGCCATGGGGGCCGCCGAATGCTATCTGGGCATGGGCGAATTCCAGTTCGCCAGCGGGCCGCTGCGCCTGCGTACCCTGCTCGGCTCCTGTGTGGCCATCGTACTGTGGCATCCTGAGCGTGGCATCGGCGGCATGTGCCACTATATGCTGCCGTCACGGCAGCCGCCGCTCGGCGCGCCCCCGGACGGCCGCTACGGCGATGAGGCCATGATGCTGTTCGACCAGGCCATCGCCCGCTACCGCAGCCAGGCTGCCGACTATCGAGCCCAGGTATTCGGTGGTGGCAATATGTTTCCCAGACAACAAGCGGAGGGCTCGACGCTGGACATCGGCCGGCGCAACATCGACACCGCGCATCGGCTGCTGGCCGAACGCGGCATCCCAATCGTTGCCGAACACCTCGGCGGCTACGGGCACCGCAAGCTGGTGTTCGATGTGCATAGTGGCAAGGTCTGGCTGCTGTTCCAGGAAGAGAACAAGCCCTACCCCAGGAGACCTCAATAATGAATCCAATACGCGTGATGATCGTGGATGACTCGGCGGTGGTCCGTCAGGTCGTCAAGCAGGCACTGGCCCAGGATCCGGGCATCGAAGTGCTGGGCGCCGCCTCCGACCCGCTGTTCGCCATCGAGCACATGAAGCGCCAGTGGCCGGACGTGATCGTGCTCGACATCGAAATGCCGCGCATGGACGGCCTCACCTTCCTGAAGAAGATCATGAGCGAGCACCCCACGCCGGTGGTGATCTGCTCCTCGCTCGCAGAAAAGGGCGCCGAGGCAACGATGAACGCGCTCTCCGCCGGCGCGGTCACCGTCATCACCAAGCCCAAGATGGGCCTGAAGCAGTTCCTGGAAGACAGTTCCAACGACATCGTGCACGCGGTCAAGGCAGCCGCCCGGGCCAACGTGCGCAAGCTGCAGAGCCGCCCCGCCGCCGCGGCCGGCCCCGGCAGCGCCGCCGCCGGTTTCACCCCCCGGCCCAAGCTGTCGGCCGACGCCGTCATCGCCTCGCCGGGAACCGGCCTGGGCAGCGGCGCCAACATGGTGCGCACCACCGAGCGCATCGTCGCCATCGGCACCTCCACCGGCGGCACCCAGGCACTCGAGGCTGTGCTGACGCGGCTGCCGGCAGTGTGCCCCGGCATCGTCATCGTCCAGCACATGCCGGAGCGCTTCACCGCCATGTTCGCCGAGCGCCTCAACGGCCTGTGCAAGATCGAGGTGCGCGAAGCCCGCCACGGCGACCGCGTCGTCCCCGGCCGGGCACTGATCGCCCCTGGCGGCAAACACATGATGCTGTCGCGCAGTGGCGCCCAGTACACGGTGGAGGTAGTGGACGGGCCGCTGGTGAATCGTCACCGGCCGTCGGTGGATGTGCTGTTCCGCTCCTGCGCCAAGTTCGCCGGCCGCAACGCCCTGGGCGTGATCATGACCGGCATGGGCGACGACGGCGCGCGCGGACTGAAGGAAATGCGTGACGCCGGCTCGCAGACGGTGGCGGAAGACGAATCCACCTGCGTGGTCTTCGGCATGCCGAAGGAGGCGATCCGCATGGGTGGCGCTGAAACCGTGCTGCCGCTGGACCGCATCCCCAACGCCATCATGCAGTCGGTACGGGACTGACCAGCGCGCCGCCCCGCCTTGGGGCGGCGCGGTGAAGGCCGCGGCGCCCGGCATGGCCGGGTGACAGGGTCAGCCTGCCGAACGACGCGCCGGTAGCGTCATCACCCCGCCCCTGAGCGGCAAGCTCCGGCCCTGGCCTCGACCGCCGCCCTCCCGCGCCATGGCCTCACCGGCATACAGCGCCAGCAGCACGACGCTGCCGGCCAGCAAAGGGGCTGCCATCGCCCTCGGCAACTCCGCGGCCCTCACCATGCCCATCCCCGCCAGCAGGCCAAAGGCCACCCCGCAGATGGCCGCGAGCAGCGCGCTGGCCCATCTCCACAACCGTCCTCGCATCTTCCTCTCCGGGCTCCCGCAGGTCGTCCGATGCGGTTTGGAGACGCAGACCGGGCTAGTGTTCCCGCCGGTTGATCAAGGCTCCTGCGCGACCGGCGCGGTCTTGCCGCCACCCAGTTCCTTCAACAGCCGGGCGGCGATGAGGCCGTTGGCAGTGCCGAAAACCACCGCCGCGGCAGCGAAGACCGGTGTCAGGTAGAACACCCCGTCGTGCGGCACCAGCCACAGGCGCGCCACCAGCAGCTGGGCGCCGATGTGAGCGAAGGCGGCGACGATGCTCTGGCTCACCGGCCCGAACCAGCGCCGCGGCAGATGCATTGCCAGCCCCAGCGCCAGCAGACTGGCGACCGAGCCGGACAGGCTGAGGAAGAAGCCGGGCGCCAGGAACTGGCCCAGCAGCAGACTGCCGGCCAGCACCCGCAGCAGCGCCACCCAAACCGCCTCGCGCCAGCCCCAGCGCGCCAGCACCACCAGGGTGACGATGTTGGCCAGGCCGGGCTTGACGCCGGGCAGCGGCAGCGGGATGGCCGCCTCCGCTACCGTCAGCGCGATGGCCGCCGCCGCATGGCGGGCGATGCGCCTGTCCTCGGCGGTGGGAACGAGCTCAATAGTTGAGGGAGTCATAGTCCGCGCCACGCCCGGTGAGGGCGAGGCTGACCTCGTTGGGCGCACAGATGGCCACCGCGCCGGCGCGGCTCAGCCAGCCCTGGCGCACGCAGTACTGGCGCGGGCCGGGGTCGGAAGCGACGCGGGCGCGGCCAGGTTCTATCTCGATGCGGGTCAGGCCCAGCGGGCCGGGCACGTCCACCGTGCGGGCACGCGACAGATCCACCTGGGCAAACACCTTGCCGCCGGCGCGTATCACCGCGCCATCCGGCGCGCCGCCGCGCCACAGGTGGAGCGCCGAATAAACGCACAGCACCAGCCCGAGCAGGGCGATGCCGTAGTCGCCGGGACGCAGCAGGCCGCGCCAGGCGGCCAGGGCCGGGCTCACGCCGGCGGCAGCGCGGCGTCGCGGTCCATCGCCCGCCGCGCCGAAGAACGGTGGCGCACGATCACCCGGGCGTTGTCGCGGAAGCGCCGGGCCAGCCATTCGGCGATGTACACCGAGCGGTGCTGACCGCCGGTGCAACCGATGGCGACGGTGAGATAGCTGCGGTTGTCGCGCACATAGGCCGGCAGCCAGTTGGCGACGAAGAGGCGGATGTCCTCCGCCATGCGGCCGACCTCCGGGATCTTCTCCAGGAACTCGATCACCGCCGGATCGCGGCCGGTGAGCGGGCGCAGCCGCGGGTCGTAGTGCGGGTTGGGCAGGCAGCGCACGTCGAACACCAGATCGGCGTCCATCGGAATGCCGTACTTGAAGCCGAAGGACTGGAACATCAGCGTCAGCCCCTCGCTGGCCTCGACGTTGATGAAGTCCTTGATCCAGGCGCGCAGGGTGTTGGCGTGCAGGTCGCTGGTATCGATGCGGTGACCCAGCTCGGCGATGGGCTCCAGCGCGTCGCGCTCACGCTGGATCGCCTCTTCCAGCGAAACGCCTTCGGCGGCCAGCGGGTGGCGGCGGCGGGTTTCGGAGAAACGGGCGATGAGGGCGTCGTCGCGCGCCTCCAGGAAGATGAAGCGCAGGTCGTCCACGATGCTGCGCAGGGCTTCCACCTGCTGCGGCAGCGCGGCGATGCTGGCGCCGGAGCGCACATCCACCGCCACCGCCACCCGCTTGTAGCCGGTGCTGCGCAGGTGGGCGACGAGCTGCGGCAGCAGGGCGGCCGGCAGGTTGTCCACGACGAAGTAGCTGGCGTCTTCCAGCACATTCACCGCGATGCTCTTGCCGGAGCCGGAGAGGCCGCTGATGAGTACGATCTGCATGGGGAAATCAGTTGAGGGCGGGGGCGCCCCAACTATAACGCAGCCGCCCGGCGCGCAGTCGGCCGCGGCCCCTCCTGGCGCGCCCGCGCGCTCAAACCGCCAGCAGCGCGCCGCCCTCGCGGCGGGCGAGACCGGCCCGCTCCAGCTCGCCCACCAGCCAATCGGCCAGCGCTTCGGCCCCCAGGCCGAGGAAGCGCCGGTCGGCCTCGCGGTAGAGCGGCGTTTCCGCCAGCAGGCGCGGCAACTCGTCCAGTTCCAGGCTGCGGCGCGCCAGCAGATCGAAGGCAACGCAGGCGCGGATGGCATTGCGTGCCATGCGTGCGCCGTCCGCCTCGAAAGCGCGCAGGCGGGCATGGGCGCGGGTCATGGCGTCGTCGAAGTCGGCAAAGGGCGCGCCGTGGCCGGGGATGACCACGTCCACCGCCAGCCGCCCTATCGCCTCCAGGGTGCGGCGGGCCGCGCCCAGGCCGTCATCGGTGCCCAGCACTTCGGCGAAGAGAATGCCGAAGCCGTCGCGCCACAAGGCGTCGCCGGAGATGAGCAGGCGCCGCTCCGGGTTGTAGAACGCCAGCGCGTCCATGTCGTGGCCGGGCGCGGCCAGCGCCTGCCAGGCAAGCTCGCCGGCGACGAAGCTGTCGCCGGCAGCCAGCACGGCGTCGTGGCGGAAGCGCTCGCCGGCCTGGCCGGCGGTGCTCAGCAGCAGTGCGGCTTCATCCCAGCGCTCCACCGCCGGCGCCATGCCGGCGGGCACGCAGATGGCGCAACCGAAGGCGCGTTGCAGCGCGGCGTTGCCACCGATGTGGTCGGAATGGGAGTGGGTGTTGATGAGCCGGTCGAGGCGACGCCCGCCCAGCGCGCTGCCGACCAGCGCCACCGTCTGCGGCGCATGACTGAGGTAGCCGGAATCGATCAGCGTGGCCTCCTCGCCATCGACCAGCAGCACGTTGTTGGCGGACAGCCAGCCGCGCTCGAAAACCTGCAGCGTGGCCGGCAGGCGCAGTGCGCTCACCCTTGCTCGGCCGGCGCCGGGGCCGGCACGCGGGCAGGCGCTTCCGGTGCGACGGCGGCGGGCGGCGGAGCAGGCTCGTCTTCGGGCTCGCCGTAAATTTCGTCGGTGCTGCGGCCGCAACCGTTGCAGATGCCGCTTTCCCAATCGATGTCGCACAGGCCCAGGCAGGCTTCGTCGCTCATTGCAGCGTCTCCGTGGCCTGCCGCCGCGCCGCCAGCGCGAGCAGGACGCGGCGCTTCTCCGCATTGCTGGCGCGGCTCCAGCTAGCGATCTCTTCCAGCGTGCGCAGGCAGCCCTCGCACCAGCCGGTGGCGGGGTTCATGCGGCAGACGCCGGTGCAGGGGGAAGCGACATTCATGATGGCTCTCAGGGGCTGGGCGGGTCGGGCTGCGTCCGCGTCGCCGGCAACGGCAGGAGCCGCTGCGCCGTGGCGACCGGATCGGCCCGGCCTCTGCTGCTTGGTGTGTCTGGCGGCCTGCTTCGTTCCGCCTACAGCTGACGCTCGTCACGAATGCGCTGGGCAACCGCCGGCGGATGATACTGCCCCATCGCGCGCAGCAAGGTGCAGGGATTGTCCTCGGTGAGCAGCAAGCCACGGTTTTCCGGCTTCATGAAGCCCTCCTCCACGCCATGCTCCAGCATCTGCACCAGCGGCGCGTAGTAGCCGGTGGCGTCCAGCAGGCCGACCGGCTTGGCATGGAAGCCGAGCTGCGCCCAGGTGAGGATCTCGAACAACTCCTCGAAGGTGCCCAGGCCGCCGGGCAGGGCAATGAAACCATCCGCCAGTTCGGCCATGCGCGCCTTGCGCACATGCATGGACTCGACGATCTCCAGCCGCGTCAGGCCTTCGTGGCCGACCTCCCAGTCCAGCATCACCCGCGGGATCACGCCCACCGCGGTGCCGCCGGCAGCCAGCACCGCATCGGCGACCACACCCATCAGGCCCACCCGGCCGCCGCCATAAACCAGTTCGATCCCCCGCTCGGCCAGCAAGCCGCCCAGCTGTTCCGCCAGCGCGCGGTACTCCGGCCGGTTACCCGGGCGGGAGCCGCAAAACACGCATATCCGTTGCAAACCGCTCATCCAGCACTCCAGATCAAAATCCGCCGCTCTCCAGCCAGCGCGCGATCTGCGGCAGGCGGTCCGCCCCCCAGAAGGGCTCGCCGTCGATGATGACATAAGGCGAACCGAACACGCCGGCCTGCAGCGCGGCCTCGCAGGCCTCGCGCAGCAGGCTGCGCGGCAGGTCGCCCGCCAAGGCCGCGCGCAGCACCTCGGCATCGGCGCCGGCTTCGGCAGCGATCGCGCACACCGTTGTCTCCTCCGCGATGTTGCGCCCTTCGACGAAATAGCCGCGGAAAACGCCATGCGCATAGCGCCGCGCCAGCGCCTCGTCCTTCGCCTCCAGCAGGTAGTAGGCGCGCGCGGCCTGCTGGGTGGCGACCGGAAAGGGCTGGGGAGGCCGGAAGGGCAAGCCGAGGAAGCGGGCGCTGCGGGCAACGTCGTGATGAAAGTACTCGCCTTTCAGCGGCAATTCGGTGACCGGCCGGGACTGCAGCTGGCGATAGACCACGCCGAGCAGGTACGGCCGCCAGCGCACCACCCGGCCATGCGCGGCGGCGAGCGCATCCAGCTGCTCACTAGCGAGATAGGCGTAGGGCGAGGAGAAATCGAACCAAAAGTCCATGCCAGTACTCATGCGGGCTCCGCGAAAAACGGCCCTGCGCGGGCGGCGCGGAGGAGACGGTCTCCGCCGCCCGCGCAGGAAGCCCCGAAAGCTTGCCGCCATCCCGAGCGGCTGGGTAAGCCGCCGCAGGCAGAGCCGCTCAGGCCGCGTCGGCCTCATCCATCAGCGCGATCGCCATCGCGGTAGCTTCGCCTCCGCCTATGCACAGGCTGGCGACGCCGCGGCGCATGCGGTGCCGGCGCAGCGCGCCTATCAGGCTGACCAGGATGCGCGCCCCCGAAGCGCCTATCGGATGCCCCAGCGTGCAGGCGCCGCCGTGCACATTCACCTGCTCGTGCGGCAACGCCAATTCCTTCATCGCCGCCATGGCGACCACCGCGAAAGCCTCGTTGATCTCCCACAGATCCACCTCGCCAGCCAGCCAGCCGGCTTTCTCCAGCACCTTTTCGATGGCCCCCACCGGCGCAGTGGTGAACCAGGCCGGGGCCTGGGCGTGGCTGGCGTGGGCCACTACCCGCGCCAGCGGCCTGCAGCCCAGGCCCCGAGCGGTGGATTCGCGCATCAGCACCAGAGCGGCGGCACCATCGGAAATGGAACTGGCGTTGGCGGCGGTCACCGTGCCGTCTTTGCGAAACGCGGGCTTCAGCAGCGGAATGCGATCCAGCCTGGCCTTGGGGGGCTGCTCGTCGGCGGCGATCTCGCGCTCGCCCACCGTCACCGGCGCGATCTCCCAGTCGAAGGCGCCATCCCGCATCGCCGCCTGGGCGCGGGTGGTGGAAGCGATGGCGTAGGCGTCCTGCGACTCGCGGTCGAAGGCGTAGTGGGCAGCACAGTCCTCGGCGAAGCTGCCCATCAGCCGGCCACGGTTCTCCGCCGAATAGGCATCCTCCAGGCCGTCGAGGAACATGTGATCCAGCACCTGACCATGCCCCAGCCGCAGCCCGCTGCGCGCCTTGGGCAGCAGGTAAGGCGCATTGCTCATGGACTCCATGCCGCCGGCCACCACCACCCCGGCGCTGCCGGCGACAAGCAGGTCGTGCGCGAGCATCGCCGCCTTCATGCCGGAACCGCAGACTTTGTTCACCGTGGTGCAGGCCGTGCCCTGCGGCAGCCCGGCACCCAAGGCGGCCTGCCGCGCCGGCGCCTGGCCAAGCCCCGCCGGCAGCACGCAGCCCATCACCACCTCCTCCACCTGCGGTGGCGCCAGCCCGGCTCGCGCCACCGCCGCCCGGATCGCGGTCGCCCCCAGCTCCGGCGCAGAAAGGCCCGACAGCGCTCCCTGAAATGCGCCCAGCGGCGTGCGGGCCGCGGCAACGATGACGATGGCGTCCCGGCCGGGGGTGCTCATGCGACGCTCTCCTTTTTCGGGAATGGAAACCGAAACCTGTCCCGGCGCTCCCGGCCGGCCTTCGGCAGGCGGCCTCCATGGCTTGCAGGATTGTTACGTTTACGTCAACGTAATAAACCCGGCGAAAAAATCAAGCCGTTCCGACGTCTTCGATCCGCTCCGCCAGCGCCGCACGAGCCGCCGCCGCGCCCTCGGCGTTGTCGCCGAGCAGCGCGCGGCATTGCTGTTCGATCATGCCGATCTCCAGCATCACCGCCTCGATGTCCCGCCGTTGCTGCTCCAGCGCGGCGCGGCGCTCGGCGAGAAAAGCCAGCAGGCGCTCGAGTTGGGGAGCCGAGTTCTTCACACCGTCATACATGCCGAGTAATTCCTTGATCTCGGCCAGCGACAGTCCCAGACGCTTGCCCCTCAAGGTAAGCATCAGGCGGGTGCGGTCGGCACGGTCATACACCCGGCTGCGGCCGGCGCGAGCGGGAGAGAGCAGCCCCTGATCCTCATAGAAGCGGATCGCCCGCGGAGTAATGTCGAACTCACGCGCCAGGTCGGTAATGGTGTAGGTTTGTCGGCTACGCATGGCATAAAGCCGGCCGGGCAAGCAATAACCCAACAAGCATTTGTTTTGATTGAAAAATTAACAATAACCTGGAAAAAGTTAAGCAGATTTCGCAGCTTTCGGCAATGTCCCCGCCATGCCGATGCGCTGCCCGCTACGGAGACACGCTCAAATGAACGCCCCCGCCCCCCTGCTCTATCCCTTCAACGACGCGCCCGCGCCCGGCCACACCACCGCCGTCGCCCCGGGCGTGGGCTGGCTGCGCATGCCGCTGCCCTTCGCCCTCAACCACATCAACCTGTGGCTGTTGGATGACGGCCCGGCGGTAGTAGCAGTGGACTCCGGCTTCGGGCTGGAGGACATCAAGCACTGTTGGGAGCAGGTGCTGGAGGCCGACGGCCGCCCGCTGCGCGACATCATCATCACCCATTGCCACCCGGACCACCTTGGTCTCGCCACATGGCTGGCGGCGCGCAATGGCGCCACCCTGCACATGACGCTGGGCGAATACCTGGGCGGCCACGCCCTGTGGCACGGCCTGCCGGGCTACGCCGTCGACGAGACGGTGGCCTACTTCCGCCGCAACGGCCTGGACGAAGCCCGTCTGGACGCCCTCACCGCCCGCGGCAACGGCTACCGTGCCGGCATCCCGCAGATGCCCTCCTCCTTCCACCGCCTGTTCGATGGCGACCTGCTGACCATAGGCAAGAACGAGTGGCAGGTGCTGGCCGGCTACGGTCACTCCCCGGAGCACGCAAGCCTCTATTGCGAGGACCTGGGCATACTCATTTCGGGGGACATGCTGCTGCCGCGCATTTCGACCAACATCAGCGCTTACGCCGCCATGCCCTATGACGATCCGCTGGGCTGCTTCCTCGATTCGCTGCAAAGGCTGCGCAGCCTGCCCGACGATACGCTCGTGCTACCATCCCACGGCATGCCTTTCAGGGGTATCCAGGCACGCGTGGCGCAACTCGTGGAGCATCATCGCGAGCGTTGTGCCGTGCTGGTCGACGCGTGCACCACACCGCGCACCGCAGGCGAGCTGCTCGGCACCCTGTTCCCCCGCGACCTGGATACCCACCAGACATTGTTTGCCATGGGAGAGGCGATTGCGCACCTCAACCACCTCGCGAAGCAGGGAGAGCTCCGCCGGGTGGAAGGGGAAGATGGGCTCAACCGCTATGTCAAAAACAGTTGAGCGGCCCGCCCGGGCCGCCGGAAACAGGAGTGGAACAACGATGGCCGCACCCACCGACACCGCGCCCGCCGAGCTGCCGGACCCCAAAGAAGTCGCGAAAACCTATGCGGAGGTCGCCCAGCGCGCCTCCCACCTGATCAGCGAACACGTTCAGCGCCAGTTGAAGAAGGGCGTCGCCGCGCCGGCCGACGAGCTCGGCATCGCCCAGGCCTTCATGGACATGATGGCCAAGCTGCTGGCCAATCCCTATCGCCTCGCCCAGACGCAGATGAACCTGGTGTGGGACTACTTCTCGCTGTGGCAGCACTCCATGCTGCGCTTCATGGGCATGCACGCCGCCCCGGTCGCCCAGCCGGAGAAGTCGGACAAGCGCTTCAAGGACGAGGAGTGGCAGGAGCATTTCCTGTTCGACTACATCAAGCAGTCCTACCTCATCGCCGCCCGCCACATCCACGACACCGTGTGCTGCGTTGACGGCCTGGACGAGCAGACGCAGAAGAAGGTCAACTTCTACACCCGCCAATACATCGACGCCCTGTCGCCGTCCAATTTCGCCATCACCAACCCGGAAGTGTTTCGCGAGACGGTGCGCAGCAACGGCCAGAACCTGATCAAGGGCCTGAACAACCTGCTGCGCGACGTGGAAGACGGCGGCGGCCAGCTGCGGGTCAAGATGACCGACACCACCGCCTTCGAGCTGGGCCGCAACGTGGCCACCACCCCGGGCAAGGTCGTGTTCCAGACCGACATGATGCAGCTGATCCAGTACACGCCCAGCACCGACAAGGTGGCCAAGCGGCCGCTGCTGATCGTGCCGCCCTGGATCAACAAGTACTACATCCTCGACCTGCGCGAGAAGAACTCCTACATCAAGTGGTGCGTGGACCAGGGCCACACCGTGTTCGTGATCTCCTGGGTGAACCCGGACGAGCACCAGGCGGAGAAGACCTTCGAGTCCTACGTCAAGGAAGGCCTGCTGGCCGCGGTGGACGCCATCGAGAAGCAGACCGGCGAGAAGGAGATCAACGCCGTCGGCTACTGCCTGGGCGGCACCCTGCTCGCCACCACGCTGGCCTACCTCGCGGGCAAGAAGGAAAAGCGCATCGCCTCGGCCACCTTCTTCACCACCATGACCGACTTCACCGAGCCGGGCGAGCTGGGCGTATTCATCGACGAAGGCCAGGTTTCCAGCCTGGAGAAGAAGATGTTCGAGCGCGGCTACCTGGAAGGCTCGGAAATGGCCGGCACCTTCAACATGCTGCGCGCCAACGACCTCATCTGGTCCTTCGTGGTGAACAACTACCTGCTGGGCAAGGATCCCTTCCCCTTCGACCTGCTGTACTGGAACTCCGACTCCACCCGCATGCCGGCGAAGATGCACAGCTTCTACCTGCGCGCCATGTACATGGAGAACAAGCTGGTGCAGCCGGGCGGCATCGAGATCGACGGCGTGCCCATCGACCTCGGCAAGATCAAGGTGCCCTGCTACTTCATCTCCACCATCGAAGACCACATCGCACCGTGGAAGAGCACCTACGCCGGTGCGCGCAACTTCGGCGGACCGGTGCGCTTCGTGCTCGGCGGCTCCGGCCACATCGCCGGCATCGTCAACCCGCCGGTGGCGAACAAGTACGGCTACTGGCTGAACCCGGCCGCCAAGCTGCCAGCCACCGCGGACCAATGGTTCGCCGGCGCCCAGCAGCAGGCCGGCTCCTGGTGGACCGACTGGCACGCCTGGACCACCGCCCAGGACGACGAGCAGGTCGCCCCGCGCGATCCGGCCAAGGGCAAGCTGAAGGTGCTGGAGGAGGCGCCCGGCAGCTTCGTCAAGATCCGCGCCGACGCCCGCCACGCCGCCTGATCCGGCTGCAGCGGCAACAAGGGGAAGGGGAGACCTTCCCCTTTTTCGTTTCAGGCCGCCGCATCCGGTGCATACCGACTTCGCATGCTCCACCGCCTCGTACTCGACACCAACACGGTGATGGCCCTGTGGCACTTCCGCGACCCCGGGCTCGCACCACTGGCCGACGCCATCGCCGCCGGCCGGGTGAGCCTGTGCTCCCGCGCGGATGCGCTGGAAGAACTACGGCGGGTGCTGGCCTATCGGCAGTTCGGAATCGCCGCCGAACGCCAGGCCGAGTTGCTGGACGCCTACCGCGCCCGCCTCGTCCAGGTCGACCTCGCGCCGGCCGCGCTCGAACTGCCCACCTGCCGCGACCGCGACGACCAGAAATTCCTCGAAATCGCTGCAGGCAGCGCCACCCACCTGCTCACCCGCGACAAGGTGCTGCTGAAGCTGGCGCGCCACCGCCTGCTGCGGGAACGCTTCCTCATCCTCACGCCGGAACGCTACTGCCTGCTGCTGGCGGAAACCGCCGTTCAGCCACCCGACTGAAGTCCCGGCCCCGCCAGCGCGCGCCGCAAACGCGCCAGATAGCGCAGCCCCCCTACCGCCCGGCTGCCGTACCAGGAGCAATGTTCGCCATCCACCGCCTGCACCGGCCGGCCGGACAAGGTAGCCACCTCGGCCAGATGCACCGCGCCAAAGCGATAAGGCTCGGACGACAACAACACCCGCTGCACCTCGCCCAGCCAGGGCGCCCGCCAGTCGATCTCCGGATAGCGCGGCTCGACTGCCGCCGGCAGTGTCTGCCAGCCCACTGCCGCCAGCATGGCCGCGATGTAAGTCGCCGGCGATACCGCCATCCAGGGGTGACGCCAGATCAGGTAGAGCACCTGCTCCGGCGGCAGCGCGGCCGCGGTGGCGGCAGCTTCGGCCATGGCGGCCTCCAGCGCCTGCGTCAGCGCGGCGGCTTCCTGCATGCGGTCGAAGACGCCGCCGAACAAGCGATACAACCCGAAGTTGTCCGCCGGCACGCAGGGGTGGGTAACGATCACCGTCGGCACGAAGGCAGCCAGCGCCTCCACCGTCTCGCGCCGGTTCTCGTCGATGTTCACCACCAGGTGGGTAGGCGCCAGCGCCCGTACCGCGTCCAGCTTCACATCCTTGGTGCCGCCGACCTTGGGAATGCGCCGCAGGGTGTCGCGCGGATGGATGCAGAAACCGGTGCGCCCCACCAGCCGGTCGGCCAGGCCAAGCTCGCACAGCAGTTCGGTCAGAGACGGCACCAGGGAGACGATGCGCGGCGCGCCGCTAGCCGGCGTATGCACCTGGCCCAGGGCGTCCAGCAGTGCTTCGCTCATGGCGTGGCCTCGCGGTTCGGGGAGGCATCATTCTGTCGGGCAGGACGCGTCTCGGCCACCGCCCGCTCGATCCAGCCGCCCGAGAACGAAGCGGGAAGGCCTCAATCGCCCAGCGCAACGCCTTCGCGCCGCGGGTCGGCGCCGCCGCTCAGGCCGCGCTCGTCGATCAGGATGCCGTGCAGGCCGCTGGGCTGGTCGCCCACGCTCACCGTGTGCCCCAGGGCGCGCAGCTCGTCCGCCAGCGACGCCCGCGCGGTGCCGCGCTCCAGCTCGGTCTGGCGGTTGCGGCTGCCCATGTTCGGCAGCGCGATGGCCTGCTGCACATCCAGCCCCCAGTCGAGCACCCCGACCAGCGTCTTGGCGACGTAGTTGATGATGGCCGATCCGCCGGGCGACCCGATCAGCAGATAGGGCTGCTCGCCGCGGAACACCATCATCGGAGCCATCGCGCTGCGCGGCCGCTTGCCGGGCTGCACCCGGTTGGCGATGGGGCGGCCTTCGGCATCCCGCGGCGGCAGCGAGAAATCGGTGAGCTGGTTGTTGAGTACGAAACCACGCACGAAGATCTTGCTGCCGAAGCCGGCTTCTATGGTGGTCGTCATGCTCAGCGCGTTACCCTCGCCGTCCACCGCAACGAGATGGCTGGTGGAGGGCTGCTCGGCGGTGGCGTCCTCGCCCACCGCGAGCACCACGCCAGCCGGCCTGCCAGGCGCCGCGCGCCCCATGCTGCGGCGAGGAGAGATCAGCGCCGCGCGGGTGGCGAGATAGTCGGCGGCCAGCAGCCCGGCCACCGGCACCGCGACGAAGTCCGGATCGGCGACATAGCGCTCGCGGTCGGCATAGGCCAGGCGGCCGGCTTCGGCAAAGTAATGCACCGCTTGCGCCGAATCCGGCGCCAGCCGTGCCATCGGCTGCGGCTCCAGCATGCCCAGCATCTGCAGCACCGCCAGCGGCCCGGAACTGGGCGGCGGCGGGCCACACAGGCGGTAGCCGCGGTAATTGCCGCACAGGGGTTCTCGTTCCAGCGCGCGATAGGCGGCAAGATCGGCTGCGGCCAGATCGCCGGGGCGGGGGTGCGCCTGCACCGCGGCGACGATGTCATCGGCGATGGCGCCCCTGTAGAAGGCATCCGCGCCCTCTACCGCCACCCGGCGCAGCACCTCGGCAAGGGCCGGATTGCGCAGGCGATGCCCTATCGGCAAGGGCCGGCCGTCACCGTCCAGGAAATAGGCGGCGGCTGCCGGCTGCTCCGCCAGCTCCGGCGTGGCGGCGATCAAGGCATGCAGGCGCGGCGACACCGGAAAGCCCTCCTCGGCGAGCTTGATGGCAGGCGCGAGCAGCGCCGCCCACGGCAGGCGGCCGTGCTGGCGATGAGCCAGTTCCAGCGCCCGCAACAGCCCGGGCGTGCCGACCGACAGGCCGCTGTTCATCGCCGCGAGAAAGGGCAAGGCGCGGCCCTCCGGCGCAAAGCGGTCCTCGCGCGCGGTAGCCGGTGCTGTCTCGCGGCCGTCGATCACGCTGAGGCGCTTGTCCGCCGCCCGCCAGTGCAGCAGGAATCCACCGCCCCCAATGCCGGAGGACTGCGGCTCCACCAGGTTCAGCACCAGCTGCATGGCGATGCCGGCATCCACCGCGCTACCCCCCTGCCTCAGCATCGCCAGCCCTGCCTGCGCCGCCAGCGGATGCGCAGCCACCACCATGTGGCGCTGGGCGCGCACCAACTCCTTGGCGACGGCGGCGGTGGCCGGCTCCGGATGGCGCGATGCGTCCGCAGCGGGGGCCGCCAGGGGCGACAGCGCCAGCGTCAGGAGCAGGCAGCGGATGGCGAGGGAGAGAGGCGTCACGGAGCGCGTCTTCCGCGGCGGGGAACAGCGCGCATGATGGCGCGGAATTTTCTCCGCGGCCACGGAAAGAGGGGTGGATCGCGATTGCTGCGGGGCAGGCGCAACAGGCCTGGCCTGGCTCTCAGGGACGCAGGCCATTCAAGCTCCGCCCCTCCAACGAGGAGAGAGAACAGATCTCCCCTCGCCGAAGCGCACTGTCCCTAGACCAGCGAGCGCCCCAGCACGATCTCCACCGCTTCCCGTTCGGTGATGCGCACGCTGGCGTTCACGATGACATGCGTCACCAGCCAGTCCTGCAGGCGGAACAGACCATCGTCCTTCATCTCGATGAACTGGCAGCCGGCCATTCCGCCCTCCGGCGAGGCGGAGTGGCTGACCACGGTGGCGATGCCGCGGATCTCGTCCGGCACGCCCTCGCGCACCAGCGTGAAGGGGAAAGGCTGGCCGGCCGGCGGCGGCGTGGTCGCCGGCATGGAGAAGCCTTCCAGGGAAAGATCGTTGAGCGCGATGCGTTCGCCGTCCAGCATCACCCAGAAGCAGGGCTCGCCCCGACGCAACGCCAGGAAACGCTGACGGCCCCGCCGTTCCTGTGCATCGTTGGTCATCGCAGTCGTCATGCTGGTCGATCTCCGTCGCTCGGAATGCTATGCATATTAGTCAATTGGTCATAACCGGCTGCGGGCATGGATCACGCCGGCGCTTACAGCGGCAGGCCCCGCGGCTTGCGGCCGGCGCGGGAGAAGGCAGCATCGAAGCAGGCGTTGGGCAGCAGGCGCAGCAGCTTGGCGACCACGCCCATCTGCCAGGGCACCACGCTGTAGCTGCGGCCAGCGGCGATCACCCTGGCGATGCGGCGCGCCGCCTCGTCGGCCGGCAGCAGGAAGGGCATGGGGTAGGAATTCACCGCCGTCATCGGCGTTTCGACATAGCCGGGCGCCACGGTACACACCCGCAGGCCGCTGCCATGCAACTCCACCCGCAGGCTTTCCAGATAGGCGATGGCCGCCGCCTTGGAGGCGCTGTAGGCGCCGGCGCCGGGCAGACCCCGGATGCCGGCGACCGAGGCGATGCCCACCAGCCGGCCCTTGCCGCGGCTACGCATGGCGGGCAGGAAGGGCTGGAAGGTGGCGACCATGCCGAGCACGTTGGTCCGCAGCACCTTGTCGAAGGCATCCAGGTCTTCGGCGTATTCGGTCAACGTGCCGACGGAGACGCCGGCGTTGGCGATGACGATGTCCGGCGTGCCGGCCTGGGCGGTGAAGGCGGCAGCCGCCGCGCGCATCGCCGCCGCATCGCCGACGTCGGCGACGTGCACGGTGTGGCTGATGCCGGGTGCCGCCGGCAGTGCGGCCCGCAGCGCTTCCAATCTGTCGGCCCGGCGGGCGACCAGGCCGACGGTGGCGCCGGCGGCGGCGTAGTGCTGCGCCAGCGCGGCGCCCAAGCCGCTAGAGGCGCCGGTGAGGAAGACGCGCGCCCCGGCCGGGGAAAGCGTGGACACGGGGCGCGAAGGGGGATCAGCCGCGGCTGCGGACGATGAGCTGATCCACCGTCTTCAGCAGGTTGTCGTAGCCGCCGGCGGTGCTGGCGGAGGCCAGGTAGCGGCCATTCACCGCCATCAGCGGCACACCGTTCACCCGGTAGCTGGTGGCGATCTGGGCAAGGCGGGACAGGCGCGACTGCACGCCGAAGGACTTCCAGGCTTCGTTGAACTTGGCCTTGTCGATGCCCCGCTTGGCCACCCACTCCAGCAGCACCGCTTCGTCGTGCAGCGGCACGCGGTCTTCATGCAGGGCGGCGAACACCGCGGCGTGCTGGCGGTTCACCTCGCCCAGCGCTTCCAGGGTGACGTAGAGCTTGGCGTAGGCGGTCCAGTCCGGGCGGTTGAAGGTGATGGGCACGCGGATGAAGTTCACATCCGCCGGCAGGGCCTTCACCCAGCGCTCCAGCAGCGGCTCGAAATCGTGGCAATGCGGGCAGCCGTAGGAGAAGAACTCGATGACTTCCACCTTGCCCTGGACTTCCGTCGGCACCGGCGTGGGCAGGGTGCGGAAGGAAGCGCCTCCGGTGCTGTCCGCCGCCAGAACGGTTGCGGCGGGGCTGGCGAGAACGGCGAGGGCGGCGAGCTGTTGCAGGGCGGTGCGGCGATTCATGGGGGACTCCCGGGTCAATGACGAGACTCAGACGTGGGATGGACGCCGGCGTTCCGTGGAACGCCGGCGATTTTCGGCCGGCTCCGGTTGGGGCTCAGGGGCCGGTACGGCTGACGGTGGCGTTGAAGCCGGCCTCGGCCAGGCGGGAACGCACCGGGTTCATCTCTTCCGGCTTGCTGAAGGGGCCGACGCGCACCCGGTGGATGGTGCGGCCATCCGGCAGCTGGCCGCGCTGGGCGCTGGCCTCGATGCCGGCCAGCGCCAGCCTGGCCTTGAGGTTATCCGCCTCGGACGGATTCTCGAAGGCGCCGATCTGCAGGTAGATGCGCTCCAGCGGCTTCTCCGGCGTGGGCGCGGCCACCGGCGGCACCTGCACCGCGGCCGGCTGCACCGGGGCCTGCTGGCTGGGCACGTTGTCGCCCTGCGGCAGGATCTTGTAGAACTCGAAGTCCTGCTTCACCACCGGCCGGTCGCCCGGCTTGCCCGGCAGTGCGGCCGGCGCCTGCTCACCGCCGGGCAGCCGCTGCGGCGAAGACGGCGGCACCGCCTGGAAGGGGTTCGCCCGGGTGAAGTACCAGGCCGCGCCGGCGGCGATCAGCGCGCCGATGACCAGGCCGATGAAGATGCCGATCAGGGTGCTGCCGCCGCTGCGCGCGGGCGCACGGGCGGGTTTGCGGGCGGGCTTGCGATCTCGACTCACGAACGGCTCCGGGGATTACATCGAGGCGGGGGCGGACACCCCCAGCAGGGCCAGGCCGCTGGCGAGCACCTGGCGGATGGCGGCGGCCAGCGCCAGGCGGGCCAGCTTCAGCCCCTCGTCTTCCACCAGCATGCGCTCGGCGTTGTACCAGCTGTGGAAATCCCCGGCGAGGTCCTTCAGGTAGAAGGCGATCTGGTGCGGCGCGTAGTCGGCGGCGGCGTTCTGGACCACTTCCGGAAAGGTGGACAGGCGGGCGCACAGCGCCAGTTCGCGCTCGTTCTCCAGCCGCTCCAGCGCTGCGCCGGCCAGCTCGGCCGCCTCGCCACCCCACTTGGTATCCAGCACCGAGCACACGCGGGCATGGGCGTACTGGATGTAGTACACCGGGTTCTCGTTGCTCTGGCTCTTGGCGAGATCGAGGTCGAAGTCCAGGTGCTGGTCGGACTTGCGCAGCACGTAGAAGAAGCGGCAAGCGTCGTTGCCGACTTCGCTGCGTAGCTCGCGCAGGGTGACGAACTCGCCGGAGCGGGTGGACATCGAGGTCTTCTGGCCATCGCGGTAGAGCACCGCGAACTGCACCAGCGCCACCTCCAGCTTCTCCGGCGGCAGGCCGAGCGCGGCGATCGCACCCTTCACCCGCGGGATGTAGCCGTGGTGGTCGGCACCCCAGATGTCGATCATGCGGTCGAAGCCGCGCTCGTACTTGTTTAGGTGGTAGGCGATGTCGGAGGCGAAATAGGTGTAGAGACCGTTCTCGCGCTGCACGACACGGTCCTTCTCGTCGCCGAAGGCGGTGGAGCGGAACCACTTGGCGCCGTCCTGCAGGTAGATGTGGCCGCGCTGCTCCAGCTCGGCCACCGCGCGCTCCACCAGGCCGGTATCGAACAGGCTCTTCTCGGAGAACCACTTGTCGAAGCGGACGCCGAATTCCTGCAGGTCTTCGCGGCCGTCGCCCAACTGTTCGTTGAGGGCGAAGCCGTGTACCCAGCCGTAATCCTGGCCAAGCAGTTGCTTGGCGTTGGCGATCAGCGCATCCAGGTGCAGCTCGCGCTGCTGCTTGGCTTCGTCGTCCTTGCGGTCGGCGGTCGGCAGGCCGGGCGTGCCGGCCAGCAGCTGGGCCACGGTGACGCGGGCGAAGCGGTCGCCATGGGCGCTGGCCATCTCCCGCCCCATGTCCTTCACATAGTCGCCCTGGTAGGCGTTGGGCGGGAAGTCGATGTGGATGCCGAACTCGGCGAGGTAGCGCAGCCAGGTGGACAGCGCCAGGATATCCATCTGCCGGCCGGCGTCATTGACGTAGTACTCGCGGCTCACCGTGTAGCCGGCGAAGTCCAGCACATCCGACAGCGAAGCGCCGTAGGCGGCGCCGCGGCCATGGCCGACATGCAGCGGGCCGGTCGGGTTGGCGGAAACGAACTCCACCTGCACCTTGCAGGCCTTGTCCGCACCGCGGCCGAAGTCGGCGCCGCGAGCCAGCACCTCGGCGACCACGCTGGTCTTGCTGCCGGCAGCCAGGGTGAAGTTGATGAAGCCGGCGCCGGCCACTTCGGTCTTGATCACCAGCGGCGACGGCGGCAATTCGGCGAGCAGCAGGGCGGCAAGGTCGCGCGGGCTGCGCTTGAGCGGCTTGGCCAGCTGCAGGGCCAGGTTGGTGGCGAAATCGCCATGGCTCGCCTGCTTGGGGCGTTCCAGCACGATGGGGGTGGCGGCCAGCTCCGGCGCCACGCTCTTCAGTGCGGTTTGCAGGAGTTCGGTCAGCAGGACTTTGGGATCGGCGCTCATGGCACTCGCGGAGACAACTAAACGCGCGATTATAACGGATCGCCTGCCGCCGCCCGGCGGCCGCTTGTGAGCGTTGGTTGCGACCAAAGGCAAAGCGCGGGCAAGCCGCGCCTCGGTGGAGCCGCCCCGCGACGCGGCATGCAGGAAGGCCGCAGCGTCCGACACCCTCCCTTCCGGCCGAACGCTGACCGCCCGACACTGTTGCAACAAAGTTGCGCCAGCAAGGACAGCCCGCCTAGAATGCGCGCCATGCTCGCGCTGCCTTTGCTCCGCCGCCTGAACTCCGCTGCCCGGCCCGCCGCCGCGCCGCGCACGGACGGCTGGACGCAGACGCTGCTGCGCCTGGCGCTGGCCCTGCTGCTGGTAACAGTGCAGATCGGCGCCGGCATGCACGTCATCGGCCATGCCGCCGACGTACCCCATGCCGCGGCCGGCGCCGACGCCCATGCCGACGGCGACAGCGACGGCCACTCCGCCTCCCACACCTGCGGCGAATGCATCGCCCTCAGCGGCATCGACCTGCCTCTGGCCGATTCCCTCCGCCTGCCGGCCCCGCCGGCCGCGGAGTGCCTGGGCGGCGCCTTCACCGCAGCCACGCCGGCCAGCGGACCGCTGCCGACGCCGCGCTGCCGCGCCCCGCCCGCCGACGCCCTGCCGGGCTGATTCCCGGCCCCGCTCCGCCCCACCTCCGTCACGCCCATACCGCCGACGCGCGTCCGCGCCCCCGGCGGCACCCCGCTGCGCCATGCCTGGAAAAGCCACGCTGGCCGCCGCGCGCAGACTCGCCTTGCGACCACCCGGCACGCCGGTTTCACCGGCATGCCGGCCTGCAGCGCGAACAGAATCAACAAGGAATTCAGATGTCCGCTCAGCCTCGCCCTCTCGCCCTCGCACTCCTGCTGGCCTTCTCCAGCCCGGCGGCCTTCCATGCCGCCACTGCCAGTGCCGCCGAACCCGCCACCGCCCCCGCCGAGGGCGGAACCGGCATCACGCTGGCGCCGGTCACCGTCTCCGCCAGCGCGCTGTCGCTGGGCAGCGACGACATGAGCACGCCGGTGAGCGTGCTGGAAGGCGATGAACTCCTGCGCCGCCGCGAAGCCTCGCTGGGCGAAACGCTGGAGCGCGAACCCGGCATCGCCGCCAGCCACTTCGGCGCCGGCGCCAGCCGCCCGGTGATCCGCGGCATGGACGGCCCGCGGGTGAAGATCCTGTCCGACGGCAGCGAGATCATGGATGCCTCCACCGTCAGCCCGGACCACGCGGTCGCGCTGGAACCCCTGCTCAGCCGCCAGATCGAGGTGCTGCGCGGCCCCTCCGCGCTGGCCTACGGCGGTGGCGCCATCGGCGGCGTGGTCAATGTGCTGGACGACAAGATCCCCACCGAAGTGCCGCAGAACGGCATCGAGGGCAGCGTGGAACTGCGTGGCAACACCGCCGCCAAGGAAGGCGCCGGCGCCTTCGCCATCACCGGCGGCAGCGGCCACTTCGCCATCCACGCCGAAGGCCTGAAGCGGGATGCGCGCGACTACGCCGTCGGCCACGGCTGGTCCGGCGGCGGCCGGGTGGATGGCAGCTACAACGAGACCGAGACCGGCAGCGTCGGCCTGTCCTGGATAGGCGACCGCGGCTACCTCGGCCTGGCCTACACCAGCCAGCGCAACGAGTACGGCCTGCCCGGCCACTCCCACGAACTGGAGGGCTGCCACACCCACGGCGACGAGCTGCACTGCGGCGACCACGACGACGATGATGACGACGACCACGATCATGACCATGAAGAAGGCGGCGTTCCCTACGTCAAGCTGCGCAGCGAGCGCTGGGAGATGCGCGGCGAGCTGCTGGAACCGCTGCCCGGCTTCGCCCGCCTGCGCGTGCGCGCCGGCCATACCGACTACCAGCACGACGAGATCGAGGACGGCGCCGTCGCCACCCGCTTCAAGAACAAGGCCCAGGACGGCCGCTTCGAGCTGGAACACGAGCCGCTGGCCGGCTGGCGCGGCGTGATCGGCGTGCAGGCCTCGCGCCGCGACTTCAGCGCCCAGGGCGAGGAGTCCTACGTCGCGCCGACGCTGACGCGCAAGAACGCCCTCTTCCTCATCGAGGAACGCCGCTTCGGCGACGTCCGCGTGGAAGCCGGCCTGCGCCAGGAATGGCAGGACATTGATGTCGACTCCACCCAGCGCGACCGCAGCCACACCGGCAGCTCCGTTTCCCTGGGCGCGGTGTGGAGCTTCGCCCCGCAGTATTCGCTCGGCCTCAGCCTGTCGCGCGCCCAGCGCCTGCCCACCGCCGAAGAGCTGTACGCCGACGGCCTGCACATGGCCACCCGCACCTACGAGCGCGGCAACCAGGACCTGAAGGCGGAAACCTCGCACAACGTGGACATCACCCTGCGCAAGCAGGGCGGCGACACCACCTTCTCGGTCAGCGCCTATCACAACCGGGTGTCGGACTACATCTTCGCCAACACCCTGGACGAGGTGGAAGGCCTGCAGCTCATCGAGTACGCCCAGCGCGACGCGGTGTTCACCGGCATCGAAGGCCAGGTGCGCCAACAGCTGGATCGCACCTACGGCCTGACCCTGTTCGGCGACTATGTGCGCGCCCGCCTCGCCTCCGGCGATGGCGACCGCGACCTGCCGCGCATCCCGGCCCACCGCGTCGGCCTGCGCCTGGACGGCAACTGGAACGTCCTGCGCGGCGAGGCCGAGGTCTATCGCGTCGGCAAGCAGGACAAGGTGGCCGAGTACGAGAGCAGCACGCCCGGCTACACCATGGTCAACCTGGGCGTGAGCTACCAGACCCGCTACGAGCGCTTCCCGGTGCAGCTCTACCTGAAGGCCAACAACCTCGCCGACCAGAAGGCCTACAGCCATACCTCCTTCATCAAGGACGCCGCGCCGCTGGCCGGCCGCAACCTCACCGCGGGCGTGCGCCTGTCCTTCTGAACGCGGTGCCGCCGGCCGGGTGCGAGGCCCGGCCGGCGGGCTCCGCACCCGACTTTCCCCGGCGCACCCTTTCCAGCTAAAGTCCGGGCTTCGCCTTCCCCCGCCCCCCGTCCGTGCGCCTTTTCCGCCTCGCCAAGATCGCCTCCGTCAGCCTGCGCTTCGGGCTGGACCGCATGCTGCTGGACGTGGATGCGAGCGGGCGGCTGGGCAGGCTGTGGACGCTGGTGTTCTTCTGGCGCCGCTTCGACCAGCCGCGCGCGGTGCGGCTGCGGCTGGCGCTGGAATCGCTGGGCCCCATCTTCGTCAAGTTCGGCCAGATGCTGTCCACCCGGCGCGACCTGCTGCCGCCGGACCTCGCCGACGAGCTCGCCCTGCTGCAGGACCGCGTGCCGCCCTTCCCCACCGCCCAGGCGCTGGCGGTGCTGGAAGGCTTCTACGGCCGGCCGGTGGACATGGTGTTCCGCAACTTCGAACGCACGCCGGTGGCCTCCGCCTCGGTGGCCCAGGTGCACTTCGCAGAACTGCCGGACGGCACCGAGGTGGCGGTGAAGATCCTCCGCCCCGGCATCAACCGCGTCATCGTCAACGACCTGGCGCTGATGGACGTCGCCGCCATGGTGCTGGAAAAGCTGTGGCCGGAGAGCCGGCGGCTGAAGCCGCGCGAGGTCGTCGCCGAGTTCAGCAAGTACCTGCGCGACGAGCTGGACCTGATGCGCGAGGCCGCCAACTGTTCCCAGCTGCGGCGCAACTTCAAGGACTCCTCGCTGCTGCTGGTGCCGGAGGTGTACTGGGACTGGTGCGGCCGCGAGGTGATGGTGATGGAGCGCATGCGCGGCCTGCCGGTGTCGCAGATCGCCGCCCTCACCGCCCAGGGCACCGACCTCAGCGCGCTGTCCCGCGCCGGCGTCGAGATCTTCTTCACCCAGGTGTTCCGCGACGGCTTCTTCCATGCCGACATGCACCCGGGCAACATCTTCGTCCATGCCGACGGCCGCTACATCGCGCTGGACTTCGGCATCATGGGCACCCTCAACGAGGTGGACAAGAACTACCTCGCGCAGAACTTCCTCGCCTTCTTCAAGCGCGACTACAAGCGGGTGGCAATGGCCCACATCGAGGCCGGCTGGGTGCCGGCCAAGACCCGGGTGGATGAATTCGAAGCCGCCATCCGCACCGTCTGCGAGCCCATCTTCGACAAGCCGCTGAAGGACATCTCCTTCGGCAAGACCCTGCTGCGCCTGTTCCAGACCGCACGCCGCTTCGAAATGGAAGTGCAGCCGCAGCTGGTGCTGCTGCAGAAGACCCTGCTCAACATCGAGGGCCTGGGCCGCCAGCTCGATCCGGAGCTGGACCTGTGGAAAACCGCCAAGCCCTTCCTCGAACGCTGGATGCACGAGCAGATGGGCTGGCGCGCGCTGGTGCGCGGCGTCAAGGAAGAAGCCCCCGGCTGGGCCAACACCCTGCCGCAACTGCCGCGCCTGGTGCACCACGCCCTGGCCGAATCCACCCGCCTGCAAGCCGAGCAGAACCGCCAGTTCGACCGCCTCTACGCCCGCCAGCGCCGCCACGGCCGGCTGCTGGCCCTCGTCGGGCTGCTCGCCGCCGCGCTGCTGGCGCTGGAACTGCACCGCCTGTTCGGCTGAGCCCTGCCGGGCCAGCGCGAGCCGCGCATCAGGGTCTTCCGCAGGCGCGACCACGCGCCTGAACGTTTGCCAGCCCCCCGGATCGAACCGGCAAGCGCACCCCACGAAGGCCGCGCGACCGCACCGTTCATCCGCCGCAACCGCGGCGCACAGGGAGGCCAGCCATGACCATTCCCATCCCGCTTCCGCCGGGCCCCCACGCCAGGCTGCGCATTATCGGCGCCGCCTCCGCCCTGGGCACCCCGCTGCCCGGCACCGCCGCCGGACCGGAGGCGCTGCGCGCCACGCCCTTCCTGCAGCGCCTCGCCGAAGCCGGCATCGCCGCCGAATGGGTGGAGACCTTGAAGCCGCGGCTGGTACCGCCGCCCAGCGCCGCCATGGCCGAACGCCTGGCCGCCAACGGCGAGTTCATGGTCCGCCTGGCCGACCGCATCGCCGCCCTGGAACCGGACACCTTCCCGCTGATCATCGGTGGCGACCACGCCATCGCCGTCGGCACCTGGCGCGGCATCGCCCGCCGCCAGGGCCATGCCCCCGGCCTTGTCTGGGTGGACGCCCACCTCGACAGCCACACCGAAACCAGCACCCACTCCGGCAACATCCACGGCATGCCGCTGGCCGCGCTGATCGGCGAAGGCCCGCCGGCGCTGGTGGACGTACCCGGCCCGCTGCTGGACCCCGCGCGCATCTGCATCATCGGCGCGCGCGACTGGGAGAGCGAGGAATACGAGCGCCTCACCCGCCTGGGCGTGCGCATCTTCGACATGGCCGATGTGCGCCGCCGCGGCTTCGGCACCCTGTTCGCCGAGGCGCTGCGCATTGCCCGCGGCAAGCCGGGCGAGGAAGGCGGCTTCGGCGTCAGCATCGACCTCGACGCCCTGGACCCGCTCGCGGTGCCGGCGGTCACCTGCCCCACCGCCGACGGCATCGCCCCGCAGGCCCTGGCGGATGCCCTGCTCACCCTGCGCAGCTGCGGCGACTTCGTCGGCCTGGAAATCGTCGAGTACAGCCCGCAGCTGGACACCGACGGCAGCAGCGCGCGCTGGACCGCCGAGTTCGCCGCCGCCGCCCTCGGCCCCGCCACCTACTGGCTGCGCGCCAAGGAGCGCAACTTCAGCGCCCGCAACTATGCGCCGCTGCCGGTGGTGTTCCACCGCGGCGAAGGCGTGTGGCTGTGGGACGTGGAAGGCCGCCGCTACCTGGACATGATGAGCGCCTACTCGGCGGTCAGCTTCGGCCACGCCCACCCGCGCCTGCTGCGCGCCCTCACCGACCAGGCGCAGCGCCTCAGCCTCACCTCCCGCGCCTACTCCAACGACCGCCTGCCGCTGCTGCTAGAGCGGCTGTGCGTGCTGTTCGGCTACGAGCGCGCGCTGCCGATGAACACCGGCGCCGAGGCGGTGGAAACGGCGATCAAGGTCGCACGCAAATGGGCCTACCGCATCAAGGGCGTACCGGACGACATGGCCGAGATCATCGCCTGCGACAACAACTTCCACGGCCGCAGCACCACCATCGTCGGCCTCTCCTCCGAGCCGCAGTACCGCGACGGCTTCGGTCCCTTCCCGCCCGGCCTGAAGCGGGTGCCGTACGGCGACGCGGATGCGCTGGAACGGGCGATCACGCCCCACACCGCCGCCTTCCTGGTCGAGCCGATCCAGGGCGAGGGCGGCATCGTGCTGCCGCCGCCGGGCTACCTCGCCCGCTGCGCCGAGCTGTGCCGCCGCCACGACGTGCTGCTGATCGCCGACGAGGTACAGACCGGCCTGGGCCGCAGCGGCCGCCTGCTCGCCTGCGACCACGACGGCGTGCGGCCGGACGGCATCATCCTCGGCAAGGCGCTGGGCGGCGGCCTGCTGCCGGTGTCCGCCTTCCTCGCCGACGAGCGGGTGATGCAGGTGCTGAACCCCGGCGACCACGGCTCCACCTTCGGCGGCAACCCGCTGGGCGCCGCGGTGGCGTTGGCGGTGCTGGACCTGCTGGAGGAGGAGAACCTGATCGCCCATGCCGCCCAGCTCGGCAACCGCTGGCTGGACAGCCTGCGCCGGCTGCGCAGTCCGCTGGTGAAGGAGATCCGCGGCCGCGGCCTGTTCATCGGCATCGAACTGGCCGACCACGCGCCGCCCGCCCTCACCGCCGCCGAGCTGCTGCTGGCCCGCGGCGTGCTCACCAAGGACACCCACCACCGGGTGCTGCGCTTCGCTCCGCCGCTGGTGGTGCAGCAAGCCGAACTGGACTGGACCACCGAAGTGCTGAAGGAGGTGCTGGAGCTGGAAGCGCCGGCGCTGGCGACGAACTGAGGGGCGCGGCTGTCGGGGCCGCGGGAGCGCCCGTGGCCCGCGCCGCCGCAGCACGCGGCAAGCGGCACGACCTCCATCATTGAACCTGCAAGCAATTGGATCCCCAGCCGCCGTCCGGGCTGAGCCTGTCGAAGGGCATTGCGGGGAACGGGCGTTGGCAGACTCAACCCGAATGGCTGTCGTGTATTCAATTGCCTGGTTTGCAGCTGCCGTGTTAACAAGAGAATAGAGAGGCGCGAGCGACATCTCCTGTTTGATTGCCGGAGCGCCCCCGCCTTGGCCCGCCAGCGGAAACCATCCGCCCGAGTCGCCCGGCTTCGCTCAGAACCCGCTCATGCCGGACCAGCCAAAGCCCTCAGCCCAGCCTGTGCTCAGGCATCTGCCTGCCGGCTCGATGAGCACAAGGCCGCCGCCCTTGCACCCGGCTGAGCCACTACCTTCGACAGGCTGACACCGCTTTCACCCTGGACCCAGCCTGCCGGCCCTTGAAAGTCCGTCGCACCAAAGCGGTGCCGGCACCAGCCGCAAACCCGCGCCGGCACTGGCGGCCAGCGATTTTCACGATCTGGTGAAAAACGCTTTTCCCCCGCCCCCACCAACGTTATATTCCGGCCTTGCGGCCGCGCAGCATCGCTGCGCCGGGCAAGGACGGCGGCCCCACATACCCCGTCTTCCCTCCGCGACTGGATTTCGGGCGGCCTCCCGGGCGGAGGCCGCCCTTTTTGCAACCCGGCTTAGCGGAAAGCGCCCTCCATGCTGATCGCCTTCGTGATCCTCTATCTCCTGGTCTCCATCGGCATCGGCCTGTATGCCGCGACCCGGGTCAAGAACTCCACCGACTACGTGGCCGCCGGCCGCCACCTGCCGCTGTACATCGTCACCGCCACGGTGTTCGCCACCTGGTTCGGCTCCGAGACGGTGCTGGGCATCTCCGCCACCTTCATCGACGAAGGCCTGCGCGGGCTGTGGTCCGACCCCTTCGGCGCCTCGCTGTGCCTGATCCTGGTGGGCCTGTTCTTCGCCCGCCCGCTGTACCGCATGAACCTGCTGACGCTGGGCGACTACTACCGCACCCGCTACGGCCGCACGGTGGAACTGCTGTGCTCCATCGCCATCGTCATCTCCTACCTCGGCTGGGTGTCGGCGCAGATCACCGCCCTCGGCCTGGTGTTCAACATCCTCTCCGACGGCGCCATCTCCAGCGAGGCCGGCATGCTGGTCGGCGCCGGCGTGGTGCTGCTATACACCCTGTTCGGCGGCATGTGGTCGGTGGCGCTGACCGACTTCCTGCAGATGACCATCATCATCATCGGCCTGGCCTACATCGCCTGGGTGGTGGGCGACATGGCCGGCGGCGTCGGCACCGTGGTGGCCCATGCCAACGAGGCCGGCAAGCTCAACTTCCTGCCGGCGCTGGACCCGAAGGACGTCATCGCCTTCGTCGCCGGCATCCTCACCATGGGCTTCGGCTCCATCCCACAGCAGGACGTGTTCCAGCGCATCAACTCCGCCCGCGACGAGAAGACCGCGGTGCGCGGCACCCTGCTGGGCGGCTCCGGCTACTTCCTGTTCGCCTTCATCCCGCTGTTCATCGCCTACTCGGCCACGCTGATCGACCCGGCGCTGGTGGCCCACTACCAGGAAAGCGACAGCCAGCAGATCCTGCCGCAGCTCATCCTGCAGCACACCCCCCTGTTCGCCCAGGTGATGTTCTTCGGCGCGCTGCTGTCGGCCATCATGAGCACCGCCTCCGGCACGCTGCTGGCGCCCTCGGTGACCTTCTCCGAGAACATCCTGCGCAGCACCTTCCGCGGCATGAACGACCGCCAGTTCCTGTGGATGACGCGGGTGGTGGTGGTGGTGTTCGCGGTGCTGGTGACCTGGTACGCGATGCGCACCGACGAGAGCATCCACGCCATGGTGGAGAACGCCTACAAGGTGACGCTGGCCACCGCCTTCGTGCCGCTGGCCTTCGGCCTGTACTGGAAGCGCGCCAGCACCCAGGGGGCGCTGGCCTCCATCCTGTTCGGCCTGGTGGTGTGGCTGGGACTGGAGACGGTGGCACCGGAGGCGGATATTCCCCCGCATTTCGCCGGCATGCTGGCCGGCATCGTCGGCATGCTGGCTGGCTCGCTGCTGCCGCAGACGCTGGTGCGCCAGAGCCATGGCCACAGCGCCCACCTGGATCTGGGCCGCCAGGAGTCGCGCTGAGGGCGGCCAGCCTGCCGCGCCCCCGGAGAGCGCGCCGCCGAAAGGCGCGCCACGAGCCTTCACCGCCCGGCCGGGGGTCCCGCGCCGGGCGGTGCGCTTTCAGGGCGTGACGAACCAGCCGGCTCAGCCGCGCAGCGCATCCACCAGCTGGCGGGCATAGGCCGGCAGCGCCTCATAGGAACGCACCGCGATCTGCAGCCGGCGCTCCGCCCAGTCGTCCGCCAGCGGCACCACCGCCAGCCGGCCAGGTTCGCCGAAGCGCTGCGCCGCCGAGCGCGGCACCACCGCCACGCCCACGCCGCACAGGGCAAAGCGGCACACCGCGTCGAAGCTGCGGGTGCCCACCCGCAGCTGCAGGCGGCGGCCCAGCGCGCTGGCCTTCTCTTCCAGGAAAGCCTGGATGGCGGCCTCGCCGTCCAGGCCGACGAAATCCTCGTCCAGCAACTGCTCGAAGCGGATTTCCGCCGCGCCGGCATGGGCGTGGTCGGCAGCCATCACCGCCACCAGCCTGTCGTTGCGGAAGGGGAACAGCTCCAGCCGCGGCGCCTCCAGCGTGGCGGCGTAGATGCCGATGTCGGCGCGGCCCTCCGCCACCCGCCGCAGCACCTCCACCGACAGCCCCTCCTCGATGCGCACGTCCACCTGGCGGTTGCGCGCCAGGTACTCGCCTATGCACTCCGGCAGGAAACCCTGCATGGCGTTGGTGTTGGCCGCCAGCCGCACCAGGCCGCGGAAGCCGCGCGCATGCTCCTGCAGCTCGGCGTTCAGCACCTGGATGTCGTAGAGCCAGGCGCGGGCGTGGCGCAGGAAGACCGCCCCCGCCGGCGTGGTCGCCACACCCTGCTTGCCGCGCGTGAACAGCGCGCTGCCGGTCTGCGCCTCCAGCCGGGCGATGCGCTTGCTCACCGCCGCCAGCGCGAGGTGACAGTGGCGGCCAGCGGCAGTGAGCGAGCCCTGTTCGGCGGCAGCGACGAAGACCTTCAGGTCAGCGAGATCGAAGTGCATGGGGCGGCCTCCCTTCGCAAAGCGCGAAGGCTAGCGCGAAAAATCACCGATCAACAGCCGGCCGCCGCTGGCCTAAGCTGCAGGTTCTCCCCCTGAGGAAGACGAGATGCACGACGAGGACATGGACGCCGCGCTGGACGAAGCCCACCTGCGCCAGTGGCTGGGACGGGAGGAAGAAACCGAAGACGAGGTGACCGCCTTCCCGCCGCGCGCGCTGAAAGCCACCCTGGAGGCGCCCTATGCCGGCGAGTGCGGCCCCGGCGAGCCGCTGCCGCCGCTGTGGCACTGGCTCTACTTCCTGCCGCTGCACGCCCGCTCCGCGCTGGGCGAGGATGGCCACGCGCGCAAGGGCGGCTTCCTGCCGCCGGTGCCGCTGCCACGGCGCATGTGGGCAGGCGGCCGCTTCGACTTCGTCGAGCCCTTGCGCGTTGGCGAGCGCATCCGCAAGCGCTCCACCATCACCGCTATCGACCTCAAGCACGGCCGCAGCGGCGCGCTGGCCTTCGTCACCGTGCGCCACGAGATTTCCGCCAACGGCGCGCCACGGCTGGTGGAGGAGCACGACATCGTCTACCGCGAAGCGCCACGGCCGGACGCGCCGGCCCTCGCCCCCACGCCCGCGCCCCAGGGCCCCTGGCAGCGCCGCATCACGCCGGACGACGTGCTGCTGTTCCGCTACTCCGCGCTGACCTTCAATGGTCACCGCATCCACTACGACCGCCGCTACGTCACCGGAGTGGAGGGCTATCCCGGCCTGGTGGTGCACGGCCCGCTGATCGCCACCCTGCTGCTGGACCTGCTGCAACGGGAACAGCCCGGCGCGCGCCTGTCCGGCTTCCGGTTCCGCGCGCTGCGGCCGACTTTCGACACCGCGCCTTTCTTCGTCCACGGCGAGCCGGCAGCGGATGGCAGAACGGTGCGGCTGTGGGCGAGCGATGCCGAGGGCTGGCTGACGATGGATGCGACGGCGACGCTGGCCTGAGGGTGGGCGGGATGGAGGTATCGCCATCCCGCCCTGCATGCCATATGGCTGACGAGGTTTTACTCACCTCTTCGTTCGCGGGAGAGGGGCTGAGGGAGAGGGGGAGTGGGCTTGTATTGCCGCTAACGCCCCTTGCGGGGCACCCCCTCTCCCCAACCCTCCCCCGCAAGGGGGAGGGGGCAGAACCGCCGCTGCCATACGCGGGGCTGTCTGCCTTACTGCGAGTGCAGCTGCCTTACGCGAGCCTGCCTATCCAGACCAGGTCTTCCCTAGCCCTGCTGACACCGGCCCTATCGGCACGCTGTCAGCACTCAATACTTCGCGAAGTTCGCATTCACCCGCTGGTACAGGTAGTCCTCCGCGGTGATCGCCGGGTACTTGTGCGCCGGCCCTTCGATGACCACCTCGCGGTTGGCCTGGCAGAAGAAGGCCAGGCTGTAGCGCGCGCCCTGGTACTCGTCCGGGCGCGGGTTGCGCACGCGGTGGAAGTTGGACGGCAACTGGTCGTCGCTCCAGCGCATCAGCATGTCGCCGATGTTGCAGGTGATGACGTCTTCCGCAGGCGGAATGCTGGTCCATTCCTCGGCCTCGAACTCCTTGCCGGGGCACACCTGCAAGCCGCCCTGGCCTTCGCGCTGGAATAGCAGGGTCAGGCAGTCGAAGTCGGTGTGGGCACCGGCGCGCCACAGGTCCAGCTTGTTCCTGAACTCCGGCGGAATGGCGTAGTAGTGCAGCAGGCGCAGGGTGCTCTGGTAGCCGGGGCTGAGCGGATCGTGGGCGCGGGTGAAGAACTCGCTGTCGAAGCCCAGCTTGTCGGCGAAGCAGGACAGCACCCGCATGCCGACCGTCCAGCACTGCGCCTCGAAGGCCAGCATGGTGTCGCGGAAACCGGCCAGCTCTTCCTCGCTCGGCCACAGTTCGGCCATGTGCGGGCGGGTGATCTGGTAGGACTCCTTCTGGTCCGGCGTGCCGGTGGAAGGCCGCACCTGGGCCTTGCTCTCCCAGCCGGCGTTGCAGCCTTTCTTCAGCGGATACCGGGCTTTCACCTCGTCCGGCAGGGCGAAGAAACGCTCCATGGTGGCGAAGGCCTTGCGCACTTCGGCCAGCTCGATGCCGTGGTTGTAGAGCTGGAAGAAGCCCACATCCACCGAGGCGCTCCACAGTTGGTCGGCGATCTCGGCCTTGCGGTGTTCGAAATCGGATAGGTCGATACGTCGCACTTCGCGGCTCTCGTTCTCGGTGCCCATCGCGCCCATGCGCGATTCCTTGTTCAACTCGTTGAGGGCGTAGGGCGCCGGGGCGGCGGGGGTCTGTTGGGTGGTGTGCATTGTCGTGCTCCTGCGTTACAAGGGCTCGCGAGGGATGCACGGGGCGGAAAGGGCCGGCATCGCCTCTTGAAGGATGTCCCGGCGCGGCGCGTCCCGGGCGGGACAGCGCGACACCGGCTTCAAGAGCAATTACCGACCGGCCGCTGGCTCGCCGGACGGCGGACCAGGGAGGTGAACGCTTCTACTCTCGCCGCAACCCAAAGCAGGGGGCGTGCCACCTATTACGGGCGGCGGAGCAAGCGCCGCTTCGATACAGCTGGCACTGCGCCCCTCTGCGCCCGCAGGTCGCGCGCCTGCTGGCTTTTGACTGCGGCACGCCGTTCCGGGCCGCGCGCCTCGGCGGCTGGCCGGCCGCCGAGGCGCGCGGCCCCCGCCAGCACGGAGACTTGCCCCAATTCAAGGCATACCCCCCAATTTGCGCACCAAGCCAATGCACGTCGCCCCTCGTGCGCAAGCCCTCGCGCGGGCCGGGCATGCGGGCGCGCGGAGCAAGCGGAATCCCCTGTTGCGACACGCCTTTCCCGCCACCGATGACCCCACCGGCATCAAACCCTCAACCGCTGGCACGCATGCTGCTAAGTGCCGAACCGAGAGTAGAAGCGTTCAGCGCCACCGGAACAGAGAGCCGGGGCGCCCGGAAATTGCTCTTGTCGCCCCGTCGGCGCGCGCCGCCGCCGGGTACCAAGAACATTGCCCGGAGCATCCCCAATGGATCGTCGTCGCTTCCTGTCGTCCTTCGCCGCCCTGCCTGCCGCCACCGCCCTCGCCGGCCTGTCGCGCCCGTCGCTGGCCCAGCCCGCCGCCGGCCTGCTGCCGCTCAAGTTCTCGCTGGATTTCCGCGTCACCAGCCAGACCTCGCCCTTCTTCCTGGCGCTCGCCCGCGGCTATTACCGCGAGGAAGGGCTGGACGTGACCATAGACACCGGCGCCGGCTCGGTGGCCTCCATCACCCGCGTTGCCAGCGGCGCCTACGACATGTCGCTGGGCGACATCAGCTCGCTGATCGAATTCCACGCCCAGAACCCCGGCAAGGCGGCGGTGCAGGCGGTGTACCAGTATTACAACCGCGCGCCCTTCGTCATCATCGGCCGCAAGGACCGCGGCATCACCGCCGATTTCGCCAGCCTGCGCGGCAAGCGCGTGGCCGCGGCGGCGGTGGAATCCACCCGCCGGCTGTGGCCCATGGTGGCGAACAGGCTCAAGGCCGGGCCGGACTTCTTCGAGTGGGTCACCACCGACTTCGCGGTGCGCGACAACGTGATGATCCGCGGCGACGTGGATGCCGCCACCTACTTCCACGACTCGGCGGTGTCGCTGTTCTTGCGCATGCCGCTGGAGCAGCTCTCGGTGCTGGAGTACGCCAGGGCCGGGCTGGATCTCTACGGCAACGCCATTCTCGCCAGCCGCAAGCTGATCGCCGACAAGCCGCAGGCGGTGGCCGGCTTCCTGCGCGCCACCAACCGCGCGCTGCGGGAAACGGTGGCCGACGTGGAGCCCGCGCTGGCGGCGATCAAGGCCCGCGAGCCCATCCTCAACCTGGAGGTAGAGCGCGAGCGCTGGAACATCACCCGCGGCTACGTCGCCGCTGCCGACACCCGCGCCGATGGCCTGGGCGCGGTGCGCAGCGAGCTGGTAAGCCGCCAGATCGCCGACGTTGCCGCCGTGTTCGGCCTGGAGAAGCCACCCGCCACCGCCGAACTGTACGAGCTCTCGCTGCTGCCGCCCAAGGCGGAACGCATGGTCGCCGGGGCCTGAGCATGGGCGCGGCGGAAACCGTGCTGGACGCGCGCGACGCCCTCTACCTGCGCCGCGCCATCGAGCTCGCCGACCTCGGCCGCAGCCGCGGCAACCGGCCCTTCGGCGCCCTCATCGTCGGCGCCGATGGCAGCGTGCTGGCCGAAGCCTGGTGCAACACCGCTGAAACCGGCGACTGCACCGGCCACGCCGAAACCACCGCGGTGCGCCTGGCCTCGCCGCGCCACAGCCGCGAGGAACTGGCGGGGGCAACCATTTACTCTTCCGCCGAGCCCTGCGTGATGTGCGCCGGCGCCATCTTCTGGGCCAACATCGGCCGGGTGGTGTTCGGCATCGACGCGGTGGCGCTGCGCGGCTTCCGCGGCGAACGGCTGGACCAGCGCGACGCCGAACTGTCCTGCCGCGAGGTGTTCGACGCCTCGCCCAAGGGCATCGTCTGCGTCGGCCCGGCGCTGCTGGAGGAGGCGGCCCGCTCCCACATCGGCGCCTGGAAGAGCTGAGCGCAAGCCAGCGCGGTATGCCGCCGCCGCCCCGCTTTGACCCCAGTCAAGGCAGCCCGGCGGCGGCGCCACTATGGTGGCGGGGCTTTGCAAACGCCCCGCCACTCCCCCGCCTCTTCATGAC
>Ga0209699_100038_pt1 | contig 206157 bp, 180 predicted proteins | sample SynthPrep_1_END__FD_187204 | JGI IMG/M metagenome (GOLD analysis project Ga0209699, IMG submission 187204) | Synthetic microbial communities from Ohio, USA - SynthPrep_1_END_DS7_MetaG (SPAdes) (version 2) | ecosystem: Engineered > Bioreactor > Aerobic > Activated sludge | place: USA: Ohio...
GGGCTGGACAGCGGTTTCTTCCGGTTGCTCGACGCCGTCATCGTCGGCGCCATCGTCCAGTTGCTCGTCGCTACCAGCCAGACCGGCTTCGTCCGGGCTGCGGCGGCCACGGCGGCTGCGGCGGCGGCGACGCTTGCGTTCCGGGTCGGCCGCGCCTTCGGCGCCTTCCATGGCAGGCACGCCATCGGCGGTCTGTTCGACAGCCTCGGCGGTCTCGGCCACTTCCAGAACGGCCTCAGGGGCGGATTTGGTCTCGGGCAGGGCGGTGGCGACAGTCTGAGCCAGCGCGGCGACCATGCTTTCCTGTTCGCTCATCGGAGCGTCGGACTGGCCTTCCTCGCGACGATTGCGGCCACGGCCGCGGCGGCGGTTGCGGCCGGCGCCGGTGTCCTCGCCGCCGGCTTCCACGGCTTGCTCGGGGCGGTTGGACGCCAAGGCCGCTTGCGTGGCCTGGGTGTCGCGTTCGCCGCGGGCGTCGCTGCGATTGTGGCGTTCGCCGCGTTCCTGGCGCTCGCCCTCGGGGCGGCGATTGCCGCGCACGTGGTGGCGGCCGCCTTCGCTGGCCTCGGCGCCTTCGCCGCGGCGGTTGCGGTTGCGGTCCGAACCATGGCGTTCGCCACGGCGTTCCTGGCCGTCATGGCCGCTGCGGCCCTTGCCGCGGCCGGAGCTGGCGCGCTTGGCGCTGTCTTCCTGGGCGGCGGCGGGCTTGGCCGCTTCAGAACCACCGCCGGTCAGCCAGCCGACCAGGCGCTTGAACAGGCCACCCAGGCCGCCGGCGGCTGCCGGGGCGGGAGCCGGCGCGGCGGGCGCCGGCGTGGACACCGGAGCGGGCTGCGACGGCGTGATGCCCTTGACCAGGGCTTCCGGACGCGACTTGATCTCGTGCTCGCGCGGCTGCCAAGGGGCGTCCGTGGCCGGGGCTTCGACCAGTTCGAAACTGGTCTTCAGCTCTTCCAGGCGCGGATCGTCGTGGCGCAGGCGCTCGATGTGGTGGTGCGGCGTTTCCAGATGCTTGTTGGGGATCAGCATCAGGTTGACCTTGAGGCGGGCTTCCATCTTGGTGATGTCGGCGCGCTTTTCGTTCAGCAGGTAGGTGGCAACGTCGACGGGCACTTGGGCGTGCACGGCGGCGGTGTTTTCCTTCATGGCCTCTTCCTGCAGCAGGCGCAGCACGTGCAGGGCGCTGGACTCGGCGTCGCGGATCACACCGGTGCCGTTGCAGCGCGGGCAGGTGATGTGCGAGCCTTCGTTCAGGGCCGGGCGCAGGCGCTGGCGCGACAGTTCCATCAGGCCGAAGCGCGAAATCTTGCCCATCTGGACGCGGGCGCGGTCGAAATGGAGGGCGTCACGCAGGCGCTGTTCAACGGCGCGCTGGTTCTTGCTGTCCTCCATGTCGATGAAGTCGATGACGATCAGGCCGCCCAGGTCGCGCAGGCGCAACTGGCGGGCCACTTCGTCGGCCGCTTCCGAGTTGGTGCGCAGCGCGGTTTCCTCGATGTCGGCGCCGCGCGTGGAGCGGGCCGAGTTGACGTCCACGGAAACCAGGGCTTCGGTGTGGTCGATGACGATGGCGCCGCCCGAGGGCAGCGTGACCGTGCGCGAGTACGCCGTTTCGATCTGGTGTTCGATCTGGAAACGGGAGAAGAGGGGGATATCGTCGCGGTAGCGTTTGACGCGCTGGACGTTGTCCGGCATCACCACGCTCATGAAGGCCGTGGCCTGGTCGGCGATCTCGTCGGTATCGATGAGGATCTCACCGATTTCCGGGGAGAAGTAATCGCGGATGGCCCGGATGACCAGGCTGGATTCCAGGTAGATCAGGATGGGCGCGGAGTTGTCGCGCGCGGCGCCGTCGATGGCCGTCCAGAGCTGCAACAGGTAGGACAAGTCCCACTGGAGTTCTTCGACGTTGCGGCCGATGCCGGCGGTGCGGGCGATGATGCTCATGCCCTGGGGCAGATCGAGCTGCTCCATGGTGTCGCGCAGTTCCTGGCGATCCTCGCCCTCGACACGGCGCGAAACGCCGCCGCCGCGGGGGTTGTTGGGCATCAGGACCAGGTAGCGGCCGGCCAGCGAGATGAACGTGGTCAGGGCCGCGCCCTTGTTGCCGCGCTCTTCCTTTTCGACCTGGACGATCAGTTCCTGGCCTTCGCGCAGGGCGTCCTGGATGCGGGCGCTACGGACGTCCACGCCTTCCTTGAAGAAGCTGCGGGCAACTTCCTTGAAGGGCAGGAACCCGTGGCGGTCTTCGCCGTAGTTGACGAAGCAGGCTTCGAGGCCGGGTTCGATCCGGGTGATGACACCTTTGTAGATGTTGCCTTTGCGTTGTTCGCGGCCGGCAGTCTCGATGTCGAGGTCGATGAGTTTTTGCCCATCGACGATAGCGACGCGTAATTCTTCCTGATGCGTCGCATTGAACAGCATGCGCTTCATGAGAGGGGTTCTCCGTTGTCATGACGCGCCGATATCGGCGCGTGACCTCGGGTCACTCGGGCTGCGGCTGAAGCGGGCAAGAAATGCGGACCGTACCTGGGCGGCGCCCAGGCGTATCCGCCGCGGGTCAGGCGGGCACGTCGAGCCGTGGGGCTCGGGGTTCTGTCAGCAGGAGGGTCAGCTTCACTGAATGTGGTTTGACGGAAAAGTGCTGTGAACGGCAGTTGCGGTCGGATTGGTTGCCCACACGCAGCTGGTGCTTTAAATATGCGACGATTCTTGCGGTGCTTCAGAGCCGCTTGCGGCATGCAACGGACCTGCTGGGACAGCGGGCAAAATGAATGCCACACCACTATCCGGCAGGGCGCGGTTGCGCCGGCGACCAAATGACCCCAGGGGTTGAATGAGCAGGCAGTACAATGGCGGCCCGCGCGCTCGACGGAGTTGCGTACGTTGCATCTCTACGTCAGGCGGCTAGTTCAGCCCCTTTAGGCTGTCCCGATTATATGTCGCTTTCCGCAATGCGCAAAGAAACTTCCTCCTCCATTCCCCTCTCTAAAGCTGCCCCCGCCGTCCGCATGGTGGAGGTCGATGCCGAACAGGCCGGCCAACGCCTGGACAACTTCCTGGCGAGGCTGTGCAAGGGCGTCCCCAAAACACACATCTACAAGGCCATCCGTGGCGGCGAGGTGCGGATAAACAAGGGACGCACTTCGGCCGACTACCGGGTCGCGGAAGGCGATGTCGTCCGCATTCCGCCATTGCGGCTGCCGGACCCGGGCAAGCCGCGTCCGGTTCCGGGCGCCGAATTCCCAGTGGTGTTCGAGGACGAAGCCCTGCTGGTGGTGGACAAGCCCGCCGGCGTGGCGGTCCATGGCGGCAGCGGCGTGTCCTTCGGCGTGATCGAGCAATTGCGGGCTGCCCGGCCCGGCGCCAAGTTCCTGGAACTGGTCCATCGCCTGGACCGGGAAACCTCGGGCCTCTTGATGGTGGCCAAGAAGCGCAGCGCTCTGCTGGCGCTGCACGCCATGCTGCGTGAAGGAAAAGGGGACAAGCACTACCTGGCCCTGGTCGAGGGCGACTGGGTCAATGATCGCCAGCACATCAAGCTGGGCCTGTCCAAATGGACCACCCAGTCCGGCGAGCGCCGGGTCAAGGTGGATCCCGACGGTCAGACGGCGCACACCATCGTCACGCTCAAGCAGCGGTTTGGTGGCTATAGTCTGGTCGACGCCGAGTTGCGTACCGGGCGTACCCACCAGATCCGGGTGCACCTGGCGGCCAGCGGCTTTCCCATCGTGGGCGACGACAAGTATGGCCACGACGAGGTGCGCGCGCAGTTCTCGCGCATGGGCTTTGGCAGGATGTTCCTGCACGCCCACCAATTGACCCTGGCTCACCCGGTGACGGGCGAGCTCTTGACGCTTACCGCCGAGCTGCCCCCCGCCTGCCGGCAAATACTGAAAAAATTGGAGTTGGTCTGATCATGTCGTATTCGCTGGTCGTTTTTGACTGGGATGGCACCCTGATGGATTCCACGCACAGCATCGTGGCGGCCATCCAGGGCGCCTGCCGCGACCTGGAGCTGGCGGTGCCCTCGGCGTCCGATGCCAGTTGGGTGATAGGTCTGTCCCTGGAAAGCGCCCTGCGCCGCGCGGTGCCGGAACTGACGCAGGCGATGCTGCCGCGTTTCCTGGAGCGCTACCGCACCCACTACCTGCTGCGCGATCCGGAATTGCGCCTGTTCGAGGGCGTGCAGGAACTGCTGGGTGAATTGGCGGGGCAGAACGTGCGCCTGGCCGTCGCTACCGGCAAGAGCCGCGTGGGCCTGACCCGCGCGCTGGCCGCGACCGGGCTGGGGCCGCTGTTCGACGCTACCCGTACCGCCGACGAAACCTTCAGCAAGCCGCATCCGGCGATGCTGCACGAACTGATGCAGGAGCTGGATGTGGATCCGGAGCGTGTGGTGATGGTGGGCGACACCTCGCACGATCTGCAAATGGCGATCAATGCCGGCGTGCACGGCCTGGGCGTGACCTATGGCGCTCACACCCTGAAGGAACTGGAGGGATGCTCGCCCCAGGCGGTGCTCGACAGTGTGCCGGGATTGCGCGAGTGGCTGTTGCCGCGCGTGATGTAGCGGCCGGCCTCCGGGAACGCGTGGGGCGGAACGCCCGGCGCGCGCGCCGGTCTATAGGAAATACCCGCAAGCGCCGGCTGCCGCGGAATATCATGGGGCCGCGCGGCGTCCATGGCTTGCGCAGGGCGCGTCCATGATCCTGCGGGCGCCACACCGGAGACCATGATGTTGATACGCAAGCCCGACGATATTCTTCCGTCCGAGATCACCTCCGAGACCGTCTGGCGCTCGCGCCGCGAACTGATGCTGCGTGCCGGGATGGTCGCGGCGGCCGCGGGCCTGCCGGGGTGGGCCGCGCGCAGCGCACATGCCCAGGAGGCAGGCGCCCTGCCGGGCAAGGCCAACGCGGCTTTGAGCGTCATGGACAAGCAGACCTCGCTGGCTGATGTGACGTCGTACAACAATTACTACGAGTTCGGCGTCGATAAGGACGACCCCGCCGCCAACGCTGGCAAATTGCAGACACGTCCCTGGAGCGTGAGCGTCGAGGGCGAGGTCGGCCGGCCGCGCACGTTCTCCATCGAAGAGCTGCTCAAGCTGGCGCCGATGGAAGAGCGCGTCTACCGGCTACGCTGCGTCGAGGGCTGGTCCATGGTGATTCCCTGGGTGGGCTATTCACTGTCGGCGCTGCTCAAGCAGGTCGAGCCCACGGGCAACGCCAAGTACGTGGAATTCGTGACCGCCGTGCAGCGCGAGAATATGCCGGGCGTGCGCGCCGCGATCCTGGAGTGGCCCTATGTGGAAGGCCTGCGCATCGACGAGGCCATGAATCCCCTGGCCATGCTGGTGTTCGGCGTCTACGGCCGCGTGCTGCCGAACCAGAACGGCGCGCCGCTCAGACTGGCGGTGCCCTGGAAATACGGCTTCAAGTCTGCCAAGTCCCTGGTGAAGATCCGACTGGTGGAAAAGCCGCCCGTGTCGTCCTGGATCAAGGCTGCGCCGCAGGAGTATGGCTTTTACGCCAATGTGAATCCCGACGTGCCTCATCCGCGCTGGAGCCAGGCCACGGAGCGCCGCATCGGCGAGGACGGCCTGTTCTCGCCCAAGCGCAAGACCTTGATGTTCAACGGTTATGCCGAACAGGTGGCGTCGCTCTATCAGGGCATGGACCTGAAGGCGAACTATTGAGGCGGCTCCATGCCTGACGGCACTCCGCAGGCCGCTCCGGCTGCGCCGCCGCGCAAGGCCCCGCTTTCCGCCAAGGCGGTGGGGCGCTTCAAGCCGTTCCTGTTCCTGCTGGGGCTGGCGCCGTTCGCGCGCTGGATCTGGTTGGGCGTGAACAACGGACTGACGGCGAACCCCGTGGAGTTCCTGACCCGTTCATCGGGCACCTGGACCCTGGTCTGCCTGCTGGTGACGCTGGCCATCACGCCGCTGCGCCGGCTGACCGGTCAGCCGGCGTTGCTGCGGTTGCGCCGGATGTGCGGGCTGTTCGCGTTCTTCTATGGTTCCATGCACTTCATGGCCTGGGTCTGGTGGGACCGCGGTTTCGATCCGGCCGGAATGCTGCGCGATATTGGCGAACGTCCCTTCATCATGGTCGGATTCGCGGCGTTCGTGCTGATGACCGCGTTGGCGGCCACGTCCACACAATGGGCCATGCGCAAACTTGGCAAGCGCTGGCAGAGCCTGCATCGGGCTGTCTATGCCATAGGCTTGCTGGCGGTGCTGCATTATTGGTGGCATAAGGCCGGCAAGAACGATCTGGCGCAACCCGCGATGTACGCTGCCGTGCTGGCCCTGCTGCTGGGATGGCGGCTGGTCGCCTGGCTGCGCGGCCGGCGCTAGCGCTGTTCGCGCCTACGGCATCGCCAGCATGATGGCGGCGGTCTCTGCATCTGGCTGACCGTCGTGCAGCGCCGGCCGGTAGTGCATCTGGAAGGCCGCCAGCGCGCCGATCGTGGCCGGGTCCAGGGTTCCGTCCTGCGGGCAGGCGTAGCCCAGCCGCGTCAGCTGCTTCTGGAACCACGCCACGTCGGGGACGCCTTGGGCCTGCAGGCGTGCGAGGTGTGCGGCGGCGCCGGTTTCGTCATGCCAACGTCCAATCCCAGCCTCGGCCAGCATTTTCCAAGGAAAAAGAGGGCCAGGGTCCACCTTGCGCTGTGGCGCGATGTCGCTATGGCCCACGATGTTTTCGGGCGCGATGCCGTGCCGCTGCGCAATATCGCGCAGCAGTATGGTCAAGGCGCGCAATTGCTTGTCGTTATAGGGGTGCCAGACGGGCTTGCCGTCCGGACCCTCCGTCCAGCCCGGGTTGACGATTTCTATGCCGATGGACGTGCTGTTCATGGCGATGTTGCCATACCAGGAACTGGCGCCCGCATGCCAGGCGGCGCGGTTCTCGTCCACCAGCCGGTAGACGCGCCCGGAGTCGTTTACCAGGTAATGGGAGCTGACCTTGCCCTTGGAGAGCAATTCCATCGAGTGGGCGTCGTCGACGCTGGTGTAGTGCAGCACGATGCTGCGCACCCGGCTGGCCTGGCTGACGGCAGTGACGGAGGTGTCCAGGTCCAGGCCGGCGGGGCCGCGAGCGGCGCATCCCGCCAGGATGGCCGCGGCAAGCGGCGCAAGAAACAGGCGGTGCATGGGTCAGCGCGCCAGGAAGAGGAACAGCGTCGGCAGCTTGTCGAGCTGGGGCGCCGGCTGCTTCTTCCAGTCGGCCACGCTGCGGGTGACGATCCATTCGTCGGCGGTCGTGACCGAGCGGGCCACGCACAGCTTGGTGTCGCCTTTCAGGCTGGCCAGCAGCGTGGCGAACATGGCGGCGTTGCGGTAGGGGGTCTCGATCAGCAACTGGGTCTGGTTGTGCTTGGCCGAATGCTGCTCCCAGGCGCGCAGCTGCTTGGCGCGTTCCGCCGGGTCCACCGGCGCATAGCCGTGGAAGGCGAAGCGCTGGCCGTCCAGGCCGCTGGCCATCAGGCCCAGCAGGATGGAAGAGGGGCCGACCCAGGGCTTTACCGTGATGCCCAGGCGGTGGGCGGCGTCGGCGACCTTGGCCCCCGGATCCGCGACCGCGGGGCAGCCGGCCTCGGAAACCAGGCCGATTTCCGCGCCCTTGAGCGCCGGCTCCAGCCAGGCCTTGATCTGGGTGGCGTTGACCTTGTCGGTCAGGGTGTGGATGGTGATTTCCTGCAGCGGCCGGGTGGTGCCGATCAGCTTGAGGAAGGCGCGGGCGGTCTTGGCGTTTTCGGCGATATAGGTATCCAGCCGGCCCGCCAGGGCGCGGACTTCGGCGGGCAGCCAGCGCTCGGGCGGGGCTTCGCCCAGGCCGACCGGGATCAGGTGCAGCGCGCCGCTCATGCGGGCGCTCCGGGAGCGTCCAGCGGGTCCAGGCCGAAACCCGCCAGCATGCCAGTCAGCGCGATCAGCGGCAGGCCGATGATGGCGGTAGGGTCGTCGCTCTGGATGCTTTCCATCAGCGCGATGCCCAGGCTTTCCGCCTTGGCGCTGCCTGCGGTATCGTAGGGTTCCTCGGCGCGCAGATAGGCCTCGATGGCGCGGTCCGACAATTTGCGGAAACGGCAGCGCGTGACGATGTCGGCTTTCTCCACCCGCTGGCCGTCCGTGACCGCCAGGGCGCTGTGGAATTCCACGATTTGACCCGATAGGGCCTGCAATTGCGCCAGGGCGCGCGGGAAATCCCCTGGCTTGCCGATGGGTTGTCCATCCACGGTGGCCACCTGGTCCGAGCCGATCACGATGCTGCCGGGGTGGCTGGCCGCGACTGCCATGGCCTTGGCCACGGACAGGCGCAGCGCCAGGGCTGCCGGGGTTTCGCCGGACTGTGGCGTTTCGTCTACATCGGGGGAAATTGCCGTGAAGGGCAGGCGCAGGCGGGACAGCAGTTCTTTGCGGTAACGCGAGCTGGACGCGAGGATGAGGCTGGGCTTTGAAGGCATGCGATATTTGACGTTGATACGTAAGTCACAGTATTATCTAACGTTTTGCGGGATTTTTGCATGAACCAAGGCGCGTGTCTTGAAAGACGAGAGACGCAACCAGGCTCGTGCAGGCCCCGCGAATGCAAAGGACTGAACATCAAGCGCATCGATGCATACGCATTTGCCCAGATGGGCAAGGAAGCGCAAGGAACCATACCTCTTGTGCGGTTTACGCGCGCGGTTGAAGGGCTACCCGAACAACCGCAGGGCGATGCCGGGCTCGTGACGTGGTCCGTGCGCGGCGAAATGGGCAAATCCGGCCTCATGCTTGGCCGGCCGCTATTGCATGTCCACGTGCAGGCGAACCCTGTGCTGGTGTGCCAGCGGTGCAATGAGCCGTTCGTATATCCGATCGACAGCGAAGTCCTTTTGCAGCTGGTCAAGTCCGAAGCCGATCTCGACGATGGCGCTTCCTACGGGGAGTCGTCAGGCGAGGACGACGAGGACGAAGAAGGAAATGGTTTTGTGTCCAACCTGCCTGAAAAGGTGGTGGGTTCGCATCATTTTGATCTGCTGGCCCAGATCGAAGATGAGCTCATTCTGAGCGTTCCGTATGTGCCCAAGCATGATGTATGCCCGGGCGCGCTGGCCAAAGTCAGTGAAGCTCCTCCCGAGGAGCCCGCTGTCAAGCGTCCGTCGCCGTTTGCGGTGCTGGAACAACTGAAGCACAAAGATTGAGATCAACATCGGGCCGCATCGCGTACAATGCGCCCCGTTTCTAGGAGTCATCATGGCCGTTCAACAAAACAAGAAGTCCCCGTCCAAGCGCGGTATGCACCGCTCGCACGATTTTCTGGTGAACCCGCCGACCGCGATCGAACCCAACACGGGCGAAGCGCATCTGCGTCACCACATCAGCCCCAACGGCTTCTACCGCGGCCGCAAGGTCCTGAAGACCAAGGCCGACGAATAAGGCCCCCGGGCCGAACTCGTACTCGGACCATTTCGGCTGAGCGCTGATACCTGGCACCCGTGATACGCATCGCCATAGACTGTATGGGCGGAGACTTCGGTCTGCCCGTCACGATTCCGGCTGCGATCGAGTTCGCCCGGCAATTTCCGGATACCCGGCTATTGCTGGTCGGGCTTCCCGACGCTATCGAAGCGGCGCTCTCCGAGCACCGCGGCGTGGCGCGCGATCGCATTGAAATCGTGGCGGCTTCCGAAGTCGTCACCATGGACGACCCGGTCGAGGTCGCCCTGCGCCGCAAAAAAGACTCCTCCATGCGCCTGGCCGCCCAGTCCGTCAAGGACGGGCGCGCCGACGCCTGCGTTTCCGCGGGCAATACCGGCGCGTGGATGGCCATTTCACGCTATGTGCTCAAGACGCTGGACGGCATAGACCGGCCCGCGATCGCCACGTCCATCCCGAACCAGACGGGCCGTGCCACCACGGTGCTGGACCTGGGTGCGAATGTGGACTGCACGGCAGAGCACCTGCTCCAGTTCGCCATCATGGGCGCCGCGCTGTCGCAGGCGGTCGACCATCGCGAGCGCCCCTCCGTGGGCTTGCTCAACATCGGCGAAGAAGTCATCAAGGGCAACGAAGTCGTCAAGGAAGCCGCCGAGCTTCTGCGTGGCAGCCCGCTCAACTTCTACGGCAACGTGGAAGGCAATGACATATTCAAGGGCACTGTCGACGTCGTCGTCTGCGACGGTTTCGTCGGCAACGTCGTGCTCAAGTCCGTCGAAGGGCTGGCGAAGATGCTGTCCAGCGTCATTCGCGAAGAGTTCAAACGCAATCTGATCACGCTGCTGGCTGGCGCGGTGGCCAAGCCGGTGCTCAACCGCCTGCGCACCCGCGTCGACAACCGGCGCTATAACGGCGCCGCGTTGCTGGGCCTGCGCGGCGTGGTCATCAAGAGCCATGGCTCCGCGGACGTCTACGCCTATGGTTTTGCGTTGCAGCGCGCTCGCGAAGCCGTAGTGAGTAAACTGCTGGAGCGCACCGCTGAGACGGTCGCGCAGATTACCAAGCGCGTTCAATCTGGCGAGGGCCCCTCGGCGCCGTCGCCAAACGTGGCTGGGGACACCGCTTGATGGATACCGCAATGAAATATTCCGTGATCGCGGGCACCGGCAGCTTCCTGCCGGAACGCGTGGTTTCGAATGACGAGCTGGCGGCGGAGCTGGCGACGCGCGACATCGCCACTTCCGACGAGTGGATCGTCGAGCGCACCGGCATCCGCCAGCGCCATCTGGCCGAGCGCGGCGTCACGACCAGCCAGCTGGCCACCGAGGCCTCGCGCCGCGCGTTGGCCGACGCCGGCGTGGACGCTTCCGAGATCGACCTGATCGTCCTGGCCACGTCGACCCCCGACTTCGTGTTCCCGAGCACCGCCTGCATCGTGCAGGCCAATCTCGGCGCCAAGGGCTCGGCGGCATTCGACGTGCAGGCCGTGTGCAGCGGTTTCGTCTACGCGCTGACTACCGCCGACAGCTTCATCCGTGCCGGCCGCGCGCGTTGCGCGCTGGTCATCGGCGCCGAAGTGTTCTCGCGCATCCTGGACTGGAACGACCGCGGCACTTGCGTGCTGTTCGGCGACGGCGCCGGCGCCGTGGTGCTCAAGGCTTCCGACAAGCCAGGCATCCTGGCCGCGCAGTTGCACGCCGACGGCAGCCAAGCCAAGATCCTGAACGCCGCGGGCAACGTCGCGTATGGCGACGTGACCGGCGATCCGTTCCTGCGCATGGACGGGCAGGCCGTGTTCAAGCAGGCCGTCACCGTGCTGGACCGTTCCGCGCGCGACACCTGCGCCGAAGCGGGCGTGGAGATCGCCGACGTCGATTGGCTGATCCCGCACCAGGCCAACGTGCGCATCCTGAATTTCCTGGCGCGCAAGCTTGCCGTGCCGGTCGAGAAGGTCGTCGTCACCGTCGACAGCCACGCCAACACGTCCGCGGCCAGCGTGCCGCTGGCCCTGGACGCCGCGCGTCGCGACGGCCGCGTCAAGCCGGGGCAGCTGATCCTGATGCAAGGCGTGGGCGGCGGATTCACCTGGGGCTCGGTACTGGCCCGCATGTAAAGGCGCGCTCCGGCGCGACGCGGCGCATGCGCCGCGGCCGCCGGAACGATGTGCCTGACATTCCACACAGACACTGAATCAATCCATACGGTCAATCATGAAAATCGCATTTGTCTTTCCTGGCCAAGGTTCCCAAGCTGTCGGCATGCTGGACGCCTGGTCGGGCGTCGCGGCCGTCACGGACACCGTGGCGCGGGCTTCGCAAGCGCTCGGGCAGGACCTGGGTGCGTTGATCGCGCAAGGCCCCGCGGAACAGCTCAACCTGACCACCAATACCCAGCCCGCCATGCTGACTGCCGGGGTCGCGATGTACGCGGCCTGGTGCGCTGCGGGTGGCCGCAAGCCCGATGTCGTGGCCGGCCACAGCCTGGGCGAGTATGCCGCCTTGACGGCTGCGGGCTCGCTCGCGCTTGAAGACGCCGTGCGCCTGGTGCGCGTGCGCGCCGACGCCATGCAGGCCGCCGTGCCGGTGGGTACCGGCGCCATGGCCGCCATCCTGGGCCTGGACGACGCCGCCGTGCGCGCTGCCTGCGAGGCCGCCGCCCAGGGCGAGGTCGTCGAGGCCGTGAATTTCAACGCGCCTGCGCAGGTCGTGATCGCTGGCCACAAGGCCGCGGTCGAGCGCGCTTGCGAACTGGCCAAGGCCGCGGGCGCCAAGCGCGCGCTGCTGCTGCCGGTGTCCGCACCGTTCCACTCCAGCCTGCTCAAGCCCGCCGCCGAAGTGCTGGCCGGCGCGCTGGCCGGCGTGGCGGTGTCCGCGCCGCAGGTGCAAGTGATCAACAACGTCGATGTGGCTACGCCTGTCGAACCCGGGGCAATCCGGGATGCGCTGGTGCGTCAGGCATGGCATCCTGTGCGGTGGGTTGAAACCCTGCGCGCGATGAAGGCGCAGGGCGTCACGCACGTCATCGAATGCGGTCCCGGCAAGGTGCTGGCCGGCTTGACCAAGCGCATCGATCCCGAACTCACGGGCATGGCCATTACCGATCCTGCTTCGCTTGAGGCAGCGTTGGCCGCCGTCAACGGAAATTAAGAGTATGGACAACACCTCGATCGAACTGCAGGGCAAGCTCGCGCTGGTGACCGGCGCCACGCGCGGCATCGGCCGCGCCATCGCCCAGGAACTGGCCGCGCGCGGCGCCACGGTTGTCGGCACCGCCACCTCCGAATCGGGCGCGGCCGCCATCACCGAAGCGCTGGCGCCCTTGGGCGGCCGCGGCGTGGTGCTGGACGTGACCGACGCCGCTGCCTGCGATGCGCTGATCGACGCGCTGGGCAAGGAAGGCGGCGGCCCCCACATCCTCGTCAATAACGCCGGTATCACCCGTGATACGCTGGCAATGCGTATGAAAGACGATGATTGGTCGGCTGTCATCGACACCAACCTGGCCTCGGTCTTCCGCTTGTCGCGTGCTGTGTTGCGCAACATGATGAAGGCTCGCTGGGGACGTATCATCAACGTCACCTCCGTGGTGGGTTCCAGCGGCAACCCTGGCCAAGCCAACTACGCGGCCGCCAAGGCTGGCGTGGCTGGCATGTCGCGCGCCCTGGCGCGTGAGCTGGGCAGCCGCAACATCACCGTGAACTGCGTCGCGCCTGGTTTCATCGATACCGACATGACGCGCGCCCTGGGCGAAAATCAGACTGCTGCCTTGCTGCAGCAGATTCCGCTCGGCCGCCTGGGTTCGCCCGCGGATATCGCCCACGCCGTGGCGTTTTTGTCCGGGCCGCAAGCGGGTTACATTACCGGCACCACCCTGCACGTCAACGGCGGGATGTACATGCAATAAATCAAGAATCGCGCGTGGGCGGCTCAGGCCGCCGCGCCGCCGCCGGACAACCGGCGGGGCCACGCGAGATTCAACCGGAAACGCCGCACACCGGTTTCCTGCGCCATTCCCGGCGACAGATCAAGTGCGCGGTGTTATTTTTGTCACGGCCAGGCGTCGCAAAACTCCGCGCTTGGCTATAATTCGCGGGATTTTTCCCAATTGGAGATCTGCATGGAAAGCATCGAACAGCGCGTCAAGAAGATCGTCGCTGAACAACTTGGCGTCAACGAAGCCGAGATCAAGAACGAATCCTCCTTCCTTGACGACCTCGGTGCCGATTCGCTCGACATGGTCGAACTGGTCATGGCGCTCGAAGACGAATTCGAGACCGAGATCCCCGACGAAGAGGCCGAAAAGATCACGACCGTGCAACAAGCGATTGACTACATCAATTCGCACGGCAAGCAGTAAGCTGGGCTTTTACCCTTCTGGTTGCCTTGCGGCGTCCGTCGCAGCCAACCGGGAAATCGGGGCGGTTTCAGGAATTTGCCGTGCGGTCCGCATGCGGGAAGGGCGTTGTAATGCCCGACCCGCTTTCGTGTGGGCCGCACGTGCAGCGCATCCCGAAAACCGCCTTTCTTTTGTCTGTTTGAGGAGTCATCCGTGAAGCGACGTGTCGTCATCACTGGCCTGGGTATCGTTTCTCCCGTCGGGAACGACGTGACCACCGCTTGGGACAATATCGTCAACGGACGTTCTGGCATCAGCCGCATCACCCGTTTCGATCCCTCGGCCATCACCACGCATATTGCCGGCGAAGTCAAAGACTTCGACATCAGCACCTATATCACGGCCAAGGAAGCCCGCCAGATGGATACCTTCATCCATTACGGCCTGGCCGCCGGGATGCAGGCATGGCGCGATTGCGGCCTGGAAGTCACCGAAGCCAATGCGGACCGCATCGGCGTGATCGTGGGTTCCGGCATCGGCGGCCTGCCGCGCATCGAAGAAACCCAGATCGAATACCTGGCCAAGGGTCCGCGCCGCATTTCGCCGTTCTTCGTGCCGGGTTCGTTGATCAACCTGATCTCCGGCCATCTGTCCATTACGTATGGCATGAAGGGTCCGAGCTACGCGGTCGTGTCGGCTTGCACGACCGGCCTGCATTGCATCGGCGATGCCGCGCGCCTGATCGAGTACGGCGATGCCGACGTCATGGTGGCCGGCGGAGCCGAGGCTACCGTGTCGCCGCTGGGCGTCGGTGGTTTTGCTGCCATGCGCGCCTTGTCGACTCGCAATGACGACCCTCAGACGGCCTCGCGCCCCTGGGACCGCGACCGCGACGGCTTCGTGCTGGGCGAGGGTGCGGGCGTACTGGTGCTGGAAGAGTACGAGCATGCCAAGAAGCGCGGCGCGCGCATCTACGGCGAGCTCGCAGGCTACGGCATGAGCTCGGACGCGCACCACATCACGGCCCCCGACAAGGACGGTCCGCGCCGCGGCGTCCTGAATGCGCTGCGCAACGGCGGCCTGAATGCGGAAGACATCCAGTACGTCAACGCGCACGGTACCTCGACGCCCCTGGGCGACAAGAACGAAACCGACGCGCTGAAGCTGGCTTTCGGCGACCACGCCAAGAAGCTGGTGGTCAATTCGACCAAGTCCATGACCGGGCACCTGCTTGGCGCGGCCGGCGGCATCGAGGCGGTGTTCACGACCTTGGCGGTCTACAACCAGGTCTCGCCGCCCACGATCAACATCTTCAATCAAGATCCGGAATGCGATCTGGATTACTGCGCCAACGAGGCGCGGCAGATGAAGATCGACGTCGGCCTGTCCAACTCGTTCGGCTTCGGCGGCACCAACGGCTCGATGGCCGTTCGCCGGGTCTGATTTGGAAGAGCCGCTCGGGGGACGCTGGGCGTTTCGCGTGCCTGTCCGGCGGCCAGGAAGCGCGACCGCGCTTGCTGGCCTGGCGCTGGCCTCGGCTGGGGCCAGCGTGCTGATGGCGGCGTCCTGGCACGGCATGGCATGGGCAGCGGGTGCGGCGATCGCGCTCCTGCTTGTGCTGGCCGGGCTGTTACACTCGGCACGGAGCAGCCTGTCCCCCGTATCCGCCTTGCGCGCGGTAGCCGGGGCAGGGAGCTGGCAGGTCCGCCTGCCGCAAGGCTGGCAGGACGCGACGCTGTTGCAAGGACAGCGCGGACCGCGCTGGCTGACGCTCACTTTGCAGCCCTTGCCCACCGGGAGTACGGCCTTTACCAACAGCAAAATCACCCTCACCGTCTGGCAGCGGACGTTGCGACCCGAGTCCTGGCGGCGCCTGTGCCTGCTGGCCGGCGCGGCGCGGCCCGTCCGTCCGGCGGACAGCCTGCGGGAGGCGTCATGAGCGAGCGCGAAGTCGACGCCGAGCTTGTCGCGCGCGTCCAGCGGGGCGACAAAAAGGCTTTCGACCTGCTGGTGCTCAAGTACCAGCGCAAGATTCTCCGTCTGCTGGCCCGGATGATCCGCGATCCCTCGGAAATCGAGGACGTGGCCCAGGAGGCCTTCATCAAGGCCTACCGCGCCTTGCCCCAATTCCGTGGGGAGAGCGCCTTTTACACCTGGTTGTACCGGATCGCCATCAACACGGCGCGCAACTGGCTGGCCTCGCAGGGCCGGCGCCCCAGTGCGCCCAATGCGATAGAAACGGAAGACGGTGAAACTTTTAACGAAACCGACAACCTAACCGATATAAGCACGCCGGAATCCATGGTCGCCAGCCGCGAAATCGCCGAGACGGTGAACGCGGCTATTGAGCAATTGCCGGAAGAATTGCGTACCGCAATTGTCCTGCGTGAAATCGAAGGTATGAGTTACGAAGACATCGCCCAAAGCATGGATTGCCCGATCGGTACGGTGCGCTCCCGCATTTTTCGTGCGCGTGAAGCCATCGCCACCAAGTTGCGTCCGTTGCTAGGCACCGATGCCGAGCGTCGCTGGTAAGGAGTGGCAGTCATGCAAACAGCAGCCAAATCCGTTGTGATCGCCGAGTCCTCCTGGGAGGAGTCGGTTTCCGCCTGGATGGACGGAGAAGAATCCGACGACATATTTCCCGGCTTGTTGTCCCGCGAGGGGCGCGAGACCTGGGACACCTATCATCTGATCGGTGATTCCCTGCGCAACGCCGATCTGGCGCTGACCCCCAGCGCGGCCTTCCAGGCCCGCCTGGCACGGGCGTTGGACGCGGAATTGCCTATTGTTGCGGCGCCTCGGCGCCGCTCGCCATTGCGGGTCGGCCTGTCCGGCCTGGCGGTGGCCGCTGCCGTGGCGACCGTCGCCTGGGTGGCGCAGCCTTACCTGACCGGCGAGCCGGCCTCCGAGGTGCGCGTGCTGGCCGATGCCAGTACCACGCCGGCCGCGGCCGCCGACGATTCGGGCCTGCGCGACTACCTGGAGGCGCATCGCCAGATGGCCGGCCCCAGCGCCGTCCGCCAGGTGTCCTTCGATACCGGAGTGGGGCGCTGATGGCGTTGTTGGTGCTCCCATCGCGCTGGCCGGTGCTGGGCCGGGCCGCCACGCTGCAGGCTCACCGCGCCGGCTGGTTTGCCGTAACGCTTCTGACCGCTTTCCTGGCCGCGCACGAACCCGCGCGCGCCGCCGATGCCGCTCCTGCCGCCACCGATGACGTGGTGCAGCTGCTGACCCGCATCCAACAGGCCGCCCGCAAGCAGGACTATGCGGGCGTCTTCATGTATCAGCAGGGCGAGACAATCCAGTCCTCGCGCCTGGTGCACGTGGTGGACGGCACTGGCGAACGCGAACGCCTGGAAATTCTCGACGGGCAACCCCGCGAGTACCTGCGCCACAACGAAGACGTGCAGTGCCTCCTCCCCGAGCGCAAGACCGTGCTGCTGGAGCGCCGCCGCGGCGACCGCTTCCCCGGCCTGCTGCTGGGAGACGCCGCGAACCTGTCCGAACACTACAAGATCCGCGCCGAGTCCGCCCTGCACCGCGTGGCCGGGCGGGAGTGCCGCCTGATCACGATCGAACCGCTGGACAAGCTGCGCTACGGCTACCGGCTGTGCGCGGACGTCGAAACCAATCTGCTGCTCAAGGCCCAGACGCTGAACGCCGCCCGCGGCGTGGTCGAGCAAGTGTCGTTCACCTCGCTGCGGTTGGGCTCCGAAGTCGATCCCCAATTGCTGACCTCGCGCTGGAGCACGCGCGACTGGAAGGTGCTGGAACCCTCGATGAAGCCGGTGGACCTGGCCGCCCTGGGCTGGCGCATTCCTGCGCCCAAGGGGTTCAAGCCGGTCATGCAGGTGGCTCGGTCCATGGGGAAGGGCGTCACGGTCAACCAGATGGTATTGTCCGATGGACTGGCGGCCATTTCCGTGTTCATCGAACCCTACGACAGCCAGCGTGGCCACCGTCCTCCCCACGGCGCCGCGCAGCGCGGGGCGATCACGGTCTATGGCACGCGCATTGCTGATTTCTGGCTGACCGCCGTGGGCGAAGTGCCCGTCGCGACGCTGGAACAGCTGGCGCAGGCCACTGAATATGTGCCCGCCGCGCCTGCGGCAGCAGCGCCGGCCGAATCCAAGTGATCGGCCGGGCGCGGCAAGCAGCAATTTCGGAGTAACACTTATGAAAGCAATGACAGTGTCGAATGCATTTTTCCGGCGCTTTCTGGTGGCGGCCGCGGCCAGCGTCATGATGTCCGCCGCCTACGTGCCGGCGGCGCTGGCGCAGGCGCCGGCGGTGACGCTGCCTGATTTCACCAGCATTGTGGAAAAAGCCGACCCTGCGGTCGTCAATATCCGCACCACGGCCACCGTGCCGGTGCGCGGCATGGGCCCTGGCGGCGGCAACGATCCCTACGAACTGTTCCGTTGGTTCTTCGGACCCGAATTCCAGCCGCCCGGCGGCGGCCAGCCCGGCCCGTCGCCGCGCCAGCGTCCCCAGCCTTCCCAGCCCGAAGAGCGCACCGTGCCGCGCGGCGTGGGTTCGGGCTTCTTCATTTCGGACGACGGCTACATCCTGACCAACAACCACGTGGTGGTGGACGCGACGGACATCTACGTCACGCTGACCGACGGCCGCGAGTTCAAGGCCAAGGTCATCGGCACGGACGAGCGCACCGACGTGGCGCTGATCAAGATCGAAGCCAAGGACATGACCCCGCTGGTCATCGGCGATCCCAAGAAGCTGAAGAAGGGGCAGTGGGTGCTGGCCATCGGTTCGCCGTTCGGCCTGGATTCCACCGTGACCTCGGGCATCGTCAGCGCCATCGGCCGCGATACCGGCGAATACCTGCCTTTCATCCAGACCGATGTGGCGGTCAACCCGGGCAACTCGGGCGGCCCGCTGATCAACCTGCAAGGCGAGGTGGTGGGCATCAACTCCCAGATCATTTCTCGCAGCGGCGGATTCATGGGTATTTCGCTGGCGATCCCGATCGACGAAGCCATGCGCGTCGTGGACCAGTTGCGGGCCACCGGCAAGGTCACGCGCGGCCGCGTCGGCGTGCAGATCGGCGAAGTGGGCAAGGACGTGGCCGAAGCCATCGGCCTGCCCAAGGCCGAGGGCGCGCTGGTCAGCAGCGTGGAAGCCGAAGGTCCCGCCGAGCAGGCGGGCGTGCAGCCGGGCGATGTGATCCTCAAGTTCAACGGCGAACCCATCAAGCGCTGGTCCGATCTGCCGCGCATCGTGGGCGAAACCAAGCCGGGCACGCGTGCCGACATGGAAGTGTGGCGCAAGGGCAAGAACCTGACGCTGTCGGTCAAGGTCGGCGAGATCCCGACCGAGAAGGCCGCCGCCGCCAACAAGAAGGGCGCGGCGCCGGTGCCGGAAGTCACCAATGCGCTGGGCCTGGGCGTGATCGACGTGCCGGCCGACGTGCAGAAGAAGCTGCGCATCAAGGGCGGCGTGCAGGTCAAGGTCGCCGAAGGCGCGGCCGGCAAGGCCGGCCTGCAGGAAGGCGACATCGTGTTGGCCCTGAACGACACCGACGTCACGGGTGCCAAGCAGTTCGGCGAACTCGTGGCCAAGCTGGACAAGGGCCGCGCGGCCGGGCTGCTGGTGCGCCGCGGCGACCAGACGCAGTGGGTGGCGGTGCCGGCATCCAAGTAATGCCGGGCCCGTCCGCCGAGTTCGCAGAAAAAAGACGCAAGACCGGCTAAAATGGCTGGTTGCCGCAAGAGGGGGCGCATGGCGCCCCCTTGTTTTGCCCGGGCTCGGCCCGTTGGCGCCCCCCTCGTCAGCCGTGCGTACTCCGGCGGCGGTGTCTTCCGGCCCAGTGCCGAGTGTTCTGTCCCTTATAATTTCAAGCATGCAGCATATTCGCAACTTCTCCATCATTGCCCACATCGATCACGGCAAATCGACCCTGGCCGATCGCCTGATCCAGCGCTGCGGCGGATTGGCGGATCGCGAGATGTCTGCCCAGGTTCTCGATTCCATGGAAATCGAGCGCGAGCGCGGCATCACCATCAAGGCCCAGACCGCGGCGCTGCACTACAAGGCGCAGGACGGCAAGGTCTACAACCTGAACCTGATCGATACCCCGGGGCACGTGGACTTCTCGTATGAAGTCAGCCGCTCCCTGTCGGCCTGCGAAGGCGCGCTGCTGGTCGTGGACGCCTCGCAAGGGGTGGAAGCGCAGACCGTGGCCAACTGCTACACCGCCATCGAGCTGGGCGTGGAAGTGCTGCCCGTGCTGAACAAGATGGACCTGCCGCAGGCCGATCCCGAAGGCGCCCGCCAGGAAGTCGAGGACGTGATCGGCATCGATGCCTCGCAGGCGGTGCTGGCCAGCGCCAAGACCGGCATGGGCATCGACGAGATCCTGGAAATGGTCGTGGCCCGCGTGCCGCCGCCCAAGGGCGATCCGGATGCGCCGCTGCAGGCGCTGATCATCGACTCGTGGTTCGACAACTACGTGGGCGTGGTGATGCTGGTGCGCATCATTAACGGCGTGCTCAAGCCCAAGGACAAGATCCTGCTGATGGCTTCCGGCGCCACCCACCTGTGCGAGCAGACCGGCGTGTTCACGCCGAAGTCGCAACAGCGTCCGCACTTGTCGGCGGGCGAGGTGGGCTTCATCATCGCCGGCATCAAGCAGCTGGAAGACGCCAAGGTGGGAGATACCGTCACCCTGGCGAACAAACCCGCCGCCGGACCTCTGCCGGGCTTCAAGGAAGTGAAGCCGCAGGTGTTCGCCGGCCTGTATCCGGTTGAAAGCTCCGAATACGACCAGCTGCGCGATTCGCTCGACAAGCTCAAGCTGAACGACGCTGCCCTGATGTTCGAGCCGGAAGTGTCGCAGGCGCTGGGCTTCGGCTTCCGTTGCGGCTTCCTCGGTCTCTTGCACATGGAAATCGTGCAGGAGCGCCTGGAACGCGAATTCGACATGGACATCATCACCACCGCGCCGTCGGTGGTGTACGAGGTCGAACAGCGCGACGGTTCCGTGATCACCGTGGAAAGCCCGTCGCGCATGCCTGAAGTGGGCAAGATCGCCGACATCCGCGAACCCATCGTGAAGGTCACGCTGTTCATGCCGCAGGACTACGTGGGTCCTGTCATGACGCTGTGCAATAACAAGCGCGGCTCGCAGGTCAACATGAGCTACCACGGCCGCCAGGTGCACCTGGTGTACGAGATCCCGCTGGCCGAGATCGTGCTGGACTTCTTCGACAAGCTGAAGTCGGTGTCGCGCGGCTACGCCTCGATGGACTACGAGTTCCTGGAGTACCGCTCGGCCGACGTGGTACGCGTGGACCTGCTGATCAATAACGACCGCGTCGATGCGCTGGCCGTGATCGTCCACCGCAGCAACGCGCGCCACCGCGCCCGCGACGTGGTCACCCGCATGCGCGGCCTGATTCCGCGCCAGATGTTCGACGTGGTGATCCAGGCTGCCATCGGCGCCGAAATCATCGCGCGCGAAAACGTCAAGGCGCTGCGCAAGAACGTGCTGGCCAAGTGCTATGGCGGCGACATCTCGCGCAAGAAAAAGCTGCTGGAAAAGCAGAAGGCCGGCAAGAAGCGCATGAAGCAGGTGGGTAGCGTGGAAATTCCGCAGGAGGCGTTCCTGGCCATCCTGCAAGTGGAAGATAAATAGAACCCAAAGAAGGCGGTTAGCTGATGAGTTGGAACTTTGCCCTGATTCTTTTTGTTTTGCTGGTGTTGACCGGCATTATCTGGGTGCTTGATCTGGCAGTGCTGCGCAAGGGCCGCGAACGCCGGGCCCAGGCGGCAATGGCGCAATACGATACGGCCTTGGTGGGCGATGCCCAGGAAGCCGAGCGCCTGCGCCGCGAAGCCGGCGACGCCGCGCGCCGCATGCCGTGGTGGATCGAATACGCCGTTAGCTTCTTCCCCGTCATTCTGTTCGTGTTCATGCTGCGCTCGTTCGTGGTCGAACCGTTCCGCATCCCGTCGGGTTCCATGCTGCCGACCCTGCAGTCGGGCGACCTGATCCTGGTGAACAAGTTCAGCTATGGCCTGCGCCTGCCGGTCATCGACAAGAAGATCATCGAAGTGGGCAAGCCCCAGCGCGGCGACGTGTTCGTGTTCCGCTATCCCGTGGATCCGGACGTCGACTACATCAAGCGGGTGGTCGGCCTGCCGGGCGACGAGGTCGCCTACCTGGACAAAAAGCTCTACATCAACGGCGAATTGGTGCCGCATGTGCGCGATGGCGACTACTTCGAACCGGATCGAGTCTCGTATATTGCGCAATATAAAGAGAAGTTGGGCGAAGTTGAGCACAAAATCCTGCTGGATGAGGGTAAACCGCAGGAGTATGGGCCGATGTGGCAATTTCCCAACCGCCAGAACTGCCAATACAGCCGTAATGGGGTACGCTGCAAAGTACCCGAGGGGCAGTTTTTCGCCATGGGCGATAATCGGGATAACAGCGCGGACAGCCGATACTGGGGCTTCGTTCCGGAATCCAATATCGTCGGGCGCGCGTTCTTCATCTGGATGAATTTCAGCGATCTCAGCCGCATCGGCCGGTTCAACTGATTATGTCGCTAGCCACGCTAGAAAACCGCCTGGATCACCACTTCAGTGATCCGGCATTGCTCGAACAGGCACTGACGCATCGCAGCCACGGTGCGCGCCACAACGAGCGCCTGGAATTCCTCGGGGATTCCGTGCTGAACTTCGTCGTTGCGGCGATGCTGTTCGAGCGTTATTCCAAAATCGACGAAGGCGACCTGTCGCGCCTGCGCGCCAACCTGGTCAAGCAGGCCTCGCTGGCGGACATCGCCCAGCGGCTGGAACTATCGCAGTACCTGCGCCTGGGCGAAGGCGAATTGAAGAGCGGCGGTTTCCGCCGGCCCTCCATCCTGGCGGACACGGTCGAGGCCCTGTTCGGCGCCGTCTTCCTGGACGCGGGTTTCGATGCCGCCCGCCGCGTGATCGTGCGCCAGTACCAGCCGGTGCTGGCCTCGGTCGACCCCAAAACCCTGGGCAAGGACGCCAAGACCTTGCTGCAGGAATTCCTGCAGGGCCGCAAGCTGGCGCTGCCGGTGTACACGGTGGTGGCCACGCATGGCGCGGCCCACAGCCAGCAGTTCGAAGTCGAGTGTGCCATTCCGGCGCTCGAGATCAAGGTGATGGCGCCTGGCGCCAGCCGCCGCGCCGCCGAGCAATCGGCGGCCAAGCTGGCGCTGGAGGCCGCATTGGCCGTCAGCCCGGCGACCAAGGCCGCCCGCAAGTCGGGCAAGGCGCGCAAAACCGCGCAATTGTCGCTGCCGGTGGCAGTGGCTCAAGAGACTAAATGAGCGATACCCCTTTTCGTACCGGCTTCGTCGCCATCGTGGGCCGCCCCAATGTGGGCAAGTCCACCCTGACGAACGCCCTGATCGGTTCCAAGATTTCCATCGTGTCGCGCAAGGCGCAGACCACGCGCCACCGCATCCACGGTGTGCTGACGCGCGAGCACGAGCAGTTCGTGTTCGTCGATACGCCGGGTTTCCAGACGCGGCATGGCGGCGCCATGAACCGCATGATGAACCGCGTGGTCACGCAGGCCCTGGCCGACGTGGACGTGGTGGTGCATGTGGTGGAAGCCGGCAAGTGGTCCGAAGGCGACGCCAAGCTGCTGCCGCTCTTGCCCGCGCCCGAACGCACCATCCTGGTCGTGTCCAAGATCGACGCGCTGAAGAACCGCGACGACCTGTTCGCCTTCGTGTCCAAGATCATGGCGCTGCATCCCTACGGTGCGGTGGTGCCGGTCAGCGCCACCAAGAAGCAGCAGCTGGACCAGTTGCTGGAAGAAATCGCGTCGCGCCTGCCGGAAGGCGAGGCGATGTTCGAGGAAGATACGCTGACCGACCGTCCCATGCGCTTCATCGCCGCCGAACTGGTGCGCGAGAAGATCTTCCGCCTGGTGGGCGACGAGCTGCCCTACGGCTGTACCGTCGTCATCGAGCAATGGGAAGAGACCAGCAAGGGCGCCAGCATCAATGCCTGCGTGGTGGTCGAACGCGATAGCCACAAGCCCATTCTGTTGGGCACGGGCGGCATGCACATGAAGCGCATCGCCACGGAGGCGCGGCAGGACATCGCCAAGCTGCTGGACAAACCGGTGCACCTGGAGGTCTACATCAAGGTGCGCAAGGGCTGGTCCGACCGCGAGGGTGCGCTCCGCGATCTGGGCTATGAGTAGAAGGGCGCCTCGCGTCCAGGATCGCCCCGGATACATGTTGCACGCCACTGCGTGGCGTGAAACCTCCCTTATCGTTCAGACTTTCTCCCGCGATCATGGCTGTGTGGCCATGGTCGCCAAGGGCGCCAAGCGCCCGTATTCCGTGCTGCGTCCGGTGCTGTCCGCGTTCCAGCCGCTGCTGCTGTCGTGGACCGGCAACGGCGAGGTCAAGACCCTGACCCGCGCCGAGATCGCCGGCATCCGCGCGCTGACCGGCACCGCGCTGATGTCGGCCTGGTACATGAACGAACTGCTGCTGCGGCTGCTGCCGCGCGAAGACGCCCACCCCTTGCTGTACGACGCCTACGATTTCGCCTTGCAGCAGCTGTCCGGCGGCACCCGCGCGGCGGGTGCGCTGCGCCGTTTCGAATGGACGCTGCTGCGCGAAACCGGCTACGGCGTGGATGAAGCGCCGCCCGATTTCGACGACCCGGTGATCGAACCGGCGTTGCGTCGCGACTTGCGCGAACGGCTGGCCGAAATTCTGGCGGGCCGCCCCTTGTCGACCCGGCGCGTGTTGCTGGACTTACAGCGCATCTGAGCGCACCGCGTTCCGGCCATGACCTTCACGCTCAAGCAGGTCGAAACCTTCCGCACCGTCTATGAAACGGAAAGCGTGACCGCCGCCGCCAGGCGGCTGGACGTGTCGCCCGCCACCGTCAGCGCGACCCTGGCCGCGCTGGAAGCCAGCATCGAGCTGCGCCTGTTCGAGCGCGTGCGCCAGCGCATGCAGCGCACGCCCGAGGCAACCTTGCTGTACGAGGAAATCCGCCGCTTGAACGTCGGGCTGGAAAGCCTGGGCCGCAAGATCCGGGCGATCCGCGGCGCCGCGCAGCCGCGGCTGCGTATCGGCTGCATCCATGCCTACAGTGGCGCCATCATCAGCGACACCATCGCGCGCTTTCGCGAGCGCTATCCCGACACCGGCCTATATCTGCAGATCCGGGATTCCAACACCTTGCGTGACATGGTGGTGTCCGGCGAACTGGATCTGGCCGCGGTGGCCGACGAGTCCGAACTGGAAGGCTTGCGCGGCCACCGGCTGGCCAGCCTGCGCGCCGTGGCGGTCTTTCCCAAGGGTCATCCGCTGGCGCGGCTGGAACAGGTGGAGTTCTCGCATCTGGCCGACGCCGACGTGATCGCGCTGAACGCCGAGGATGGGTCGCGCAAGCGCCTGGACGCGCTGCTGGTGCAAGCGGGGCAGAGCCTGAAGGTGGCCATCGAGACGCCATACTCCAGCACCGTTTGCCAACTGGCGCTGGCAGGGCATGGCGTGGGCATCGCCAACCCGGCCACGGCGGTCGGCATGGCGGCGGCGGGCTTGTGTTATCGCCCGCTGGCCGCGCCGGTGCATTTCGAATGCCACATGATTCTGCACGGCAGCCGCCCCTTGTCCGAAGCGGGCAAGTTCTGGGCGACCTGCCTGCGCGGCGCGCTGGCGCCGCTGGTGGACAGCTTTGGCGTCTAGCGCGCGCAAGCCAGGGCCTTAGCCGCGGCGGCCGTCCGACGTCACGATCAGCACCACGGAAGATTCCGCGTCCAGCAGGCCCGAGCGGCGCAGCCGCGACACGGCTGCCAGCGCCGCGGCCGACGACAGCTCGGTGGCCATCCCCATGCGTTCCAGCCGCTGCTGTGCTTGCGCGGCCGCCGCGTCTGATATCTCCACGGGCGTGCCGCCCGAGCGCGACAAGGCTTCCAGCGATTGCAGCGTGCTGGTGCTGCCCGCGATCGAATACTGGTCCGTCATGCCGTCCCACTGCTTGCGCGCGTCGCCTGTCGCGCGGGCGCGCGACAGGCGGGCATACGGTTCCACCGCGTGCAGGCGGGGCAGGCGCGCGATGCGGCCGGTCTGCAGCAGATGCTGCCAGCCCAGGAAGATGCCCCACAGCAGATCGCCGCGCGCGGTGGGCACCACGATGTCGCTGGGCACGCCGCAGGTTTCCAGGATTTCCAGGGCGATGGGTTTGTAGCCTTCCACGCCATAGGGGTGGGTGCCCACGGGCGGATTCAGATAGTTGGTGCCGGCGAAGGCGCCGTGGTTGCGGCACAGGTCTTCGACGTGCGGCCAGCGGCTCAGGCTGTCCTCGAAGGCGGTCAGCCGGGCGCCGAAGCGTTGCATGGCCTCGCGCTGCAAGGGCGGGCAGTTGCTGGTGATGGCGATGTCGGCCTCCAGCCGCGCGGCAGCGCAATAGGCGGCCAGCGAGACGCCGGCATTGCCGCTGGAGGCGGCCGCCACGCGGGTGGCGCCGGCCAGGCGCGCGCGCGACACCAGTTGGGCCGCCATGCGGTCCTTGTGGCTGCCGGTGGGATTGGCGTTTTCGCATTTCAGCCAGAGCTGGCCCACCCCCTCGGTCTGCGCCAGCGCGGGCGCGGCGAGGCAGGGGGTGGCGCCTTCGCCCAGCGTGACGGCGTCCAGCACCGGCAGGGGCATGGCGCTGTCGGCCGAGGGCTGGTACAGGCATTCCAGGCTGGCGGGGTGGCCGGCTTCCAGGCAGCTGGGGCAGCCTTCAGGGTAATCGGCCGGCGGCCACAGGCTGGCGCAACGGATGCAGCGCAGGCCGGACAAGCTAGGGTTCATCTGCATGTGTCAGTACTTCGAAGCAAGGGAATCGAGGGGAAGGGCGGGCGCGATCTGGATCAGACAATCGCCATCGTCGCTGCGGGCGATGGAGCGCAGGCAGACGACGGTGCCGGCCTGCGGGCTGGTCAGGGCGCGCGGCGCGGTGTCGGGGCGGGCGGGCTCCATCAGTTGGCCGATGCGCTGGCGCGCGTTGATCACTTGTCCCAGCTCGACCGCGGGCACGAACACGCCGGCCTCGCTGGCGCGCACGGTGGCGGCAGGAGCGTCCAGGTCGTAGAGGCGGACTTCGGGGAGGTGCGTGGGCGGTCGGTCGGGCAGGAGGCCGAGTTCGCCCAGGCAGCCCAGCAGGCCGTCGCGGCAGCGGTCGACCAGCGCCTGGCTGGTTTCGCGCCCCCCGCCGATCTCGGCGCTCAGGCGCAGCACGCCGTGGCGGCTGGCGGCCGCCGGCATGGAGCCGGATTCCGTGCCGCGGAAGAACATGCAATCGGGCAGCCCGAAGGCGCGCGCCAGGGCGGGCAGGCGTTCGTCATAGGCATCATCGCCGTAGCGCGTGATGACCGACGAGGGCAGGTAGCGCAGCGACGCGCCGCCGCTGTGCACGTCCACCAGCGCCTGTATGCGCGGTAGCAGCCGGGCTTCCAGCGCGGCCGCCACGCTTTCCGTGTAGCCGCGCGCCGGGGCGCCCAGGAAGGCGCGGTTGAGGTTGCCGTCGTCCGACGGCGACAGGCGCGTGCCCGCCAGCGAGGCCTCGGCGTTGGCCGCGGGCAGCAGGTAGACCGTGCCGCGCCGCAGGATGCCGGGCAGCAGGCGCCACAGCTCCAGGATGGCGGCCTGGCCTTCCCATTCGTCGCCATGCACGCCCGCCATCAAGGCGACGGCGGGGCCAGGCCCCGCCTCGATCCGCAGCATCGGTATGGTGACGCGGCGGCGCAGGAAAAGTCCTCGCGGCTTACCGTGGCCATGCGGCGGCTCCTGCGGACTTGGAGATCCGGCTCAATCCAGCGTGGTGCCGGCGGCCTTGATGATGCCTTCCCATTTGGGCAGCTCCTTGCGTATCTGGTTCTGTACGTCCTGCGGCGTGCCGCCCAGCGGTTCCTGGGAGCGGCTGCGCAGTTCCTTGCTGACGCTGTCCGAGCGCAGCGCCGCGTTCATCGCCGCGTTCAGCCGCGCGATGACCTCGGGCGGGGTGCCGGCGGGCGCGACCAGCGCGCTCCAGGCCGACTGCTCGTAGTCGGGATAGCCTTGTTCCGCCACCGTCGGCACGTCCGGATTGGACACGGCGCGGGTCTTGGTGGTGACCGCCAGCGCGCGCAGGCGGCCATCCTTCAGGTTGCCGATCAGCGGCGGCAGGTTCTCCATCATGGAATCGACGTGGCCGCCCAGCAGGTCGGACAGCTGCGCGGCCGTGGCCTTGTAGGGAATCTGGCGCACGGCGGCGCCGGTCTGGGCGATGAAGAGCTTGACGCCGACCTCGCTGGTGGTGCCCGGGTCGGCCGAGGTCATCGTCAGGCGCTCGGGTTGGGCGCGGCTGGCTTCGATGAAACCCTTCAGGTCGCGATAGGGCGAGGACGCGTTCACCACGATGACGTTGGGCGTTTCGGCAACCAGCCCGATGGCGGCGATGTCGCGGTCCAGGTCATAGAGTTGCTGCTTGAACAGGAAGCGGTGCAGCACCAGCGTGCCGACGTGCGCATAGCCGATGGTGTAGCCATCGGCTGCCGCGCGCGCCACCGCCTGGGTGCCGATGCGCCCGCCCGCTCCGACGCGGTTTTCCACCACCACCGGCTGACCCAGCTGGCGGCTCATTTCCTGGCCCACCAGGCGCGCGGTGATGTCGGCGTTGCCGCCGGCCGCGGCCGGTACGATCAGGGTGATGGCGCGTTCCGGGTAGGCGGCCAGCGCGGCGGGCGCGGTCAGGCTGAGCAACAGGGCGGCAAGACAGGCAGTGCGTTTCATGACGTTTCCCCAGGCATTGAGAGCTGCGCCATTGTGCGGTCGCGGCCCAGGGAATATGTTTGTCTTAATGAGATGGATGTTCAATAAAACCTAAGGCTCATCGACATTGCGTCGGTCCGCCGTCCGGCCCAGGCCGTTGCCCACTGCGGCGGCGGCCAGCGCGCATACCGCGCCCAGCACGGCGATCAGGGCCGCGCCGTAGCCCAGCATGTCCACGCCCGCCTTGACCCAGCCGCTGGCCGCGTCGCCCGCGCGGTAGACCACGGTGTCGATGACGTTCTTGGTCTTGTACTTGTCCTCGGGCGAGACCGCCGTGAACAGCATTTCGCGCCCCGGCCGGATCAGGGCGTATTCGCCGACCCGGCGCACGATCATGGCCGCGGCCAGCACGCCGAACACGGGAAAGGCCGCCAGCGCCAGGAAGGCGGCCGTCATCGTCAGTGGCACGGCGGTCAGCAGGAAGCGCAGTCCCAGGCGGGTGGCCACGCGGCCGGTGATGAAAATCTGCGACAGCAGCGACAGCGCCTGCACCGTGAAGTCCAGCGTGCTGAAGACCCGGATGCGCTGGGCCGTGTCGGCAAAGGCATGCGCCACCAGCCGCGCCTGCTCCATGTAGAGAAAGGTATTGAGCGTGGCCAGCAGGACCACCAGCAGCGAAATCCCCAGCAGATAGGGGGACTGGAAGATGCGGGAGAGCCCCGCCAGGATCGAACCTTCCAGCGGCCTGCGCATGTCGTCCGCGGCCGCGTCTTCGCGGTGGGCCGCGCGCCAGCGCAGCAGCCAGCGCTTGAGGGGCAGGGTGGCGGTCAACAGCAGCGCCGACAGCAGCAGCAGGCCGGCGGGCCCCAGCGCGCTGGCCAGCAAGCCGCCCGCGAGCGGGCCGGCCAGTCCGCCGGCGCTTGCGCCCGCGGCAATCAGGGCGAACAGGCGCTTGGCGGACTCCATGCGGAACACGTCGGCCATCAGGCTCCAGGCGATGGAGACGACGAACAGGTTGAAGACCGACAGCCAGACGTAGAAGCCGCGCGCCGCCCAGACGCTATCGGGCCGCAGATGGAGCAGGGCGGCGAAGCCCGCCATGCTGAGGGCGAAGACGGCGTAGACCCAGGTCACCAGCATGGCGCGCGGCACGCGCGCCGACAGCCAGCCGAACAACGGCACCACGGCCAGCATGGCGACGAAGGTCGCGGTGAAGAGCCATTGCAGCTGGTCGACGCCCGCCTGGATGCCCATGGTCTCGCGTATCGGCCGCAGCATGAAATAGCCGCAGAACAGAAAGAAGAAGAACGCGAAGCCGCAGGCCGCCGGCGCCAGTTCCTCCCGCGGGATGCCCAGCGCCTGCGCGGCGCGGCCTGGCAAGCTGCCGGAGGCGGACGCCATGGCGTCAGGCCAGCAGCGCGGCGATGCGTTCCCGCATGGCGGCATCCGGCTGCGGCCCGAAGCCGGCCTGCGCGTTGTCCGCCATGTTGGCCGGCTTGGAGGTGGCGGGGATGACGGCGGTGACCGCCGGATGGCCGATGATGAACTTCAGGAAGATCTGCGCCCAGGATCCGCAATCGATCTCGGCGGCCAGCTCGGGCAGCGCCTTGCCCTTGACCCGGCGGAACAGCGCGCCGTCCTGGAACGGGCGGTTGATCAGCACCGCGACGCCGTGGGCCTGGCAGGCGGGCAGCAGGCGCTTTTCCGCGTTGCGGTCGCCCACGGACAGGTTGACCTGCAGGAAATCCGGCTTTTCACGTTCGACCAGCTCGGTCAGTTCGTCGTGGGCGTGGTCGGTGTAGTGCGTGATGCCCAGGTAGCGGATCACGCCTTGCTGCTTCAGCTCGCGCAGCAGCGCCAGCTGGTTGGCGGTGTCGATCAGGTTGTGCACCTGGACCAGGTCGAGCTTGTCGCTGCCCAGCGCCTTTTGCGATTGGCGCACTTGGCGCATGGCGGATTCGTGGCCTTGCGTGCTGATCTTGGTCGCCAGGAAAGTCCTGGCGCGCAGGCCGCTGTCGCGGGCCAGCAGCGCGCCGGTCACCGCTTCCGCCTGTCCATAGCTGGGCGCCGTGTCGATCAGCTTGCCGCCCTTCTGCAGCAGCGTGTCCAGCACCTGAGCCAGCGGCGCCATTGCGGCCTTGTCCGTGGGGGACACGTTGAAGGTGTCGGCGGTGCCCAGGCCGATGACAGGCAGCGCCACGCCGGATGCGGGTATGCGGCGGGCCAGCATGGGCGTCGCCACGCTAAGGGCGCGAGCCGACCAGGCGGGACTGGCCATGGCGGCGGCGGCAGCGGTCTGGAGGAAGCGGCGGCGGTCGGGCATGGCGAGGCTCCAGCGGGAAAGGCGGCCCCGGGCGGGACAAAGAAAAAGGGCCTACACGTGAATGTAGGCCCTTTGCATCGGTTTGGCTGCGCGATTATTCGCGGTTGCCGCCGAAGATGCCCAGCAGCATCAGCAGGTTCGAGAAGACGTTGTAGACGTCCAGGTAGATGGCCAGCGTGGCGGACACGTAGTTGGTTTCGCCGCCGTTGACCACGCGCTGCAGGTCGACCAGCATGAAGGCCGAGAAGATGACGATGGCCAGGACCGAGATCGTCAGCATCAGCGCCGGCAGTTGCAGGAAGATGTTGGCCAGGGCCGCCACCAGGATCACCACCGCGCCGATGAACAGGAATTTCTGCAATCCCGACAGGTCGCGCTTGATGGTGGTGGCCAGCGTGGCCATCGTGCCAAACACGATCGCGGTGCCGCCGAAGGCCGTCATGACCAGCTGCGAGCCGTTGCTCATGCCCATGACGAAGCCCAGCAGGCGCGACAGCATCACGCCCATGAAGAACGTGAAGGCCAGCAGCAGGACCACGCCCAGCGAGCTGTTCTTGTTCTTTTCGATCGCGAACATCAGGCCGAACGCGCCCACCAGGAACACGATGGCGGACAGGCCGGGGCTTGCGCCCATGACGCGGTTGATGCCGGTGTACATGCCCACGGCCGCGCCCAGCACGGTCGGGATCAGCGAGAGCGCCAGGAGCCAATAGGTGTTGCGCAGAACCTGGTTGCGCGCGACCTCGCCCGGCGCGCCGGCCACGGCGCCGGAACGGTTAAAAGGGGACGGACGATATTCGTTCATGGAGAACTCCTGTGTGCGGCAGAGTAATGGTTGCCTAGAAGGCTTAGATGGGAAGGATACCTTACAGTTCCCTGAAGAATCCACTTCTGACTAGGATTAGACCAGAGGCGGGGAATAGGTTCCAGGCGGGTCAACCCGGCCTGACGTCCAGCAGCACCCGGGCCACGATGCGCGGCAATTCCGCGTCCATGCGGGCCTGGATCTGCTCGATGGCTTCGGCCAGGGCCTCGCGCATCAGTTGCTCGACCTCGGCTTGCAGGCGCGCGCTCAGGACCGTCGCGTCCGGCGTTGCGGGGGGAGCCGCCGGGATGGCCGCTACGGGCTGAATGATATCAGGGGACGCATCGACGCCGTCCGCCACTTCCGTCAGGAGCGGAAAGGCGTCGGTGTCTTGGGCTGGCGCGCCGTCGTCGGCCAGTTCGGTCAACACGGGCGCGTCAGCGTCGTGCGGGGCCGATGGCTGGTAGAGCGAGGGTTCGGCCCGCTGGGTCAGGGTAGGAATGCCGGGGTCGGCGTGGCGAGAGGGCATGGTGGCTCCCGGATGTCGAGATGGCGCGCCGGTACGGTCGGCGCGGTCAGCCGTCAGGCTGCTGGCGGCTGAGGTCGTGGCTTTGCGGCGTGTGGCCCGCGGCCAGGTAGGTCCGCCAGCGCTGGCGGGCGGCCTGCTTGTCCTCGGGGTCGTCGGAGACGATTTCAAGCAGGCGCTCGAACGCTTCGAAACCAGGAGGGCAGTCGACATCCAGGTTCAGCAGCCAGGACGGCTGGGGCTGTCCGCCCTGGCCCGCCGCGGCGGCCGCCTGTTGCGGATCGCCGGCGGTCAGGATCACCGGGGTGTCGGCCGCCAGCGGATCGTTGGCCAGCACGTGCGGCACGAAAGACGTGTCGTCGAATGCCCAGAGCATGCGGTCGAACGCGGCCAAGCGGGAGCCATCCCTACAGTACACCACCAGCCGCTGCCCTGCCAGGTAGCGCTTGCGCACCACCTGGCAGGCGGTGCGCAAGCGGTCGGGCGCGCCGAAGGCGAAGTCGATGCGCGTCATGCGGGGTTCCGTTGCTGCCGTTTCAAGCCTGGTCCAGCAGGTACTGCATCAGCAGCGGCACGGGGCGGCCAGTGGCGCCCTTGTCCTTGCCGCCGCGCCAGGCGGTGCCGGCGATGTCCAGGTGGGCCCAGCGGTACGAGGTGGCGAAGCGCGACAGGAAGCAGGCCGCCGTGACCGCGCCCGCCGGAGGACCGCCGATGTTGGCCAGGTCGGCGAAGTTGGACTTGAGCTGTTCCTGGTAGGCGTCGTCCATCGGCATGCGCCATGCCGTGTCCAGCGACTGGCGGCCGGCCGCGGCCAGCGCGTCGGCCAGGGCGTCGTCCTTGGAGAACAGGCCGCTGTTGACGTTGCCCAGGGCCACCACGCAGGCGCCGGTCAGGGTGGCGATGTCGATGACGGCGGACGGCTTGAAGCGTTCCGCGTAGGTCAGCGCGTCGCACAGCACCAGGCGGCCTTCGGCGTCGGTGTTCAGGATTTCGATGGTCAGGCCGGCCATGCTGGTGACGACGTCGCCGGGCTTGTTGGCCTTGCCGCTGGGCAGGTTTTCGCAAGCGGGGATCAGACCCACCACGTCCAGCGGCAGCTCCAGTTCGGCCAGGGCGCGGAACGAACCCAGCACGCTGGCGGCGCCGCACATGTCGTACTTCATTTCGTCCATGGTGGCGGCGGGCTTGAGCGAAATGCCGCCAGCATCGAAGGTGATGCCCTTGCCGACCAGCACGATGGGGCCTTGCGCGCCCTTGGCGGCTTTCTTGGCCGCCTTGTTGCCGGCGTGGCGCAGGACGATGAAGCGCAGCGCTTCCTCGGAGCCGCGCGCGACCGACAGGAACGAACCCATGCCCAGCGCTTCGACCTGCTTGCGGTCCAGCACTTCGACCTTCAGCGACTTGAACTCGCGGGCCAGGCGTTTGGCCGTTTCGCCCAGGTAGGTGGGCGTGCAGATATTGCCGGGCAGGTTGCCCAGCGTGCGGGTCAGGTCCATGCCGTTGGCAATGGCGCCGCCTTCGCGCAGGCCCTTCTGGGCCTGGGCCGCGTCGGCGCGCTCGACGACCTGCACGATCTTCTTGAGCTTGGGACGGGCGTCGCGGTCGGGCTTGCCGAAGCTGGCGTCGTAATGATAGGTGGCGTTGCCGGCCGCGATGGCGGCGCTGCGGGCGCGCGCGATGACGGCCACGTCCGTGATCGGGTTGGCGACCAGCGTGGACACGCCTTCGGCCAGCTGGGCCGCCACGCAGGCCGCGGCGAAGGCCTGCTCGGCCGAGGCGTGGGCGCGGGCCGAATATTCTTCCTGCTTGCCCAGGCCGACCAGCACCACGCGCTGCGCGGACACGCCGGGCAGATTGCGCAGGGTCAGCGTGGAACCGGCGCGGCCGCGGAACTCGGCCTTGACCACCGAACGCACCGCGCCATTGGAAGCGCGGTCGATGAGATCGGCGGCGGGGCTCAACACGCCTTCCGCGTAGACCCCGACGGCCAGGGCCGCGGTCTTGACTTGGTGCAGGGAAGCAGTGGTCTGTGTGCTAAATTCCATGAGGGTTTCCCGTGTACGTCTGTGTAGAATGCGGTCGATTATCCCGCATATTCTCCCATGTCTCTATTCAAACGCTCTGTCGTCAGCGAGATCACCAGTCACGCTGGCGTTGTCTTTTCCACGTTGCTCATCGTATGGCTCAGCGTGTTGCTCGTGCGCCTGCTTGGTGAAGCCGCAGGCGGCAACATCGGGGCGGACGTCGTGGTGGTGCTGGCCGCGCTGTCGACCATCACTGCATTGCCGACCATCCTCGCGGTCTCCGTCTTCATCGCGGTCCTCACCACTGTCACGCGCAACTACCGCGAATCCGAAATGGTGGTGTGGTTCGCCAGCGGCCTGTCGCTGGCCGATTGGCTCAGGCCGGTGCTGCGCGTCGCCGTCCCCGTGGCGCTGGCGGTGGCGGGGTTGACGCTGGTGGCGGCGCCCTGGGCGTACCGTCAGATCGGCGAATACCACGAACGCTTCGAGCAGCGGTCCGACCTGTCCAAGGTCACGGCCGGCCAGTTCGCGGAATCGTCCGGCGGCAATCGCGTGTTCTTCGCCGAGGATCCCCTGGAACCCAGCGACGAACTGGGCAACGTGTTCGCACGCGAAATCGGCCCCGAATGGCTCAGCGTGCTGACCGCCAGCAAGGCGCACAGCGAAACCTTGCCCAACGGCGACCGCTTCCTGGTGCTGGGCGAAGGCCATCGCTATGACCTGAAGCCCGGCACGCCGGAGATCCGCCTGGTGCATTTCGACAAGTACGGCCTGCGCCTGGAAAGCAAGTCGGGCGGCGATCCCGTGGCCGAGGCGCGCGCCAACGCCGAGCGTTCCTCCAAGGCGCGAACCACCTCGCAGCTGATCGCCGACAACACCAACAACAGCTGGTCGCAAGTGATGTGGCGCATCTCGCTGCCGCTGGCCGCGCTGAACCTGGCGCTGCTGGCCATTCCCCTGGGCGCGGTCAACCCGCGTCTGGGCCGTTCGGGCGACCTGCTCATCGCCGGCCTGGTGGGCCTGCTGTACATGAACCTGATCAACCTGTCGCGCGCCTGGATCTCCAACGGCAAGCTCAGCTTCGGCTTGGGCGTATGGGCGATCCACGCCGCGGTGGCGGCGCTGACGGTCTTCCTGCTGATGCGGCGTTTGCGCGTGAAGGCGCCCAAGAACAGCGCCTGACGCCAGCAGACCGAACACCACGCGGCCCGCCCAGAGCGGGCCGCGGCGTTTTCAGGGCAGATACTTCATGGTGCCGCCCTTGCCGGCCAGCAGGTCGGCGTTCCGCAGCACCGACTTGCGGATGAATTCCCACAAGACCGTTACGCGCTTGAGCTTGCGCAGGTCTTCGTGGCAGTACATCCAGAACGAGCGCGTGATCTCGACCTCATCCGCCAGCACCGGCGTGAGCCGCGGATCCTGCGCGGCGATGAAGCAGGGCAGGATCGCCAGCGACTGGCCCTGCAGCGCGGCGTGGTACTGCGCCACCACGCTGGTGCTGCGCAACACCACCTTGCTGGCAGGCAGCAGGTCTTCCAGATAGCGCAGCCGCTCGCTGAACAGCAGCTCGTCGACGTAGCCGATGAAGGTGTGGTCGGCCAGGTCCGCGCGCTCCCGGATCGGCGGATGGCTGGCCAGATAGCCGGGGGTGCCGTACAGGCGCAACGTGTAGTCGCACAGCTTGCTGCACACGTACGGGCCGCGCTGGGGGCGCTCGATGGTGATAGCCAGGTCGGCTTCGCGCTTGGACAGGCTGACAAAGCGGGGCACCGGCAGGATGTCCAGCGTGATGTGCGGATAGCGCCGCTGGAAGTCCGCCGCCAACGGCGTCAGCACATAGCTGCCGAAGCCCTCGGTGGCGCCGATGCGCAAATGGCCCGATAGCGCCTGGCCGATGCCCGACAGGTTTTCGCGGGCGGAGTGCACGGTGCTCTCCATCTGTTCGGCATGGACGAACAGGCGTTGGCCGTCTTCGGTCAGCACGAAGCCCGCGCCGCGCGACTTCTCGAACAGCAGGGTGTCAAGCTCGGCTTCCAGCGCGCGGATGCGCCGCGACACCGTCGTGTGCTCGACCCCGAGCTTGCGCGCCGCGGCGCTCACCCGCTGGGTGCGGGCCACTTCCAGGAAATATCTCAGGCTGTCCCAATCAAGCACTTTCCGGTTCTCCAGGCCCGGCTGCGCGCCGCGCCGCCGGCCAAATTCTGCTTGTGCATGAATGCACAAGGAATGTGCATTTCTAGTGTTGCTTGTTGATTTTCACACATCTACACTGGATCGGCGGACTTGGGGCCTGTAGCCAGGCTCTTCGGGGCCTAAGCCCTGGGACCGCAGGCCGCGTAGACGGCGCCATAACGCATAAAACTCAGGAGACAAATCCATGAAATTGCACGCACGCGGGCTGGCCGTAGGCTTGTGTCTGGGCGCCGCTCTGGTTGGCCAGGCGCAGGCGGCGGATAAGCCGCCAGTGAAGATCGGCATTCTGACGGACATGTCTGGCACCTACGCCGGCATGGGGGGACCGGGTTCGGTGGCGGCGGCGCAATTGGCGATCGACGACTGCCTGGCCGCGGAATGCAAGGGCATGAAGATCGAGCTGGTGTCCGCGGACAACCAGAACAAGGCCGACGTGGGCGCGGCCAAGGCGCGCGAATGGTTCGACCGCGACGGCGTCACCGCCATCGCCGACCTGACCAACTCCGCGGTGGCGCTGGCGGTGCAAGGCATTGCGCGCGAAAAGAACAAGGTGGTGATGTTTTCGGGTCCCGCCACCACGGCGCTGACCAACAAAGAATGCTCGCCGGTGGGTTTCCACTGGATGTTCGACACCTATTCGCAGTCCGCGGGCGGCGCCAAGGCCACCGTGCGGGCGGGCGGCAAGTCCTGGTATTTCATCACCGTGGACTACGCCTTCGGCCACTCGCTGGAAGCCGACACGGCCAAGGCCGTGCAGGCGCTGGGCGGCACCGTGGCCGGCAGCGTGCGCCACCCCCTGAACGCGCCGGACTTCGCGTCCTATCTGCTGCAGGCGCAGGCCTCCAAGGCCCAGGTCGTGGCCCTGGCCAACGGCGGCCAGGACACGGTCAACGCGGTCAAGCAGGCGCGCGAATTCGGCATCGTGGCCGGCGGCCAGCGCCTGGTGTCGCTGCTGATCTTCCTGTCGGACCTGCGTGCGCTGGGCCTGGAAAGCGCCCAGGGCCTGTCCTACGTGGACGGCTTCTACTGGGACTACGACGACGCCACGCGCCAATGGTCCGGGCGCTTCGAGAAGGCCTTCCGCGGCCTGAAGCCCACCATGACGCAGGCCGGCGTGTACTCCAGCGTGCGGCACTACCTGCGTTCGGTCGCGGCTTCCGGCAGCACCGACGGCAAGGTGGTGGCCGACAAGATGCGCGCGCTGCCCATCGAGGATCCGATCATGCGCAACGCTTCCATCCGTCCCGATGGCCGCGTGATCCACGACATGTACCTGTATGAAGTGAAAAAGCCGGCCGAGTCCAAGGGCGGCTGGGACTATTCCAAGCTGGTGGCCACCATCCCGGCCGCCGAGGCCTTCCAGCCCCTGGCGGATTCGAGCTGCCCGTTGGTCAAGAAGTAAACCCGGGGCGCCGGCAGGCCATTGCCGCCGGCGCCTCACGATCCATGTACGCGGATTCCATCCGCATCGACCATGCAGTGTGAGGAGCATCAAATGAGTGAAGTCCCCCGCGTTCCGCTATTGATCGGCGGCAAGCTCGTGCAGTCCAAAACCACCGAATGGCGGGACGTGATCAATCCCGCTACCCAGGAGGTCGTCGCCAAGGTGCCCTTCGCCACGCGCGAGGAACTGGACCTGGCCGTCTCCAACGCCAAGGAGGCTTTCAAGACCTGGCGCAACAGCGGGCAGGGCGCTCGCATGCGCGTCATGCTGAAGTTCCAGGAACTGCTGCGCGCCAATTCCGGCAAGCTGGCCGAAATGATCACCCGCGAGCACGGCAAGACCCTGCCGGACGCCGAGGGCGAAGTCGGCCGCGGCCTGGAAGTGGTGGAGCACGCCTGCTCCATCGCCAACCTGCAATTGGGCGAATACGCCGAGAACGCCGCTTCCGGCATCGACGTCTACACCCTGATCCAGCCGCTGGGCGTGTGCGCGGGCATCACCGCGTTCAATTTCCCGGTCATGTTGCCCTGCTTCATGTTCCCGATCGCCGTGGCCTGCGGCAACACCTTCATCCTCAAGCCTTCCGAGCAGGATCCGACGTCCTCGCTGTTCCTGGCGGAGCTGGCGCTGGAAGCCGGCCTGCCGCCGGGCGTGCTGAACGTGGTGCACGGCGGCCCGGAAACCGCCAACGGCCTGTGCGAACACCCCGACATCAAGGCGGTCTCGTTCATCGGCTCGACCCGCGTCGGCACCGAAATCTACAACCGTGCCTCCGCCGCCGGCAAGCGTTGCCAGTCCATGATGGGCGCCAAGAACCACTGCGTGATCCTGCCGGACGCCGATCCCGAGGTCGCGCTGAACCAGCTGGTGGGCGCCGCCTTCGGCGCGGCCGGCCAACGCTGCATGGCCTCGTCCGTCGCCGTGCTGGTGGGCGAAGCCCGCAACTGGCTGCCTGACTTCGTCGAGCGCTCGAAGAAGCTCAAGGTCAATTCCGGCATGGACCGCGAAGCGGATCTCGGCCCCCTGGTTTCGCCCAACGCCAAGAAGCGTGTCGAAAGCCTGATCCAGAAGGGCGTGGACGAAGGCGCCAAGCTGCTGCTGGACGGCCGCAGCCTGAAGGTCGCCGGCTTCGAGCAGGGCAACTTCGTGGGCCCGACGATTTTCGACGGCGTCACCGAAAACATGACCATCTACACCGAGGAAATCTTCGGGCCGGTCCTGTGCGTGGTGGGCGTGGAAACGCTGGAGGACGCGGTCGCGTTCATCAACCGCAATCCCAACGGCAACGGCGTGGCGTTGTTCACCCAGGACGGCGGCGCGGCGCGCTACTTCCAGAACAACATCGACGTCGGCCAGGTCGGCATCAACGTGCCGATCCCCGTGCCAGTGGCTTGGTTCAGCTTCACGGGTTCGCGCGGCTCCAAGCTGGGCGACCTGGGTCCCAACGGCAAGCAGGCGGTGCAGTTCTGGACGCAGACCAAGACCGTCACCGCGCGCTGGTCGGCCCATGCCAAGAGCGTGAACACCACGATCTCGATGCGCTGAACTGGGGACGCCTTACGTGTAAGCTTATATAAATAAGTTATATAATAAGGCGTCCTTATTACTTATAATTGGCCCGTCTATCAGGGGCCAATTCATGAACCTGCAGCAATTTCGTTTTGTGCGTGAAACCATCCGGCGCGACTTCAATCTGACCGAAGCCGCCCGGATGCTCTATACCTCCCAACCAGGGGTTTCCAAGGCGATCATCGAGTTCGAAGACGAGCTTGGCATCAAGATCTTCGAACGGCATGGCAAGCGCATCAAAGGGCTGACCAAGCCCGGCCTGGCGGTGTCGCAGGTCATCGACCGCATCATGCGCGAAGTGGACAACCTGAAGAAGGTCAGCGACGAGTTCGCGCGCCGCGACGAAGGTGGCCTCGTCATCGCTTGCACCCACACTCAAGCGCGCTACTTGCTGCCGCGCGTCATTCCCGCGTTCCGCAAGCAATTCCCCAAGGTGCACCTGTCGCTGGCCGAAGGCAGCCCCGCGCAACTGGCCGAAATGGTGCTGCACGAGCAGGCCGACCTGGCGCTGGCGACGGAATCCCTGGCCCTGACGCCGGGCCTGGCGACCTTGCCGGTTTATGCCTGGGAACACACCGTGGTGGTGCGCCCGGACCATCCCCTGGCCGAGCTGACCTCCAGCGCCGCCAAGCGCCTGTCGCTGGCGCAACTGGCGGAATACCCCATCGTGACCTATGACCGCGCCTTCACCGGCCGCAGCACGATAGACGAAATTTTTGCCAACCAGGGCATACACCCGGACATCGTGCTGGAAGCCATCGACGCCGACGTCATCAAGACCTACGTCGACGTGGGCCTGGGCATCGGCATCATCGCCGGCGTGGCCTACGATCCGCGCCGCGACGGCAATCTGGTGGGTATGCCCGTGGGCCATCTGTTCGGCACGCATACGACTCGCGTGGGCGTGAAGGCCGGGGTGTTTCTGCGCGACTACGTCTACACCTTCCTGGAAATGCTGGCGCCTTCGCTGACTCGTGCGGTGGTGACCGAGGCGGTGCAGGGCGCGCCCAAGTAGCGGACCGGGACGGCCGGTTCCACGAGGGCAGGAGAGGCGCGGCGCCATAGGGCGGCGCGCCTTTTTTCTGGGTGCATCGCGGTCCGCGCTATCCCCTTTCATATGCTCATAAAAATAATTAAATAAGAACCGATCTCATTTGAGTTGACTAAAAAATAGGAATCATTATCATTACATCCAGTCTCAACGACCCAGTGAGGTTCATCATGACGGCAGGATTAAGTGCAGTGGTAGTGGGCGCCGACCGCCTTGGCAACATCCCGGATCTGCTCAAAGGACACAATATTTCGATCACGCATCACATCAGCGGACGTGATCCCTCGCATCAAAAGAAGACGTTGCAACTGCCCTCGGGCACCCAGCTGGTCATCCTGCTGACCGACTTCCTGGGCCACAACGTTATGAAAACCTTCCGCAACGCCGCGCAACGTGGCGGCATCCGCGTCGTTGCTTGTCGGCGTTCGGTATGCAGCATGCAGCAGGCCCTGCAGCAATGCGGCCTGTGCCCGCGGGCTGGATCGGTGCACTGAAGACGCAGTCTGCCGCCGCCAAACAAAAAACTGGGGAGGCCGAAATGGCCTGCGGCCCCAAGGGCCGCGAAGAGATATGAAAAACGCCGCCGGACTGGAAAGTCCGGCGGCGTTTTGCTTGTTGGGAGCAGGGCCTCGCGGCTATCCTGGCAGGGTGCTTAGTTGGAGGCGCGGGCGGACGCCATCAGGCTGTTGTCCAGCCGGCGCGCGCCGTTGTAGCGCTTGGACCAGTAGGCCATGGTCATGTTTTCGACGCGGACCACGCCGCCAGCGCTGGGCGAGTGCACGAAGCGGTCGTCGCCCAGGTAGATGCCCACGTGCGAGTAGCGCCGGCCCAGCGTATTGAAGAAGACCAGGTCGCCGGCCTTCAGCTCGTTCTTGGCGATCGAGACGCCTTGCTGCGCCATTTCGGCGGCGTTGCGGGGCAGCTTCAGGCCCAGCGAACGTTCGGCCGTGTACGTGACCAGGCCGCTGCAGTCGAATCCGGTGTCGGGGGAATTGCCGCCGAAGCGGTAGCGGATGCCCAGGTGGTTCAGGGCTTCGCTGACCAGGGCGTTGTCGCTGTTGACGCCCGAATGGGTCTTCTGGCGTTCGCGCTTGAATTTTTGGCTTACCAGCACGCCGATGGGATCATCGGAGGTGGCGACCCATTCCGTCTCGTAGGGATCAATCTCGGACGTATGGGCGGTTGACTTTTGATTTGTAGCGGCACAACCTGCCAGACCCACCACGCATGCAACCAACGCCAGCAAGCGCAGACCGCGAGTTGCTTGGCCGGAGGAAGGATTCAGTCTCGCGTGGTTGGAATGTCGATGCATGCGCCTGGGGGTGATTCGCAGATAACGGCAAAAAACACGGAATTCGCCGTGAATGTGGCCGAGATGTCAGCAAAATCAACATTGTTCTACAACTTCGCGGGGATTCTACCAAACTTTTAAGTCCAGTTCGTTACGAAACCGGCGTTAATGTCCATGCAGCGTGGACATTTGGCAGAACATTTTGACTTGCGGCAAGCCTCGTGCAAGGTTTGCCTACCAGAATGACCAAAAGATTCGAGAAGAAATCAATCAGCCTTAAGGCCCAGGAAAGATAACAGGAGACATAAATGCAAAAAACCCGGGATTTCCATTACCGCTCGACACATGACCGCGACGCGTTCTGGCGGGAAGAGGCTGGCCGCATCCACTGGGAGACGCCTTTCGAGTCCGTGCTGGACTATTCCCGGCCGCCGTTCGCCAAATGGTTCACGGGCGGGCGCACCAATCTCTGCTACAACGCCGTCGACCGCTGGCTGCCGACCCAGGCAGACGCGCCGGCCCTGATCTGGGTGTCCACCGAGGTGGAGCGCGAGCGTACCTACACCCGCCAGGAAGTCTACGAAGAGGTCAACGCCGCCGCCGCCATGCTCAAGGAGCTTGGGGTGGGGCGCGGCGACCGGGTGCTGCTCTACATGCCCATGGTGCCGGAAGCCGTGTTCACCATGCTGGCGTGCGCGCGGATCGGCGCGGTGCACTCAGTGGTGTTCGGCGGCTTCGCCTCGGTCAATCTGGCCCAGCGCATCGACGACGCGGCGCCCAAAGTGGTGGTCTGCACCGATGGCGGTTCGCGCGGCGGCAAGGTCGTGCCCTACAAACCCCTGCTGGACCGCGCATTGGCGCTGGCCAAGACGCCGCCAGCCTCGGTGGTGGTGTTCGACCGCGGCCTGGCGCCGTTCGAGCCCGTGGCAGGACGTGACCTGGATTACGCGGCCTTGCGCCAGCGCCATCGCGGCGCGCGGGTGCCGGTGGAGTGGCTGGAGTCCTCGGAGCCCAGCTACATCCTCTATACCTCCGGCACCACCGGCAAGCCCAAGGGCGTGCAGCGAGATACCGGCGGCTACGCCGTGGCGCTGGCCTCGTCCATGGAATACCTGTTCGACGGGCGCGCCGGCGACACCTTCTTCTGCACCAGCGACATCGGCTGGGTGGTGGGCCATTCCTACATCATCTACGGCCCGCTGATCGGCGGGCAGGCGACGGTGCTGTACGAAGGCACGCCAGTGCGCCCGGACGGCGCCATCCTGTGGAAGCTGGTGGAGCAGTTCGGCGTGAATACCCTGTTCTCGGCGCCGACCGCCGTGCGCGTGCTCAAGCGCCAGGACCCGGAGCTGCTCAAGCGCCACGACCTGTCTACGCTGCGCGCGGTCTACCTGGCGGGCGAACCGCTGGACGAACCCACGGCGCAATGGATCTCCAGCGGCCTGGGCAAGCCCATCATCGACAACTACTGGCAGACGGAGTCGGGCTGGCCGATTCTGTCGGCCCAGCCCGGCGTGGAAAAAGTCCCGACGCGCTTCGGCAGTCCGTCGTTCCCGGTGTATGGTTTTGATGCGCGCATCGTCAGCGAGTCCACCGGCGAGGACCTGGGCCCCGACCAGAAGGGCGTGGTGGCCATCGTGCCGCCGCTGCCGCCGGGCGCCATGTCCACCATCTGGGGCGACGACGAGCGTTTCGTGCAGACCTACTTCACCTCCATTCCCGGCCGCCAGGTGTATTCGACCTTCGATTGGGGGTTGGTGGACGCCGACGGCTACTGGTTCATCCTGGGCCGCACGGACGATGTGATCAACGTGGCGGGCCACCGGCTGGGTACGCGTGAGATCGAGGAATCCGTGAACAGCCACAACGCGATTGCCGAGTGCGCGGTGGTGGGCGTGGCGGACTCGCTCAAGGGCCAGGTCGCGATGGCGTTCGCCGTACTCAAGAATCCCGCCGGAGCCGAGACCGAAGAAGGGGCAAAGCGCCTGGAAGGCGATATCATGCGGCTGGTGGAAGAGCAGTTGGGAGCCGTGGCGAGGCCCGCCAGGATCCGGTTCGTGGGCGCATTGCCCAAGACCCGTTCCGGCAAGGTCCTGCGCCGCGCGATCGTCGCGGTATGCGAAGGACGCGATCCCGGCGATCTGACCACCATAGAAGATCCCACCGCCCTGGAACAGATAAAGGAGTCGCTGCAATGAATACCAAACCCGTGCTGACCGCCGAAGACGTCAAGAAGATCTTGGCCGCGGCCGAAGCACACGCCCTGCAGAACAAATGGGCGGTCGCCATCGCCGTTGTCGACGACGGCGGGCATCTGATGGGCATGCTGCGCCTGGATGGCGTGGCGCCGATTTCTTCCCATATCGCGCCGGCCAAGGCCAAGACTGCCGCCATGGGCTGCCGCGAATCGCGGATCTACGAAGAGATCATCAATAACGGGCGTTATTCGTTCCTGTCGGCGCCGCTCCTCGAAGGCATGCTGGAAGGCGGCGTGCCCATCGTGGCGAATGGCCATGTCGTCGGCGCCGTCGGCGTGTCGGGCGTGAAGTCGACCGAAGATGCGCTGATCGCGCAGGCTGGCATCGCCGCCCTGGGCCTATGAGCCACGGCGAGCCGTCGGAAGCGCCTGCCGGCGCTTCCGCGCAGAACGCCGGGGCAGGGGGCGACGGCCCCCTGAATCCCGGCGTGGCCAAACGCGAAGTCTGGGCCTGGGCCATGTATGACTTCGCCAATTCCGGCTACACCACCGTGATCCTCACGGCGGTGTTCAGCACTTACTTCGTCGGCGTGGTCGGCGGGCGCGCCCCGTGGGCCACGCTGGCCTGGACCGCGGCGCTGTCGCTGTCCTACCTGCTCATCATGCTGACCATGCCCACGCTGGGCGCTCGCGCGGACGCACACGCCAGCAAGCGCCGCCTGCTCTTTACGAGCACGGTGGGCTGCGTGGCCGCCACGCTGGTGCTGACGCAAGCGGGGCCCGGCGACGTGTGGCTGGCCTTGGCCGCCATCGTCATTTCCAACTACTGCTATTGCGTCGGCGAGTCCGTGGTCGCGGCGTTTCTGCCGGAACTCGCGCGGCCCTCCGCGCTGGGGCGCGTGTCGGGCTGGGGCTGGAGCTTTGGCTATTGCGGCGGCATGCTCACGCTGGGCCTGTCGCTGGTCGTGGTGACGCTGGCCGAGGCGCGCGGCGAAACCGCCGAGCATTTCGTGCCCTGGGTCATCGTCGTGACGTGCGTGGTGTTTGCGCTGGCGGCGCTGCCGTCCTTCTTCCTGCTGCGTGAACGCGCCAGGCCGCAGGCCGGCAAGCAGCAGGCGCTGCACATGCTCAAGCGCCTGGCCTATGCCTGGCGCGAAACCGGTCAGCACTTTCCGGAATTTCGCCGGCTGCTGATGTGCATCGCCTGCTACCAGGCGGGGATCTCGGTGGTGATCACGCTGGCCGCGGTCTATGCCTCGGAGGTCATGGGCTTCACCACGCCGCAGATCATGCTGCTGGTGTTCACCGTGAACATCGGCGCGGCGGCCGGCGCGTTCTCCTTCGGCTACGTGCAGGACCGCATCGGCCACAAGCCGGCGCTGGCCCTGACGCTGTGCGGCTGGATCGTGATGGTGCTGGTGGCCTACGCCGCCGTGACCGCGCCCGTGTTCTGGGTCGCCGCCACGCTGGCCGGACTGTGCATGGGCACCACGCAGAGCGCGGGGCGCGCCATGACCGGCGCGCTGGCTCCCGCCGGCCGGCTGGCCGAGTTCTACTCGCTGTGGACCTTCGCGGTGCAGCTGGCCGCGGTGATCGGTCCGCTCACCTACGGCCTGGTGACCTGGGTCACGCACGGCAACCACCGGCTGGCGATCCTGGTGACAGGCCTGTTCTTCGTGGGCGGCCTCATCCTTTTGTCGCGCGTGGACGTGAAGCGCGGGCTGGCGCGGCGCGCCGCTTGAGGCGCGCGATTCGCGCAGGCCGCGCCGGCTGCTATCCTTATGGACTGTCCGGTGACGCCGTTTTGCGACAAGCGGCGGCACGCCTTGATTGCCCGGCGCCGGCCTTGCGCCGCGGGCTCCGGCCCGCATTTTGCGTAAGGTGCCCGTAAGAGCGTGGCGATACGGTTGCGGTTGGGTAATGAACAAGCGGCACTAACAACAGAATTACCGATTGGAGACAAAAATCATGTCGAACGCTATTGAGTCCGTACTGGTGGAAACCCGGGTGTTCCCGCCGCCCGAGCGCGCAGCAGAAGGCGCCGCGATTCCCAGCATGGAGGCCTACAACGCGCTGTGCGCGCAGGTCGAGAACGATTTCGACGGATTCTGGGCCGGGCAGGCGCGCGACAACCTGCAATGGACCAAGCCGTTCACGCAGGTCCTGGACGAATCGGACGCGCCGTTCTACCGCTGGTTCGGCGACGGCGAACTCAACGTGTCGGCCAACTGTCTGGACGTGCACCTGACCAACGGCAACGCCGACAAGACCGCCATCATCTTTGAAACCGACGACGGCAAGGTCAACAAGGTCAGCTACCGTGAACTGCTGGCGCGCGTCTGCCGCTTCGCCAACGGCCTGACCGCATTGGGCTACAAGAAGGGCGACCGCGCCATCATCTACATGCCCATGTCGATCGAAGCCGTGGTGGCCATGCAGGCCTGCGCGCGCCTGGGCGTGACGCACTCGGTGGTGTTCGGCGGCTTCTCGGCCAAGAGCCTGCAGGAGCGCATCATGGACGTGGGCGCGTCCCTGGTCATCACGGCCGACGAGCAAGTGCGCGGCGGCAAGACCATTCCGCTCAAGCCCGCCGTGGAAGAAGCCTTCACCATGGGCGGCTGCGAGGCCGTGACCAAGGTCATCGTGTACCGCCGCACCGGGGGCAAGGTGCAATGGAACGAAGGCCGCGACCTCTGGATGCACGACGTCGAAGCCGGCCAGCCCGACACCTGCGAGCCCGTGCCGGTCAACGCCGAACATCCGCTCTTCATCCTCTACACCTCCGGCTCCACCGGCAAGCCCAAGGGCGTGCAGCATTCCTCGGCGGGTTATCTGCTGTGGGCGCTGCTGACGGTGAAGTGGACCTTCGACGCGCGCAAGGACGACGTGTACTGGTGCACGGCCGACGTGGGCTGGGTCACCGGCCACACCTACATCACCTATGGCCCGCTGGCCGCCGGCCTGACGCAGATCGTGTTCGAAGGCGTGCCGACCTATCCTAACGCCGGCCGCTTCTGGGACATGATCGCGCGCCACAAGGTCACCACCTTCTACACCGCGCCCACCGCAATCCGTTCGCTGATCAAGGCCGCCGAAGCCGCGCCCGAAGCGCATCCGAAGAACTACGACCTGGATAGCCTGCGCATCATCGGCACGGTGGGCGAGCCCATCAATCCCGAAGCCTGGATGTGGTACCACAAGAATATCGGCCGCGAGCGCTGCCCCATCGTGGACACCTGGTGGCAGACCGAGACCGGCGGCCACATGATCACGCCGCTGCCGGGCGCCACGCCGACCAAGCCGGGCTCTTGCACCTTGCCGCTGCCGGGCATCGCCGCCGCCATCGTCGATGAGACCGGTGGCGATGTGGAGCAGGGCAATGGCGGCTTCCTGGTCATCAAGCGTCCGTGGCCCGCCATGATCCGCAACATCTGGGGCGACCCGGAGCGTTTCAAGAAGAGCTACTTCCCGCCCGAACTGCGCGGCTACTACCTGGCCGGCGACGGCGCGCAGCGCGATGCGGACGGCTATTTCTGGATCATGGGCCGCATCGACGACGTGCTGAACGTGTCGGGCCACCGCCTGGGCACGATGGAGGTCGAGTCGGCCCTGGTGGCGCACGAGCTGGTGGCGGAAGCCGCCGTGGTGGGCCGTCCGGACGACACCACCGGCGAAGCCGTGGTCGCTTTCGTGGTGCTCAAGCGCTCGCGTCCCGAAGGCGACGAGGCGCAAGCCATCGCCAAGGTGCTGCGTGACTGGGTGGCCAAGGAAATCGGCCCCATCGCCAAGCCCAAGGACATCCGCTTCGGCGACAACCTGCCCAAGACGCGCTCGGGCAAGATCATGCGCCGCCTGTTGCGCGTGGTCGCCAAGGGCGACGAAATCACGCAGGACGTTTCCACGCTGGAGAACCCGGCCATCCTGGAGCAGCTGGCCAAGCCGCTGTAATCGGTCTTGTCCATTTGATGGACGGGAACGGCCTGCCTGTGACCGCCAGCGGCGGCCAGGCAGGCGCATAATGTCATACGCCCGTATCGGAACCGCCGGTACGGGCGTATTTGCTTTTTCGCGTCCAGAATTCTTTCCTACGGAGCCGTGCCAGTGAGCCGCAGCAGTTTCGATCGTGCAGGGCTAGTCCTGATGCTCAGCACCATCCTGGTCTGGGCGGGCAGCTGGATCGCGATGAAACTGATCGTCCCCTACATCGGCCCGTTCGACTTCGTGGCGCTGCGCTACGTTTCCGGCGGCCTGGTGCTGTTCGCGCTGGCCATCGCGATGCGGCGTCCGCTGGCGATGCCGCCCTGGAAGCTGACCTTGCTGATCGGCCTGACGCAGACGGCCGGATTCCAGGGTTTCGTGCAGACGGCGCTGGTGTCGGGCGGCGTGGGCAAGGTCTCGCTCATGGCCTACACGATGCCGTTCTGGGTAATCCTGTTCGCGTGGGGGCTGCTGGGCGAGCGCCCCACCGCGCGCCATGGGTTGGGCATCGGGCTGGCCGCCATCGGCCTGGTCTGCTTCGTCGAACCCTGGAACGGCCTGGGCGATATCCGTCCCGTGCTGCTGGGGTTGGGCAGCGGCCTGTGCTGGGGCGTGGGTACCGTGCTGTCCAAGCGCATGTTTGAGCGCCACGCGCCCGATGTGATGACTTTCACGGCCTGGCAGATGCTGCTGGGCGGGCTGGTCATGACGCCGGTCGCCTTTCTGGTGCCGCAGATGCCTGCAATTTGGGGCTGGCAGCTCTGGGCCGGCATGACCTACATCGTGCTGATCGCGACGGCCGCGGGCTGGCTGCTGTGGTTGCTGGTGGTGCGCCTGGTGCCGGCGTCGATCGCGGGCCTGTCCAGCCTGGGCGTGCCGGTCGTGGCGATGCTGTTCGCCTGGGCGCTGTTGTCCGAGCAGCCTACCGCGGCCGAGCTGGGCGGCATGGTGCTGATCCTGGCCGGCATCTGGGTGGTGAGCCGCGCGGCGCCGGCGGCGCGCGCGGAATAAGCGCTTTCCGAATTCCTTTTCCTATCCTGGGACTTTCCATGATCGATCTGCGTAGCGACACAGTCACCCGGCCATCCGCAGCCATGCTGCAGGCCATGGTATCCGCGCCCCTGGGCGATGACGTGATGGGCGACGACCCGACCGTGATCCGTCTGCAGGAGGCGGTTGCCGAGCGCGCGGGCAAGGCGGCCGGCCTGTTCTTTCCGTCCGGTACGCAAAGCAACCTGGGCGCGCTGATGGCCCACTGCGATCGCGGCGATGAATATCTGGTGGGCCAGCTCGCGCATACCTACAAGTACGAAGGGGGCGGCGCGGCCGTGCTGGGCAGCATCCAGCCGCAGCCCGTCGAGCACGCGGCGGACGGCTCGCTGCCGCTGGAAAAGCTGGCTGCGGCGCTCAAGCCCGAAGGCGATCCCCACTTTGCCCGCACCCGCCTGCTGGCGCTGGAGAACACCTTCCACGGCAAGCTGATTCCCGCCGCTTACATGCAGGCCGCCACCGCCTGGGCGCGCCAGCACGGGCTGGCCACGCATCTGGACGGCGCCCGCGTGTTCAATGCGGCCGTGGCCAGCGGCAAGCCCGTGGCGGACCTGTGCCAGCCCTTCGATTCGGTGTCCATCTGCTTTTCGAAAGGCCTGGGCGCGCCGGTGGGTTCGGTGCTGGTGGGCAGCGCCGAGCTGATCGCCCGCGCCCGCCGCTGGCGCAAGATGCTGGGCGGCGGCCTGCGCCAGGCCGGCGTGCTGGCCGCGGCCTGCCTGTATGCGCTGGAGCACAACGTGGAGCGCCTGGCCGAAGACCACGAAAACGCCCGGCTGCTGGCCGAGGGGCTGCACGGCATTGTGGGCGTAAAGGTGTTGAGCCAGGACACCAACATGGTGTTCGCCGAGTTCGAGCCCGCGTGTTGCGAGGATCTCACCGCCCGGCTGGCCGGCGACGGCATCCAGATGCGGGCCGTCTATGGCGGCCCGACGCGCCTGGTCACGCACCTGGACGTGTCCGCCGCGGACGTGCGGCAGGTGGTCCAGGCGGTGGCGCGGCACCTGGCATAAGCAGGGCTGGCGCTCAGGCGTCGGCGCGCAGCACGTCCGACAATACCGAGAACAATTCGTCGATCTGCGCGCGCTCGATGATGAGCGGGGGCGACAACAGCATGGTGTCGCCCGCTGAACGTATCAGGCAGCCGCGTTCCAGGCAGGCCTGATGGACGGCATAGGCCCGCTGGCCGGGCTTGCCGTCCAGGGGCTCCAGCTCGATGGCGGCCAGCAGGCCGATGTTGCGGATGTCCACCACGTGCGGCAGTCCTTTCAGGCTGTGCGCCGCGTCCTCCCAATAGCGCCACAGCTCGCGGCTGCGCTGGAACAGGCCCTCGCGGCGGCAGATGTCCAAGGTCGCCAGGCCGGCGGCGCAGGCCACCGGATGGCCGGAATAGGTGTAGCCGTGGGACAGTTCGATGGCGCTGTCCGGTCCCTGCATGAAGGCGTCGTAGACGTGCTGCTGCACCAGCGTGGCGCCCATGGGGATGGCGCCGTTGGTCAGTCCCTTGGCGCTGGTGATGATGTCAGGCGTGACGCCGAAGTGCGATGACGCGAAGGCGCCGTCGATGCGGCCGAAGGCGCAGATCACTTCGTCGAAGATCAGCAGGATGCCATGCGCGTCGCAGATCTGGCGCAGCTTCTGCAGGTAGCCCTTGGGCGGCACCAGCACGCCGGTGGAGCCCGCCACGGGTTCGACGATGACGGCCGCGATGGTGGAGGCGTCATGCAGCGCGACGATGCGCTCCAGCGTGTCGGCCAGGTGGGCGCCCCAATCCGGCTGGCCCCGCGTGTAGGCCATCTGGCTGCGGTCATAGGTGTGCGGCAGGTGGTCCACGTAGGGCAGCAGATTGCCGAAAGGCTTGCGGTGGCCGGCGATGCCCGACACCGACAGGCCACCGAACCCCACTCCGTGGTACGAGCGCTCGCGTCCGATCAGGCGCACCCGCTGGCCCTGTCCACGCGCGCGGTGATAGCCCAGCGCGATCTTCAGCGCGGTATCCACCGCTTCGGATCCGGAGTTCGAGAAAAACACATTGGAGAACCCGGCGGGCGCTTCCTGGCGCAAGGACTCGGCCAGCTCGAAGGCCAGGGGGTGGCTCATCTGGAACGACGGCGCGTAGTCCAGTTCGTGGGCGGTGCGGGCGATGGCATCGACGATTTCAGGGCGGCGGTGCCCGGCGTTCACGCACCACAAGCCTGCAATGCCGTCCAGCACGCGGCGCCCGTCCGGCCGGATGTAGTGCATGCCCTCGGCCGCGCTGAACAGCACGGGCGCGCGCTTGTAGCGGCGGTTCGCGGTGAAGGGCATCCAATAGGCTTCGGCGTTGATGGCGGGGGTGGGGGGAGGCGCTGAGGAGGGCATGGGATATCCGGCTGTGTAGGGATTCGGGCCCTCTATTTTGTATTAATCAAATAATAAATACAATATAGCCGAGCCGGCTACTTCCGGAGCAGCCGATCGCTGGAACGTAGTCTGTTCGGCCCGGAACGCTCCGGCATGCTGGCCGGCCAATGAAAGAGCGGCGGAGTATCAGGCGCCGGTCGCGGCACCTGCTGCGACGAAGAGAGGCGTCGTTCACACAAACAGGTCGCCCCCTTGAGGGGGGGGGGGGCGCAGCGGGTAGGGAGTGGGTCTTTCCCTAGGACACCTGCAGCGACGTCTTCAAGTGGCGCCGCATGAGCTGCGAAGCCCATTCCTGGTCGCCGGCCTCGAGGGCGTCGATGATCTGCAGGTGTTCGCTGCTGGAGTTGATGAAGCGCGCGTCGCGGTAGAACGCGGCATGCTCTTCCAGCCGGCGCAGCTGGTTCTGCTGCTGCACCGCCTGCAGGATGTAGCGGTTGCCGGAGAAGCGGGCCAGCATCTCGTGGAACGAGGCATTGAGGTTGAAGAACTCGGTGGCCGAAATGTCGGCGTCGCTGCGCGCGGCCAGCGCTTCATGCGCGGCGCGCATGTGGGCCAGTGCCTCGCGGTCCAGGTGGAACGTGGGTTCCAGCAGGCCGGCGCACTCGATGGTCATGCGGAACCGGTAGCTCTCGTTGAGCGCGTCGCGGTTCTCCAGCGACGGCGCAAATTGCCAGCCATGTCCCTTGCGCTTCTCGATCAGGCCGTCCGCGGACAGCTGCAACAAGGTCTTGGCCAGCACGCTGCGCGGCGCCGGATAGCGCTGCTGCAGGTCGCGTTCGGTGAAGGTTTCCGGCAGCTCGCGCGCGGCGCGGTCATCGATCAGGCGCCGGTACAGCTCGTCCTGCGTGGGGCCGGCGCCCTCGATGGCGGGAGGCGCCGCGGCGGCGTGGGCCGCCACCGTGTAGCCGCTGTTGGGGCGGTGCGTGATGAGGCCCTGCGCGGCCAGCAGCCTGAGCGCGCCGCGCACGGGCGTGCGCGATACCTCGTAGCTCGCCGCCAGCGCTTCCTCCGACAGGTGGTCGCCGGGCGCATGGCGCCGGGCCACGATGTCTTCCGCGATGTGGCGCGCCAGGTCGACTTGCAGCGGAGTGGGGCGGACGGGGGCGGCGTTGGACATGAGGGATGGGCGCGAAGGGCGACGGAGTCGGAATGGTACCGGAGAGCCTCGGGCACGGACGCCTCAGGCATGGCTCCGGGGAAACCCTTGTATTGAACTTTTTTATATATTAGTACAAAATTTGCTCGTCCATGAATCTCGCTCTGGAGTCTTGAGCCGTGACTTTGCCTACCCCTTTCCCCCTGGTCGACGTACAGGGCAGCCCTTATGAACGCGGCCGCCAGCATGGCGCCGCCGTCCCCGAGCGCGTGGCGCGCAGCGTGGCCCTCTACCGCGGGCAGCTGGAGCGGCGCGGCGTCGCCGCGGACCGCCTGAGGGCGCTGGCTGCCGCCATGGTGCCGGTGGTGGGCGACTATGACGCGGCCTACCTGGAAGAGCTGCGCGGCATCGCCGATGGATCGGGCCAGGCGCTGGAGGACGTGGTGGTCATCAACTGCCGCACCGAAATGATGTTCGGCCATGCCGAGCTGGGCCGTGCCCGCAAGGGCCTGGACGATGGTTGCACCGGCCTGGTCGTGCTGCCCGAGGCCGCGGCCGGCGGCAAGCTCATGCATGCTCACAACTGGGATTGGCGCGAGGAGTGCGCCGACACCGGCATCGTGCTGCGCATGCGCCGCGAAGACGGCCCCGACCTGCTGGTGTTCACGGAGGCGGGCAGCCTGGCGCGCCACGGCTTCAACAGCGCGGGCGTGTCGCTGTCCGGCAATTTCCTGTCCTGCGAGCACGACTACCAGCGTCCCGCCGAAGTGCCGCTGGTGCTGGTGCGCCGCAAGATGCTGGAAGCCTCCAACATCTGCAACGCCATGAAAGTGCTGTGGGCGTCACGGCGCTTCTGCTCCAACAACCTGATGCTGGCGCAGGCGCAGGGCGAGGCGGTCGACCTGGAATGCTCGCCCGACGAGATCTTCTGGATCACGCCCGAGGACGGCCTGCTGGTCCATGCCAATCACTGGATCAGCCCGCCCGCGCGCGCCAAGCTGTTCGATAAAGGCCTGGCAGCCAATCCGGATTCGATCTACCGCCAGCGCCGCGTGCAGGACATGCTGGCGCGCGCGGCCGGCGGCATCGATTGGGATGCGGTCAAGCGCATCCTGGCCGACGACTTCGCCGCGCCGGACGGCGTGCTGCGTTCACCCAAGCCGGCCAGCTTCGACAGCATCTCCGCCACGGTGGCCACCACCTTGATGGAGCCTGCCAGCGGCGTGATGTGGATCGCACGCAAGCCCTACGAAGGACGCAACTTCGCGGAGTACCGGCTCTTCTGAGCTGGCCCTCAGACCCCTATGCGGCAAGCGCCGCACCTGGAGTGATCCCTATGAATTCGCATGGTTCGCGCGTCAAGAGCGCGCTGCTGTTGTCCGCCGCGCTGGCCGGTGCCCTGGCCGGCCTGCCCGGCACGGCCTGGGCGCAGGCCGCCATTCCGGAAATCCGCTACGCCGAAGGGTCGGGCACGCCGACCACGCTGCCCGGCGGACGGTCGCGCAATACCTCCACCGACAATGTGCTGGCGCACGTGGTGGAGTCCCTGGTGGCGCTGCGCGCCGACATGAGCGTGGCCCCCATGCTGGCGGACAGTTGGACGCTGTCCGACGACAAGCGCGCCTACACCTTCAAGCTGCGCCAGGGCGTGACCTTCCATGACGGCACGCCCATGAGTTCGGCCGACGTCAAATGGACCTACGACTATCTCAATGGCGCCCAGTCGGAGTATTCCTGCAAGAACCTCTACGACGGCAGCAAGGGCGCCAAGGTCGTGGCGGTGGAGACGCCAGATCCGGCCACCGTGGTGTTCAGGCTGGAGCAGCCCTATGCGCTGTTCCTGGACCAGATGGCCAGCGTCCAGTGCCCGATGCCGGTCCTGAGCGCCAAGAGCGTCGACGCCGAAGGCAAGTGGGCCAAGCCCATAGGCACCGGTCCCTACACCCTTGCGGAATGGAAGAAGGAACAGTACCTGCTGCTGACGCCGTACGCTGGCTATAAGCCGCGCGAGGAAGCGCCCAGCGGCATGGCCGGCAGGAAGGTTGCGCAGGCCAATGTGCGCTTTGTCGTGATTCCGGACGCGGCCGCGCAGAAGGCGGCGCTCATGGCGGGACAGGTCGATGCCTACAACGCCGACGAAGACAATCTGCCGGCCAAGGACCCGCGCTGGAACATCGTCACCGAGCAGGGCCTGGACACCGTCAACCTGCTGATGCAGACGCGCGCGCCCTTGCTGTCGGACGTGAACATGCGCCGCGCCATCGCGCTGGCGCTGGATTTTCCTGGCATCGCCCGGGCCCTGAACAACGGCCAGGCGGGCTATAACCCGTCCCTGGTGCCGGCGGCCAGCGTCTATTACTCCGAAGCCGACCGCGCCGGTTACGAGAAGAACCTGAAAGAGGTCAAGCGCCTGCTCGATGCCGCCGGCTACCGCGGCGAGCCCCTGAAGCTGCAGGCCAACAAGCGCTACCCCTACCTGTACCGCGTCGCGGTGGTGACGCAGCAGCTGCTGGGCAAGGCCGGCATCAAGGCCGAGCTGGACATGCTGGAATGGGGCACCCAGGTGACCAACTTCCGCGAAGGCAAGTTCCAGCTGATGGCATTTGCCTATTCCGCGCGCACCGAGCCGGCGCTGATGTTCCGCGACGTGATCGGCGACAAGTCCAGGACCCCCATGGCCCAGTGGGAAAGCCCCGAGGCCGCGGCCATCCTGGAAGGCATAGAAGCCGAGTCCGATCCTGCCGTGCGCAAGCAGGCATTCGACAAGCTGCACGCCCTGATGCTGCGCGACACGCCGCTGCTGATGTACTACAACAAGCCCGGCTATGTGGTCGTCTCCAGCAAGCTGCAAGGCTTTACCGGCTGGCCGCTGCGCAAGCCGCGTTTCTTCAACGTGACCAAGAACTGAGGCGCCGTGCTGGGCTATCTACTCAAGCGCATCGCGGCGTCGGTGCCCACCGTGATCGTAGTCACGGTGCTCGTGTTCGCGCTGATACGCGCGATCCCAGGGGATCCGGCTTCGCTGATGCTGGGCGACATCGACAACCCGGCGCTGCTGGCGGAAATGCGCCATGCGCTGGGACTGGACCGCCCGGTCGGCGAACAGTTCCTGATCTGGGTGGGGAATGCGCTGCAGGGCGACCTCGGTATGTCCATCGCGCGGCGCGAGCCCGTGATGCACCTGGTGCTGACGCATTTCGCGGTAACGGCCCAGGTGGTGCTGACCGCCACGCTGCTGGCCTGCCTGGTGGCGGTGCCTGCCGGCATGGTGGCCGCCTGGCGCCAGAACCGCCGCGCCGACACCGCCATCGTATCGACGGCTATCCTGTTCGTGTCCATGCCCAGCTTCTGGGTCGGCATTCTCCTGATCTGGTTGTTCGGCGTGAAGCTGAACTGGCTGCCCGTGTATGGCTTTGAATCCATCGCCCAGGGCGGATTGGGCGCGGCGCGCTACCTGGTGCTGCCGGTATGCGCCATCGTGCTGACGGAGATCGCCGCGATCACGCGCATGATGCGGGCCAGCACCATCGAGACGCTGCGGCTGGAATACGTGGCGCATGCGCGCGCCAAGGGCCTGCCGGAAAAACGCGTCATGCTGCGCCACGTGCTGCCCAACTCGTTCGGTCCCACCTTGACGGTGATCGGCCTGATGCTGGGCCATCTGCTGTCGGGCGCCGCGGTGATCGAGACCGTGTTCACGCTGCCGGGCATCGGCCGCCTGCTGGTGGAAAGCATCTATGCGCGGGACTACCCGGTGGTGCAGGGCTGCCTGCTGTTCATTGCGCTCCTGTACGTGGCGGTCAACCTGGTGGTGGACCTGCTGTATCCGCTGTTCGACCCGCGCGTGAAGCTTCAATAGGATCATCATGGGCTTGAAACATACCAATGCCGTCCTGGGCGGCGCACTGGTCGGGGGCGTCGTGCTGCTGGCCCTGGTCGGGCTGGTGTACACGCCGCACGACCCGCTGGAAGGCGACCTGCTGGCGCGCTTTGCGCCGCCGTCCGCGGAGTATTGGCTGGGCACCGACGAGTTCGGCCGCGACGTGCTGTCGCGGCTGATGGCGGGGGCGGGAGTCAGCGTGGCGGTGAGCGTTTTCTCCGTGCTGTTGGCGTTGCTCCTGGGCACCACGATAGGCGTCACGGCGGGCTATGCGGGCGGCTGGGTCGACCGCGGCATCATGGTGCTGGTGGAATCGCTGATGGCGTTTCCCGGCCTCTTGCTCGCGCTGGGCATCATGACCGTGCTGGGCCCGTCCAAATGGGGCGTGGTGTTGGCGCTGGGCCTGGCGTATTCGCCGTCGGTGTCGCGCATCGCGCGCGGCGCCGCGCTGTCCCTGCGCCAGCGCGATTTCGTCATCGCCTCGCGCGCCACCGGGCATGGCGGCCTGTGGACGGTATGCCGCCATGTGCTGCCCAATTGCCTGCCGCCGTTGCTCATCTTCGCGACCTCGATCTTCGGTTCCGCCCTGCTGGCGGAAAGCGCGCTGAGCTTTCTTGGCCTGGGCGTGCCGCCGCCGCTGGCCACCTGGGGCGGCATGCTGTCCGAGAGCCGCAACGCCATGGACCAGGCCATCTGGTTGGCGGTATTCCCGGGCGCCATGATTTCGTTGAGCCTGCTGGGCATCAATCTGCTGGGCGATGCGGTGCGCGATCTGCTGGATCCGCGCATGCGGGGGGTGATGGCATGAGCGCAGCGCAACCCTTGCTGTCCGTACGCGATCTGGAAATCCGCTTTCCCGGCAAGCGCGACGCCGCGCCGGTGGTGAACCGGGTGTCGTTCGATCTGCACGCCGGCGAATCCGTGTCCATCGTTGGGGAGTCCGGCAGCGGCAAGACGCTGATCGGCAAGACTCTGCTGGGCCTGTTGCCCGATTCGGCCCGCATCAGCGGTGGACAGGCGCTGTTCGAAGGCCAGGACCTGCTGCGGCAGGCGCCGCGCGAGTGGCTGGCGATGCGCGGCACCGGCCTCGGCATGGTGTTCCAGGAGCCGATGGTGTCGTTGAACCCGGCGTTCCGCGTGGGCGAGCAACTGATCGAGGCGCTGGTGCTGCGCCGTGGCATGGCGCGCCGCGATGCCTGGGACGAGGCCGTCCGGATGCTGGAGCGGGTGCGCGTGCGCGACGCGCAGGATTGCATGAAGCGCTACCCGCATGAATTCTCCGGCGGCATGCGGCAACGCATCCTGCTGGCGGGGGTGATGCTGCTCAAGCCGCGCCTCCTGATCGCGGACGAACCCACCACCGCGCTGGACTGCGTGGTGCAGAAGGAAGTGCTGGACCTGATGTGCGAGCTGACGCGCGAGCAGGGCACGGCGCTGATCTTCATCAGCCACAACCTGGCCCTGGTGGCCGCGTACACGCAGCGCGTGCTGGTCATGTGCCGCGGCCGGGCGGTCGAGACCGGCCCGGTGGCCGAGGTCCTGTCGCGGCCGGCGGATCCGTACACGCTCAGCCTGCTGGACGCGCTGCCCAAGCGCGGCCCGGCCCGCCCGGCCGCGGAAGGGCCGCCCATCCTGCGGGTGGATGGGCTGGCGATCGATTATTCGGTCCGAGACGGCTGGTTCCGCAAGCGCGCGGTGCGCGCCGTGCACCGCGCGACGTTCGCGCTGGCACCGGGGGAAACGCTGGCCATCGTGGGCGAATCGGGCAGCGGCAAGACCACGGTCATGATGTCTATTCTGGGGCTGGTACCGCAGGCTCGGGGGCGCATCGAACTGGACGGCCAGGCCTTGCCCGCGGGCGGCTCGGGACTGTCCTGGCAGGCGGCGCGCCGGCGGGTGCAGATGGTGTTCCAGGATCCCTATTCATCGCTGGATCCGCGCATGACCATCGGCGACCTGGTGGGTGAGGGCCTGCGGCTGGAAGCCGGCATGACGGCGGAACTCCGCCGCCAGCGCGTGGCCGAGGCCTTGCGGGACGTGGGCCTGGGCGAGGGCTACGCGGAGCGCTATGCGCACGAGCTGTCCGGCGGCCAGCGCCAGCGCGTCGCCATCGCGCGGGCGCTGGTGCTGCGGCCCGAGGTCATCATCGCGGATGAGCCGGTGTCGGCGCTGGATGTCACCGTGCAGAAGCAGGTGCTGGAGACCTTGATGTCGCTGCAGCGCTCGCATGGCTTCGCCTGCCTGCTGATTTCGCATGACCTGGGCGTGGTCGAACAGATCGCCGACCGCGTGGTGGTGATGCTGCGCGGCCATATCGTCGAAGAGGGCACGCGCGACGAAGTGTTCGACCGGCCCACGCATCCCTACACGCGCCGCCTGTTGCAGGCGGTGCCGGAGCTGCGCGGCAACCGGGCCGAGGGCTTTCGCGTGGAAGTGCGGGACCTGCCGGCGGGCCAGTGGCGCGACGAGGCCGACTACTTCGATCCCTCGTCCGCGCCGGGCCTGCCCGCGATGGCGGCGGTGCGGGAGTCCGGCGCCACCCACCGGGTGGCGCTGGCGGCAGCCGCGGCCGGGGCTTGAGGCGCGGGCCTCAGCCGTGCCGCGCGCGGCTGTCGGCCGGCGCCGCGTCGCGTTGGTCCATGCCGTAGTCGCGCAGCACCTGCGCCACGCGCAGGCGGTAGTTGGCGAAGACGCCGCCGCGCCCGGCGTCCTGGGCCCGGCGGTGCGACTCCAGTGTGCGCCAGCGCTGGACCGCCTCTTCGTCGCGCCAGAACGATAGCGACAGCAGCTTGCCCGGATCGGTCAGGCTCTGGAAGCGCTCGACCGAGATGAAGCCGTCGATGGCTTTCAGTTCATCGATCAGGCCGGCGGCGATGTGCAGATAGGGATTGGGGTCGCCGTGGGCGGGTTCGACTTCGAATATCACTGCGATCATGGTGCTTGTTCCTCGGAAAAATCAAACTGCGGCACGCGCGCGTTGGGCAGCGGCCGGTAGCGGAATCGGGTCGCCAGCGCGGCGGCGTCCAGGCCCGCGCGCAGCAGCCGGACGAGCGCGCCCGCCGCGTGCTGGCGGGCGGGCAGGCGGCCGGGGCAGGCGTGCCCGAATGCGCCGAAAGTCCAATGCGCCTCGGGCTGCGCCGTGGCGGCCGCGGCCAGCACCAGCAGCACGGTCTGGCCGGCTTCGATGCGTTGGCCGCCGACGTCGATGCCAGCGGCGAGAAAGCGGCGCGTGTTGTGCAGCGGCGGGTCGCTGCGTTCGACTTCATCCACCAGTGCCAGCGCCGCATCGTCGCTGAGGTCCGCGCGCAGGCCGCGCCGTCCGGCCAGGATGATTGCGTTGCCCAGCAGGCCCGCGCCCGCCTCGCAGGACTGGAACAGCAAGCCGGCCAGATTGGCGGCCAGCAGCGCGGGCGCGATGCCCGCCCGCGCGCCGTCTTCGCGCAGCCTGCGCAAGGCCGGCGCGGCGTCGGCGGTTTGCAGATGGGACTCCAGGCGTGCCTGCAGGCGCATCGCGGCGGCGTGTCCCGCTTTGACGCGCTCCGCCGCGGCCGTGGCGGGCAGCGCCGACAGAAACGCCGCGATGTCGGCGGCGCAATCCGCGTACAGGTCCGGCGGCAGTCCCAGGAAGGCGGCTTGCGCATGCACCGGCGCGGCGCTCAGGTAGCGGTCGACGGCCGCGGCGTCCAGCGGCCCGGGATCCGGCCACACGGCCGTACAGGACTGTGCCGCTTGTTCGCGGATGTAGGCGCCCAGCAGGGTCTTCATCTGCGTGTGCGTTGCGCTGTCGTTCATGCGCACGAAGCGGCCGAACAACTCGCCCGCCGGACCTGGGCACAGGCCGTTGGGCACGGGCTCCGCCACGGGGCGCACGCGCGCGGCGGGGTGCTGCATGATGGCCGCTATCGTGTCCGGATGGCTGGCGACCCACAGGTCCAGCGTCGGCTCGCGATAGAGCGGCCGCTCGCGCGCCAGCGCGGCGTAATACGGGTAGGGGTCGGGGTGAGTGACCGCCTGCAGGGGATGGACAGGATGCATGGCGATGGCCGGTAGTGGATCCGGCCGCCAGTATCCGCCAGTCTTGGCGGCCACGATTCGATGCGCGCCGAACTATGCCTGCTGCGTATTCGGGCCGTTGCCGGACGCCGCCAGCAGCGCGGCATAGCCTTGCCGCGAGTCCGGCCATTGCAGCCTGAGACCGCTGGCGCGCAGGCGGGCGTTGCTGAGCTTCTTGCTGCCGACGTTGGCCGGCGCCGGCGCCTCGCGCGGCGCAGGCGCGCCGATCAGCCTGGCCAGGTCGGCATACAGCTCATGCAGGGGCAGGGGCGTGTCGTCGCAGCCTATGTAGACAGACGCGGCATCGGGCAGCAGCGCCAAGTGAACCACGGCCGCCGCGGCGTCGTCGATATGGATGCGGTTGGCCCAGTGTTCGGGAGAGCTCGGCGCGCCTGCCGCGCCTTGGCGCAGGCGTTCGATCAACTGCAGGCGTCCGGGGCCGTACAGCCCCGCCAGCCGCAAGGCGGTCGAAGGCAAGCCGCGCGCCGCCAGCGCGGCTTCGGCCTCGAGCAGGATGCGGCCATTGACGCCCAGCGGCGCGGGCGGCGTGTCTTCGTCGACCCAGCCACCCTCGTGTTCGCCGTAAACCGCGCTGGACGAGATGAACACGATGCGCTTGAGCTGTGTAGTGTCCAGCGCGTCCAGCACGTGCTTCAGGCCGTCGACGAAAACCGCGCGGTAGGCGGCGGCTTCGCGCGCGCCGGGCGCGGGCAGGTGGATGAGCCGCGTGACGCCATCGGGCGGGGGAGGCAACCCGTCAATGCGGGAGATATCGCCCTGCAGCCAGCGGATGCCATCCGCGTTTGCGGCCGGCGGATTGCGGCGCAGCGCGAAGACTTCATCGCCGCGCGCCAGGAAGTGCCGGGCCGCGCGCTGGCCCAGGTCGCCGCAGCCGATGAAGAGTACGCGTTCGGTCATGGGATAGTCCTGCTGTCGAAAAAAAAGCGCCCCGCGGGGCGCCTTTGGTGGCCGGGCGCTGGCGTCCGGTTGTTTTACATGCCGCTGTAGACCGGCCCTTCGCCGCCTTGCGGGGCCACCCAGACGATGTTCTGGGTCGGGTCCTTGATGTCGCAGGTCTTGCAGTGCACGCAGTTCTGGGCATTGATCTGCAGGCGGTCTTCGCCATGGTCGTCCTTGACGAATTCGTACACGCCTGCCGGGCAGTAGCGCGATTCCGGGCCGCCATATTTGGCCAGGTTGACCTGCACCGGTATCGACGGATCCTTCAGCGTCAGGTGGATGGGCTCGTTCTCGTCATGGTTGGTGTTCGAGATGAACACCGAGCTGAGCTTGTCGAAAGTGAGCTTGCCGTCGGGCTTGGGATAGTCGATGCGCGCGCACTGCGATGCGGGTTGCAGACAGGCGTGGTCGGGCTTGTTGTGGCGCAGGCTCCAGGGCATCTTGCCCTTGAGCAGCAGCTGTTCGACGCCGGTCATCACGGTGGCGATGGTGCGGCCCTTCTTGAACCACTGCTTGAAGTTGCGCGCCTTGTTCAGTTCCGCATGCAGCCAGGACGCTTCGAAGGCCGCGGGATAGGCGGCCAGTTCGTCCTGGCGGCGGTCGGCGACCAGCGCGTCGAATGCGGCTTCGGCAGCCAGCTTGCCGGATTTGATGGCGGCGTGGCTGCCCTTGATACGCGAGGCGTTGAGGAAGCCGGCCTCGCAGCCGACCAGTACGCCGCCCGGGAAGGTCAGCTTGGGCAGGGCCAGCAGGCCGCCCGCGGTGATGGCGCGAGCGCCGTAGGCGATGCGCTTGCCGCCTTCGAAAGTGCCGCGGATGGCGGGGTGCGTCTTGTAGCGCTGGAATTCATCGAACGGCGACAGCCAGGGGTTGGCATAGTCCAGGCCCACGACCATGCCCACCGCCACCAGGTTGTTGTCCAGGTGGTAGAGGAACGAGCCGCCGTAGGTATCGGAGTCCAGCGGCCAGCCGCCGGTATGGATGACCAGGCCGGGCTTGGACTGGGCCGGATCGACTTCCCACATTTCCTTGATGCCGATGCCGTAGGACTGCGGATTGCGGCCGTCGTCCAGCTTGTAGCGTTCGATCAGCTGGCGGCCCAGCTGGCCGCGCGCGCCTTCGGCGAACACCGTGTAGCGGGCGTGCAGTTCCATGCCGGGCTGGTAGTGGTCGGTGTGCGAGCCGTCGCGGGCCACGCCCATGTCGCCGGTGGCCACGCCGCGGACGGCGCCGTTTTCGTCGTACAGCAGTTCCACGGCCGCGAAGCCGGGGAAGATGTCCACGCCCAGCGCTTCGGCCTGTTCGCCCATCCATTTGACGACGTCGCCCAGGCGGACGATGTAGTTGCCTTCGTTGTGGAAACAGGGCGGCAGCAGCCAGTTGGGCGTGGTGCGCGAGCCGGTCTCGGACAGGAACATGAACTTGTCATGCGTGACCGGCACGTTCAGCGGGGCGCCTTTTTCCTTCCAGTCGGGGATGAGCTCGGTCAGCGCCAGCGGGTCCATGACGGCGCCGGACAGGATGTGCGCACCCAGTTCCGCGCCCTTTTCAAGTACGCAGACGCCGATTTCCTGATTCTTTTCAGCGGCCAGCTGCTTAAGACGGATAGCAGTGGCCAGGCCAGCGGGTCCACCGCCAACCACGACCACGTCATATTCCATCGACTCGCGTTCAGACATTGCAAAGCTCCCCGTATGTATTCCATATTTGGCTGGAAGTATTATCGGCGATTGTATTGCAGGCGGAGGTCATGTATGCCTTCGTATTTCTTTTAGCCATCTGGAGTAATTGGTGAACGCGGACAAAACCTCAGCGCGGACCTTGGCCGTGGGAGATATCCATCAGGTCGAACTGCCCTTGCGGTGGGGCGATTCGGACCCTCTGAACCATCTGAACAACGCGATGTACTTCCGCCTCATGGAAGAGGCGCGGATACAGATACTCTATGGCGCGGGTTTTGCGCTGCCCGCCGATCAGGGGCTTATCCTGGCGCATGCGTCCTGCGATTTCCTGCGGCCCCTGACCTATCCCGCCAATGTGCTCGTGACGCACAAGCTCATGCGCATCGGCCGCAGCAGCGCGGAATTCGAATTGCTGCTGGAGAAGGCGGGCGACGAGGACGGTCCTTATGCCCGCGCGCGCAACGTGCTAGTCTGGATGGACTATGTGGCCAATGCGTCCGCCCCGTGGCCGCATGAGGTGCTGTCCAAACTGGGCGCCATGTTCAAGCCCGCGGCTTGAATCGGCGCCGGCCAAAATAGCGCGTGCTTTGGCCGGCCATGCCGGTAAAATCTAGCGCAAAATCAAAAAAAGCAATAAGGGCGCGCCACCCTCGGCGCCAGCCGCACAGGGCGCCGGACGGTGTTGCTGGAAGCGGCGCCGGCAGCCGCGCCCTCTTCGGTTAGACCTTAACTAGGAGTTGGAGCGATGGACAAGGTTTTTGCAAGCGCCCAGGAGGCGCTGGCAGGCATCGTCAAGGACGGCCAGATGATCGCCGTGGGCGGTTTCGGCCTTTGCGGCATTCCCGAGGCCCTGATCGCCGCGCTGCGCGATTCGGGCGTCAAGGACCTCACTTGCATCAGCAATAACGCGGGCGTGGACGGCTTCGGCCTGGGCCAGCTGCTCAATACGCGCCAGGTCCGCAAGATGATCGCGTCCTACGTGGGCGAGAACAAGGAATTCGAACGCCAGTTCCTGTCCGGCGAACTCGAGCTCGAGTTCACGCCGCAGGGCACGCTGGCCGAAAAGCTGCGCGCCGGCGGCGCCGGCATTCCGGCCTTCTTCACCCGCACCGGCGTGGGCACCATCGTGGCCGACGGCAAGGAGATCCGCGAGTTCGACGGCCATCAGTACGTGATGGAGCGTTCGCTGGTGCCCGACGTGTCGCTGGTCAAGGCGCACATCGCCGACCGCAGCGGCAACCTGGTATTCCGCAAGACCGCCCGCAACTTCAATCCGAACGTCGCCATGGCGGGCAAGTTCACGGTGGTCGAAGTCGAGGAAATCGTTGATACCGGCAGCCTGGATCCCGATCAGATCCACTTGCCCGGCATCTATGTGCAACGGATCGTGCTGAACGCCACGCCCGAAAAGCGCATCGAACAACGCACCACTCGCCCGGCCTAAGGAGAACAGACATGGCATGGTCCCGCGATGAAATGGCGGCGCGCGCCGCGCGCGAGCTGCAAGACGGCTTTTATGTGAACCTGGGCATCGGCTTGCCGACCCTGGTGGCCAACCACGTGCCCAAGGGCATGGAAGTGTGGCTGCAATCCGAGAACGGCCTGCTGGGCATCGGCCCGTTCCCCACCGATGATGAAGTCGACGCCGACCTCATCAACGCAGGCAAGCAGACGGTCACGACCTTGCCCGGCTCCTCGATCTTCTCGTCGGCGGATTCGTTCGCGATGATCCGCGGCGGCAAGATCAACCTGGCGATTCTTGGCGCCATGCAGGTCTCCGAAAAGGGCGACCTGGCCAACTGGATGATTCCGGGCAAGATGGTCAAGGGCATGGGCGGCGCCATGGACCTGGTGGCGGGCGTGGGCCGCGTCGTGGTCCTGATGGAGCACGTGGCCAAGAAGAAGGACGGCACCGAGGACGTCAAGCTGCTGTCCGAATGCAACCTGCCGCTGACGGGCGTGGGCGTGGTCGACCTGATCATCACCGACCTGGGCGTGATGGAAGTCACCGAAAATGGTCTCAAGCTGCTGGAAACGGCGCCGGGCGTGACGGTGGACGAGATCAAGTCCAAGACGCAAGCCAAGCTGGACGTGTCGGCAGTCAAGTAATCCTTGCGCCGCACCCATGAAAAACGCCCTCCGGGGCGTTTTTTTATGCCCTCTCGGCTAGCCGCATCCCCACGTGCGGGATGCCGTCCTCGATGTATTCCTCGGTGACCTGCACGAAGCCGTGTCCGCCGTAGTAGTTGCGCAGGCGGGCCTGGGCGCCCAGGTACATGGCGCGGCCGGGCCAGCGCAGGCGCACTTCCTGCATCGCGTGGCGGATCAGCTCGTGGCCCAGGCCCTGGCCGCGCGTCCATGGCGCCGTGACGACGCGTCCGATCTCGATCTGGCCGTCCTTCAGCGACGGGTCCAGGATGCGGCAGTAAGCGGCGAGCTGGCCGTCCTGCCAGGCCATCAGGTGCGAGGTCTGGCCGATCAGGTCCTTGCCGTCCATGTCCTGGAAGATGCAATTCTGTTCAATGACAAAGACTTCCGTGCGCAGCCGCAGGATCGCGTAGATCTCGGTCACGGTCAGTTCCTGGTGCGGCTTGCAGATCCAATCGGGCATAGCGTCAATCCGGTGTGGCGTGGGAGCAGGGCGTCCCGTCGTCGGCGCCCGGTGTGAGGGAGCCCATGCGGGCGGGCCTTAGCGTAACGCAAACCGGCCCCGTTTTATTTGATGCACTGTTACATATATTCACGGGTATACCCTTAGTATGAAAATCTATTTTCTTATCTAAAATTTGCCTGTAAACAGATTTACATAAACCTCCGCTACACCGCCCCCAAATCGATGACCAAGGCCGCACTCACGATTGCTGACCGGATCGCCCGGGCCCAGCCCGCGCTGAGCCGTACCCAGCACAAGATGGCCGAGTACGTGCTGGCGCACCAGTTCCGCGTCGCCACCATGACCATCGACGAGTTCGCCGCGGCGGTGGGGGTGTCGGTGGCGACCGCCAACCGTTTCGCGCGCGCCCTGGACCTGCCGGGCTATCCGCAGTTCCGCGCCGAGTTGGCGCGCGGTTTCGAGGCCGCGCTGGAACCGGTGGAAAAGCTGCGTACCGAGTTGGCGCATTCCGCCAGCGCCGTGCAGATCTTCGCTGCCACGCTGGAAGAAGACATCCGCAACGCCCAGCGCAATCTGCAGTCCTTGGACGCTGGCGCCTGCGAGCGGGCGGTGGAGGCCATTCTGGCCGCCGAGCGCGTTTTCATCATCGGCTTCGGCGCCAGCGGCTTCCTGGCCGGCCTCTTGCAGCGCGGCCTGTGCATGCACCTGCATTCCGTTGAATCGCTGGCCGGTCCCGGCGGGGTGTCGAATGCGGCGCGCCAGATGGCGCGCATGACCGCCAAGGACCTGGTGATCGCCATCGCTTTTCCGCGCTACCTGGCCGACACGGTGACGCTGGCCGGCGCGGCCAAGCAGGCCGGCGTGCCGGTGCTGGTGCTGACCGACAAGCCCACGTCCCCGCTGGCGCCCACGGCTTCCGTGGTGCTGTACGCGTATTCCGCGCGCCAGCTGATTCCCAATTCCGAAACCGCCGCGCTGGGGCTGATAGAAGCCCTGTCGTCGGCGGTGGCCTATCGGGCCAAGAATTCCGTCGCGGCGGCCGCTGGGGTGACCCAGTCCGTCATGCCGTGGCTCATCCATGGAGTAGGTAAACGATGATTCAACCCGTGATCGCGATTCACGGTGGCGCCGGCGCGATGTCCCGCGCGGCCATGTCGCCCGAAAAAGAACTGGAGTACCTGAGCGCGCTGGAATCCATCCTGACCGCCGGCCAGGCCGTGCTGGCCCGGGGTGGCAGCGCCCTGGACGCCGTGACCGAAGCCGTGCGCCTGCTGGAAGACTGTCCGCTGTTCAACGCCGGCCATGGCGCCGTGTTCACCAGCGCCGCCACCCATGAGCTGGACGCCGCCATCATGGACGGCGCCACGCTGCGCTCGGGCGCGATCGCCGGCGTGCACCGCGTGCGCAATCCGGTGTTCGCCGCGCGCAAGGTCATGGAAAACAGCAAGCACGTGTTCTTCGTGGGCGAGGGCGCCGAAGCCTATGCCAAGGAGCAGGGCGTGGAACTGGTCGATCCTTCCTACTTCTCCACCGAAGCCCGCCGCGAACAGCTGCTGCGCGTGCAGCGTGAAACGCCGGAAGCGGCGGTGCTGGACCACGACGGCCAGGCGCTGGTCGCGCGCGGCCAGCCGGCGCCGGCCGATCCGCTGGACGCCGACAAGAAATTCGGCACGGTGGGCGCGGTGGCGGTGGACGCCCAGGGCAACCTGGCCGCGGCCACCTCGACCGGCGGCATTACCAACAAGCAGGTCGGCCGCGTGGGCGACGCGCCGCTGATCGGCGCCGGCACCTATGCCAGCAACAAGACCTGCGCGGTGTCCACCACGGGCACCGGCGAAATGTTCATCCGCATGGTCGCCGCCTATGACGTGGCGGCCCAGATGGAATATTGCGGCGCGTCGCTGGAAGCGGCCGCCGACCGTGTCGTGCATGAAAAGCTGCCCACCATCGACGGCAAGGGCGGCCTGGTGGCCGTCGACGCCCAGGGCAATGTGGCCTTGCCGTTCAACACGGAAGGCATGTATCGGGGTTACGCCCGAGTCGGCGAGAAGCCTGTCACCGCTATCTACCGATAAGCGTCGGCGGGTTCGTTTTTTCAGTATTTGGGGAATCAAAGAGATGGTTGATCGCGCAAACAGCCTGGCGCTGCCGGAAAACCGCGTGGTCCAGGTCGACGACCTGACGGTGCGCTTCGTGGGATCGGAGCGCACGGTCGAAGCCGTGCGCAATCTGTCGTTCCATGTGGACCGGGGCGAGACCCTGGCCATCGTGGGCGAATCGGGTTCGGGCAAATCGGTGACGTCCCTGGCGCTCATGCGTCTGGTGGAGCATGGCGGCGGGCGCATCGCCCAGGGCAGCATGGCCCTGCGGCGGCGCAACGGCTCCGTGATCGACCTGGCCGGATCCAGCCAACGCGTCATGCGCAATGTGCGCGGCGCGGACATGGCCATGATCTTCCAGGAGCCGATGACCTCCCTGAATCCGGTCTTCACGGCCGGCGATCAGATCGCCGAATCGATCCGCCAGCACCAGGGCAAGGACGCCGCGGCCGCTCGCGCCGAGGCGTTGCGCATGCTGGAGCAGGTGCGCATTCCGGAAGCCAAGTCGGTGCTGGACCGCTATCCGCACCAATTGTCGGGCGGCATGCGCCAGCGCGTGATGATCGCCATGGCGCTGGCCTGCAAGCCGGCGCTGCTGATCGCCGACGAACCCACCACCGCGCTGGACGTCACCATCCAGGCGCAGATCCTGCAACTGATCCGTCAGCTGCAGGAAGAAATGCACATGGGCGTGGTGTTCATCACCCACGACATGGGCGTGGTCGCGGAAGTGGCCGACCGCGTGCTGGTCATGTACCGCGGCGACAAGGTCGAGGAAGGCCCGTCCGAGCAGGTATTCGCTACGCCGCAGCACCGCTATACCAAGGCGCTTCTGTCCGCTGTGCCGAAGCTGGGCGCCATGCAGGGCACCGACCTGCCCGCGCGCTTTCCGCTGCTGCAGGCCGAAGGCCAGGCCCAGCCCGCGGCCGCCGTCGTCAGCGCGCAGCCCGCGCCGGACGCCAAGCGCGAACCCATCCTGAGCGTGCGCAAGCTGGTCACCCGCTTCGACCTGCGCGGCGGCATCATGAGCCGCGTGCAGCGCCGCGTGCACGCGGTGGAGCAGGTCAGCTTCGACCTGTTCCCCGGCGAAACGCTGTCGCTGGTGGGCGAATCCGGTTGCGGCAAGTCCACCACCGGCCGTTCGCTGCTGCGCCTGGTCGATAGCCAGGGCGGCGAGATCCGCTTCGGCGGCCGCGACATCGTGCGTCTGAAGAACACCGAACTGCAGTCCCTGCGCCGCGACATCCAGTTCGTGTTCCAGGACCCGTTCGCTTCGCTGGACCCGCGCGTGACGGTCGGCTTCTCCATCATGGAGCCGCTGCTGGTGCACGGCGTGGCCCGTGGCCGCGACGCCGAGCGCCGCGTGGCCGAACTGCTGGAGCGCGTGGGCCTGCCGGCGGAAATGGCGCAGCGCTACCCACACGAATTCTCGGGCGGCCAACGCCAGCGCATCTGCATTGCGCGCGCCCTGGCCCTGAACCCCAAGGTCGTGATCGCGGACGAATCGGTGTCGGCGCTGGACGTGTCGATCCAGGCGCAGATCGTGAACCTGCTGATCGACCTGCAGCGCGACATGGGCATTTCCTTCCTGTTCATTTCGCACGACATGGCCGTGGTCGAACGCGTCAGCCACCGCGTGGCAGTCATGTACCTGGGCCAGATCGTCGAGATCGGCCCGCGCCGCGCCATTTTCGAGAATCCGCAGCACCCTTACACCAAGAAGCTGATGTCCGCCGTGCCGATCGCCGATCCGGCCCGTCGTCACATGAAGCGCACGCTGTTGTCCGACGAAATCCCCAGCCCCATCCGCAAGCTCGGCGACGAGCCGGTGGTGCAGCCGCTGGTGCAGGTCGGAACGGATCACTTCGTCGCCCGCCATCCGGTCGGCGGAGCGTATTGAGTCAGTTGTCGTATTTGTTTTTTTTCCACCAAACCCCCTAATTCCTTACGGAACCAGGAGTTGCAATGATGAAAGTTCTGCGCCCCACCAAACTGATGGCCGCCGCCGCGCTGGCCTTTGGCGTGCTTGCTTCGCCGTTGGCGCATGCCGCCAAGGACGTGACGTTCGCCGTCTCCATCGCGCTGGAAACGCTCGATCCGTACAACACCAACAGCACGCTGAACCAGGCGGCCGGCAAGGCCTACTACGAAGGCCTGTTCGAATTCGACAAGGACCTGAAGGTCCAGAAGGTGCTGGCCACCGACTACACCGTCAGCGAAGACGGCCTGGTCTACACGTTCAAGCTGCGTCCCGGCGTGAAGTTCCATGACGGCACCGATTTCAACGCCGAAGCCGTCAAGATCAACTTCGACCGTCCGGCCAATCCGGAAAACCGCCTGTCGCGCTACATCCAGTTCAGCGTCATCGACAAGACCGAAGTGGTCGACCCGATGACCATCAAGATCACGCTGAAGAAGCCGTTCTCGGCCTTCATCAACGCGCTGGCCCACCCGGCCGCCATGATGATCTCGCCCGCCGCGCTGGCCAAGTACGGCAAGGAAATCGGCTTCCACCCCGTGGGCACCGGTCCCTTCGAATTCGTCGAATGGAAGCCGGCCGAGTACCTGAAGGTCAAGAAGTTCGACGGCTACTGGAAGAAGGGCTACCCCAAGGTCGACACCCTGACCTTCCGCACCGTGACGGACAACAACACCCGCGCCGCCGTGGTGCAGACGGGCGAGGCGCAGTTCGCCTTCCCGGTGCCGTTCGAGCAAGCCGCCGTGCTGAAGAAGAACGACAAGCTGGACGTGGTCGATCACCAGAACTCGATCATGGCCCGCTACCTGTCGATGAACACGCAGCAAAAGCCGTTCGACAACGTCAAGGTGCGTGAAGCCATCAACTACGCCATCAACAAGGAAGCCCTGGCCAAGGTCGCTTTCTCGGGCTACGCCACCATCGTCGACGGCGTCGTGCCGCAAGGCGTGGACTTCGCGTACAAGACGGGTCCGTGGCCCTACGACATCAAGAAGGCCAAGGCCCTGCTGGCTGAAGCCGGCTACCCCAACGGTTTCGAAAGCCAGCTGTGGTCCGCCTATAACGACGGCACCTCGGTGAAGGTGGTCCAGTTCCTGCAGCAGCAACTGGCGCAAGTCGGCATCAAGGTGTCGGTCGAAGTGCTGGAATCGGGCCAGCGCGTGCAGCGCGTCCAACAGGTGCAAAAGCCTGAAGACGCCAAGGTCCGCATGTACTACGCCGGCTGGTCGTCCTCGACCGGCGAAGCCGACTGGGGCCTGCGTCCGCTGCTGACCACCGCCGCGTTCCCGCCGGTACTGAACAACGTGTCGTACTACTCGAACAAGTCGGTGGACGACGGCATCCAGCTGGCCCTGGCCACGACCGACCGTGCCAAGAAGACGGAAATCTACAAGAACGTTCAGGAAACCATCTGGAAGGACGCCCCGTGGGCCTTCCTGGTGACCCAGAACAACCTGTACGTGAAGTCGAAGAACCTGTCGGGCGTGTACGTTGAGCCGGACACCTCGTTCTGGTTCGGCGACATCGACCTGAAGCAGTAAATCTGGCGGTAACTCTCGGGGCCTTTGCGCCCCTGTAAGGCCACATACGGCGGGGGCGCGGTGTCCCCGCCGATGTTGCAGGAATTTCAATGCTGACCTACATCGTCAAACGTCTTCTGGGCATGATCCCCACGCTGCTGCTGGTAGCCGTGGTCGTGTTCCTGTTTGTGCACATGCTTCCGGGCGACCCGGCGCGACTGGCCGCGGGCCAGGAGGCCGACCAGCAAACCGTCGAGCTCGTGCGCAAGGAACTTGGGCTGGATCTGCCCCTGCCGCAGCAGTTCGTGCGCTACTTCAGCCACATGCTGCAAGGCGACCTGGGTACCTCCTTGCGTACCAAGCGCCCCGTCTCGACCGAAATCGCCGACCGTTTCATGCCTACCCTGTGGCTCACGCTCGCCAGCATGGTGTGGTCAGTGACCTTCGGCATGATCATCGGGATCGTGTCGGCGGTATGGCGCAATCGCTGGCCCGACCGTCTCGGCATGACGCTGGCGGTGTCCGGCATCTCGTTCCCCGCGTTCGCGCTGGGCATGATGCTGATGCAGGTTTTCTCCGTGAATCTGGGTTGGCTGCCTACCGTGGGCGCCTCGACCTGGCAACACTACATACTTCCGTCCATCACGCTGGGCGCCGCCGTGGCCGCCGTGATGGCGCGCTTCACCCGGGCTTCCTTCGTGGAAGTCATCCAGGAAGACTTCGTGCGGACTGCCCGCGCCAAGGGCCTGACCGAGCGCCGCGTCGTGATCAAGCACGCGCTGCGCAACGCGCTGATCCCCGTCGTCACGATGATGGGCCTGCAGTTCGGCTTCCTGCTGGGCGGCTCGATCGTGGTCGAGACCGTGTTCAACTGGCCCGGCCTCGGCCGCCTGCTGGTGGACGCCGTGACCCAGCGCGACTATCCGGTGATCCAGGGCCTGGTGCTGCTGTTCTCGCTGGAATTCATCCTGATCAACCTGATTGTCGACGTGCTCTATGGCGTCATCAATCCCAGCATCCGTTACAAGTGAGGCGGCCATGAGCAATACGACACCCGCCACGACCATCGCCGCCGCTCCCAAGAGCGACGTGCGCACGCCCGCCACCGAGTTCTGGCGCAAATTCAAGAAGCAAAAGCTCGCCGTCGGCGCGGGCCTCTTCGTCCTGCTGCTCGTCGTGGTCGCGATCTTCGCGCCGTGGATCGTGCCGTTCGACGCGGAGAACTTCTTCGACTACGACGCCCTGAACGCCGGGCCTTCCACCACCCACTGGCTGGGCGTGGACTCGTTGGGCCGCGACATCTTCAGCCGCATCATCATGGGCGCGCGCATCTCGCTGGCCGCAGGCTTCCTGTCGGTCGCCATGGGCGCCATCGTCGGCACCTTCATGGGTCTGATGGCGGGCTACTACGAAGGCTGGTGGGAACGCATCACGATGCGCATCTCCGACGTGCTGCTGGCCTTCCCCGGCATGTTGCTGGCCATCGGCGTGGTCGCGATCCTGGGTTCCAGCATGATCAACGTGATCGTGGCCGTGGCCGTGTTCAGCGTGCCGGCGTTTGCCCGCCTGGTGCGCGGCAACACCCTGTCGATCAAGCAGATGACCTACGTCGAGGCGGTCAAGAGCGTGGGCGCGTCCGACTGGACCATCATCATGCGCCACATCCTGCCCGGCACGATCTCGCCCATCGTGGTGTATGGCACGATGCGTATCGGCACCTCGATCATCACCGCGGCCAGCCTGTCCTTCCTGGGCATGGGCGCATCGCCTCCCACGCCGGAGTGGGGCGCGATGCTGAACGAGGCGCGCGCCGACATGGTGATCGCTCCGCACGTGGCCATCTTCCCGGCGCTGGCGATCTTCCTGACGGTGTTGGCCTTCAACCTGTTGGGCGACGGTCTGCGCGACGCGCTCGATCCCAAGATCGACCGCAAGTAATCCTGCCGCCGGACCTCCAGAGAGGGCCGGCGTGGAGGGCGAATTTTTCCGCCGTCGCCCCAGGGCGGCGGCGTTTTGCATTCAGGAGCGTGGCGACACGTAGCGAACATGGACAAACAAGCGCTGGATATCCCCCGCATCGGCGTACTGCCCTCGGGACCGCTGGATTCGATCTGTGACGTGGGCGAGATCGCCGTCGGCCACCGCACGCTGGCCGAAGGCCCGTTGCAGACCGGCGTGACCGTCGTGCGTCCGCATGGCGGCGATCCCTATCTGGACAAGGTGCCGGCTGCCGCCACCGTGCTGAACGGCTTCGGCAAGAGCACCGGCCTGGTCCAGGTGCAGGAGCTGGGCGTGCTGGAAACGCCTATCGCGCTGACCAACACCTTTGGCGTGGGCACGGTGGCCAATGCCCAGATCCGCGCCGCGGTCGCGGCCAACCCCGGCATCGGCCGCGGCATGGCAACCGTCAATCCGCTGGTCTTCGAGTGCAACGATGGCTATCTGAACGACATCCAGGCGCTGGCGGTCCAGGAATCGCACTACGCCGACGCGCTGGCCGCCGCGGACAAGCGGTTCGAGCAGGGCGCCGTCGGCGCCGGCCGGGGCATGTCGTGTTTTTCGTTCAAGGGCGGCATCGGCTCGGCCTCGCGCGTGGCGTCGATCCAGGCAGGACCGCAATACATGGTCGGAGCGCTGGTGCTGGCGAACTTCGGCCGCCTGCCCAACCTGACCGTGGCGGGTAGGCCTTTCGGCCGCCGGCTGGCTGAACAGTTGGATAGCGGCTTGGCGCAGGCGGGCGAGAACGCCTCCATCGTGCCCGAGAAGGGCTCCATCATTCTGCTGCTGGCCACCGACGCGCCTCTGGACTCGCGCCAGTTGCGCCGCCTGTCGCTGCGCGCGGGGGCGGGACTGGCCCGCACCGGCTCGGTGTTCGGCCACGGCAGCGGCGACATCGCGCTGGCGTTTTCCACGGCTTACACGGTCCCGCAACTGCCCGAGCAGCCCATGCCGGCCATGGCGATGCTGCATGAGGCCCGCATCGATTCCTTGTTCGAAGCCGCCGCCGAGGCCTGCGAACAGGCCATCATTTCCGCGCTGTGGCATGCCGATGGCGTGACGGGGCGCGATGGCAACCAGCGCGCCGCGATCCGCGACGCGGCGCCGCAGTGGCGCCAGTGGCTGTCCGATACCGAATTCTGAATTTCTCGAAGGCTGATTCCATGAAGATCCTGATTTCCACCGATATCGAAGGCGTCGCCGGCGTCTTCCATGCTGAACAAGTCCGCGCCGGCAACGGTGAATACGAGCGCGCCCGCGCCTGGATGACCGCCGAGGCCAACGCGGCCGTGCAGGGCGCGATCGCCGGAGGCGCCGAAGAGATCCTGGTTAATGATTCGCACGGCGGCTTTCGCAACCTGCTGCCCGACGGCCTGGACGAGCGCGCCCGCCTGGTGCTGGGCAAGCCGCGCTACCTGGGCATGATGGGCGGCCTGGAAGAGGGCTGCGACGCCGTCTTCATGATCGGCTACCACTCGCGCTCGCAAGGCCGAGGCATCCTGGCCCACACCATCAACAGCTTCGCGTTCGCCCGCGTGCTCATCAACGGCATGGAATTGGGCGAGGCTGGCCTGTACGGCGCGTTGGCGGGCGAGATGGGCGTGCCGGTCATCCTGGGCACAGGTGACGATGCCTTCATCGAGGAAACCCGCGGCACCTTCCCTGGCGCCGAGTGGGTGCAGACCAAGGTGGCCCATGGACAGGGCAGCGGTGTGACCCTGTCGCCGGCCGCTTCGCGCCGCGCGATCGCCGCCGCCGCCGAAACCGCCGTGCGCAATCTGAAGAAGGGCGCAGCAGTTCCTTTCCGCATTCCCGCCCCTATAGAATGCCGGTTGCAGACGCAGAGCTCGGCCCTGGCCGACCTGTTCTGCATGTGGCCCACGCTGGAACGCGTGGACGGCGTGACCTTGCGATTCACCACGGATAGCATGCAGTCCGCCGTCCGCACGCTGAACAGCCTGGCCGCCATGTCTTTCATGTTGCGCTAAGGATCCCATCCCCCATGTCTAGCACCGACGCCCGTATCGCCCAATTGCGGCAGGCCATGAGCCGCCGCGGCCTGTCCGCCTATGTTGTTCCGTCCTCGGACCCGCACCTGTCCGAATACCTGCCCGCGCGCTGGCAGGGGCGGCGCTGGCTGTCCGGCTTCACGGGTTCGGTCGGCACGCTGGTGGTCACGGCCGATTTCGCCGGCCTGTGGGTGGACAGCCGCTACTGGGTGCAGGCCGAAGCGCAATTGGCCGGCACCGGCGTGCAGCTGATGAAGATCGCGCTGGCCACGACGCCGGGCCACGTGGACTGGCTGGCGGCCAATACCAAGGCTGGCGAGGTCATCGGGGTGGACGGGCAGGTGCTGGGCCTGGGCGCCTTCCGCGCCCTGTCGGCTGCCGCGGCCTCGGCCGGCGCCATCCTGGAAATTCGCGAGGATCTGCTGGACGACGTTTGGGCGGACCGCGCCGGACTGCCTGGCGCCGCCATTTATGAACACGTGGCGCCCGAGGCCTGCGTGACCCGCGCCGACAAGCTGGCGCAGGTGCGCCAGGCCATGCGCGCGCAGGGCGCCGACGTGCATTTCATCAGCACGCTGGACGACATCGCCTGGCTCTTCAACCTGCGCGGCGCGGACGTGGACTACAACCCGGTGTTCGTCGGCCATGCGCTGATCGGCCCGGACCACGCCACGCTGTTCGTGGCCGACGGCAAGATCGACGACGCGCTGCGCGCCGTGCTGTCCGCCGACGGCGTGGAAGTGGCCGCCTATGCTCAGGCCGCCGATGCGCTGGCCTCGCTGGAGCTGGACCAGAAGCTGCTGATCGATCCGGCCCGCGTGACCTGCGGCGTGTTCCATGCCATGGATCCGGCCGTGCCGCGCATCGAAGCCATCAACCCGTCCACGCTGCTGAAGTCCCGCAAGACCGATACCGAACTGGCCAATGTGCGACTGGCCATGGCGCAGGACGGCGCCGCGCTCTGTGAATTCTTCGCCTGGTTCGAGGGCGCGCTGGGCAAGGAAACCATCACCGAACTGACCATCGACGAGCAGATCACCGCCGCCCGCGCGCGCCGGCCCGCCTACGTCTGCCCCAGCTTCGCCACTATCGCCGGCTTCAACGCCAATGGCGCGATGCCGCACTACCGCGCCACCCAGGAATCGCACGCCACCATCGAAGGTGACGGGCTGTTGCTGATCGACTCGGGCGGCCAGTATCTGGGCGGCACCACCGATATCACCCGTGTGGTCGCGGTGGGCGCGCCCAGCGCCGACCAGAAGGTGGATTTCACGCTGGTGCTCAAGGGCATGATCGCGCTGTCGCGCGCCTCGTTCCCGCGCGGCACGCCTTCGCCCATGCTGGACGCCATCGCGCGCGCTCCGATCTGGGAGGGCGGCGCGGAATACGGCCATGGCACGGGCCATGGCGTGGGCTACTTCCTGAACGTGCACGAAGGTCCGCAGGTGATTTCCTACCGCGCCGCGCCCGGCCCGCACACCGCGATGGAACCGGGCATGATCACCTCCAACGAACCGGGCATCTACCGGCCGGGCCGCTGGGGCGTGCGTATCGAGAACCTGGTCGCCAACCGCAGCTGGCTGACGTCCGAACTCGGCGAATTCCTGTGCTTTGAAACGCTGACGCTGTGCCCGATCGACACGCGTTGCATCGAACCGTCGCTGATGCGCGCCGACGAGATCGCCTGGCTCAACGACTATCACAAGACGGTGTTCGAACGCCTGTCGCCGCTGGTCGAAGGCGAGGCGTTGGCCTGGCTGGAGCGCCGCACGACGGCGATCTGATTCGCTGCGTGAGCGTATGAAAAAAGGCCGCCGGCGTTTGCCTGCGGCCTTTTGCTTGGGCGGGGCTTGCTCAGCTTTCCGGCGTGGCGGCCTTGGCGCCGCGATACAGGGCAAGCCTGCCGATCACGCAGCCCAGGGCCAGCAGCGCGCCGTAGGCCAGCAGCGTCATGACGGCGGCCGCGTGGGATTCCGCGGCGCGGATCAACTGGCTCCAGGTCATCGCCCGGACGATCAGGAATCCTATGCCTATGCCCAGCGCCTGCGCCAGCCAGAATGCGAGGGTGCCGTGGGCCACGGCCCGTCCAGACCGCGCGGTGCCGATCGGATGCGGCAGTGTTTTCAGGCAGACCAGGAAGCACAGCGCCAGCAGGGCGGCAGGCAGGACCAGATAGCCCAGCGCAAACTCCGTCCAACCCGCGCCCGGGGCCTGCATCTGCAGGAAACTGCCCAACGAGATGGAAACGGTCAGTTGCCAGACCAACATGGTCAACCCGGTAACCCAGGCCGCATGGCGTCGTTCATAAGCAGGGCCGCCAGCCGGGCCTGCGGGCTGCACGGTCCAGGCGGCAATGCGCACAATGACGCAGATGCCGATGATCTCCAGCACAATGGAGATGAGCTTGGTGATGATGTTCAGAGTCAGGAACTGCCCGATCATGCCGAAGCCGAGCCGCTCCTGCAGCATGTCGCGGTTGTCCATGGCGAAGCGCATCAGCGTGTTCTGCAGGAAGGAAATACCCGCCGCCACGGCCAGGGTGTAGAGCAGAAACAGGGCAATGAAGGTGCCGAACAGCTTGCGGGGTTCGTCCACGGCCCTGGTGTCATGGCGTGCCAGCCAGCCGCGCATGGCTCCCCAGGTGGTCAATCCGGCGATCGCCGCGCCCGCGACGATATGGGCGAGGAGCGGGGCCAGGAACTGGGGCTGGCTATACATCTCCCGCAATTGCTCGAGCTGCGGCAGGGCCAGCAGGCTGTAGGACTGGACCAGCACCGAGTAAGCCAGCCGCAGGAAAACGGCGGTCAGCGCGAGGCGCCAGGCGAGCGAGTAGGGGGATCGGGCGGGATCGGTCATCGGCGGAGGGGGAAGTGTTGAGAAAAAACAGCAAGCAAAAAAATAGGGATCGAACATAGCACGGCGCTACGCCCCGCCACGCAATGCGATCGCCCTTGCGGCAATTCGAGTGCTGCCAAATGTTACGCCCCGGAGCTAGGGGAAAACCCAAATAAGCTCCGCCTCCCGGCTATAATCCAAATTTCCCGCACGCGCCCGCTCGTCCCGGGTGCTCATTACGATGACCAAATACGTATTTGTCACCGGCGGCGTGGTGTCTTCCCTGGGCAAAGGCATCGCCGCTGCGTCGCTCGCCGCCATCCTCGAGTCGCGTGGCCTGCAAGTCACCATGCTGAAGCTCGACCCGTACATCAACGTCGATCCGGGCACCATGAGCCCGTTCCAGCATGGCGAGGTGTTCGTCACGGAAGACGGCGCCGAAACCGATCTGGACCTTGGCCACTACGAGCGTTTCATTTCGGCTCGCATGCATAAGGTGAACAACTTCACCACCGGCCAGATCTATGAATCCGTGCTCCGCAAGGAGCGCCGCGGCGACTACCTGGGCAAGACCGTCCAGGTCATTCCGCACATCACCAACGAAATCCAGGACTTCATCGCCCGCGGCGCCGAAGCCGGCTGGAACGGCAACACCGACGTCGCGATCGTCGAGATCGGCGGCACCGTGGGTGACATCGAGTCCCTGCCGTTCCTGGAAGCCGCGCGCCAGATGAGCCTGCGCATGGGCCGCAACAATGCCGCCTTCGTGCACCTGACGCTGGTTCCCTTCATCGCCTCCGCCGGCGAACTGAAGACCAAGCCGACCCAGCACTCGGTGCAGAAGCTGCGCGAAATCGGCATCTACCCGAACGCGCTGCTGTGCCGCGCCGACCGCCGCATCCCGGACGACGAGCGCGCCAAGATCTCGATGTTCTCCAACGTGCCCCTGGACGCGGTCATCTCCGTCTGGGACGCCGACTCGATCTACAAGATCCCGGCCATGCTGCATGCGCAGGGCGTGGACAACATTGTCTGCGAAGCGCTGGGCCTGACCCCGCCGCCGGCCGACCTGTCCATGTGGGACAACCTGGTCGAGGCGCTGGAGCACCCGCAGCACCAGCTCACCATCGGCATGGTCGGCAAGTACGTCGACCTGACCGAGTCGTACAAGTCGCTGACGGAAGCCCTGGTCCACGCCGGCATCCACACGCGCTCGAAGATCAACATCGAGTACATCGACTCCGAAGACATCGAAACCCGCGGCACCGATCAGCTCAAGCACCTGGACGCCATCCTGGTTCCGGGCGGCTTCGGCAAGCGCGGCACCGAAGGCAAGATCGCCGCGATCCGCTACGCCCGTGAAAACGGCGTGCCTTACCTGGGCATCTGCCTGGGCATGCAGCTGGCCGTCATCGAGTTCGCGCGCCATGTCGCCGGCCTGGGCGGCGCCAACAGCACGGAATTCGATCCCTCGGCGCCGCACCCCGTGGTGGCCCTGATCACCGAATGGATGGACCGCGAAGGCAAGGTCGAAAAGCGCGACAACTCGTCCGACCTGGGCGGCACGATGCGCAAGGGCGCACAGCGCGTGCCGATCAAGGCCGGTACCCGCGCGCAGGCCATCTACGGCGACGAAGTGAACGAGCGTCACCGCCATCGCTACGAGGTCAACAACGTCTACGTGCCGCGCCTGGAAGAAGCCGGCATGGTGATCAGCGCCCGCACGCCGACCGAGAACCTGCCGGAAATGATGGAATTGCCCGACCACCCGTGGTTCGTGGGCGTGCAGTTCCACCCTGAGTTCACGTCGACTCCGCGTGACGGCCACCCGTTGTTCAGCAGCTATATCCGCGCCGCCATCGAGCAGAAGGCTCGCCGCGGTCAGGAGGCGTAATGCGCGTCTGCGGTCTGGAGTTCCGTAAGCGGATCTTCGGGACCGCGGGCCGCCGCCCCAGCGCCGCCCTGTACGGCGGCGCTTCTTTCGGATACAACCAATTAGCATCGGATATGCGTCGCCTGGGCGCCTTGCGCGACACTGGCGGCGTCGCCGTATCCGGCGTCAGCCCGAAACCAACGCAACTGCTCTGAAGGAACCCCATGAGTGCCTACCTCATCGCCGACGTCTCAGTGACCAAGCCCGCGCAGTACGAGGATTACAAGCGTCTGTCCACGCTCGCGATGCGCGCGTACGATGCCAAGATCCTGGTGCGCGGCGGCGATTCCAGGCACCTCGAGGGCCGTGAACCTGGCCGCACCGTCGTCATGGAGTTTCCCTCCATGACCGCGGCCCAGGCTTTCTACGACTCCTGGCAGTACCGCCGCGCCCGCAATGCCCGCGAAGGCGCGGCTGTCATGAATATGTTTATCGTTCAGGGAATGTAAAGTCATGAGTGCTATCGTCGATATCATCGGCCGCGAGATTCTGGATTCGCGCGGCAACCCCACCGTCGAATGCGATGTGCTGCTGGAGTCCGGCGCCATGGGCCGCGCGGCCGTGCCGTCGGGCGCGTCCACCGGCGCGCGCGAAGCCATCGAGCTGCGCGACGGCGACAAGAGCCGTTATCTGGGCAAGGGCGTGCTGCGCGCCGTCGAGAACCTGAATACGGAAATCTCGGAAGCCCTGATGGGCCTGGACGCCCAGGAACAGACCTTCGTCGATCGCACCCTGATCGAACTGGACGGCACCGAATCCAAGGAACGCCTGGGCGCCAACGCCATTCTGGCCGCCTCCATGGCCGTGGCCCGCGCCGCCGCCGACGAATCGGGCCTGTCCCTGTACCGCTATTTTGGCGGCAGCGGCCCCATGAGCATGCCCGTGCCGATGATGAACGTCATCAACGGCGGCGCGCACGCCAACAACACGCTGGATCTGCAGGAACTGATGATTCTGCCGGTGGGCGCAGGCAGCTTCCGCGAAGCCCTGCGCTGGGGCGCCGAAGTCTTCCACATGCTCAAGAAGCTGATCCACGGCCAGGGCATGTCCACGGCAGTGGGCGACGAGGGCGGTTTCGCGCCCAACGTGCCCAGCCACGAAGCCGCCATCCAACTGATCCTGAAGGCCATCACCGAAGCCGGCTACGAGCCGGGCACGCAGATCGCCCTGGGTCTGGATTGCGCCAGCTCCGAGTTCTACCGCGACGGCAAGTACACCTTGGCCGGCGAAGGCGGCATCTCGCTGTCCTCGCAGGAATTCACCAATCTGCTGGCCACCTGGTGCGACAAGTACCCGATCATCTCGATCGAAGACGGCATGGCCGAAAACGACTGGGAAGGCTGGAAGCTGCTGACCGACCAGTTGGGCAAGAAGGTGCAGTTGGTGGGCGACGACCTGTTCGTCACCAACACCAAGATCCTGCGCGAAGGCATCCAGAAGGGCGTCGCCAACTCGATCCTCATCAAGATCAACCAGATCGGCACCCTGACCGAGACCTTCGCCGCCATCGAAATGGCCAAGCGCGCCGGCTACACCGCCGTCGTGTCGCACCGTTCGGGCGAAACCGAGGACTCCACCATCGCCGACATCGCCGTGGCGACCAACGCCATGCAGATCAAGACGGGTTCGCTGTCCCGTTCGGACCGCATGGCCAAGTACAACCAGCTTCTGCGCATCGAGGAAGAGCTGGCTGAAGTCGCGTCGTATCCGGGCCTGGAAGCTTTTTACAACCTGCGTTGATGAGAAGCGCGGCTCCAGGCGCAAGCCCGGGGCCGCATCCACGCCACGATTGCTGAGGGTTTCCGCGTATGCGCCTGTTGTTCCTGGTGCTGTTCGTGCTGCTAGGCCTGATCCAATACCCGCTGTGGCTGGGTAAGGGCGGGTGGTTCAAGGTCTGGGATCTGCAACGCCAGGTGGCGGAGCAGCGCGAGACCAACGAAGGCCTGCGCGCTCGCAATGCCGCACTGGAAGCGGAAGTGCGCGATCTCGAAGGGGGCTCCGGCGCCATCGAGGAACGCGCCCGCGGCGAACTGGGCATGATGCGCGACGGCGAGGTGTTCGTGCATATCCTGCCGCAGAACACCCCGGCTCCGGCGGGCGGCGCCTCTTTGGCTGCCGATGCCGCGGCCAAGCCGGCCACGCCCGCGCGCGCCAGCGCGCCGGCCTCCCGTCCGCCGGCTACGCCTGCCAAGCCAGCCAATCAGGCCAACACCCGGCACTGAGCGCCGGCCGCTGTTCCTGTTCATTCCCTGTTTCGTTCTGCCGCAGCGCACGCTGCGGCATTCGCCGTAGACGATGCCGGCGGGTTGCGGCGTCCTGCGCGCCCAATCCACCGGGTGCGAGTGCATCTCGGTTTCCAGTTCCATGCGCAAGGGCAACAGGCCCCGGGCCTGTGCGTTGCCGGCATAGCTGCTGCTGTCGGCAGCCAGCGCGGCCAGCAGCGCCCGCAAGGGCGGCAGCAGCGGCTTGTGCAGATAGGTCAGGCGCAACTTCAAGGTGTTGGCCTGGAAAATGCTCTGTTCGCCCGGACGCGGTGGCCGGCGCGCATGCTGCAGGTCCTGGTAGCCGTTGTCGATGGCGCGCAGGCCCGCCGCCGCGGGCACTTTGAGGTCCGCGCGGGCGTGTTCGCGGAACGACCGCTCGTCGGGCAGCAGGACTTCGATGCGCCACGGATGGGTGCCTGAAATGGCCGCCAGCTCGGCCAGCTCGTCATCCTGGCGGCGGCGCGCGCCGGCCTGGCCTCGCGCATCGGCGTGGCGCGGCAGCAGGGCCTGCAGAAAGGCGCTGCGCATGCGCGCCGGATCGCCGTGCGCGGTGGCGCCGGCCCGCGCCGCCTCCATCAGCGCCAGGTGAGCCAGCTGGCGCACGCCTTGCCAGCGGGCCGCTTCGATCGCCAGCAGGCCCAGCAGCAGTATCAGCGCCGCCGCCACCGCGAATTCGATGGCGGCAGCGCCGCGTTGCCGGCAGGAGGGCGCATGAAAAAAGGCGGTCATGGCTGCGCAGTCTGGCGCAGGCATGGCCGCCTGTCGATGAGGATAAGCCGGTGTGATGGAAACGTCCCGGCGGCCAGGCCGCCGGCACGGATCAGTGCACCGTGGGAGGCTCGTCCGCGGTGGACGTCGCGCCCGACGAGAACAAGGTCGCGCAGTCGACGGAATCGAACTTGTACGGCTTGCCGCAGAAATCGCAGGACACGTCGACCTGGCCGCGTTCGGCCAGGACGCTGTTGATCTCTTCCTGGCCCAGCGTGCGCAGCATGCTGGCCACCCGTTCGCGGGTGCAGGGGCAGTGCCAGCGCACGGACAGCGGCTCGAACGCCACCAGGGTTTCTTCCCAGAACAGGCGGTGGATCAGGGTGTCGATGTCGGTGGCCAGCAGTTCGTCGTGCTTGATGGTGCCAGCCAGGGCGCAGGCGCGATCCCAGGTTTCGGCGGCGTTCTGCTCGGTGAGCACCGGCGCATCCGAGCCGCCGTGGTACGGCAGGCGCTGGATCAGCATGCCGGCGGCGTGGTCGGCGTCTGCCGCCAGCCACAGGCGGGTGTCCAGCTGTTCGGAGGCCTTCATGTAGTGCTGCAGCGCCTCGGCCACGGTGTCGCCCTGCAGCGGCACGATGCCCTGATAGGCCTGCTGGCCCGGCAGCTTGCGTTGCGGATCCAGCACCACGATGAAACGGCCGTTGCCGCCCGGGTTCAACAGGCTTTGCATATTGCCGTCGCTGGGCACTTCATGTCCTTCGCGTATCTTGACGGTGGCGCGCAGGCTCAGGTCGTTGCGGCATTCCACCACCAGCAGGGCGATGGGGCCGTCGCCCTGGATCTGCAGCACCAGCGAGCCGTCGAACTTGATATTGGCGGCCAGCAAGGTGGACGCTGCCACCAGTTCGCCCAGCAGGTGGGTGATGGCGGGGGGGTAGTCGTGATTGGCCTGAACGGCCTTCCAGGTCGCGTCCAGGCGTACGGCCTGGATGCGGACGCTGCGGTCTTCGGTAAGGTATTTCTTGAGCTGATCGGTCATGGGGGAATGTTAGCCGATCAAGCCCGGCTATTCCCCCTGCCGGCAGCAGGGTCGTAGCGTCACCCCAGGGCGCTTAGCCGACCCGTTTCAGGGCGGTCTTGTAGTGTTGGCCGCGCGCCACGTAATGGGCGGTGTTCTTGTGCAGATTGGCGATTTCCTCGTCCGAGAGCTCACGAACGATCTTGCCGATGCCGATGACCAGGGAGTTGTCGGGAATGACGCGGTCTTCGGGAATGATGGCGCCCGCGCCGATCAGGCAGTTGCGGCCGATGACCGCGTTGTTCAGGACGATGGCCTGCATGCCCACGAGCGCGCCTTCGTGGATGGTACAGCCGTGCAGCATGGCTTGATGGCCCACGGTCACGTTGGGGCCGATGGTCATGGGACAGCCGTCATCCACGTGCAGCACGCTGCCTTCCTGGATATTGGTGCCGCGCTGGATCAGGATGGCGTCGTTGTCGCCGCGGATCGACACGTTGGACCAGATGCTGACGCCTGCTTCCAGTGTTACGTTGCCGATGATGTCGGCGCTGTCGGCCACGTAGGCGGCCGGGTCGATGCGGGGAATCAGGTCGTCGAGCTGGTAAATGGGCATGCCTATTTCTCCGGTTGCGGCGTCAGGCCTTGGGGGGGCTGCGGCGCGTCTGTCATGGCTGCGGTCGCCCGCGAGCGTTCTTCTTCGCGCAGGCGCAGGATGCGGCGCTGGATTTTACCGGTGGTGGTCATGGGCAGCTCGTCGACGAATTCGATCTCCTTGGGGTACTCATACGGGGCCAGGCGCTCGCGCACGTGCTCCTGCAGGTTCTCGATGATGTCGTTGCGGTCGCGCTGTGCGAACTCCGGCGTCAGCACCACATAGGCCTTGACCAGGGCGCCGCGCTCGGCGTCCGGCTTGGGCACGACGGCGGCGTTGGCCACGGCCGGATGTCCGATCAGGCAGCTTTCGATTTCGCCGGGGCCGATCCGGTAGCCGGCGGACTTGAACACGTCGTCCGCGCGGCCCGCGTACCAGAGGTAGCCGTCGGCGTCGAGCGTCGCCAGGTCGCCGGTCAGGCACCAGTCGCCCTTGAATTTGGCCTGAGTGGCGGCTTCATTGCGCCAGTAGCCCAGGAACATCACGGGATCTGGAAAACCATGGATGTCGAGCCGGTTGACGGCGATCTCGCCGGTGGCGCCGGGCGCTACCGGCTTGCCGTCCTCGTCCAGCACCGCGACGTTGTGGCCCGGGTAGGGGCGGCCCATGCTGCCCGGCTTGGCGGGCCAGCGCTTCTGGCTGTTGCCCACCACGTAGTTCATTTCCGTCTGGCCGAACATTTCGTTGGGCGTCACGCCCAAGGCCGACTGGCACCATTCGAAGACGGTTTCGCCCACGCTTTCGCCCGCGCTCATGATGGAACGCAGGGCCAGCTGGTAGCGGCCGCGTGGTTCCGGCACCGCTTTCATCATCATCTTGAGCGCGGTGGGGAAGAGGAAGGTGTTGGTGACCTGGTAGCGTTCCAGGAGTTCGAATGCCCGTTCGACCGAGAAGCGGCCGCGGGTGCCGACGATGGGATGTCCGAAGTACAGGGTAGGCAGCAGGGCGTCCATCATGCCGCCAGTCCAGGCCCAGTCGGCGGGCGACCAGAACACGTCGGCGGGCTTGGGGAACCAGTCCTGGGAGGCCACGAAGCCCGGCAGGTTGCCGATCAGTACGCTATGCGGCAACAGCGCGCCCTTGGGGGCGCCGGTGGTGCCGGAGGTATAGAGCAGGATGGCCGGATCCGAGGAACGGGTCTGGACCATCTTGAATTCGCTGGGCTGGCGCGCCAGCAGGCTGCGCCAGGGCAATACGCGTTCGTCGGCGAAGCCGATGCCGATGATCTGCTGCAGGTTGGGGCAGTTGTCGCTCACGGCCAGCAGGTTGGCGCTGGAGGCGTGGTCCACGATGGCGACGCGGGTTTCGGAGTCGCGCAGGCGGCTTTCCAGGGCTTCCGGCCCGAACAGGGCGGACAGCGGCAGCACCACCGCGCCGACGCTGTAGATGGCCATATGGGCCACCACGGTCTCGGGGCGTTGTCCCAGCACCACACCGACGCGGTCGCCGCGTCCCACGCCCATTTTCACCAGGCCGTTGGCTAGCTGATTGGCCGCTTCCGCCAGCCGGGCATAGGTCCAGACCTCGCGGTTGCCAGATTCATCTTCGTAATAGATGGCAATGCGCCGCGCATCCGGACTGCTGGATGCCCAGCGGTGGCAGCACGCTTCCGCGATGTTGAACTGGGTGGGTACCAGCCAGCGGAAGGTTTGGTAGAGCGCCTGATATTGGTCGTTCATGGCCCTATGTTGTCAGCATGTTGCAGCGTGAACGGGTCAAGTTGGCCCGTTGCCCCAGATGCAAGCATGACCTAGAGGGCCGTGAACTGCAACATCCCCGTTGCGTAACGGGGACGCATACGGGTTATCACGGGTGTTTGCCTTGGCGGCGCAGCGCGGAGGGCAGGGCCGGCAGCGTGAGCGAGCGGGGCGGACGGGTGGCGGGGTCGGCCTCGCGTTCCGCCGTGACAGCGGCCCAGTCCAGCAGCTGGAGCTGGCCGTCGTGCGTTTCCGCCAGGGCCGAGAGGCTTTCCACCCAGTCGCCGTCGTTGCAATAGAGGATCTCGCCCACGTAGCGCAGTTCGGCCTTGTGGATATGGCCGCAGACCACCCCGTCCAGGCCCCGGCGCCGGGCTTCGCCCGCCAGCGCCTCCTCGAAGTCCGTGATGAAGGAGACGGCGTTCTTGACCTTGTGCTTCAGGTACTGCGACAGGGACCAGTAATGCAGTCCCAGGCGGTGGCGCAGCCGGTTGAAGTGATGGTTGATCCACAGCGCCAGCTGGTAGAGCCCGTCGCCCAGGTGCGCCAGCCAGCGGCTGTGCTGGATCACGCCGTCGAACTGGTCGCCATGCAGCACCAGCAGACGCTGCCCCTTGGCGGTGACGTGCACGTCCTCGTCCAGGATTTCGATGTCGCCGAAGGCGTAGCCGGCGAATTCACGCGCGAATTCGTCGTGGTTGCCGGGGATGAACACGACCCGGGTGCCGTTGCGTGCCTTGCGCAGGATGCGCTGGATGACGTCGTTGTGCGCCCGCGGCCAGTGCCAGTGCTTGCGCAACTGCCAGCCGTCGACGATGTCCCCCACCAGGTAAAGGGTGTCGGAATCGTTGTGGTCCAGGAAGTCGAGGAGGAATTCCGCCTTGCACCCGGCGGTGCCCAGGTGAATATCGGAAATCCAGAGGGCGCGCCAGTGCGCGGGGCGGATTTCGTTCACGGTAGCTTTCCCAGGGGCTGTGCTCATGCCTGGGAATGAAACCATCCGGCGATGACCGGAACGTGAACGCCGCGTGACGCTGTTGTGACGGCGGCGCCGCAGCCGCTACCCCGCCGCGTGGTCAGGGCTGCTGCTGGTTGGCCTTCTTGGCCCGCAGACGCTTCCACAGGCCGCCGCCCAGCGCGGCCGCGGCCAGCAGGCCGACCTTGGCGAACTTCGCCAGGAAGGCGGCGATCACCGCGAACAGGCCCAGCTTCTTGGCCGCCACGCCGGCCACCAGGGCGGCCAGGCCGTACTCGGCGACCTTGTCGGTCGACGAGTCGAAGTCGGCGTAGCGCTTGCCTTCGACGTAGTTGAGGTTGTCCAGCAGCGTCAGCACGGCCGTCTTGTCCTTGGGCACCATGCTCTTCTGCGTGATCAGGTCCAACGTGATGTAGCCGTCGCGGCCCAGCGCGTAGGTGTTGTAGTTGACGGTGGGGTTTTCGGCGGCGCTTTCGCCCTTGTGCTTGACGGCGACCGACCAGACCAGGCGCTGCGAGTGGCTGTCGTACTTCGGCGCCTCGACCCAGCCGTCCATGATCAGCTCAGGGAAGCCGCGCTTCTTGCGTTCTTCGTTGGACTGCTCCGTGCCTTCGCGCAGGCTGTCCAGCAGTTCGTTGACGTTCCAGTTCTTGGCGTCGTCGTCCTTGATGTAGCCGGCCTTGTCGAAATTGACGGTGATGACCCAGTCGTCATCGTCGCTTTTGGGCATCACCACGCCCAGCAGGGAAGGATCCTTGCCGTTGCCGTAGGCTGCCATCAGCCGGTCCGCCTGCAGGCGGGGCACGAAGAACATGGATTCGGGCAGATGCACGACCGCCTGCTCGCCCAGTTTGACGTCGGCCGGCCCTTCCTGGGCGGCGGCAAAGGCGGCTTTCGTGGCCGCTTCGATCTCCTGTTGGGCGGCCGCGTTCTGCGCAAGCGCGCCGGCGGGCATCAGGAACAGGGCGCTGGCGGCGGCCAGCGCGACTCGGGAAAGAAAAGCGCGCATGAAGGTTCTGGGGCGTCTGAAAAAAGGGGCCCCATTGTCTTTGCGGTCGACTTTCAACTTTCTGAAAGCAAACAGGTAATTCGGCGCACGATGTTGCGATTTGTCGCAGGATGTATGCGGCGTCCCGGCCGACGGCGTCTTCCGGGGTCTAGCGGGCCTTCTTGTGCCGCGGCGCGTTGCGCAGGCGCGTGCCCAGGATGCGGTCGTGCAGGAACTGACTGTCGGGATCGAACCAGGACCAGATGAAGATGGTGAAGGGCGCAGCGACGATGAACATGTCCATCGAGGCCCAGCCGGTGGCGCTGGCGGCGCCCCAGACGACGGCCGCGCCGGCCAGCACCAGGGGCCAGACCAGGATGTAGCGCAGCATCAGCCGGCCGGTGGACGGGGTATTGCCGTCGCGGTCGACCAGGCGGATGTTCCAGGTCTTCATGGGCAGGGTCTGGCCGCGGCGGCGCCAGCACAGCACAAAGTACGCCCCGATGGCGACGAACAGCCAGGCCTGCCGGGCGCCGCGCAGTTCCAGCGCGTTCTTGCTCTGGGTCAGCGTATCCAGCAGGTAGCCCGCCAGGAACACCACGCCAAACAGCAGCACGGCTTCGTACATCATGCAGGCGAACCGGCGCAGCCGGTTGGGGGTCTGGTCGAGCAGGGCTTCGGTCGTCATGGGTCGCTATTATCCGACAAAGCCGGACTTTGGCGCCCTGGTTAAAAAAAAACCCACCGGTAAGGGTGGGTCTTAAAAGGGGCTGTGCAGCCCCCAAGGGGAAAACTGTTCAGGCCGTGGCCTGGGCCATGCTTAGGCGGCGGAGTGCGCGTTCTTGGCGCTCGTCTTGCCAGCCAGGGCACGGATGCCGTGGGCCAGCTTACGCAGGCCGGCGGCCAACGCCCGCATCGGGTGCGGACGGAATTGTTCTTCAATAGCCTGGAGCATCAGTTGGCGCTCGAGTTCGTCGGTCAGGCGGATAGTGTTGTTCGGGTTGATCACAATAGCCTCCACGGGCTTGCACTGTTTGTTTAGCTACTAGGGATAACCCGAATTATAGGGGTTAACCCTGAAATTGTGCAAGTGGCCGGTGCATATTGGCAACACCTTGGTGCGATGATGCTCCCAAACGATGCGGGGGAACACCATAAGCAAAGATACGCGCACCATGTTGCTGCGCTTTTACAACGCGCAGCTTCCGGGGGATTGGGGCGCGCCCGGGGGCCGAAGCCGCCCGGGGCAAGGGGGGGCTCAGGCGTCGCGGTAGCCGGCGGCGACCAGCTCGAAACCGAACAGGCGGCAGTCCAGCGAACCGTTGTGCAGCGGTACGCGGCGCTTGGGTTTCAGGCGCAGCTGGTTGGGCAGCGTCAGGTCGCTGGTGATGACGTGCAACTGCCAGCCGGCGAAATTGCGCTTCAGGCAGGTGGCCCAGTCGCGCCACAGATCCGCGTCCTGTTCCGTTCCCATGCGCTCGCCGTAGGGCGGGTTGGTGACGATCCAGCCATGGTCGGCGGGCGCCGTGACATGGCGGGCGTCGCCGACCTCGAAGCGGATGGAGTCCTCCGTCAGCCAGGCGCGCTCGGCGTTATTGCGGGCGAATTCGATGGCTTGCGGGTCCAGGTCGTAGCCGACCAGCGGCGCATCCAGCTGTGGCAGGATACGCGAGCGGGCATCGTCCTTCAGGTCGCGCCAGCGGTAGGCGTCGTGCCCGCGCAGGCGCTCGAAGCCGAACGGGCGCGAGATGCCGGGCGGCACGCCCAGCGCGATCCAGGCTGCCTCGATCAGGATGGTGCCCGACCCGCAGAACGGATCCAGCAGCGGGGCGGCCGGATCCCAGCCCGCCAGGGCCAGCATGCCGGCGGCCAGGTTCTCGCGCAGGGGCGCTTCGCCCTTGTCCAGGCGCCAGCCGCGCTTGAACAGCGATTCGCCCGAGGTGTCCAGGTACAGCGTGGCAGTGTGCCCGGTCAGGAACAGGTGCACGCGCGCGTCCGGCCGCACCGTGTCGATGCTGGGGCGCTCGCCTTCCAGCTCGCGCAGGCGGTCGCAGATGCCGTCCTTGGCGCGCAGATTGCAGTACTGCAGGCTTTGCACCGGGCTCTTGATGGCCGAGGTGTCCACGCGCAGGGTCTGCTCCGCGCCGAACCAGCGTTCCCAGGGGGTGTCGCGGGCCAGGTCCAGGATGTCGTCTTCGTGCGAAATCTCGGCATGGGCGACTTGCACCAGGATGCGAGTCGCCAGTCGTGAATACAGGTTGGCGCGCTGCACGCCCGCCCAGTCGGCGGTAAAGGAGCAGCCGGCGCGGCCGGCTGCTCCTTTACCGAAGCCTAGGGCCTGCATTTCCGCCGTCAGCGCCTCTTCCAGCCCTTGGGGGCAGGGGGCGAAGATGGGAAACACTTCCGCCTGGCGGGTTTCGCGGGGGCGGCGGCTGCGGACTTCCGCGGCAGGCTCGCGCCTGCTGCGGCCTTCGTCGCGGCCGTGATCGTGATCATGGTCGCGAGCCTCGGCGGAGTCCGCTTCCTGCGCATGGTCGGGCTCAGCCAGGTACTCAGGCGCGGGGCCGTCGTCCTCGAACGGGTCGTAGAAGCGACCCGCCGGGGTGGCCGGAGCGATGTACTGGTCGTCGCGCAGGCGCGGCGCGCGCTGCGGGGCGCGGCCGGAGCGGCCGCCGGACTCGGCCTCGCGGCGCGGGCTATCGGCGCGCTTGCGGTCCGGCGCGGGCCGGTCCGAGGCGCCGCGGGCTGGCGCGGCCCGATCCGACGAGGCGCGCGCGGACTGGCCGCGCCCGGCGCCGCGCGGACCGCGGGCTTCCTCGTCCTTGCGCCGCTGGTAGGCGACGGGATCTTTCTGGCGTTCGATGCCTTCCTTGGTGCGCTCCTGTTGCGCCACCAGGCGGGCGCGGGCGCCCGTGCGGGTGCGCTTGGGGGCGTCTTCGGCGTAGGCGTCGCGCGCCGTTTTCTTGATCGTCAGCGTCTTGCGCGGACGGTCCTGTTCATCAGAGGACATACGAATCCTGGCGAATGTGCAGAGGTAGGGGGTATCAGAAGGGTTTGACGACGACCAGCGCCACCACCACCAAGAGCAGCAAGACGGGAACTTCGTTGAACCAGCGATAGAACTTGTGCGAACGGGTGTTTTTGCCCAGTTCGAATTTGCGCAGCATCAGGCCACAGGCGTGATGGTAGCCGATGACGAGCAGGACGAAAAAGAGCTTGGCGTGCATCCAGCCGTTGCCGGGGCCCACGCCGATGCCATAGCCCAGGTACAGCCACATGCCGAACACGACCGCGACGATGGCCAGAATGGTGGTGAAGCGGTACAGACGGCGCGCCATGCCCAGCAGGGTGGTCTGGACGGCGGGGTCCGATTGCTGCGCCAGGTTCACGAAGATGCGCGGCAGGTAGAACAGGCCGGCGAACCAGGAAGCGATAAAGACAATATGAAAGGTCTTGACCCAAAGCATGGCCATGGCGCGATCCAGTCGAGGAAAGCCGCATTGTAAGCTGCGCCACCCCGCGTTCAGGCCACGAGGCAAAGCCCCGCGGACGGGGCTTTGCGGGGCGGCGGCTCAGATCACGTACAGGTCGACGTACTCGTGGACCGGCATGGCTTCGAGCCGTTTCTGGTCCAGCGAGGCCTGCAGGATGCGGTCCTGCTGGCGAGCGGGAAACATGCGCCCCAGGTTGGTGCGAAACTTGGTTTCCAGCAGCGGTATGCCTTCGGCGCGGCGGCGCTTGTGGCCGATGGGGTACTCGCAGACGATTTCGTCCAGCCGCGTGCCGTCCTTGAACTCCACCGTCAGCGCATTGGCGATCGAACGCTTGTCGGGGTCGTGATAGTCGCGGGTGTAGGCCGGATCCTCGACGCAGACGATCTTGTCGCGCAGCGCGTCGATGCGCGGATCCCGCGCCACTGCGTCCTCGTAGTCGGCCGCGGTCAGGCGGCCGAACAGCGCCGGCACGGCCACCATGTACTGGATGCAATGGTCCCGGTCGGCCGGGTTGGCCAGCGGCCCCTTCTTGTCGATGATGCGGATGCAGGCTTCGTGCGTCCGTATGGTGATTTTCGCGATGTCTTCGGCGCTCTTGCCGGCGGCCTGCAACCGGCCGTGGAGTTCCATCGCGCATTCGACAGCGGTCTGCGCATGGAATTCGGCCGGAAACGAAATCTTGAACAGCACGTTTTCCATCACGTAGCTGCCGTAGGGGCGCTGGAACCTGAACGGCTGGCCCTTGAACAGCACGTCGTAAAAGCCCCAGGTCTTGGCCGTCAGCACGGACGGATAGCCCATTTCGCCGGTCCGGGCGATCAGCGCCAGGCGCACGGCGCGGCTGGTGGCATCACCGGCGGCCCAGCTCTTCCTGCTGCCGGTGTTGGGGGTGTGGCGGTAGGTGCGCAGGCTCTGGCCGTCGACCCAGGCCAGCGACACCGCGTTGATCACTTCCTCGCGGCTCAGCCCCAGCATTTGCGCCACCACGGCGGTGGACGCCACCTTGACCAGCACGACGTGGTCCAGGCCGACCTTGTTGAAGGAGTTTTCCAGTGCGATGCAGCCCTGGATCTCGTGCGCCTTGATCATGCCGGTCAGCACGTCGCGCATCAGCAGGGGCGGTTTGCCGGCCGCGACCGCGGTGCGGGACAGCCAGTCGGCGGTGGCCAGGATGCCGCCCAGATTGTCGGACGGGTGGCCCCATTCGGCGGCCAGCCAGGTGTCGTTGAAGTCCAGCCAGCGGATCATCGTGCCGATGTTGAACGCGGCCTGGACTGGATCGAGCTGGAATTGCGTGCCCGGCACCTTGGCGCCGTGGGGCACTGTCGTGCCGGGCACGATGGGCCCCAGCAGTTTCCTGCACGCCGGATATTCCAGCGCTTCCAGGCCGCAGCCCAGCGTGTCGATCAGGCAGTTGCGTGCCGTTTCGTACGCCAGGCCGCTCTGGATTTCATACTTCAGGACGTAGTCGGCGATGTCGACCAGGACCAGGTCGGGATCGGGACGGACGTTGGAGATCGGGGCAGACATAGCGGTACCTCTCCATGGAATGAATACAGGTGGCCATGCCGTGCCCTCGTCCGTGTCCCGGGTCTTACTTGCGCTTGTCCAGCGGCACGAACTTCTGGTCTTCCGGGCCCACGTAGTTGGCGGTGGGGCGGATGATCTTGTTGTCGATGCGCTGTTCGATGACGTGGGCCGACCAGCCCGCCGTGCGCGCGATGACGAACAGCGGCGTGAACATGGCGGTGGGGACTCCCATCATGTGATAGCTGACGGCCGAGAACCAGTCCAGGTTGGGGAACATCTTCTTGATGTCCCACATGACCGTTTCCAAGCGTTCGGCGATGTCGAACATCTTGGTGCTGCCGGCCTTCTTGGACAGCTTCTTGGCCACTTCCTTGATGACCTTGTTGCGCGGGTCGGACACGGTGTAGACGGGGTGGCCAAAGCCGATGATAACTTCCTTGGCTTCGACGCGGCGGCGGATGTCGGCTTCGGCCTCTTCCGGCGTTTCATAGCGCTTCTGCACGTCGAAGGCCACTTCGTTGGCGCCGCCATGCTTGGGGCCGCGCAGCGCGCCGATGGCGCCCGAGATGGCGGAGAACATGTCCGAGCCGGTGCCGGCGATGACGCGGGCCGTGAACGTGGACGCGTTGAACTCGTGTTCGGCGTACAGGTTCAGCGAGATGTGCATGGCCTTGACCCACTCGTCGCTGGGCTTTTCGCCGTGCAGCAGGTGCAGGAAGTGGCCGCCGATGCTGTCGTCGTCGGTCTGCACGTCGATGATGCGGCCGTTGTGGCTGTAGTGGTACCAGTACAGCAGCGCCGAGCCCAGATTGGCCATCAGGCGGTCGGCGATGTCGCGCGCGCCCGGGGTGTTGTGGTCGTCCTTTTCAGGCAGCACGCAGCCCAGCACCGACACGGCGGTGCGCATCACGTCCATGGGATGGCTGGCGGCGGGCAGGGCTTCCAGCGCGGCTTGCAGCTGGGCGGGCAGGCCGCGCAGGCTGCGCAGCTTTTCCTTGTAGGCCTTCAGTTCGGCCTTGTTCGGCAGCTTGCCGTGGACGAGCAAGTGGGCGATTTCCTCGAATTCGCTGGTGTGAGCGATGTCCAGGATGTCGTAGCCGCGGTAGTGCAGGTCGTTGCCGCTGCGGCCGACCGTGCACAGCGCGGTGTTGCCGGCGACGACGCCGGACAGCGCTACCGACTTCTTGGGCTTGAAGCCGGCTTTTTCTTCCGGCTTGGCATCCGTTTTGGCCTCTTGCTTCTTGGGAGCCGTACTCATGTCTCTACTCCTTCCTTTCGGGATGGTGTTGCTATGGGGGTGGGCATGCAAGGCGCCGGGCGGCTGCCGCGGCGCCGGAAACCGAGGACTTGCTTACGCTTTGCCCTTCTGGAAAAGCGCGTCCAGCTTGGATTCGAACTCGTGGTAGCCGATGCGGTCGTACAGTTCCTCGCGCGTCTGCATCAGGTCCACCACGTTCTTCTGGTGGCCGTCGCGGCGGATGGCGGTGTAGACCGCTTCGGCGGCCTTGTTCATGGCGCGGAAGGCGGACAGCGGGTAGAGCACCATGCCCACGCCCACGCTCTTCAGTTCTTCCACCGAGAACAGCGGCGTCTTGCCGAATTCGGTGATGTTGGCCAGCACCGGCACCTTGACCGCCTTGACGAAGCGGTCATAGGTGGGCAGGTCGTAGGCGGCTTCGGCGAAGATCGCGTCGGCGCCCGCTTCCACGCAGGCCAGCGCGCGCTCGATGGCGGCGTCCACGCCGTGCGAGGCGATCGCGTCGGTGCGGGCGATCAGGTAGAAATCGCTGTCGGTGCGGGCATCGGCCGCGGCCTTGACGCGGTCGGCCATTTCCTCGGTCGAGACGATTTCCTTGCCCGGGCGGTGGCCGCAGCGCTTGGCCCCGACCTGGTCTTCAATGTGGCAGGCGGCGGCGCCGAACTTGATCAGGCTCTTGACGCTGCGGGCGATGTTGAACGCCGACGGGCCGAAGCCGGTGTCGATGTCCACGACCAGCGGCACGTCGCAGACGTCGGTGATGCGGCGCACGTCGGTCAGGACGTCGTCCATGGTGTTGATGCCGAGGTCGGGCAAACCCAGCGAACCGGCCGCGACGCCGCCGCCGGACAGGTAGATGGCGCGGTAGCCGGCGCGCTTGGCCAGCAGCGCGTGGTTGGCGTTGATGGCGCCGATGATCTGCAGGGGGCTTTCTTCGGCAAGCGCGCGGCGGAAGAGGGCGCCGGCGGATTCGGGTCTGGACATGGGTGGTCTCCGTATTTGGACCGGGTGTTTTCAGAATGCCCCGGATGGAACGACTGGACTGCGGGCTTGTGGCCTGCAGGCCAGGGCGGGAGATGCCCCGTCCTGGTGCATGACCTTACTGCGGGCCCGAAACATAAATCTGTCCCCTTCGCGACAATCCCTTGTGCAGGGGCAAAGAGACAGGTTTATGTTGCGGTCTTGCCTAGGAATTGGGCCCGCGCAAACGGGCCCAATTCTTTACTCATGCGCTGCTTACTTCAGCAGGTCCTTGACGCCGTCGCGCTCTTCGAGGAGCTCTTTCAGCGTGAAGTCCAGGCGCTCGCGCGAGAAGGCGTCGATTTCCAGGCCTTCGATGCGCTTGTATTCGCCGTTTTCGGTCGTGACCGGCACGCCGTAGATGATGCCTTCGGGGATGCCGTAGGAGCCGTCCGACGGGATGCCCATCGTGACCCACTTGCCGTTGCTGCCCAGGACCCAGTCACGGACGTGGTCGATGGCGGCGTTGGCGGCCGAAGCGGCCGAGGACAGGCCGCGGGCTTCGATGATGGCGGCGCCGCGCTTGCCCACGGTGGGGATGAACGTGTCGCGGTTCCAGGCGTCGTCGTTGATCAGCTTGGACAGCGATTCGCCGCCGACGGTGGCGAAGCGGAAGTCGGGGTACATCGTGGGCGAGTGGTTGCCCCACACGACCAGCTTTTCAATCGCGGCGACCGGCTTGCCCGACTTGGCGGACAGTTGCGACAGGGCGCGGTTGTGGTCCAGGCGCAGCATGGCGGTGAAGTTCTTGGCGGGCAGGTCCGGCGCCGACTTCATGGCGATGTAGGCGTTGGTGTTGGCCGGGTTGCCCACGACCAGAACCTTGACGTTGCGGCTGGCGACGTCGTTCAGGGCCTTGCCCTGAGCCGTGAAGATCTGGGCGTTGACCGACAGCAGGTCCTTGCGTTCCATGCCGGGGCCGCGCGGGCGGGCGCCAACCAGCAGGGCCACGTCGGCGTCCTTGAAGGCGGTGCGCGGGTCGCTGTGGGCGGTGACTTCTTGCAGCAGCGGGAAGGCGCAGTCATCCAATTCCATGATGACGCCCTTCAGGGCCTTTTGCGCTTTCTCGTCGGGAATTTCCAGCAGTTGCAGGATGACGGGTTGATCTTTACCCAGCATTTCGCCCGAGGCGATGCGGAATAGCAGTGCGTAACCGATTTGGCCGGCGGCGCCGGTGACGGCGACACGCAAGGCAGGCTTGGACATGGACGTTCTCCGTAATGGTTTGGCGAGAAAAAATCTCACCAATCAGTGTAATCGTTGGGCGTGAAAATCAACGCGTGCGCGGCGGCGTGCGTAGCGGCGCACATAGTGGCAGGCGCAGGGGCCGGGCAGCGTTGAATCCTAGATCGAATTTACGTGTCCGTCAATTGCTCTTCTATCTTATATAAGACATAAGACGTTGGACAGTGCCCCGGCCGGTATGCCACAATAGAGCGTTTATTCGAATGCGCCGCAACCCGGTTTTGGTTGCGCGCCTGTATCAAGCCAGAACATTGGCGGCAGCAGCGCATTGCGGATGGGTTCGCTGCCTTGCGCCGCCCTCCCATTTCCCCGGATAAACATGACTCAATCAAAAAGATCCATGGCAGAGCCCCGGCCCGAAACCTCCTTACGCATTCGCGCCGCCCGCACGGCGGGCGAGGGGGCCGCTTTCAGTCCGCTCTACCGGCAAATCAAGGATCTGCTTGTCCAGAGCCTGGAACGCGGCGAATGGAAGCCCGGCGAGCTCATCCCCAGCGAAATCGATCTGGCCGCCCGTTTCCAGGTGAGCCAGGGCACGGTGCGCAAGGCGGTCGACGAGCTGGCCGCCGAGCACATGCTGCTGCGCCGCCAGGGCAAGGGCACGTTTGTCGCCACCCACCACGAAGCGCGCGTGCGCTACCGCTTCCTGCGCCTGGCCGCCGATGAAGAAGGCGAGGCCGGCCGGGCCGAAAGCCGCATTCTGGAATGCCGTCGTCTGCGGGCGCCCGCCGAGATCGCGCGCGCCCTGGACCTGCGGGCCGGCGAAACCGTCGTCATGATCCGCCGCCTGCTGTCCATGGGACAGACGCCCACCGTCGTGGACGACATCTGGCTGCCTGGTTCCATCTTCCGTGGACTGACCCTGGAATTGCTGAGCGCCAACAAGGCGCCGCTCTATGGTCTGTTCGAATCCGAATTCGGCGTGAGCATGGTGCGCGCGGACGAAAAGCTGCGCGCGGTGATCGCGCCGGCCGAGGTCTGTCCGCTGCTTAATGTTCCCGCCGGGACGCCGTTGTTGCAGGTGGATAGGGTGTCTTATACGTATGGTGACCGCCCCATGGAAATTCGCCGGGGGTTGTACTTGACCGATCGATACCACTACCGCAATAGTCTGAATTGATGAGCTTTTTACCTACGATTTGATACCAACCCTATCTCTGGGCGAAAATACCGTGTTTGCCCGCAAGGGCGACGGCATTCCCGCCGTAACGATTCCCTAGTTCCGAAACACCGAGGCCGTCATGTCCGACACCGCTGCCAAGCCACGTCCGCAGTTTCGCAATATTGGTATTGCGCAACTCGCCAGCTACCGCCTGCCCCTGGCCGGCAAGCTGTCCATTCTGCACCGCGTCAGCGGCGCGCTGCTGTTCCTCTGTCTTCCCTTGGTCATTCTGCCGCTGTTCGCGGCCAGCGTGGCCGCGCCGCAGACGTTCGCCGCCGTGGCTGCGTACGCCGGCAACCCGATCGTCAAACTTGTGTTCCTGGTCCTGATCTGGGGCTATCTGCACCACTTCTGTGCCGGCATCCGCTACCTGCTGCTGGATCTGCACATCGGCATCGACAAGCTGTCGGCCAAGAAGAGCGCTGGCGTGGTTTTCGGGGTGAGCCTGGCCCTGACCCTGGTGTTCGCCCTCAAACTGTTCGGAGTGCTGTAATGGCCGACGTCAAGAACTACGGACCCAAGCGTCTGGTCGTGGGCGCCCATTACGGCGTCATGGATTTCATCATCCAGCGCATCACCGCCGTCATCATGGCCGTGTACACGCTGGTGCTGCTCATCGGCATCCTGATGATGCCGGCCTTCACGTACGAACACTGGACCGCGCTGTTCAACTTCTACGTGGGCGTTCTTCCGGTTGGCCAGATCCTGGCCACCCTTGCATTCATTGCGCTGGCCTGGCATGCCTGGATTGGTGTGCGCGACATCTGGATGGACTACGTCAAGTCGGTGGGCGTGCGCCTGCTGCTGCAAGTGCTGACGATCCTCTGGCTGGTCGGTTCGGTCGTTTACTTCGCGCAAATCCTCTGGAGCATTTAAGCCGTGGTCTCTGTCATGAAATCCCTGCCGCGCCGCCAGTTTGATGTGGTGGTCGTTGGCGCCGGCGGAGCCGGCATGCGTTGTTCGCTGCAACTGGCCCAAGCGGGCCTGTCCGTTGCAGTGCTGTCCAAGGTGTTCCCCACGCGTTCGCACACCGTTGCCGCACAGGGCGGCGTGAGCGCCTCGCTGGGCAACATGAGCGAAGACAACTGGTACTGGCACATGTACGACACCGTCAAGGGTTCGGACTGGCTGGGCGACCAGGACGCCATCGAATTCATGTGCCGCGAAGCGCCGAACGCCGTGTACGAGCTCGAGCACTTCGGCATGCCGTTCGACCGCAACCCCGACGGCACCATCTACCAGCGTCCGTTCGGCGGCCACACCGCCAACTTCGGTGAAAAGCCGGTCCAGCGCGCCTGTGCCGCTGCCGACCGCACCGGCCACGCGCTGCTGCACACCCTCTACCAGCGCAACGTCGCCGCGCGCACCCAGTTCTTCGTCGAATGGATGGCGCTGGACCTGCTGCGCAACGAAGCGGGCGACGTCGTGGGCGTGACCGCCCTGGAAATGGAAACGGGCGAAATCTACATCCTGGAAGCCAAGACCACGGTGCTGGCCACCGGCGGCGCCGGCCGCATCTGGGCCGCTTCCACCAACGCCTTCATCAACACCGGTGACGGCCTGGGCATGGCCGCCCGCGCGGGCATCCCGCTGCAGGACATGGAATTCTGGCAATTCCACCCGACCGGCGTGGCCGGCGCCGGCGTGCTGATCACCGAAGGCGTGCGCGGCGAAGGCGGCATCCTGCTGAACAAGGATGGCGAACGCTTCATGGAGCGCTATGCGCCCACGCTGAAGGACCTGGCCCCGCGCGACTTCGTGTCCCGCTCGATGGACCAGGAAATCAAGGAAGGCCGCGGCTGCGGTCCGGACGGCAGCTACGTGGTTCTCAAGCTGGACCACCTGGGCGCCGACGTCATCAACAAGCGCCTGCCCTCGATCCGCGAAATCGCCATCAAGTTCGGCAACGTCGATCCGATCAAGGAACCGATCCCCGTCGTTCCGACCATCCACTACCAGATGGGCGGCATTCCGGCCAACTACCACGGCCAGGTGCTGTCGCGCGTAAACGGCGAAAACAAGGTCATCAACGGCCTGTACGCCATCGGCGAATGCGCCGCGGTGTCGGTGCACGGCGCCAACCGCCTGGGCACCAACTCGCTGCTGGACCTGATCGTGTTCGGCCGCGCCACCGGCAACCACATCGTCAATTCGCATCCGGAACGCCAGCACGCGCACCAGCCCGTGCCGCAGCAAGCCGTCGAATTCTCGTTGGACCGCGTCAACAAGCTGGAATCGCGCACCTCGGGCGAGAAGACCCAGGACATCGGCAACGCCATCCGCTTCTCGATGCAGCGCCACTGCGGCGTGTTCCGCACGCTGGAGCTGCTGAACGAAGGCGTGACCCAGATCGAAGATCTGGCCAAGCAGGCCGACCACATCTACTTCAAGGACAAGTCCAAGGTGTTCAACACCGCGCGCGTCGAGGCGCTGGAAATGGCGAACATGACGGAAGTGGCCCGCGCCACCATCAAGTCGGCCGCCGCCCGCAACGAAAGCCGCGGCGCCCACGCGCTGGACGACCACCCGACGCGCGACGACGAAAACTGGCTGAAGCACACGCTGTGGTACTCCGAAGGCAGCCGCCTGGATTACAAGCCCGTGCAGATGAAGCCGCTGACGGTCGAGTCCTTCCCGCCCAAGGCGCGTACCTTCTAAGTCCGGATTGAGCCCACTATGAGCAACAAGAGAATCGTCAAGTTCGAAATCTACCGCTACGATCCGGACAAGGACGAGCGCCCGTACATGCAGAAGCTGGAAGTCGAACTCCAGCCGACCGACAAGATGCTGCTCGATGCGCTGGTGCGCATCAAGAACGACGTCGATGACAGCCTGGCCTTGCGCCGCTCGTGCCGTGAAGGCGTGTGCGGTTCGGACGCCATGAACATCAACGGCAAGAACGGCCTGGCGTGCACGACCAACCTGCGCGAACTGAAGGAACCCATCGTTCTGCGTCCGCTGCCGGGCTTGCCCGTCATCCGCGACCTGATCGTGGACATGACGCACTTCTTCAACCAGTACCACTCGATTCGCCCGTACCTCATCAACGACACGCCGCCGCCCGAAAAGGAACGCCTGCAGTCGCCCGAGGCGCGCGAAGAACTGGATGGCCTGTACGAGTGCATTCTGTGCGCGTGCTGTTCCACTTCCTGCCCGTCCTTCTGGTGGAATCCGGACAAGTTCGTCGGCCCGGCCGGCCTGCTGCAAGCCTACCGCTTCATCGCCGACAGCCGTGACGAAGCCACGGGCAGCCGTCTGGACAACCTGGAAGATCCGTACCGCCTGTTCCGTTGCCACACCATCATGAATTGCGTCGACGTCTGTCCCAAGGGACTGAACCCGACCAAGGCGATCGGCAAGATCAAGGAACTGATGGTTCGCCGTACGGTCTAGTTTTAAACCAGCATTTTTAGGTGTAAAGAAGGATGAGCAAGCTAACTGAATTGGAGCGGGCGCGTTTGCGTTGGCGGGCGCGCCGCGGCTTGCTCGAAAACGACTTGATCATCACCCGGTATCTGGATGCCCACGAGGCTGAGCTTACCGATGATGACGTGGCCGCATTGACGCAGCTCTTCGAGATGGGAGACAACGACCTTCTCGATCTGCTGCTGGCCCGCAAAGAGCTTGAGGGCGCGCTGGACACGCCCAGGCTTCGGAGCATCATTGGCCAGATGCGCGCGCTCTGATTAATTGAGAGGAATGAACATGAACCTGTCTGACAAAAAAGCCACTCTATCCTTCTCGGATGGCAGCGCCCCCATTGAGTTCCCTGTTTACAAGGGTACGGTTGGTCCGGATGTGATCGACATCCGCAAGCTGTACGGCCAGACGGGCATGTTCACGTTTGACCCCGGCTTCATGTCCACCGCGGCCTGCGAATCGGCCATCACGTACATCGACGGCGACAAGGGCGAACTGCTGTACCGCGGCTTCCCCATCGAGCAATTGGCCGTCAATTGCGACTTCATGGACATCTGCTACCTGATCCTGAACGGCGAACTGCCCAACAAGGACCAGAAGGCCGACTTCGATTCGCAAGTGACCCATCACACGATGGTGAACGAGCAGCTGCACTTCTTCCTGCGCGGTTTCCGCCGCGACGCCCACCCGATGGCCGTGCTGACCGGCCTGGTCGGCGCGCTGTCGGCGTTCTACCACGACTCCACCGACATCACGAACCCGCAGCATCGCCACATCTCGGCCATCCGCCTGATCGCCAAGATGCCGACGCTGGTCGCGATGGCCTATAAGTACTCGCAAGGCCAGCCCTTCATCTACCCGCAGAACGACCTGTCCTACACGGGCAACTTCCTGCGCATGATGTTCGCCACGCCGTGCGAAGACTACAAGGTCAACGAAGTCGTCGAGCGCGCGCTGGACCGCATCTTCATCCTGCACGCCGACCACGAGCAGAACGCGTCGACCTCGACCGTCCGCCTGTGCGGCTCGTCGGGCACCAACCCGTTCGCCGCCATCTCGGCTGGCGTGGCCTGCCTGTGGGGCCCGGCTCACGGCGGCGCCAACGAAGCTTGCCTGCAGATGCTGGAAGAACTGCAAGCCAACGGCGGCATCGCCAAGGTCGGCGAGTTCATGGAGAAGGTCAAGGACAAGAACTCGGGCGTGCGCCTGATGGGCTTTGGCCACCGCGTCTACAAGAACTACGACCCGCGCGCCAAGCTGATGCAGGAAACCTGCAAGGAAGTGCTCTCGGCCCTGGGCCTGGAAAACGACCCGCTGTTCAAGCTGGCCATGGAACTGGAACGCATCGCCCTGTCGGATCCGTACTTCGTCCAGCGCAAGCTGTACCCGAACGTGGACTTCTACTCGGGTATCGTCCAACGCGCCATCGGCATCCCGACCTCGCTGTTCACGGCCATCTTCGCGCTGGCCCGCACGGTGGGCTGGATCGCCCAGTGGAACGAAATGCTGTCGGATCCCGATTACAAGATCGGCCGTCCGCGCCAGCTGTTCACCGGTTCGGTCACGCGCGACGTGCCGCCGATGGACAAGCGTTGATACGCAGCCTGGCTTGAACAAGAAACCGCCTTCCGGCGGTTTTTTGTTGCCCGCGCGGGGAGCCGCGGCGGCGGGGCGTTTTGGCGTTTATCATCCTGGCCATGATTCCAATAGCGCTGCCTTCCGCCGGCTTCTACCTCTTCGTTTCCCTTGGCTTTCTTGCGGGCCTGGTGCTGCTCGGCTGGGCCGTGGTCATGGTCGCCAGCGCGGGTGCGCGCCGCACCGTGCGCAAGTACTGGAAGACCTCATCATTGTTGCTGGTGGTGCTGGCCGTTCCGTTTGCTTTCTATGCCTGGGTTCAGGCGGTGGTCTGGCAAGTGGAGCGGGAAAGCGATCGCGCCGAGGCTGCCCGCAATGTCACGTTGCAGGCAGCCACGACGGTGGGAGGCGTCGCCATGCCCGCCGGGACGCGCCTGAAGCTGCAGGACGAAGGGCTGCTGGAAACCTATCTTGAAGCGGAGTTTCCGCAGCCGGTGGCCATGTACGGCGTACTGGCGTCGAGCGCGCGGCGTTATCTCAACACCGACTACGACAGCGAAACCTATGCCTTGCGAGGCCGCTACCCGCGCAACGTCATCGTGCGCGGCGCGGGCAGCCAGACGGTGCTGGGCTGGCAGTGCGACGCCACGCAGGACATCGAATTCGAGGTGGCGCGCGACGGCGCCATGACGGCGCTCGACAAGTGCGTGCTGGGCCCGGGCAACCGGGCCGAGACGCTGGACCTCGCGCCCGGCTCCATCGTCTACGGGTCCGGCGGCACGGTCTACACCGATGGTTCGCGCGATCCGGACCGCTGGCGCATCGAGGTGAAGAATCCGGTGGCGGTCCGCATATTCGGGTTGCCCTTGAGCGAACCCAGGCTATACCTGGACGAGGCGCGGCGCCTGTTGCGGGTCAGCGATGCCGAACTGGCCTGCGCAACGCAGTTCGGCGGCGTGAGCTATGCCGCAGGCACCCAGGTCAAGTCGGCGCGGCGCGGCCGCGGCGATGAGCGCGAGCCGTATCCCGGCGTGCTGGTGCTGAGTCCCTGGGACGGCCAGGTCGCCCGGCGCGATGGCCAGGCCGACGTGCCCGAGGGCATGTCGGTGATGCAGACGCTGGCCGGCGAGGTCGTCGGCGTGGTCAAGAACGATGCGGTGGGCGTTTTTCACTTCGCCACCATCACCGTTGGCGACGAGCAGCTCCAGGCGAGCCGCGCGTCCTGCCCGTGAGCCGCGCGCGGGCCTGTGCCGCGCGAGCCTTATGCGCCGATGCCGCGCGCCATCAGCACGGCGAACAGCGGCAGGAAGATGAACAGGTGCGATTCGATCATGACCCAGCGGCGGGCCCGCTTGATGTCGGCCGCGGCGGGCAAGAAGCCCGGCTGCTGGCGCGACTGTTTGGCCCAGCGCAGGAAGGTCATCGTGGGCGGGATCGAACAGAGGCCGATGACGACGAAGAGCGTGATCTTCGCGTGGAACCAGGGATTGCTCATGTAGAACGCGGTGCCCTTGACGCCCAACGTCAGGCGCAGCACGCCAGTGATGAGCACCACGACGGCGCTTAGCGCATAGAGGCGGTCATAGATGACCAGGCGCTTGAGGCCGGCGGCCGTGAGGTCGGGCCGCAGCAGCACGGCTTCGGCGGTCAGGACCACCACGAGCAGGAAAATGGCCAGGTAGTGAAACCAGGCATACAAAGCGTCGGCGAGCATGTTGACTCCAGAAACAAGGTCAAACCTGGTTTTTACCATCAGGGCAGGTAGCCGGGCTATCGCCGCGGCTTGATAAGCTGCAACGAAAAAGGGCGCCCCGCGGGGCGCCCTCGTCTTACCGTCCGTCAGAGCATCAACGGCGCTTCTTGGCGGCCTCGGCGGCTTCCTGCTGCGCGTCCACCACGGCCAGCGCCGTCATGTTGACGATGCGGCGCACGGTGGCGCTGGTGGTCAGGATGTGCACGGGGCGAGCCGCGCCCAGCAGGATCGGACCCATCGCGACGCCATTGCTGCCGGTCATCTTCAGCATGTTGTACGTGATGTTGCCGGTGTCCAGCGTGGGCATGACCAGCAGGTTGGCGCGGCCCTTGAGCGTGCTGTCCGGGTAGGCCAGGACGCGGATCTTTTCCGACAGGGCGGCGTCGGCATGCATTTCGCCGTCGACTTCCAGGTCGGGAGCGCGGTCCTGCACCATCTGGCGCGCGGCGGCCATCTTGCGCGACGATTCCGTCACGCGGCTGCCGAAGTTGGAGTGCGACAGCAGGGCGATCTTCGGCACCACGCCAAAGCGCAGCATTTCGTCCGCGGCCTGGATGGTGATGCTGGCGACTTCCTCGGCCGTCGGGTTCTCGTTGACGTGGGTGTCGGTGACGAACAGCGTCTGGTCGGGCAGCATCAGCACGTTCAGGGCGGCGTAGGTCTGGCCTTCCTTCTTGCCGATGATTTCGTCGATGTACTTGAGCTGGTTGTCGTACTTGCTGGCCACGCCGCAGAGCAGGGCGTCGGCGTCGCCGCGACGCAGCAGCATCGCGCCGATCAGCGTGTTGTGCTTGCGGATCATCGCCTTGGCGATGGCCGGCGTCACGCCTTCGCGGCCCTTCAACTGGTAGTACGCGTTCCAGGTTTCGTTGAAGCGGCTGTCGTCTTCCGGATCCACGATCTCGAAGTCCCGGCCGGCGACCAGGCGCAGGCCGAACTTGTTGATGCGCATTTCGATGACCGCCGGGCGGCCGATCAGGATCGGGAATGCCAGCTTTTCATCGGCCACGGTCTGCACCGCGCGCAGCACGCGCTCGTCTTCGCCGTCGGCGTAGATGACGCGCTTGGGCGCCTTCTTGGCCTGGGCGAACAGCGGACGCATCAGCTGGCCAGAGTGGTACACGAAGCCCATCAGTTTCTGGCGGTAGGCTTCGATGTCCTCGATGGGGCGGGCGGCCACGCCGGAGTCGGCGGCGGCCTGGGCCACGGCCGGCGCGATCTGGACGATCAGGCGCGGGTCGAAGGGCTTGGGAATGATGTAGTCCGGACCGAACGACAGTTCCTGGCCAGCGTAGGCGCGGGCCACTTCGTCGTTCTGTTCGGCCTGCGCCAGTTCGGCGATGGCCTTGACGCAAGCCAGCTTCATCTCTTCCGTGATGCGCGAGGCGCCGGCGTCCATGGCGCCGCGGAAGATGAACGGGAAGCACAGCACGTTGTTGACCTGGTTCGGGTAGTCCGAACGGCCGGTGGCGATGATGCAGTCCGGGCGGGCAGCCTTGGCCACTTCAGGACGGATTTCCGGTTCCGGATTGGCCAGCGCCAGGATCAGCGGGCTGGCGGCCATGGTCTTGACCATGTCGGCGGTCAGCACGCCGGCGGTCGAGCAGCCCAGGAACACGTCGGCGCCGTTGACCACGTCGGCCAGCGTGCGCGCGTCGGTCTTCTGCGCGTAGCGCTTCTTGTTGGCTTCCATGTTTTCATCGCGGCCGTCCCAGATCACGCCGCGCGAGTCCACCACGTAGATGTGCTCGCGCTTGACGCCCAGGTGGACCAGCAGGTCCAGGCAGGCGATGGCGGCGGCGCCGGCGCCGGAGCAGGCCAGCTTGACCTTGCCGATGTCCTTGCCCACGACCTTCAGGCCGTTCAGGATTGCGGCCGACGAAATGATGGCGGTGCCGTGCTGGTCGTCGTGGAAGACGGGGATCTTCATGCGCTCGCGCAGCTTCTTCTCGATGTAGAAGCACTCGGGCGCCTTGATGTCTTCAAGGTTGACGCCGCCCAGCGTGGGCTCCAGCGCCGCGATGATGTCGACCAGCTTGTCCGGGTCGTTCTCGGCCAGTTCGATGTCGAACACGTCGATGCCGGCGAACTTCTTGAACAGGCAGCCCTTGCCTTCCATCACGGGCTTGGCGGCCAGCGGGCCGATGTTGCCCAGGCCCAGCACGGCGGTGCCGTTGGTGATCACGCCCACCAGGTTGCCGCGCGAGGTGTACTTCGAGGCGGCGTCATCGCCCTGCTCGAAGATGGCCATGCAGGCGGCCGCCACGCCGGGGGAATAGGCCAGGGACAGGTCGTCCTGGTTGGCCAGCGTCTTGGTCGGGGTGACCGAGATTTTGCCGGGCGTGGGGTAGGCGTGGTAGTCCAACGCCATTTTGGTGAGAGTTTCGTCCATGGGATACCGGCCTTGAGGGCGCTAAATGGAAAGGAAATCGGATTGCAAAAAGCGGGCTCGCGGCCCGCCGTATTCTCTTGGAAATGCTTGGGAACACCCGTATTTCAACAGAAAGCGCGGGTGCTTGGTTGTTGCGGTGCAGCGAATGGACGATTTAGCTCAAACCCGCGCCGCATGGCGGATTGCAATCCTACAAATCCCAAGGCGGTGTCTGGCGGGCGCCAGCGTTCAAGCGGGCGCGCAGCGCCTTGGCGTCTTCCTGGCGGTCCAGGCTGTCCAGCGCGTGCAGCACGATCCAGTCCGCGCTGACTTCGAAGAAGTCGCGCAACTGGGCGCGGGTGTCGCTGCGGCCGAAGCCGTCGGTGCCCAGCGTGCGGTAGGGGGCGGGCACCCAGGCGCGGATCTGCTCGGGCACGGCGCGCACGTAGTCGCTGGCGGCGACTACCGGAGCGCCGCTTGCGCCCAGGCAGGTCCGGACCCAGTCGACGCCGGCATCCAGCCCCAGCACGCGCGCGCGTTCGGCCTCGCGGCCGGCGCGGGCCAGCTCGGAGTAGCTGGTGACGCTCCAGACTTCGGCGTCCACGCCGTAGTCGGCCTGCAGCCGTTCTGCCGCCAGCTCGGACTCGCGCAGCATCGGGCCGGCGCCCAGCAGGCGCACCTGGGCCTGCCCGCGCGCGGGGCGCAGGCGGTACATGCCGCGCAGGATGCCCTCGCGCACGTCCGCGCCTGCCGGCATGTCCGGCTGCGCCAGGTTCTCGTTGGTGACGGTCAGGTAATAGAACTCGTCGCGCTGTTCGTCCAGCATGCGGCGCATGCCGTGCTCGACGATGACGGCGACCTCGAACGCGTAGGCCGGGTCATAGGCGCGGCAGTTCGGCACGGCCGCCGCCATGATGTGGCTGGAGCCGTCCTGGTGCTGCAGCCCTTCGCCGCCCAGGGTGGTGCGGCCGGAGGTCGCGCCGACGAGAAAGCCGCGCGTGCGCTGGTCGGCGGCGGCCCAGATCAGGTCGCCGATGCGCTGGAAGCCGAACATCGAGTAATAGATATAGAAGGGCAGCATCGGCAGGCCATTGACCGAGTAGCTGGTGCCGGCGGCCGTCCACGAGGAAATCGCGCCGGCCTCGGTGATGCCTTCTTCCAGGATCTGGCCGTCGCGGGCCTCGCGGTAGTACAGCACCGAACCGATGTCCTCGGGCTCGTAGAGCTGGCCTTGCGCGGAATAGATGCCGATCTGGCGGAACAGGTTGGCCATGCCGAAGGTGCGCGCCTCGTCCGCCACGATGGGCACGATGCGCGGACCCACCGTGGCGTCCTTGAGCAGTGCGGTCAGCATGCGCACGATGGCCATGGTGGAGGACATCTCCTTGCCATCGGCGGCCAGCGCGAAGCGCGCCCAGTGTTCCGCGTCCGGCGGCGCCAGGCGCGGCGCTTCGGTGTTGCGGCGGGGAATATGGCCGCCCAGCGCAGCGCGGCGCGCCTGCAGGTGGCGCAGCTCGGCGCTGTCCTCGGCCGGACGGTAGAACTTCAGCGCCAGGCAGTCGGCGTCCGAGATGGGCAGCGCGAAGCGGTCGCGGAAGGCCAGCAGCGCTTCGTCGTCGAGCTTCTTCTGCTGGTGCGTGGTCATCTTGCCCTGGCCGGCCGAGCCCATGCCGAAACCCTTCTTGGTCTGCGCCAGGATCACGGTGGGTTGGCCGCGATGGTTGGCCGCGCGGTGGTAGGCGGCATGGATCTTCACCATGTCATGGCCGCCGCGGTGCAGCCGGTCGATGGCCTCGTCGCTCCAGTCGGCCACCAGGGCGGCCAGCTCGGGATTCTGGTTGAAGAAGTGGGCGCGGTTGAAGGCGCCGTCATTGGCCGCGAAGGTCTGGAACTGTCCGTCCACGGTATTGGCGAACGCGCGCGCCAGCGCGCCATTGGTGTCGCGCCGCAGGAGCGCGTCCCAGTCGCTGCCCCAGACCAGCTTGATGACGTTCCAGCCGGCGCCCGCGTACAGCGTTTCGAGTTCGTCGATGATGCGGCCGTTGCCGCGCACCGGGCCGTCCAGCCGCTGCAGGTTGCAATTGACCACGAACACCAGGTTGTCGAGTTTTTCGCGCGCGGCCAGGGTCAGCGCGGCGATCGATTCGGGTTCGTCCATTTCGCCGTCGCCGAAGATGCCCCAGACCTTGCGGTCGCCGCCGGGCATGAGCGAACGGTGCTCGAGGTAGCGCATGAAGCGCGCCTGATAGATGGCGTTGATGGGGCCGATGCCCATCGAGCCCGTGGGGAACTGCCAGAAGTCCGGCATCAGCCACGGGTGCGGGTACGACGACAAGCCGCGCAGGCCGCGCGCGCTGGCCGTGATCTCCTGGCGGAAATGCGCCAGGTCCTCTTCGCCGAGGAAACCTTCCAGGTAGGCGCGGGCATACACGCCGGGCGCCGAATGCGGCTGCATGTAGACCAGGTCGCCTGGCCCGTCCTGGCTCTGCGCCCGGAAGAAGTGGTTGAAGCCTACCTCGAACAGGTCGGCCGCCGAGGCGTAGCTGGCGATGTGGCCGCCCAGTTCGCCGTGTGCCTGGTTGGCGCGCACCACCATGGCCAGCGCGTTCCAGCGGTTGATGCGGGCGATGCGTTCCTCGACCGCCAGGTTGCCGGGGAAGGGCGGCTCCTGGTCGGCGGGGATGGTGTTGAGGTAGGCGGTGCGGGTCTGGCTGTTGGCGCGCAGGCCCAGCGACGCGGCATGGCCCAGCAGGTTGTCCAGCACATAGCCCGCCCGCTCAGAACCTTCCGCCTCTACCAGCGATTCCAGCGCGTCGCGCCATTCGGCGGTTTCGGCGGGGTCGGCGTCGTGCTGGATATCGTGCCCGGGGCGGGCGGAACTGGCGTCGCGCATGGTCTGGTCGTCTCCTGTTGTGACGTCCATGCTAGACCCTAGCCCCTGGCATGGGTAATCAAAATTTTGGGGGAATTCCCGAAAATTCAGCATAATCTGTTGCAGGTTTTGCGACCGGCGGCAGCTTCTGCCGAGGATGCGCCCAGCGACCGCCCCAGGGGCGTGGCCGCTGGGTGGACGCGAAGGCGCTAGAATTCGCGGCTGGCATGATAGGAAATACTGCAATGACCCAACCCATCAGCGTCCCGGCAGAGGTCACCTTGCCCGAACTTACGTTCCGCGGCATCCTCCTGGGCGCAATCATCACCGTCATCTTCACGGCCTCCAACGTCTTTCTCGGACTGAAGGTAGGCCTGACATTCTCGTCCGCCATTCCGGCGGCGGTGATCTCGATGTCCGTCCTGCGCCTGTTCAAGGACGCGAACATCCTCGAAAACAATATGGTGCAGACCCAGGCTTCCGCGGCCGGGACGCTGTCGTCCATCATCTTCATCCTGCCGGCCCTGGTCATGATGGGGTACTGGCAGGGCTTCCCGTTCTGGCAGACGCTGGGCATCTGCGCGGCGGGCGGCATGCTCGGCGTGATGTTCACCATTCCGCTGCGCCACGTGATGGTGGTGCAGAGCGACCTGCCGTATCCGGAAGGCGTGGCCGCCGCTGAAATCCTGCGGGTGGGCAGCGCCGAGCGCGCCCAGGACGAGGCTGCTGAGGACGGACGCGCGCCGGCCAAGGCCGAGACCGGCATGGGCGACATCGTGGCGGGCGGCCTGGTCGCCGCCGCGGTCAGCTTCGCGGCCAGCGGACTGCGCGTGCTGGGCGACAGTTTCAGCCGCTGGTTCGAACTGGGCGGGGCGGTGTTCCGGCTGCCCATGGGCTTCTCGCTGGCGCTGCTGGGCGCGGGCTACCTGATCGGCATCGTCGCCGGCCTGGCCATGCTGACCGGACTGATCATTTCCTGGGGCATCGCCGTGCCCATCCTGACCGCCATGGGGGACATGCCTGCGGGCATGTCGCTGGCAAAGTACGCCACCGGCCTGTGGGCGTCGCAGGTGCGCTTCATCGGCGCCGGCGTGATCGGCGTGGGCGCCATCTGGACGCTGGCCACGCTGTTCATGCCGATGGCGCGCGGCGTCAAGGCCTCGTTCTCGGCCCTGACCAAGGCGGGCGCGGCCCGCGCCGGACGCGCGCCGCGCACCGAGCGCGACTTGTCGGCCGGCTGGATCTCGGCCGTGACGCTGGTGCTGGTGGCGGTGCTGGTGGTGACCTTCCAGGTGTTCCTGTCGGGTGCGCCGCTGTCGCCCGCCGCGATCTGGAAGCTGGTGGCCTACGCCGTGCTGTTCGCCTTCGTGTTCGGCTTCCTGGTGGCCGCGGCCTGCGGCTACATGGCCGGCCTGGTGGGGTCGTCGACCAGCCCGATCTCGGGCGTGGGCATCGTGGCCATCGTGCTGGTGTCGCTGCTGATGCTGGCGCTGGGCGGTGAATTGCTGGGCGCGCAGAACGGCGTGCAGATGGCGATCGCGCTGTCCATCTTCAGCACCTCGGCGGTGGTGGCGGTGGCCTCCATTTCCAACGACAACTTGCAGGACCTGAAGACTGGCTGGCTGGTGGGCGCAACCCCCTGGCGTCAGCAGGTGGCGCTGCTGATCGGCTGCGTGGCCGGCGCGGCGGTGATTTCGCCGGTGCTGGAGCTGCTCTACAACGCCTACGGTTTTGCCGACGCCATGCCGCGCGAGGGCATGGACCCGGCGCAGGCGCTGTCGGCGCCGCAGGCGACGCTGATGCTGGCGATCGCGCGCGGCATCTTCACGCACCAGCTCAACTGGACCATGATCCTGATCGGCATGGCGGTCGGCGTGGGCCTGATCGTGGTGGACGAGATCATGAAGCGCACCTGCCGCGTGGCCCGCATCCCGGTGCTGGCGGTGGGCATAGGCATTTATCTGCCGCCCACGGTCGCCTCGCCCATCGTGGTCGGCGCCGTCCTGGCATGGCTGCTGGAACGCGCCTTGCGCCGCCGCGCGGCCGCCGCCGGCAAGCCCTACGAACAGTTTGCCGAGGCGGCCAACCGCCGCGGCGTGCTGATTGCCTCGGGCCTGATCGTGGGCGAAAGCCTGGTCGGCGTGCTGATGGCCGGCATCATCGGCGCGGCCGGCACCGAAGCGCCGCTGGCGATCGCCGGCGCAGGCTTCGAGCACACGGCCTCGTTCCTGGGGCTGGCCGTCTTCGTGGCGGTGGCGATCCTGTTCTGGCGCCGGGTGATGAAACTGGCGTGAGGCGCCCGGCCGGTCCTGCCGGGCGGCCGCTTCAGGCGGCGTCCAGCAGGTCGGCCAGCGTGCGGGCGATGACCTTGGTGGCGCGCCGCAGGTCTTCCAGCACCACCCGTTCATCGTTGCGCTTGGCGTGCGATTCCAGCACGGTGCGCGGTCCGGCGCCGTAGATCACGCCAGGGATGCCCGCTTCGGCGTACAGGCGCACGTCGGTATAGAGCGGCGTGCCCATGGCGGGGATGGGCTCGCCGAACAATTCCTCTCCATGTTTCTGTATGGCCTGCACCAGCGGCTGGCTGCCCGGCAGCGGGCGCATGGAATTGGCCAGCAGCAGGCGCTTGATGTCCACGCTGATGCCGGGCACGGAGTCGGCGGTTTCCTGGATGATGCGGCGGATGTCGGCTTCGACCTCGGCCGCGTTTTCTTCGGGAATCATGCGCCGGTCCAGCTTGAACGCCACCTTGCCCGGCACCACGTTGGTATTGGTGCCGCCTTCGATGCGGCCGACGTTCAGGTAGGGGTGGCTGATGCCCGGCACCTCGGAGCGGATCTCCCGATACCGCGCGTTCTGCGCGTACAGCGTGTTCAGGATCGCGACGGCGCCTTGCAGCGCGTCCACGCCGCTGCTGGGGATGGCGGCATGGGCCATCTTGCCGTGTACGGTCACTTCCATCTGCAGGCAGCCGTTGTGCGCGGTGACGACCTCGTAGCTGAAACCGGCGGCGATCAGCAGGTCGGGCTTGGTCAGCCCTTGCGACAGCAGCCAGCCGGGGCCGAGCAGGCCGCCGAATTCCTCGTCGTAGGTGAAGTGCAATTCGACCGCGCCGCGGCGGGGGCGGGCGACGGCTTCCAGCGCGCGCAAGGCGAACGTGAAGCTGGCGAAATCGCTCTTGCTGACGGCGGCGGCGCGGCCGTAGAGGCTGCCGTTGTCGATTTCGCCGCCATACGGGTCATGTGCCCAGCCTTCGCCCGGCGGTACCACGTCGCCGTGGGCATTGAGCGCCACGCGCAGGCCGCCGGCGCCGTACTCGCGGCGCACGATCAGGTTGGTGATCGATTGCAGGCCGTAGTCCCGCACGTCCTGCGCCGGCACCGGATGAGCCTCGGCGTCCAGGCCGAAGCCTTGCAGCAATTCGGCCGTGCGTTCGGCGTGCGGCGCATTGTTGCCGGGGGGCGTGTCGGTCGGCACGCGCACCAGCTCCTGCAGGAAGCGGACTTCTTCGTCAAAGTGGGCGTCAACCCAGGCGTCGAGTCGGGCGTAGTCGGTCATGGTCTCTATTGGGTGTCGTGGGCAAGGTCGTCGAGCAGGCTCAGCAGCGCCAGCACGGCAAGCTGGATGTCGTCGCTGGAGGTGGATTCGCGCGGGTTGTGGCTGATGCCGGAGTTCTGGCCGCGCACGAACAGCATGGCCTGGGGCATGACCTCGTGCAGCTTCATGGCATCGTGGCCTGCGCCGCTGGGCATGCGGTGGACAGGCAGTCCCAGCGCGTCCACGGCGCGTTCCCAGCGCTGCTGCCAGGCGGGGGCGCTGGGGGCGGCGGCAGCGCGCATGGTTTCTTCCAGCGTGTGGCGCAGGCCGCGGCGCTGGCAGATGGCTTCCAGTTCGGCCAGCACGTCGCGCGCCAGCGCATCGCGCTGCGCGTCGCTGGGCGCGCGCAGGTCCAGGCTGAAGCGGCATTCTCCCGGCACCACGTTGATCGAGCCGCCGGGGACTTCCAGCATGCCCATGGTGCCTACCGAGTCGCCGTCGCGGGCGGCGCGCTGTTCCACGTACAGGGCCAGCTCGGCGGTGGCGGTGGCGGCGTCGCGGCGGCGGTTCATGGGCGTGGTGCCGGCATGGCAGGCCAGGCCGTTGATCCGCACCTGGTAGCGCACGCAGCCGTTGATGGACGTGACCACGGCCAGCGGCAGCCCCATTTCGTACAGCACCGGACCTTGTTCGATATGGACTTCGACAAAGCCCAGATAGCGGGCGGGGTCGCGCTTGAGCTTGGGGATGTCCTCGCTGCGCAGGCCCGCATGCGCCATCGCATCGCGCATGCTGACGCCGTCGGCGTCCTGCTGGTCCAGCCACTGCGGCTTGAAGTCGCCGATCAACGCGCCCGAGCCCAGGAAGGTGGCGCGGTAGCGTTGGCCTTCCTCTTCCGCGAAGCCGATGACTTCCAGGTGGTAGGGCAGGCGCCTGCCCTGGCGGTGGAGTTCGCGCACGCAGGCCATCGGCACGAAGATGCCCAGCCGGCCGTCGTACTTGCCGGCGTTGCGCACCGTGTCGTAATGGCTGCCAGTCATGAGGGTGGGGGCCTCGGGGTTGGCGGCCAGGTAGCGGCCGACCACGTTGCCCACGGCGTCGATCCCGACCTCGTCGAAGCCGCAATCACGCATCCACTGCGTCAGCAGTCCGGCGCAGGCACGGTGGGCTTCGGTCAGGTAGGTGACGGTCAACTGGCCTTTTTCGGCATAGCCCGGGTCGCTATGGACGGCCAGTTGCTCACCCCAGTCCCAGATGTCATTGCCGATGGCGGGCTCGGCGTCGAAACGTTCGCTCAAGCGGATTTCGGCGATGCGGTGCAGCTGCTGCTGGGCCTCTTCGAATTCCAGGTCCGGCGGGTTGTCCAGGCGACGGGTGAATTCGTCGATCACTTGCTGGCGCGTCATGCCGGCGCCGCGAGCGCCACGCACGGCAAGGACGAAGGGAAAACCGAACCGGGTCTTGTAGGCGGCATTCAACTCCTGCAGACGCGCCAGTTCGCCGGGCGTGCAGCCGGCCAGGCCAGCCAGCTCTTGCTCGCGAGCCGAATCCGCATTCAGACGCGTGCCCTGCGCGGCCCCCAGTTCGGGATGGGCGCGCAGCAGCGCCGTCCGGGCTTCGGCATCCGCGTCGTTCACGGCGCGGCGCAGGCGCTGCGCCAGATCGGCCAGCGAACGGAACGGCCGGTGGCCAAGCGCGCGCTCGGCGATCCAGGGCGCTTGCCCGTACAGGCCGTCGAGCATGGCGGCGGCGTCCGCGGGCGCCGCCGCATTGAGTTGGGCTAGGGTGTGGGCCATGGCCGTCCTGTTCAGGCGTTGGGGGTATGGGGATGCGCCGCCTTCCAGTGGCGCGCGATGTCCAGGCGCCGGCAGACCCAGACGCGGTCATGGCGGGCGATGTGGTCCAGGAAGCGCTGCAGCGCGGCGATGCGGCCGGGCCGACCCAGCAGGCGGCAGTGCATGCCGATGCTCATCATCTTGGGCGCTTCATCGCCCTCGGCGTAGAGCGCGTCGAAGCTGTCCTTCAGGTACTGGAAGAAGGGATCGGCGTGCGAATAGCCTTGCGGCAGCGCGAAGCGCATGTCGTTGCAGTCCAGCGTATAAGGCACGATCAGTTGCGGCACCACGCTGCCGTCCGTTTTCTGCACGCGCATCCAGAAGGGCAGGTCGTCGCCGTAGTAGTCGCTGTCGTACTCGAAGCCGCCGTAGTCGGCCACCAGGCGTCGGGTGCGCGGACTGTCGCGGCCGGTGTACCAGCCCAGCGGACGGCTGCCGGTCATTTGCGTGATCGCGTCCATGGCCAGGCGCATGTGCTCGCGTTCGGTGGCTTCGTCGATGTGCTGGTAGTGGATCCAGCGCCAGCCGTGGCAGGCGATCTCGTGTCCCAGCTCGGTGAGGGCGGCGGTCAGTTCAGGGTGGCGTTGCAAGGCCATGCCGACGCCGAACACGGTCAGCGGCAGTCCGCGCTTTTCGAACTCCCGCAGGATGCGCCATACGCCGGCTCGCGAGCCGTACTCGTAGATGCTCTCCATGCTCAGATGGCGTTCGGGATAGCTGGCGGGGTTGAACATTTCCGACAGGAATTGTTCGGATCCGGCGTCGCCATGCAGCACGCTGTTCTCGCCGCCTTCCTCGTAATTCAGCACGAACTGCACCGCGATGCGCGCCTGGCCCGGCCATCGGGCATGCGGCGGATTGCGGCCGTAGCCGGCCAGGTCGCGGGGGTAGGGGAGCGTGGAATCGTAGGCGGTCATGAACAGGCGGGCAGAGTGCAACGGCGCGCGATGGCCGGGCGTGGGTGGGCGGACGACTTCCTGATGCTCAGCACCTTAGCTGGAAATCGTAGTTTTGTATACAAACTATGTACATAATTTTGCGGGACGACGCGTGGGAAAGCTCAGCCCACGCGAAAAGCCCAGCCGGCGGATACGCCGGCTGGGCTGCGCTTCCTGCGCTCATCATGGGCGCTGGCGGCCAGGACTGGCAAGCCCTGGGCCTGGCCGGCCTTTCAGCGCAGGTCGCCGCAAGGCCAGCCAAAGGCGCCGTAGGCGCCCTTATCCGTTGCGGTAGAGAAAGCTGTAGGCGTTGATCGCCGGCACCCCTCCCAGGTGCGCATACAGAACCCGCGAACCTGCCGGAATCTCGCCGCGGCGGATGATGTCCATCATGCCCTGCATGGATTTCCCTTCGTAGACCGGGTCGGTCATCATGCCTTCGAGGCGGGCGCAAACACGGATGGCCTCGTTGGTTTCGGCCGACGGCAGGCCGTAGGCCGGGTACGCATAGCGGGTGTCCAGCACCACGTCGCGCTCCTCGATGGCGGTCTCGAGTCCGACCATGTCGGCCGTGCGCCGCGCGATGCGCAGGATCTGCGCCCGGGTCTGCTCGGGCGTGCCCGAGGCGTCGATGCCGATGACGCGGTCGGCGCGGCCGTCGGCTGCAAAGCCCACCACCATGCCGGCCTGCGTGCTGCCCGTGACCGCACACACCACGATGTAGTCGAACTTGAAGCCCAGCTCGGCTTCCTGGCGCCGCACTTCCTCGGCGAAGCCGACGTAGCCCAGGCCGCCAAGCTCGTGGTCGGACGCGCCGGCCGGAATCGCGTAGGGCTTGCCGCCGCGCTTGCGGACGTCTTCCAGCGCCTCTTCCCAGCTACGTCGGAATCCGATGTCGAACCCCTGGTCCACCAGGCGCACGTCGGCGCCCATCAGGCGGCTCATCATGATGTTGCCGACCCGGTCGTAGACCGCGTCCGAATAGTCCACCCAGTTTTCCTGCACCAGCACGCAGGCCAGTCCCAGCTTCGCGGCGACCGCGGCCACCATGCGGGTGTGGTTGGACTGGATGCCGCCGATGGTGACCAGCGTGTCGCAACCCTGTTCCAGCGCCTGCGGGATCAGGTATTCCAGCTTGCGCAGCTTGTTGCCGCCGAACGCAAGGCCGCTGTTGCAGTCTTCGCGCTTGGCGTAGATCTCGACCTTGCCGCCCAGATGCGCGGACAGGCGCTCGAGCTTTTCGATGGGGGTGTCGCCGAAGGTCAGGCGGTGGCGCGGAAATCGTTGCAGATCCATATGGGTTCTCCTGTGCCGGCCGGGTGGCGCGGATGGAAAAATCATAGGAATTTCAATGATTTATCGTCAATTGCGTATTTTTATTGTTTAAATGGAAAATAATTAAATAAATATCGGAATTTCTATTTAATATTTCTAGATTAGTTCTTTTATCGCAATTTAATTTTTGGGGACGTATTAAATGCCAGCCATTTCCAGCCTGGACCGCATCGATCGGCAGATCCTGCGCGTGCTGCAGCAGGATGCCCAGATCACCAACCTGGAATTGAGCGCGCGCGTCCACCTGAGTCCGGCCGCCTGCCTGCGCCGGGTGGAAAAGCTCAAGAGCGAGGGCATCATCCGCAAGACCGTCGCCCTGCTCGAACCGGCGGCAGTGGACATGGGCACCCTCGTCATCGTGGGCGTGGTGCTGGACCGCTCCACGCCGGAGTCCTTCACGGATTTCGAAGCCGCGGCGCGCGGCATCAGCGGCTGCCTGGAATGCCACCTGGTGGCGGGCGAGTTCGACTATTTCCTGATGCTGCGCATCCGCGACCTGGAACGCTTCAACAAGCTGCATGCCGGGGAGATCATCAAGCTGCCCGGCGTACGCCAGATCCGCACCTTTTTCGTCCTGAAAGAGATCCTGTCGACCACCGAATTGCCCGTATGAACGAGGCTAATGCGCAACACTGGCATTTCCGTTAGTGAAAATGATGCGACGCGGCATTTTGGGTTGCCAGAAATTGATGGCGCGTAGACGGCGCAATGGACGGGGTTCGCTGGACATTCCAATGCTGCATGACGGCATTCCGAATGCGCTTTTGCGTCACGCAAACGCAAGAAGACGTCCTTAAACTCAAAGGGCTATACTCTTATCCCATACGGCTTTTAAGGCTTGTACGCGCCTTCTGCCCCTGCTATCCGCTTAACGGGAAGCCCGTGTCGCGGAAGGTTTTCCTGCATCGTGTCGAGTGAAGCACTCGTAAAGGTGAAGCGATATGTCTTCGGAAATAGAATCTCTATCCACGTCTTATCTCTTTGGGGGTAACGCCCCTTATGTTGAGGAGCTTTACGAAGCCTACCTCGACAATCCCGGTTCGGTACCTGACAACTGGCGCGAATACTTCGACCAGCTGCAACACGCTCCCGCCACCGACGGCCAGGAATCCACCCGCGACCAGGCCCACGCTCCCATCGTCGAATCGTTCGCCCAGCGCGCCAAGGCCAATGCCTTCGTGCAACGCGCCGCCGAACCCGACCTGACCGTGGCCAGCAAGCAGGTTTCGGTGCAGTCGCTGATCGCGGCCTACCGCTCCCTGGGTTCGCGCTGGGCCGACCTGGATCCGCTCAAGCGCCAGGAACGTCCGCCGATCCCCGAACTCGATCCGGCCTTCTACGGCCTGACCGAAGCCGATCTGGACCAGACCTACTCGGCCACCAACACCTACTTCACGACCGCCAGCACCATGACGCTGCGCGACATCCTGAAGGCGCTGCGCGACACTTACTGCCGCAGCATCGGTGCCGAATTCACGCACATCTCCGACCCCGCCGCCAAGCGCTGGATCCAGGAACGCCTGGAAACCACCCTGGGGGCGCCCGCCTATTCGGTCGAAGAAAAGCGCCACATCCTGCAGCAGCTGACCGAGTCCGAAGGCCTCGAGCGCTTCCTGCACACCAAGTACGTCGGCCAGAAGCGCTTCTCGCTGGAAGGCGGCGAAAGCTTCATCGCCTCGATGGACGAAGTGGTGAACCACGCCGGTGAAAACGGCATCCAGGAAATCGTGGTCGGCATGGCCCACCGCGGCCGCCTGAACCTGCTCGTGAACATCATGGGCAAGATGCCCGGCGACCTGTTCGCCGAGTTCGAAGGCAAGCACGCCGAAGGCCTGACCGACGGCGACGTGAAGTACCACAACGGCTTCTCCAGCGACCTGTCCACCCGTGGCGGCCCGGTCCACCTGTCGCTCGCGTTCAACCCGTCCCACCTGGAAATCGTCAACCCCGTGGTCGAAGGCAGCGTGCGCGCTCGCCAGGAACGCCGCGGCGACGCCGAAGGCAAGCAAGTGCTGCCCGTGCTGGTGCACGGCGACGCGGCCTTCGCCGGCCAGGGCGTGGTCATGGAAACGCTGAACTTGGCGCAAACCCGCGGCTACGGCACGGGCGGCACGCTGCACATCGTCATCAACAACCAAATCGGTTTCACCACGTCCGACCCGCGTGACTCGCGCTCGACGCTGTATTGCACCGACGTGGTCAAGATGATCGAAGCGCCGGTGTTTCACGTCAACGGCGACGATCCCGAAGCCGTGGTGTTCGTCACCAAGCTGGCGCTGGACTACCGCCTGCAGTTCCGCCACGACATCGTCGTGGACATCGTCTGCTTCCGCAAGCTGGGCCACAACGAGCAAGACACCCCGTCGCTGACGCAGCCCCTGATGTACAAGCGCATCGGCCATCACCCCGGCACGCGCAAGCTGTACGCCGACAAGCTGACCACGCAAGGCGTGCTGGCCGACGGCGAAGCCGATCAGCTCGTGAAGGACTACCGCCAGCTGATGGAAGACGGCCAGCGCACCATCGAACCGGTGCTGACCGACTACAAGAGCAAGTACGCCATCGATTGGTCGCCGTTCCTGGGCGCCAAGTGGACCGACCAGGCCGACACCGCCGTGCCGCTGGCCGAGCTCAAGCGCATCGGCGAACGCATCACCACCGTGCCGGAAGGCTTCACGGTGCACCCGCTGGTCGCCAAGCTGCTGAACGACCGCCGCACCATGGCCAAGGGCGAACTGAACCTGGACTGGGGCATGGGCGAACACCTCGCCTTCGCCACGCTGGTGTCCTCGGGCTACGCCATTCGCATCACCGGCCAGGACTCGGGCCGCGGCACGTTCACGCACCGCCACGCCGTGCTGCACGACCAGAACCGCGAACGCTGGAACGACGGCACCTACATTCCGCTGCAGAACGTCTCGGAAGGCCAGGCTCCGTTCACCGTGATCGACTCCGTGCTGTCCGAAGAGGCGGTGCTGGCGTTTGAATACGGCTACTCCAGCGCCGAACCCAACACGCTGACCATCTGGGAAGGCCAGTTCGGCGACTTCGTCAACGGCGCCCAGGTCGTGATCGACCAGTTCATCAGCTCCGGCGAAGCCAAGTGGGGCCGCCAGTCGGGCCTGACCCTGATGCTGCCGCACGGCTACGAAGGTCAAGGCCCCGAGCACTCCTCGGGCCGCATCGAGCGCTTCCTGCAACTGTGCGCCGACAACAACATGCAAGTGGTCCAGCCGACCTCCGCGTCGCAGATCTTCCATGTGTTGCGCCGCCAGATGATCCGCCCGTTCCGCAAGCCGCTGGTGCTGTTCACGCCGAAGTCGCTGCTGCGCAACAAGGACGCCGGCTCCCCCCTGACCGATCTGGCAGGCGGCAGCTTCCGCCCCGTCATCGGCGAAGTCGACGAGGCCATCGACGCCAGCAAGGTCAAGCGCGTGCTGGCTTGCTCGGGCAAGGTCTACTACGATCTGGTCAATGCCCGCCGCGAGCGTGGCGCCGACAACGTGGCGATCGTTCGCGTCGAACAGCTGTATCCGTTCGCGCACAAGTCGTTCGAGACGGAACTGCGCAAGTACCCGAAGGCAACCGAAGTGATCTGGGTTCAGGACGAACCGCAGAACCAGGGCGCCTGGTTCTACGTTCAGCATCATGTGTACGAAAACATGGTCGAAGGCCAGAAGCTGGGCTACGCCGGCCGCGCCGCGTCGGCATCGCCGGCCGTGGGCTACCTGGCCAAGCACCAGGAGCAGCAGAAGGCCCTGATCGAAACGGCCTTCGCGCCCAAGTTCAAGGTCATGTTGACGAAGTAACACTCGCTTGATGCACGCGCCGCGCGCGCAGGTTTCTGGAATTCCGATTCGAAGCTTGCCGCGCAGCGCGACCAGAACACAAACTTTACGGAACAAACAAAATGGCTATTACCGACGTCGTCGTCCCCCAACTCTCCGAATCCGTCTCCGAAGCGACGCTGCTGACCTGGAAGAAGCAGCCGGGCGCTGCCGTTGAAGCGGACGAAATCCTGATCGAAGTCGAAACCGACAAGGTCGTGCTGGAAGTGCCGGCCCCCGCCTCGGGCGTGCTGGCTGAAATCGTCAAGGGCGATGGCAGCACCGTTACCTCCGGTGAAGTGCTGGCCCGCATCGACACCGCAGGCAAGGCCGCCGTCGCCGCCACCGCGCCCGCCGCCGAGGCCCCCAAGGCCGCCGAGCAAGCCGCCGCCGCTCCCGCTGCTGCCGCGTCGTCGGCTGCCGCCGGCGTGGCTTCGCCCGCCGCCTCCAAGATCCTGGCCGAGAAGGGCGTCGACGCCGCTTCCGTGGCCGGCACCGGCCGTGACGGCCGCGTGACCAAGGGCGACGCCCTGGCCGCCAGCGCTCCCGCCAAGGCCGCTCCGGCCAAGGCCGCCGCGCCGGTCGCTCCCCCGACCATGTCGCTGGACGGCCGTCCGGAACAGCGCGTGCCGATGAGCCGCCTGCGTGCCCGCATCGCCGAGCGCCTGCTGCAATCGCAGCAGGAAAACGCGATCCTGACCACGTTCAACGAAGTGAACATGCAGGCCGTCATCGACCTGCGCAGCAAGTACAAGGACAAGTTCGAGAAAGAGCACGGCATCAAGCTGGGCTTCATGTCGTTCTTCGTCAAGGCTGCCGTGGCCGCGCTGAAGAAGTACCCGCTGATCAACGCCTCGATCGACGGCAAGGACATCATCTACCACGGCTACTTCGACATCGGCATCGCTGTCGGCAGCCCGCGCGGCCTGGTTGTGCCGATCCTGCGCAACGCTGACCAGCTGTCGATCGCCGACATCGAAAAGACCATCGCCGACTTCGGCCGCCGCGCCGCTGACGGCAAGCTGGGCATTGAAGAAATGACCGGCGGCACCTTCTCGATCTCCAACGGCGGCGTGTTCGGCTCGATGCTGTCGACCCCGATCATCAACCCGCCGCAATCGGCCATCCTGGGCGTGCACGCCACCAAGGATCGCGCCGTGGTGGAAAACGGCCAGATCGTCATCCGCCCGATGAACTACCTGGCGCTGTCCTACGACCACCGCATCATCGACGGCCGCGAAGCCGTGCTGGGCCTGGTCGCCATGAAGGACGCCCTGGAAGATCCGCAGCGCCTGTTGCTGGACCTGTAATCTCGACGCCCCGGCCCGGCGCCCAAGCGACCCCAGGGTCTTGCGGCGCCCTGGCCGGCTTCTTGCCGGCCCGCAGGGCGGGGCGTGCTCCACTCAATACCTCATCGCGAGAACACTATGTCCAAACAATTTGACGTCGTCGTCATCGGCGCGGGCCCCGGCGGCTACATCGCCGCCATCCGCGCCGCGCAACTCGGCATGTCGGTGGCTTGCATCGACGCCTGGCAAAACGGCCAAGGCGGCCCGGCTCCCGGCGGCACCTGCACCAACGTCGGCTGCATTCCGTCCAAGGCGTTGCTGCAATCGTCCGAGCACTTTGAGCAGGTCAATCACCACTTCGCCGACCACGGCATCGAAGTCAAGGGCGTCAGCCTGAAGCTCGACACGCTGATCGGCCGCAAGAACACGGTGGTCAAGCAGAACAACGACGGCATCCTGTACCTGTTCAAGAAGAACAAGGTCACGTTCTTCCATGGCAAGGGCGCGTTCGTCGGCCAGGTGGAAGGCGGCTGGGCCATCAAGGTCACCGGCACCGCCGAGGAAGACCTGGTTGCCAAGCACGTGGTGGTCGCCACCGGTTCGTCGGCGCGCGAGCTGCCCGGCCTGCCGTTCGACGAAAAGGTCGTGCTGTCCAACGACGGCGCGCTGAACATCGGCGCCGTGCCGAAGACGCTGGGCGTGATCGGCGCCGGCGTGATCGGCCTGGAAATGGGCAGCGTGTGGCGCCGCCTGGGTTCCGAAGTGACCATCCTGGAAGCCATGCCGGAATTCCTGGCCGCGGCTGACGGCCAAGTGGCCAAGGAAGCCCTGAAGGCCTTCACCAAGCAAGGCCTGAACATCCAGATGGGCGTCAAGATCGGCGAGATCAAGGCGACCGCCAAGTCCGTCACCGTGCCCTATGTCGACGCCAAGGGCGCCGAGCAGAAGCTGGTGGTCGACAAGCTGATCGTCTCGATCGGCCGCGTGCCCTACACCGGCGGCCTGAATGCCGACGCCGTGGGCCTGAAGCTCGACGAGCGCGGTTTCATCGCCGTGGACGGCGACTGCAAGACCAACCTGCCGAACGTCTGGGCGGTGGGCGACGTGGTGCGCGGCCCGATGCTGGCGCACAAGGCCGAGGAAGAAGGCGTGGCGGTTGCCGAACGCATCTCCGGCCAGCACGGCCACGTCAACTTCGACACCGTGCCGTGGGTGATCTACACCTCGCCGGAAATCGCCTGGGTCGGCAAGACCGAGCAACAGCTCAAGGCCGAAGGCCGCGAGTACAAGGCCGGCAGCTTCCCGTTCCTGGCCAACGGCCGCGCCCGCGCGCTGGGCGACACCACGGGCTTTGCCAAGGTGATCGCCGATGCCAAGACCGACGAGGTCCTGGGCGTGCACATCGTGGGCCCGATGGCCTCGGAACTGATCTCGGAAGCCGTGACCATCATGGAATTCCGCGGTGCGGCCGAAGACATCGCCCGCATCTGCCACGCGCACCCGACGCTGTCGGAAGCCGTGAAGGAAGCCGCATTGGCCGTGGACAAGCGCGCATTGAACTTCTGATACGCGCATAGCCGATGCAAGACGGGGGCGGGTTCACGGATCCGCCCTTTTTTCATTCTGCTTTACCTGCTCCCACATGAACGTCAGCGAATACTACGAACACGCCCTGGCCGAGCGCGGCTACAAGCCCGATGAAGCCCAGAAGGTGGCGATCGACCGGCTGCAGCGCTACTACGACGAATGGGTCAAGTTCAAGTCGATGCGCTCGAACGCGCTGAAGAAGCTGCTGAACCGCCCCGACGTGCCCCGCGGCGTGTACCTGTGGGGCGGAGTGGGGCGTGGCAAGAGCTTCCTGATGGACGCCTTCTTCGCCACCGTGCCCGTGGTGCGCAAGACGCGCCTGCACTTTCACGAATTCATGCGCGGCGTGCACCGCGAACTCGAAGAAGTGAAGGGCATGCAGGACCCGCTGGACGAAGTGGCCAGGCGCGTGGCCAAGCGCTACCGCCTGATCTGCTTCGATGAGTTCCACGTGTCCGACGTGGCCGACGCGATGATCCTGCACCGGCTGCTGTTCAAGCTGTTCGAGTACGGCACGTCCTTCGTGATGACGTCCAACTACGAACCTTCGACCCTGTATCCGGACGGCCTGCACCGCGACCGCATCCTGCCCGCCATCCAGCTGATCCAGGCGCGCATGGACATCATGAACGTGGATGCCGGCGTGGACTACCGCCGCCGTTCGCTGGAACAGGTGCAGTGTTATCACACGCCGCTGGACGAGCATGCCCAGCAGGCGTTGCAAAAAGCGTTCGACAGCCTGGCCGATACGCCGCCCCAGGACCCGGTGTTGCATATCGAGCACCGCGAGATCCGCGCGCTGGCGCTGGGCGGGTCGGTGGTGTGGTTCGACTTCGCCACGCTTTGCGGCGGGCCGCGTTCGCAGAACGACTATCTGGAATTGGCCAACCGCTTCCACGCGGTGATCCTGTCGGGCGTGCCTCGCATGGGACCGCGTCAGGCCTCCGAGGCGCGCCGCTTTACCTGGCTGATCGACGTGTTCTACGACCACCGCGTCAAGCTCATCATGTCCGCCGAGTGCGAGCCCGAGGAAATCTACACCGAGGGCGCACTGGCCAATGAATTCCACCGCACCGTCTCGCGCATCCTGGAAATGCAGTCGCGCGAATACCTGGAATCGGAACGCCGCCACACCGTGTCGTTGTAGTCGCGCCGCATCTGTCCGGATTTTCCGGGCAGATCGCGGTTGAAATTGGTAATACAAGTCATTATCAATTAAGATTTGGAGACTTCTGGTCCAGCACCGCAGTTTCCAACGTGTCTTCCACCCTCCTGTCTGCATCGGCCGCGCGCAGCGACGCTCCTGCCGCGCCCGTCGATGGCCTGTACCGCGATCACCGCCCCTGGCTATTCGGTTGGCTGCGCCGCAGGCTGGGTTGCGAACATCGCGCCGAAGACCTGGCGCAGGACGTTTTCCTGCGGCTGATCCAGGGCCGCAAGGCGGTGCGGGCCGGCGAAGCCCGCGCGCTGCTGACCACCATTGCCCGCGGGCTGGTGGTGGACCATCAGCGGCATGCGGCGCTGGAGCGCGCGTATCTTGCCTATCTGGCCGCCATCCCCGAGGTCTACGCGCCGTCTCCCGAACAACAGGCCGAGCAGTTGCAATCGCTGGCACGGCTCGACCATTTGCTGGACGGATTGCCACCGAAGGCGCGTTCCGCCTTCCTGCTGTCGCAGCTCGATGGGCTGACCTATCCCGAGATCGCGCAGCGGCTTGAAGTCTCCTTGAGCTCCGTGCAGCAATACATGGTGCGCGCCATGACCGCGTGCTATGCGGCGTTCGATGACTAGCGCCGCGGATCCGGTGGCGGACCAGGCGATCGCTTGGTGGGTGCGGCTGCAATCCGGAATGGCCGGCGTGGGGGAACGGCAATCGTGCGAGGCGTGGCTGGCGCAGGATCCGGCGCACCGTCAGGCTTGGGACCGCTTGCAGCGCATCAGCCAGGATGCGCGCCGCGTGCCGGCGGCGTTGGCGCATACCGCATTGTCTGCGCCGCCGTCGGCGGGCCGCCGCACGGTATTGCGCGGGTTGCTGGCCATCGGCGGCACGGCCTTCACCGGCTGGGCGGGCTACCGCCATGCGCCGTGGCAACGGCTGGCCGCGGACCTCAGCACCGGCGTCGGCGAACGTCTGGCCGTGGCGGTGGCCGATGGGCTGCACATCACCTTGAACAGCGACAGCGCGGTGCGCCTGCACTTGCAGGGCGATGCCCGCGGCATGGATCTGCTGCGCGGCGAAGTGCTGGTGCAGACCGAAATGCGGCCCGCCATGGCGGCGCTGCGCGTGGACACGGGGCATGGCGAGGTGCGCGCCGAACGAGCGCGCTTCGACCTGCGCCGCACCGCCGAAGGGGTGCGCGTGGGCGTGTACGAAGGCAGCGTGGTGTTGCTGCGCGCCGGCGTGGCCACGCATGCCGAAGCCGGTGAACGCCTGCAATTCTCCGAGAGCGGCGAGATTGGCCGTCACGCCTCCGATCCCGACAGGCTGGCCTGGACCGACGGGCTGGTGGTGGCCAAGGACTGGCGCCTGGACTACTTCGCGCAATACCTGGCGCGTCAGCGCCTGGGCATGATCCGCGTGGATCCGGCGGTGGCCGGCCTGCGGCTGTCGGGCGTCTTTCCGCTGGACGACGCCGAGCGCGCGCTCAAGGCGCTGGAGCCTGCCTTGCCCATCCGCGTCACGCGGCATACGCCGTACTGGCTGCAGGTGGGTCCGCGCGAGGCGTGAGCGTTACAAATTTTTCTGACCTGCGGCTTGCAGGTTTTCCGATCCCGTACGGAAGGCAGGGATAGATACCACCGTACAGGGAGAGTTTTGTGTCCGTTTCATCTCACCCGCGCTTGCGCGCCCCTTTGTCCGCCGGCCGCATCGCGGTGCTGGCCGCCCTATGCGCGGGCGGATTTGCCGCTGGCATGCCGCAGGCCTGGGCCCAGTCGGCGCCGGCATCCGCGAACGTGCCGCGCGGCTACCAGATCGCCGCCGGTCCCTTGGCCGATGCGTTGACGCAGTTCGCGCGCAACGCCGGCGTGGTGCTGTCGTTCGATCCGGCGTTGGTGCGCGGACGCCGCTCGGACGGGTTGGAGGGCGCCTACTCGGTGGGCGCGGGATTCGCCCGCATCCTGGCGGGCAGTGGCCTGCAGGCGCGAGCGCAATCGGGCAATACCTGGACGCTGGTGCAGGTTGCCGCGCCCGCGGGCGACACGCCCACGCTGGCGCCGGTGACGGTGTCGGGCATGTCCGACAGCGCAATCACGACGGTGGGCTATGTGGCCACGGTCAGCGCCAGCGCCACCAAGACCGACACGCCGCTGATCGAAACGCCGCAGTCGGTGTCGGTGGTCACGCGCGAACAGATCACGGAGCAGGGCGCGCAGACGCTGAACCAGGTGTTGCGCTACACCGCGGGCGTGGCCACGGAATCGCGCGGCGCCACCGCCACGCGCCTGGACCAGTTCAGCGTGCGCGGTTTTTCGGCATCGACCTATCTGGACGGCCTGCGGGTATTCGGCGGCCGTGACGCCTTGCCGCAGGTGGATGCCTATCGCCTGGAGCGCATGGACGTGTTGAAGGGGCCGGCTTCCGTCATGTACGGGCAGGGCGGTCCGGGCGGCGTGGTCAACCAGGTCAGCAAGCGCCCGCTGGAAGAGACGCTGCGCGAGGTCGAGGTGCAGGTTGGCAACTATGACTACCGCCGCGCCAATTTCGATTTCGGCGGCCCGGTCGATGACGAGGGCAAATTCCTGTACCGCCTGGCCGGTTCGGGCTACATGTCCGACGGCCAGGTCAAAGACACCAAGGAACGCCGCTACTTCGTGTCGCCGGCCTTTACCTGGAAGCCCAGCAGTGACACGACGTTGACGGTGCTGACGAACTTCCAGCGCGATCCCGACATGGGTTCCTACGGCAGCGTGCCGGCCATGCGCACGCTGCTGTCCGCGCCTGACGGCATCCGCCTGCCGGCGGACTACTACGACGGCGACGCCAACTTCGAAAAGAGCGACCGCAAGAGCTACTCGCTGGGCTACGTGCTGGAACACCGCTTCAACGATACCTTCAAGGCCTCGCAAAGCCTGCGCTGGACGCGTTCGGAAGCGCAGTACCGCAGCATCTACGGCGCGATGACCAACAACTACGGCTACACCGACAAGACCTATCGCTACCAGCAGCGTGCGTCGATCGCGACCGACGTGGACGTGGGCGCGCTGGTCCTGGACAACAACCTGCAGGCGCGCTTCAACACCGGCCGTTTCGCGCATACCGCGCTGGTGGGCTTTGACTACCAGCACGTCAAGACCGACACGCTGTCCGGCTTTGGCACAGCGCCCGCGCTGGACGTGTTGAATCCGGACAATCACCAGAACATCCCCACGCCGGCGTTCTCGACGGACGCGACCAACAAGCAGTATCAGGCCGGCCTGTACTTCCAGGACCAGATCAAGATCGATCGCCTGTCGGTGTTGCTGGGCGGCCGCTACGACTGGTCGCGCACCGTGGGCGAGACCACCACGATCGCCACCGGACGGGTCGCGCCGTCTTCGCTGAATGCGGAGAAGTTCACGGGCCGCCTGGGCGTGATCTACAACTTCGACAACGGCGTGGCGCCTTATTTCAGCTACTCGGAATCGTTCGAGCCGCAGTCGGGAACGGGGTGGCAGAACGTGCCGTTCAAGCCGATCGAAGGCAACCAGTACGAGGTCGGCATCAAGTACCAGCCGCCGGGCAGCGCCACGCTGCTGTCGGTCGCGGCGTTCGACATCCGCCGCGAGAACATGACGACCACCGATCCGGATCCGACCCATATCTGCGGCACGGCCGGTGGACGCTGCTCCATCCAGGCCGGCGAGCTGCGCACGCAGGGGATCGAGTTCGAAGCCAAGACCGAACCCCTGCGCGGGCTGACGCTGGTGGCCGCGTACTCCTTGATGGACAACGAGTACTCCAAGGGCTATCCCAACGCCGCGGGCCTGAACCTGAAGGGCAAGACGCCCGTGGGCGTGCCGTCGCAACAGGCGTCCGCGTGGGCCCGCTACCAGCTTCAGGAAGGTCCGCTGGCGGGCATGGGCGTGGGCGGCGGCGTGCGCTACATCGGTTCCTCGTATGGCAACGAGACCAACACGCTGAAGGTTCCGTCGGTCACGCTGTTCGACCTGATGCTGGACTACGACCTGGGCCGCGCATCGCCATCGCTCAAGGGCATGCAGGTGGCGCTGAACGTGCAGAACCTGTTCGACAAGGAATACATCGCGTCGTGCTCGGGCGATTCCTGGTGCTGGTACGGCTATCAGCGTTCCATCAAGGCCAGCCTGCGCTATCGCTGGTAAGGCTGTCCGCTATTTCGAAGTGAGAATGGTTATAATTTAAAACCCTCCGAATCGGGTCCTGGCCGCGGGGCTGGCCCGATCCGGTCCTCTAAAGGAAATCAACAATGACATTCGCAAGAACCTTGGCCGCCATCGCCCTCATGGGCGCGGCGGGCGCCGCGCAGGCGCATTTCGTTTGGCTGGAACGCAGCGCCGAGGGACCGGCCAAGGCGTATTTCGGGGAATGGGCGGACGACGTGCGCGAAAAGCGCGACGGCCTGCTCGGCAAGATCATGGTTGCGCCCGTCGTGACGGGCGCCGACGGCAAGGCGCTGAAGGCCTCGGGCGAGGGCGCGGACTTCCTCGAATTCGCGGCGGCGGGCAAGGGCGACGTGCGCCTGCGCCAGGCCTACCAGTTCAAGGACACCCTGGTGCAGTACGGCGCCAAGGCCGGCCGCGCCGACACCGAGGGCAAGCTGGACCTGGAACTCGTGCCGGTCGCGGCCGGGACCAACGCTTTCGTGCTGCAGTTCAAGGGCAAGCCGCTGGCCAAGACCGAAGTCACCGTGTTCGGCCCGCCCAAATGGGAAAAGCGCTTCCACAGCGATGAAAACGGCCGCATCGAAATCACCACGCCGTGGCCCGGCCAGTACGTGCTCGAAGCCGCCCACGTCGAGGACAAGGCGGGTGAGGCCGACGGCAAGGCCTACGCCAAGATCCGCTACGTTTCCACCACTACCTTCAACGTGTCCCAGTGAAAGCTCCCGCAGCCGGCGCAGGCATGATGCGCTACCGTCTGGCCGTCTTTTCCAGGGCGGCGGCCGCCATCCTGGGCGGTTACGTCCTGGCGTCGGCGGCCGCCGCCTGCCTGGCGATCTGGCTGCCCATGCGGCGGCCGGACGCCGTGGTCACGGCGCAGATGCTGTCCTTCGTGTTCTACGCCTGCGGCGTGATCTGGGTATTCGCCACGCGCAATGCCTGGCGCGCCTGGGCCGGCGTGCTGTTGCCCGCCGCCTTGCTGGGCGCGCTGTTCCTGGCCGGCCGGACCATGGGGGCGGCATGAAGGCGAAAGTGGACAAGGCGCCGGGCGAAGAAGGCCTGCGCCAATCCATGTCCTGGCTGCACACCTGGTCGGGGCTGATCTTCGGCTGGGTGCTGTTCGCGATGTTCCTGACCGGCACGCTGGCATTCTTCCGCCCCGAGATCACGGCCTGGATGCAGCCCGAGATCCAGGTGCGGCCCGCGCCTGCTGCGCAGTCCGTGGCCGCCGCGCAGCGCTACCTGAGCGAACATGCGCCGGACGCCACGCGCTGGTTCATCACGCCGCCGTCCGACCGCGAGCCGTCGATCCAATTGCTTTACCAGGTGCCCAAGCCCAAGCCCGGCGAACGCGGCTTCGTGCGCGTGAAGCTGGACCCGGCCAACGGCCAGGCCGTGACCGCGCGCGAGACGCGCGGCGGCGATTTCTTCTACCGCTTCCATTTCGAACTGGAAACCGCGTTTCCCTGGGGCCGCTGGCTCGCCAGCATCGCCGGCATGTTCATGCTGGTGGCCATCATCAGCGGCATCATTACCCACAAGAAGATCTTCACGGACTTCTTCACCTTCCGGCCCAGAAAGGGCGGGCAGCGCGCCTGGATGGACGGCCATAACGCCTTGTCGGTGCTGGGATTGCCGTTCCATCTGATGATCACGTTCAGCGGGCTGGTGCTGTTCATGGCCATGCTGATGCCGGCCGGCATACTGGCCGTCTACGAGAGCCCGCGCCAGTATTCCGACGATGTCTTCAAGTCGTTCAAGATCACCCCCGCGCGCAACGAGCCCGCGCCGCTGCTGCCGCTGGCGCCGCTGGTGGAGCAGGCGCAGCAGCATTGGCAAGGCCGGGTGGGGCGCGTCACCGTCAACCATCCGGGCGATGCCGGCGCGACCGTGACCCTGGTGCGCGACGCCGCCGATGGCGTGTCGTTCGGCAAGCTGGCGCCATACATGCGCTTTGACGGCGTCACGGGCGCGCTGCAGGAAAGCGAGGACGAACTCGGCGCCACGGCGCGTACCGCCGGCGTCATCGTCGGCCTGCACCTGGGCCTGTTCGCCGAACCGTTCCTGCGCTGGCTTTATTTCCTGGTCAGCATGGCGGGCACGGCCATGGTCGGCACGGGCATGGTCCTGTGGATCGCCAAGCGGCGTCAGAAGGCCCGTCCGGGCGCGCGTGAAGCGTTCTCGCTGCGGCTGGTGGACGCGCTCAATGCCGGCACGATCGCAGGTCTGTTCATCTCGGTCGCGGCCTTTTTCTGGGCCAACCGCCTCTTGCCTGCCGATCTGCCGGGCAGGCAGTTCTGGGAGTCACGCGCCTTCTTCGCCGCCTGGGGGCTGTCGCTGGTCTACGCCTTCCTGTTCCAGCACCGCAAGTGGCGCGACCTGCTGGCCGTCGCGGCGGCCGCCTTGGCGCTGGTGCCGGTGGTCAACGCCCTGACGACCTCGCGCCATCTGGGCGTGTCGCTGCCTGCGGGCGACTGGGTCATGGCCGGTTTCGACCTGACCTGCCTGGTTGGGGCGCTGTTGCTGGCCTGGATGGCCCGCAAGGCCGCCCGCGCCGGCAAGGCGGCTGCCAGGGCGCCAATCAAGGGGGCAGCCAAGGCAAGCGCAGCCGCCAAGTCCGCCGTGCAGCCCCCGCCCCCGCCTGTCCAGCACGCCTACGAACCTAGAGGGGATACGCTATGACGCTAGCCGCCTTCTGCCTGGCCTATGCGGGTTTTTCCGCCCTGTGCCTGGGCATGGACCGTCACTACGAGGACCTGTTCGACCGCGCCTTGCCCCGGCGCCATCGCTTGCCCTTGCGCCTGTTCGGCTGGGTGGCGCTGGCCCTGTCCCTGTGCGCCTCGGCGGCGGTCTGGGGCTGGAGCTACGGCACGGTCGAATGGATAGGCATCCTCAGCATCGCCGGACTGCTGCTGATCTGGTTCCTGACGTTCCGGCCGCGCGCCGCGCTGACCGCCGGCGGCCTGTGCGCGCTGGCGGCGCCGGTGCTGGCCGTTCTGTAGCCGTCCGCCCGGCACGTTACACTGGGCGTTTCCCCTAGCAAACGCCTCTTCGCCTCATGAATACCCGCGTCCTTACCGGCATCACCACCTCTGGAACTCCTCACCTCGGCAATTACGCGGGCGCGATCCGTCCCGCCGTCCAGGCCAGCGCGCAGCCCGGCGTGGACGCATTCTTCTTCATGGCGGACTACCACGCCCTCATCAAGTGCGACGACCCGGCCCGCGTGGCGCGCTCGCGCCTGGAAATCGCCGCCACCTGGCTGGCGGTGGGCCTGGACCACGAGCGCGTGACCTTCTACCGCCAGTCGGACATCCCCGAGATTCCCGAGCTGACCTGGCTGTTGAACTGCGTCACGGCCAAGGGCCTGATGAACCGGGCGCATGCCTACAAGGCATCGGTGGACCAGAACACGGAAAAGGGCCTGGAGCCGGACGACGGCGTGACCATGGGCCTGTTCTCGTACCCGGTGCTGATGGCCGCGGACATCGTCATGTTCAACGCCAACAAGGTGCCCGTGGGCCGCGACCAGATCCAGCATCTGGAAATGGCGCGCGACATCGCGCAGCGCTTCAATCACCTGTACGGCCGCGACTACTTCACGCTGCCGGAAGTCGTGATCGAAGAGGACGTGGCGACCTTGCCGGGCCTGGACGGCCGCAAGATGTCCAAGAGCTACAACAACACCATTCCGCTGTTCGAGGGCGGCGCCAGCGCGCTGCGCGCGGCGGTGATGCGCATCGTGACCGATTCGCGCGCGCCGGGCGAGCCCAAGGACGCCGAGAACTCGCACCTGTACACCATCTACCGCGCCTTCGCCACGCACGAGCAGGCCGCCGCGCTGCGCAAGCAGCTCGAAGAGGGCCTGGGCTGGGGCGAAGCCAAGCAGGCGCTGTACGACCACCTGGAGAACCTGCTGGCGCCCATGCGCGAGAAGTACGTCGACCTGATGGCCAACCCCGGCCGCATCGAAGAGATCCTGCAGGCCGGCGCCGCCAAGGCGCGCAAGTTGGCTACGCCGTTCATGCTGGAACTGCGCCAGGCCGTGGGCCTGCGCAATCTGGAAGCCGGTTCCGGCGCCAAGGCCGCGCAGCCCAAGAAGGAAAAGGGCAAGGGCGCGCGCTTCGTCAGCTTCCGCGATGAAGACGGCGGCTTCCGCTTCCGCCTGCTGGCCGCCGACGGCGAGGAACTGCTGCTGTCGCAGCGCTTCGCCGATCCGAAGGAAGCTGGCGCCGTCATGCGCCGTCTGCAGGCGGAACCGGCCGATGCGGCGCTGCAGGCCGACGGGCAGGGCTATGCGGCCTTGATCGACGGCGTGGCCGTGGCGACCGCGCCGGCGGGCGCGCAGGACGAATCCGGCGCCTTGCTGGCGCGCGCGCGCGCCGCGCTGTCGTCGCTGTCGCAGGAATAAGCCCAAGGGGCCGGTGCAACGCCGGCCCGGCTGCTTAGGCGGCGCGGGCGTTGGCCACGATGCGCCCGTCGCGTACCTGGAAGCGCTGGGCGCTGCCCTGGCCGGCGATTTCGAGCATGTCGCCTTCCGTGTAGCCCGTCACGTTCGGGCAGTCCAGCCATTCCGGATTGATGAACGGGAAGTACTTCAGCATGCCGCTGCCCTGGCTGGCGAAATCGAAAGTGGTGTTGGCGACCACTTCCGGATCCCATTGGCTGGCGTCGAAGGTCAGCGCGCAACCCGCGCCGATGCGGTAAGTGATGCTGGCCCCCATGCTGGCGAATCCCAGCGCGCCGACGTGCAACTGCGCGCCATTGCTCAACTCGATGACACGGCTGCCCAGCCGCTCCAGCGTGATGTGCTTGAAGCTCACTTCGGCGCCGTCGACTAGCAGGTGCGAATACTGGCCCAGGGTGATTTCGCTGTAGGCGCCGCTGGCGTTGGCTTGTTCGGCGGTGATGGTTGCCGTTTCATTGGCGGCAAGCGTGATGGTATGGGGCATGGCTGGGCAGATCTCCGGTCGTTCGGGGCAGGGCGCTGTCGTTCTTGTGCTGCTCCCCGGCAGGCGCTGCGCGCCATGGCTCGCCTGTTCGCGGGGGGCTTGTGTCGCTTTGCGGCCTGGCGCCGCCGGGTCTTATTATTTAGACACAATTAGATATTTTCTATCATTTTTGATAGTTGCGGCTTGAGCGAACACAAGTAAGGCATCGTTTTACGGGTAAGCCCTAGGTAAAAAAAACCGGCGCACCAGGCGCCGGTTTTTCGTGGAGCGACGGTCGCTCAGCGCTTGAGCTTGGCGAACGCGTCCGCCATGGCGCTGTTCATGCCGGCGGCGGCCCCGGAACCGCCGCGGCCGCCGTCGCCCTGCGGGCGGCGGTTGCGGTCGGCGCCCTTGGGCGCGTCGCCGCTGCGGCGGGCGGGAGCGGCGGTGTCGTTCATGCGCATGGTCAGCGCGACGCGCTTGCGCGCCGCGTCCACTTCCAGCACCTTCACGCTGACCGTCTGGCCCACGCGCACGACGTCGCGCGGATCCTTCACGAATTTCTCGGCCAGGGCCGAGATGTGGACCAGGCCGTCCTGGTGCACGCCGATGTCCACGAACGCGCCGAAGTTGGCCACGTTGGTCACGACGCCTTCCAGCACCATGCCCGGGTACAGGTCGTTCAGGGTCTCGACGCCTTCCTTGAACTGCGCCGTCTTGAACTCCGGACGCGGATCGCGGCCGGGCTTTTCCAGTTCGGCGAAGATGTCGCGCACCGTCGGCAGGCCGAAGCGCTCGTCGGTGAAGTCCGACGGCGACACGCCCTTGAGGGCTTCGCGCTGGCCGATGATCTGCTTCACCTCGGCCTTGATCTTGGCGACGATGCGCTCGACCACCGGATAGGCTTCGGGGTGGACCGACGAGGCATCCAGCGGGTTGTCGCCGTTGGGAATGCGCAGGAAGCCCGCGGCTTGTTCAAACGCCTTGTCGCCAAAGCGCGGCACCTTGCGCAGGATTTCGCGGGTCGGGAAGGCGCCGTTCTCGTCGCGCCAGGCGACGATGTTCTTGGCCAGCAGCGAATTCAGGCCGGACACGCGGGCCAGCAGGGCGGCCGACGCGGTGTTCACATCCACGCCCACGGCGTTCACGCAATCCTCGACCACGGCGTCCAGCGAACGCGCCAGCTCGCGCTGATTGACGTCGTGCTGGTACTGGCCCACGCCGATGGCCTTGGGATCGATCTTGACCAGTTCGGCCAGCGGATCCTGCAGGCGGCGGGCGATGGACACGGCGCCGCGCAGGGTGACGTCCAGGTCGGGGAACTCCAGCGCGGCGGTTTCGGACGCGGAATAGACGGAGGCGCCGGCTTCGGAAACCACCACGCGGGTGACCTTCAGGTCCGGGAAGCGTTCCATCATGTCGCCCACCAGCTTTTCGCTTTCGCGCGAGGCGGTGCCGTTGCCGATGGCGATCAGGTCGACCTTGTGGCGGGCCACCAGGGCGGCCAACGTGTTGATGGTGCCTTCGCGGTCGCGGCGCGGTTCAAACGGGTAGACGGTGGTGGTGTCCACGACCTTGCCGGTCTGGTCGATCACGGCGACCTTGCAGCCGGTGCGGATGCCGGGGTCCAGGCCCAGCACGGCCTTGGGGCCGGCGGGCGCGGCCAGCAGCAGGTCCTTCAGGTTGGCGGCGAACACGCGGATGGCTTCGGCTTCGCCGCTTTCGCGCAGGCGGCCGACCAGCTCGCTTTCGAATGCCGTCAGCAGCTTCACGCGCCAGGTCCAGCGGCAGACTTCGCCCAGCCAGCGGGCGCGCGGCGTGGCGTCCAGCGCGAACAGGCCGTTGCCCAACTTGAGGAAGCCGGCGATGCGGGCCACGCAGGGATGCGGCGTCTGCGCTTCCAGCTCGGCTTCCAGCCCCAGGCGCAGCTCCAGCACGCCTTGCTGGCGGCCGCGCAGCAACGCCAGGATGCGGTGCGAGGGCAGGGTGCGCAGCGGTTCGTTGAAGTCGAACCAGTCGCGGAAATTGGCGCCCTCGGTTTCCTTGCCGTCGACCATCTTGGAATGGATCAGGCCGGTGGACCACAGGTGTTCGCGCATGTCGGCCAGCAGGTCCGCGTTTTCCGCGTAGCGCTCGGCCAGGATGTCGCGCGCGCCGTCGAGCGCCGCCTTGGCGTCGTTGATGGACGCTTCCGGATTGAGGTATTGCGCGGCCAGCGCCGCGGGGTCGCAGGCGGGATCGGCCAGGATGCCATCGGCCAGCGGCTCCAGGCCCGCTTCGCGGGCGATCTGGGCGCGGGTGCGGCGCTTGGGCTTGTACGGCGCGTACAAGTCTTCCAGGCGCTGCTTGGTGTCCGCCGTGGCGATTTCCTGCTGCAGCCCGGACGTGAGCTTGCCCTGCTGCGAGATGGATTCAAGAATGGCGCCGCGGCGCTCTTCGAGTTCGCGCAGATAGCCCAGGCGCACTTCGAGGTTGCGCAGCACGGTATCGTCCAGGCCGCCGGTGGCTTCCTTGCGATAGCGGGCGATGAAGGGCACGGTGGCGCCATCGTCCAGCAGTTCCACCGCCGAGGCGATCTGGGAGGCGCGCGCGCCCAGCTCGGTGGCGAGCTGCGCGACGATGCGGGCGTTGTCGACGCCGGCGGCGACGTACGTGATAGCGGAAGTTTCAGACATCTCGATACGACGACAAAAAGGAAAAACAAGGGGCGGATTGTGCCATAAGCCGCTGTTACAAAACGTGCCAGGGTGGGCGGATATGTCCCCCTTGCGGCGGCATGGCGGCCAATCCGCGGCCCGGCAGCAGGTATCATTTGGTCCTTTCCCACACAAGTGTCTGGCGCCCGAACCGCAACTGGCACCGGTTCACCGTTGACTCGCTATGCTGGACCTGGATATCTCCGAATTCTTCGACGCCGACGGCCCTTTGGCCACGGCCTTGCCTGGCTACAAGCCGCGACCTTCGCAGATCGAGCTCTCGCAGGCCATAGGGCAGGCCATCCAGGACCGCTCCACCTTGGTGGCCGAGGCGGGCACCGGCATCGGCAAGACCTGGGCCTATCTTGTACCCGCCTTCATCCAGGGCGGCAAGGTGCTGATTTCCACCGGCACGCGCACGCTGCAGGACCAGCTTTTCGCCCGCGACCTGCCGCGCGTACGCGCCGCGCTGGCCGCGCCAGTGACCGCCGCGCTGCTCAAGGGCCGCGGCAACTACGTCTGCCATTACCACCTGGACCGTCTGCAGGGCGACGAGCGCGCCTTGAAGTCGCGCACCGAGATCCAGCAGCTGCGCCAGATCCAGGTTTTCGCCGGCATCACCAAGACCGGCGACCGCAGCGACCTGGCGCAGGTGCCTGAAGACGCCGACATCTGGCAGCGCGTGACCTCCACGCGCGAGAACTGCCTGGGCCAGGAATGTCCGCGCATCCGCGACTGCTTCGTGGTGAAGGCGCGCCGCCAGGCCCAGGAGGCCGACGTGGTGGTCGTCAACCACGCCCTCTTCATGGCCGACCTGGTGTTGCGCGAAGAAGGCGTGACCGATCTGCTGCCCGAAGCGGACACCGTGATCTTCGACGAAGCGCACCAGTTGCCGGACACCGCCACCCGCTTTCTGGGCAGCAGCGTGTCCACGCACCAGCTGCTGGATTTCGGCCGTGCGCTGGAAGCAGCCGGCCTGGCCTATGCGCGCGAAGCCGCCAAATGGAGCGACGTCAGCCGCCACGTGGAAACGGCGGCGCGCGAGCTGCGCCTGGTCTGTGCGCCGCTGGATCGGATGCCGGGCCGCAAGGCGACCTTCGAGGCCATCCCCAATCCCGAGGAATTCGACGAGGCGCTGATGGCGCTGCGCGAGGCCGTGGACGGCGCGGCGAAGGCGCTGGGCGCGGTGGCCGAAAAGCACCCGGACCTGATGGCCGCCGCGCGCAGCGGCGCCGAGATCTCGGTGCGCCTGAAGCGCTGGGCCACGCCGGGACGGGCGGGCGCGGACTATTCCGAGGAAGGCTGGGGCCGCGACGACCAGGCGCCCGAGCCTGCGCTGCAATCGGCGCTGGGCGACGGGATGTCCACGCCTGTCGCCATCCTGGAGGGCGCAGCCGCGGCGGCACAATGGACCGGCCCGGCGGTACGCTGGGTCGAGCACGGGCAGCATCACGTGCGCCTGCATTCGGCCCCGCTGTCGGTGGCCCAGGCTTTTTCCAAGTACCGCAAGCCGGGCCAAGCCTGGATCATGACCTCGGCCACCTTGTCCGTGAACGGCGAGTTCACCCACTTCACCAGCCAGCTGGGGTTGGAAAAGGCGCGCACGGGCAAATGGGAATCGCCCTTCGACTACCCCGAACAAGCCCTGCTGTTCGTGCCGCGCGGCATGCCCGAACCGCAATCGCCGCAGTTCCTCGATCGTTTCGTGCAGACGTTGCTGCCCTTGCTGGAAGCCAGCCCAGGCGGCACGCTGGTGCTGTGCACGACGCTGCGCGCCGTGGACAAGGTTGCAAGCCTGCTGGCCGACGCCTTTGATGATGCCGGCCATGAATGGCCCTTGCTCAAGCAGGGCGAGGGCACGCGGCGCGACCTGCTGGACCGCTTCTGCAAGCTGGAGCATCCCGTGCTGGTGGGCAGCGCCAGTTTCTGGGAAGGCATCGACCTGCCCGGCGATGTGCTGACGCTGGTGGCGATCGACAAGCTGCCGTTCGCGCCGCCCGACGATCCGGTCATCGAGGCGCGGCTGCGCGCCTGCCGTGCGCAGGGCGGTAATCCCTTTTCGGAGTACCAATTGCCCGAAGCGGCGATTTCGCTCAAGCAGGGCGCCGGCCGTCTGATCCGCACGGAATCGGATTGGGGCGTGCTCATGGTGGGCGACGCGCGGCTGGTCGAAAAGCCTTACGGCAAGCGCCTGTGGCGCGGATTGCCGCCGTTCGCGCGGACCCGCGAACTGGAAGAAGTGCTGGCGTTCTACCGGCGCAAGCAGGAAGCGCAGGACTAGCAGCCGCCCGCGTCGGCGGGCGGCTCTGCCGGCCATGTCAGGCGGCCACCTGCTCCGTTCGACGCGATAGCGCCCACCATCCCGTCATCACCGCGGCCAGGCCTACGATGGGCAGCATGGCGGCATTCAGGGTTTCCCAGCCCATCCGCGCCAACGCCGGTCCGGCGGCCAGCGTGGCCAAGGCGGTGGTGGCATAGCGCAGCATTTCGGCGGCGCCTTGCACCCGCGCCCGTTCGGCGGGGCGGTAGGACTGGGCCAGCAGCGTGGTGCCGCCGACGAACATGAAGTTCCAGCCCACGCCCAGGCAGAACAGCGCCGCGTGGAAGGCCGCGAGCGAAGTCGATTGCATCGCGATCACCGAGCAGGCGGCGTTCAGCGCCATGCCCATGCCGAGCACGCGGGGCAACCCCAGCCGGTTGATCAGCGCGCCGGCGAAGAAGGCCGGCGCATACATGCCGATCAGGTGCCACTGCATGATGCTGGCGCCGTCGGCGATGCTGTGCTGGCAGGCCACCGCGGCCAGCGGCGCGGCCGTCATGACGAACATCATCGACACCGAACCCACGACGTTGTTGGCCAGGGCCGCCACGAAAATCGGCTGCCGCATGACCTCGCCCAAAGGACGTGCCGGCAGGCCCGCGGCCTGCGTGTCGGCGGGCTGGCCGCCATCGCCTTCCTGGTCGCGATAGGCGATGAGCAGCAAGGCGCTGGCCGCTCCCAGTAGGGCCACCATCAGATAGGCGCCGGAAAAGATCGCGGCGGGGAAAATGTCCTTGGCCCAGGCCGCCAGCGCCGGCCCCGCGATGGCGGCGATGACGCCGCCCGTCAGGACCACGGAAATGGCGCGGCTCTTGGCTTCGGCGGGCACCGCGTCGGCGGCGGCCAGCCGGTAGTACTGCGCGAAGGCCTGGAACACGCCGACCAGCGCCGTGCCCAGGCAGAAGAACCAGAAGTCGCTGGCGAAGACCGCGCCCACCGAAATCAGGCCGCCGGCCGCGCCCGCCAGCGATCCCAGCATGAAGCCCGCACGGCGGCCGATGCGCTGCATGAGCAGCGATGCATACCAGGTGACGGCGGCGCCCGCCACCGTGATCAGCGCGAAGGGCAGCGTTGCCAGCGCCGGATGCGGGGCCAGCATCTGGCCGGTCAGCGCCGTCAGGGTCAGGTCGATGGAGATCGCCGCGATGTACAGGCCCTGGCAGATGGCGAGAATGCGGGCATTGCGCAGGCCGCGCGAGGAGGAGGTCATGGCTGAGGGAGTCCGGAGGATTGACAGCCCCCACTCTAGCGTCGGACACTTTGGCAAGAATGACTATTTTCCCTCTTTTCATGCCATGACCCATCGCGTCTGCATCCTGCCCGTGCCCAACTTCCAGCTGCTCGACATGGCCGGGCCGCTGTCAGTCTTCCAGATCGCCGCCGAATTGGTGCCGGGCGCCTACGAGGTGGCGGTGGTGTCGGCCGAGGGCGGCCTGGTCCGCTGCTCGGCCGGCGTGCCCGTGCAGACGCGGCCCTGGCGTGGGCTGCGCGCCGATACCGTGCTGGTGCCTGGCGGGCAGGGCGCGCGCGAACCTCGGGCGGCCCCCGCCATGCTGGCTTATCTGCGCGCCGCGCATGCGCGCGGCCGGCGCGTGGCCAGCGTCTGCACTGGGGCTTTCGTGCTGGCGCAGGCTGGCATCCTGCAGGGGCGCCGGGTCACCACCCACTGGCGCCATGCCGCCGAATTGCAGCAACGCCATCCGGCCTTGGCGGTGGAGGCGGACCGCATCTATGTCGAAGACCGCGCGGTCTGGACCTCGGCGGGCATCACGGCGGGCATAGACCTGGCGCTGGCCATGGTGCAAGCCGACCACGGCGAGGCGGTCGCGCGCGCCACCGCCCGCGAGATGGTGGTCTATCACCGGCGCACGGGCGGGCAGTCGCAGTTCTCGGCGCTGCAGGATCTGGCGCCGGCCAGCGGGCGCATGCGCGAGGTGCTGGCCCATGTGGGCCAGCACCTGGACGAAGTCCTGGACATCGAACGCCTGGCCGGCGTGGCCTGCCTGAGTCCGCGCCAATTCTGCCGCCAGTTCAAGCTGGAAACCGGCCAGACCCCGGCCAAGGCCGTGGAGCGCGTGCGCGCCGAGGCTGCCCGCGAACTGGTCGAGGAGGGCGAGGCCGGCCTGGATGCGATCGCGCGCCGGGTGGGTTTTGGCGATACGGAGCGCATGCGCCGCGCCTTCATCCGCATTTACGGGCAGCCGCCGCAAGCCCTGCGGCGCGGCGCGCCGGCATAAAAAAAGCCCCTGCGCGGCAGGGGCTTTCTTCGATGCGGCGACCGTTACGTCAGTTGAACGGGTTCCACCAGCTCTTGTCGGCCTTCAGGCCCTTGGTCTTGAAGTCGCTGTTGGGGAAGTTCTTGTCGTACACGCGCTGCGAGTCGTTCTTCAGTTCGGTCAGGCCGAGCTTGTCGTAGGACTCGACCATCAGATAGAGCGCTTCCTCCGTGGCGGGGGCGCCTTCGAAGTCGGTGATGACGGTCTGCGCGCGGTTGGCCGCGGCCACGTAGGCGCCGCGCTCGTAGTAGTAGCGGGCGACGTGCACTTCGTTCATGGCGATGGTGTTGACCAGCCAGGCGACGCGCTTCTCGGCATCCACCGCGTACTTGCTGTCGGGGTAGCGCTTGATCAGCTCGTTGAACGCGTCGTAGGACGCGCGCAGGCCCTTGGGATCGCGCTCGGCGGGATCCTGGCCGGTGATGCTGCTCATGAAGGCGCTGGCCGGGGTGAAGTTGATCAGGCCCTTCAGGTAGAGGGCGTAATCGGTGCCAGGATGGTTGGGGTAGAGCTGCTGGAAGCGGTCGATGGCGGCCAGGGCCTGCTCGTTTTCGCCGTCCTTCCAGTTGACGTAGGCAAGCTCGAGCAGGGCCTGCTGTGCGTAGACGCCGAAGGGGTAGCGGCTTTCGATCGCGGTCAGGCGTTCGCGCGCTTCCTTCCAGCCGCCGGAAGACATTTCCGCCTTGGCGTCCGCGTAGAGCTGTTCGGCGCTCCAGTTGGTGGTCTTGTCATACTTGCTGTTGGTCGAGCCGCAACCGGCAATGACCATGGCGGCAAACAGCGCGATAACCACGCGCAAGACCGGCCCGCTTCGGGAGGCGGGATTCGAGGGAGCTGCGGAGTGGTGAATCACGAGAATCGTATCCTTGGTGTTAGCATGCAAGGCTGATTATATGATTTGTCTCCATGTCTGATATAGCCTCCGGCGCGGATCTCATATCCGACGACGAACTCCTGGGTATTTCCGAAGAAAATCCCCGGGGGGAGCCGCAATTTGTAACAGTGCCTTCCGGCACGCGCGCCGACCGGCTGGACAAGGTGCTGGCCGGGTTGTTGCCCGAACATTCCCGCGGCCGGCTGCAGGGTTGGATCGAGGCCGGCAACGTCCACGTCAACGGCAAGCCCGGCAAGGTCCGCCAGACGGTCGGCCCCGACGATGAGCTCACCGTCTGGCCTCAGCCCGCACCCGAAGCCCTGGCTTTTGCGCCCGAACCCGTGGAATTCGCGGTCGTGGCCGAAAGCCCCGACTGGATCGTGGTGAACAAGCCCGCGGGCCTGGTGACGCATCCCGGCGCCGGCAACTGGAGCGGCACGCTGCTCAACGGCCTGCTGTACCGCTATCCCGAGCTGGCGCAGGTGGCGCGCGCCGGCATCGTGCACCGCCTGGACAAGGACACCTCCGGCCTGATGGTCGTGGCGCGCAACGAAACCGCGCAGACGCATCTGGTGCGCCAATTGCAGGCGCGCAGCATGGGCCGCGAGTACGTGGCGCTGGCCCATGGCTGGCTGGCCGCGGCCGGCAAGGTCGACCGTCCCATCGGCCGCGATTCGCGCGTGCCGGTGCGCATGAGCGTGGAGCGTCCGGTGGCGCCCAAGCCTGCCATTACCCATTACCTGCCCGCCCGCCGCGGCGAGGCGGATCCCGGAGGCCGCGTCACCGAAGTGGTGTGCCGCCTGGAAACGGGCCGCACGCATCAGATCCGTGTGCACATGGCCAGCCTGGGGCATCCGCTGGTGGCCGATACGATCTACGGCGGCAAGAACATTGCGGGCGCGCAGCGGCAGATGCTGCATGCGCGCGCGCTGCATTTCGAAGATCCGGGCGGCCGCGGCGAAGTCGAGTTCGCCGCGGCCGTGCCTCCCGACATGAGCTTGGTCCAGGAAGCGATTGCATGGAACGCGTAGCGGCCGGCCTGCCGGTGGTGACAGGCCCGGAATGGGCGGGCGTGAACTATTTCTGCACGACCCGGGCAGGGGGCGTCGGCGTCGCGCCGCACGACACCTTGAATCTGGGCCGCCGCGCCGGGGATGATCCGGACACGGTCGTTGAAAACCGGCGCCGCGTGCGCGCCGCGCTGCCGGCCGAACCCCTGTGGCTGCGCCAGGTCCACGGCAGCGAAGTGGTGGACGCCGATCAGGCGGACCTGCCGGACGAGCCGGCGGTCGATGCCAGCGTCACGGCGCGGCCTGGCCGAGTGCTGGCCGTGATGGTGGCCGACTGCCTGCCGGTGGTCATCGCCGATGCGCAAGGCACGGTGCTGGGCGCGGCGCATGCCGGCTGGCGCGGCCTCTCGGGCGGCGTGCTGGAACACACGCTGGCCGCCATGCGCGCCAAGGCGCCGCAGGCTTCCGGCTGGCGCGCATGGGTCGGGCCGGGCATCGGCCCGCAGGCGTTCGAGGTGGGCCAGGACGTGTTGGACGCCTTCTCCAAGGACGATCCGGCAACCCTGCGCTACTTCAACCCGAGGCCCGGACTTTCCGGAAAATGGCTGGCCGATCTCGCCGGATTGGCTGATTTCCGCCTGCGCCGCGCCGGGGTACAAGAGGTGTCCTTGAGCGGGATATGCACGGTGGCCGGGGCCGATCGGTTCTTCTCGTACCGCCGCGACGGCGAAACCGGACGCATGGCTTTGCTGGCCTGGCTCGGCCCGGTTTGATCTGACGCAAGGCCTGCGGCAGGCCTTGCGGCATACCCTGTCAGGCCTCCTTGTATACCCGCATTGACAGTCCCGGACCCGGAATGCAACATCAATCGCGTAGTTTCGATAACAAGGTGTCGAAGTGAATGCCAATCTCTCCGCAGGGCCCATTCCGGTGAGCGTGGCACCGGAAGTCCTGGCCGACATTCAGGCCGAATTTTCCCGCGAGTGGCAGCGCCTTTGCGATGACGCCCGCCGTGGCGCGCTTGCGCCGCTGTCAGACCGCCGCTTTTCAGGCGATGCCTGGGCCTCCCATCATTCGCATCTGTTGCTGGCGCATACCTATCTGCTGTCGGCCCGCGCCATGTCGCGCATGGTCGATGCGGCCCAGGTCAGCGAGCCCATGCGCGACCGCCTGCGCTTTTCCATCATGCAATGGGTCGACGCGCTGTCGCCGTCGAACTTCCTGGCGCTGAACCCGGATGCCCAGCAATCCATCGTCGAAAGCGCCGGACGCGCGCTCAACGAAGGGCTGGCCAATCTACTGGGCGACGTCAAGAAAGGCCGCATCACGCAGACGGACGAATCGCAATTCGAGATCGGCCGTAACGTTGCCGTCACGCCTGGCGAAGTGGTGTTCGAGAACCGGCTGTTCCAGCTCATCCAGTACGCGCCGTCGACCGCCACCGTGCACGAGCGGCCGCTGGTCATCGTGCCGCCGAACATCAACAAGTTCTACATCCTGGACCTGCAGCCCGAGAATTCCTTCGTGCGGCACGCGGTGGACCAGGGTTATACGGTGTTCCTGATTTCCTGGCGCAATCCGGTGTCCAGCGATACCGACGGCGTGGACCGCGCGACTTGGTCCGATTATCTGGACGACGCGGTGCTGCAGGCGCTGCGCGTGGCCAGCGACATCACCAAGCAGCCGCAAGTCAATGCGCTGGGCTTCTGCGTCGGCGGCACGATGCTGGCCTCCGCGCTGGCCCTGGCCGAGGCGCGCGGCGAGCATCCCGTGGCTTCGTTGACGCTGCTGACCTCGCTGCTCGATTTCCACGATACCGGCATCCTGAACGTCTTCGTCGACGAGGCCCACGCGCTGCTGCGCGACCACCAATTGGGCCAGGGCGGGCTGATGCCCGGGCGCGACCTCGCCACCACGTTCTCGTTCCTGCGGCCCAACGAACTGGTCTGGAATTATGTGGTCGGCAACTATCTGAAAGGCCAGAAGCCGCCCGCGTTCGACCTGCTATTCTGGAATGGCGACAGCACCAATCTGCCCGGACCGTTCTTCTCCTGGTACTTCCGCAATACCTACCTCGAGAACAACCTCAAGGTGCCGGGCCGTGCCCAGGCCGCGGGCCTGCCGCTGGACCTGACGCGCCTGGAAATGCCGGCGTACATCTTCGGGTCACGCGAGGACCATATCGTGCCCTGGGTCTCGGCGTATGCGTCCACCCAGGTGCTGCGCGGACCGCAGCGTTTCGTGTTGGGAGCATCCGGCCACATCGCGGGCGTGGTGAATCCTCCGGCCAAGAAACGCCGCAGCTATTGGGCGGCTGACAAACTCGAACAGTCGGGCCATCATCTGCCTGGCGACCCGAACACATGGTTCGCCCAGGCCGTCGAGACGCCGGGCAGCTGGTGGCCCGATTGGGCCGGCTGGCTGTCGGGACATTCGGGCAAGCAGGTCAAGGCGCGTGAAAAATTGGGCAATGCCAAGTACCGGCCGATAGAGCCGGCGCCTGGCAGGTATGTGAAAGTCCGGGCAGCCTGAAACCGCGATCAGCGGTGAGGCCCAGACAAGAAGAAGGTTAATCAACGAGGCGTCCGTCGCACACAGGAGGAAGTCCAATGAGCGGAAAACTGGCTTACGTTACAGGCGGGATGGGCGGTATCGGCACCTCTATTTGCCAGCGCTTGGCCAAGGATGGCTTTCGCGTGGTGGCAGGTTGCGGCCCCAGCCGCAACTACCAGCAATGGCTGGATGAGCAGGCAGCGCAGGGCTATACGTTCTACGCGTCCGTGGGCAACGTGTCCGATTGGGACTCCACGGTAGAGGCTTTCGAACGGGTCACGAAGGAACTGGGCCCGGTCGACGTGCTGGTCAACAATGCGGGCATCACCCGCGACGGCTTGTTCCGCAAGATGAGCGCCGACGATTGGCGCGCGGTTATCGACACCAACCTGAACAGTCTGTTCAATGTGACCAAGCAGGTCATCGAAGGCATGGTCGAGCGCCAGTGGGGCCGCATCGTCAACATCAGCTCGGTCAACGGGCAGAAGGGACAATTCGGCCAGACCAACTATTCCACGGCCAAGGCCGGCATCCATGGCTTCACCATGGCGCTGGCTCAGGAAGTGGCCAGCAAGGGCGTCACGGTCAACACGATTTCGCCCGGCTACATCGGCACTGACATGGTCCGCGCCATCCGTCCCGACGTACTGGAAAAGATCGTTGCCACCATCCCGGTTCGCCGTCTCGGCACGCCGGAGGAAATCGCGTCCATGACGGCATGGCTGGCCTCGGACGAGTCCGGTTTTTCGACGGGCGCTGACTTCTCGCTCAACGGCGGCCTGCACATGGGCTGACGCATCGCGGGCCGCCCGCGGGCGGCCCGTCGGTACCGGAGGGCCTCAGGGAGAGGGCCCTCCGGATTACACTAACCCTATCCGAAGCCTTAGAGATCGCCCGATCCGGGGATGACCATGACGCAAGCACAAACCGGCGCCAGCCTGCGCCTGATTAAAAAGTACCCCAACCGTCGTCTGTACGACACCCGGACCAGCACCTACATCACCCTGGCAGATGTCAAACAACTGGTTCTGGCAAACGAGGAATTCCAGGTCGTCGACGCCAAGAGCAGCGAAGACCTGACGCGTAGCATCCTGCTGCAGATCATCCTCGAAGAGGAAAGCGGCGGCATGCCCATGTTCTCGTCGAACATGCTGTCGCAGATCATCCGTTTCTACGGCCATGCCATGCAGGGCATCATGGGTTCCTACCTGGAAAAGAACATCCAGGCCTTCATGGAAATCCAGCAGCGCATGGCGGAACAGTCCAAGGGCCTGTACGGCAGCCAATTCGGCCCCGAGGCCTGGACCCAGTTCATGAACGTGCAGACGCCCATGCTGCAGAACATGATGAACAACTACATTGACCAGAGCAAGAATCTGTTCGTGCAGATGCAGGACCAGATGCAGGATCAGACCCGCGCCATGTTCTCGACCTTCCCGTTCCAGCCGGGCGGACCGCAAGGTCCTGGACGCAAGTAGCGGCGGGGCTGCGCCAGGCGCGGCCTCATCGATCAGCACCCCAAAAGCCGGATAGCAATCCGGTTCTTGGGGTGTTTTTTCATCATCGCGCACCGGCCCTCGTTTGCGCGGCATTCAGAAGAACAGATTCCCAGGAGTGCAAGCATGAGACTGAACCAGGCTGTTTCCCGCTTGGCCTGCGCGGCATTGGCCGGACTGACCGCCCTGTCCGCGCCGTCTGCCGCTTGGGCTTGCACCCGCGTGGTCTTTCATGGCGCCAACGATCAGGTGGTCACGGCGCGTTCCATGGACTGGAAGAACGACATCACCAGCAACCTGTGGGTGCTGCCGCGCGGCATGGCGCGCAGCGGCGAGGCTGGTCCGAATTCCCTGCGCTGGACCTCGCGCTACGGCAGCGTCGTCACGTCCGGCTATGACGTCTCCACCACCGATGGCGTGAACGAAGCGGGCCTGAGCGCCAATCTGCTGTGGCTGGCCGAATCGCAGTACCCGCCATTCGATGCCAAGAGCAAGCCCGGCCTGACCATTGCCGCGTGGGCCCAGTACGTGCTGGACAACTACGCCACCGTGAAGGAAGCCGTGGCGGCGCTGGAGCAGGAGCCCTACACCATCGTCTCCGACAATGTGCCGGGCGAGGACCGGCTGACCACGCTGCATCTGTCCATTTCGGACGCCAGCGGCGACAGCGCCATCATCGAATACATCGGCGGACGCCAGGTGATCCACCACAGCCGCGACTACCAGGTGATGACCAACTCGCCTCAGTTCGAGCAGCAGCTCGCGCTCGATGCCTATTGGCAGCAGATCGGCGGCACCACCATGCTGCCGGGCACCAACCGCGCGGCCGATCGATTCGTGCGGGCCTCGTTCTACATCAACGCCATTCCCAAGGACCCCGATCCCAACAAGGCGCTGGCCAGCGTCTTCAGCGTCATCCGCAACGTGTCGGTGCCCTATGGCATCAGCACGCCCGGGCAGCCCAATATCTCGTCCACGCGCTGGCGCACCGTTTTCGACCACCAGCGCAAGCTGTACTTCTTCGAATCGGCCCTGACGCCCAACACATTCTGGGTGGATCTCAAGGCCCTGGATTTCAGTCCGGAAAGCGGCAAGGTGCTGAAGCTGGATCTTGGTCCGGACCAGCGCCACACGTTTGCGGGAGACGCCACGCGCGCTTTCCAGCCCTCGGCGCCGTTCAAGTTTCTCGGGCTCTGAAGGGGCGGGCCAAAGCGCTTTCACCGCTTGATCAAACGCAATGATCCGCAGATTTTCCTGGCTTCAGGTTCAGGGTTCTGTCAGTTGATTTAGTTACATTAACGAAAACGGTTCTTGTTTGTATTTTACGAACCGTCGTCTCATTCGTGTCTCAAGGATTATGCACATGATCAAGAAAGCCTTGGCCCTGGCCATTGTCGCCCTGAGCGTTTCCGCCGCGAACGCGGCCGAATACCCCATCGGCAAACCGGTGGAAAAGGGCGGCATGGAAATCGGCGCGGTGTACCTGCAGCCGATCGAAATGGACCCCCCGGGCATGATGCGCCCGGCCAAGGATTCGGATGTGCACCTCGAGGCCGACATCCACGCCACCGCCGGCAACAAGACGGGCTTCCCCGAAGGCGAGTGGGTGCCTTATCTGGTCGTGAAGTACGAAATCCAGAAGGTCGGCAGCCAGAACGTGCAGAAGGGCACCTTCATGCCCATGGTCGCCAACGACGGTCCGCACTACGGCGAGAACGTCAAGCTGGAAGGCCCGGGCAAGTACAAACTGAAGTACACGGTGCTGCCGCCCACCGCGGACAAGATGAGCCACTTCGGCCGCCACATCGACAAGGAAACCGGCGTGGGTCCGTGGTTCGAACCCTTCGACCTCGAATATGAATTCGTCTACGCCGGCACCGGCAAGAAGGGCGGTTACTGATCGTGCGCAGCCTGCTACGCCTTGCCGCCGCGTTGCTGATCGGCCTGGCCGGCCTGGCCGGCGGGGCGCCCGCGCAGGCTGACGAACTGCCCACGTTCACGCTGAGGTTCAAGCCGGACGGCACGTTCGAGCCCGCCACGCTGGAAGTGCCGGCGGGCCGTTTCAAGATCGAGCTCATCAACGAGAGCAACGAGCCGGTGGAATTCGAAAGCATTCCGCTGCGCAAGGAAAAAGTCCTGGGACCGGGCGTGAAGTCCTTTGTCGTGATCACGATTTCCCGTCCCGGCGAGTATCCATTTTTTGATGACTTTCACCAGAGCGTGAAAGGCACCTTGGTCGTCAAGCCCAAGGACTAAGCGGTAGCAATATATGGAACAGGTCCTCTTTATCGTCTGGCGTGAAAGCGTCGAAGCCATGCTGGTGGTGGGCATTCTCTACACCTGGCTGCGCTCCACGCCCGAGGGCAAGCGCGGCCTGAACTACCTGTGGGGCGGCGTCGCGGCAGGCCTGGCGCTGGCCGTGGCGCTGGCGCTGGTGCTGCTGGGCGTGTCCAACTGGCTCAGCGACGAAGGCCAGGAATGGTTCCAGGCCATCATGTCGCTGGCCGCTTGCGCCTTGGTGGTGCAGATGGTCGTCTGGATGAAGAAGCACGGCCGCACGCTCAAGGGCGAACTCGAAGGCGGTGCGCGGGCTTCCGTCGCCAGCGACAACTGGTGGGGCCTGTTCGTGCTGGTGGCGATCGCCGTGGCGCGCGAAGGCAGCGAAACCGTCGTATTCCTGTACGGCACGGTGTCGGCGGGCGAGGGCGGCAGCGACATGCTGATGCTGGCGCTGGCCGGCGTGGCCGGTTTCGTGGTGGCGCTGCTGACATTCTGGCTGCTGCAATTGGGTGGCAAGCTCATCACTTGGCGCCGCTTTTTCCGCGTGACCGAAATCCTGTTGCTGCTGTTGGCCGGCTCGTTGCTGGTGGGCGGCCTGGACCATCTGATTTCGCTGGACGTGCTGCCGACCATCGTGGATCCGGTCTGGGACAGCTCCTGGCTCTTGAGCGACAGCACCGGCGTGGGCAAGATCCTGGCCGACTTCGCCGGCTACCGCGCCCTGCCTGCGCTGACCTCGGTGCTGTTGTGGGTGGCTTACTGGATCATCGTCTGGGCGCTGCTGCGCTGGGTGGGAGGCAAGCCTGCCAAGGCTGCCACCGCGGTCCGCAGCGCTTCCTGAACCCCGACTATCGCCGGACTGAATATTTGAAGGTTTGACCATGGCAGCTGCACTCGGGAGGGCAACCTCCCGTATCGCCGACTTCCTCCGTGACCATGCCCCGCTGTTGCGCAAGCTGCAGTGGGGCATTGTTGCGATGTACGCGTTCCTTTTGATCGTGCCCGCGATCCTGCCCTTGCCCGACAACGCGGCCTCGGTGTTCAACAACTTGACCATCGTTGCGCAGTTCGCGTTCTGGGGCGTGTGGTGGCCGTTCGTGCTCATCTCCATGCCCATCCTGGGCCGGGCCTGGTGCGGCTGGCTCTGTCCTGAAGGCATGCTGACGGAATGGGCCAGCGAACGCGGCCAAGGGCGCGCCATTCCGAAATGGATGCGCTGGGGCGGCTGGCCGTTCGTCGCGTTCGCGCTGACCACGGTCTATGGCCAGTTGGTCAGCGTGTACCAGTATCCGCTGGCGGTGCTGGCGGTGCTGGGCGGGTCCACGGTGGCGGCCATGATCGTCGGCTGGCGTTACGGCCGTAGCAAGCGCGTGTGGTGCAAGTACCTGTGCCCGGTCAACGGCGTCTTCAATCTGCTGGCCAAGCTGGCGCCCTGGCACTTCAAGGTTGACGAAGAAAAGTGGCGCCATCCGGTCATCCGCATCGAACCCATCAACTGTGCGCCGCTGGTGCCGCTGCGCCACATGAAGGGCGCGGGCGATTGCCATGTCTGCGGACGCTGCAGCGGCTATCGCGGCGCGATCGAACTGACGCCGCGCTCGCCCGAAGAAGAAATCGTGCATGTCACCCACGGCGACCCGTGGCAGACGGCGCTGCTGTGCTTCGGCCTGATGGGCATCGCGATCGGCGCCTTTCTCTGGAGCGCCAGCCCCTGGTATGTGACCGCCAAGCAGTGGGCCGCGACCTGGCTGGTCGAGCACGACATCATGTGGCCGCTGCTGGACAACGCGCCCTGGTTCATCCTGACGCACTACCCGGAAGTGAACGACAGCTTCTCGTGGCTGGACGGCGCGGGCATCCTGATGTTCGTCGTCGGCGCCACGATTTGCGTCGGCGGAGCGAGCTTCCTGTCGCTGTGGATCGCCGACCGCCTGGCGCCCGCCGCGCCCCTGCCCGGTGAGCCGGCCACGCGTTGGGGGCGTCCCGGCCTGCACAAGCTGGCGCAGGCCCTGATTCCTTCGGCCGGCATTGGCGTCTTCCTGGGCCTGTCGGCCACCACGGTCAATCTGCTCAAGCACGAAGGGATGCAGGCCGCCTGGGCCGCGCCCGTGCGCTTCACGCTGCTGAGCCTGGCGGTGCTGTGGACGCTGCGCCTGTATGCGCGCCTGCTCAAGCCGCGCGTGGCGAGCGGCTGGCGCAAGGGGCTGGCCTGGCTGGTGCTGGCGGCCGGCCTGGCGCCGTTCTGCCTGGCCTGGGTATTGTTTTTCGCGGTCTGGTAGCCCGGGTCCGAGGCTTGCGATAAAGTGAGGCGCGCGCCGGCCCAGGCCGGCGCAACGTTTTCAACTATCGCTACCGCCATGGCCTCCTACGCATTCCGACTGCTCAACGTCTTCGCTTCCTCCACCTTCAGTGGCAACCAGCTTTGCGTGTTCGAAGACGCGCGCGGCATGGACGACGCCACCATGCTGAACCTGGCGGCGCAATTCAATCTCTCCGAAACGACCTTCATTCTGCCTTCGACCAAGGCGGCGGCGCGGGTGCGCATCTACACGCCGGGTTTCGAGATGAAGTTCGCGGGCCATCCCACTATCGGCACGTCACAAGTCGTGCGGGACCTGCGGCAGACGGGCGACGCGTTGGCGCTGGAGTTCGCCGCCGGCGTGGTGCCGGTGACGGCGCGCGGCGATGCCTGGACCTTTACCGCGCCGTGTCCGGACGGCGTGCGCACCGCCGCGCCCGCGCTGGAACGTGCCGAGATCGCCAGCCTGCTGGGCCTGGATGCGAACGATCTGCTGGGCGATCCGATATGGCTGGACACCGGCGCCGACCAGTTGCTGGTGCCGCTGGCCAGCGTGCAAGCCGTGCGCCGCGTTGCCCCCGACGCGTCCCGGCTGGACCGCTGGCAGGCCAACAGCCTGGGCCGCAAGGTCATGTACGCGTTCGCTTTCGACGACAGCCGCCAGCAGGATGGCCGGCAGGTCGTGGTGGCGCGCTACTTTTACGTCAAGGCGGGTGGCGGCGTGAACGAGGACGCCGGCACGGGGTCCGCCTGCGCCAATCTGGGCGGGTGGCTGCGGCACCAGAAGCGTTCCTTGCCCGCCAGCATCCTGGTGGAGCAGGGCGACCAGATGGGCCGGCCCTGCCGTCTGCTGCTGGACGTCCTGGCCGATGGCCGGATCCAGGTGGGCGGGCGCGCGTTGGAGATAGGCAGGGGCGTGGTCGATATCTGAGTGTTGGGGCTACCGTCTGGAAGGCGGCCCAAAACCAAGCGGCGCCCGTGTCCGACACGGGCGCCGCTTGGTCTTTCAGGAAAGGGCTTGAGCAGCCCGGTCGGGCTTACTTCTTGTTCTTGGCCGGGTCGACCTTGATGTTGTTCATCACCTGTTTCACGCCTTCGACGCCGCGCGCCACGGTGGCGGCATGATCGGCTTCGGCTGCGGTGCCGACGGTGCCTGTCAGCTTGGTGACGCCCGCATTGGTCTCCACGGCGATGTCCAGCGCGCTCAGCTGTTTGTCGGCCACGATGGCGGCCTTGACCTTGGTGGTCACGGTGGCGTCGGACGCGTATTCACCCACGGATTGTTTCGGCTTGCCGTCGTCGGCGGCAAAAGCCATGGAAGTGAAGACGGCGCCCGTGCCCAGTGCGGCGGCGGCGATCAGCTTGCGGAATTCCATAGTCATGCTCCTTGTTAGTGGTTCAGCGCGTCGGGGCGCGAGGATTGCGTGGTGTCTTGGGTGCGAGTTCTATTTCTTGCGGAATGCGCCGCCGAGGATGGACAGCAGCGCCAGTACCAGAAAGACGAAGAACAGGATCTTGGCGATACCGGCAGCGCCGGCGGCGATGCCGCCGAAACCCAGGACAGCGGCGATGATGGCAATGACGAAGAAAACGACGGCGTAGTGCAACATGTCAGCTTCTCCTGGTGGTTGATCGGATCAAGGATTGCGGTCGAAGAAGTCGCGGACTTCCTTTTCCGCCTGTTCGCGGGTCTTGCCGTAGCGCTCCTGGATCAGGCCCGCCAGACGTTCGGCGTTGCCTTCGCTGCGGGTCAGCTCGTCGTCGGTGAGCTCGCCCCAGGCGACCTTGGCCTTGCCTGCCAGTTGCTTCCATTTGCCAGCGATGATGTCGTTGTTCATGGTGACCTCTCCTGTTGCTTGCGCCATCCGGTTTGCGGCCTGTAAACCGGGCTGTCGCGGTTGAGTGGGACACTGATCAGCTAGAGCCTGTCGATATAGAAGATGTCGTGCAGGCCATGCATTCACCGTACGAGCCATGCGGCATGGCCGTCAAACCAGGCTGTGGGCAAATGTAACGGCCGTCAGTCTGCAAAAAGCCCTGATTTCCGGCGAGGCGAGGTTGCAGGCGCACTAGATGTGGCAGTTACATTCCGGCAATGTCTTGTCCTCTTTTGAGTGGGGCTGGTAACCGGATCTGCGGCTGCCGCCGGGGCGGGCGCGGCTGGCTTGCGGGCGGGCGCGACGGTATAGTCATGGCGGAACCGGCAACCACGTTCGGCCGCAGAAAAAGGAAGAGGAACCCGCATGACGCAACGACTTTGCAGCGCTATCTTGCTGACGCTGGCCGCGATGACGGCGATGGGATGCACGCACGTGACGGACCGCTATCAGGCTGCCGCGCCCGTGGCGTCGTCCAGCAGCTGATCGGCGCGCGCTGACGCAAACGCAAACGGGGCGCCCAAGGGCGCCCCGTCTTCACTTCGGGAGCCGCGTACGGCTCAGGCTTGCGCGATGCGGCGCGCGATGTGATCCAGCGCCTCTTCGACCTGGTCGACCAGGATCAGGCAAAGGTCGCCGGCGCCCAGGCGCGTCAGCGCCGTGTCGATGGCGAGAAATTCGCCGTGGATCTCTTCGACATGCTTGCTGCGCGTGGCGTTGACCAGGCCCTGCTGCAGCAGCGCCAGCACTTCGCCATCGGCGCGGCCGCGTTGGCACTGGTCCTGGTAGAGCAGCACGTCGTCGAAGGCGTCGCCGAGGATCTCGGTCTGCATCCGGATGTCTTCGTCGCGCCGGTCGCCCGCGCCGCTGATGACAACGGAGCGCCGCTTGGCGGGCATGGCGTCCACCGCGCGCACCAGGGCCAGGATGGCGTCGGGATTGTGGCCGTAGTCGGCGATCACCGTGGCGCCGCGGTAGTCGAACACGTTGAAGCGTCCGGGCGCGGTCTGGGCATCGTTGACAAAAGTGGCCAGGCCGCGGCGGATGACGTCCGTGTCCAGGCCCAGGGCCCAGGCGGCGGCGATCGACGCCATGGCGTTTTCCACCTGGAAGGTGATGGCGCCGTTGCGCGTGAGCGGAATCGAGGCCAGCGGGTAGCGGGTCTCTTCGGCGCCTTGCGCGGTGACGATGGAGTCGCCGTCGCGGTACACGCAGCGCAAGCCTTGGGCGCGGTGCGTGGCCAGCACGGGATGGTTGCGGTCCTCGGCGAAGTAGGTGATCGAGCCCGGGCAGCTCGCGGCCATTTCGGCCACGATGGGGTCGGCCGCGTTCAGCACCGCGGTGCCGCTCGGATACACGTGCTGCACGATCACGCGCTTGACCACGGCCAGGTCTTCGACCGTGCTGATGTAGCCCAGGCCCAGGTGGTCGCCCATGCCGATGTTGGTGACGATGGCCACGTTGCAGCGGTCGAAGGCCAGGCCCTCGCGCAGGATGCCGCCGCGCGCGGTTTCGAACACGGCCGCGTCCACGTCGGGGTGCATCAGGACGCTGCGGGCGCTGCGCGGGCCGCTGCAGTCGCCCGTGTCGATGCGCAGGTTGTCGACGTAGACGCCGTCGGAGTTGGTCATGCCGACGCGGTTGCCGGCCACGCCCAGGATATGGGCGGTCAGGCGCACGGTGGTGGTCTTGCCGTTGGTGCCGGCGACGGCCACCACGGGGATGCGGCCGTCGTCGCCGTCCGCGTACATATTGGCGATGATGGCGTCGCCCACGGCGCGGCCCTTGCCGAACGAGGGGTTCAGGTGCATGCGCAGGCCGGGCGCCGCGTTCACTTCCACCACGCCGCCGTGCTGGTCTTCCAGCGGATAGAGCACGCTTTCGGCCACCACGTCCACGCCGCAGATGTCCAGCCCGATCATGCGGGCCGCCGACACGGCGCGCGCGGCCATCTCGGGGTGCACCTCGTCGGTCACGTCGGTGGCCGAGCCGCCGGTGCTGAGGTTGGCGTTGTTGCGCAGGAAGATCAGGGTGCCGGACGGCGGCACGGAGTCGGCGTCGAAACCCTGCTTCTTGAGGGTCGCCAGGGCGATGTCGTCAAAGCGGATCTTGGTCAGCGAGGTCGCATGGCCATCGCCGCGCAGCGGGTCCGCGTTGACCTGGTCCACCAGTTGGCGGATGGTCTGCACCCCGTCGCCGGTGACTTGCGGCGGATCGCGGCGCGAGGCCGCGACCAGCGCGCCGCCCACCACCAGCAGGCGGAAGTCGTGGCCGGGAATGTAGCGTTCGACGATGACTTCGGAGCTGATTTCCTCGGCCACTTCAAAGGCCTGGATCACGCGTTCGCGCGTTTCGATGTTGACGGCGACGCCGCGGCCCTGGCTGCCGTCGCGCGGCTTGACCACGACCGGGCCGCCCAGTTCCTCGGCCGCGGCCCAGGCTTCCTCGGCGGTGGTCACCGAGCGGCCCATGGGCACCGGCACGCCGGCCGAGTCCAGCAGCATCTTGGTCAGGTCCTTGTCCTGGGCGATGGACTCCGAGATGGCGCTGGTCAGGTCGGTTTCGGCGGCCTGGATGCGGCGCTGCTTGCTGCCCCAGCCGAACTGCACCATGCTGCCCTGGGTCAGGCGGCGGTAGGGGATGTTGCGGGCGGTGGCGGCGTTGACGATGGAGCCGGTGCTGGGCCCCAGGCGCACGTCTTCGTCGAGCTCGCGCAGGCGCTTCAAGGCATCGGCGAGATCGAAGGGCGTGTCGTCCAGCGCGGCGCGCACCAGCACTTGCGCCAGTTCCATCGCCAGCATGCCGACTTCTTCTTCGCTGTACTCGACCACCACCTGGAACACGCCGGGCTCGATGGTGGAGGCGGTGCGGCCGAACGTGACGGGGCAGCCGGCGTGCGCCTGCATCGTCAGGGCCACGATCTGCAGCACGTGCGCGATGGAGACCGCGCCCTGATGGCCTTCCGGACGCAGCAGCCCGGTCTGGGGCAGCCGCGCGCGCAGGCGCGCTTCGAAGTCAGGCAGGTTGTCGATGGAGCATTCGGCGTCGGCGCAGGAAACAATGGCCTCGATCGCGGTGTTCTTGCTCCACAGATTGGGGCCGCGCAGTGCTCGGATACGGGAAACTTCCATGGCAGGTATTCCTGTCTAGCTCACGCGCGCCCGCGCTTGGGCGAGGGCGCGCGCAGATATTGTCAGTATTGCTGAATCCAGCGGCGGACCAGGTCGATGGTGGGACCGGAGAAGGCTTCGTCGGACTGCAGCAGGACGAAGTCGCCTGCGGCGATGCGGTCGAGCTGGCTCTGGATGGCCTTGCCGTGGTCGGGTTCGTCGTGGATGTCCTTGACGCGGGAGCCTTGCTCCAGGCCTTGGCGCAGCAGCGCGCGCGCCTCGCCCGCGGGGCGCTTGCTGCGCACGGTCAGGTCGTCGTAGAGCACCACGCGGTCGAAGGCGTCGCCCAGCAGCTTGCCCTGTTCGATCAGGTCCGCGTCGCGGCGGTCCGCGCCGGCCGAATAGACGGCGGCGCGCGTGGTCGACGGGAACTGGTCGATGGCGGCGATCAGGGGGCGCAGCGCCGAGGCGTTGTGCACATCGTCGACCACCACGGTGCTGCCGTTGCGTTCGAACAGCGTGAACTGCCAGGGCGCGTCGGCCTGGTCGATGTCGAAGGTTTCGATGCCGGCTCGGATCAGCTCCACCGGGATGTCCAGCGCCCAGGCGGCGCCCACGGCGGCCAGCACGTTCTCGACCTGGAAGGCCACGCGCCCGCCATGGGTCAGCGGGATCGAGGCCACCGTGGCCAGGCGTTCCTCGCGGCTGCCTTGCGCCAGCACGATGCCGCCGTCGCGCACGAACACGGCGCGGCCGTCTTGCTGCAGGTGGGCGGCGATGGCGGGCAGGGCGGGGTCGATGCCGAAGAAGATCACGGCGCCGTCGCTCAGCTCGGCCATTTCCACCACGCGCGGATCGCGCGCGTTCAGCACGGTGGAGCCGCCGGGCAGCACCACGTCCACCTGGGTGCGGAACACGTTGAACATGCGTTCCGTTTCGTTGATGTCGAAGTCGCCGAGGTGGTCGGCGTCGTCGATGTTGGTGACCACGCCCACCTGGCAGCGGTCATAGGCCAGGCCCTGGCCCAGGATCACGCTGCTGTCGTTCTCGATGACGGCGGCGTCCAGGTTGCGGTTCATCAGCAGGCGCGTGCCCGAGGCGAAATCGGCGCGGTCGCCCTTTTGCACCTGGCGGCGGTCCAGATAGAGGCCTTCGCTGCAGGCCAGGCCGGTGCGCTTGCCGGACAGGCTCAGCAGGCGGGCCACCAGGCGCGCCACCACGGTCTTGCCGTTGGTGCCGGTCACGCCCACGATGGGGATGCGGCCAGCGTCGCCTTCGGGGAACAGATGGTCGACGATGGCGCGGCCCACCGGGCGCGGGGTGCCGTCGGCCGGCTTCAGGTGCATCAGCAGGCCGGGGCCGGCATTGACTTCGACGATGGCGCCGCGCTGTTCTTCCAGCGGGCGGGAGATGTCTTCGGCCACCAGGTCCACGCCGGCGATGTCCAGGCCCACGATGCGCGCGGCCAGGGTCACCGTGGCGGCAATGCTGGGGTGCACGCGGTCGGTCACGTCGAAGGCGACGTTGCCGCTGCGCTGCACCAGCACGCGCTGGCCTTCGGGCGGAACGCTGTCTTCCGACAGGCCCTGGCGGGCGATTTCCAGCCGCGCGGCGGAATCCAGGCGCACCGGATTCAGCGGATGGTTCTCGGTGCGGCCGCGGCGCGGGTCGGTATTGATCTGGCTGTCGATGAGTTCGGTGATGGTGGACTTGCCGTCGCCCGTCACCCAGGCCGGTTCGCCGGCGGCGGCGGCCACCATGCGGTCGCCCACGACCAGCAGGCGGTGCTCGTTGCCCAGCACGAAGCGCTCGACGATCACGCCGCTGCCTTCGTCCACGGCCACGCGGTAGGCCGACACCACTTCCTCGCGCGTGGTCAGGTTGGTGAACACGCCGCGGCCATGGTTGCCGTCATAGGGCTTCACGACCACTGGCAGGCCGATGTCCTCGGCCGCTTCCCAGGCGTCGTCCTCGCTGCGCACGAGGCGGCCTTCGGGCACGGGCACGCCGCAGGTCGACAGCAGTTCCTTGGTCAGGTCCTTGTCGCGCGAAATGCCTTCGGCGATGGCGCTGGTGCGATCGGTTTCGGCCGTCCAGATGCGGCGCTGGGCCGAGCCGTAGCCGAACTGCACGAGGTTGCCCTCGAACAGGCGGATATAGGGGATGTCGCGGTCGTCGGCGGCGTCCACGATGCAGGCGGTGCTGGGGCCGAGACAGTGTTTGTCGATCAGGCTGCGCAGCTTGGCGATGGCGGCGGGCACGTCGAAGGGGCGGTCCTCGATGGCGGCCATGACCAGGTCGCGGGCTTCGTTCAGGGCGGTGCGGGTGACCTGTTCCTGCCAGGCGCGCACCACGACCTTGTAGACGCCGCGGGTGGAGGTTTCCCGGGCCTTGCCGAAACCGCCGCGCAAGCCGGCCAGGTTCTGCAGTTCCAGGGTGACATGTTCAAGTATGTGGCCGGGCCAGGTGCCTTCCTTCAGGCGCGACAGGAAGCCGCCCCGGACTCCCGGGCTGCAGCGGTGCTCGATCAGGGTCGGCAGCCATTCCGTCAGGCGTTCGTAAAAGCCGGGGATGGTGTTGGAGGGGTAGTCCTCCAATTCACCGATATCCACCCACGCTTCGAGTACCGGGCGATACGTCCAAATGTTCGGGCCGCGCAAAGCCACGACATCGAGAAATTCAATGTCTTTCTTTTTCATGTTTTAATTTACTGGAGAAGCAGGTTGGCACGCGCGGACGCCCCTATGCAAGACCGCGAATTTATTGGGGTTGCGCCCTTAGAATAATGCCAACGAGTGGGGGATCCCAGATATTCCTAATTAGAAAAATCGGCTGCTACTATACGACGCCTTCAAAGCGTGAAATCGTTATGTTGTAAGGAAGGGACACGTTTGCCGCCAGTCCAGGTTGCGAACCGGTTGCCGCCTAGTAGGGCAGAGTCCTGGCCCGGTATGCGTTCCAATGAAAAAACCAAACCTGCTTTCCGGCCTTGCCGAAGCCTTTCCTGCCCGCTGGCGGGATGAAATCCGCGCCGAACTGGCGGATGGCGAAACCTTGTTGGCCTGGGTTGAAATAGACCTGGATCAGCGCCTGAAGTTCCGCCCGGGGCTGGTCGCCGCCACCGACCGCCGGCTGTTGGCTCGCCATCCGGACGAGCCGCGCTGGGAATCCTGGGCATACGGCCCCCAATTAAAGCTGAGCCTGACCGACCACGCCGGCGCCGCGCTGCTGGAATTGCACGACGACGGCTCCCGCCTGGGCGCCTGGCGTTTCACGCTGGCGCGAAATCCGGCCGCGCTGCGCCTGCTGGCGCAGTTCGAGACCCAGCAGGCCATCCGTTTGTCCGGCCATCAGGACGAGGAACTGGCGGAGCGCACCTGCACCGTCTGTAATAACGTCATTCCGGCGGGCGAGGAAGAATGCCCGACCTGCAACCAGGAACAGGCGGCGCCATCCACCACGTGGGCGCTGCTGCGCCTGTGGCGTTTCGCCCGCCCCTACCGCGGGCCGCTGCTGGCGGGTTTCGTGCTGACCCTGCTGGGCACGGCCGCCACCCTGGTGCCGCCGTATCTGACCATGCCGCTGATGGACGACGTGCTGATTCCGTTCCAGAACGGCGCGCCCATCGATTACGACAAGGTCCGCCTCTATCTGGGAGGGCTGCTGGCCTCGGCTTTCCTGGCCTGGGGCCTGGGTTGGGCCCGCACCTACATCCTGGCCTGGGTCAGCGAGCGCATCGGCGCGGACCTGCGCACCACTACCTATGAGCACCTGCAGCAGCTGTCGCTGGAGTATTTCGGCGGCAAGCGCACCGGGGACCTGATTTCCCGCATCGGCAGCGAAACCGACCGTATCTGCGTGTTCCTGTCGTTGCACTTGCTGGATTTCGCCAACGACATCCTGATGATCGTCATGACGGCGGTCATCCTGGTGTCCATCAACCCGTGGCTGGCGCTGGTCACGCTGGTGCCGCTGCCGTTCATCATCTGGATGATCCACGCGGTGCGCGACCGCCTGCGCCATGGCTTCGAGAAGGTCGACCGCATCTGGTCGGAAATTACCAACGTCCTGGCCGACACCATACCGGGCATCCGCGTGGTCAAGGCTTTCGCGCAGGAAAAGCGCGAAGTCGCGCGCTTTCGCGAAGCCAACAACCGCAACCTGGAAGTCAACGACCGCGTGAACACCACCTGGTCGCTGTTCTCGCCCACCGTCACGTTTTTGACCGAGGTAGGCCTGCTGGTGGTGTGGATCTTCGGTATCTGGCAGGTGTCGCAGAAGCAGATCACCGTCGGCGTGCTGGCCGCCTTCCTGGCCTATATCGGGCGCTTCTACATGCGCCTGGATTCGATGAGCCGCATCGTCTCGGTCACGCAAAAGGCCGCGGCCGGCGCCAAGCGCATCTTCGACATCCTGGACCACGTGTCCAGCGTGCCGGAGCCGCAGAACCCGGCCAAGCTGCCGCATATCAACGGCCGCATCGAATTGCGCGACGTGGGTTTCCGTTACGGCAACCGCCAGGTCATCCGCGGGCTGAACCTGAATATCGCCCCTGGCGAGATGATCGGCCTGGTGGGCCATAGCGGCTCGGGCAAGAGCACGCTGATCAACCTGATCTGCCGCTTCTACGACGTGTCCGAGGGCGCGGTGCTGGTGGACGGCGCCGACATACGCTCGGTGCGCGTGGCGGACTACCGGCGCAATATCGGGCTGGTGCTGCAGGAGCCTTTCCTGTTCTTCGGCACCATCGCCGAGAACATCGCCTACGGCAAGCCGGACGCCACCCGTGACGAAATCGTGGCCGCGGCGCGCGCCGCGCATGCACACGAGTTCATCCTGCGGCTGCCGCACGGCTATGACTCGCTGGTCGGCGAGCGCGGCCAGGCCTTGTCCGGCGGCGAACGCCAGCGCATCTCGATCGCGCGCGCGCTGCTGATCGATCCGCGCATCCTGATCCTGGACGAGGCGACCTCATCGGTGGACACCACCACGGAAAAGGAAATCCAGAAGGCGCTGGACAACCTGGTGCGCGGCCGCACCACGATCGCCATCGCCCACCGCTTGAGCACCTTGCGCAAGGCGGACCGCCTGGTGGTGCTGGACCGCGGCCAGATCGTGGAGCAGGGCCCGCACGAGGAACTGATGGCCCGCGAGGGCGCCTACTATCGCCTGTACCAGGCGCAGGCGCGCCAGGCCGAGGCCGACGCGCAGGCGTCGGGCAGCGAAGACATGGCCGCCGTGGCCTGACGCGGAACCGGAATTATCGTCATGACCTTGCCGTCTTTTCAGCTGCGCCGCAATGCCTTCGGGCGCCTGGAGTTCCAGTCCGCCGATGGCCAGAACCACGAGGGCGTGCTGCCCGTGCGGGCCTTTCCCATCAGCGAACCGGGGCGCGGCCTGTCGCTCGTGACGGCGGACGGGCGCGAACTGGTCTGGATCGAACACCTGTCCGATGTGCCGGCCCCGCAGCGCGCGCTGATCGAGGAAGAGTTGGCGAGCCGGGAATTCATGCCCGAGATCCGCAAGCTGGCCAGCGTCTCCACCTTCGCCACGCCGAGCACCTGGCAAGTCGATACCGATCGCGGTCCCACCTCGTTCACGCTGCGCGGCGAAGAGGACATCCGCCGCCTGAGTCCGCAGACCCTGCTGATCGCCGACAGCCACGGCATCTTTTATCTGGTGCGCGACATCCAGTCGCTGGACAAGCACAGCCGCAAGCTGCTGGACCGCTTCCTGTAGAGCTCAGCCTTCCTGCGGCCGCTTGAACGGGGAATGCGTTTCCAGCTCTCCCAGGTAGTCCGTCACCGCTGCTGTTTCCTCATCCAGGAAGTTCTGGATCGCGTCCGCGAAGCCGGGGTGCGCGACCCAGTGGGCCGACCAGGTGGGCGTGGGCAGCAGCCCGCGCGCCATCTTGTGTTCGCCTTGCGCGCCGCCCTCGAAGCGCGCGATGCCGTGGGCGATGCAGTAGGCGATGGACTGCATGTAGCAGGTCTCGAAGTGCAGCCCCGGCACGTATTCGGCCGCGCCCCAGTAGCGCCCATACAGCGCGTCGCCGCCCGCCAGATTGAGCGCGGCCGCCACCGGCAGGCCGTCGCGCTCTGCCAGGATCAGCACGAAGGCCTCGGCCTGTTCGCGGTACGCGTGCCGGAAGAATTCGTGGCTCAGGTAGGGCGGATTGCCGTGGCTGAAATAGGTGCGGCAATAGCATTCGTAGAAGAAGTCCAGTTCGGCCGCGCCGATCTCCGCGCCGCGCAGCCAGCGGTACGACAGCCCGGCGGCGGCGACCTTCTTGCGGTCCTGGCGGATCTTCTTGCGCTTGTCGTGGCTCATCGTGGCCAGAAAGGCGTCGAAGTCCGCATAGCCCGGATTGGTCCAGTGGAATTGCACGCTTTCGCGGATCATGAAGCCGGCGTCGCGCAGCACGCGCATATCGGTGTCCGAAGGGAACAGCAGATGCAGCGACGAAACCTTGAGTTCTTCGGCGAAGGCGATCAGCCCGCGCACCAGCGTGGCGCGGTCCTCATCGTTGCCTGCCAGCAGTCTGGGCCCTGTCACCGGAGTGAATGGAATGGCCGACAGCAGCTTGGGGTAGTAGCGCAGCCCATGGCGCTGGAAGGCGTCCGCCCAGGCGTAGTCGAACACATACTCGCCGCGCGAATGCGATTTCAGATAAAGCGGGGCGGCGGCGGCCAGCGCGCCGTCGCGCCACAGCGCCAGGTAATGCGGCGCCCATCCGGTCTGGGGCGCGGCGCAGCCGGTGTCGTGCAGCGCGCGTAGGAACGCATGGCGCAGGAAGGGCTGATCGCCCGCCAGCGCGTCCCATTGCTGGGCGTCGATGCGGGACAGGTCGGTTTCTATGGTCAGGCGCAGGGAATCCATGGCTGAATGATAAAGTCTCCGTGTATGCGCGAGGCTTGCAGCCACGGCGCTTTCACGGGATTTCGGGCTGGCGCGAGGCCGCCCGGCACAGAGAAGCATATGGACAGCAATACGATGCCCGCCGCGGCCGGGCATGGCCGGGATTGCCTGCGCGGGCAGGCGCTGGCGGCCCTGGCCGCCACGGCCTGGCAGGACAAGCTGGCGGCAGTGCGCGCCATGTCGGATGAGGCGCCGCTGGACTGCCAGCGGGAGTACACGCCCACGGCGGAGCTGCCGGGCCGCCCGGCCCGGCCCGAGCTGGTGGCCCCCGCCCAGGTCAAGCAGCGCTCCATGGCCAGCGAGCAAGGGCGCGCGGCGCTGCTGCACGCGCTGGCGCACATCGAATTCAACGCCATCAACCTGGCGTTGGACATCATGTGGCGCTTTGCCGGCATGCCGGAAGCCTTCTACCGCGACTGGCTGCGCGTGGCGCGCGAAGAGGCCTACCACTTCGACCTGCTCAGGCAACGCCTGGCCGCGATGGGCCACGCCTATGGCGATCTCCCCGCCCACAACGGCCTGTGGGACATGGCGCAACGCACGCAAGAAGACCTGCTGGCCCGCCTGGCGCTGGTGCCGCGCACGCTGGAGGCGCGCGGCCTGGATGCCTCTCCCGCGATCCGCGCCAAGCTGGCGGGAGCGGGGGACGCGGAGAGCGCGGCCATCGTCGACATCATCCTGGCCGACGAAATCGGCCACGTGGCCATCGGCAACCATTGGTACAAGCAGCTGTGCGCGCAGACGGGCCACGATCCCGTTGCCTGCTATGCCGAACTGGCGCAGCGTTTTGATGCGCCGCGCCTGCGCGGTCCCTTCAACCTGGAGGCGCGCCGCGCCGCCGGATTCGACGATGCCGAGCTTGCCGCGTTGCAGGCCGGTTGATTGGAAAACATGAGCACCGACAATTTCATCAAAGCGCTGCGGACCCGCTGCCTGCGGCCGCTGACCATCCTCTTGGCCGGAGGCGCGCTCATTTCGCTGACGCCGGCCGCTTCGGCCGCCGACGCGTTCGCGGCCTGCCTGGCGCAACTGCGCGGCCCGGCGCTCAAGGCCGGCGTGTCGGGCGCCATGTTCGACACCCACACCGCGGGGCTCGTGCCCGACATGGCGGTGCTCGATCTGCTGGACGCCCAGCCGGAATTCAAGACGCCCATCTGGGACTACATGGCGGCCCTGGTCGACGACGAGCGCGTGGCCGACGGCCAGGCCGGCATGGCGCGCTGGCAGTCCGACCTGGACCGCGCCGCATCGCGCTACGGCGTGGACGCGGCCACCATCGCCGCAGTCTGGGGCGTGGAGAGCAACTACGGCCGCACCCTGGGCGGGCGGCCTTTGCTGACGTCGCTGTCCACGCTGTCCTGCTTCGGCCGGCGGCAGGCCTATTTCCGGGGCGAATTCTTTGCCACCCTGAAGATCATCCAGGACGAGCACATCGTACCCGAGCGCCTGACGGGGTCTTGGGCGGGCGCCTTCGGCCAGACCCAGTTCATGCCCTCGACCTACTTGCGGCTGGCGGTGGATTTCGACGGCGACGGCCGCCGCGACCTGGTCGACAGCGTGCCGGATGCGCTGGCCTCGACGGCCAACTTCCTCAAGCGCGCGGGCTGGAACAGCGCGCTGCAATGGGGTTACGAGGTCCGCCTGCCGGCGGGCCTGGACACCGCGGGCGCGGGCAGGAAGAACAAGCGTCCGATGTCGTACTGGGCCGGGCGGGGCGTGACGCGCGCCGACGGCCAGCCGCTGCCCGCGGGCGACACGCCGGCCGGCCTGCTGCTGCTGGCGGGCCGCGGCGGCCCCGCCTTCCTGGTCACGCGCAATTTCGACGCCCTGTATTCCTACAACGCCGCGGAAAGTTACGCGCTGGCCATTGCCCATCTGTCCGACAGGCTGCGCGGCGGCGGTCCCTTGGCGCAAGCCTGGCCGACCGACGATCCGGGGCTGTCGCGGGCGCAGCGGCGCGAATTGCAGCGCTTGCTGATTGCCCGCGGCTATGAGATCGGCGAACCCGATGGCATGATCGGCGCCCGTACCCGGCAGGCCCTGCAGGCGGTGCAGCGCGAACTGGGCCTGCGGCCGGACGGCCGCGCCGGCCTGAAGTCGTTGCAAGCCTTGCAGGCGGGGAAGGCCGCAAACTGACCGGACGCAATAGATAAGCTTTGTAAAGATCCCGGGTGTCATCCATTAGATGACAGGCAGCGCGGCGGGCATGGGCCTATACTGATTCTCCGATTTTTCAGGAGCACGATGATGAGCCTATTGGATACCTTGGCCTCGATGGCCGGCGGCGGTCAGCAAGGGGGCTCGGCTTCGCTGCTGCCCGCGCTGATCGAGCAACTGAACAAGTACCCGGGCGGCCTGACTGGCCTGATCGCAAGCTTCCAGAAGGGCGGCCTGAACGAGATCGTCGCTTCGTGGGTGGGCACCGGCCAGAACATGCCGGTCAGCGCCGACCAGCTCGGTTCCGTGCTGGATCCGGGCGTTGTCAATGAACTGGCCTCCAAGACCGGGCAGGACACGGATTCCGTGCTGGGCTCGCTGTCCTCGCTGCTGCCGCAGCTGGTGGACAAGGCCACCCCCAACGGCGAGGTCCAGGGCGAGCAGCAACTCAACCCGGCCGACCTGCTGGCGTCCTTGTCGGGCATCTTCGGCAACCGCGGTTAAGTCTTATCGCCAGGCAGCCCATGCAGGCATCGATGCCTGCTTCCACCGGCCGGCGGCGCTTGTTGCAAGGACTGGGCGCGGCGGCGCTGGCCGCCGGCCTGCCCGCGTGCGCGCCGGCGTGGTCGATGCAAAGCACCTTTTGGCAACTGTGGCCCAGCCATTTGGAATTGAGTCCAGAGGCCTGGCGCGAGCGCATCGCCGCCATGCATGCGCTGGGATTCCGCGAGATCATCATCCAATGGGTAGGGGCGAGCGGCGGTCCCCAACCGTGGCAATTGCCTGCGGCCACGCTGGCGCTGATCTTCGATGAGGCGCAGCGCCTGGGCATGGGATTGCAACTGGGCCTGCCCTACGACGAGCGCTGGTGGCGGCAACTGGGCAATCCGGATGACGCGGCGCTGGCGGCTTTCCTGCAGGCCGCGCAGGCGCAGGCGCTGGCCTATGCCCGGGCCTCGGGCGCAACCGGGCTTGCCGCGTTCCGCGGCTGGTATATCCCTTACGAGATCGAGCAGCACAGCTGGGCCGCGGCTGGCCGCCAGGCACGCCTTGCGCAATGGCTGCGCGAACTGTCCGATCCGCTCGCGCAACAGACCGGGCGCGCACCCGCCATCTCCACGTATCACAGCAAATTGCCGGGGTCGCTGAGTCTGGCAGATCTGTGGAGCGGACTGCTGGATGCCGCCAGGCTGAGGCCCATGCTGCAGGACGGGGTAGGCGTGTCCGGCATGGCGGCATACGAGGCGCTGGAGCCCTTGCACCGCATGCTGCTGGCGCGTCGCGCGCCGTTCGACCTGATCGTCGAACTGTTCGAGGAACTGCCGTCCGAACGCCAGGACGGCACCACCTTCAATGCCCGCTCCGCCGATGCGGCGCGCGTGCGGCGGCAGTTGCGCATCGCGCGGCGCTACCGCGCGCAAAGCGTGGTCGCCTTTGCCGCGGATCCCTGGCTGATCGGGCCCACGCCCGAGGCCGAGCGTCTCAGGCGGGAGTGGCCGCTTTAGGCGGCGGACTCGCGACCTGAAGCGGTGCCGCTATCGTGGTGGCGCAGCCGCCATGGCTTTGAGCTGCGCGCATCGTCGTCATGGGCGCTCAGTACGACAGCGTCATATTCATGAACCAACCCTTGGCGCGGTCGCTCTCGCCGCCGCCTATGCTGGTGCGGTACTGGACGCCGAAGTCCAGGTAGGAGCGCGGCGCGTTGTAGTGGTCCTCGCGGAACCAGTAGCGCACATTGAAGCCGGGCCCCACGCCCAGCGACCACGAGGTGTCATGGTCGGACAGGACCACCGACTGGCTGCCGTAGCCGGGCAGGTCGTCGAGCTTGGCCACGCTCTTCTGCCACAGCCAGTCCGCGCCCACCACCGCATAGGGAAACAGCACCAGCTTGTCGCTGATGCTGGTGGCGCGGAAGCTGCGGCCCACGCGCAGCTCGCCGGACAGGAAGGCCTGGTCGCGCTTGAGGCGGCCCGAGGAACTGCCCAGGTCCTGCTGGCGCTGGCCCTTGGAGTCCACCGAGTAGGCCGTGTAGCGGGCGCTGTTGTCGTCCCATGCGTAGCCGGCCTGCGCATAGCCTTCGATGGTGAGCCAGCTCGGCACGTCCACGCGCAACTCGCGGCCCTGGTAATAGCCGTAGGTGACGTAGGACATCCAGCCGCCGGCATTGCCGTTGAGCTTGTAGCGCGCCACGGCGCTCTGGTCCTGCAGATTGGGATAGGCGTTGTGGAAGGCCTGCTGCGCCGCGCATTGCACCGCGCTGGATTCGGGGTAGGCATAGCCCTGGCGGGTGGCGGACCCCAGGAAGAAACGGCGTTCGATGCCGAAGGTCACACCGGTATCGGCCAGCAGATAGCGCAGGCCCAGCGCGCCGATGGTGCTGGGGATGCCGGATGCCGTGCTGTTGTTGCGGAAGCGTTCTTCGTTGGAGCGTTCGTCCGGGGTGCTTGCACCGGTGCAGGGGTCGACGTTCCTGCGCGACTCGTAGGTGCTGCCGCCGTCGTACAGCGTGTTGGAGCTGCGCGCATAGGCTTCGAGCATGCCCCAGCGGTTGTTCAGCTGCGGCGGACGCCAGAAGATTTCCGCAGTGCTGAATATCACGTCGCCAGGCGTGTTGATGGCGGCCCCGCCCAGGCTGGAGCTGGCCGGCCGCGCGCCGCGGTAGGACGCGGAGAACGAGCCGCCCCATTCGCGCGACAGGGCGGCGACGCCGCTGCGCGTGTTGTAGCGTTCCAGCGGCGTCAGGCCCAGTTGGCCGGCGTCGTCCATGTCGATGGCCTGCTTGAGCGAGTCGGTGGCGGCGCGGTTGTCGCCCATTGCGGACTGCGCATAGGCCTGGTCCAGGATCAGGCGCGGCGGCGCCTGGCCGGTCGCGCGCGCGGCCGCGAAGTCGGACGCCGCGCCCGCGGGCTGGCCCAGGCGCTGGCGCGCGTAGCCGCGCTGCGCCAGCAATTGGGCTGAGTCCGGCTGGCGGGCGATGGCGTCGCTGAGCCGGGCTTCCGCTTCGGCCGCTTGCGCCTTGGTGCCCGCGGCCAGCGTGGTCGTCAGCAGCTGGGCATGGCTTTCGTTGTCTGGCGCTTGCGCCACGGCCTGGCGGGCCAGCGCGATGGCTTCCTGGTAGGCGCCCCGGTCGTAGGCGGCGTAGGCGCCCGTGGCGGCCACGCTGCCCGGAGCCGGCGCGGCGGGCGCCTGGCTGGCGGCGATCTGCTTCTGAAAGGCCTGCTGCCTGGCGTGCAGCGCGGCTTGGTTGGGCGCGCCCAGCGCCAGCGCCGTGTCGACCGCCTGGCTGGCGGCTTCATAGCGCTGCTGCGCGCCCAGCGATTCCACCCACAGCAAGGCCCATTCGCCTTGCCTGGGCGCGGCGCGGAAGGCGCGTTCGGCGCCTGCGGCGGCCGCGGCGTAGTCCTGGCGCGCATAGTCCGCATAGGCGCGCGCCGCCACGGGATAGGCCCGCTGGTACGGGGTTTGCGGCGCGGGCTTGCGGACCGGTGCGGGCGTTTGTGCTGGCGCTTGCTTGGAAGCTTGTTCGGGAGCGGGTTCGGACGCTTGCGCAGGTGTTTGCGCCGCGGGCTGCGCAGGCGTGGCGGCCACGGCCGGCGGGCGTTGCAGGTTGGCCCGGGCCTGGCGCAGCTCGGGCGAGCCCAGGCCGTCGGCGATGGCGGCGTCGGCGGCGCGCGCGGCCTCCTGGCGCTTGCCTTGTTTTTCCAGGGCATAGACCAGCAGCAGCCGCAGGCGGGCCACGTCGGGCCGCAGGCGGATGGCGTTCTCCGCCATGACCTGGGCGGTTTCGTAATGCCCCGCGTCGTACTGCTTGTAGGCCTGGTCCGCCAGTTGATAGGCGTCGCCTTCCAGCGGACGTTCGGCTGCGGCCGCGGCCTGGGCGGTGGCCTCGGGAGCCGCTGCCACGCACAGCAGCAGGGCGCTGAAAGCCAGCGAACGCGAAATGACGGTCATGGAGGAGAGGGCCTGTGCGATAGCGGATCCGCGGGAGGTTCGGTTTGTGTTGGAGCGCCCTGCTGGAATGAAAGCGCTTCGCGCAGCGTCTTTTCATCGAGCCAGCCCCGTTCCATCAGGATTTCGCCCAGCGGCCGCTTTTCGCGCGCCTGGATCTCCAGCGCCTGCTCCAGCATCTGGTGGTCGATGGCCTGCCAGGACAGCAGCAGGTCGCCCAGGCGCTGGCGCTGCTGCGCCAGCTGGTCGGTGGAGGGGAAGTCATGCATGGTCTTGTCCCAGGCCAGCCGCTTGCCCGTGATCAGGTGGCCGATGAACAGGCGCCAGGCCCGCGCCGCCGCCATGGCGTTGATGAAGTTGCCGACGATCATGCGCGGCATGGACAGCAGTGCGTGCTCCCAGCCGTACATGCGGCCGACGAAATACGCGCGCTGCACCACGCGCAGCAGCAAGGCCTCCGCGTTCAGCCACATCAGCGTTACCAGCCAGCCGCCGGGGCGGAAGTAGGAGGGGTAGTAGACCTTCCACCAGCCGAAGCGGTCGGCCAGGAAGAAGAGAAAGAAGTTGGCGAGCAGCAGATAGGCCAGTATCGCGATGAACGAGGTGAACAGGCCCTTGCGGTCGCGGAATAGCAGATACTTGGTGGCCAGCGATCCCGTCCACCCCACCTGCTGCCAGCCTTGCAGGCCGATGCCCAGCGTCCAGCGGGCCTTCTGCCGGTAGGCGGTGCGGAAGGTGTTGGGGAAGTATTCGCGTACGCCCAGCGGCATCCTGATGGCGGAGATCTTCTCCGGGCCCAGCCCGAACCAGGAGCGGCGCCGCGTCACGTACTCGACCTCGAACTTGCCGAAGATCTGGCGCATGCCGCGCTGGGCCAGGCGCGCGCCGATGTCGTAATCCTCGGTCAGCGTATCGGTATTGAAGGGTTGGTTGTTCGTCTCGGCCGCCAGCACCTCCAGCGCGTGACGCGAGAAGCAGGTGCCCACGCCGGCCGACGGCACCATCCTGGACAGGCTTTCGCGTACCACCAGGTCCTTGGTGTGCCATTCGGCGAATTCGTCCATGTAGGTGCCGGCGACCAGCTCGTGCCATTCCCGTTCCAGCGAGGTCACCGGCAGCTGGATGAAGTCGATGCGCGGCAGCAGATAGTTGTAGTACTTCAGTTCCAGCGGGTGCAGCACGTCCTCGCTGTCGTGCAGGATCACGCCGGCGTAGGGCTCGGGCTGAAGGGCGTTCTGCGCGAAGATGGCCTGCACGATCCAGTTCAGGCAGTCGGCCTTGCAGGTCGGCCCGTCGTGCGGCACTTCCACCCGTATCAGCTGGCGGTAGCGGCGCCGCATGCGCTCCACCTCCTTGATGGTGCGCTCGTCGTTCTGGTAGGTGCCCGCGAAGATTGTGTAGTTCTTGTATTCCAGCGTGGACACCATGTTTTGCAGCATGGGCGCGATCACGTCATATTCCAGCCAGGCGGGCACCATGATCGCCAGCGGCTGTTCCGGTTTGGCGCGCAGCTGCTCCGCGGTCAGCGGCGCGTACTGGCGCTTGACCGTCAGCCCGCGGCGCAGTTCGCGCAGCCAGAACCAGCCGTCGATGAACAGGTCGTCCAGGCTGGACAGCAGGATGATGACGCCGACCACCGCTGTCACGATCTCCAGGCCGCGGTAGTAGTCGGCGATGAGGTAGGGCCAGTAAAGCGAGGACATGGCGCCTCCGGGTTACTTGCTTTCCTGGTTCTTCCTGCGCGTGACGCGCAGTGCGGCGATCAGGATCAGGAGCAGGACCAGCAGACCGACGCTCAGGGCCGGCACGCTCCACGACAGGTAATTGCGCCATTCGAAGAAGGCGCTTGCGCCCGCGCCCGGCGGCTGGCCGGCCGCGGGATTGGCGCTGTCGATCCAGGCCAGCGGCCCCGCCGCGCCGATGATGGCGATGTTGCCGCGGTTCAGCACGAAGGGCGCCTGCGGCATGACGGGACGCTGGCCCAGCGTGTGCCACAGCAGGCCGTCGTGGCCGCCCGCGCGCACGACTTCGGCCGTGCTCAGCTTGTCCAGGCCGGAAATGTCCAGCCAGGGCGCGCTCTTGCCGTCCACCGTCAACTGCTTGCGGTCCGTGACCTTGACCATGGGCTTGGCGCCGTCCACCGCCACTTCCATCGCCACGAAGGGGCCGGCGGGCTTGGCCGTCTGGCCCGCCGGCGTGAGCGACAGCGCCGCGCGCGTGGCCGACAGGCCGCTGGCCGTGGCGATGCCGATCACACGCTGCAGGTTGGCCGGCGCATCGGCCAGATAGGTGTCGGGGATGAGCAGTTGGGGACTGCCGGCCAGCAGCGGCAACAGTCCCACGAAGGTGCCGTCGGGCTGTGCACGGCCCGGCTTCACATAGCTGGTGGGCAGCACGTTGACGGGATAGCCTTGCGGGATCTCGTTGCAGTCCACCGATACCGGCTGGCGCTGGAAGGTGACGCGCACCGCGTTGGTGAGACCCAGCACATAGCCCGGCACGCGCGCCATCAGGCGTTCGGGATGGCCGTCGGCGTCCATCTGCTTGGCCGCCAGCAGGACGCCGTTCCAGAACACGGAGGCGACCGGGCGGGTCGCGGAGGCGCCCGGCGCGGCGGCCAGGTCCATGACCAGTTCGTCCGGCATGCTGCCGTCCGCCGAGACCGCGGCCAGCGGGAACGTGGCGTTCCAGTCGCCGCGCGCGACCACGTCGAAGCTGGCGGATGAGCCGCCCAGCGACGTCAGGCGCATGCCGTCCTCGTCGGAGGCCTGCGGCGGCTCGGCCGCCTTGACCTGCGCCTGGCGCGTGACCAGGATGCGGCGCCAGGCCGTGTCGAAGGCGCCTGCGCCCTGCGCGCCAGCGTCGGCGGCCACCGCGATCACCGCCTGCCGGCCCAGCGGCGCCAGGCGGATTTCCTTGGTTTGCAGGTCCTGGCCGGCCAAGGGCATGCGCCGCTGGCGCCAGGCCTTGAAGGCCTCGGCGGCATCGGCGTCCTGCGCCAACTGCGCCTGCAAGGCGTCCAGCGCCTCGTTGTAGCGGGCGCGCAGCGCGGCGTCCGCGATCACCACGTCGCCGCTGACCGCGGGAGCGCCCATCACCAGCAGCGCGCCGATCTCGGCGGGGCTGGCCAGCTTGTGCTTGTCGTTGCCCGCCAGGGCCGCGAACGCGGGCACCTGTCCGAGTCCGTTCGGGGCCTGCAGGCCCCGCGTGTCGATCTCGTCGCCGACGGCCGGGAAGGCTCGGACCGCGACCTGCTTGCCGCTGCGCGCCATTGCCACGCCCATGCGCCAGGCGCTGTCGAAGGCCTGCTGGTCGAGCTTGGCGCCCGCCACCATCAGCACGGGCTTGCCGGGCAGGGTGCTCCAGGCTTCGTCCAGGCTGCCGATGGCCGAGGCGTCGTAGCGGTAGCTCAGGCGCGTGCGCGGCGACACCATCAAGGCGTTGGCGGTGGCGCGGTTGCTTTCGCACTGACGCAGCGCGATCTCCGATTGCCAGTCCACCGCCAGCCGCACGAAGCCGGTGTCGCGCACGCGCTGTTCCACGTTCAGCTTGCGCGTGGCCGAGCCCTCGCCGTCGGCGATGCGCTGCGCGGTCTGCGGCACGCCGTCCACCCACAGCACCATGCTGGCGCGGCCTGGCTCGCCCTTGATGTAGCGGGCGTCAAAGTCCAGCGTGGCGTCGGCTATCGGCACGCCGCGGGGCACCGGCAGATAGAATTCCTGGCGCGCATCGCTATTGCTGAGCACCACCGGTTCGCGGATGCCCAGGTCTTCCAGGCTGGTGTCGCGCGTCACCCAGTCGTCGCCCAGCAAGCGCCGCAAGGCGTCGCCCGCGGGGCTGGCCATTGCTCCCAGGGGGAGCAGCAACCCGGCGGCGATGAGGGCGCGGCAGAGGCTGCGGGCGGCATGGGGATGCGGGACATGGGGCATGAGGGCTCCGGAAGGGGGGGCGAGGGGCGGCTAGCGGACCGCGGCCGGCGCTTGAGGCGCAAACTCGGATAGGGCGCGGCCGCAGAGCGCATCGACGATGCGTTGGCTGGCGAGGCCGTCGCCATAGGGATTGATGCGGCGCGAAAAAGAGGCGTGCAGCTCCGGGTTGTCGAGCAGGCGGTTCACTTCGGCCAGGATGCGCTGCGTGTCGGTGCCGACCAGCGTCACGGTGCCGGCCTGCACGGCTTCAGGGCGCTCGGTGACGTCGCGCATCACCAGCACCGGCTTGCCCAGGTACGGCGCTTCTTCCTGCACGCCGCCCGAGTCGGTCAGGATCAGGTAGGCGCGCTGCATGAACCAGACGAAGTCCAGATAATCCAGCGGGGCGATCAGATGCACGCGCGACAGGCCGTCCAGCTGCGTCATCACCACGTTGCGCACCTGCGGATTCAGGTGCACGGGGTAGACGATCTGCAGATCCTCGCGCCGCGCCAGTTCGGCCAGGGCGGCGCAGATGTGCTGGAAGCCTTCGCCGAAGTTCTCGCGCCGGTGTCCGGTGACCAGCAGCAGGCGCCGCTGAGGGTCCAGCCAGCCGTGGCGCGCCGCCAGCTGCTGCGCGAGCGCGCCTTCGGCGGCGAGCTTGGCGCAGGTCATGGCCAGCGCGTCGATCACGGTATTGCCGGTGACCGTGATGCGTCCCGCCAGGTTTTCGCGCAGCAGGTTGGCGCGTGATTGCGCGGTGGGCGCGAACAGCCAGTCGCCCACCGCGTCGACCACGCGGCGGTTCATTTCTTCGGGGAAGGGCTGGGCCAAGTCGCCGGTGCGCAGGCCCGCTTCGACATGGCCGATGCGCGCGCGGCGGTGAAAAGAGGCCAGTGCGCAGGCCGATGCGGTGCTGGTGTCGCCATGGACCAGCACGCAATCCGGTTGCTCGGCCTCCAGCACGCTGTCCACCCGGCTGATCAGCCGCGCATACAGGCCGTTGAGCGTCTGGTTGGGCACCATGATGTCCAGATCGTGCTGCGCCCGCAGATCAAACAGGGCCATCACCTGATCCAGCATCTCGCGATGCTGGCCCGTCACGCAGACGACGCTCTGGATCCGGGGTTCGCCTTGCAGCGCGGACACCAGGGGCGCCATCTTGATCGCTTCGGGACGGGTCCCGAATATGGAAAGGACTTTCATCACAAGAGCGGGCCCCCTACGCCGGTGGCATTTTCTTGCGTAGATTATGGATTGAAAGTAATCGTAATATGTGACGGTTTATTTCAATAAAAGGGGGGTATCGGAAAATTTAGGGACAATCTGTTGCTTTCGCGCGATACCGGGGGCTATTTGCCCAAAGTCATGCCGCCATCGATAGTGACGACCGAGCCGGTCATGAACAGGAACGGTGGCCTGGTCAACGCGATGATCGACGCCGCGATTTCCTGGGTGGTCGCCAGGCGGTTCATCGGATGCATGGCCGCGAGCCGGGCTTCGTCCAGTTCGCCCGCATCGATCGAATGTTGGATCAGCGGCGTCTTGACGTAGCCGGGCGCCACCGCGATGACGCGGATGCCATCCTCGGCCCATTCGTTGGCGAGCGACCGCGTCAGCGTCGCCACGCCGGCCTTCGACACGGCGTAGTGGGCGCGGCCCTTCATCATGACCATGCCGGCGACCGATGCGATGTTGACGATGACGCCGCCGCGGGCGCGCAGCGCCGGATACAGGGCATGCGCGCAATGGAAGGTGCCGTTGAGGTTCACCGCCAGGACCTGGGCCCATTCCGCCGGGTCCTTTTCCGCGACCGGGGCACGGCTGCCGGCGATGCCCGCGGCGTTGATCAGCAGGTCTATTCCGTCCAGCTGCGCCGCCGAGCGGGCCACGCTGGCGTAGTCGGCAACGTCCACGGCCACGGCGCCATCCGCGGCGGTCCGGTCCCACACCACGACCTGCCAGCCTTCGGCGCGCAGCTGGCGCGCGCATTCCTGGCCGATCCCGCTTGCGCCGCCGGTGATGACGGCGATCTTTGCTTGAGTATTCGTGCTCATGTCTGACTCGCTTGTAGGTTGTATCGATTTCAGCTGTGCGAGGCCGCCGCTTGAGCGGCCGGCGCCGCGCGCCGGTTGCGCACGCACAGGATTGCCAGGCCCGCGCTCGCCAGCGTCGCCAGGGCGAACACCTGGGCCGCGAGTTTCCATTCGCCGCCGCTGGCCTGCATGACCGCGCCCGTCAGGGTCGGGCCGAAGAAGCCTCCCAGCGAGCCTATGGTCGTCACCAGCGCCAGCGGGCCGGCGTTGGCGCCGATGTAGTTCTGCACGGCGGCATTCAGGGGACCGTAGTAGGCGATGGTGTAGCCCGTGATGACGGACACCGCGGCCAGGAATGCGGCCAGGGATACCGTCGCCGCGCCGTGCAGCATCAGGAAGCCGCCCGCGCCCACCAGGCAGACGACCGCCAGGTGCCAGCGGATGTCGCCGCTGCGTTCGCTGCTGCGCCCGACCACATAGCTGAACACCAGCGCCGCCACGTTGGGAATCATCAGCAGCGTGCCGATCTCCAGCGGCGTGATGCCGTACAGCTGCTTGAGGATGGTGGGAAGGAAGTACGCCAGGGCGAAGGTCGCGGCGTAGGCAGCCAGCAGGATCAGCAGGATGCCCCACAGCATGGGCTGGCGGAAGACGGCAAATCCCTGCGTCCAGGAAGCGGATGGCGCGGCCGCGCGGGTGGGCGCCTCGTGTTCCATGAGGGCGCGCAAGCCCTGGCGCTGGCCATCGCTGAGCCAGTGGGCTTCCTGCGGCGTGCCGGGCAGATAGCGCAGGATCAGCAAGCCCAGCAGCATGGTCGGCAGGCCTTCGATGAGGAACAGCCAGCGCCAGCCTGGCATGCCGGCGTCGATCTTGAGCAGCGCGCCGGCCAGCGGCCCGCCGAAGATCATGGCCAGCGGCAGCGCCATGATGAAGATCGAATTGATGCGGCTGCGGTAGCGCGGCGGAATCCAGGACGCGATGTAGAAATTGACGGCGGGAATGAAGCCGCCTTCGGTCACGCCCAGCAGGAAGCGCAGCACGTAGAACGATTTTTCGCCATGCAGTGCGGCCATCAGGCAGGAGACCAGGCCCCAGGCCAGGAACATGCAGGCCAGCCAGCGCCTGACGCCGAAGCGTTGCAGCGCGAGGTTGGCGGGTACGCACACGCTGGCGTAGCCGATGAAGAACAGCCCCGCGCCGAAGCCGTAGGCCGCCAGGGAAATGTCCAGGTCCACACCCATTTGCAGCTGCGCGTAGCTGATGTTGGTGCGGTCCAGGAAGTTGAGCAGATATCCTGCGAACAGCAGGGGCAGGACGCGGTTGCGAAAGCCGGCGACGGCCTGTTCGGCGTTCGCCAGATCTTCATTGCGGATCATGGTTGGTCTCCTGTCGTCCGCCTTCGTGGCGGATCTCGCTAGGCTGGGATTGGAGCGGCGCCGGGCAGCGCACCGCCGGTCGTGGTGTCAGTGGCGCCCCGTTACCCGGGCGTACAGGTCGGCATCCGGCCAGGCGGCGCCGCGCCAGGCGACGTGCTGATCGGGCCGGATCAGGGTGAGCGGGGCGGGGTAGAGGTTGGCGACTCCGCCTTCGTCAGGGCGGATCAGTGTCAAGGGCACGCCCGCCGCCCGCGCCGCGGATACGGCGGCATCGATGTCGCGGGCGGCTGCCGCGGGCAAGGCCAGCAGCGTGAATCCCGGGCCGAAATGGTCATACAGCGAGCTGCCGTCATGCAGCCAGGCATGCGGGGCGAGGGCCCCAGGACGAGACGTAGGGACATAGTTGATGAAGTCCCGGGCTGGCGCGGGGCTGCCGTCCGGCACGATGACGGGCGAGTCCGCGTACTGATAGCCCAGCACCACGCCCAGGGTGGAGAACTCGCGCATCTTGGCCGCGCGGATGCGCGCGCCGGTTTCCTGGCGCGCCCGCTCGCCCGCCGCGCCGGCCTCTTCCAGATGATCGGCCAGCAGGTGATTGCCGAGGATCGAATGGTTGTGCTCGGCCTCGTCCAGCACCCACTGGTGCACCGGCCGGCGCTCCCGTTCATAGCTGTCGATGAGGGCGGGGCCGCCCCAGCCTTGCAGCGCGGCCGCCAGCTTCCAGCCCAGGTCCACGCTGTCGGCCACGCCCATGTTCATCCCGTAGCCGCCGAAGGGCGGGTGCAGATGGCAGGCGTCGCCCACCAGGAAGACACGCCCCTGCCGGTAGCGGTCGCCCAGAAGCTTGCTGGCGGTCCACTCGTCGCTGCTGAGTACCTCGTAGGGCAGGTCGATGCCGGTGGCGCGGGCGATCATGGCGCGCGCATCGATGTCGCTGGCGCGCTGTTTCGGGTCCACGTGAGTGGGCATGAAGAACCAGGTGTCGCCACTGTCCATCGGGCCGATCAGGCTGGGCGCGTCGCCATTGATTTGCCAGTACATGATGGCGGGCCCGTGCGGATGGGCCTGGGCCAGTCCGGGGGCGCGGAATACGATGTTGTAGTTGCGGGACAGCCCATGGCTGCCTTCCATGCGCGTGCCGATCAGCTCCCGCACCAGGCTGCGGGCGCCGTCGGCGCCCACCAGGTAATCCACGTCCAGCTCGATGTCGCGGCCTTGCGCCAGGTCGCGCAAGCGGGCGCGCACGCCGCCGGCATCCTGCGTCAGGTCCAGCAGTTCGGAGCGGAACCGGATCTCCACGTCGGGCAGGGTAGCCGCATGGGCGCGCAAGACCTCTTCGACGGTGTACTGCGGAATCCATTGCGCGTGTTCCGAGTACAGCGGATTGCGGCCGGGGGCGCAATACATGGCGTTCTCGTGCCGTCCAAGTTCGAAGCCGGCCAGGCGGGTGCAGAACACCACGTTGGAAGGGTAGTAGGCGCCCAGCGGCGATGCCGCGCGCAGGCGGTCGGCGATGCCCCAGCGGCGCAGGTGTTCGCGCGTGCGCACGTTGGTCGTCTTGGCGCGCGGCGCGTATCCCACGCGGTCGTTGCGCTCGATGAGCAGGCACGGAATCTTCCTGTGCCCCAGTTCGATCGCCAGACTCAGTCCGGCCGGTCCGGCGCCCACGATCAGCACGCGGGGCGAGGCTCGCTTTTCCACCTTCGGTCTCCTCGGTTGCCTGCTTTCCTTGCAGGCTTTGGACGCATCCTAGGCCTATGCCACCGATGCTGAAAGATGGCAGAATTGGCTTACCGATATCAAATTTGATTCACTGCCATGAAGCTGAACACCCTGCGGGATTTCCTGGCCGTGGCCGAACGCGGCGGCGTCAGGGCTGCGGCCCGCCATCTGGACGCGCCGCAGCCGGCAATTTCACGCAGCATTCGCGAACTCGAGAAAGAGCTGGGGTGCGTCCTGTTCGAACGGCATGCCAAGGGCGTGCGCCTGACCCCCATGGGCGCCGTGTTCCTCAGGCGGGCCAACGCCATACGCCATGAGCTGCAGCGCGCACGCGACGAGATCGGCCAATTGAATGGCGAGTCCCGCGGGCGCGTCACGCTGTGCATGTCGACGGCACCGCATCTGGGCCTGTTCGCCGAAGTGCTGCGCGAGTTCCGGGCGCGCTACCCGGACACCCATCTGGAGATCATCGACGGGGTCTACCCGCTGGTGGAAGCGTCCCTGCTGGACGGCACCGTGGACTTCTATATCGGGCCGGTGCCCGCGCGCACGCCTGGCGAACTACAGGTGGAAAAACTCTTCGACAACACCCGCGTGATCATCGGCCGCAAGGGCCATCCGCTGGCGCGCGCCCGCTCGCTGCGCGACCTGACCGGGGCGCAGTGGATCACGACCTCCATCACGCACAAGGCCGAAGAGGAACTGGGCCCGCTGTTCGACAAGCATGGCCTGCCGCCACCGCACCTGGCCCTGAAGGCCCAGTCCGCGCTGACCTTCATCACGGCGCTGAGCAATTCCGACCTGCTGATGATGTTGCCGGTGCAATGGCTGCGGTATCCGCTGCTGCAAGGCGTGTTCCAGGAAATCCGCGTCAAGGAGCCCTTGCCGGCGCCGCCGGTATGCATCGTGCAGCGCGCCGGCCTGCCGCTGACGCCGGCGGCCGAGTACTACTGCACACTGACGCGGCGGGCCAGCGCGCGGGTCCAGGGCTAGAGGCCGGCCGCCGGCCACTGGAAGCGTTGCGCCACCTTGTCGAGAAAGCGGCCGGCCGCCTCGCGGTGGTAGTCGGTGGACCGCGCCACCCCCTGGCCGGCCGCCTCCAGGTCCAGCATGGTGTTCAGGTCGCTGTTGAGCGAGGCGTTGAAGCCGCGCTTGGTGATCGCCAGCGCCGCCATGGGCAGCTCGGCCATGGACAGCGCGATCTGCCGCGCGCGCTCGTGGATCAATTCCTGCGGCTGGATCTCGAACACGATGCCCATGTCCCGGGCTTCCTGCGCCTGGAACTCGCGGGTGGAGAAGGCCAGTTCCTTGGCGCGCTGCAGGCCCACCATGCGCGGCAGGGTGTACAGGGTGGCGCAATCGGGGATGGCCCCCAGCCGCAGGAAGGACAGGCAGAAACGCGCCCGCGGCGAAGCCAGGATCAGGTCGGCGGTCAGGGCCAGGCCCAGCCCGGCGCCATAGGCCGGACCGTCGACCGCCGCGATCACCGGCCGGTCCAGCGTGATCAGGCCTTCTATCGTCAGCAGCAGGCTGGCCATGCGCTCGCGCGCTTCCTCGGCGGAGCCGCCGGAGCCCATGGTGGAGATGTCGCCGCCCGAGCAGAAGGCGCCGCCGGCGCCTGCCAGGATCACGACGCGCACGCCGCGGTCGCGCCGGATCTGGCCCACCAGGTGGGCCAGCTCTTCGCGCATGGCCATGTCCAGCGCATTGCGCTGGGCGGGGCGGTTCAGCGTGATCGTGGCGACGCCGCCCTCCACGGTATAGAGCAGGGTCTTGAACTCGCTAGAGATGACTTGCATCGTATCGGTCTCCATGTCTGCCTTCCAGGGTGGCCGGGCCGCGCGATGCGGGCCAGGCCGCAAGCTGGCGCTGGCCCTCAGGCGATGGCGCCGCGTTCGCGCAGGGCCTGGATCTCGGTTTGCGCCAGACCCAGTTCCGCCAGCAATTCTTCCGTGTGCGCGCCCGGCGCGGACACCGCGCGGGCCTGCCCGGGCGTGCGCGAAAGCCGCGGCGCGGGCGCGGGGTGCAGGGTGCCGCCGGTTTCGATGAAGCTGCCGCGCGCCTGATGATGGGGGTGCCGCGGCGCTTCCTCGAAGTCCAGCACCGGCGCGAAGCAGGCATCCGTGCCTTCGAGCAGCGCGCACCATTGCTCGCGGGTCCGGCCGGCGATGATGCCCGCCAGCTTGGCGCGCAGCTGCGGCCATTGCGCGCGTTCCCATTGCTGCTGGAAGTCTGGATCGTCGATGCCGCAGCGTTCCAGCAGCAGGCGGTAGAACTGCGGTTCGATCGCGCCGATGGAGACGTACTTGCCGTCCGCGCAGGCATAGCAGCCGTAGAAATGGGCGCCGCCGTCCAGCATGTTGGACTGGCGCTGGTTGACCCAGCCGCCGTCCCGCAGCTTGCCGTGATAAGCGCTGGCCAGCAGGGACGCGCCGTCGCAGATGGCCGCGTCCACCACCTGGCCCTGACCCGTGCGGCCGGCTTCGAGCAGGCCGCAAAGCACGCCGAAGGCCAGCATCATGGCGCCGCCGCCCATGTCGCCGACCAGATGCAGCGGCGGCGCCGGCGGCAGTTCGGCATGCCCCATGGCGTGCAGCGCGCCGGTGATGGCGATGTAGTTCAGGTCATGGCCGGCCGCCTGCGCCAGCGGGCCGTCCTGGCCCCAGCCCGTCATGCGTCCGTACACCAGGCGTGGATTGCGCGCCAGGCACTCGTCCGGCCCCAGGCCCAGCCTTTCCATCACGCCCGGGCGGAAGCCTTCCAGCAAGGCATCCGCCCGGTCCAGCAGCCGCAGCACGATGTCGGTGGCGCCGGGCTGCTTGAGGTCCAGCGCAATCGTGCGGCGGCCCCGGTCAATGATGGTGCCGCCGCCGCCCAGGAACCCGGGCGTCAGCCGGTCGATGCGGATCACGTCCGCGCCCATGTCCGCCAACATCATGGCGCAGAAGGGGCCCGGCCCTATGCCGGCCATTTCCACCACCGTCAATCCGTTCAGGGGACCAGCCATGTCTATCGTCGCTCCATGATGTGTCGGGTTCTCAGGATTCGAAGAATTCGGCGCGCGCGTCCAGGATGACCTGGGTGTACTTCTCCATGTTGGCGTCCATGCGATGGGTCGGGCCGACGATGGACAAGGCGGTCAGCTGGCCGCCCACGCGCCCCGCGATGCCGATGGCCGAAACGCCTTCATTGCCTTCGTCGCGGGTGTGGAAGTACTTCTTTTCCAGCTGCGACTCGATCTGCGTGCGCAAGGTGCCGGGATCGGTGATGCTGCTGGCCGTGACGTGTTCGAACGGCAAGGCATCGATCACGGCATTGCGTTCAGCGGCGTCCATCTCGCCCAGCAGGGCCTTGCCCAGCGCCGCGACCTGCAGGTCGAAGGTGGTGCCGGGCTGCACCACGTAGCGCAGGGCGCGCGGGCTTTCCTGGCTGGCGTAGATCTTCACCTTGTTGCCGTCGAGCAGGCCGCACATCGAGGACTCGCCGGATTGGCGCGTCAGGATTTCCAGCGCCTCGGACGCGAAGGACTGCAGCGGGTCGGCCGCAGAAATGCCCTGGGCCACGTCGAGCAGCCTGCCCGTCGGATGGAAGTAGCGCGACTTCGGCGTGCGCAGCAGATAGCCTGCCTGGCGCAGCGTGTAGAGCAGGTCCGAGCAGCTGCTGTCGGCCAGATCGAGAAAGCGCGCCATTTCCGAATTCGTCAGGGGACGGCGTTCCCGCGCATAGACTTCGAAGACTTGCAGCACGCGCTGTGCGGTAGGGAGGATTTGCGGCATAGGATGTCGGAGTGGATAGGGGAACCGGCCCGGGCGTTGGCGTAGTCGGTCATTTCAACGCGGAAATGCCTAGTACGCTCTGCGCCATGAGTAGGGCCTGGATCTGGTTGGTGCCTTCGGCAATGCTCAGGTGGCGGGCGTCGCGGTAATGACGCTCGACGGGGAACAGCGTGGTGTAGCCGGCGCCGCCATGCACCTGCATGGACAGTTCCGCCACGCGCAGCACGGCGTCGGTGGCATGGCGCTTGGCCATCGAACATAGCATCTGGCTGTCGGCGGCGTTGCGGTCCAGCGCGTCGGCGGCGCGCCAGCACAGCAGGCGCGAGGTTTCGACCAGCGTCATCATGTCGGCGATCATATGCTGCACCAGCTGGAAGCCGCCTATGGGCCGTCCGAACTGGACCCGGTCGCCGGCGTATTTTACCGCCGTCTCGTAGGCGGCCTCGGCGATGCCCAGCGCGGAAAACGCGACCACGCAGCGGCCGATGTTGAGGTACTTCTTGGCCAGCGCGAAGCCCTTTCCCTCGGCGCCGATCAGGTTGGCCGCGGGGATCTCCACGTCTTCGAACAGCAGCTCGCCCAGCGGGCAGCTCAGCATGCCCATCTTGCCGATGGGGCTGGACGAGAAGCCTGGCATGGCGCGCTCGAACAGCAGGCAGGACACGCCCCGTTCGCCGCTCTGCCGCTGGGTCTGCACGAACACCACGCCCAGCTCGCATACCGTGCCCAGGCTGATGTAGAGCTTGCGGCCGTTGACCCGCCAGCCGGTCGCGGTTTCCACCGCGCGGGTTTCGACGTTGGCGGCGTCGGAGCCGATGTTGGGTTCGCTGAGCGCGAAGCTGGCGATCGCATCGCCCGACAGGACGCGCGGCAGGTACTTTTCCTTGAGATAGGGCGAGCCGCCGTCGCTCAGCACCGAGGCCGCGAGATTGCTGGTGCTGACGATGCTGCGCAGCGACGGCCAGACGCGCGCCAGCTCGGCTATCAGCATGCCGTAGGTGGTCATCGGCAGGCCGTAGCCGCCGTCCTTTTCCTGCAGCATGCCGCCCAAGAGGCCGAAGTCGCGCATGGCGCGGACCATGTCCTGCGGCACCACGCGGGCTTCGGCTTCGTAGCGGTTGACGATGGGCGCGACTTCGGCCGCCAGGTAGCGGCGCAGCGAATCGCGCAATTCGATCTGGGTGGAGTCCAGTGAGAAGTCCATGCGAGTCCTAGGCGGATAGAGTCGGAAAGAGCAGTCCGGCGGCGTTCATGGCTGGCGCAGCTCCAGGCCGGGATCGGCATCGGCACGCAAGCCGATCAGCGCGTCCAGCGGCATCGCGCCTTGCCCCGCGGCGCCGACCCAGACCGGGTTGAGCTCCATTTCCAGCAAGGCGTCGCGGTGGCTCCAGGCGAAGTCCGAGACTCGCAGGATCAGCTCCTCCAGGGCGGCACGGTCGGCGGGCGCCTGGCCGCGCACGCCGTCCAGCATGTCGGCGTAGCGGATTTCGCGCAGCAATGCGCGCGCATCGTCGCGCGACAGCGGAACCATGCGGTGGGCCACGTCGCGCAGCGTCTCGACGAAGATGCCGCCCAGGCCGAAGGTCAGCACCAGGCCGAAGGCCGCATCGTTGTGCACGCCGATCAACACTTCGCGGCCACCCGGCGGCAGCATGCGCTCCACCAGGATGCCGTCGATGACGGCTTCGGGATGATGGCGGGCAACGGACTCGTGAATGGCGGCATAAGCCTCGCGCGCCGCGCCGGCGCTGGCGATGCCCAGCTTGACGCCGCCCGCTTCGGTCTTGTGCGCGATCTGGGCGCTGACTACCTTCATCACCACGGGAAAGCCCAGGCGCTCGGCCTCATGGGCCGCCTGTTCGGCGCTGGCGGCCACCACACCTTCGGGTATCGGCAGGCCGGCTGCGCGCAACATCGACTTGGCCACGGCTTCGCTAAGCATGCGGGCCTGGCCGGGCGCGGCATCCGCGTGCGCGGGCGCCGCCGCCGTTCCGCGTTCGGGCCGCATCCAGGGTATGGCCTTGGACAAGGCCGCGATCGCGTCCGACAACGACAGGAAGGGCAGCAGGCCGGCGGTTTCCAGCAGCTGGAAGCCGCCGCCCAGCCGCCGGCTCATCCATACCGGCACGATCAGAGTATCGGTTTCAGCCGCCACCGTGGCGATGGCCTGCGCCATGCCGTCGGTGATGGAACCGTAATCCATGGGTATGGGGAACAGCACCGTGCCCACCGCCGGGTCGGCGCATATGGCGCGCAGGCAGGCGGCCGAGGCCTCGGGGTTGCGCAGGATGTCGGCGGTGGTGTCTACCGGGTTGTCGATGCTGGCGAAATCCGGCAGCAGCTTGCGCAAGGCAGCCTTGGTTTCGGGCGCGAACACCGCCATCGGCAGGCCAGCGGCGCCGGCGATGTCGGCGGCCAGCGCGGCGGTGCCGCCCGAGAAGGTATGGATGCACAGGCCGTTGCCGCTCTTGGGCGTGATGCGCGTCAGCAGGCGCGAGGCCGCCAACAGCTGGTCCAGATCGTCCACTTCGATCGCGCCGAACTGGCGGAACACGGCGCTGTTGACGGCGGCCGTGCCGGCCACCGACGCGGTGTGCGACTGCGCGGCGCGCACGCCGGCTTCGGATCGGCCCACCTTCAGCACCACCACCGGCTTGTTGCGGGCGCGCGCCAGCTCCAGCGCGGCGGTCAGGCGCCTGCCATCCTTCACGCCTTCCATCAGCAAGGCGATCACGCCGATCTTCGGATCGTTGGCCATGTGGGCGATGAAGTCCGGGATCTCCAGATCGACCTCGTTGCCGGCGGAAAACCACAGGCCCACGCCCTGGCCATGGGACAGGCCCTGCAGCAGGTTGCGGCCCAGCCCGCCGCCCTGGGTCGCCAGGCCGATGGAACCGGTGTTCAGATCGTCCTTGAAGGCAGGCGAGAAGGTCATGCCCAGGCGGTCGCGGACATTGACGAAACCCGGGCAGTTCGGTCCGTAGACATGCAGGCCGGTGGCCTCGCACAGCTGGGCGATCTCGCGTTCCAGGCGCTGGCCTTCCTCGCCCGCTTCCGAGAAGCCCGAGGTCATGACCACCGCGAAAGGAATCGCGCGCGCCGCGCATTGCCGCAAGGCATCCAGCACCAGCGAGGCGTTGACCATGATCAGCGCCACGTCGATCTCGGCCTGCCGAGGCAAGGCGCTGATGGAAGGCCAGCAGGGCCGCCCGCCGATCTCCTGGTAAGCGGGGTTGACCGCGTATATCTCGCCCGGCACCGAGGAATGCAGTACCAGGTTGTCGTACAGGCGGCGCCCCTGGCTGGATTCGCGGGCGGACGCGCCGACCACGGCGACGTTGCGCGGATTGATGAAGCGCGTCAGGTCTGCGAAGGGTTTCATGCCGCGCCCTCCATGGACCGCAACACCATGGCGAAGTCGGCCTGGACCACCACCTCGCCGCGCTGGTTGACGGCTTCGCGCCGGAACACCACCTTGTCCTTGCCGGGCCGATACTGTCCGGTTTTTTCGGTCACCGTCACCCGCACGACGATGGTGTCGCCAATGAAGGTGGGCTTGGGAAAGCGGCAATTGATGTCGATCAGCGCCAGCACGTAGGGTTCCAGCTGGCGGTAGCCGCTGGACTGGGTGGTCAGTCCGGACAGCACGGACAGCACCAGCAGGCCGTGGGCGATGCGCTGGCCGAAAGGCGTGGCGCTGGCGTATTCATGGTCGACGTGCAGACGGTTGAAGTCGCCGGACAGGCAGGCGAAGTTGACGATGTCGCTCTCGGTAATGGTGCGGCCGGCGGACTCGAAGCAGTGGCCGACCTCCAGCGGCGGCGGGACGGGAAGCGGGGACTGGCTGGCTGGGCTTGCGCTTTGCATGGCTGATCGGATTCCGGATGGGAGGGGCGCTTTACGAAGCGTAGCGGCCGCCGGTCACGTGCAGCAATTCGCCGGTGATGAAGGAGGACCGGCTCGATGCCAGGAAGGCCACGGCATTGGCGATGTCCTCGACCGCGCCCAGGCGCGGCACGGGCTGGCGCGCCAGCGCGTTGGCGCGCAGGGTCTCGTAGGTGGACAGGCCGCGCACCAGCGGCGTTTCGATCAGTCCGGGGGCGATGGCGTTGGCGGTGATGTTGAACTTGCCCTGCTCCAGCGCCAGCGCGCGGGTGAAGCCGATCAGGCCGGCCTTGGCGGCCGAGTAGTTGGTCTGGCCGGGGTTGCCCCAGTGGGCGCGCGAGGCGATGTTGATGACGCGGCCCCACTTCCTTTCCATCATCGAGGGCAGGGCGGCCTTGGTGCAGTAGTAGGCGCCCTTCAGGATGGTGTCCACCACCGAATCCCAGTCCTCCACCGGCATTTTGAGCAGGTATTTGTCGCGCGTGAAGCCGGCGTTGTTGACCAGGATGTCGATGCCGCCGAACTTGTGCGCGGCCAGCTCGGCCATGGTCTGGACCTGCTCGGGATCGCAGACGTCGAGTACGGCGCCGATGGCCTCGTGGCCGGCCTGCTTCAGGCCGCCGACCGCCTGTTCCACCGATTCGGGGTTGATGTCGGTAATGACGATGCGGGCGCCTTCCTGCGCCAGGGCCAGTGCCGACGCATAGCCGATGCCGCGGCCGGAACCCGTGATGACAGCGACTTTACCGGTGAGTTGCAGGTCCATCTCCATTCCCCTTCTGTAGCTGATGGGTGCCCGGCGTCCTGGGCCCGAAATCCGATATCCCGGGATGTGCGCCTGGCAAATTTGAATTTATTCCGAGGTTCCGAACAAATATACACATCACCGGAAATCTTGACAATTAATATCGGCACGTCGTTATACTGTTCGGCATGTCGGAATAAGTTGGCCCGGCATTCCCATATCTCTAAAAAAATGGAAGGAGATCGACTCATGGCAATGTTGAAGGGATTGTTGGCCGCGGTACTGAGCCTGGCTGCCGCAGGCGCGGCCAGCGGGGCTGATACTTATCCGGACAAGCCGGTGCGGGTGTACGTGGGCTTCGCGCCCGGCGGTGCCACCGACCTGCTCGCCCGCCTCTACGCCAAAAAGCTCGGCGAACGTTTCAACCAGACATTCATCGTGGAAAACCGCCCGGGCGCCGGCGGCAATATCGCGGTCCAGGCGCTGACGCAGGCGCCGCCCGACGGCTACACCATCGCCATGGCGGCCAACTATGTGGCGGCCAACGCCGCCATGAAGCGCAACCCCTATGACTGGGAGCGCGACCTGATGCCCATCGGCATGGTGGCGTCCACGCCCAACATCCTGGTGGTGCCGCCCGGCTCCAGCATCCAGGGCGTTGACGACCTGATCAGCAAGGCCAAGGCCGGCGGCAACAAGCTGACTTTCGCCTCGGCCGGCATGGGCTCGTCCATCCACCTGGCGGGCGAGCTGTTCAAGGTCATGGCCGGGGTCGACATGACCCACGTGCCCTACAAGGGCGTGTCGCCGGCGGAGGTGGACCTGATGTCGGGCACCGTGGACATGATGTTCGGCAGCGTCTCCACCGCCATCCCGCTGGTGCAGTCCAAGAAGCTGAAGGCGCTGGCCGTGACCGGGCGCGAGCGCATGAAGGCGATGCCCGACCTGCCCACCATCGAGGAAGCCGGCCTCAAGGGCTACGACGTGGAAGCGGTGTACTTCATGGCGGCGCCCGCCAAGGTGCCGGCGCCAGTCCTGAAGAAGCTGGCCGACGCCGTGGCCGACATCAACAAGCAGCCCGATGTGCAGGAGTTCATGGACCGGATCTATGCCCGGCCCCTGACTGGTGGCCCGGACGAGGCGCGGGCCTTTCTGAAGAGCGAAGTGAAGAAGTGGCAGGGCGTGGTCGATGCCACCGGCATGAAGGTGGATTGACGCGCGGCAGCGGGTCCGCTCGCCGGATTCGAGACAGCGGGCGCCACAAGCCCGCGGGACACAAGACCAATCAGGAGACATACATGAACACACGCAGGCGATACACGCTGGCAGTGCTGGCCGGCCTGATGACCGCAGTAACCTTGGCGCCGATGTCGCACGCGGCCGATGGCTATCCGAACAAACCTCTGCGCCTGATCGCGCCCAGTTCGCCGGGCGGAATCCTGGACATCACCAGCCGGGTGATAGGCAAGAAGCTGTCCGAAAGGCTGGGTCAGCCGGTGGTGGTGGAAAACATGGCAGGCGCGGCCGGCATCCTGGGCATGCAAGGCTTGCTGCGCGCCGAGCCCGACGGCTACACGATGGTCATGGGCAGCAGCGGACCCAACGCGGTCAACTACACGCTGTACAGCAAGCTGCCCTACGCGATGTCCGACTTCGCTCCGGTGATCCGCATCATCACCATGCCGAACGCCCTGGTGGTCAACGCCAACGCGCCGGTCAAGACGCTGGCGGAGTTCCGCGACTATGCCCGCAAGAAGCAGGGCAGCTTGTCCATGGCCGTATCCATGATCGGCACGTCCGGCCATCTGGGCGGCGAGCTGCTGAAGAACCGCCTGGACTTCACCGCCGTCACCGTGCCCTACAAGGGCGCGGCGCCGGCGACCAACGACCTGGTCGCGGGCCAGGTCGACTTCACGGTCGAGAACGTCATCACCGTGGCGCCGCTGGTCAAGGCCGGCAGGTTGCGGGCGCTGGCGGTCACCACCCGCGAGCGCAGCCAGATCCTGCCCGACGTGCCAACGCTGGCCGAGCAAGGCTATCCCGATGTGGACGTCGGCGCCTGGTTGGGCGTGCTGGTCGCGGCGCGCACGCCGCCGGCCGTGGTCGCGCGCTTGAACACGGAGCTCAACGCAGTCCTGGCCGATGAGGAAGTGAAGAAGCAGCTGGCGCAGCAGGGCGGCATTCCGCTGGGCGGCACGCCGGCCGAGTTCGACAGCTTCATCCGGTCGGAAAAAGACCGTTGGGAAAAAATCATCAAGGCCGCCGGCATCAAGGCGGAATGATCCGCAAGCCGGCGGCCAGGCGCCGCCGGCTTGCACAGGGAGGCATGATCCATGGCAATCGATTATCAAAATCTGCGCAACTGGAAATTCGAGGACCGCGTCGACCGCTACAGCGCGCGCGACTGCATGATCTATGCGCTGGGACTGGGCTACGGCAGCGATCCGGCCGATGAAACCGAACTGCGCTACGTGCATGAAGAAGGGACAGCGGTGGTGCCGACCTTCCTGGCCACCATCGGCGCGCCCAACGGCTGGGCGGCTGATCCCGCCACCGGCATCGACTGGTTGAAGATCCTGCACGGCGAACACCGCATGACCTTCCATGCGCCGCTGGCCGCGGCCGGCGCGGTGCGCAGCCAGACCCGCGTCACGCGGGTGGTGGACAAGGGCGCCAGCAAGGGCGCGCTGGTGGTGACCGTGCGCGATATTTCGGATGCCGGCAGCGGTGCGCCGCTGGCCACGGTGGAGCACGTTTCGTTCTGCCGCGCCGATGGCGGCTTCGGGCCGGGCGACGAGCCACCCGAGGCCCTGCCGGCCACGCCGGAGCGCGAGCCCGATCAGATCGTGCTGCTGTCCACATTGGCGCAGCAGGCATTGCTCTATCGCCTGAACGGCGACCTCAATCCGGTGCACGCGCTGCCGCACATGGCGCGCGAGGCCGGCTTCGACCGGCCCATCCTGCATGGCTTGTGCACTTACGGCATGGCGGCGCGGGCCTTGCTGCAGGCCTGCGCGCCCGCGGCGCCGCAACGCCTGGGCGCCATCGCCGCGCGCTTTTCCGCGCCGTTCTTTCCAGGCGAGACGCTGCGCGTGGAGATCTGGCGCGACGGCGACCGCTTGCAATTCCGCGCACTGGCCCACGAGCGCGGCACGGTGGTGCTGAGCCACGGCGCCGCCAGCCTGGCGCATTGAGAGAAACCAGAGGTGAACCATGTCTGTACTTGAAGCCCATGCACGGGAGATGCCCGATGGCATCGCCTACCGCATGATTCCGTCCGGCACCACGGTGACCTGGCGCGAGTTGGAACTGCGCAGCCGCAAATGCGCGGCGGCCCTGCTGGACGCCGGCTTGCAGCCCGGCGACGTGGTCGCGGTGTTCCTGGAGAACCACCCGCGCTTCTTCGAACTGTTGTGGGCCGCGCACCGCGTCGGCCTGTACTACACCACCATCAGCCGCCATCTCAAACGCGAGGAGGCGCGCTACATCATTGAAAACTGCGACGCGCGGGTGCTGTTCTATTCGGGCCACACCCAGGCCGAAACGGATGCGGACAGCCTGGATGCGCGCGGCGTGCTGCGCGTCAGCATGGACGGCGCGGACGCAAGCGCGATCCAATACGAGGCCTGGACTGGCCGCTACGCCGATGACGTGGCCCTGCCTGAAACTCCGGAAGGCACGGACTTCCTGTATTCATCCGGCACTACCGGCCTGCCCAAGGGCATCAAGCGCCCGCTGTCGGTGGCCAACCGCTACTTCCGCGTCGGCGACGCGCCCAGCAGCGCCTGGAAGGCGTTCGACCGCGACACGGTTTATCTGTCCACGGCGCCGTTCTATCACGCGGCCCCGGTGCGCTGGAACATGGCGGCGCTGCGCGCGGGCGGCAGCTGCGTCATGATGGAAAAATTCGACGCGGCCGCGGCGCTGGAGGCCATCGCGGCCTATCGCATTACCCATTCGCAATGGGTGCCCACCATGTTCATCCGTCTGCTGCGCCTGCCGCCAGAAGAACGCGCCCGGCACGACCTGTCCACGCTGCGCTACGCGGTGCACGCGGCCGCGCCGTGCCCGGCCGACGTCAAGGAGGCGATGATCGCTTGGTGGGGGCCGATCCTGTACGAGTACTACAGCGGCACCGAACTGGTGGGGCGCACCTCGCTGGGGTCCGACGAGTGGCTGGCGCACCGCGGCTCGGTCGGCCGGCCGGAGTTCGGCCAGGCGCACATCATGAGCGAGGACGGGCTGAACGAATTGCCCCCGGGCCAACCTGGGGTCATCTACTTTTCCGGCGGCGGTTCCTTCGAATACCACAAGGATCCGGACAAGACGCGTGGCGCCTACAACGCGCGCGGCTGGGCCACCTATGGCGATATCGGCTACCTGGACCGGGACGGCTATCTGTACCTGACCGACCGCCTCTCCAACATGATCGTGTCGGGCGGCGTCAACATCTATCCCCAGGAAGCGGAGAACCTGCTGAGCACGCATCCCGCAGTGGCCGACGTGGCGGTGGTCGGGGTGCCGAACGCGGAGTTCGGCGAGGAGGTCAAGGCGGTGGTGCAACTGCGCGATCCCGCCGCCGCCAACCCCGACCTGGCGCAGCAGCTCATCGCCTACTGCCGCGACCGGATCTCGCCCATCAAGTGCCCCAGGAGCGTGGATTTTTCCAGCGACATGCCGCGCACCGAGACCGGCAAGCTGCTCAAGCGCCTGGTCAAACAGCGCTACTGGCCGCAAGCGTAGGCGGCCCGCCATGACAGATCAGGAGACAGCATGAACCGGCAGCGCAAGCTTTTCTCGGCGGAGCACGAACTGTTCCGCGACACCGTGGCGCGCTTCATTGCGCAAGAGATCACGCCCCACCACTACCAATGGGAACAGGAAGGACTGGTGCCGCGCGAGCTGTGGCGCAAGGCCGGCGCCGCCGGCATCCTGCTGCCCAGCACGCCCGAGGAATACGGTGGGGGCGGCGGCGACTTCCTGCACACCATCATCGTGGTGGAAGAAATCGCCCGCGCGCTGGCCACCGGCGTCACGGGCTTCACGACCCATTCCGACATCGTCGCGCCCTACCTGCTGAACTTCGGCACCGAGCGCCAGAAACAGCGCGACCTGCCTGGCATGGCCCAGGGCGACATCGTGGCGTCCATCGCCATGACCGAGCCAGGCGCGGGCAGCGACGTCAAGGCGATACGCACGGCGGCGGCGCGCGCGCAGGGCGGCTACGTCATCAACGGCCAGAAGACCTTCATCACCAACGGCTTCCATGCCGACCGCGTGCTGGTGGTGGCCAAGACTGATCCCGCCGCCGGCGCGCGCGGCATCAGCCTGTTCTGGGTCGACACCGCGACGCCCGGATTCACGCGTGGACGTCTCCTGGACAAGATCGGGCAGAAGGCGCAGGACACGGCTGAACTCTTTTTCCAGGACATGTTCGTGCCGGACCAGGACATGCTGGGCGAGCCGGGCCAGGGCTTCGGCTATCTGATGAAGGAACTGGTGCGCGAACGCCTGATGATCGCGGTGCGCTGCGCCATGGCGCTGGAGAGCGCGCTGCAATGGACCGTCGACTACACCAAGGACAGGCGCGCCTTCGACCGTGCCCTGATCGACAACCAGCACATCCGCTTCAAGCTGGCCGACATCAAGACCCTGGCTGCCGCCACCCGCGCCTTCGTCGACGGTTGCGTGCAGCAGTACCTGGACGGCGAGCTCGACGCCGGCGGCGCGGCCATGGCCAAGCTGTGGGCTTCTGAAGCCACCAGCGCCATCGACGACTTGCTGCAGTTCCACGGCGGCTACGGCTACATGCGTGAATACCCCATCGCCCGCGCCTACACCGACGTGCGGCCCAACCGGATTTACGGCGGCGCCTCGGAGGTCATGCGCGAGCTGATCGCCCGGACGCTTTGAACCCTCTCTTCGACTTCGACAGGAACAGATCCCTACATGAGCAAGCATCTCTCGAAATCGGTCGCCATCGTCGGCGCCGCCGAATCGGACCTGGGGAAAGTGCCCGGGATGACCTCGCTGGACCTGCAGGCACAGGCAGCGGCCCGTGCCTTGCGCGATGCCGGGCTGACGCTCAAGGACGTCGACGGCGTGTTCGCGCACGTGGACGACAAGTTCGCCGGCCTGCACCTGGCGGAATACCTGGGCATACGGCCACGCTACGTGGATTCGACCAGCGTGGGCGGCATGTCCAGCGTCATGCACATCCGCCACGCCATGGCCGCCATCGAGGCCGGCATGTGCGAGGTGGCGCTGGTGGCTTACGGCAGTACCCAGCTGTCGGACGGCACGCGCAAGGTGGGCGGCACGCCCGAAGACATGCGCATGCCGCGCGGACAGTTCATCACGCCGTACGGGCAACTGAGCCCCATAGGCTATTACGCGATGGTGGCGCAGCTGCACATGCAGCGCTACGGCACCACGCACAAGGACCTGGCCGAAGTGGCGGTGGCGGCGCGCAAGTGGGCGCAGCTCAACCCCAAGGCCTACCGCCGCGAGGACACCTCGATCGAGGAAGTCATGGCGTCCAAGATGATTGCCGATCCCTTGCGCCAGCGCGACTGCTGCCTGGTGACCGACGCCGGCGGCGCCGTCATCATCACCTCCGCGGCGCGCGCCCGCGAGCTCAAGCGGCCGCCGGTCTACGTGATGGGCATCGCCGAATCCTTCTCGCACCACTACACGCCGTTCAATACCGCCGACTGGCTGGACACCGACGTGGCGCAAACCGCCGACGCTGCGCTGGCGATGGCCGGCGTCACGCGCGCCGACATCGACGTGGTGCAGATCTACGACCACTTCACCATCGGCGTGATCCAGTCGCTGGAGGAGCTGGGTTTCTGCAAGCGCGGGGAGGGCGGCGCCTTCGTGGCGGACGGACGTCTGGCGCCGGGGGGCGACTTCCCCATCAATACCTCGGGCGGGGGGCTTTCCTACAACCACCCCGGCCAGTTCGGCATGCTGCTGCTGCTCGAGGCCGTGCATCAATTGCGCAAGGAATGCGGCGAGCGCCAGCTGCCCCGCGCCGAGCTGGCCTTGGTGCATGCGCCCGGCCTGGTTTTTTCCTGCAATACCACCCTGATACTCGGAGTCTGACCATGGACCTAGCCCAACGCCCGCTGCCGCAACCGACCCGGATCACCCAGCCCTACTGGGATGCGGCGAAGGAAAGCCGCCTGGTCATCCAGCAATGCGGCTGCTGCAAGGCACGCCAGTTCTATCCGCGCGAATTCTGCACCGCCTGCCTGTCCGACAGCATCGAATGGATCGAGTCCGCAGGCCAGGGAACCGTCTATACCTACACCATCAACCGACGGGCGAGCAACGCGGCCCTGAGCGAAAAAGTGCCTTATGTCGTCGCCATGATCGACCTGGACGAAGGCGTGCGCATGATGGCCAACATCATCGATAGTCCGCCCGAGGCGGTCAGGATAGGAAGCCGGGTGCGGGTGTGTTTCGAGCGGGTGTCGGACGACATCGCTTTGCCGCAGTTCAGGCTGGAGGCTTGAATCCCGCGGAAGCTCTGCGGCCTAGCCTTCCGTATAAAAAAAACCGGTCCGACTTGAGGTCGGACCGGTTTTTGTCTTGCGTCTGCGGTATTTGGTGGAGCCGGGGGGAATTGAACCCCCGTCCGCAAGCCCTCTGCAATCAGTTCTACATGCGTAGTCGATTTATTTAGTTTTAACCTTGGACTTAGCCAACCGACAGGCCGGACCAAAGCGATTCACGTAATTTAAATTTGAACCGTGTGACCCCAGTTCAAACCGATTCCTTGTGAATGTCGCTGCTGCGGTTCGAGGGTTACCCCCCTAGGAAGTTGCCTTCCTCCGCCTGACCCAAGGACAGATCAGTGCAGCGGCTCACCGCTTAAGCGGCGAGAGCGAAACGCTCGTCGTTGGCGTTTGTAGTGTTTCCAGTGGTTTAACGAGCGAACTGGTGCTCGGCATGCCCTGAGTTGTTTCGCGACCCACGTCGAATCCGGATCGGCCCCAAGAACATCTATTGTACTGGTAAACGCCATAGCTTGCTGCGTCGTCTGCGCTGCCTTGCCCGGGCGTGGCGCAGACGATACATGCGGGCATCAGACGGCGTTGGCGCAGACCGCCTTGGACTCCCGGCGCGGGCGCGAAGCCGCCATCAGCACGAAGGCCAGGATCACGGAGAGGCCGACGATGACGGCCGCGGCCCAGCCCAGCGAGGCCAGTCCGTAGTTGTCGATGACGTGCCCGCCGACCACGGCACCCAGGCCGATGCCGGTATTGGCGCCCGAGATATTCAGGGACGCGGCAAAGGCCGGCGCTTCGGGCGCGGATTTCATCAGCCGCACGTGGCAGACGATGAAGAGCGCGGCTTGTGCGATGCCCCAGGTGCCCAGCGCCACGGCCAGGAGGCCATGCGATTGCATCACGGGGGCGATCAGCGCCAATCCGGCCGCCATCAGCGCCGAAAAGAGCGCGGTCGCGCCTAGCGGGCTGCGGTCTACCATGCGGCCGCCCAGGGTATTGCCGATCAGGCCGACGGCGCCGAAGGCCATCATCGTCCAGCCGACGATCTGGCCGTTGAAGCCCGCCAGCCGCTCCAGCATGTCCGCCAGATAGGTGTAGGCCGTGAACATGCCGGTGAAGACCAGCAACGACAGCAGCACGTGGCCCACGACGATCGGGTTGCGCAGGATGCGCAGCTGCGTGACGAGTCTGACGCTGTCGGCGCGGATGCGGGTGCTGGGGAAGGCGAACAGCAACAGCAGGGCCTTGGCGAACGCCACCGCCGAGAGCACGCCAAAGGCGGCGCGCCAGCCGAATGCGTCCGAGATCAGCACGCCGATGGGGATGCCGAACACCGTGGCCGCGACGATGCCGAAGGCGACCATGGAGATGGCGCGGCCGGCGCGCGCCGGGCCGACCAGCTCCACGGCCGTGGCGCTGGCCAGCGACCAGAACACCGGCAGGGCCAGGGCAGGGACGAGGCGCGCCACGGCCATGACCCAGATGTTGGGCGCCGCAGCCGCCAGGGCGTTGGACAGGCCGAATAGCACCAGCACGCCGATGAACAGGCGCTTGCGCTCGATATTGGCCATGAGCGCCGTGAGCAGCGGACCGGTAGCCGCCACCGTGAAGGCGAACAGCGAGACCAGCAGACCGGCCTGGGACACGGTGACGTTCAGGTCACGGGCCAGGCCGGGCAGCAGCCCGATGATCAGAAATTCTGTCGTCAGGATGGTGAAACCGGCGGCGGAAAGTAACAGGATGGGCAATAGCATAGGCATTCCTCTGGCGCGACGCGGCAGGGCGGCGCGCGGGCGGCGTTGTGGGCGGTCTAAAAAGGTCAGGTGTGCGCCGGCTTGAGTGCCGGGCAGAGCAATGGGGCCGAAGGGCGCCGTTGCGGGGGATCAGTGGCGGACGGCGGTGTCCGCGACCTCCGGCTTCAGCCGGAAAAGGCAATCGGGAAGCACCCGCATGCCTTGCATAAGCCACACTTTAAATGGCTTTGGTTTCAGGATAAAGATCCTGACTCCGGAAAGATTGTTCGGGAAATTCAACTAATTTTCGCGAGCAAGCGCTAGGCGGGATGCGGGCCGCGCTGCGGCCCGGCCGAGCAGGATCAGCGCAGGTCGCTGGGCAGCAGCGGTTGGATGGCGGACCAGAGTTCCGCGGGGGAGTTGGCGCAGGTTTCCGCTTCCCAGGCCGTGATGTTGTCGTCTTCGCCGACGTAGCCGTAAGCAGCCGCCACCGCGGGCATGCCTGCCGCGTGCGCGGCCTGGATGTCGCGCAGGTCGTCGCCGACGTAGACGCAGCGGTCAACGGCGAAACCGGCTTCGCGCGCGGCGTGCTGCAGCGGCAGCGGGTGCGGCTTGGCATGCGCCGTGGTGTCGCCGCAGACCAGGACCGCGCTGTCGCGCGTCAGGTCCAGGTACTCGACGATGGGCAGGGTCAGGTAGGTGACCTTGTTGGTCACGATGCCCCAGGACAGCCCGCGGCCGCGGATGTCCGCCAGCAGCGCCTCGATGCCGGGAAACAGCTTGCTGTGGACCGTGGAGCCGGCGGCATAGTCTTCCAGGAACTGCAGGCGGGTGGGCTCGTAGTCGGCGTCGCCGGGTTTGAGGTCCAGCGCCACGCGCAGCAGGCCGCGCGCGCCTTGGGACGCGACCGGGCGCAGGGCCTCGTACGGCATCGGTTCCAGGCCCTTGCGGGTGCGCTGGCGGTTGGCCGCGGCGGCCAGGTCGGGGGCGGTGTCGGCCAGCGTGCCGTCAAAGTCGAACAGGATCAGGGCGCTCATTTGCGGGTAGCCATCAGGTAATTGACCGAGGTATCGGACGACAGGGTGTAGATCTGGGTGATCGGGTTGTATTCCATGCCGCGCATGCTGACCGGTTCCAGGTTGGCGCCGCGCGCGGCCGCCGACAGCTCGCTGGGCTTGATGAACTGGTCATAGCTGTGCGTGCCGCGCGGCAGCAGTCGCAGGACATATTCGGCGCCGACGATGGCAAACAGGAAGGACTTGGGATTGCGGTTCAGCGTCGAGAAGAACACCCACCCACCCGGTTTCACCAGGGTCGAGCAGGCGCGCACGATGGAGGCCGGATCCGGCACGTGCTCCAGCATTTCCATGCAGGTCACCACATCGTACTGACCGGGTTGTTCCGCCGCGAGTTCCTCCACGGGAACCTTGCGGTAGTCCACCTTCACGCCCGATTCCAGGCCGTGCAGGCGAGCCACCTTCAGGGATTTGTCGGCCAGGTCGATGCCGGTGACCTCGGCGCCGCCGCGCGCCATGGCTTCGGACAGGATGCCGCCGCCGCAGCCCACGTCCAGGACCTTCTTGCCCGCCAGGCTGCCCGCGCATTCCTGGATCCATTCCAACCGCAGCGGATTGATGGCGTGCAGGGGCTTGAACTCGCTTTCGGGGTCCCACCAGCGGCTGGCCAGGGCGCCGAACTTGTCGAGTTCGGCCTGGTCGGCGTTGATCGCGGGGCGGGTGGTGTCGTGCGTTTGCGTGGTCATGGGCAGGTCCAGCGTAAGGCGACTCTATATATATAGAGGGGGTCCGTCGCGCTAGGCGAGGGAAGGGCGCGGGGTTGCACCGCTTTGGTGCGTGGCCGGCGAAAAAAAGGGCCTCGCTATGCGAGGCCCCCTTATTGTAGCTAGTCCAGCAATTACTTGCGGCTACCCACGATTTCGATCTCAACGCGACGGTTTTGGGCGCGGCCTTCCTTCGTCTTGTTGGAAGCGATCGGATTCAGCTCACCCTTGCCTTCCGTGTAGATACGGTTCGGGTCGATACCCTTGCTGACCAGATAGGTCTTGACCGAAGCGGCGCGGCGCTCGGACAGCTTCTGGTTGTAGGCTTCGGTACCGATCGAGTCGGTGTGGCCCACAGCAATGATGGTTTCGAGATCGATACCGCGAGCTTGCTGGGCGACTTGGTCCAGCAGCTGACGGCCTTCGGGCTTCAGCGTCGACTTGTCGAAGTCGAAGAACGTGTCAGCATTGAACACGACCTTGGCCGCCATCGGGGCCGGCTTCGCCTTCTGTTGTGCAACCGGCACACCGTCGCAACCGGGGATACCGGTGGCCGGGGTCCAGAATGCATCGCGCCAGCACAGTTCGTTCGTGCCGTTCTTCCAAACGTCACCGAACGGGTTGCGCCAGTTGTCCACGGTTTGCGCGGAAGCTACACCAGAGGCCGTTACGGCGGCGAAGGCGAGCGCCAGAGCGAATTTGGAGGGTTTGTTCATGTTTCTCCTCGTTGAGCTTGAAGCTGGATAAGTGACTCGCAGCGAACCCCCGCCGCATATCAGGAAAACGGGGCCAGTATAGCAACGCCAAGAGCTGGTTCAAAGGAATAGCTACTGGGTTTCCTGCGTGCTGGAAACAATCTTAAGGCATTTGGGGGCCTTTGGCTTCCCTGGAGAGGCGCATTGGCGCTGGATATGACGTTTTCGGCGCTCCTTCCGTTTTCCCTGTTGGTTTTTGACAACAGGCCCACGGGACGGGGGCGGATACGCGGGTCCGTCGTCACCCCATATCTTCCGGTCCGGTCCGTCGAGGCGCTTCTTGGGGAGGACCTTCTGACCGCTCCGGGAATCGGATGATAGAATTTCCTGTTTACCCGGCCCGGGTTCCTCCTTACACGATTCTGTCGTTATATATATGGATTCCTTTGCCAAGGAGACGCTTCCGGTATCGCTGGAAGAAGAGATGCGCCGCAGTTACCTCGATTACGCGATGAGCGTGATCGTTGGGCGGGCGCTACCGGATGTGCGGGACGGCCTCAAGCCCGTCCACCGGCGCGTGCTCTACGCGATGCACGAACTGAACAACGACTGGAACCGCGCTTACAAGAAGTCGGCGCGTATCGTCGGGGACGTCATCGGTAAATACCACCCCCACGGCGACCAGTCCGTCTATGACACCATCGTCCGCATGGCGCAGGATTTCTCCATGCGCTACATGCTGGTCGACGGCCAGGGCAACTTCGGCTCGATCGACGGCGACAACGCCGCGGCGATGCGTTACACCGAAATCCGCCTGGCCAAGATCGCCCACGAATTGCTGGCCGACATCGACCAGGAAACGGTGGACTTTGGCCCCAATTACGACGGCAGCGAACAAGAACCGCTGCTGTTGCCGTCGCGCCTGCCCAACCTGCTGGTCAACGGCAGCTCGGGCATCGCGGTGGGCATGGCCACCAACATACCGCCCCACAACCTCCAGGAAGTGGTCGACGGCTGCCTGTACTGCCTGCGCAATCCGGCCTGCACGGTCGATGAGCTCATGGAGCTCATCCCGGCCCCCGATTTCCCCACCGGCGGCATCATCTACGGCATGTCCGGCGTGCGCGAAGGCTACCGCACCGGTCGCGGCCGCGTCATCATGCGCGCCAAGACCCACTTCGAGGACATGGAGAAGGGCAACCGCCAGGCCATCGTGGTCGACGCGATCCCCTACCAGGTCAACAAGAAGACGCTGCAGGAACGCATCGCCGAACTCGTCAACGACAAGAAGATCGAAGGCATCTCCGACATCCGCGACGAGTCCGACAAGGACGGGATGCGCCTGGTCATCGAACTCAAGCGCGGCGAGGTTCCCGAGGTTGTCCTGAACAACCTCTATAAGAACACGCAGCTGCAAGATACCTTCGGGATGAACCTGGTGGCGCTGGTCGACGGCCAGCCGCGCCTGCTCAACCTGAAGCAGATGATCGACTACTTCCTGCAGCATCGCCGCGAAGTGGTCACGCGCCGCACGGTGTTCCAGCTGCGCAAGGCCCGCGAACGCGGCCACGTGCTGGAAGGCCTGGCCGTCGCGCTCGCGAATATCGATGACTTCATCGCCATCATCAAGGCGGCGCCGACCCCCCCGGTCGCGCGCCAGGAACTGATGGCGAAGTCGTGGGATTCGTCGCTGGTGCGCGACATGCTGTCGCGTGCCGACGGCGACACGCCGGGAGGCCGCGCGGCTTTCCGTCCGGACGACCTGGGCACCGAGTTCGGCCTCCAGGGCGACGGCATGTACCGCCTGAGCGACACGCAGGCCCAGGAAATCCTGAACATGCGCCTGCAACGCCTGACCGGGCTGGAGCAGGACAAGATCGTCGGCGAATACAAGGACATCATGTCCACCATCGCCGACCTGCTGGATATTCTGGCCCGCCCCGAGCGCATCACCACGATCATTTCCGACGAGCTGCAGGCCATCAAGGCGGAATTCTCGACTGGCGTGAAGGACACGCGCCGTTCGGATATCGAACTGAACGCCACCGAACTCGACACCGAAGACCTGATCACCCCGACCGACATGGTCGTGACCCTGTCGCACGGCGGCTACATCAAGAGCCAGCCGCTGTCCGAATACCGCTCGCAAAAGCGCGGCGGACGCGGCAAGCAGGCCACGGCCATGAAGGAAAACGACTGGATCGACCAGTTGTTCATCGCCAACACGCACGACTTCCTGCTGTGCTTCTCGAACCGCGGCCGCGTGTACTGGCTGAAGGTCTGGGAAGTGCCGCAAGGCACGCGCAACTCGCGCGGCAAGCCCATCGTCAACATGTTCCCGTTGGCTGACGGCGAGAAGATCACCGTGGTGCTGCCGGTCAAGGAATTCAGCGAAGACCACTACGTCTTCATGGCGACCTCGCGCGGCACGGTCAAGAAGACCCCGCTGTCCGATTTCTCCAACCCGCGCAAGGCCGGCATCATCGCCGTGGACCTGGACGACGGCGACTACCTGATCGGCGCCGACCTGACCGATGGCAAGCATGACGTCATGCTGTTCTCGGACTCCGGCAAGGCCGTGCGCTTCGACGAGAACGACGTGCGTCCGATGGGCCGCAACGCCCGCGGCGTGCGCGGCATGATGCTGGAAGATACCCAGACCGTCATCGCGCTGCTGGTGGCTGGCGACGAAACGCAAAGCGTGCTGACCGCCACCGAAAACGGCTACGGCAAGCGCACGCCTATCATCGAGTACACGCGCCACGGCCGTGGCACCAAGGGCATGATCGCCATCCAGACCAGCTCGCGCAACGGCAAGGTCGTGGGCGCCGTGCTGGTCATGCCTTCGGACGAGATCATGCTGATCACGACCGGCGGTGTGCTGGTGCGCACCCGCGTCTCGGAAATCCGCGAAATGGGCCGCGCCACGCAAGGCGTGACCCTCATCAACGTCGACGACGGCAGCTCGCTGTCCGGCGTGCGCCGTGTCGTGGAAAGCGATGCGGACGATGACGGCGACCTGGGCGAAGATGGCCAGGACGCGGATGGCGGCGACGACAATGGCGCTGCGGACTCGACGGATTCGACGGAACCTACGGAGCAATAATGGCCCGCCCCTGGAACTTCTCGGCAGGCCCCTCGGCCTTGCCCGAGGTGGTGCTGCAGCAAGCCGCTGCGGAAATGCTGGACTGGCACGGCAGCGGCATGTCCGTGATGGAAATGAGCCATCGCGGCAAGCATTTCGTGCAGATCTGCGATGAAGCAGAGTCCGATTTGCGCGACTTGCTCGGACTGCCGGCGGATTACGCCGTCATGTTCATGCAAGGCGGCGGTTCCGGGGAAAACGCCATCGTCCCCATGAATCTCATGGGGCGCCGCGGCACGCCTGCGGCCGACTTCGTCGTGACGGGCCACTGGTCCAAGCGTTCGTACAAGGAAGCCGGCCGCTACGGCAGCACCCATGTGGCGGCAAGCAGCGAGCAGGCCATCCAGTTGGATGGCCGCGAGCAGGCGCCGCTGACCTGGGTGCCGCCGGTCGATACCTGGCAGGTGCGCCAGGATTCGGCCTATCTGCACCTGTGCAGCAATGAAACCATCGGCGGCGTCGAGTTCATGGACTGGCCCGACACCGCCGCGCTGGGCGCACCCGACGTGCCGCTGGTCGTCGATGCGTCCTCGCATTTCCTGTCGCGTCCGATGGACGTGACGCGCTGCGGCATGATGTATGCCGGCGCGCAGAAGAACGCCGGTCCGGCGGGCGTGACCATGGTCATCGCGCGCCGCGACCTGATCGGCCATGCCTTGCCGATCTGCCCGTCCGCGTTCGACTACGCCAACGTGGCCGCGGAGCATTCGCGCTACAACACCCCGCCCACCTTCGCCATCTACGTCGCCGGCCTGGTGTTCAAGTGGGTCAAGGCCCATGGCGGCGTGGCCGGCATGGAAGCCGCGAACAAGGCCAAGGCCGATCTGCTGTACGGCTACCTGGACAGCACCAGCTTCTACCGCAACCCCATCCACGCACCCGTGCGCTCGCGCATGAACGTGCCGTTCGTGCTGCGCGACGAATCGCTCAACGACGCCTTCCTGCAAGGCGCCGACGCGGCCGGCCTGACACAGCTCAAGGGCCACAAGAGCGTGGGCGGCATGCGCGCCTCCATCTACAACGCGGTGCCCCTGGCTGGGGTCGCCGCGCTGGTCGAGTACCTCAAGGAATTCGAGCGTCGCTATGGATGACGATCTGCAGCGCAAGCTGCTCCCCCTGCGTCAGCGCATCGACGCGCTGGACGCCCAGATCCTCGACCTTCTGACGCAGCGCGCGAGCGCCGCGCTGGAAGTGGGCGAGGCCAAGCACGCCGCGAATGCCGATGGCCCCGTGTTGCGCCCCGAGCGCGAAGCCGATGTCATCCGCCGCCTGCAGCAGACCAATCCCGGCCCGTTCCCGAACGCCGGGGTGGCCGCGGTCTGGACTGAAATCATCTCGGCCTGCCGCGGCCTGGAGCGCGGCATGACGGTCGCTTTCCTGGGGCCGCAGGGCTCGTTCTCGGAACAGGCCGCGCAGGAGCATTTCGGCCACGCCGTGCAGAAGCTGCCGTGCGCGTCCTTTGATGAAGTCTTTCGCGCCGTCGAGGCGGGGCAGGCCGACGTCGGCATGGTTCCGGTCGAGAACTCCACCGAGGGCGCGGTCAATCGCAGCCTGGACCTGCTGCTGAACACGCCGCTGAAGATCCTGGGCGAGCGTTCGCTGGTCATCCGCCATTGCCTGATGTCGCAGTCGGGCAGCATGGATGGCATCAAGACGATTTCCGCGCATCCGCAGGCGCTGGCCCAGTGCCAGGGCTGGCTGACGCGCAACTATCCCGACGTGGCCCGCGTGGCCGCGTCCAGCAATTCCGAGGCCGCGCGCGCGGCCGCGGGTGATCCGAGCATCGCGGCCATCGCCGGCGAAGTGGCCGCGCCCGCCTGGAACCTGCAGATCGTGGCTGCGGGCATTCAGGACGACCCGCACAACCGCACGCGCTTCCTGGCGATCGGCAACATCGAGCCGCTGGTCAGCGGCAAGGACAAGACCAGCCTGATCCTGGCGGTGCCCAACCGCGCCGGCGCCGTCTACGAAATGCTGGCGCCGCTGGCGGCCAATGGCGTATCCATGACGCGCTTCGAGTCGCGGCCGGCCCGTACCGGCCAGTGGGAATACTATTTCTATGTGGACGTCCAGGGTCACCGCAATGACCCGAACGTCGAACGCGCCCTTGCCGCCTTGCAGGCGCAGGTTGCCTACCTGAAAGTGCTGGGTTCCTACCCGGCGCCGTGAGCCCTTCCGACATGACCACCGCATCCAAGCCCCTCGTTGCTCCCGCGCACGTCAGCGCCATCGCGCCTTACCAGGCCGGCAAGCCCATCGAAGAACTGGCCCGCGAATTCGGACTGGATCCCGCCGGCATCGTCAAACTGGCGTCCAATGAAAACCCGCTGGGCATGCCCAAGTCGGCGCGCGAGGCGATGCTGGCCGCGGCCGAGTCGCTGGCGCGCTACCCCGATCCCAACGGCTTCGACCTGAAGGCGGCGCTGGCCGAACGCTATGGCGTGCCGATGAGCTGGGTCACGCTGGGCAACGGCTCCAACGACATCCTGGAAATCGCGGCGCTGGCGCTGCTGGAGCCGGGCGTGTCGGCGGTGTACGCGCAGCATTCGTTCGCGGTCTACCGCCTGGCCACCCAGGCGCGCGGCGCGCGCCATATCGTGGTGCCGGCCAAGGACTACGGCCACGACCTGGATGCGATGTTCGACGCCATTGCCGACGATACGCGGCTGCTGTTCATCGCCAACCCGAACAACCCGACCGGCACCTTCGTGCCGGGCGACCAGATCGCGGCCTTCCTGGAGCGCGTGCACGCCACCCACGGCGACCGCGTGACGGTGGTGCTGGACGAGGCCTATAACGAGTACCTCGATCCCGAGTTCCGCTTCGACAGCACCGCGCTGGTGCGCCGCTATCCCAACCTGATCGTGTCGCGCACGTTCTCCAAGGCCTACGGCCTGGCGGGCCTGCGCGTGGGCTTCGCGGTGGCGCAGCCCGTGCTGACGGACTTGCTGAACCGCGTGCGTCAGCCGTTCAACGTCAATACGCTGGCGCAGGCCGCGGCCATCGCCGCGTTGCGCGACGCCGCCTACCTGGAAGAGGCCTACGCTTCGAACAAGGCGGGCAAGGCGCAGCTGTGCGCCGCGTTCGAACGCCTGAAGCTGCGCTACGTGCCCAGCTACGGCAACTTCGTGCTGGTGCATGTGGGCGATGCCCCGCGCATCAACCTGGAGCTGCTCAAGCGCGGCGTGATCGTGCGTCCGGTGGCCGGCGACGGCTTGCCGGAGTGGCTGCGGGTGTCCATCGGGCTGCCGCAGGAAAACGAGCGATTCATCGAAGCTTTGACCGCCATCCTGTCCGCATGAACGACGCGTCACCGAAATCCGATCAGGGGGCCGCTGGCCCCCTGATTCCTGTAT